>ENA-OWPA01000034-OWPA01000034.1-bioreactor-metagenome-genome-assembly--contig:-NODE-34-length-239298-cov-8.045544_pt1 | contig 239298 bp, 233 predicted proteins | sample MGYA00238139_ERZ651803 | MGnify/ENA primary metagenome ERZ651803 (study PRJEB26909, sample SAMN07631231) | bioreactor metagenome | isolation source: Switchgrass digestor | place: USA: Dartmouth...
AAATAACTGAACCATTTCAAGCTGTATCCAGTGATATTAGTTACATCCGCACCATGGAAGGATTTGAATACCTTTGCACAGTCAAAGATATTGCAAGCGGTATAGTTTTAGCGGAAACGATGGCCGAGCATATGAGCAGCGAACTGGTACTGGTAACGATCAAAAAAGCCTTAAATCGCTGGCATCTCCCGGCGGGCACCATCTTCCACAGTGATCGAGGCAGCCAATATACATCTAAGAAAGTGATGGAATATCTCAGTGAAAATCAAATTAGGCAAAGTTTCTCCAGAGTGGGTAAGCCAGGGGATAATGCCTGGAGCGAGAGCTTCTTCGCCAATCTAAAAAAAGAAGCGGTTCACTGGCGACATTTCAAGACGCGGGAGGAAGCACAACAAGCCATCTTTGCTTATATAGAGGGTTTTTATAACACCCGTAGGATACAAAAAAGACTGGATTATCTTAGCCCCATACAGTGGCTGAGGCGCTGGGAAAACGGGCTCCTTTCAGAAGTGGCTTAGCAAACTGTCCGAAAAAGTGTTGACTTCCCAGCATTACTAGAAAAGCTAAAAGTCAAACAAAGCATATCAAGAAAAAAAGGATCTGCTGATATAATGCCCTTCTGAAAGTTTTTTAGCCACTACAAATGTGAAAGTATATATCCGATGAAAAATCAGATACAGGATTTTTATGATGTCCAAGAAATAACAGAAGAATACATGGACTATTAGCACTATTATATAAATGAAAAACCGCAAAAATCCCTTTGGGAAACTGTTTCCTAAAGATTAAATACAATAATTTTAGTTTAAAAAAACGGGGATTTTTGATCGTCCCCAAAGTGTATACGCAGTGAGGTTACTTCACTCTGTCTTGATTTGTTGGTATCAATGTTTAGGTAATTTATAGAGTAAACCCAGTTCCTCGAGTTCTTTATATGCTTTTTCAATCTCTGCCAATGAATACTTAGGTTTAACATTATGTGTTTTTGCCAACACATTTCTCGACACGTCTTCTGCAGAACCATTGCCCAAAACATATTTTTCATGGTGGTCTATAAAGTAAATGGTAGCATATAGTTCTAATTCATGAGGAGTCTTGTTTCCGAAAATTTCAATCAACTTATTAATCTTTTCTTGCTCATCAGGTGTTAATGATTGCTGAGTGCTCGCATTTTGAGTAAAGGTATCTGTTAATCTATATTTGTATTTGCTATTATCTACAAGTTTCACCTGGTTGCTTTCCAAAAGACGCTCAAAGTCAGATGCCAGGGCATCCGAATATGGTCCATAATAATGAAAGCGAAATGAATATCCTGTTTCAAGGCCAAAGGCTCGTGCAAGGTAAACTAGTTTATGAAGCGATTTTTTTCCGTTTATTTCCCCAAGCTGAGTTAATAAAGCTGTCAAAAAGGCCTTCCTATTCAAATTCATAATCGTCCCCTCCATTATTTATTGAAATCGCTTAAATAACTCTTCCTTCTCTGACTGTTTCTCTTTATATCGTTTTTCTATATCTTTCATTTCTTCTACATATTGTTTCCAACTCTCGTCAACCGTTTTCATATATTTTTTAACTTTCTCATAAGCCGTTACATTATCTTTAGTAAAATGCTCTTTATTGGCATATACCCGGATAATATTAATTTTCAGGTCAGACAGGTTTTTGATGGGCAAGGAATATTCCTGGACAGGCTTAATAGTACCGGTATGTTTATCCTTAACAGGAATCGCATAGAGTTTATTGCTTTCCTCTTCAGTCTCGCCAGAAAGAAAAGTACTGGGGCTTATCTGATACTTGGCAGCTGAAGTTTTTGCTTGATCTATGTAATAGTTTAGGGGTTCACTATCTATAGGAAAACTTTCTCTTAGCACTTTGTCTATCCAACCAAGTTTATGGTAATCAGTAAAACTATCATCTTCATGCATCAATTGGTGAGGATTGGAAACAAACACTTCACTCAAACATTCTCTTCTTAAAAAATGCTTTGCCCAGGGACTCTTATCTGCTTTTTCCCTCATCATCTCTAAAATAGAGTTATCAGTATATTTCAGATATACTTGGATATCCGCAGGATACCCATTGGGGAAACACTCCTTGAGGAAATTTACAAGGTAATAATCTAGGATTCGGTGCGTCTTATGAAAATATACTTGTATAAACATCCAGTATCGTGCAAAAACAAAACCTTCAACAGCTTGTACCCCGTCTGATTCGATCCCTAGCTACCAGATCCCTTCCGGTGAACTACAAATAGTCAATGTATCTAATAAACGATGTAAATCGTACTCGCCGTATTTTACACCGCAATAATAAGAGTCCCTTAGAAGATAGTCCATTCTATCCATATCAATCTGGCTGCTGATAAGTTCTTTGGCAAAAAACCATTTTGGTTCTATCACGTTTCCTTTCATGAAAGAAAGTACAGTGGCAATATCAATATCTAACTCTCTGAAATACTCGTTTTGTTCAATTATATCTTTAAAATATTTTTGGACTATAAGCCTTGAATAGACTTCATGTCCAGAAACTAATTCTCCATCGTAATCCTGTAACTGGGGAAATAACCAATCTTCCTCTTCCCCCACATGCGAAAACGGCGCATGTCCTATATCATGCAATAGGGCAACTATTTTTACAATTTGTTTCAGGCGCTTATATTCATACTCATCCATTTGTTCAGGTAATTTTTCTTTCAACACATCCATTGCTCGTCCGACTAAAAACATCACTCCGATACTGTGCCCAAAGCGAGTATGCTCAGCTCCGTGATAAACTAAATAGGATGTACCTAACTGGCGAATATACCGTAAGCGTTGAAAAGGTTCGGAATCCACAATAGCTAATTCCCCTGCGTTTAGAGGGATCATACCATGAATTGGATCGCGGAACTGACAGGCTATCTCCGTCATAGCCTTGTCTCCTTTCATCGAGGTCATATCACAGAATCAGGAATGAGCAACATATGTTTGTTTTATGTTTCGATTTCATGGGCATATTTCCTTCTTTTATTCTGTAATTAGTTCTAATATTTTTCACTGTAACCAGATAATTGAATCAATTTAGGATCTGTGTTCATGTGAACTTGCGAATGACCCTGATACAATGAGTAAAGGATTAAGTTATCGTTAGGTGAGATTAGCCCCATGAAGTATCGCAGCCTTTTGCATTAACGGCTTAGATATCCAAAAATGCGTCCCTCCACCGGGACATAGCCCATTAAGTCAATCTGGCAGACATGATTTATTCTATTTCACCAATTCCGCTATATCTTACCTAGGCCATTAAAGATTAATTCTACACTGACTGTTTAACTCTAAAACTCACGCCAGGGAGCCGCTCAATTTACCGAATAAATAAACCCTTCTCCTTTTGCATGCCTTAATAATTTGATTGCGTCTCTTCTTATCAAAGCCTTGAACTTCAAAAGAATCTATTGCATTAACTGCATTTAATGCAACAACAAAAACACTTTGAGCATTAGTAAATTCTCCATCAATAGCCGCTAAGTTTTCATATTCTCCATTATAGATACTTGTTATTTCGGCAATTTTGACAAATTTTGCATCAGCTATTTGATTGTGGGTGTCTTCGCTTTATCCCAAGCTGTAGCGGCGATCGTTCCAGTCTTATCCGAAATGGGTTGTCTTAAATCATAATAAAACCAATAAACCCATGTGGAAAAAGGATTTTCGGAATATCAAACGAATGTAATTACATGAATGTCAAAATTTGATAGGAATATAGAAAAACCCTAGGATATGTAGCACTATTTTGTAAAAATAATATCTATATTGACGGAAAGTTCATCTTATCATACTTGATCCTGCTAAGTTATCTCACAGCAAACGAAACAATGAATACCAAGCCTATCAACCTGAGGTAATTGACGTGTAGCTTATAGACCTTTAAACAGCCATCAAATAACGACTTAGTTAAACAAATGATTCCGGGAGAAATCATATAGTTTTCCCTGTTCCTACCTGTCAATTTTCAACATTTATTCTTAAATAAATATTATCTCTATTTCCGGACATTACATGGAGCAAACAAGGATTAATTCACAGTGTAGGGTCACTATTTCATCATTATTTGTTTTCACTGGCGCGCATACAGTTTGCAATAATTAGTTTGGATAAAATCAATCAAATATTGAGCAGCCAGTAACGGGGGGATACAAAGTGATACCAGATGTGCCTGAAAGCACTATATTAGATGCAATGAAAAAGTTTGATGAAGAATATCGCAATAAAGCAGAATGGTTGAACTGGCAAAACAATAGAAATCATAAATATGCTATAGAAAGAGAGGGACGATTGTATCCGGTAAAGCAAATTATATCGATGGCGACAGGGCAGCCGGTGAGCTCTTTTAGTGGTGGTCATGAGTCTAATAGTTATCTGGCCAAAAAAGGTTTTAAGATAGTCAACATCTCTCATGATGATAATGATAATTCGGAACTCCAAGTAAGAAGTTGGTCTAGACCGGCCGGAATTCCAAATTTAATCGGCAGGAAAAAGGTTGACTGGTCAATTTTTGTATATGGCAGTCAAATACCAGTTGAGTTTCATCAGTTTTTTGAAGCTGCCAATGATGGCCAACATCTGAAAAAAGGTGAGTCACATGAGGTTCAATTAATTTTCGAAGGGCGGACCTTTGACGCAAAACTAACTAACCGAGATCGTGGTGTGGAAACAGACACTTTAATATTAGATTGGCAGGGAAATAACGAATTTAGAGAATTGCTGATTTCGCGTTTAAGCAGCAGTTATACTTACCTGGTAAATAAGAGAAAATTAAAAGAAGAAGCAGGCAGTAGTGGTGGTTATATTAGGGTTCCTGATAATAAAGCCGAGTACATAGATTTTATTCGCACAGACACTCCTTTTACCTATTTAGTAAATTTTATTACAGTTGATAACAATCCTAATGTTTGGTGGGTAAATCAGGGTAGTTCTTTGACTGCTGAAAGAAAAAAGGGTATATTGTTTGCCCCCCTTCATAGCACCGATGGTAGAACTATACAGCATTGGGAAACCATGAAGGAATTAAAAGTCGGAGATATCGTTGTTCACTACGCTGATAAAGCAATAAGGTATGTAAGCAAAATTACATCAACAGCTATTGAAACAGAAAATCCACTATTAACAAATGAACATCGGAATCATGAACGAGGACGGTTAGCAAAAACTAATTATTATGAACTTAACCCTGTAATAAATATTCAAGGGATAGCCCAAAAAATCCTGGAGTTAGATATTTACCAAGGACCTATAGATAGTTCAGGAAGAGTTAAGCAGGGTTATTTGTTCAGGTTTAATCGAAATGGGCTGAAAATTATACAAGAATCACAACCCAGCACTACATGGCCAGAATGGGCATTATTTGATAATAGCAACACAAAGCCTCAAATAGATTATAGCGACATGCTATCCTCTTTAATCGAACACATTGCCTCCCAAGGTTTCATCTTCGAACCATGGCAAATAGCTGCCTATGTTACAGCTTTACGAACAAAACCGTTCGTGATTCTGGCCGGAGTTTCTGGAATGGGAAAATCAAAATTACCGGCACTGATTAGCCAGGCAACCGGCGGCAATAGTCATTTGATTCCTGTAAGGCCTGACTGGACGGATAGCTCTGATGTTCTGGGTTACTGTGATTTACAGGGGCAGTTTAAACCGGGAGCCTTGCTTAAGGTTGTTCGGGAGGCAACAAATAATCCCGATAGGCATTATGTCTGTATATTGGATGAGATGAACCTGGCGCGGGTAGAACACTACTTTGCTGAGGTTTTGAGCCAGATAGAAAACCGTCACCCAGACAGCACTGGCAAATTTATTAGTGGACCGCTTCTTTGTCAGGATTTAAGGGAAGAAGATAAAGAATGGGGCCAGTTGGCGTTGCCGCCCAATCTGGCCATTGTCGGTACTGTCAATATGGATGAAAGCGCTTATGGTTTCAGCCGTAAAGTACTGGACCGTGCTTTCACACTGGAGTTTTATGAATTAAATCTAGATTTGTGGGGAATTGAATTTGACGAAAGCCCAGACATCAAGGAATGGCCGGTGGAACGCTGGTTTCCCCGCGCTATCAGCTTAAATGGGCTCAAGGATATATCCGACGAAGAAAAACAAAAAATAGATGAGGTTATTAGGGTTCTGACCGAGGTTAATACCATTTTAACACAGGCGCAGTTGCAAGTCGGTTATCGTGTAAGGGATGAAGTGGCCTTATTTGTATTGCATGCAGAGGATATCATAGATTCTTTCGTTACTACGGATAAGATGCAGGTTAATCCTTTAGATCTGGCTTTACAGATGAAGATTCTACCTCGAATCATCGGCGGCAGCACCCCTATTCGGAAAGTTGTCTTACAGCTCCTAGGTTGGGCTGTTAAAGGCTCGAAAACGATAAGCGAAGAAGATGCACAGAAACTTGTTGAGGATTGGGATAAAAACGGCCGGCTTACCTTTTTAGAAAATGCCCGCTATCCTCGCACTGCAGCAAGGCTTTGTCTAATGTGGGAGCGCTTAGAAAACGAAGGTTTTACATCTTTTTGGATGTGATATCATGAGCTTGCTTTTTGAACTAGAAAGCGATCTGGTATATCTGAAACTCAGCCAATCAGCCAGCAAAGAACCGGCAATACTACCTAATAAGGATGCAACCGGTCGACTGATTTTGACCAAACACAGAACGAATCTTATATGGCATAAAGTATGGCGGCAGGGAGTACCTCCCCAGCTTGAAAATTGTCCTGAAATAGATGCAGGGCCATGTCTCTTCGAAGAAACTGATTACAAACTATACGCCAGATGTATTTCCGGACACAGGCTGGATATAAAACATTCCGATCCGGTCATTATTAGTGATTTAGATTATCATGATCAACACTCGACAGCATTTGGCTACATTAACTTTGGCTCTCAGATAGGTTACAGCGATTTTACCGTCCTGGTTGATGGCAAACCGGAGTTCTCTTTTCAAGTTGAGGTTTTTCCAAGCAAGCTGGACTATGCCAGTGACTACGCAGAAATTCTGGCATCTGTACAGGACATAATGACTGGATTAGCTATGGAATATCTGCGATCCACTTACCAAACCGGTACCAAGCTGACTGTTCCTCAAGCGACCGACTTGGAATGGTTCATACTACTGCGGAGCCTGATCGATGAATTAGAAAAAGCGCTGAATTTTATTGCGCACAAACCTATCCGGGGATTAAAAAGGAAGCAGATGCCTGTACAGGCAGAAAAGATTAAGCATATCAACGGACGGGTTTTGGCGGCAGTGCGACGGGGCGCTGGTAGAGGCGGATTTATCTATACAAAAAACAAGATACCTATTCGTGAATATATTTACGAAGACCGCCCCCAGAGCACTTTAGATACAGTGGAACACCGCTGGTTATCAAGGCAGCTGTACCTTATTCAACAACGATTGAACAAATTAAGAATGGAAGAGCGTCAGTTAAAAGATACACCCCGGCGCCAAAAAGCTTTGCATGAATTAGGGAATATGAGTAAGCGCATACTGCGTCTGCAGTGCTTGGAACCGCTGGCTGCTGCTGCCGGCGGTGATATTCCTCCAGGTTTTGCTTCCTTACAGTTATTAAAATCGCCCGGTTACAGAGAAGCCTATCAATACTGCCTGGCCTTATCATTAGGATTGCGAATAGAAGGCGGGCCATTACATTTATCAGTTAAGGATTTAAATCTTCTCTATGAGTACTGGTGCTATTTAGCCTTGCTTCGTATAATTAGCAAGGAGACAGGGCAGCAGATTCCAGTAAAAGAGTTGTTTGCAGTCCAACAAAACGGCCTAAGAGTTTTACTGAACCGGGGGCGGGAACAACGCATAAGTTTTGCAACAGATGGAGAAGGGCGCATAACAGCCACCTATAACCCCAGCTTCCGAGGGGAAGCCATGCTCATTCCTCAGCGCCCGGATATGGTGATTACCCTAGAAAAAAAGGATTGGCCAACAATGCATCTGGTTCTTGATGCCAAGTACAGGCTGGATGCTTCACCTGAATACATAACCCGCTATAAGTCCCCAGGGCCTCCCGAAGATACTCTAAATTCCATGCACCGATATCGGGATGCCATTCTGGAATCTCAAAGACGCAGTGATGGCAGCACAGTACAAAGAAGAACAGTGGTAGAGGCGGCGGCAGTTTTTCCAGGAGGGGTAACCGAAGTTCCTTTCTATGAAAGCAGACTGTGGAAAGCTCTGAATCAGATTGGAGTAGGAGCTTTACCGTTTTTACCTGCCAACAAAGAATATGTTAGAGAATGGCTGCGCAGCAGATTGAAAATGGGCGGGTTCAGCATCGCACAACATACTTTACCGCACAGCATCTATGAACGAGCTATGGACTGGCGTTCATCTGCAGCGGAACCCGTAGTTATAGGTACCTTGAGCGCAGGGAACCAGCGCCAGCATTTACAATGGATAATTGAGAAGCAGTTATATTATATGCCTTTGCTGAAAACCCAAGAGCGACAATATGCTGCCAAATGGGTGGCAATTTATTCCCCGCAAGAAATACGCAAACCCGGGGCAGTAACCCATTATGCGCCGGTGAAAAGCATCGAAATTGTCCCAAGGAAGGAAATAGCAACTCCCTGGAAGCCCAAACGCAAATTGGAAGAGCCTCAGGTGCTTTTTAAATTAGGTGAGGTATTGGAAATGGAAGTTCCTATAATCAATACCAGAGGTATTAGATTTACCCAACATCGCTGGACCAGCCGGCTGGGTCTGGAGCGTGCGCGTACTCTTGAACAATTATTGTTAGAAACAGAACCTGAATGGCGGTTGTTTGAAGATTTAACTGCTCTGGGTGTGAAATTTAATCTGGATCCTAGTAAACCGGTGCGTTTGCTCGATAAAGACAACCCCTATGGACGTGTCTGGTTTCGTCTAGAAGATGGTTTAAGCATTCGATATGCGGGGGCATCCGGATATGTCATCAGACGGACTCCAGGCGGAGAACCGCAATATTTTGTGGACTACCAGGAGCTTATAAGAGAAATAGTGAAAAAGCCAAGCTCTTTTTGATTCTCCTAATACCCCCTAGGGGTAAAAATTTAAAATAGGCTCAACTGTTTAGTTGGTGATGGCATCGGTGGGTAGAACACACCTATAATGATAAACGGGTTAGGTGAAACATTATGGAACCGCTTCGTCGTGCCAAGGAAAAAGTGGAGATCTCTTGTACTAAAGAAATCATAGTATTTTTTTCTGACCTTAGCGATGGCCCTTTTTTTGTCACCGTTCACTCGTTTTAAACAGTTGAAGTACAACATACCGATTTCCCAATCCTCAATCATCATTGTAGACTGCTTGCCGGAGCTATCCTCAAACTTGTACGAAAATTTATACGGTACTTTTGGAACAACTTTAAATTCTTCTGCTATTTCCTCAGGCGTTTGGAAAAGATTTAACTGTCTCGATAAACCCCTCAGGCCTTTAATTTCCTGGGAGAGAGGAGATACCGAAATGTACTTCCCATCCAAAAAAGACCTTTGGCTGGGTATTGTCATCTGGTGTAGTCTTTTATCCGGTATATATCTAGCCGCAACAGAAGCAGACCGATATTTTATATTATTGATAAGTTTAATTTTGAACCTGGCGCTTTTCGGATGGATTTGGTTTAAAACCGGGTATACCCTGACAGATAATTCACTGGAAATCAAGTGCGGGCCCTTCTATCAAAAGATTCCCTACAGCAAAATACGTAGTGTCAAACGCACTAGAGACCCATCAGGAGGCTATGCGCTTTCTCTTGACCGGATAAAAATCAAACACGGTTACGACATTACAATAATCTCCCCCATTGACCCTCATATATTTATCACTGAACTAAAACGAAGATGCCCGGATGCTGAATTTCCGGGTTTATGAAAGGTGGCCTGGCGCCAAGCTTTTTAGAAAAGTAAATCAAGGCTATGTCTATTAAAGCAGCAATCCTTCCGCTAAAGCGTTGAGCTGCTCAGCAATATTAGTAAATTCCATGTTTAAATCTAGGGTTTTGACGCAAATGCGATTGCCGCTCATCATATACTCGTTGTCCGGTACGATCTCTTCATCAGTTTTGGCATAAAGCAAGACACCGCTGACATTGCCGGAATTTGTTGTATCCATGTTTTTTACATAGGTAAAGATTTGGTACAAGTTGTGGGAATGGTGAGTATGGCTGTTGTACAAGCTATTTGTTTGCATAGTGCGCCCATAATATTTGGTATCGATAATCAGGGTTTTGCCCTTATAATAAAGAGTTACATCTGTTTTCATTTCCGGCAGAAATTCTATGACACCATCATCCACATTCCACTCTATATAGGCAGGCGAAGCATTAAATTGCGGGTAATGCCTGCGGTAATATCCCAACACAAACTTTTCAAACAGCCTGTGCATACGCTGATCGTCTACATAGCGGGTCAGCTTCAGGGAACCGTCCCGTTCAGTGAGGAGCATACCTTCAATAACCAAATAGCAGATATTCATCAGCATCTTGTAAGTAGCGTTATTGCGGTGATATTTAATACTCGACCATTGAATCCTGCGAGGGTTGACCTCATCAACATCGACAAAGTAAAGCATTACCTTTTTCAAAGCCTTCTTTCGTTGTGGAGCAACCTCGGGAGAACGTATCAGCAACATAGAAGTGGTTTTAAGGATTTTATTGACATAAGCGTTTTTGGTAAGCTCATCGAAATCGCAAACTAATTTTTTTCTCAGCATTGATAGCTGTTTTATGGAAGAAGAAACATTTATTTTTCCAGTAGGCGAACTGATGGCTTCTGTTTTCTCTATATACTCCCTGCCCAGGCCTCTTTTGATTTGGTTGCCAATACCTATAGCTAATATTGCTGCAAATAAATCAGAGACATACTCGAATTCCTCAGTTGCTACTTTTTGATAGCTGTCCTCATGTAAAACTTGAAACGCGTAGGCAAGCATATAGTAAATATTCTGAATTCTAATCATTTACAACATCCCACAGCCTTTTTGACCACTGCTCGACTTTTGATTTCTCATCAAACCAATATTCATGCAAAAGCGGCAGCAGCTCATATTTAACAACACCCCTCAACCAGTCATCTGTTATCTCCTCATCTGTACAAAAATAACTATGGCCGATCCTAAAACCCTCACCCAGAGATTCGTCCTTGCTGATAAATTCATTCAAAGCTATTACTTGCTCAACCAAGGCTTCTAGCTTGGGGTTGTTGGCCTCTCGCATGAAATTTTTAAATCCTTCGGACTCAAAAGCCGGCTCTAGATCAAAGAAAGCAAATCTTCTTCTCAATGCATAATCAATAATGGCTATGCTGCGGTCTGCAGTATTCATCATGCCGATCAGATAAACATTTTTGGGAACAGAAAACAACTCATTAGAATAGAGCAGGCGCAGTTTTTCTCCACGCTTATCTTTTTCTATAAGCATCAGCAGTTCGCCAAATATTTTGCTTAAGTTCCCGCGATTGATCTCATCAATGATAAAGAAATAATCTCTCTCATCGTCATCCTGAGCAGCCTTACAGAACTCATAAAATGGCCCTGGCACCAATTCAAAACCGTCTTTTGACGGCCGGAAGCCCATAATAAAATCTTCATAACTATAACTTTGATGGAACTGAACCATCATAACCCGGCTGGTATCCTTTTCACCCATCATCGAAAAAGCAAGCCTTTTCGCGGCAAAAGTCTTGCCGACACCAGGCGGGCCCTGCAGTATGATATTTTTCTTGGTTTTTACGAGGTCAACCAATGTATTGTAACGTTCGGCATCCATGAAAACTTCACTGAGGAAGTCATCTTCGGTGTAGGGCTCGTACACAATTTCTTTTTCTTCGATAACATCTGCGGAATCGTCATCGATAAAGAGGGCTTCCAATTTCTTCACATAATCGGTGTAGGGAGTGATGTCAGTAAGTGTTTTCGCAACAGCCTGCCCTGGGTGCTCCCATTCCCCCTTATGTGACCATTTAACTCTACGGATATGTTTATATTCATCCCTTCCGGCATCATAAATATAATCGGATTCAACTATGCCGCGGCCAATAACTTTATATAATCCTTTCTTGGCATATACAATATCTCCAACTTGTATTTCATTGGCAAACTGCCAGGTAGCAAGGGCTGAGTTTATATATGAGTATTCCGCGCCGTACAGTTCCTTCATTTTGGTTTTCATGGCCTCTTTGCTGGGGTATTGTTTCAGGTCGCCCATTTCATCCCAGCCGATACCCATGATTCCTTGGGTATAAAATTCCTCCCATTTAGAAGAATTGTTGCCGGGGGCATAAATCCAAAACTTTTTTTCACTTTCGATACGCCTATCAGGCTCATCGCTAGTTGTTGCCAGCCATGCTCCATATGACAGTTCAGGAAAACTGTTGTGCGGGGTATCACTTTTTTCAAAGATTTCTTTACAGGCAGCAATCAGTTTTAAATAGGTTTCTGCATCGGGTAGCTGATTCAGATTAGATATCCCTGAAATAATTGCATAATAAGGGTTACCTTTTTTCCTCAAATAACTTCTGTTTCGTTCGTCAAGGTTTAAATAAAAAAACGGCCGTATCCAATACAACCCCATGGTTAAATTCCATTTAATCAGACGCTGCTTTCTAACTCTATTATAAAAAGATATAAATGCTGCTTTAGATTCTTCTGAACGATTATCCGCATACTTTATTGCAGATTCAAACATACCCCAAAGGTTAGGTATATCATCATCTTTTCTGTAATCTTTATTTGAAAAAAACCAAGCACGCATGTTGTTCAATACCGGGATACCATCAAATTTTGTAGGAGCTGGAGTTTTAACACCAAGTTTGCTCCCGATACCCCCCATCAGCGCAATGCGGTTTTTCTCAGATATTCCTTTATTAAAACAGCCAAATACAGTAAACGGGCAAATGTCATCCAGAGGTTCACCCTTTTCTATAAACGGATAACGCAGCCCTAAATTATCATAGACTTCTCTCAATAGAGTAAGAAGCTCAGAACGCTTATCTTTGTACTGCAAGAGCTTGTCAGCAAACTCCATATAAAAAGAGGTCCAAGGAAAAGAACTCATACCGTCTCCACCCCCAAAAACCTGCTACCTGTTTATTCAATAACTAAGCAATCTCTGGTAACGTGCCGATGGCATATATCAGCACCCTTCTCAGCACCATGGATACGCGATCACGGCCAGCAAACAAGTAACACTCATGAAAGACCGGGCTAATTTACCATTATTTCTATCTATTAGTTAGACATAGAGCATAGATACCCTTTCCTTTTACGCTAAATGTGGATGGGCTCTCAATCATTTGCATAAGGTCACTGGGCACGTCCGTTTACTGTTGCCCATAATCCCTTGATTTATTTAAAATGGCCACACCGGCAACCACAAAAAGCATGGCCAGCGCCTTTAATAAAGACATTTCTTCATGAAAGAGGGCAACCCCTATGGCTGCTGTAAACGCCGTCCCTAAACCTGACCATATGGCATAGGCACTGGAAAGGGGTATACTTTTAAGTGAAATGCCCAGAAAATAGAAGGATGCTGAATAGCCGGCAATAACACCCAAAGAAGGCAAAAGTACGGAAAAACCCTCCGATATCTTAAGCATGGTGGTCCCAAACAATTCGCACAAAATGGCTAGCATTAAAAACAAAAAACCTTTATCCATCCTGATTTCATCCCTTTACACCAGATTTAGCAGAACGACTCCTACTATTATTAAACTGATGCCAAGAACACCAATTCTGTTCATTTTTTCTTTAAACAAAAACACACCTGCCATGGCTGTGAGTATCGTTCCTACCCCACTCCAAACGGCATAGGAGAAACCCAAAGGGAGCTCTAGCAGTGCTAAAGAGAATAAATAAAATGAAACACAATATCCTGTTATAACGCCTATCACAGGGAGCAATTTTTTAAACCCCTTAGATAATTTGAGCATAGAAGAACCAAACGTTTCCAATATAATTGCAAAAGCCAAATAAACATACGCCATTACCGGTTCCCTCCCTATATTTCTAAATATAAACCAAATATCCGAGGTTTGTATACTGGTTTAAATACCGTGATGGCCAGTGATACATATGCCTTCCATGTTCATTTAAGGATGGCAATAATCAAGGAATTCACACGGGAAGGAATAAACCAGAGCACAAATAAAGCAAGGTATAATAGCCCTGCAATTCGTAATCGGGCATCATTAATAAAAGAAGTTGCCCAGCTTTATATTAAGCAATAAAGCAATCCAGGCACCGAATTGATGTTTACAATAATAATTGACACAGAAATTAACGATAAAACAAACCCAGAGCGAAGCGCAAGGCAAAGGGATCACCGTTTATTTGTCGAAATAGTGATGGCACCCCTTTTGAATCCTTTGGTTCAAAGAAAAACTTGTTTTAATATCTGCCGGGTGCAGAAAGGATAAAAAAAATGACCGAAAAACCGGATAACAAACGCATTTTGAGTTATGTGAACGGATTGCTTTATTTTTACGGAGTGATGGACTTTGAAAATCTTTACCGGCTGGTGGCCGAACGCTTGAAAGGCTTGAGCCAAGCATACTTTAAAAACATTTTGGCTATGGAATCAAAAATAGATAATAGCCAGTATGATTTCACCTATGATAACGGTTTGTACCGCCACAGCTGTGTAGAGAACCCCCATTGGGTACTGGAAGAGCAGATGAAAAGGGCCGAAATCCCCTACCGGCCGGTCACAGACAAAGAGGCGCGTCTGGTAACGGACAAGCAATATTCCTCCCTCTGGCATCCTGCGGTTAAAAAGCTGAACCTACAGCTGCAGAAGCAGTTCGGTTGGACCAGAGATGATGCTTTGGTGAAAATATTGTCAGGCCAGATCATGCTCAATAACGGTATGCTGCATTTGCAGCTAGTGGAATACTTTTTGGAAAGTTTGGATTTTAGCTCATTTGATGAGGTTCAACCTTTTATTAACTTGGTTAATGATATGGCCAACAATACCCCCCAGTGGATCCTCAAAGGGTGGACACCGCTGGATGTTATTGAGCGGTATGAAAAACATGAGCTACAGCTGTTACCTGCTGCCCCCTTTGATCTGATGGAGCGCCACTCAGGGGAAAAAGCCTCACCTAAAGTGGGACGGAATGATTCCTGCCCCTGCGGAAGCGGCAAGAAGTTTAAAAAATGCTGCGGCATGGCCGAGCAGGTAAAAAATAAGGCAGAGCTTGCGCCCCCGGCCAGAAAAAGGCCAGATATCGGCAAAAAACCGTCTTTGGATGAGTGGCAGGCCCTTTACGAAGCAGCTACAGCTTTTAGAAACGCCCGGTGCTGGGAATGGATGTATGATGATGATCTGTTCGGGGTGATGGATCCCGAAACAGGTGAGATTGCCTACTGCTGTATTATGGGCCGTCTGGGTAAGCAGTATGCCCTAGGAGCTTACCTGGGTTCTGAAGGGTTGCAATCTCTTTTAGCTATAATGGAGAGCCCGTACAAACTCTCTCCTGATCTGTTTTTTACACAGAAGTGTATCATGGCTTCATTTGAAAACCGGGAAGACCTGGAAAAAGAAGATAGGGCAGTGATCAAAGAACTAGGGTTAAAGTTCAGAGGTAAAAAACAGTGGCCGCAGTTCCGTTCCTATGAACCTGGCCTCTATCCCTGGTTCATCGATGCCTGGGAATGCCGCTTTTTGACCCTTGCTTTGCAGCAAGCAATGGCAGTCTCCCTGCGCTGCCGCAGCAGCAAGGCCATTTTAAAGAGTGAACGAGCGAACACCTTCCTTGTCCGCGTGCCCCACGACCAAGGGGGAATAATAACCTGGGCTGATCAGTATCTTGAGCCTGCCCCTATTATAAAGAAATATGTTTCTATCGAAATTAAGGATGAGCTGCGCCTGAGAAAAATCAAAGCTTCTGGGAAAAGCAAACAGGCTGTCTGGGAGATAGACACCTTTTTCGCGCCCTTTCCTGTTCAGGAGAATAAAAATGAAAGACCGTACTACCCCAGATTGTGTTTCATCGTTGACAGCAATACAGGACTTATTCTAGGACACGAAACGGTAAAGGATATTACAGAGGAAGGATACCAAATTATTCACTATATAACTGATTTAATGATTGAATCAAAAGTCCCCTCCCGGATTCTCGTTGAACGGGATGAAACCTACAACTTGCTAAAAGACCTCTGCCGTCAGTTGAACATACCTCTGACAAAGGTTGAACAGCTAGCCTCAATTCCCCAGATCAGAGAGGAGATGTTCAGCAGGGACTGGTTAAATAGATAACCGCCGGGCCATCCGTCAACCGGTGGTTATCCTGGTTGAAAGATTCTACTCATCTTTTCATCCTCACTTAGTTTTTTTCATTTCTTCCATGACGTAGTTGTAGAGTTGGTACATATCATCGTAGGGGAACTCGTATTCTACTTTCCCTTCTCTCGGTTTGGCCTCAACCAAGGTTAAACCTTTCTCCCAAGCCTTTCTCTCCAAATCTTTCAGTGCCACTGCCATCTTTTCACCCTCCTTCCCGGCTTGTGCCGGTTATTTTTTTCACTAATATATACTGGCAAAAACCGTGCCAACATTTCCGGGAAAAAGAGTTTATGAAAATGCTTATCTTTGCTACACATTTATACAGGATTACGCTTGAAGTTGCCGTTATTTCGGAAATCATAACAAAAATATGGGAGGAAAGGTTGAGGATTACAAAAGAGAAAAGAGGATATAAAACTAAGGAAGCGAAAAAAACGTCCCCTTACTTCCCTAGATAATCCTTTTCCAAAGTCCTGTCACAAAATCACCCTCTCTGCCCTTAGTTTAGCTACTACCGGTTTATCAGCAGGAGCAAAATCATACTTCACCAATTCATCCACGGTAACCCATCGATATTCGGCATGACAAGTGGGTACGAGCTCACCTTTGATCAAACGAGCAATATAAGCCATCAAATATATATCTGCATGTTCATAGCGATATCGACTATCACAGAAAAACCTTTCCACCGAAACCTCAACCTGAAACTCTTCTTGCATTTCGCGGCGAAGACATTCTTCAGGACTTTCCCCAGGCTTTAGCTTACCACCGGGAAATTCCCATTTGTTAGCCAGTTTATCGCTTGGCAACCGTTTGGCGATTAATATCCTCCCGTCTTTAACTAAGATTGCTGCAGCTACTTTAATCATGACTTATTCTCCTTGCTATTAACAAATTAACTTACTGGATTCTCTCCCCTTTAGTGTTCCATTTGCCATCCTTCTCGGGATTATAAAGGCGATACTTGCCTTTCTCCACAAGATAATAAAGATCTTGATTGCCGCCCTGGTAGTGCTTTCGAGAAGTGTGGTTGACACAATTGCATCAATACCAAGTAGATCAGGATATTTATTAATATCACCTACTGTTGCGGTAGCCTGTCGTCCGATCCATAGAACTGTACTTTTATCGTCATCATCGAATAACACAGATGGGCTGTTTTCCAACCAGTTCTCAAAATCCTTTTCAAAATCAATATTCTCACTGATGACTCGCTCCATTATGCCTGATTCCAGTTTTCCGTCATCGACTCGAAGCCTATATAATCCCATCTTTACCCCCCTTTCGAGACATGTGGTCACTTTAGATCGGTTTTTATGTAACGTTATTTATAATTTCCTTACATTTACGATAATTGGGGCAGCCGCAAAATTCACTCCCTGCATTTTTTCCCTTGGCCAAACAACACCATGATGGGTCTATACCACTTTGGTACATATCTAGGATAGAGCTCAAACCAGACTATCCCTGAGCAACATTTACTTGCGAGCTAAAACCATAAAGGATAATTTTTCTAATGCTCGGGGTTTATTTACGGATGGTAATTGGTAGGCGAACTGCAGTGTATAGTAAATTGTTGTGAGACGAGCGAGGTTTCTTAAACTTTTTAATATCAATTCTTATCAATTTTGACACAGAGCATAGATTATCCTGCTATTTCTGCAATATTTTGCAACTTATGTGGTGCCGAGGTAGAAATGATATTAGAGTAGAGAAAATAACCAAGAATATAATCGATAAACCAGGGTTTGGAGTGAACACCTTCGTTGCTCTCTTCCCCGTTAAGGAGAAATAAATTGAGCATTCCTCTGAAGTAGAGAGCAACAAACCTCAATCCCCCAAATCATAGAAGAGTTGTTCAGCGGGGACAGGTTAAATAGATAACACCGGCCTTTCGTCAACCGGCGGCTATCCTAGTTTTCACCTCACTTTTGCTTTGAGAAAGCAAAAAGAACATCCCCCTGCTTCCCCGCGCGTCTCTCCCACCATAATTTAAAAGCAATGCAGGAATTTTACTTTTGTTGGAGAATTATTTAATAATAACTAATATTTATGGCTTTTATAACCATATTTTTGAGCTCAATGTCCTGTGGCTACACTAAGCCATTGATCTAATTGGGTCTACCCGGAAATACAGATATGTCTCCCAATTAGGAAAAGAGATGCAGCAGAGAGTCGTTGGCCGGGATGGACTTCCGTACCCCGGCTTTTATTCAATTACTATAGAGAAATTCATCCATTGATCTTTTCTACGGCAAATATTTTATAAGGAGGGAATAGATGTGGGACTCGTCAAGCTGACCATTGACGGGAAAGGGGTTCAGGTTCCCAAAGGAACCACGGTTCTTGAGGCAGCAGAACAGATAGGAATACATATCCCCAGGCTCTGCTACGATCCGGACCTGAGTGCCGTAGGTGCCTGTCGTCTCTGTATAGTAAAAATCGAAGGGATGCGGAACCTTCCGGCATCATGTGTCACAAAAGTGTCTGAGGGTATGGTGGTGCACACCGATACACCCGAGGTCATTGAAGCGCGGAAAACCATTTTGGAACTGCTGCTTGCCAACCACCCTGTAGACTGCCTCACCTGTGAAAAGTTGGGAGAATGCCTGCTGGCCAAGTATTGCTATGAATACGGCGTTTACAAAAGCCCCTTCGATGGTGAAATGCGTCATTACGAAATTGAAACTGATAACCCTTTTATTGTCCGTGACATGAACAAGTGCATCCTCTGCGGCAAGTGTATCAGGGCCTGTTCAGAGATCACCGGAAAGAACATCATTGACTTTTCCTATCGCGGTTTTAAAACCAGAGTGGCGCCTTTCGGCGATACACCCTTAAGTGAATCAGAGTGTATTTACTGCGGCAACTGCGTGGCTTTCTGCCCAGTGGGTGCCCTCTCAGAGAAACAGATGCTCAACCTGGGCCGCCGTTGGAATTTAAAAAAGGTCAAAACCACCTGCACCTTCTGCAGCACTGGGTGTACCTTTGACCTGCGTGTCAAGGATGGTAAGGTCGTGGGGGTGACCTCCAATCCTGACAATGCAGTAAATGGACGGGCACTTTGCATCAGAGGCCGGTTCGGTACACGTGACTTCATCCACAGTGACAAGCGGCTGACAACTCCACTGATCAGGAAAAACGGCAAACTTGTTCCCGCAAGCTGGGATGAAGCCTTGAATCTTGTCGCCGAACGCCTCACAAAGATTACTAAACAATACGGGCCAAATTCTTTCGCTGCGATAAGTTCTACCAGGTTTACCAATGAAGAAATCTATCTCTTCCAGAAGTTCGTGCGGGCGGTGATCGGCACAAATAACATCGATCACTATCGTAGCCCTTGCCACGGTGCTATGTACCGTGAAGAACCCTACTGCAGTGAGTCCGTCTGTGAATTTGCAGGCACAACACTCCGCTGCCCAAATAACTTGCAAGGAGCAAGCGATATGGGGGCTCTAAACAGATCCCTGCCAGGTTATCAGAGGCTAGACCGGCAGGAGGCACGCGCCAAATATGAGGAGGCCTGGGGTGTTTCCATACCGGGAGAAGTTGGTTTGACCGTGTCTGAGATGTTTGAGCACGCCATCCAGGGTGACCTGAAAGCGATGTACATCCTGGGTGAAAACCCAGTGCTCTCGGATGCTAACAGTGAAAAAGTCCAGTCAGCACTTACCAACCTGGAATTCCTGGTGGTTCATGACCTATTCCTGACAGAAACCGCTGCTTTGGCAGATGTGGTTTTACCTGCTGCCAGTTTCGCAGAGACCGATGGCACCTTCACCAACAACAAACGCCGGGTCCAGAGAGTGCGCAAAGCAATAGAACCGATTCCAGGCAAGACTAACTGGCAAGCCATCATCAACCTGAGCTCCAAGATGGGTTATCAGATGGACTACCAGCATCCTGAGCAGATCTTTGCGGAAATGGCCTCATTAACCCCCTTGTTCGCTCATTTCAACTACAAAGAGATCGACAAACAGGGCATGGTATGGCCATAACTGTCCGACTCAGTAAAACATACATCGGGTAGGGGTTATATCCCTACCCGTTTTTTTGAATGTATACATTATGTTAATTGAGACAGATAAATTTTATATGTAGTTTTTCCAACTTAAATATTGCACTACTTTTCATCCATTACATCAAGTAAATAATTCGCTATACATAATATTATTGAAAATATACATGCGGTTTTGAAAGGTAATTCAACTGACTTCATTAAACAATCAGCGATAGTTATTGCAATCAGATTACCTATAAAATCTAATGGATATAAAATCAAGTTAATGCTTTCTTTTTTAATTTTTCCAGCCGCATAAAGGGCTTTCGGTAAGGGTTGAATAAACATATCAATTGGAATGCTCACTAGAAACAATACCACCATAAACATAATAAAATGCGTAAAAGACTCATATTCAACTCCAATTATTTGTAAAATTAACATCCCTACAAGCAGTAAAAACCCTACTATCGCAATTAGTGGTAATGCTAGGCTAATTATTGCAAGTATACTGCCAATTATATCTATGATTGTATCTTTGTTCATACTTAAACTCCTTAAAATTGAAATGAATCTCGATCATCTGAAGAAACAGAGGAAGTATTGATAGAATTTGCCAGATTGGCATCGGTCCAAGAATCTGAGTGCTATGAAAATACACCGCAAGGCGTCAGAACGAAGCACCCCAGGATTGAGGAAATAATTATGTTTGCGCAAAAATGCAATTACCATAAACTAGGAATTGCCTTTTGTACAGGTCTGGAATATGAGGCTAAACTATTGACGCGGATCCTGGAAAGTCATGGTTTCGAAGTGGTATCTGTGCGTTGCAAAGTTGGAGCCGTTCCTAAAGAAAAAATCGGAGTCCTTCCCGAAGAAAAGATTGGCGGCCCGGAAAAATGGGAGTCGATGTGCAACCCCATTTCACAGGCCATGATTTTAAACGCTGAAAATGTTGATCTGGCGATTATGCTGGGTTTATGCGTAGGCCATGACACCCTTTTCATTAAGTACTGTCAAAGGCCTGTGACTGTGCTCGCCGTAAAGGACAGGGTAACCGGCCATAATCCCCTGGCAGCCCTTTATCTATCTTCCTCTTACTATAGACGTTTAATGAAAGACTAAGAAGAAAATGACATTGCATTATAATGCTTTTTTATGCATTTTGTGCACTAACAGCAGTTGCAATGCATTATTGTTGTGCAAGGGGCGTTTTGCCCCCTGCCCCGATAATGTATTGGGAAACTGTAATAACGATATCCCTACAATTAAGCTGCGGACAATGCTAATGATTAAAAAACTCTATATTGCATTATATAGTGCGGTAAATGCAGTTATAAATGCAGGGGTATTACAAAAGAAGATAAAAAAAAGGAAGCAAAAAGAACGTCCCCCTGCTTCCCCCGGTTAATCAATTTCCAGGCTGAAGGGGTTATATTTTACTCCCCAGTCATATACATCTACTCCCTCTTTCTTCTTCACCCAACCAACAACTAAATAGGTAAGAGGGGTGACCAAGATTTCATAAACAACCTTAAAGATGTACTGGGCAGCGATCATAGAAAGCAAAACAGAAGAACTGACCGTTCCCGCAAAAGCAATCGTAATGAAAACCACTGTATCGATCCCCTCACCAACAATGGTTGACCCTATGGTGCGGGAGAAAAGCCATTTCCCTCGAGTGAGCAGTTTCAATTTAGATAAAACAGCGGAATTAGTGAATTCACCCAAAAAATAGCCCACCAATGAAGCCACAACCACCCTTGGAGTCATCCCTAGGACAACGGCATAGGCATCCTGCTGCTCCCAGAACTCCGGATAGGGCAAAGCCACAACCAGCATAAAGATCACTGCCATCAGCAGATTGCAGGCAAACCCTGTCCAGATAATCAATCTCGAACGCTTAAAGCCGTAAACCTCAGTTAGAACATCCCCGAAAATATAGGTGATCGGGAAGAGGATCACAGCAGCAGGCAGCGCTTTGCCCAGAACAGTAATCAACTTGCCTGCCACCATATTGGAGATAAGCAAACAGGTTACAAAAAGGCAGCCAAGTATAACATATAGACGGGAAACATTCCTGGATTCCTTTGGCATGATACAGCACCTCAAAATTGTGAGATCATTAAAAATATAATATCATCAACCAGAGATATTCACCAATATTAAAAAAATCCCTTTCAGAACTGACCTGCCCCTTTCCCCGCGCATTTTCTCTACACCTTCCCTGCTTCCGCCAACTTTATGTCATCAATGGGCTCGTTGTTGGTGCGTCCAGTACGGACATCTGATTTGCCAACAGGTAGTAAAGATCAAATCGCTCCGTAGTACTTTAAGGAAGAATGGTTGACACGCCTCTGATCTCGGCTGGGATGATATTGATATTTTTGCTGTACTTACAGGAAAACTGGTTGACACAAAAACAGAAATGGCAGCTGTATGTGACACTATGCTGTCACAGCAGTTTGCTATCATTGTCTAAAAGTATTTGTTGGCTTTCAACCTTTTATGACGCTTCAAATCGAAGACCTGCTTCTAATAGACAACGTCCAACTCAACTTCCAACCCTATAAGCCAGAATTCATAGCAATTTATTAATTTACCGCCAAAGGAGGTGATCACTTGAGAATCGCAGCAGGCATTATCTCTTTAGTGATCGGCTTTGCGGTCTTATTTCAGAGCTGCGCGGTAGCGGGCCTAGGAAGCCTTGTTTCTCCTGATTCCACAACCGGCGCAATAGGCATGTTAGTCGGCTTTTTGCTATTAATCAGCGGCGCATTTTCATTTCAGTTGCCTAAGGTATCTGTAGTTATCTGTGTCATAGCCGCATGTTTTGCTGGACTTGAGGCAATGAACGATTTCCCGGACATGAAAATTTGGGCTGTTATTTGTCTCCTGCTTGCTGTCATGAATTACTTCGCCGCCCGCAAACCAAAAGACCCTGTTACCAAGGACCCTCCAGCCCCCTCTCCCTAGTGCCCAGGTAACCAGGATAAGCCGAATCCTGGCGGGGGATATTGCGGTTTACAAACCGGATATCCCCGGCACTGGGGTTTTATAAAGAAGAATTAGGTTGTAACAAGCAGCAAGAAAGGAGGTGACCAAACATGCAACACCAAAAAATTTCTTTGCTATTAGCTCTTTGTTTACTGTTTACAATTATTTTATGGGGCTGCGGTGAAACAACAGAACCGAAAAAAGCAACTACTGAACCGACAAAAACAAAACAGCAACAGACTTTCAAAATCGGAGAACGAGTTGAAATGGGCGAGCTCGTGATCACAGTAAACTCTGTTGTCGATTCTCAGGGCAGTGAATTTTTAAAGCCCGCAGCCGGACATGTTTTTAAAATAGTCGACTGCACAATAGAAAATTTGAGCGATCAATCACAGGCTATCAGTTCATTGATGATGTTTAAGATGGCTGACAGTGAAGGATATAACTACAACGTAACAATTACTGACAGTTCCAAGCCGAGCCTTGATGGAGAATTAGGGCCTGGGAGAAAAATGAGGGGAGAAATTGCCTTCGAGGTTCCTACTGATGCAACAGGATTAGAATTAATCTTCGAACCCAACATATTGGGTTTCGGACAGGCAATCTTTAAGCTTGACTAAAAATTTTCCTTTACCACCCTACTATCCAACAAATTAGGGTGGTTTTTTTATCAACAACATCGAAAATCTCCAACAAACACACCCTTACATGTTAATAATACTCATTTATGGAAGGATATTCTTTCTATTGCGTCGTATGCAATACAATAAAGAGCTAAAACGATGTTAACAACACATTCTGATAGAAAAGGTGGTTATCTGCATTGGCCCGCTTTCCCCGCACAGGCACACAACCGGAAACGATGGTGAAAATACTGCTCACTGTTATTGATAAAACCCCTTCTGGGGGCGCCACCCTGGAGGATCTCAAGGAGGCATATGCGGAAATCAACGACCGGGAGCCTTCCGCAAGGACCATCTATCGTTATATCAGGCGATTGAACCTTTTGTTTGATCCCCTATGCTATGGAGAAAGGCCGGAGCCGGGAGAAGAAGACCTGGCCGAAGACAATACAGATGAGGCTGTCACCGGTGAGAAGGCCATCTGTAGTAAAAGACTGGGCGGGAAAACATACTATACTTTTGCCGGCAAAAAGAGTGATCTGTTGACCGGCAACAATGACGTCACTATGATGCTGCTGGGCATGTACCCCCAACTGCGGGGAGCAATGAAAAAAAGCATTGAAGCGGCTATGGAGAGCATCTTTCGCCAATCACTTTCCGGCTTGTGCACCTTTGCCGGCATTTTAAGTGAATTGGAACATGTTGTCCATGTGTCAGGCGCTTTTCCCGCTGATCCTGCCAAAAGCGAAGCCATGATCCGGGAGATCCTGCGGGCTATTAAAGAGAGAAAACGAGTGCGTATCAAGTATCTACGCACCTATGATGGAGCTATCACCGAACGGGTGGTGGAGCCCCATGGGCTGTTGTGCCGTCTTAACAACTGGTACCTCACCGGATTGTGTACCCAGCGGAAGCAAAGGCGGGTGTTTTTGCTGTTGAACATCAGGGAGCTTAAAGTGATCGAAAACAGCTCTTACCGCATGCCCCCCGGCTTTTCGCTAAAAGAGGCTTACCAAGATATTTGGGGTACCTGGACTGAAGAAGAAGCTGGTGAACTGGAAACAGTGCGCATCGCAGTCTGTGCCGGGCCGGCAGAGCGCTTCAGGCACAACCTTTTTCATGAAAGCCAGCAAATAAGGGAGCTCCCCGATGGAAGGCTCGAGGTCACTTACAGGCTGACCGGGGCGCAGGAAATGATCCCCTGGCTGATGAGTTGGGGTGATGCGGTGGAAGTGCTTGAACCCTCCTGGTTAAGGGAACAGTTGATCAGAAATTTGCAGGAAACATTGCGCTGCTACTCGAAAAAGTGATCCTTGTTTTCACAACTGCCTAATCATAAGGCGCCGAACCCATCTATTCCTTTCCCCGCGCTTCCAATAATCCCTTGACACCAAAAAATGCGCCTTTATAAAAAGCACAAAGCAAGCCCATTACCCTTTACTTTTTATACATTAACTTATACTGCTCAATCAAAAAAGTTGAAACCATAATTCCCGCTTCATTTATGGCCTCTGTGTCCAGGTAATGATTAGCGCTCTTATCAAATAGAATATTGGCAGCCCCTTCGATTTCGTCATCACCCAACCAGATTTTAATCGTTATAGGGAATCTGGGGAAAAGGGGTATTTTGGCACAAACATCAGCCCCTTTTTCAAAGGAAGCATCCAGTTTAAGAAATGCCGCTTTTATTTGCTCTACCGGTTCTTGTGCAAAATTCTTAACTAGGGGCTCGATGCTTTTGCGCAAAAAAGCAGCATAATTCACATTACCGCTTTCTAACTCCCGGTATGAGATCAGTTTATTTTCCAGGGGCGCATGATCTGCACGGGCCAGATAATGGAGAATAAGCCATTTCCAGTTCCAGGCAGGCATATATTTTGAGCCCTGGAAAACTATATCACCCTCAGGATACTTTACCTCCAGCACTTGACCAAGGCTTTTTATCCTGATAACAGATTGTTCTGGATCAAAGGCCGCTCCGCTGTTTTCCGACATCTTAACTGGATCTTCTGCTGCAAAGTCCCTGATGATATATTCGAATGCTGTGCTAAAAGCTTTTTTATCCTCGGATATCATATAAGGAAACATTTTTCCCTCTCCTCAAAGAGAAATTCAGCAAATTTTAGAATAGCCCTGATTTTCGTGAGCCTGCTATTTCCAACTTTTTGAATATTTTCTAAGCCGGTAATTCTAGAAATGTAGCAGAAAAAAAGACAAGGAATAACATAAGCTTAGCCCTAATTATTCAAGATAAAAAAACCAAGTCCCTTTTGTATAACGATCCTTCTGTACAGTTCCTGTATTATACCCCTTTTCCTCGTATTCTTTGCGTACTTTCTCAGCGTCTTCTTTACTTCCGGTAACTTTCACATAGGGCCGGCCATTTTTAGTGCGTCCCGTCTTCACATCTGCTTTACAACCACTCGCTTGTTGTTTATCTGTTTCGACTGGATCATTTCTGGGGAGGTCAAGTTCAGATGGAGGGTTTTCAACAGCATGACAAGGCAATGCATTAACAATCTTTTCAGCAACCCTTTCGACCAGAGCAGGAGGATAGACAAAAATTTTTCCTTGGCGCCGTATGTGCCAAGCGAGCGCAATTGGGCTGTTGAACACCGGCATGGAACATTCATTGGCTTTCAGCCACTTTGCCCTGGTGAACAAAACCACCGGGTAGATAGTTTCTTCCATGTCAGGAGAAAGGTAGTTAAAATTTTCATAAAGCCACTTTTTAAACAGGCGCAGGTGCCTTAAGTTTTGCTTTGTTGGGCTTTCACACCGCACCCATTTATTCCCTTCCTTGCGCTTCCAATGATCCTTGAAACCTAAAAATGCGCCTTCCCATGCTTTGGTCTCAACAAGAAAGATACCCGGAGGGCCAATCAGGACATGATCGATCTGAATAAACTCTTCTGGTTCTGGTTCTAAAACAACATCATTCACCAGAATCCATTCCTTAGATAGAAAAAGCCAGAAGTTTAAACTGGCCTGGCCTTCTCCCCCCTCCCCCTTATCGCTATCCCGGCGGCGCTTACTGTCAAAGGCATAACCAGCTAAGGGCTTAATCGCCCAGGAAATCCAGGATGGTAGCTCTTCATCGATCCTTTTTTGCATCACTTCTTTTTCACGGGCTATCTTTTCCTGGATCCGCTGCCTGAAGAGTTCTTTTATCTCTTTGTTTTGGCGCATGACCCGTGCAGGCATAAATACTCATCCCCCGCATCTTGTTCAATACTGCTCTGATTCTTGCATAGCTATATTTATTTTACAGATTCTGACCCTTTTCCTGCCAATTGGCATTTCTGTTTTTTCATTGGGATTTTTGTCCTCACTCAATTAAGCTTGGCAGCAGAGACATCAGAGCAATAAAGTGGCCTGACACAGATAAAGCAAGAAGATGTAAAAGGTTATCTAGAGGAGAATACTATTTTCTGAACCAGGTTAGTTATTTTAAAAAAATTCCCCTTCTTGGTAAAATGGAATTAGGACTGCACCAGGTTAAACAGCATGATACGACAAAGCAATGGTCTAACAACACTGTTCAACATAAGTCTCTAAATATTGACAAAAAGGAGAGATGAAAATGAGTGAACAGCAGTGGCATGACCAATTTGATGTGGTGGTTGTAGGCAGTGGTGCAGGGGCGATTACAGCTGCAATAACTGCAGCCAAAAATGGATTAAAAACTGTAATCCTGGAAAAGGCAGACACATGGGGTGGCTCATCTGCTCTATCAGGTGGCGGGGTATGGATACCCAACAATCCCGTAGCCAAAGCTCATGGTTTAGATGACAGCTTTGAAGAGGCCCTTACCTACATGGAAACAGTAGTCGGAGATGTGGGCCCTGCCAGCTCAAAAGAGCGGAAAATCGCTTTTCTAAAGAACGGCCCGGAAATGGTCAGCTTTTTACAGAATGAAGGGATCAAATTCATTCCTGGAAAGCTCTATCCCGATTATTACCCTGACAAGCCCGGGGGAAAAATCGGCCGTGTCCTGGACTGCGAGTTTTTTGACCGGCGAAAATTAGGGGAATTGGGAAAAAGTATACGAACAATGGCAGGCGGGGCACCTCCAATTCCTTTCACCACCGGTGAGACAGCTTGCCTGCCGAAAGCGTTCACTAATCGCGAAAATTTCTTTAAGGTGATCGGTCTTTTTGCCCGGGGAGCGAAGTGTAAGCTGCAGGGCAAAGATCTCCTGGGTTTAGGAAACAACCTGGTCGCAAATTTAATGTATGTAGCTCAGAAATATAATGTCCCCTTATGGTTAAATTCACCATGCAAGCGGTTAATAATGGAGGGTGATAGGGTAGTCGGAGTTGAAGTTGAGAAGGAAGGAAAAAGTTTGGCGCTCCGCAGCAGGGCTGTTATCCTCGCAGCAGGGGGCTTTGAACATAACGCAGAGCTGCGCAGGAAGTATCAGGGTGTGGGATCCGATTGGACAGTGGGCAGCACTGATAATACAGGTGATGTGATCCTGCAGTGCATGGAAATCGGCGCAGACATGGCCCTGTTGGATGAAGCCTGGTGGGGAGTCGTGGCAATAGACCATGAAGGGAATAGGAACTTCTTGGTTTGGGAAAGATCGATGCCCCACTGCATCATGGTTGACCAGGACGGGGAGCGCTATGTAAATGAATCCGCCTCCTATGTTGATGTGGGGCATGCAATGCTGGAACGAAGGGAAAAGGCTGTTCCCTCCTGGCTCATACTGGAAAGCCGCCATCGCAACCGCTATATATTCGGGATGGCAATGCCGCGCTTAACCCCGAAAGAGTACATAGAGAAAGGGTATTTCATAAAAGCCGATACAATAGAAGAGCTTGCCCAGAAATGCGGTATCAATCCTGAAAAACTTAAGGCAACAATAGACCGCTTCAATGGGTTTGTAGAAAAAGGTATTGATGAAGATTTCGGGCGGGGTAATACCGCATATGACAACTATTACGGGGATCCCACATACAAAAACCCCAACCTGGGCAAACTGGAAAAGCCACCATTTTATGCTGTTAAAGTATATCCGGGAGATCTGGGAACAAGCGGTGGCATGCTGACTGATGAATACGCCCGGGTGCTGAAGAACGGCAAACCCATCCCGGGGCTGTATGCAGCTGGCAACTGTTCGGCGACAGTTATGGGGCGCACCTATCCGGGGCCAGGCGCAACCCTGGGAGCAGCTATGGTGTTTTCTTATATCGCAGCAAAGCATATCATCGAAAGTTCTTCTTAAGCACAGCCTGAGCCAATAATTACCCTGGCCCATACAAAAAAAGGGATGCCTCAACAGGGATGTTGGCCAGCTGAAAAAGCAAAAAAGCAGCCTGGCTTAAACGTAAGTCAGATGCCAGATGTCAGATGTGAGAAAAGACATTGTCTGTCAAATGTAATTAGTGAAGAGAGGATTAAGCTGAATAGGGGATGTCGCTCACCGATGCCAGGGGCAGAGGCTCAAATAAAGCAAAAACGCAAGCCCGGCACCGTTTTGTGTCACACTAAGGGCTTCAGGCTGAAATAGTGCAAAGCCTGATTGACAGTATCTATATCATAGATTTTTTTCTCCAGGAAGAACAGGATCACCAGATCAGATGTACTGCTTTCAGATAAAGAGTAACCGGCGGCAGCTAAAAGCTCGCCGGTTTCTTTTTTATTCAGTTCAAGGGCTAGAGCCAATGCTATCACTGTATTCTTTCCAGGGCGGTAATCAGGGTTTCTTATTTTGGAAAAGTGCCTGCGGTCTATTCCCGCTTTTTTATAAACATCTGAATCTCTGGCACCTTTTTTATCGATCAAGCTGAATAATAGCTGATTAAATGTTGGTTTGCGGTTATTTTTGATATAATTTTCTAATTCTGTATCCAGTGCCTCTGTTACAATAGCAGGTCCAGTAGGTGCATAAAGGGCATAGCCATACTCCGGCTGTTCTGAGTGTTTTTCTATATACTCTTGTAATTCTCTTAACAGCTCTTGGTCAAGCAAACCCCTACCCTCCCGAAATGTCGCTTAACAGGCGACCAAAATATGGATCATCCCGGCTATTATTATACCAGAACAAATAAATGAAAGGGTGGTTCTTGATGAACAAGGATTTAACAGAGATCATTTTTCTCCTTGATAGGAGTGGTTCTATGGCAGGGCTTGAAAGCGATACCATCGGCGGTTTTAATGCTTTTATAAAGAAACAAAGCCAATTGGAAGGGGAAACAATTGTCACAGCGGTGCTTTTTGATGACCGGTACGAAATATTATGGAATGGTGTTAAGGCAAGTGAAGTCCAGCTGACTGAAAAAGAATATTATGTGCGGGGTTGCACCGCCCTCTTGGATGCGGTAGGAAAAACAATTTTAGATGTGGGACACAGGTTATCACAGACAAGTGAGGAGGAAAGGCCGGGCAAAGTCATTTTTGTCATAACTACAGACGGTTTGGAAAATGCCAGCCGTGAATTTACCTATGAAAAGGTGAAAGAGTTGATCAAACACCAGCAGGAGAAACACAACTGGGAGTTCATCTTCCTTGGCGCTAATATAGATGCTGCGAAAGAGGCGGACAGCATCGGGATCAGCGTTGATGATGCATATAACTTCGATGCTTCAGCAACCGGTGTACATGAAATGTATTGTATGGCATTTGATGCGGTCACAGAAAAGAGAAGAAGGAAAAAAAAGAAGTAGCAGTTTAGGGTGTTGGACTTTGATGATGTTAAGTTTCCAAAACGGCTAAAAGAAACATCGTGATTTCTGCTTTCATTGCTGGCCTATTGGTTACCTTTACGGTAATCCGGTTATTGTGTTATTGAGGATGAGGCAAGCCTTCATAATAACAGCCCCCTTTTCAGAACATCTTCCTTGAGGGAGGGAAGAGCGTCCTCTTCACAGACAATACTGACCTCGAAAGGGAAGGCGATCCTTCAGCATCCTATACTCCATAGGGATTGATATTATCTTTTTTTAGTTCACCCATCTTGAGGGTGTTACGGCTTCTTTTTCCGGTGTTTCTATAGGGGCTGACAACAGAGCATGGATAATATTTTTCCCTATTGAGAATACCCACACGCATACCAAGCTTTCCTGCCAGTTCATGAATTGAAGCACAGTTGTGATATGTACAGGCCTCGATTAAGATCCTGCCGCAAGTTATCGCATCATCTAGAGCATCGTGATGCTTAAATCTATAACCCAGATGATCTGCGACCACGTTTAATGAGTAGCTTGTCAGCTGACCCCATGTCCTTCTTGCAATATTACATGTGCAGACAAATTCCAACTCCGGATAGCGTAAATTGTAAACATCTAACAGTCTCCGCAGTACACTGATATCAAAGCTCGCGTTATGAGCAGCTAACATTTCATTATTGATCAGCCTGTATATTTCCGGCCACAGTTCATTAAACTGAGGTTGATCAGCGACATCTCTGCTGCTTATTCCATGAAGTCTTATGTTAAAAGGATTAAAATAATCTATTCCGCGAGGAGGCCTGATAAGCCAATGATATTCCTCTGAGATCCGGCCCTTCTCGAAAAAAACTAACGCTACAGCACACGCGCTCGCCCGGTGTTCATTTGCTGTTTCAAAATCTATCGCAATAAAGTCAGCCATACCTTTTCCTCCAGAAAACCCTTATCACCTTTTCTTATTACCTATTTATTCAACATCAAGAAACCGGTTCCTTTCAGTAACAATCCGCCTGTGGATTGATTATTTTTGCTGTGGTAAACTGTGAACACAGACTAAGCATAGACTAAATTGAGGTTGCGGGGATATGATAGAATGTTAATGGGATCACTATTACATTACCAGGTGAGGTTGAATGATAGAATTTAAACCAGTAGAGATCGAGGATAAGAAATGGGTAGATCCGCTTTTGAAAGCAGCTGATTTGAGGGTCAGCCATTATAATTTCACTAACCTCTTTGCATGGGCAAACACCTTTCAATACCGTGTGGCTCAGGTAGATAATTTTTTGGTGGTTAAAGGGAATTTGGATGGAACACAATATTACTTTTATCCAGCGGGGCAGGGCGATCCTCGGCCGGTGCTTGAGGCAATGGTTAAAGACGCGGCAGAATCAGGAAACGAATTTGTATTAGCTGCACTAACTAAGGAGAATATAGCAGAGCTGAATAACTTTTTTCCGGAAAAGTTTGAGTACAGGGAGTCCAGGGACGGCTTTGACTATATTTACCTGTTGGAGGATCTGGCGACTTTAACCGGCAAAAAATACCGAGCCAAACGCAATCATGTTAACTATTTTATGAAAAACTACAACTGGAGCTTTGAACAGATATCCCCGGAAAACCTGGCTGAGTGCTGGGAGATGAATGTTGAGTGGTGCAAGAAAAACAATTGTATGTGTGATATCCAATTGGCCAAGGAATTCTGTGCAGTACGCCGCTGTTTTGATTATTTTGACCAGTTGGAATTGGAGGGCGGGCTTCTGCGAGTTGATGGAAAGGTTGTTGCCTTTACTATAGGAGAGAAGATCAATTCAGATACTTATGACACCCACATTGAAAAGGCATTCATTGATATAAAAGGTGCCTATCAAATGATTAACCAGCAGTTTGCGAAATTCATTAAGCAGAAACACCCTGAAATCATCTACGTCAACCGTGAGGAAGATATGGGCCGTCCCGGATTAAGAAAGGCCAAACTGTCCTATCACCCGGTGAGATTGGAGGAAAAATACTGGGGGAAATGTGTTATAGAACAGACATTTGCTGCTGCATACTCTAAGACGAGGGTGTGAAGATGATCGAAGTCAGATTTGCTGAAAAAGGTGAAACAGCCCGGCAAAAAGAGATATGGAAGCTCAGCTTCGGAGACAGTGCTCAGTATATTGACTTTTACTATACTCATCGCTATCGAGAGGATGAGACCCTCCTGCTCCTTGAGGGGGGAGAGATCGCAGCGATGCTGACCATGCTGCCGGTCAGAGTAACTGCCTCTAGCGGGGCAAGCCTTAATTCTGCAATGCTGTACGCCCTGGCCACACACCCTGAATACCGTCACAGGGGGTACGCTAGCCGGCTATTGGAATTTGCCAGCCATCACTTGGGCCAACAGGGGATTTTCTTTTCTGTTATTGTCCCGGCAGGGAAGAAACTCTTTGATTATTACCGCAGCAAGGGGTTTCGGGATTTCTTTTTTGTCAGACAGCTATCATTTGACCGGAAAAGGCTTGAGTCACTGCCTGTTGGGGGAAACAACTGCACTATTACCGCTATTTCTCCTCAAGAATACAATTTGGTAAGGGAGAAGCTACTCAGCGGAAAGATACATGTTTCTTACAGCATTGAGGATATTGACTACCAGTGTAAACTGTCCCAGTTGTCCGGGGCGGATATTTACGGTATAGCAGTTGAAGGAACACAGGGCTGTGCTGTGATAGAAATGCGTGGCAAAGATAAGGTGTTAATCAAAGAACTCCTGATCGCTGATCAGTTCATTCCTACGGCTGTCCGGCACATTGCCCAACTGCTCCCTGCAGAAAAATACATCCTGCGCACACCGCCTTTTTCGGGCAGCCAGCTTGAAGGCTCTATCCGCCCTTTCGGAATGATCAGGGTAAACCAGGGGATTGACCCTGAACTAATCCCTGATGGCCCCGGCTATTTGGGGCTAGCCTTTGATTAGAGCAATAAAGCAAGCCTGGCACCGGCTACTTGATCAAGGGGTGAACCGCCTTAAAATCAGGGGTTCCTGCCACTTTGAGCAGATCAAACACCGCTGTTTCCGTATCGGTGATCACCGCTCCTTCATCTTTCATCAGCTGAAGCCCGTTGAGATAGTTATCCTTACGACGAGAACAGACCCCATCTCGCAGTACATAGACCTCATACCCTGCTGCCAGCAGATCCCTTACGGTCTGGAAAACGCAAACATGGGTTTCACTTCCCACCACCAGCAGTTGTCTGCGCTTAAGTCCCTTCAACCCCTCAAGCATTTCTTGAGTGGCAGCTGAAAAAGACACCTTTTCAAAAAGCAGGTGTTCACCCAGATGTTCTGTTATCTCTAGTACAGTCCTTCCCATGCCCTTTGGGTACTGCTCGGTCACCACAACCGGTATCTTTAGCTGCCGGCAGACAGCAAGCATGATGCGCGTGTTTTTGTACACCTTTTCCGCATGATCCATAGCCTTCATCAATTTTTCCTGCAGATCGATAATCAAAAAAAGCGCCTGGTCCCTCTCCAAACAGTGTTTTTTCATTTTTATCACCCCCCTCAATTATACTTTTTCCCCACCTATTATCCTGCCCCACCATCTATTTTCGGGAGGATTTTTCTAGACAATTGACAAAATGCTGTCATAATTTATAAAAGATATGATACTGTATCGATCTCTCCCATTGACTCATCATTGTTTGTCAATGAACTGAAACAGAGATGCCCGCAAGCTGAATTTTCGGGTTTGTGACTGTCTTGCCAAGAACCAACAGTAGACAGCTGCTTTATAAAAATACCCGGTTGAATCAGTTATTCCACCGGGTTATCTTTTTTATTATGCTGTTTTGTTCCCCTTGAAGTATTTCAGTAGTTTCTCCTATTTGTTGGGCATTGAACAACAACCCGGAAATATCCTCTTACTGGTAGTGATTAAGCAATAAAATTTTATTGTACCGAAAAGGTTTATCATGGTATACTGTGAAAAAATTTTCACATGCCAAACATTAAAACGACTTTCCTACCCCAGTAAAATATATTTTTTTCTAACAACCACAGCTACAATAATATCCTTTATAATAATTTTCATGTAACATAACAGCCAACCAAACATTGGATTGGAGAGGAAAACTGTTGTGATCGTAAAAGTTGATAATCTGGTGAAGCGTTATGGTGATTTAACCGCTGTAGACCATCTTTCTCTGGAAGTACATGATGGTGAGGTATTCGGGCTGCTGGGGCCAAACGGCTCTGGGAAAACAACAACCATCAATTGCATCTTATCCCTTCTGGAGTATGATGAGGGTGAAATCGAACTATTTGGCCAACCCATGACCCCTGATGCCTATCACATTAAGCGGGATATCGGCATTGTCATGCAGAATGTGGCTGTCTACAATGAGCTGACCGTCTACGAAAACATTGATTATTTTTGCGGTCTGTATGTCAGGGATAAGAATTTAAGAAAAAAGCTGGTTCATGAGGCTATCGATTTTGTGGGCCTGGCTGATTATGCAAAATTTTATCCCAAAAAGCTCAGTGGCGGCCTGCTGAGAAGATTGAACATCGCCTGCGGCATCGCCCACAAACCGAAATTAATTATCCTGGATGAACCCACTGTGGCAGTGGACCCCCAGAGCCGCAACAAGATCTTAGAAGGGATCCTGGAATTAAACAAGCAGGGTGCGACAATAATCTATACCTCCCACTACATGGAGGAGGTTGAGCGGATCTGCAGCCGCATCATGATCCTCGATAAGGGGAAAGCCATCGCTACCGGAACCAATAGTGAGCTGAAAGCAATGATCGCTACCGGTGAAAAAATCACTGTGGAATCAAATGATCTTTCTGCTGAACAGTTGGCCGCCATCAGAGAACTGCCCAATATCGTTTCTGCAGAGTATAACAGGCCACTGCTTGTAATTAAATCCAGCAGGGGCGCTAACAACCTGGAAACGGTTCTCGATTTCATTAAAAAAGAAGGAATTCAATTCAGCAGAATATATTCAGAATTGCCGACCCTAAATGATGTCTTTCTGGAACTTACAGGCAGGGCTTTGAGAGATTAAAGGAGAGAATATGTTCGTTCATATCTTTAGATACAGGCTGAGATGCCTGCTGCGGGACAAAGAAACATTCTTCTGGACACTGCTCTTTCCTCTCTTATTGGCAGTATTTTTCCATTTGGCATTCTCCAATTTAAGCAAAGCAGAGGTATTCAAGCCCATCAATATCGCTGTTGTGGATGATGCCAATTATCAGAACCATCATTCTTTTAAAAGGGCTTTAGAGGAGGTTTCCCAGGGTGATGACCGGCTGTTCAACCTGGCAACAGCCTCCAGGGGCCGCTGTGACCAGTTGCTGGATAATAATTCAATTGACGGATATATCCTTGTCGAAAATATAGAAAATATAAATGCTGAAAAACCGATCAGATTGGTTGTCAAAAGATCAGGCTTCAATCAGAACATCATCAAGAGTTTCATTGACAGTTACCTGCAGACCGAATCAGCGGTAAAGACCATTATACAGGTCAACCCTACAAAACAGCAGCAGTTATTGAACAGTTTAGATGAGCGTAAACAGTACCTTACTGAGGTTTCCGCTTCAAGGGCTGAACCCGACAATATCCTTAACTATTTTTACACTTTGATCGCCATGGCCTGTTTTTATGGCAGCTTTTTGGGTATGCGGGAGATCACAGACATTCAGGCCGATATCTCGGCCCTTGCTGCCAGGGTCAACACCGCCCCTGTTCATAAGCTAAAAGCCTTTCTTTCCAGTATGAGCGCCTCATTGCTGATTCATTTAACCGAAATGTTGCTGCTGCTGATCTTTTTGCGTTTTGTCCTCCAGGTGGATTTTGGTTCAAGGACCGGATTGGTGCTTTTAACCACAATTATTGGCTCTCTTGCTGGAGTATCTTTTGGCGCCTTTATCAGTGCCCTTGTGAAAAAATCAGAAGGAGTCAAAATAGCTGTGCTGCTCGGCGTAATCATGACCGGTTGCTTTTTGGCCGGGATGATGTATCAAAACATGAAATATATAGTGTCACAAAAAGCACCACTTCTATCCTACCTGAACCCTGTCAATCTCTTGACAGATGCCTTCTACTGTCTTTACTATTATGACTCTTTGAGCAGGTATGCTCTGAACATGGGAATTCTCTGCATTTTTACTATTTTCTTTTGTTTAGCGACCTACTCCATCATCAGGAGGCGCAGATATGCCAGTCTTTAGGCTTTGCTTGAAAATCCTGAAGAAACAGCTTCCCATTATGCTGGTTTATCTTATCGTTTTCTTAGTCATTTCTTTGATCATGTCCTCATTCTTAGCAAAGGAGCAGCAGCAACAGGACAGGCTCTTCACACAGGCCAAAAGCAATATAGCCTTTATCTGTGAGGAAAATACCCCTTTGGTAAATGGATTTAAACAGGAATTGAGCAGGGTTGCTAACTTTGTGGAGCTTCCGGATGAAACTGAAGCCTTGCAGGACGCTTTGTATTTCAGAACGGTCACTTACATCCTGCGTGTCCCTGAGGGCTTTACCGAAAGGTTTATGCAGGGAGAAAATGTGCAACTGGAAAAGACAGCTGTTCCGGATTCTATCAGCAGCACTTATCTCGATCTGTTTATTGAACAATACTTTAATACAGCCAGGCTCTATGTACAGCAGATGGAAAACATATCTCAAGAGTCGCTGGTCCAATACCTGCGGTCGGATTTAGCTGTTGGCGCCTCTGTTGAGCTGAAAACAATCGGTGAACAACCGCTGAATCAGAACTTTGCCAATTATTTTTTTAATTTTTTAGCCTTTTCATTACTGTCTGTGCTGATCTTGGGTATAGGAACCTTATTACTGGTATTCTATGACCCTGATTTGATGAGAAGAAATGCCTGTGCACCTTTAAGCTCCAGCAGTGTTAATCTTCAGTTTATACTTGCTATTTTGGTTTTTACAGTTTTAGCATGGTCGATCATGGTTGCCTTCTGCCTGTTGTTTAATTACAAGAACAGCTTAAATTTAAACACCCTTTACTTTGTTACTAACTCTTTGGTTTTTGCTGTTTGTGGCACTGGCATCAGTTTTTTGATCGGAAATTTGGTGAAAAGCCATAATGCAATTCCTGCAGTCAACAATGTAGTAACCCTAGGGCTTTGTTTCATCAGCGGTGTGTTTGTCCCCATGGAGTTAATAGCAGATTCTGTGCTCAGAATCGCCAGCTTTACTCCCACCTATTGGTTTGTCAAAGCCAACAACCAGATCGCAAAACTAACCCAATTCGATTTTGCCAATCTGGAACCTATTTTTACTAGTATGCTGATCCAGCTCGGCTTTGCTTTAGCCTTTTTCGCTGCTGCACTGGTGGCCAATAAGAAGCGGAGATTTGAATAGTCCCGCAAGCCGGGTAGGGAAGCACAGGAAGCACAGGGACGTTCTTTCTGCTTCGTTCTGGAAGCAAAGGGACGGTCTTATACGGTCTTCTTTTAGCAGAATATCCGCTGTGCAAAGTTCTTCTTCTGCTCTCCGGAAACGGTACCTTGATAGCTCTTTCACGCTGCCTTCCATAAAACTATCCCTTTCCGGCTCATATTCTGATAAAACGGTAATACCTTCTCCCATTTTTTGAACTGTTCATATTCTATATCTATGACAGAGAAAACCTTATCATATTTTAAATTCATGTCCACAATAAAATCGGATAATTTGTCTTCTAATTCATCATCCAAAGTGCCATTTATTAATAATGCAATGTCAATGTCAGATTCCTCATTTTGTATGCCACTTGCAGCAGATCCGTATAATACAATACGGACCAGCAAATTTCCCATGATTGCTAATAATCCATCGACCACTTCTTGCATCATTTCTTTTTCCATGAAAACACCTCCGTTTCCTTGTTCATTATACCCATTTTAGGAAAATCAGTCAATTTATCGCAGTGGTATCCGCATTGACCAGTTATCCCAACGTTTTCTGATGATTTTTCGCCCTTATTTACAAGAGTCTTATCTCCGTCTGCAAGCAATTTTCAGGAGGGGATTTGCCTTCCAGTCCTCTCTGAATCCACAGCACTTGAATAAAGCAATAGAGCAAGCTTGGCAATTGAGATGTGGGAAGTGGGAGGTTGGAAGTGAGAATAAAAGATAACGCAAGCCGGGTAGCAGGCAGCAACCTATCCCGGTGATCGGTCCGATCGGTCAACCTGTCCCCTGATTGCGGGTAGCTTGCTGATTTAAATAAAGCAATAAAGCAAGCCTGGCACCGTTGGACTACGGTCCTCGCGAAAAAAATAGACAATAATTGCAATTACTGTTACACTATTTTAATAAAAAAACTAAAACAGCAAGGACTTCCAAACCAGAGCAGAACTTCGTTCTCAGCAACCCCACCTAAAGATACTGGTTCTACCAACTAAAAAAGAGAGCATAGGCAACACATCATAGCAAACAATGAACCGATTATCGCTTTTTCCTTTTATGCGATAAATATGTTACTTGCCCATCTGTTTTAATCTAGAGATTTCAAGGAGGTGAAGGAATGGAAGCCGCCGGATGCGAGATAGAAAGGGCCAAACTATCAGACACAGCTGAGATGCTGGAATTTTGGAGATCCATCCCCGGGATAGGTATTGGGAGAGGGGATACTGAGCAGTCCCTGAAGCTTTTCATAGAAAAAAACCCCTCTACCTGTCTGGTGCTGAAGGAGAATGGCCGCTTGATCGGGACAGTACTAGGAGGGTTCGACGGGCGCAGGGGGTATATCTACCATTTGGCAGTAGATCCCGATTACCGGGGAAAAGGATATGGCAAAGCGCTTTTAAGGCGTGTGCTGCAGGAATTAAAAGCTCTAGGAGCCGAAAAAGTTCATCTCTTCACTTTTCATGACAACCAGGCGGCGGCAGAGTTTTACCTAAGCCAGGGGTGGGAGCTGCGCCGTGATATTCAGGTTTTTTCTTGGGATGCTGGTAATAATACACCATAAATAAACCGGAAAATAATTGGGATCGACACTAATCAATACAGGGAATAGACATTCCCAACTAACACAAAAAAATAGATGAGGTGGACCTAGATGGAAGCGAAACGTGTAATTATTATGGGTGCAGCAGGTAGGGATTTTCATAACTTCAATACCTATTTCAGAGACAATCCCAATTATCGCGTGGTAGCCTTTACTGCTGCTCAGATTCCAGATATAGAAGGAAGGCTGTATCCTCCCAGCCTGGCAGGGAAGCTTTATCCAGAAGGGATTCCCATCCATGCAGAAGAAGAACTGCCTGATCTGATCAAAAAACATGATGTGGATCAGGTGGTTTTTGCCTACAGTGATGTATCCCATGAGTATGTGATGCATAAGGCTTCTCTAGCCCTGGCCTGTGGGGCCGATTTCCGGTTGATGGGGCCAAAAACAACCATGCTCAAATCAAAGTGCAAAGTGGTAGCTGTAACAGCAGTAAGGACCGGAAGCGGCAAAAGCCAAACCACCAGGTATATTGCTGACCTTCTTACCAAAGCAGGGAAAAAGGTGGCTATTATCAGGCACCCGATGCCTTATGGCAATTTGGAGGAGCAAATAGCCATGAGGTTTGCCACTTATGAGGATCTGGACAGGTACAACTGCACCATCGAAGAACGGGAAGAGTTTGAACCCCATATCGACAATGGGATGGTGGTCTATGCAGGAGTTGACTATGAGCTGATACTGCGCCAGGCGGAACAGGAGACAGACATCATCCTCTGGGATGGAGGGAACAATGATATCCCCTTCTATTACTCAGATCTGCATATTGTTGTGGTTGATCCTCACAGGGCCGGGCATGAGACCAGCTACTACCCGGGCGAAACCAATCTCCACATGGCTGATATAGCTGTGATCAATAAGGTTGATTCTGCAGACCCTGAGAAGGTCAAACAAGTGGAAGAGGCTATCAAACTAAACAACCCCAAGGCCAAAATAGTCCTGGCCAACTCGCCCATCACCACTGAACAACCGGAATTAATCAAAGGCAAAAAGGTCCTGGTGGTGGAAGATGGGCCTACACTTACCCATGGAGGTATGGCTTATGGTGCAGGGGTTATCGCCGCCAAAAATTTGGGTGCCGGTGAACTGCTGGACCCACGCCCCTATGCTGTGGGAAGCATCAAAGATACATTCAAAAAATACACTCATCTGTCCACATTGCTTCCTGCAATGGGCTACGGCAAAAGCCAGATCGCGGAGCTGGAAGAGACCATCAACAATTCCCCTGCTGAAGTTGTGATCATCGGCACACCCATCGACCTGCGCAGGGTAATGAAGCTAACAAAACCGGCAGTAAGGGTTAAGTATGAACTGGAGGAAGTGGGCACTCCACAGTTGAAAGAACTGCTGAAGGAACTACTGTAAGAAACAACGGTAAGACGCGGGGAGTGTTCCCGCGTCTTACCGGTTTTTTTGCATCTGCGTCAAGGAACAGCAATTCAACCCACTTTGGATGGCAAGCCGAAAGTGACGGAATAATGTTCCCTGTCACCTCAAATTTTAGGGTAATTGTAATATTATTTATCTCAACATATCAGTTTACAGGCAGTTTTTCCTTCACTGCTCTGAGCAGGATGTAGAGCACAACCAGCACTGCCGCTAAATAGTAGATCTTCACCGAAAAGAAGACAACTGGGTTTAATATATACCGAATTAGCCCCAGCAGTGCAACAATACAGCTCATGATAACCCAGAGTAAGACAAATTGCTTCCATCCATGCCCCTGTTGCTTTTCTTTTGAATATTTGAAGCTGGTTTTACCTATATACTTAAAAATTGAAACAGATGCCAGCAAAATAATCGCTGTATTGATGAGATAACCCAGGCTAACCTGAAAATCCAAAATAAGTCTGCCCTGTTTGAACATCTGTGGAAGATATAATAAGACAATGTCGAGCAGGCACAATAATGCGATAACAATAACCACTATCTCCAGATCGCTGAACAACCTCCTCCAGCTGAACCTTTTGGGCTGGGCTGCCTCAATAATGGAATCACAAAAGGCCTGATAGTCATCTCCGATAACCTGTTCGATCTTTTCGCCCCTCTCCTGGGCTTCCAGAAACATGCCGAGGATATCATGGATAATCTCTTCTGTTTCCAATTCATCTAGTCCACTGACTCTCAGGTAGCAGACTATATTTGTGTATATTTCATCGTTTTCAGGGGTAAGCTTTTTGCTCAGTTCATTATTTTTCCTGATCAGATCATCTAACTTGCTCAATTTTGCTCCCCTCCTTTATAATCCCGAAAAATCAGGTCGATCACATTACGCAGTTCCAGCCAGGTCTGGTAAAAGCTTTCCAACTCCTTTTCCCCCTCCTCTGACAGGTAATAGTATTTTCGTTTCGGGCCATAGGGGGACTCCCTGTCTTGAGAATAAAGCAGTTTGTTCTTTTTGAGCCTGAGCAGCAGCGGGTAGACCGTTCCTTCACTTATGTCCCGAAATCCGTATTTTTTCAGGTTTTCAACGAGCTCATATCCATAGGTTTCCCCATCGCTGATCAGCTTTAAAATACACCCTTCGAGTAGCCCCTTTAACAGCTGGGGGTTCTTCATCCTCGTCACTCCTCTACTATGTTTTGCATAGTAGTCTTTGCCTATATTGTAATACAAAGTAGCTCTCTGTTCAAGAATAATTTTTAATATTTCACGCAACCAACGTCTATCTACTAAATGGGCAACCACACTAAATTAGTTCAAAATTTTCCAATTCAGTGGGCCTTTCACCAGAAAAAATAGAGAACCGCCTTAATAACAGCGGCTCTTTTTTCTTTCAGAGGTTTGAGGCACTTTCGTATCTTATACCACCAACCTGAGATGTGACAGAGGAGTAACTCTGAGTTACCTAAACAAAGCAAGTCTGGCTAATTGGTGGTTGGTGTTTAGTCGTTGGTAATAGGCAGTTATTGGTTAACCGCAAGCCGGGTAGCAGGCAGCAACCTTTCTCGTTGGTCAGGTCCGATCACTCAATCTGTCCCCCTGATCGGTTATCGCGCGGGGGGACAGTCCCGGTGATCGGGCCCGATCAGTCAACCTGTCCGGTGATCGGTCGGTGATCGGTCTAACCGCGAATGAGGGCAAAAGCCTCAGCCCTTGTGGTGCTGTTGGTTTTAAATATCCCCCGCACAGCTGACGTAATGGTCTTTGATCCCGGTTTGCGCACACCCCTCATGGTCATGCACATGTGTTCAGCCTCAATCACCACTAAGACCCCTCTTGGCTTTGCCCTATTCATAATAGAGTTGGCAATCTGTGTAGTAAGCCTTTCCTGGAGCTGCGGCCTTTTAGCATATTCATCAACAATCCTGGCCAGTTTGGATAGCCCAAGTAGCCTCCCCTGATGGGGGATATAAGCCACATGTGCCTGTCCCAAAAAAGGAATCAGATGGTGTTCACACATAGAATAAAGGGGTATATTTTTGACCAGCACCATTTCATCATGCTGTTCCGTAAAATATGTTTCCAGGTGTCTATCAGGGTTACTGTGCAAACCACAAAAGATCTCTTTGTACATGCGGGCAACTCGGGCAGGTGTATCCTTTAATCCTTCTCGTTCCGGGTCCTCTCCTATCCCTTCCAAGATCATTCTCACTGCAGTCTCAATCTTTTCTGTGTCGATCACTAATAACCTCTCCTTTATTTGATCAGTTATTTTTCAACATATCTAAAGCAGCAGCAACTGCCACATTATATACTTGTTTCAGTGGAACCCCGAATTGTTTGGCAGCCCTACGGCAGTCCCGGTATTCAGGAGCTATTTGTACAGGTGACTCCTTTTCAGAGAACCTGCCAAACTTAACTGTAATTTTCCCATAAGGAGTCCTCACCCCGCGGTGGGGTTGCTGTTCCGTAGTCTTAATATGAACTAAGTAGCAGCAATACCGCAGCTCTCATCTTTCCCGGTTTCTATAGTATAGCCATCAATAGGCAGGCTGGAGAGCCCCTTTCGAACCAGGCTGAGATCAGCTCCCACGTCTAAAAGTGCTGCAAGCAGCATATCTCCTGCAATTCCTGCGAAACAATCAAGATAAAGTACCCTCATGTTCAGCCTCTATCTGTATCAACAATGGCATAGGCCAGCGCTGCTGCGCCATACCCATTATCTATATTGACTACACCAACCCCAGGAGCACAGCTGTTCAGCATGGTAAGTAGAGCAGACAGCCCTCCAAAGTTGGCACCATAACCGACACTTGTTGGCACAGCAATAACCGGCCTCCTGGTCAAACCACCAACAACACTGGCTAGCGCCCCTTCCATCCCTGCCACCACAATAACCACAATGGCCTCTTGCAGTAAACGGCGGTTCTCCAGCAGCCGGTGGATCCCTGATACGCCTACATCGTACAGCCTTGTTACTTTGAGACCCATAGCTTCTGCAGATACTGCAGCCTCTTCTGCTACAGGCAAATCAGCTGTCCCGGCACTGACCACCAAAACATTGCCCTTCCCCTCTCTGCTATCCTCAGAGGACACAACAATGCAGCGGGCAAGCTGGTGGTAGACCGCGTTGGGACACCTTTCCTTCACTGCATGAAAAGCTTCACAGCTGGCCCTGGTTCCCAGCACTGTTTTCGATTTGGCGGCAAGCCTGGCAAAGATCTCAGCCACCTGCTCCACAGTTTTCCCCTGGCAAAACACCACCTCCGGAAAACCGGTGCGCAGTTCCCGGTGGTGATCTAAGCGGGCATAGCCTAGATCCTCATAGGGCAACTCTGACAACTGATCCAGTGCTTGATCAACCGTTATTTTTCCCGATAACAAGGATTCCAATAGAATGCGCAGTTCATCCCTGCCCAAAGTCATCATCCTCTTTTCTCTCTTCCATATCCTGCATCAAAAAAAATGGGCAGAAGATCATGTTTACTCATATTCTAACGCCCTTCGAGTATATTTTACAATATTAGCTACCCCTTTAACAGCAATTTCCGATCAGACCGATCGGGGGAACAGTCTCTCCACACGATCAGGGGAACAGATTGACTGATCGTGAAAAATTCTCTTTGAGCATCGTTTATACCTGCCGCTTGTGACATAAGTTTCGGTTTAATTGCCCATATAATTTCCGCAGACGACAGCAAATGCCTTCTATGACGCCACGTGGCGCATAGTCGTCTAACTCAACATCCATGTTGGCTTTGGCTGTTGTTAGCTGCTCCACCATCAAGCACATGTAACAACCTTCGCAACTCTGCTGCGCTAGCAGAAATAAACCGACCGATCACCGTGACTGTATCTCCCCGCCCGATCAAAGGGACAGGCTAGCAATCCACAACTCGCTCGGGACGCTGGGAGATATTTATCCCCTGGAAAAATTAAGTGACAGAGATTCATCCCTGTCACTTATCTTATTTTCATTAATTCTAACCTTACTGAACGGTGGTATTCTCAGGTCTAACTTTTAACCCTGCGGGTAAGCAGCATCACACCTGCCAGTAAGCAGACACAGCCTGTGATGATCAACATCAATTGTTCAACTGCACCACCGGTTCATGGTTTTCCGGAATATCAAACTATCCTTGCCCCACTTTTCGCACCTCATCAAGGCTTCCCAGTTCGGGGTATTCCAGAATCTTAAACTATCCTGTTCTTCTCATCCACAAAAACCACACGAGGCTTATATTCCCGCGCTTTTTCCTCCTCCACCTGCACATATGAGAGAATGATCAGTATATCCCCGGGTTCGCCCAAGCGTGCCGCAGCTCCATTCAAACACACCTGCCCTGAGCCCGGCTCTCCTTCAATGACATAGGTTTCAAAACGGGCGCCATTGTTGTTGTTGACCACCTGCACCTTTTCATAGGGAAGGATGTCAGCTGCCTCTAACAGGTCACGGTCGATGGTGATGCTCCCTACATAGTTTATATTGGTATCTGTCAAAACAGCCCGGTGGATTTTCGATTTCAGCATACAGCGGTACATGGCTCCACCTCTAGATCGATATTATCAATCAGCCTTGTTTTCCCCACATAGACCGCGGCAGCCAGCAGCACATGGCCTTTCAGTTCTATTAGTTCAGACAAGGTATCCCCATTAACTACCTCCACATAGTCAACCCGAATACCGGGAGATGATTCTAGGACTTGCAGGATTTTCTCTTTTACCCGCTTGGGATCCCGCTCACCCTCTTGGATCAACTGTTGGCCAACTCGCAGAGCTCTGGGTAGGGCTAAGGCTTGCTCTCTTTCTTCAGGAGAAAGATAGGTGTTGCGAGAACTCAAGGCCAACCCGTCTTCCTCCCGAATGATGGGACAGGTGATAATCTGGAGAGGTATGTTCAAGTCCTGCACCATCCTCCTGATCACAATAGCCTGCTGTGCATCCTTCTGCCCGAAGTAGGCCCGGTCGGCCTGGGTAATGAGAAAGAGTTTGCAAACAACTGTGGTCACCCCTTTAAAATGGCCTGGGCGGGAAATGCCGCACATCTTCCCTGTAACTTCCCCGGTTACCTCCACATAGGTGCTGTAGTTTCCAGGATACATTTCTTCTGCTGTTGGGGCAAAAACGTAATCCACACCCACTTCTGCAGCCAATTTATTATCCCTTTCTAAATCCCGGGGATAGGTAGCAAAATCCTCTTTAGGGCCAAATTGCAAAGGGTTGACAAAGTTACTCATCACCACGATGTCATTTTCTTTTCTGGCCCTCTGGACAAGGCTCAGGTGCCCTGCATGGAGGTAGCCCATAGTGGGAACCAGGCCGATGGTTTTCCTCTCTTTTTTCAATCGCAAACAGGTCTCCTGCATCTCTTTAACTCTTCTGATCAGCTCCATGGTTTTATCCCCTTTTTACAGCACTTCTACTTCCCGTAACAGTGTTCCGGGCCAGGGAAGATGCCTTCTTTGACCTCTTTTTTGAAGGTTTTTACTGCTTCCAGCGCAATTTCCCGCAGATTGGCATACTGTTTCACAAATTTAGGCGGTTTTCTGTCTGTGCAGCCCAGCATATCATGAACAACCATAACCTGCCCATCGCAGTGGGGCCCTGCGCCACAGGAGAGTGTAGGTATCTTAAGCTTTTCAGTGACCTCTGCCGCCACATCTGCAGGAATACACTCTAAAACCAATGAGAAGATCCCCGCCTCCTCCAGGATCAAAGCATCTTCAATGAGACGCTGTGCTGCCTCATCGGTTTTACCCTGCACACGGTAACCACCAAATTGGTGAACCATCTGTGGAGTGAGCCCCAGATGCCCCATCACAGGTATGCCCGTCTCCACCATAGCCCGCACAGCATCAGCCCTCTCCCGGCCCCCTTCCAGTTTGACAGCATGTGCACCGGCCTCTTTAAGATAGCGTCCTGCATTCCAAACAGCCTCTCCGATAGTTGTTTGATAATAGAGAAATGGCAGATCCCCAACTACCATTGCCCGCTTGGCCCCCCTAGCCACTGCAGCGGTGTGGTGAAGGCTCTCCTCCAGTGTAACCGGTAGAGTATTTTCATAACCGAGCACCGTATTCCCCAATGAATCCCCTACCAGCAGGATATCGATCCCCGCTTCATCCAACAGACATGCTGTGGGATAGTCATAGGCTGTGAGCAGTGTGATGGGATCCCCTTTCTCCTTCATTTCCTGCAGTGTTGCTGTTGTTACTCGAGACATCAAAAAACCTCCCTTTTTAATTAATATCTGCTGAGAACGGCAGAATATATGAACTGCGATCCGACAAATTTGCTGTCGTCAGTGCAAACCTTGCCAACTGTTTTTGAGCAGTGAGCTGATGGATGCAGCCTGCTTTTCATTGATTGTTCCTTTTTTAAGAGCAGCATCAACTGTCACCAGGCCAAGGGTCCGGTAAACACTCAGCAACTCAGGCAGTTCTTTCATGGCATCGAGGTGCTTTTCTAGAGTGCCCTGATCCCCCCGGGAAATAGGGCCTGTTAAAGCCTGGGGTATCCCCAGTTTTTTGATGTTTTCCAGTGTGCCCTCAACCAGAGGCAGAAAAGCCGGCAGCCGCATTTCCTCAGGAACACCGGCTGCAGCCAGCAGATCCAAAGCAGTCTTCAGCAGCCCCACCAAATAGTTGGAAGCCACACAGGCTGCTGCATGGTAGAGCACCTTGCAATTTGAATCAAGAATAAAGTGTTTCCCGCCCAGTTTTTCAACCATCTCCTGGGCAAAACTATAGCCCCTTCTGTCCCCTTCGATGCTGAAGTAGGTCCCCGGGATAAGTTCAATGGCCTGCTCTACACTGGCAAAGGATTGAATGGGGTGAACTGATATGGTGATCGCCCCCATTGCTGCTGCAGGCTCCAGCAGTTGTGCGGTATGGGCACCGCTCATGTGCAGAACTATTTGCTCAGAGTGGAAACCATCCTTTTCAGCTATTTCCTGCGCCACAGATGCTATGGCATCATCTGATGTTGTGATCAAAAGCGCCTCAGAAGCCTTTGCCACATCCTCTTTGGATAGTACTGGACAGTTCAGCCGTGCTGCCAGTTTGTTGGCTGATTCAGCAGTCCTGCTTGCTACTCCAACAATCCTGTAGCCTGCTTTCTGCAGCAGAATGGCCAATGCAGAGCCCACTTTACCAGCACCGACGAATCCGATCTTCAAAATCTTCGCCTCCATAACTGAATGCTCAATCCCTTTTTAGCTTTTCCCGATTTCAAAACATAAAGTCACTCTTGTTCATCAAATGCGCCCCGACTCATAAAAACAAAATGCCCCCTGAACAATGGTCCAGAAGGCAGTAATCTACTCCCATATTAGCAACCTTACCTTCCGTCTCATCCTTCTACAGGTACAAGCGGTTGGTCTTTTATTTTCAGTTGGTCATGGCTCGGTTATTCCGGTATGGTACAGGTCCCATCCGGTAAACCTTAAAATAATTATAACATGACATTATTCCTCAAACAATCTGATTTTTTCCATTTTCCCAGTTTTGATAAGCATATCTAGATGCTCCCGGCTTGTCTTTCCATCAGGGTGGATCAGATCCGGGGCAATTTCCTGAAGAGGAATCATGACAAAACCGCGCTCATACATCCTGGGATGAGGGATAATCAACTGGGGTGATTCAATGGTCAGCTTTCCGTAAAGCAGGATATCCAGGTCGATCACCCGGGGGCCCCAACGGATCAAGCGCTTTCTACCCAGTTTATTTTCGATACCCTGGAGAAAGGAAAGGAGTTTCTCTGCTGTCAGAGTTGTTTCGATCTCCATTACCTGATTGAGGAACCAGCCCTGATCAAGGTAGCCCACAGGCTCTGTTTCATAGAGAGAGGATAGCCTGATGACCCTCACCTGAGGATGGTTGCCGATCTGCTGGGAGGCCTCTTTGAGGAAAGACTTTCTATCCCCCAAATTGGACCCCATCCCAATAAAAGCCTGCTGGCCGCCCTCACTCACTTCCCCTGCACCTTCCTCTCCTGATCTCCACCACCACATCGGTAAAAATTCCCTGTAAGGGGGCATGGGGCTTTTTCACACGCACTACCACTTCATCTAAGGGAAAAGCGGATAAAACCTCAGCAGCGATCCGTTCTGCCAAAGCCTCAATCAACTGGAAACGCTCACCGGTAACAATCCCTTGCACCAAGGCAAAAACCCTGCTGTAATCAACAGTCCTGGCAAGGTCGTCCCTTTCCCCCGCCTCCTGCAGGTCACAGTACATCTCCAGGTCCACAATAAATGGCTGGCCTAACTCCTGTTCAGCGGCCATTACCCCATGATAGCCGTAAAACTGCATTCCGTTTAAGATAATGCGGTCCCTTTTGTTGATCATCCCATATCAGCTTCCTTTTCCTTCAAGCTTCCTTTATGTTTCCTGTCTAGTTCTGCCAGTTCTTCTCTGAAATCTCATATTTTCAGGCTCTCAAGACCTGCTGGCTTCCCTTATTGCCAGGCCTGTATTTTTGCCTTATTTTAATCACACAGCTTTGACCGATCAGCAGAAACCTCTGCATCAAACTTCCGGCATCAGACTTTTATATTGATCGCTCTGACTTTTCATGATCGCATCGGTCATGCGGGCAGCACGCACAGATTCTTTTACATCATGAACCCGGACAATATCTGCTGCACCCTGAGCAATCCCCCAGACTATAGTAGAAAGGCTTCCCTCTAAGCGCTGATCCTTAGGCAACTGCAGGGTATTGCCGATCATCGATTTCCGGGAAGTGCCTAAAAGCACCGGTTTCCCTAGAGAGCGTAACTCCCGCAGATGGCGCATCACGATCAGGTTCTGCTGTGTGTCTTTACCAAAGCCGATCCCCGGGTCGATGATCACCTGGTCCGGGTCCACACCGGCTTGTTCGGCGATCTCAATGCTCCTGCGCAGGAAAGCTAAAATATCTGCCATCAGGTCCTGATAGTCAGTGCCCTGCTGATTGTGCATCACAATCACCGGCACCTGATATTCTCCGGCAACTCTTGCCAAATCGGGATCTCTCTGCAGTCCCCAGATGTCATTGATTATGTGTGCCCCTGCTTCCAAGGCCACCCGTGCGGTTTCAGCCTTATAGGTATCCACAGAAATAGGGACCTTTATTTCCTGCACCAAACGCTCCAGCACAGGCAGAATGCGGCGGATCTCCTCCTGGGCAGGAAGGGGTTCTTGGGTCCAGGTGGCTGGACGTGTTGACTCACCACCGATATCGATGATATCGGCTCCTTCCTCCACCATTCTGTGTGCATGCTCTACAGCTAGCTCAGTATCAAAATACTTCCCACCATCGGAAAAGGAATCAGGTGTCACATTCAGTATTCCCATAACCAGTGTGCGCTCACCTAAGGTTAAAGTATAGTCCCGGCAGCGCAAAGTTCTGGTTTCTTTGTTGTCGTAATTATTCAGAACAGTTCTGATCTCATCTGCCAGCTGGCGCAGGCCAAAGGGCTGCATCTTCAGTTTCTTGCAGAGTTGTTCATACTGCCGCAGGGTACCCATCAGCAGAACATCGGTTTCTTCCACAGATAATCCTCCAGCTTCCCTGGAGAGGGCTGCCTCACCGCCCTTGGAAAGCATTTCCTGTTTGAGGATCAGAGCAGCCTTGATGCCGAGCCTTTTCACCTTGATCACCCGGTGCACTGCCTTGGGTATCATCCATCTGATTCCATGCTGGTCAGCACCTATCTTAGCCAGTGCCTGCTGTGCATCCTCTCTGTCTTCAATCAGCACAACATGTAAATTATGTCCTTTACTCCCTTCCATACAACCACCCTTTTGCCTTAGTTCAGAAATCAACGGGACCACGGCCCGATCACCGGAACTGTCCACTGTTTGGCCTAATAGATCAGAACCAGGTTGCCTGTTTCCATGGTAGCGAATTTGTAGCATTTCTCTTTGGCACTGCACTCATGGCAGGCACGGGAAAGGTTATCCGCCCTGTGCAGCAGTTCCCCCAAGAGAGACATACCCTCCCTCTGCTCTCTGTGCTCTCTGATGGCCCGGGTGATGATCCGTATCTCCCGGGGTGAAAAACCTGCACGTACCAAAACCTCTGCAGCCAGTTCGGCACCTATGACCGAATGGTCCTCCCCAGTTTCATACTGGCGCCATCTTCCGATATCATGCAAAATCCCAGCTGCATAGACCAGCTCTTTAGCTGCCTGCAGGCTGCCTAGATTATTATCCTGCGAGAAGCTCAACAGATTATCAGATTCCAACAGCAGAATATAGGCGATTCTTGCCACATCCACAAAATGCTGCAGGTCATGCTTGCAGAATTCTCTGTCTGCTTCTGCTTCTCTGTTTTTGTCAAGGCACTCCCGAAACAAATGATCCCTTACAATGGCATCAATCCGTTCCATTTGATTCTCCTTTTTTATAATTTTTTGGAAAACCCAAAGTAGGGGTTCACCTTGGTTACCTTCAGTTTATCAAAAAAAAAAGAAAAAAAACAGAGAAAGCCTTGCTAAAAAACAAGGCTTTCTCCAATAATTTCAAAAGAAGAATTAGAACAAACCAGTGACCTGGCCGGTCTTGACATCCACATCGATCCGACGATAGGCCGGGTTGGAACTGGTACCTGGCATCAGGCTGATAGCGCCAGCCATCGGGCAGAGGAACTTAGCTCCACCATAGACCAAGATGTCCCTGATCGGCAGTCTCCAGCCCTTGGGCACACCCTTCAGGGTCGGATCATGGCTCAAGCTCAGGTGGGTCTTGACCATCATTGTGGAGTAATCAGCAAATTTAGGATCAGACTCAAACCTCTTGGCCTTTTCTTCGGCCAGCGGAGCCCAATCCACACCATCTGCTCCGTAAACCTCTTTGGCGATTATTTCTACACGCTGCCGCAGCGGCATCTCCAGCGGATAGAGATACTTGAAGTCTACTTCTTCTTTAGCGGCATCCATCACAGCGTCTGCCAACTCTAGTGCACCTTCGCCGCCCTTGAGCCAGTGATCGGAGATAGCTGCCCGGGCACCGGCCTGCTCAGCGATCCTCTTCACCAGATTCAATTCGGCATCGGTATCAGTGTAGAACCTGTTGACACAGACAACTGGTTTGATACCTGACTTCTTGACCACATTGATCATGTGTACCAGGTTCTCGCAGCCCTTTTCCACCAGTTCCAGGTTTTCCTTGGTGTACTCTTCCGGAATCGGGCGTCCAGGTACCACAGTCGGGCCACCACCATGCATCTTCAGTGCACGGACAGTTGCCACCAGTACAGAGACATTCGGTTTCAAACCGCTCAAGCGGCACTTCACATTCCAGAATTTCTCGAATCCGATATCTGCAGCAAATCCGGATTCTGTGACATGGTAATCAAAGAGTTTCAACCCGATGCGGTCAGCGATAATTGAGGACTGACCAATGGCGATGTTGGCAAATGGGCCAGCATGGACAAAACATGGCTGATGCTCAACAGTGCAGCAGAGGGTCGGGTTGATGGTATTGCGCATCCAGGCGCACATTGCACCGTCTACTTCGAGGTCAGCGGTTGTGATCGGGTTGCCCTTCCTATCGTAGGCCACAACGATATTGCTCAAGCGCTCTCTCAGGTCGGCCAGGTCTGTTGCCACAGCCAGAATGGCCATTAACTCTGAGCTAACGGTAATACCAAACTTGGACTGCATCAAGAAACCGTCTTTTTTGCCGCCGAGCCCGATGATTATATTACGCAGACCCTGGGCAGCAAAGTCGATAACCCAGCCCATTTCAATATTCTTCGGGTCAATATCCAGTCTCTTGAGACCTCTTTCAGCAAGTTGTTCATCATCATAATTGGCCTCATGCTGCATCCTGGCGTTCAGAGCTACCATTGCCAGGTTATGGGCGTTCGTAATATCGTTGATATCCCCAGTAAGACCAAGTGAAAATTCGGTCATCGGGATCAATAGGGCATTACCGCCACCGGCAGCAGTACCCTTAATATTCATGGTCGGTCCACCAGATGGCTGACGGATAGCTCCACCAACATTTTGCCCCCTCTTGCCGAGGCCTTCCATCAGTCCCATGGTGGCAGTGGTTTTACCTTCGCCCAAGGGTGTAGGGGTGATAGCGGTAACTTCAATATATTTACCGTCTTCTTTGTCTTTCAAACGCTCCATTACCTTGAGAAAGTCTACCCTCGGTGTTCTACCGTAAGGAATTAACTCATCTTTCTCAAGCCCCAGCATGTCCATATACTGTTCTGGGGTTGGCATATTCTTTTCTGCTTCTGCAGCAATCTGCCAGTCTTTCATTACAGTAGGATCAAAAGGCATAGATTAGCATCTCCCTTCCTTTATCCTTCCTTCATTTAACCAAACCGCTCCAACATAAAAAATTTAGGCCCCTCTTTTTTCTCAAACAACACCTCCTTTTACATAGGATTCCTGCTTAAATATGGTCGATTTGCCATATTTGTGTAATGCTTAATTCCTATGCATTATATGCCAGGATTGGTTGCCCTTAATCTATATTCGCCATTAATTCAATTTTTCCTACTTATTGAATGATTAAATTTTAATACCATATACCAGAGACAAAGGACCAAAAATAAAGGAGGCACTTACCCTCCTGAAAAGATCATGTTCTTCCAGATGCTATTCATAAGACCCATACCTAAAACGGTCAGGAACTCCAGTCTACAGGATCACCTTCCGATGTTATTCGTAGATCCAGGCAGCCAGGCTCAGATCATATTTACAGATTTCCTCTTCATTAAAAAAGAGTGATATTTCTCTGGCTGCACTCTCCGGAGAGTCGGAGCCATGGATCACATTCCTGCCGATATCGATCCCAAAAGCTTCCCTGATGGTTCCTGGAGCAGCCTTTTTCGGATCAGTTGCCCCCATCATCCCTCTGACTAAACTGATGCAATCCTTTCCCTCCAGGACCATGGCCACAACAGGGGAGGAGGTGATGTATTTTACCAGTCCCTCAAAAAAGGGCTTACCCTGGTGTTCACCATAGTGTTTGGATGCCAATTCCGGAGTGATCTGTAGCATCTTCAAGCCCACTATTTTCAGGCCCTTCTGCTCAAACCTTTTGATAATTTCTCCTATTAGTCCCCGCTGGACACCGTCGGGCTTAACCATTACAAAAGTGCGCTCCATTTGTGATATTTCCCCTTTCACATTTCTATATTTCCAATGGTACCAAAATTTCTATATCTACAATTATACCACTTATTGCTTGAGCTTTATGCATAACTATCACTGCTATTGGTGACTGCTGACCAAAAAAAAGGAGCTTTTAAGCTCCCTGCATCAGTGCTTGAAATTCGCTGGCTTCTATGGTTTCCTTCTCCATCAAAGTGGTAGCAACCAAATGGAGTTTATGGATGTTGTTTTCCAGGATTTCCTTCGCTCTTTGATAACAGTTTTCCATAATGCGCCGGGCTTCTTTATCTATAGAAAAAGCAATCTCTTCACTGTAATTTCTATCCCGGGATATATCCCGCCCCAGGAAAACCTGTTCCTGCGGCCTGCCGAAGGTGAGGGGCCCTAACTCTTCAGACATTCCATATTCGGTGATCATTTTGCGCACCAGTGTTGTTGCCCGTTCCAGGTCATTTTGTGCACCTGTGCTGATATCCTTTAAGACCAGATCCTCTGACACTCGCCCTCCCAGGAGAGTGGTGATCTCATCCAGCAGGCGGGATTTGGTCAGATAATGGCGGTCCTCTGTGGGCAGCATCAAGGTGTAGCCCCCCGCTCTCCCCCTGGGGATAATGGAGATCTTGTGTATGGGATCTGTATTAGGGAGCATACTACCTACAACTGCATGCCCTGCCTCATGGTAGGCTACCAATCTCTTCTCTTCCTCACTCATGATCCTGGACTTTTTCTCAGGGCCTGCAATTACTCTCTCTATTGCGTCCTCAAGCTCCTCCATGCTGATTTTCTTCTTTCCCCGCCTGGCAGCAAGGAGTGCTGCCTCATTAATCATATTTGCCAGATCAGCTCCGGTGAAACCCGGTGTGCGCCGTGCCAAGACATCCACATCAACATCATCTTCTAATTTCTTGCCACGCATATGTACCTTAATAATATCTTTTCTTCCCTCCAGGTCCGGACTGTCAACCACAATCTGGCGGTCAAAGCGTCCCGGACGCAGCAGGGCCGGATCTAAAATATCCGGACGGTTGGTGGCGGCAAGGATGATAATCCCTTCATTGGAATCAAAACCATCCATCTCCACCAGCAGCTGGTTAAGGGTCTGTTCCCGTTCATCATGGCCGCCTCCAAGGCCTGCTCCCCGCTGTCTTCCTACTGCATCAATTTCATCAACAAATACAATACAAGGGGCGTTCTTTTTTGCCTGATCAAAGAGATCCCGCACCCGTGCTGCTCCAACCCCCACAAACATCTCAACAAAATCAGAACCGCTGATGCTGAAAAAGGGCACACCCGCTTCCCCAGCTACAGCCCTGGCCAAGAGAGTTTTACCTGTGCCGGGGGGTCCGTAAAGAAGTACACCTTTGGGGATCCTGGCACCGATTTCAGTATAGCGCTTGGGATCTTTGAGAAACTCCACTACCTCTTGCAGTTCTTCCTTCGCCTCATCCACACCTGCTACATCTTTGAAAGTAACCTTTTGTTTCTCTGGATCCAGCATCCTGGCCCTAGTCTTACTAAACTGCATTACCTTGTTGCCGCTCCCCTGGGTCTGCTGCAGCATAAAAAAAAGGAAACCTCCGATCAGCAGAACTGGCAACAGTGTAGAGAACAACCCTGCCCACCAGGGAGCTCCCTCACTGGGTTGGTATTTGACAGTCACCCCTTTTTCTTGCAGTTGATTATGCAGGCTTTGATCAGAAGCAGGGGCGTAAAGGGTAAATTTATCTCCCTTTTTGGTTTCCCCCTCAACCTTATAATTATCATCACCTACTGACTTTAAGGTAACACTCTTGATCTGTCCGGCAGCCAATTTTTCACTAAAGTAAGAATAAGTCCACTCTGTGGGTTTGGTGTCCTGGGGCATGGTCATCTTCAATCCCATAGCCACTACTACCAGCATAATAAGGTAGATTGATATGTTTCTAAATAGATGATTGTTCTTCACCATCATCCTCCTTATCTCTTATCATCTATTAATCAGCAAATCAGTATCAGGCCTCATCTGATACCTCGGTAATTTCACCCCTTATATCAGGCAGCACTTAAGCTACAAAACCGTTAAAAGAGGTCAACTCTAAAAGCTTTAGCTGAAATATGCAGTCAGCAAAAGAACCCGCCTGGTATCTTCAGTTACCGGTGCTGCTGCCCCTCTCTTGTAACCCACTACCCAGCAGATCTCGCCATCTGATATTACCAGAGGCACAAAATCCCGTTCACTGAGGGGGATCTTCAGTTCAGCAAAGAGTTTTTTCAGCTTTTTTTTACCCTCTAGGCCAAAAGTACGAATTCTGTCACCTTTTTGCCGTGTGCGGACACACAAAGGTAATTTTATTTTATCATAATCGAAGCATACCTGGTAGTTCTCCGGTGGAAAATAAAAGTTTTCCTGATATGGTTTAATTTCTGCTTGAATAGTAACGCCCAATTCTGGGATTTCTGTTATTCCAGGTATGTTTAAATCCCGCTTGATCTGCTGCACAACTGCCGGTTTATCCTGTTTGCTACCGGTACTAACCCAGAAATAATCACTCCCTTTGAACAATCTATTGCCGTGGGGCAGATGCATCTCCCCTCCCGCCTGGGACTCCTGTAAAAAGGAAATACAGTTGTCATAATGCTGGTAGCCTACATCTTTCAAGCCGGCGCCTGACTTTTTGATCAACAAACGCAGCAAACGCCGTTGGACTGCTAAGGGAAGGGATAAAAAATCTGTAAGATCGATCCGGATCTCCCCATCCCTCCCCTTCTGCCCCAGTTTTCTCAGCAAATATTGTGCTAGGCCCTCCAAAAATTCGTTTTCTTCTGCAATGATATCAGACAGTTGGAGCACCGCCCGATCCACCTGAGGGTTAAAAAACCGACGCAGGTAGGGCAACAACTCCACCCTGATGCGGTTGCGCATATACTCTGTAGTCAAGTTTGTGGCATCTGTGCGCCATTCTAAACCCCGTTCACGACAGAATTCCTCGATCTCTTCCCTGCTAACCCCTAAGAGGGGGCGAATAACTTCTCTGTTTTGCAACGGTATCCCGCTGATCCCCGCCGGGCCCGTTCCGCGCAGAAAATGAAAAATCACGGTTTCCACCTGATCCCCGGCATGATGACCCACAGCAATCCTCTGGGCACCGACCTTCTTGGCTACATGCCTCAAAAACTGATAGCGGGCTCTCCTTCCCGCATCCTCGATACTCAGCTTATAAATACGGGAAAGCCTTGACACCCGTGCATAACCGACAAAAGCCGGAATTCCAAGAGAATGGGCAAATTTTTGCACAAAAGCGGCGTCTTCCCCGGCCTCTCTGCGCAAAAGGTGGTTAAGATGCGCTGCGTAGAGTTCCAAAGAATATTTAGGAGCTAAATCATTTAAAACTGACAGCAGGGCAACTGAATCAGCCCCTCCGGAAACACCGACAACAATCTTCATCTCAGGGGCAATTAAGTTCTTCTTTTTAAGCAGTTGCTCCACCTTTTCAGTAAAAGCAGGCATCACTTCCTCACTCCAGTCCCTGCTCCCGTTCAAAACGCGCAACCAGCACAGTCATATCATCCCTGTTCTCAAAACCGGCTGTTTTCAGCGCATATTTCAAAATAAGGTCCGCTATCAGCTGAGGTTCCTCCGTAGGCAGTCCCTGCAGGTAAGAATAGAGCCAATCATCAGCTGCCTTACTATCAAAATTCGCCTCGGTAACACCATCAGTTGCCATAATCAGTATGTCTCCTGGATCAATCTCCCTTGCCAATACCTGAACATCCAGCTCATCTAAAATTCCTGCAGGCCAACAACTGGACCTGATAACCTCAACAGCCCCTCCTCGTTTTAAATAGCTGGGAGGCGCTCCTACCTTTAAAAACTCCGCATGGCCAGCATTAAGGTCAATAATGGCTGCATCAATAGTGGCAGCACTCTCCTCCCCACCCCTCAGATAAAGGGCGGTATTTACAACGCCGGCTGCCTTTTCCGGACTTACGCCACTCTCCACTAATTGTTCGATTAATTTTACCACAATCCTGCTTTCTCTGGCTGCATTCACCCCCGCACCCATGCCATCGCTTACAGATAACAGCATGCGGCGATCGCTGAGGTGTGCTATACCCATGCTGTCCCCACAAAGTGCTTCACCTGGTTTGGAACGCTGGGCAAATCCCACCTCCGCATGGATCGGCTCACTGCGTTTAGAATCCTGACCTTCTCTATTGGGGAAAAAGGGCAGATACCTCCATACAACTAAATAGACCACAACTGCGATCAAGCTCGACAGAAAATGCTCCTGGAGGTCGATCTGTCGATTGTAACTGCCGGAAAACAGTAAAACCGATAAAAAAAATCCCAGAATTACCCCGGCTGGCCCCCAGTTTTTCAATAAGCCGGAAAAAAATCCGGTGGCTGCAAAAAAACCGGTCCGCGGCAGTGCTGCAACTAGGTTTCCGGACAGCAACCCCAGCAGGACCCCTGCAGCAGCAGCGAAACCGCTTCCCCAGCCCCCTGCTGCTATCAGCAAAACGCTCCTGCTCATTATATCCCCGATTTTCGCAGGCCCAATCTTAAGGTCTCCCAGTCCGCAGTAAACCAGAACAAAAACCAAAATAAAAAAAAGCCCTTTTTGTTTTTTATAGTCACTGAAAAGGTAGTAAAGGGGAACAGTAAATATACCGGCAAGGATTGATTCACTGAGCAACCCTGGTAAAAACCCGATTTGAGCTCCAGCGAGCAAAAGATAGATATATTTAATGCCAAAATTAACACCAGTTGTCAATAAAACAGCTGTGAACCAATATTCTTCAAGCTGTTTCTTAAGCTTGCGCCCAGCAAGCACTGCAGTGAACACAACCAAATAATCCACCAGTAACGGTATGTCGGTGAAAACAGGGGGTTTGATAGTGATGCCGACAAAAATCCCGATCAGTGAGGGGAAAAACAATCTTCCACAGCAAACGGTCCCTGCTAATGCCAGGGGGCAGGCAAAGGGTGCCAATCCGCCTAAAACCCCCCTTCCACCGGCTAAACCCATTACAAATAGGGAAATATACCAGGCCGGTTCAGTTTTTAAAGCCTGTAAATATACGGTTAAATAACGGAGCTTGCTGAAAACTACAGCCATATCGTTTCCTTCCTGCTATATTATTCCAATTTTTCAATCATTATAAGCCATCTCATGTGCAAAATTTGCTGTTTTCCTGCAGGAAGGATAACGACATAATAAGCAAATATACAAACAAAAACCCCACCTTGAAAGGTGGGGTTATATTTGGTGACCCGTAGGGGATTCGAACCCCTGTTACCGGCGTGAAAGGCCGGTGTCTTAGACCGCTTGACTAACGGGCCCCATGGTAGCGGCGGCTGGACTCGAACCAGCGACACTACGGGTATGAACCGTATGCTCTAACCAACTGAGCTACGCCGCCGAACATTTGGTAGCGGGGGCTGGATTCGAACCAGCGACCTTCGGGTTATGAGCCCGACGAGCTGACCGCTGCTCCACCCCGCACTGACATTTAACATTATGCATGATCATTTCATTTCTGTCAAGGGGGTGAACTTATTGACTGGCTGATAATTTTTTCTTTAAATTAACCTGTTCCTCCAGCCACTGAACCCAAGGCTCAAATCCCTGGTCAAGACGGGCAGATACCCGGAAAAGCTTAAGCTGATGATTGATCAATTTCAAATCCTTTTCCAATTGATCAATATCACAGTCCGTATGGGGAAGGAGATCTATTTTATTGATCAATACCACCTGAGACTCCCGAAAAACCAGCGGGTATTTAGCAGGTTTGTCATTACCCTCGGCAACACTTAAAACCGCCGCCCGGGCATCCTCTCCCAGATCAAACTCAGCAGGGCAGACCAGGTTCCCTACATTCTCTACGATCAATAGATCCAGGTCATTCAGGTCCAGATCATCGAGAGCAGGCTGCACCATCCTGGCATCCAGGTGGCAGGCACCTGCTGTGTTGATTTGGACTACAGCTATCCCGAATTTTTCGATCCGCTCTGCATCTTTGGTGGTATAAATATCCCCCTCAATAACCCCTAATTTCAAACGAGAGGAAAGTTTCTCAATGGTTCTCTCCAAGATACTGGTCTTCCCAGAACCGGGAGAACTCATTAAATTAAGCACAAAAAGTCCTTTTTTCCGAAAAAGTTTCCGATTTTCTCTGGCGACTTCATCATTTTGCTGCAGCACCGGAGTTGCCATCCGCACTTTTACCATTTCCACTAATCTCCTTCATAATAATCTATATAAAGTTCTCTTCCAGATGCAATTCTTACATTAGGACTAGAACAGTTAGGGCAGACAAATGCAAAATCTTCAACACCGAAGTTGTGGTGGCAGTCTTTGCATTCCCCGCGCACAGGTTCCTTCCGTATCTCCAAAACCGCGTTTTGAAATAACTCTTCCTCTTTAAAGGCTTCAAAGGCAAGCTGAAGAGCATCAGGCACCGCCATGGTCATTTCCCCTACCACCAGCATCACTTTGGAGATTTTCTTGATATTGTTTTCAGCAGCACTTTTGCGCAACTGATCAACAATCCCCATCATCAGTGACAGTTCATGCATAAGACCCCACCATTCATCTTTTGTAAAATATCTTCTTTTTGTTCATTTTAAGCCAATTCTCCCGATATTACAACCACTGAACCATTCCTAGCGGACAATTCTACCGTTCGGCCTGTAAATCGGCTGGTTTAACGGGTTGTAATTGACAGCGGTCATAGCGGAAAAACCGTTCAGCCTGTAAAGCGGCTAGTTTAACCCTGCCAGCGCAGCGACTTGCGAAGGTTGTTACTCGTCCTTGATGAAGGAGCAGGTAACGATAGCTGAAGCTCAACAAGGATGTTGAGCTAGGCGACTATGCGCCACTGAAGGCGTCATAGGAGCCGGTCAGCTATCGTCTGCGACGAATCTTAAGAAGAGTCCAACCGGAGCTTAAACATGCGGCAGGGTTAAACCGAGACTCGTCAGAAACCGCGGGAAATATCTCTTTTTTCGGTCTAAAGGGCAAGCATCTTCTCTGCTTCCTCCAATACCCTTTCACAAGCAACCGGGACAGCCGCGGCTACCTGTGGGGATAAGCCCTCATGGTAAGCCTCTTCGGTCAGAATTTCAACACCTACGATCCGCAACTCCTTAGGGAGTCTGCCCATTTTACGACCCATATCGATGGCATCGATCACATTAAAGCCATGGAGGCAGAGAGGAAGAAAATCCCGGGGTGGCAGGGAGGCACCATCAAAAACATGGATGGTTCCCGGGTCCGCACCGCTCATCACAGCATCAACGATGATCACCTTCTCTATTCCCTCCCATAGATCAAGCAGATTGAGGCCGGGTGTTCCGGCCTCAATCACTTGAACCCTATCCGGGAGATTAGATTCTCTTAATCTCCATGCTATATGCAAACCTACCGCATCATCTGATGAGTAGAGATTGCCACAGCAGATAATGGACAGGTCCGGTTTCATTTAAGCCTCCCGGCGTAGATTGACCTTGATGGAGTGAGTTGCACATGACTGGCACGGGTCGTAGTTGCGGATCATCATTTCACATTTCAGAGTTAATTCTTCATCAGATAGGTTGAGCAGTTTTGGTACAAAGTATTCGAAATCTTTTTCCAGGTTATAAACATTTCTAGATGTAGGTGCAACAATATCCCATTTCTGGCAAACTCCATCTTTATCAATTCTACCGCCGTGGCAGCAGATACCCCGGGCTGCCTCTGTAACCGCATAGCCCTCTCCGGCTTTGATCTCGTACTTGGGCTCCTCATAGACAGGATCGCCAAGTTCATCGATCAGTTCCATAGCTGTATCAATTGCATGTACCAGCTCGATACCTCTGGCAATAATGCTGTGGAAGGGGTTGAAGTCTGGAACAGTGAATCCGACTTCTTTGGCGATTGCCTGGGCATCTTTAGAAAGCAGATCAAAGTTGTTGTTGACCCTGGCAAGAGGCCCTACTAAGAATGAATCCCTTCCTTTGACTATTGCATGTTTGCAGTTGCAGCCGGGCACATGTTTTTCAATGAGCCACTCCGGATACTCCCAATCAGGTACATTAAGGCCCTCAGTGGAGACAAGCCGTCCTCCGTTGATAGGGTATTTGCCCTCTTCCCGGAGAGACACGTGTTCACACTTCCGAACCAACTGAGGATACGGATCCTGAGAAGCAACCTTTGCACCCAGCCGTACTGTAGACACTGCAAAATCCTTGGCTTCCTTGAGCCGCTCTTTTATTTTTCTCAGCTCTGAACCGGAAGGAACAGCGGTAAAGCCGCCCACTACAGAGGTCCTGTTCTGGATCTCATTACCCTGGATCAAAACACTCATGTCATTGCCCAATCTCTTGAGAGACAAAGCCTGTTTAACCACTGGCAGCAGTTCTTCATTCCCGGCCATAGCCAAAACGCTCTCATAGCCCAGATAGTCAGGTGCTGCCAAGCAGTAGACATGCAGGGTATGGCTCTGGATCCAGTCCCCGTAGTGCAGCAGTTCCCTCAATAAAGTGGTCTGCCGGCTGACCTTCACACCCATGGCTCTCTCTACTGCTCTTACTGCAGCTAGATGGTGCCCATGGGGGCAGATTCCGCAGATTCGCTGCACCATTTCAGGGATCTCATCATATTTTCTCCCAACCAAGAAGGCCTCGAAGAACCTCGGGGGTTCCCAGACTTCCCAGCGGGCTTTTTTGATCTCACCATTGGGGCCGATTACGATATCAATGGCACCATCGCCCTCTGTCCGGGCTATATAGTCAACAAATATTCTCCTGTCGCTCATACTGCCTCAGCTCCTTTGCTAAACTCCGGTGTGTTCCCTGCATACTTGCGGAACTTGCGCACCACATCATCCCTGGAAAGACCAAGATCAATAAAGGTCTTAGCCAAAGATGCAGCATTGCAGTCACTGGCAGGGCCACGGCAACCCTCACAGGGCCTTCCGAGGCTGGGGCACTGAGCTCCACAACCGGCTGCAGTCACAGATCCCATACAGGCTTTGCCCTTGGTCAATACCAGGCAGTTGTTCTCTTTCAGCTTGCATTCATTGCAGACACTGTGGTAGCGGAACAGCGGATTAATCCCTTTAAGAGCGCTTGTAACCAGGGTCACGAATTCATCTTTATCCATCGGGCAACCCTTCAGGTAGGCATCAACTTTGACATAGTAGTCGATAGCCTGGGCTGGGAAAGATTTCAGGTCCCACAGCTCGGTGTAGACCCTCTGTTCCATCTCCTTTTGGGTCATGCCGCTGAAGTTTTTAACTGACGGGATACCACCGTGACAGGCACAGGCACCTTGTGCTACCAGGATGCTGCATTCCTCACGGATCTTCTTGAGTTCCATAAGCTCTCTAGGTGAAGTAACAGCACCTTCAACAAAACCTATATCATATGGTCCCTCAAAGTTCTCCCGCTTGGCCATTACAAAATAGCGAATATCAACTGCACCAACAATATCCAATAAAATAGGCTCCAGGTTAAGCACATTGAGCTGGCATCCAGCGCAGGAACTGAACTTGAAAAAAGCAATTTTCGGTTTCGCCAACTAGCACACCTCCTTAAAAGACCCCGCCAGGAAGGTCCATAATATCAGCATACCGGAACACAGGCCCATCTTGACAGACGAAAACCGGACCCATCTGGCAGTTTCCACACTTCTTGACCCCGCAGCTCATGCGCCGTTCCAAAGATACATAGATCTGTTCTGGACTCCAGCCGCGCTTCAAAAGATCAAGCACAACGAACTTCATCATGATATCTGGACCGCAGGTGACAACTACTGCATTATCTTTATCCACAGATATTTTATTAAATAATGTTGTGACAACTCCAATATTATGCCCCCATTCAACACCAGGCGGTACCATATCAACTGTCAGATGTAGTCTGGTATCGGGGATCTTTCTCCATTCATCATACTCATCGGTGAAAAGCAGGCCCTCAGGTGTTCTGGAACCATAGAGGATATCAAACTTACCGTACTGGTCTCGGCGTGCCTGAATATACTTGATTACCGGACGGAGGGGAGCAAGACCAATACCTCCGGCAACCAGGAGAACATCCTTACCCTTCATTTCCTCTACTGGCCACCCGAAACCGAATGGTCCGCGGATACCGACGATATCCCCCTCTTTGAGCTCAGCAAGGGCATTGGTCACATTACCGACTGCCCGTATTGTATGCTGGAAGACACCTTTCAGATCCGCGCAGGAACTAATGGAAATAGCGGATTCGCCAATCCCAAATACACTGATCATGTTGAAAACGCCCGGATCATATGTATATGCTTCCTGTACTTTGGGATCTACAAAGGCGAAAGTATAGGTGCGGACATCCGGTGTTTGCTGTTTGATGGATTTGATAACAGCCTTCTGGGGTTCCCAGGGGTCAAGCTCAGGTTTTACTTTCTTTTCTGGTGGTGTGTACAGTTTGACCTCTTTTTCTGGGTTGGGATCAGCTTGAATCTTGGCTACAATATCCACCGGATCGATATGTTTGATGCAAGTGTACACACAGCGACCGCAGCCAACACAGCCAGGAGCTTCAAACTGCTGCTGATAATAGGTCAGCTTATGGTACAGTCTCTGTTTAACGCGAGCTTCTCTATCAGGCATAAAGATGTGGTCCATGGCCACCCGGGAAAATTCATAAAACATACAGGAATCCCAGAACCGCTGCCGCTCACCCTTCTGCAGGGTCAGGTCCACATAGTCCTTTACACCAAAGCAGTAACAGGTAGGACATACACTGGTACAGGAACCGCAGGCCAGGCACTCTTCTGTGACTTCCTGCCAGACGGGATGATCATAGTTTTGATGGAGCAGAACGCCAAGATTATCTGCATCAATACGCCTGGTGATCTGCTGCTGTGCAGCCCTTAAACTCCTGTTCCTGGCGATATAGTCTTCATTGCTAGCTGCACTGAGCCCTTTGACCATCTCTCTGCCTTTGTCACTGCCCACCTCTACAAAATATTTATCCCCCAAATCGGTGAGGCAGAGGTCAAAGCCTATATCAGCAGAAGGTCCAGAATTAAAGGAAGCACAGTAACCATAAGTACATGGTGAAACACAGTTCAGGGCGACAATGGCAGTGTTTTCACGGCGCGCTTTGTAATAAGCGTCCGGATAAGTCTCTAAAAATATCTTGTCAAGGCTTAACAGACCGTTCAGGTCACAAGCGTGCACTCCGAAAAGGACGCGTTTCCCTACTTTTTCCGGGGCTTTCCCCTCAACAACACCTTCAAACTCAAAAAGAACTTCCCCTGGCATATGGATAAACTTTTTGGCCGGAGGCAGAATAGTAGTATCATAATCAAGGCGTAGGTCTTTTACATCATCAATGGACGCAAAAATATATTCCTCCCCTTTGGCAACCGGCCCCAACACCTCATTATCTTTCTTTAATGCGGCCACAAAGTTACCCAATTCTGCTTTTGGGAGTATAAAAGCTTCCACTGGCTTAATACACCTCCTACAAATATACAGATTTAATTAAAAATAAAAAACAACAAACTATCTATGCAATCGCCACCCCCTTTGGCTTTATAAATCTAATCAACATTGTATCGTTTCAAGATTACTTCTACATTTACGGGTTATTTCCTGCTATAAAATTTGTTTTTTCCCATGAAAAAAGGGTCAAAAACCCACTCAGTGACCGATTTGCAGCCAAAATAACGGCAAAAAAATAACAAAATCGCGTTATTGTAACGCGATTTTGTTGAAACATGATGAAAAAAGGGGAAATAGGACAAGTAAAACAACAAGAGAAGAGATTAATTGAGCATCAATTTTGCTCCCGCAGCCAGCAGAACAATCCCTAATAGTTTCTCCCAGGTAAAGGGAATGGCGCGTAGGCCGAACAGGCCAAAATGATCGATAATCAGGGCTGCTGAAACCTGACCCACAATGATTACAGTAGTGGCTACGGCAACACCCAATTTAGAGATGCTGGCCATCACAGTATAGAGGATCACAATGGAGAGTATACCACCCAGGTAGGCAAACCAGGGAGCATTCCCCAGCCGGCTCAAATTGCCGTGCCCCAGGCCCAGGCACAGCATCACAAACAGTGTAGCTGTGCCGATAACATGCACAACAAAATTCGCCTCCATCAAGCCAATTACTTTACTTAATACCGTATTAAAGGAACCCTGCAGTGCCATAGAAATACCAGCAACCGCAGCACTCAGGAGAGGGAGGAAAGCAAATTTCATAATAAACTCCTTCCATGATTAGTTGTCCAACTGAACCAGTTGTTAAAGTGATGCCATTTCTAAAATTATTCCATAAAGGAGATCGGCCTCACTTACCACAAGGGTACTGGCTTCCAGATAGCGCAAAATCGCCCAGAGAATAGAAACCCCAGCAACAATAATATCTGCCCGTTCAGGCTGTAGACCAGGGACCATTTTTCGTTCCTCATTATTCTTTGCAGCGAGAAAAAACATTATTCTCTCCACATCATCCTTGGTCAGAGTATAACCATGGACTAATTGAGGATCATACACCTCCAGCTCCTGACAAACCGCAGCTATAGTTGTAATCGTTCCCCCTACTCCGATCAAAAAGGGATCAGGCAAGAGCTTAATTTCATCTAACACATCTTTCATCGGAAGGAGTAGTTCTGAAAGGAGGCGGGGTTGCTCGGTCAAGCGAACAGCACCAAGGGGTATGCTGTGGCAGCACAGTTTATCGAGGCTCCCTTTATGAGGGAGATAGGTAAACTCAGTGCTCCCACCACCGATATCGATGATTATTCCTATTCCTTGAGGAGAAACGGAATGGCAGGCACCCAAGTAATTGAGACGGGCTTCTTCGGCCCCGCTGATGATCTGTATATCCATCCCAGTGCTCCTGTAGGCCTGATCAAGAAAAAAAGCCGCATTTGCTGCTTCACGCACAGCACTGGTAGCGACTACTCGATAGCGATCAACCTTAAATTGTTTGATTAATTGAAGGTATTCTTGCAGAGCATTGATGGTCCGCTCCATGGGACCCTTTCCAAGAATTCCTTTACTTGTCATCCCTTCCCCAATTCTGCTGGTTCTTAAGGCGGTAAAAACCGGTTTAATGCGTCCTCCCCGGATATCAGCAATCAATAAACGGCATGAATTGGTTCCGATGTCCATCGCAGCCAGCCGGCCAGTCAAATTAAATCACACCCCGTCTAGTCACCGATTACAGCATTTTCATCAGGGATCTGGACCCTGCCAGGTACAGCGTCACGAATCGGTACCTCACCAGGCTTAACCAACCCCAACTCCTCCCGTGCCCGTTCTTCAACATAGGCATCACTGGAGTAGTAATCGATCTGTTTTATTATTTCTTTTCTTTTCGCTAATAACTCCTGTTCCTGGAGTTGGTAATTTTTTAAATCACTTTTTAATTTCCAAATCTTAAGTTGAACAGGGAGCAGAAGCAGACATACTCCGCAAAAAATCAAGGCTAAACAGATGAAACGCCGCTTCCATACCGCCTTTTTTTGCCTGCTGTTGAAATCTTTATTCTTTTTCCAACTCATCTAATAACTAACCCTCCTCGTCATGCTCAGCTCCGAATAAACCAAGGTTTGTGGGGATCACAATAACCACCTCATAGCCCTTGCTGCGTGCCCGGCTCAAAAGGGTTGCCACTGTAGCAGTATTAACACCCAACCTCTTGGCGATCTCCTCATTGCCCAGGCCTGTTTCTTTGAGAACTACTGCTTGTTTTTCTCGAAAACTGAGTTTTTCCGCTCCGCGAATTTCTATATGCATGAGGCCCCACCGTGCTGGCTAATCAATTTATCCACAAATTGTGGACAAATTGTGGATAATATTATTACATATTTCTATCCCCATGATAAAATCCCTTCTCGGGCCATAAAAAAAAATTTTGTGGCTAACTGATAGCCACAGTCCTTATTTTTTATCAACAGCTCACTGTTTATATCTCCAAATAATAATTTGAACAAACCCTGATCAGCGGATGAAGAGAAGGGTTATCACCAACAAATCCACAAAGATTTGCTGCTTCAAAAGAGGGTTTTCCACATTACCAACAAGGGGGGACTACCCCTTTTTCCTCCATTCCCAGATGCGGCGCCTGATCAAACGCCAGCAATAGGAGAAGGGGAGAAAGGTGAGGCGAAAAAGCCCGCAGACAAACTGCATGGCAAAATTTAACACCCAAACAATCAAACGGAAGGGAAAAAGAATAATCTGAGTGCAGATGATTAGGAATTTTAGCAGCAGGCGAAAGAAGCGCCCGATCTGAAGAAAACAAAAGTAGAGCGGCTCTCTCACATAAGGGCTGACAAATTTGAGATAAGCCACCATGCCGACAGGCAGGAAGAGGATGGGTAAAAAGCGCATCACTCCTCCTGTGATCTGGAAAAAGACATAAAAATCTATACCTGCACAAATGACCCAGAACAAAAGGTCACTGAGCTGTGTGAATAGATACCCCAGCCTTATATGCCTGCGCAGTAAGCGGTAGCAGTCAAAAAGAAGGCCATTACCTGCTCCTAACCCGGTGACGATCAGAATCAGCAAAAACTCCTCTGCCACCGTCTGTGTCATTTGATCAGACGTTGAAGGATGCTTTTGCCTTTAGCTTTGATTTTTTTGCCCCGTTGCTCACTGAACTCCAGGGAGGTGATCAGACCCTCGACGATCAATTCCCCTGAAGTCAAGTCCAGATGGGTGATATGCATCCCATCCCCCTTGAGAATCAGGTTGCCAATCCCTGTTTCCAGGACAATCTCCTGTTCATCAAAGCTGACCACCTGCTGAACCCCGGTTGTCCTGAACCTTTCTCTATTAGTCAAAGTCAGTTCTTGGTTCTGCTGCGACAATAGGGGTCCCTCCTTTCATACATTCCTCTTCAATAATATGTAATGAAAGGAGCAATTAGACCCCCTATCTTTCTGTCTCTTGGGAGCACAGCTGTTCATAGAGCATTTTCCCTAGACCAGCTATATCCTGCTTTGCTAACAGCAGGGCATATTGCTGATCTAAAAGATCTGTATAGAAGCTGCTCTGGGATGATTGGTTCTCCCCACTGAAATTGATCGACCTGCGGGCACTTTTTAGCAGTTCCATCCAGAAAAATGCCTCAAACTCCTGGCATGCCTCTTTGAGCCGGAGATCCTGCTTTGCTGCTGATCCACCAGCAGTATTTGTTATCTGACCGATCCCTAGATACATTAAATCAACCCCCCATGATTTCCCTTTCTCTTACCGGCGGAGGTTGTTGATAATGGAGAGCATCTCATCTGAGGCCTGAACAGCCTTGGAGTTGAGCTCATAGGTGCGCTGAGCGGTGATCAGCCTGATCATCTCATCCACAACCCGAACATTGGACCCTTCCAGAGAATACTGATTTACTGTAACCCCTGCATTGGAGATTCTTGCTTCTCCCGAAGCCGGGCTGCTGCGGTATAGATTGCGCCCTACCTTCTCCAGGCCAGCCGGGTTGTCAAATTGAGCTATAACCAGGCGCCCCACAAAAACCTCATTTCCCTCAGCATCCAGGTAGCTGATCCTGCCATCCTGAGAAATGGTTATGTTTTCTGCCCCAGGGAGTTGCTGCCCTCCTTCCAGCTCAACCCTATAACCATCTGAGGTAACCAGGTTGCCTGCAGCATCCAGCTTAAAGCTTCCATCACGGGTATAATATATTTCCCCCCCTGGCCCCCTGACAACGAAAAAGCCAGGGCCTGAAAGGGACAGATCCAGCGGGTTTTCGGTCTTTTCAATATTTCCCTGCTCAAAAATCGTATAGGAGGCAGCAGGGCAGACACCCAAACCCACATCAAGCCCTACCGCATCATAGGCTGTGGGACGGTGGATGGGAAGATAGATCAGGTCTTGAAACTCAGCCCTTACCCTTTTATAAGCGGTTGTATTAATATTGGCCAGGTTATTGGAGATGGTGTCGATGTGAAACTGCTGAGCACTCATTCCTGCAGCAGCAGTGTAAAGGGAGATCATCAACAGAATCGCCTCCTTTAAATTTGAAAAACCCGGCGCCTCGGTCGGTCAGCACCGGAGGAGGCCCTGACAAGCAGTCCGCCTCCTTGAACTCTTTTATACCTGTCCCACTTCAATGGCTTTTCCCAGGGTGCTGTCTGTGGCTTGGATAACCCTCTGATTTGCCTCATAGAGCCGCATAGCAGCCATCATGGACACCATTTCAGTGAGAGGATCAACATTGGAAGCCTCCAGATAGCCCTGTCTTACCTCACAGTCCGGGGGATCCCCAACTGCTATCTCTCCTCTGTATAAAGAATTACCCATTTTCTCCAGGGCTTGTACATCAGGGATCTCCACCAAAGCCAGGCGTTCCACAACCCATCCCTGGTTGTTTACCGCCCCGGTCAACAGTCCGTTGCCGTTCACCTGGAAATCAGCAGGAAGGTAAATCTCCACCAACTGTCCATTGCTTAGCCCCAGAACAGCACAGCCTGATGTTGTGACCAGACGGCGGTTCCCATCTAAGGTGAAGCTCCCCTGACGGGTACAGCACAATTCCCCCTCTGGAGTGCGAACAACAAAAAAAGCATTGGCATTTCCCAGCAGTGCTAAATCAAAAGGGTTGCCTGTATCCCGCAAGGATCCCGGCCGGTAAGAGGTTGAGATCTCATCCACAATACTCCCAGTAGTCAAACTGCCGATGTTCCTCTTCGGCGCCCTCCCTAAACGGGAAATGAGCATCTCAGGAAAGGTACGAAAGGACACCATGTCTCTTTTGTATCCAGGGGTGTCCACATTAGCCAGGTTGTTGGCAATAATATCTACCCGTACCTGCTGTGCCATCATGCCCGCAGCAGCACTGTAAAGGCCCCGTACCACTTTTACACCCCCTTTCCTGCTCATTTTGTATATTAACTTTATACTACTCTGTTACGGGGAATCCTGCTAATATGGTAAAAAATTTCACACCATAGTCCTAGGGGTTATACTGATCAATTTCTTTGATGATCAGCTATTTTAGTGTACTAAAGCCGGCCGTCCTGTCCCTGTAGGACATGCAGCATATCCAGAGCCATCCCTGTTCCTTTGGCCACACAGGAAATAGGATCCTCTGCCACATGCACAGCCAATCCTGTTTTTTCACTGATCAGCAGATCAAGACCATGCAGAAGGGCTCCTCCACCGGTCATCACAATCCCCCGGTCAATTATATCCGCAGCCAACTCAGGTGGTGTCTGCTCCAATACCTCTTTTACTGTATCGACTATCTGGAATACCGGCTCCTGAAGGGCCAGAGCAGCCTCATCTGTAGTGACCTCGATGGTCTTGGGAAGGCCTGTTACAAGATCACGGCCGCGAATCTGCATACTGGCTCCCGCTTCTTTGGCTTTGGGGTAGGCGGTTCCAATTCCGATCTTCAGTTCTTCTGCAGTGCATTCTCCAATCATCAGGTTGTACACCTTGCGCACATGCCTGATTATTGCTTCGTCAAAATCATTTCCTGCTACCCTGATGGATCTGGTACAAACAACCCCGCCCAGGCTTAAAACAGCTACATCTGTAGTGCCTCCACCCACATCTACTACCATATTGCCCCTGGCTTCATCGATCCGAATCCCGGCTCCCAGGGCAGCTGCAACCGGTTCTTCGATAAGATATGCTTGACCAGCCCCTGCCTGGATGACGGCCTGTTTGACTGCTCGCTGCTCTATACTGGTAGCGCCAGAGGGTATGCACACCATCACCCGGGGACGAAAAAGAAAGCGCTGTCGTACCGCCTTGCGAATAAAGTAGCGTAGCATATATTCTGTAACATTATAATCAGCGATAACTCCCTCCCTCAGCGGGCGCACTGCTACTATATTGCCGGGGGTGCGCCCCAGCATCTGCCGTGCCTCATCCCCAACAGCGATCATTTCTCCTCTTCTGGTATCTATAGCAACAACCGTAGGTTCATTGAGCACAATGCCAACACTTTTTAAGTAAACAAGCACAGTTGCTGTTCCCAGGTCAACCCCGATATCTTCTTTCCAAAACATTTAATTTACATCCCTTTCGGAATTGGATTAGCTATCATATTTTGGTTGATATTAGAACTTTTGTTATCATTTCGACGAAAATCCGGTTTAACCTGCTATTGTTATCAATTTTTCCAATAATATTTTATTCTCCCCGGTACTTTCTTCTGGTCGCTTCCCCACCACGCAGATGACGCTCAGCCTTATTGCGGTCAAGAATAACCCGCACCTTTTTGGCCAATTGTTCGTTAATTCTAGGCAACCGCTCAGCTAAATCTTTATGAATCGTGCTTTTGCTTACTCCGAAAACTTTGGCTGCCTGCCGAACGGTTGCTGAAGTTTCCAAAATATATTTGCTGACCTTTATGACCCGGCGGCGGATATACTCCTGCACTATGGCTCCCCCCACTCCCCCCATTTTCAGCTATCAGTACAATATATCCAGAGGAAAAAAGAAAAAGACTAAGGGGAGCACCCGGTAACTTGAGGATCAATTTGCATAATTAACAAGTCAGACTTGCTACTTCCTTATTTGGGCAAAGAGGTAGAGGCAGAACAAAAAACTGCCCGGCTGAAACAGCCGGACAGTTTCTTCAGACAAGGGGATCAATCTGGAATTGTTTTCAGCTTGGTCCCTTGATAGTAGTGGCTGAGGATTTGGTCATAGTTTGCACCCCGCTGGGCAAGCCCGTCTGCCCCATACTGACACATCCCGACAGCATGCCCATATCCCCGGGTAGAGAAAAGGACCTTCTCTCCAGTGCAGGACACCTTAAAATCGGTAGAACGCAAGCCCAATCTTTTGCGCAGTTCAACCCCTGAGAAGGTCTGAGAACCTACTTTGACTCTTTTCACCCGACCACTTTCTGTCCGCTCCTGGATCTCAATCAGATCAGAACCAGCAGCAACAGCTATTGATTGATCACTGATCTTCAGCTTTGTAAACAACTCTTGCAAAGATATTTGAGTGTTGACCGGCTTCTGCTTTTCAGGGGCATCATAGCTGCAAGCAGCACTTTTCAAATAAGGCACTTCATGACCCCATACCTCTTTCGCATCCTCAGTGCCCCTCCCTCCACAGCTGGAATGATAGACCGGATCTATTAATTGGCCTTCATAGGTTAATACCTTACCGGCGGTCGACAGTACAGCAGAACTGATCTTTTGATAATGGAGGCGGTAATTCCAGCCCCACCTCTTCCTCATCTCCTCATTGCTGATCCAGGCCTGGCAGTGGGTGGGATCTGCACAAAGATGAGCATCTGGGTGTTGATCATCCTCTTCTTCCCTGACCAAGCGCAGCAGTGAATAGGTGCGCGCTGCCACCGCCTGTGCCTTTAAAGCTTCCTCATGAAAAGAAACCGGCATCTCTGCAGCCACAACACCGATCAAATACTGCTCCAAAGGAAGGGAAATGATCTCCTTCTCTGAAATCTGCAACTTCAACTGCACCCCATCCTCTTTGACCGGTTCTCTGCTTTCCCAACTGCAGCCCCGCACAATAAGAGCGGGAATACCGATCACCACCATGGTCAGCACAACTATCAGATAGCCCAGCCAGCGGTAACGCCCAAATTTTACTGCCATACCCCGCCTATCCTTTCCCTCTGCTTATTATCTCACTTTCCATATTTATGTAATTGAAGTAATGATTAGAACGAAGCTAATCAGAGATTCAGATCTTCTGAAAGATACAGATTAAAAAACACTGCTGCTTTCAGTAAAGTTACGGAAAGCAAATGAATAAGAATAGGGAATAGGTGGTGGTAAAATGAAAAAAAACTTTCATACAGTGCGCGGCTATCAATTGCTTGAGCAAAAGAAAAAGACACTGACACCGGCAATGGAAGATTATCTGGAGATGATCTACCGGTCAAGTCTTAAAGACGGCTATATCCGCATTTCAACCCTTTCCGCTCTGCTCAATGTGCGGGCACCCTCCACAACAAAAATGGTACAAAAATTGACAGCACTTGATCTGCTTCACTATAAAAAATACGGAATCATCTTTCTTACAGAGAGCGGAAAAGAAATAGGCAAATTCTTATTGGAAAGGCACAATACAGTGGAAACCTTTCTAAAATTCCTGGGGGTAGGAGAAAACCTCCTGGTGGAAACAGAGCTAATCGAGCACAATATCAGCCTTCATACTCTGCAACTACTGGATATCTTTAATCAATTCCTGAAAGAAAACCCTTATGTAAAGGAACAATTTGAACAATTCAAAAAGATGCAAACAATCAAAAATACCACCGATTCCAGAACACCCAATTGGAAAAGCCCTGGAATAAAGGATTCCAAAAAGGATTAGAGGTTAGCTGCCTGATCAGTTACCCGGCTGATTTTCGCCCCCAGGGATGTCAATTTGCCCTCCAGCTTTTCGTAACCCCGGTCCAGGTGATAAACCCCCCTTACTTCCGTTCTCCCAGCTGCTATCAAGCCCGCAATCACCAATGCTGCGCCCGCCCTTAAATCGGTAGCTTCAACCTGCGCGGGAATAAGGCTTTCTACCCCGCGTATGCGGGCAGTACGCCCGTCAACACTGATCTGTGCCCCCATCTGCTGCAGGCCCTTTGTATACAAAAACCGGTTTTCGAAAACGGTTTCTGTAATGGTGCTCTCACCAGGCACAACTGACAAAAGGGCGGCAAACTGGGGCTGCAGATCTGTTGGAAAAGAAGGGTAAGGGCCAGTAGTGATCCTGAGAGGACGCATTTCGCGACTAGGCCCTACCAGCAGTTCATTATTTCCTTCTTCAATGGAAACCCCAGCCTCACGTAACTTGTCGATCACTGTCCGCAGGTGTTCAGGGATCACCCTCTCTAGATGGACCTGCCCACCGGTTGCAGCAGCGGCGATCAAATAGGTGCCTGCTTCAATCCGGTCGGGGATCACAGTATGTACAGCACCATGCAGTTCCTGATTTCCCTCCACTTCAATGACCCTGCTGCCTGCACCGGTCACCCGGGCACCCATTTTATTTAAAAAGTTAGCCAGATCAACAATTTCCGGTTCCAATGCGGCATTAATTATCGTAGTTTTTCCTTGAGCCGCAGCCGCTGCCATCATGATGTTTTCTGTGGCCCCTACACTGGGATAGCTGAGAGCCACTTCACAACCCCGCAGTTCCCCTGCTGATGCCCTGATAAGGCCCTTTTCCATCTGAAAACGGGCACCTAAGGAACTCAGCCCTTTTAAATGCAGGTCAACCGGCCTTGAACCGATGGCACAGCCTCCCGGCAGAGGAAGACAGACCTCACCAAGCCGCACCAATAGCGGGCCCAATAATAAAAAAGAAGCCCTCATTTTCCTGGCATAAAGATGGAGTTTTTCGGTCTCCCGCAGTTCACGGGCCTGGATTACCATCTGACTGCCCTGAAAGTTTACCTGGGCACCCAAGCCAGAAAGCATCTTTACCATATTATCGATATCTAATAGGTGTGGGATACCTTTAAAAATACATTTATCTGCTGTGAGAAGTGAGGCTGCAAGCAGCGGCAGGCTGGCATTTTTTGATCCGCTGATGCAAACACTTCCATTAAGTGTTGTGCCACCTTCGATTAAATACTTGTCCTCCAATACTTCTCCTACTTTCAATAAATAAAATATTATCTCTGCTGCCATTTCTTTTACTATTTCTGTAATACCTTTTATTAATTCTGTTTTTCTGACCTGAATCCTTCCGGAATTTTCTAGTACTCGCAGGTAATTAATGGAGAACCCATAAGCACCTTTGTTTCCTTGATTGACAATTGCCAGATGTGCCCCTATCAAGAAATCTTATTCACAGTTTCTATGTTTTTTTTAAAGCGGGAAGGAGTTTCTGCCTATTTGGAGAATAATATTAAAAATAGCAAAAGATATATAAGCTGATCATTAATAATTAAATACACTCCGAATCCACTTTCCTGTGGCTTTTAAGCTATGGAAGTCGGGTCGATAGGGTGTGCCTGGAAACGGGTACGCCTCCCAGTGCGGAAAGGAGTAACGGCAACGGTTTTCAGCCGGAGTGTTTTCGCACTCCGGCTGTTTAATTTATTAACACAGATTGTGTTAAACACCCGCATATAGGAGGTGGTGCCCGCGGTCCACCTTATACTGTCAGGAGCAGAGCACCTGATAAAACAGAGCTTTCATTATTAACATTGCTCACATTCCTTTTTCCCTATAAATTTGGGTTGTCTTTCCTCTTGGGCGGTAGGAAAGACAACCCGGGATCTTTTTTTGCTCTAACAGATATACCTTTAAATAATCACTCCGTAAAATCTCATTACACAATAGCCTACCAGACCAAAATTATAGCACAACAGATAATCTCCAACAGGGAAAAGGATAACCCTCTTTCTCAGGTGAGCCATCAATTAAGTTTGAATATTCCAATAATGCATTAAGGAGGGATGAAAAATGGAACTTGTCAAGCTGACTATTGATGGACAAGAAGTTCAGGTTCCTGCTGGGACAACTGTGCTTGAAGCTGCAGAACAGTTAGGAATCCATATTCCTAGGCTCTGCCATGACCCGGACCTGACTGCTGTTGGAGCCTGTCGACTTTGTGTTGTGGAAATCGAGGGCATGCGCAATCTTCCAGCATCTTGTGTAACAATGGCAACCGATGGTATGGTTGTACGCACTAATACACCTCAAATTATTGAGGCGCGCAAAACCATATTGGAACTGCTGATCGCCAACCATCCGCTGGACTGCCTGTCTTGCGAAAAACTGGGGGACTGCAAGCTGGCAGAATACTGCTATCAGTATGGTGTCAAAGAAAGCTCTTTTATCAATCCAGAAAAACACAGCTATGAAGTGGAAGACAACAACCCCTTCATCATCCGGGACCTCAACAAATGCATCCTTTGCGGACGGTGCATCAGAGCCTGTGCAGAAATGACCTGTAATGACATCATCGACTTCTCTTATCGCGGGTTCAAAACCAAAGTGGGTCCCTTTGGAGACACTACCTTAGCAGAATCAGACTGTGTATACTGCGGCAACTGTGTGGCGGTGTGCCCCACCGGAGCTCTGACTGAAAAACAGATGCAGGGCAAAGGACGCAGATGGGAGTATCAAAGGGTTAAAACCACTTGCCCCTTCTGCGGTACTGGATGCAACTTCGATTTGATGGTAAAGGATGGCAAAATTGCTGGTGTATGCTCTAATCCGGAGAGTGTAGTCAACGGCAAACAGCTCTGCATTAAGGGCCGCTTCGGCTGGGATTTTGTGCACAGCGACAAGAGGCTGACCACACCTCTGGTTAAAGTGGATGGCAAGTTTGTACCGGTTTCCTGGGATGAGGCCTTTAATACCATAGCGAAGCGTTTGGGGGAAATAAAAGAAAAATACGGGGCCAATGCTTTTGCGGCTTTGAGTTCTGCCAGGTGTACCAATGAAGAGAATTACCTGGTGCAAAAATTTGTGAGGGCGGTGATGGGCACAAACAATGTTGACCACTGTGCCCGTACCTGACACGCGCCTACAGTGGCCGGTCTGGCCACATCATTCGGCAGTGGCGCAATGACCAACTCCATTAATGAAATACTTGGGGCCGAACTCTTATTCCTGATCGGAACCAACACCACAGAGGCCCATCCGGTGATCGGTTATAAAATGAAGCAGGCCAGGCGAAAAGGAGCAAAACTAATTGTTGTTGACCCACGGCGTACCGAACTGGCTGCAGAGGCTGATTATTGGCTGCAGATCAAACCCGGTACAGACATCCCGCTCCTGAACGCCATTATGCACGTGATTATCAAAGAGGACCTCTACGATAAGAAGTTTATCGAAGAGCGCACAGAGAACTTTGAAGCCTTGAAACAAACGGTAGAAAAGTATACACCTGAATACGCCTCAGAAATCTGCGGAGTGCCGGCTGAGGACATTTATGCTGTAGCCAGGCTCTATGCCACAACCGATAAAGCTGGAATATTCTATACCCTGGGGATCACAGAGCACATATGTGGAACCAATAATGTGATGAGCATCGCCAACCTGGCTATGCTGACCGGGCATATCGGCAGGGAAAGCACAGGTGTCAACCCACTGCGCGGTCAGAACAATGTCCAGGGTGCCTGTGATATGGGTGCTCTCCCCAATGTCTTCCCCGGCTACCAGAAGGTCACAGATCCAGCTGTAAGGGAAAAATTTGAAAAAGCCTGGGGTGTCTCTCTGCCTGCAGAAGTCGGGTTGATGATCCCTGAAATGTTTGATCGTGCCAACTCCGGAGAGATCAAAGCCATGTACATCCTAGGTGAAAACCCGGTCTTGACGGATCCCAATGCCAACCATATCAAATCCGGTTTGGAAAAACTGGAGTTTCTTGTAGTGCATGAGCTTTTCCTGACCGAAACCGCTCAATATGCAGATGTGGTGCTTCCGGCAGCCAGCTTTGCCGAAACCGATGGAACATTTACCAACACAGAGCGGCGTGTCCAGCGGGTTCGCAAAGCCATTGAACCGATTCCCGGTCGCACCAACTGGCAGACCATCATGGAGATGAGCAGCAGGATGGGTTATCCAATGCACTACAATTCAGCAGAGGAAATTTTCAATGAAATGGCTTCTTTGACACCTTCTTATCAAGGGATGAGTTATGCCCGCATCGATAAGAATGGTCTGCAGTGGCCCTGCCCTACACCGGATCACCCAGGGACCAAATTCCTGCACGCTAATACATTTACCAGGGGCAAAGGATTGTTCCAGGGGATCGATCACATACCACCTGCAGAACTACCAGATGAGGAATACCCATTCCTGCTCTCTACCGGCAGGATCCTGTTCCATTATAATGTGACAACACCCTATTCCGCAGGGATCAACAGCATATGGAATGAGGAATATGCAGAGGTCAACCCTGATGATGCATCCCGACTGGGAGTCACTACAGGTGATCAGGTCAAGATAACATCCAGGCGGGGAGAAGTGACAACAAAGGTTCAGGTAACGGACCGGGTGCCACCTGGGGTCATCTGGATGTCTTTCCATTATGCAGAAAGCCCTACCAATGTCCTCACCAGTGCTGCGGTTGACCCCGTCACTAAAACCGGTGAATACAAGGTCTGTGCTGTCAATGTGGAAAAGCTGAACTAAAATTAAACTTGCTCCGACAAGGAGCTTACGAAAGCTAACACCAATTAGCAAATCGCCATACCCTGACCGGTGCGGAAAGCCATATCTTTCCGCACCCGGGGAATGGCTTTTTACATAAGGAGATATATAACATGTACGAGAATATAGAGAATGTATCTTTAGAGGATGCCTTTCAGATTCTTATACAGCAGACTAAACCACTGGATAGTGAGTTGATATCCCCACTGCAGGCAGCAGGGCGCATTCTGGCGGAAGATATCATAGCTCCCCATAACCTGCCCTCCTACAGGCAGGCAGCCATGGATGGGTTCGCCCTTGCCGAAACCACTAGCGACAGATTTCTTATCAAAAAACACCTGGAAGCTGGAGAGGTTCCTTCATTTACATTAAAAGAGGGAGAGGCAGCGGGAGTAGTAACCGGTGGACATATCCCACAAGGCACTGCAGTGGTTGTGCGGGATGAGGATGTCTGTGTAGAAGGTAGTTATCTTTCTATCAAAAGCAGCAATCCTCAGGTCAACAACATTCGTGAACAGGGCGAAGATTTTCTTGCAGGCACAGTGATCGCCAAAAGGGGGACCAAGATCTCCCCTGGGCTGATCAGTATACTGACCGCTTATGGATTCCGGAAAATATCAGCAGTGCGCCTTCCCCGAGTTGCTGTTTTGAGCCTAGGTAAAGAAATCATCCCCTTTGATCAAGGAATTAAACCAGGGCAGGTGAGGGACAGCAATGGCCCCCTGTTGGCTTCGCTGGTTTCCACCCATGGAGGTTCCCCAATAGCAGTGGCAGTCCCTGCAAGCTCTGCCAAGAAGGAACTGGATGCCCTGTTACAAAAAGCTGATCTGGTACTTACCATCGGAGGCACTGCAGCGGGAAGTAATGATCAAGCAAAAAACATCCTGGAGGAGATCGGCGCTCAACCTCTCTTCCTGGGGTATCAGGTCAAGCCAGGTAGCCATTCCTGTGCCGGTATCCGGGATGGCAAATTGGTGATCATGCTCTCAGGTAACCCTGTGGCCTGTTTTGTGGGCTACCACCTTTTGGTTTACCCAGTGCTGCGTGCCCTGCAGGGATTAACAGCAGAACTGCTGCACATTCCCGCAGTGGCCACCAGCGGCTTCCCTAAGAAAGGTGGGCCCCGCAGATTTCTCTTAGGGTATACCATTTACAGCCCTGAAGGTTGGAGAGTGGCAGTGCTCCCAGGGCAAAAATCCAGTATGCGCCGCTCTCTTGCTGATTGTAACTGCCTGATCGATCTGGCAGCAGGCCACCCGCCTGTTAAACCCGGAGAGCAAGTGGTTATCATTCCCATTCAAAATTTAATCTGAAGCAATGGATGTAGAGAGGGTCTATAGTTGGAACCATCTTTTTTCAAGACCCTTTGCCAGAACAAAGCCTGCAATAAAGGCAACAGCCGGGTTGATGGCCAGTGACAGAGCTGCAACAGCCAAAATCACAAAAAAGTCATTTCGTTCCCCTGTTTTTCTGGCTGCCATAGCCAGATCAACACCGCTGTAAAAGAGCAGGCAGCCGAGGACAGCATCAGGGATCAAAGCAAATATACTGGCACCATCACTTCCCAAAAATAAACCAACAGCCAGCAGCAGAAAACCGATGATATAAACAGTATATTTGCTCCTGCCACCGAAGCGGTAATGGGCCGCCACACCCCCACTTCCATGGCACATCATATACCCCCCAAATGGTGCTGCCAGCAGGTTGGCTGCCCCCATGGTCAGGCAGAGGTTCCGATCGCTGACCCTGGCTGCTCTGTTTCCAAACAACTCTCTGGAAAGGACTGTAGTCACTAAAACGGCATTGGCCAGAGTCATCGGCAATTGGGGCAGAACCAGCATAAAAAAGGCTCTGTTGAAATCCGCTGCAGCGGGTATTACCAGCGCAGGCAGGTGTATGCCAAGTGAGATCTTCGGGAGTGACAAGCCAGGATTGAGCAGGATATGAGCCACCGTTCCCACCAAAACCACCAGGAGCGCTGCAGGGAGGCGTCTGCTTTGTAGCAGTAACAACATCAAAACCAGCAGTGTCCAGCCCAGCACCGGTTGTTTGCCAACCATCTCAAGACCCAAGATGGCCAGTGACAGCCCTAACCCCACCTGTATACCGCTGACCACACCCTGTGGAGTAATGCGGGAGATAAGGTCCACAATACCGGTCAAACCCAGCAGCAACAATAACAGCCCCATGACCAACCCGCCTGCAGCCAGTTCAGCAGGGGTAATACCATAGGTCAGTACAGCTGCCGAAGCCGCCTTCATAGGCTGAACAGCCATTGGTATCCTATAAAACCAGCCGCAAAAAATATAAAAAAGCCCAAATCCGGCAAAAATACTGGCAGGATTAAGCCCTGCCACAGTAACAGCACCCAGCACATAAGGAAGGAATGTACCCAGATCTCCTATGGACCCTGACAGTTCTCCTAAAAGGCTCTTCTCCTGTCCCTGGTCAGTATGGGGTGTGTTATCCCGGTTGCTGGCTACCAAATTTTTTCAACTCCTTAGTTATCTCTAGCTTTATCTAATATACCATTCTTCCTGATACAAAACGGCGGGTGATCTCAGACTGAGGGTTCGTAAAAAACTGGTTAATAGGTGCTCTCTCAATTACCTGCCCATTATAGAGCAGAATAGCCTCATCCGCAATCCGTTGTGCCTGGAAAAGGTTATGGGTGATGATCAGCACTGTAGCTCCAGTTGATTCATGGACCCTTCTCACAAGCTTTTCAATCAGGGCGACACTGTCCGGGTCAAGGTTGGCTGTGGGTTCATCCAGCAGGAGCACTTGTGGGCGTATGGCTACTGCCCGGGCCAGGGCAACCCGCTGGGTTTCGCCCCCGGAAAGCTTGATAGCCCTGCGTGAACCAAAATCACTAAGGCCGACAAAAGAGAGCGCCTCTTTCACCCTTCGCTCCAGTTCTGCTCCCCTGACACCGCGCAGTTGCAGCCCATAGGCTACATTTTGATAAACACTGGTATCGAACATATAGGTATTCTGTAAGACCATACACATTTGGCGGCGCATCCTGAGGCGTGCTGCTTCTCCGGCCCTGTTGAGATCTACCCCCTGAAAAATGATCCTTCCGGAGGTGGGTTTCTCCAGCATGTTGAGCAGCTTTAAAAGGGTGCTTTTTCCAGCACCATTGGGCCCAAGAATAGCATAAATCTTATTCCCATCCAATTGCAAATCTTTGACCCGCAGCACTGTTCTCTCATCATATTTTTTAACCACATCTATGAGCTCAAAAAGCGGTTCCGGCATAGCAACTCCCCTGCTTTATCTCAATTTAGAATCATCAATTTTTAGCAAAACACTGCTGACCACAAAAGACAGTAGCAGAAGAATCAAGCCCAAAACAATGGCAAATTCATAATTGCCCTGCCGGGTTTCTAAAACAATAGAGGTAGTCAGTACCCTGGTCTGGTAGCGCACATTGCCCCCTACCAGCATAACAGCCCCTACCTCACCAAAAGCACGGCCAAACCCAGTCATGATCCCAGCCAGAATTCCTGTCCGTGCCTCTTTAATCACCATCCAGGCAGCCTGCCGCTCACTGGCACCCAGTGTCCTGGCGGTATCCATAGCTAGTTTCTCTTTGGCGGCAATAGCGGCAGATGAAAGGGCGGTTATAATGGGAGTAGCCAGCAGCACTTGGGCGATAACCATCACCGGAGGGGTAAAGAGTATATCCAAAAAACCCAAAGGCCCGGAACGGGCAAAGATCAGGTAGACCACCAGTCCGGCCAGTACCGGGGGGAGACTCATCAGGGTATAGATAATGCGCAGCAAAAGCTCCCTGCCGGGAAATTTTTTTAATCCCAGTAAAGCACCCAAAGGAACACCCAGCACTGCACCAATGATTACAGCACTACCGGAGACCATTAGGGAAAGCCCCACAATACCGCTGAGTTCACCACCACGCTGGCTGAAAAACTGCCACAACCAGGAAAGCAAATCGGTATTCACCAAATATCTAACTCCTTAATAAAAGAACATTATTGCATGAATCAGCCCCCGGCTAGGAGCACAAGAAGATGCTCATGACCGAATAAACCTGGGATACATCCCAGGTTTTATTCAGACACAATAATGGTTGGGCGGTTCACTGTCTAGTTCTTAGATGCTGCTTCAGCAGCACGCTGACGCGCTAATGCCCTTCTCAGAGCAAGTTCCGCCCGTAAGTGGTCGATCTCCCGGCTCTTCTGCTTGAGGCGCGCCTCAGCACGCTTCTGGGCTGCCTTGGCACGCTCCACATCAATCGTCTCACCGCGCTCAGCTGTATCGGGCAGAATGCGCAATACAGTGCCGGTCATCTCAAAGATACCCTGGTTACATGCAACATACCGGTGCTTCCCATCCTTTAAGTATTTGATCACACCGATATCCAGGGAGCCAATAAAAGGAGCATGGTTGCGCAAAATTCCCAGTAAACCATCTTTTGATGGAACAACCACCCCTTCTACATCCTCATCAACTAATACACGCTCAGGGGTAATAATCTCCAATTTGAAGCTGCTCCATTTTCCTTTAGCCTGTTCTGCCACTTAACTGACAGCCTCCATTTCACGTGCCCGTGCCACCACTTCATCAATAGTGCTGGCATAGATAAAGCACTGCTCTGAAATATCATCATGACGGCCTTCCAAAATCTCTTTGAACCCACGGACCGTTTCCTTGACGGGAACATATACCCCAGGGCGTCCTGTAAAGGCCTCAGCCACAAAGAACGGCTGTGACAGGAAACGCTGGATCTTACGTGCCCTGGCCACAATAAGTTTGTCTTCTTCTGAAAGCTCATCCATACCCAAGATAGCGATAATATCCTGCAGGTCCTTGTAGCGCTGCAGCACACTCTGCACACCGCGAGCTACATTATAGTGCTCCTCGCCAACTACATTGGGGTCTAGAATCCGGGAGGTAGAATCCAGCGGGTCCACCGCCGGGTAAAGCCCCAGTTCTGCAATCTGGCGGGAGAGAACCACAGTACCGTCTAAGTGAGCAAATGTTGTTGCAGGTGCCGGGTCTGTCAGGTCATCAGCAGGCACGTAAACTGCCTGCACAGATGTAATGGATCCCTTGCGTGTGGAGGTAATCCTCTCCTGCAGCAGACCCATATCTGTTGCTAAGGTCGGCTGGTAACCTACTGCTGAAGGCATTCTTCCCAAAAGAGCCGAAACCTCTGAACCTGCCTGGGTAAAACGGAAGATATTATCGATAAAGATCAACACATCCTGGCCTTCCATGTCACGGAAGTATTCGGCAATTGTAAGCCCGGAAAGCCCCACTCTCAGACGAGCTCCAGGCGGTTCGTTCATCTGCCCGAAAACCATGGCACACTTTTCAATAACACCGGACTCGGTCATTTCCAGGTAAAGGTCATTACCCTCTCTGGTCCGCTCACCAACACCGCAGAACACAGAAAACCCACCATGCTCATAAGCGATATTGCGGATCAATTCCTGGATAATAACCGTTTTACCTACACCGGCACCACCGAAGAGCCCGATCTTACCACCTTTAGCAAAGGGTGCCAGCAGATCGATAACCTTGATCCCGGTTTCCAAAATCTCACGGGCAGGACGCTGATCCACAACTGGAGGCGCCGGGCGGTGGATAGGATAGTGGTCCTCTGCCTCAACCGGGCCTTTGCCATCAATGGGCTCTCCAAGTACATTAAATACCCTCCCCAATGTACCTCTTCCTACCGGCATTTTAATTGGGGATTTAGTATCCAATGCCCTCATACCGCGTCTAATTCCGTCTGTAGAGGCCATGGCCACACAGCGGGCAATATTGTTGCCCAAATGCTGCATTGCCTCCAAAGTGACATTAACTTTCTGGGTTAAGGTAGCTTTTATTTCATCTTCTTGATCTTCACTGTCAATTACAATGGCATCAAACAGGTCCGGAAGCTGGCCCGGGGGAAATTCAATGTCCACTACTGGGCCAATTACCTGGACAACTGTGCCATAGTTTCGCGCTTCCACAATATTACCTCCTTCATCCTTTCAAAGCCTCTGCGCCACCGACAATCTCAGAAATCTCTTTGGTGATCGCTGCCTGGCGCAGCTTGTTGCTGAGCAGTGTCAGCTGTTCGATCATTTCCCCAGCATTTTCTTTAGCCTGGCTCATGGCGATCATCCGGGATGCCTCTTCACTGGCCCTGCTCTCCAGAACGGCTCGATAAACTTCAGCCTCTATAAAGCGGGGCAGCAGCATTGCCAGAACATCCTCTGGGCTAGGCTCTATGATATAATCAATGATCTTGGTATCATTTGATTTTTCAGCTGAGGGTTGAGCAAGGGGTAAAAGCTTATAAACCACAGGCTGCTGTTTCCCTGTAGATATAAACTCTGTATAGACCAGATTGACCTCATCAACGATATTTCCGGTATACAGATCGACAAGGGTGCGGGCAATTCCCCGGGCTTGATCTACAGCAGGATCATCACCGATATTCACGAACTCCGACAAAATGTTGTATTTCCTGCGCCGGAAATAATCCCTCCCCTTTCTGCCGATAATGATCAACCCAGCTTCTTTTTCCTGAGCTAACTCCATTTCAACCTTGCGGATCACATGGCTATTAAAGGCACCACATAACCCTCGGTCAGAGGTAAATACCACATAGCCCACATTCTGCCGTTCTCTGACTTCAAAAAGGGGATGAGTCAGATCGCTAAAGGAGCCAGCAACCCTCTTGATCAAGCCGTCAATTTCCTGGGAATAGGGTCGCGCTTGCTCCACCCTCTCCTGGGCGTGACGGAGCCGGGCTGCTGCCACCATTTCCATCGCCTTGGTGATCTGTTCAGTATTTTTAATACTGCGAATGCGCCTCTTAATATCCCGTAAATTTTCTCCCAAATTGTGTCACCACCTTTGCTGATCAGGCAGTTCTTTGGATGGAAAAGGCAGCTCCGAATTCATCGGTAAATTCTTTGATCACCTTGTTCATCCGTTCCATCAGTTCCTCGGATAACTCCTTCTTTTCACGAATTTCCTGGAGGATTTCCGGATGTTCATTTCTCATAAAGTAGAGATATTCCTTTTCAAACTCTGTGATTGATTCTACAGGCAGCTTATCCAGGAATCCGTTAACACCAGCATAAAGAACTACTACCTGTTCCTCAACAGGCATCGGGACATACTGTCCCTGTTTCAACAACTCGGTCATTCTTTCGCCTCGTGCTAACTTGGCCAATGTTGCCTTATCCAGATCTGATCCAAACTGGGCGAAGGCGGCCAGTTCCCGGTACTGGGCCAGGTCCAAACGCAGTCTCCCTGCAACCTGGCGCATAGCCTTAATCTGCGCTGATCCACCCACACGGGAAACTGAAATACCCACGTTAATAGCAGGCCTGATACCTGCATAGAACAGGTCGGGCTCCAGGTAGATCTGCCCATCTGTAATGGAAATAACATTGGTCGGAATGTATGCGGAAACATCACCTGCCTGAGTTTCGATGATCGGAAGAGCAGTCAAGGACCCTCCACCCATTTCATCGCTCAGTTTAGCAGATCTTTCCAGCAGGCGGGAATGAAGATAAAAGACATCACCAGGATAGGCCTCCCGTCCCGGAGGACGCCTGAGCAGCAGTGAAAGCTCCCTGTAGGCTACCGCATGCTTGGAAAGGTCATCATACACCACCAATACATCTTTGTGGTGGTTGTACATGAACTCCTCCCCAATAGCACAACCAGCATAAGGAGCTAGATAGAGCAGTGGTGCCGGGTCGCTTGCTGTAGCCACAACAACAGTGGTGTACTCCATCGCTCCCGTTTCCTGGAATTTTTCTATAACTCCGGCAACACTGGAGGCCTTCTGCCCGATTGCTACATAAATACAGATTACATCCTGATCCTTTTGATTAATAATGGTGTCCACAACCAATGCGGTCTTCCCAGTCTGACGGTCACCGATGATCAATTCCCTCTGGCCTCGCCCGATAGGGATCATGGAGTCCACAGCTTTGAGACCAGTCTGGAGAGGAACCTTCACAGGCTGGCGCTGGATAACGCCTGGGGCTAAGAACTCAACAGGGCGGAAACGGTCAGTTTCAATTGGGCCCTTGCCGTCTAAAGGCTGCCCCAGAGCATTGACTATCCTGCCGATCATAGCCTCTCCGACCGGCACCTCCATGATTTTGCCTGTGCTCTTTACAATATCCCCTTCTTTAATATGGGCATAGGGGCCAAGCATAACTACACCGATATTGTCCTCCTCAAGGTTTTGGACCATACCGTAAACATTGCCTGGAAACTCTAAAAGTTCCCCTGCCATTGCCCTTTCCAAACCATAAACACGGGCAATACCATCGCCGACCTGGATGACCGTGCCTACATCCGCTACTTCGATTTGGGACTTATAGCGCTCGATCTGTGTTTTGATCAGAGAACTGATCTCTTCTGCACGAATACCCATTACATATCCACCTCAAGCTTTCCTAACGATCTCTCCATAAAGCGCTCTTTCATCATCTCCAGGCGTTTGGTTACACTCCCATCAAAAACCCGGTCCCCTACCTGGACCACCAACCCTCCAATCAGTTCCGGGTGTACACTCACCTGGAGTTCAATATTTTTGCCAGTCGCCTTTTTCAATGCCTCCTGCAATTTGGCCTCAAACTGAGGTTCCAGAGGATAAGCAGTTTTGACCGATGCAACTACTATATTTTTCTGCTTCCTCAGCAGATCATGGTAGGATTCTCTGATATCATACAGGCTCCGCTCTCTGCGTTTATCGATCAAAAGTTCCAGAAAAGCAAGAACCACAGGAGAAAGACTCTCTGCGAAAACTTTTCTGATTATTTCCTTTTTTATCTTACTCGGTGTGCCTCCATATTCCAGCACTTTCCGTAGATCGGGCTGCTGTTCTAATAGATCAACAACCTGGTCTAATTCCTCTGCAACCTTCTCAATAAGGTTCATCTCCCAGGCAGTATCAAACAGCCCTTTGGCATATCGGCGTGCTACCGCTTTATGTATCAATGAATTTCCCCTACCTCATTCAGAAAATCATCAACTATCCGCTGGTTATCCTCTGTATTAAGATTGCGGCTCAGGATCTTCTCTGCTGCCATCACTGCCAGTGTGCTGACTTCCTGGCGTAAAGCAAACAAGGCCTCATCCCGCTCACGCTGAATCTCCTGACGGGCTTTTTCCAGCATGGCTGCGGCCTCATCCCTGGTCTGGGCAAGAATCCTATTCCTCTCCTCTTCAGTGACTTTGTTTGCTCTAGCAATAATCTCCTGAGCCTCTTTGCTGGCTTGAGCGATCTTTTCCTGGTACTCTTTTAGCAGAGCTTCTGATTCGGAACGATTGCGCTCAGCTGCAGCGATATTATCGGCAATCTCCTGACTCCGATTATCCAAAAACTTCATTACAGGGTTATAAGCAAACTTATATAGTACGGCAAGAATTACTAAAAAGTTGATAATTGCCCATATTATAGTTGAAATATTAAGATCCATTTGCTTGTCCTCCCACAACCGGGTCAAGAAATACCCGGGGGCGGAACCGCGGGTGCGGTGCGCCCCTGGGTACTAATAACCCTACTTACCATGGTAATGATATCAGACTGCTACCACGTAAAAGTCCTGCTCCCACCTTAGCGGTAGGTACAGATATATACGTCCCGCTAGAGTTTATTATGGGACTATTTACATTCTCAGGAGCAGCATAAAAGCGATCAAGAGGCCGTAAATGGTCAACGCCTCCATAAATGCCAAAGCAATAATGAGAGTTGTACGCAGTTCACCCGCTACTTCCGGCTGGCGAGCAATACCCTCCATTGCCTTTGCTGCCGCGTTTCCCTGACCTAGTGCAGGGCCGATTGTAGCAATACCCATTACAAGTGCTACTGCCAGTGCAATAATGGCCGATGTCATTTCTACTTTCCCTCCTTTCTGCACCTACCTACTCAATGGACTAACTATCAGAATTTAGTGAGCCTCTGCTGTGGCTTGAGAAATATAGATTGCTGTCAGTGTTGTAAACACCAAAGCCTGAATGAACCCAAAAAGAAGACCAAGCAACTGCATTGGAATCGGGGCAAAATAGGGAGCTATGCTCAATAAAACAGCAACAACCATCTCTTCACCGAAAATATTACCATAGAGTCGCAGTGACAGTGAGAGAGGTCTGACTAACTCTTCAATAAGATTTAAAGGCAACATAACGGGAAATGGTGAAATGAAGTGTTTGAGGTATGCAAAACCCTTTTCGCGGAAACCAGCAATCTGGGTAACGATAAAGGCAACAATACCGAGTCCGGCAGTCACACTCAGTGTGCTGGTAGGGGGTCTAAAGCCCTCCACATGGCCTGCCATAGGTAAGACACCTGACCAGTTGGAAATAAGAATAAAAAGAAAGAGTGTTGCCAGAATAGGAAAGTATCGTCGCGCCCTTTCCCTCCCCATGATTCCAGAGAAATAGTTGAGCAGTCCCTCAATCGTATATTCAACCAGGCACTGAAAACGCCCGGGAATCTTCTCTAATTTGCGGGTAGCCAGCACAAGCATCACAAACAGAAAGAACATAATTGCCCACATAGTTGTTATATGACCTGTAACCTCCAGGCCGAAAATCGTAAATAGAACTTTTGCTTCCTCCATCAAATTAACCCCTTTCTGACAGCACCTATCTTACAGTTAGGAATAATTACTGCTCAACGAAAAGTTTTGTTTTTCTTCTTCCAGGGATGCTTTTTGCTCTCCCGGTATTCCCGCACCATATTGACATTCTTCATGACAATTAAACCTAATCCTGTTCCCACCAGCATCCAAATATCACGACCAAAATAAAATACAAGAAATATTGCTATCAGATTGATAAAATAACGGGTGAGAAAACAGTTGATAACAGCTTGGGTCACTTCTTCGGGTGGGCGCTGTTTGTTTTTTTTTAGCGTCCACTGGAGGTAATAATGATTGCCGATACTAACCGCTGTCCCCCAGCAGAAACCGATGAGCAGTGCCTTCCAAAGCACCATTTCTCATCACTCCTTATTACCTCCATCCACCTCACTGTTATCATCCAGTGATTTTAACATTCGGAAAACAGTGCGGAATCCAGCTGCAACCCCACAGAGAGAAAATATCATAGTCATCACATAGCCTGTTTTATGAAATATCCATTTGTCCAGATAATATCCTATATAATATCCTATTAAGACCGATGCTGCAAGAGTAATACCTATATTTGTCATTAAACCTAAAGCCCGCCATGCACTGCTTCCCTTTTTTTTCACCATCCCCTTGCCACCTATCTGTATCATTTACAATATGCCCTTGAATATATAAAAAAATAAAATCTTATCTCTCTAATATTCTCTGTATCAGGAAAAACTCCTTCTATTTTCAAGTTTATTTTCTATCGGTTTTAAAAAATATTCTTCTAGGTCAAGGAGAAAAATCCTCAGGTTTATCACCGATGCCAAAATAGGCATAAATGGCCTGAATGATGCGCTCAGCAGCCCTACCATCCCCATAGGGATTAACAGCATTGGCCATCTGCAGGTATTCCTCTTCATTATCCAAAAGCAGATTGACCTCTTCTTCAACCCGCTTGCCATCGGTTCCGATCAAGCGGGCGGTGCCATAAGCAATGGCCTCAGGCCGTTCGGTCACCTCCCGCAGCACCAACACCGGTTTGCCCAGGGCTGGTGCCTCCTCCTGGATTCCCCCGGAATCTGTTAGCACCAAATAGGCATTTTTCATCACATTAATAAAAGGCAGGTAATCTAAGGGTTCGGTCAGGTAAACACGCTCAATTCCGGTCAATACTTTGGCCACTTCACGCCGCACTGCTGGGTTTTTATGTACCGGAAAAACCACTCCCACATCCGGGTGTGATAAAAGAACACGGCGCAAAGCCATATAAACATCCTGCAGCGGAGACCCTAGATTCTCCCTCCTGTGGGTAGTCAAAAGTATCACCCTTTTATTTTCCCTGAAGGCTCTGGATATTTCAAAATCCAAAGAGAAAGGCTGCTCCAGGGCCATATACAGGGCATCGATAACTGTATTGCCGGTGATAAAAATATGATCTGCCCCTATGCCCTCCTGGAGCAGAGCATCCCGGGCTTTGAGAGTCGGGGCAAAATGCAGTTCTGCCAGTTGGGTGGTCAGCACCCGGTTGATCTCCTCAGGGAAGGGAGAATATTTTTGGTAGGTGCGCAGCCCTGCCTCCACATGCCCCACCGGTATTTTGCAATAAAATGCAGCCAGTGCTCCGGCAAAGGTGGTTGTGGTATCTCCCTGCACCAGCACCAAATCAGGCTGTTCAACCTCCAAAACACCATGTAAACCTCTTAACACCGCTTCGGTCACATCGAATAGATTCTGGCCTGGCCGCATCACTGCCAGATCATAATCTGGTTTGATCTGAAAGGTTGCCAACACCTGGTCCAGCATCTCTCTGTGCTGGGCGGTTACCACAACCCTGCTCTCTATATCAGGGCAAGACTCCAACTTTTTGATCACAGGAGCCATTTTAATGGCTTCCGGACGTGTCCCAAAAATACTTAAAACCTTGAAATTACTTTTTGTCATCTTTCTACTCCACACGCAGGTAGTTTTTATCGATCAGTTTTTGGATGTGGCATTGCAAGGCCTCACCGATATCGGCCCCGTATTCCTCTTCCAGCACAAACATTAAGGATACTGCAGTTTGGGCTACATCCAACAGTTCATCTAAGATCAGTTTCACAACCTGCTGTTCGCTCATACTGGTTTGTTCCCCGCTCATCCCGCGGAATTTCCCAATGGCTTGGGCCAGTTCCCCTGCCTCCTCCATCAATTTCAAAGCTGTTGATTCCAGAGTGGGTTTAAGATTGTTGAGGCGCGGCAGTGTAATATCTTTGGTTTTCATTCGTTCCATCCTTTTCCTCCTCCTGTACAGATCAACTCCACCCCTGCTTCAGAGAATATATCTTTTGCCAGTTGATCAGGGTAATCCCCTTGAAAATAAACCTTTTTAATGCCCGCGTTGCAGATCATTTTGGCACAAAGAACACAGGGACTATGGGTGATGTAGAATGCCCCTCCCTCTATAGAAACCCCATAAAGGGCTGCTTGAATGATGGCATTCTGCTCTGCATGCAAACCCCGGCACAGTTCATGACGCTCCCCTGAGGGGATCTGCAACTGCTCCCTGAGGCATCCCACCTCACCACAGTGTGCAACACCTGCAGGAACTCCGTTGTATCCGGTACAGAGGATGCGCTTTTCCTTAACAATAATCGCACCCACCTGCCGCCGGAGGCAGGTTGACCGCTTGGCCACAACCCGGGCAATTTCCATAAAATAATCCTGCCATCCCGGCCTTGTCAAATACCCACCCCCTTTTGATAGATGTCAGAGGAAATGCCAGAGCTTAGGAAAAGATAGTTTTATTTCTACGATGAGTAAATGGGAAAAGAAACACAGAGATCCTGTACGATCCGGCGTGCTTCTTCCAGTTTGCTCTGTTCGCCAGGATAGGACAAGACCAGATTGATGGCTGTGCCTATCCGTTCCATTTCCCTTTCCCTCATACCCCTGCTGGTCACTGCTGGGGTGCCGATCCTGATCCCACTGGTTACCCGTGAACTCTGGGGGTCAAAGGGCACCATATTTTTATTCACAGTTATGCCTACATCATCAAGCATTAGTTCTGCAGCATGCCCGGTCAGGTTTTTGCTGCGCAGGTCCACAAGGAGCAGGTGGTTATCTGTACCTCCGGACACTAAATCAAAACCATAGCTCTTTAAAACCTCTCCCAGCACAGATGCGTTTTTCACCACCTGACGCTGATAGGAGCGGAACTCCTCTGTTCCCGCCTCTTTTAAGCAGACAGCCTTGGCTGCGATGACATGCATCAGGGGGCCTCCCTGAATACCGGGGAAAACAGCACTATCAAGCTTTTTAGCATACTCCTTTTTGCAGAGAACCAACCCTCCCCGGGGTCCCCGCAGGGTTTTATGGGTTGTGGTTGTCACAAAATCAGCATAGGGCACTGGGCTAGGATGCACCCCTGCTGCAACCAAGCCTGCGATATGGGCCATATCGGCCATCAGGTGGGCACCGCATTCCCGGCAAATATCTGCAAAGGCTTTAAAATCGATAATGCGGGGATAAGCACTGGCCCCTGCAACAATCAGCGCAGGGCGTATCTCTAATGCCTGCTTTCTGATCTCCTCATAATCCAAAAAACCCTCAGGGGTAACTCCATAAAAGTAGCCTTCGAAATATTTACCTGAAATATTGGCCTTAAATCCGTGGGTAAGGTGGCCGCCATGGGCTAGACCCATGCCTAGGATCCGGTCTCCAGGTTTTAACAGAGAGAGATATACAGCGGTATTGGCCTGGGCTCCTGAATGGGGCTGCACATTAGCATGTTCTGCTGCAAAGAGATCCTTTGCCCGCTGAACAGCTAGCTTTTCTACCAGATCAACACACTCACAGCCACCATAGTACCGTCGCTCAGGGTAGCCCTCTGCATATTTATTGGTCAAAACACTCCCTTGAGCGGCCATCACCGCCCGGCTGGTATAGTTTTCCGAGGCGATAAGCTCCAGTTTTTCTTGCTGTCTCATTTCCTCACAGCGAATGGCATCAGCAATTGCTGGATCGATTGGTGCAAGGTATTTTTCAATTAGGTCCATCATAAATCCCTCGATCTTTTCTATTTTTTGTTGGTAGAACAGTACTTTGCTTCAATGGCTTTGATCTTATCAACCCTTCTTTGATGACGCCCCCCTTGAAAGCTTGCCTTAAGCCAGCTTTCAATAATGGCACAAGCCAGACCAGCCCCGGTCACCCTCTCCCCCAGAGCAATAATATTAGCATCATTGTGCTCCCGGGCAGCCCGGGCTGTAAAAGGGTCATGGCAAAGAGCAGCCCTGATCCCTGGAACCTTGTTGGCAGCCATTACCATGCCAATCCCTGTTCCACAGACCAGGATTCCATATTTGTTGTCACCCCGGGCAACCGATTCCGCAACCATCAGAGCTATATCAGGGTAATCAACAGGGTCTGTGCTGTCGACCCCAAAATCGGTGAACTGCAGATCCTTGCCCTGAAAATATTCCTTGATCTCCTTTTTTAAACGGAAACCGGCGTGGTCACTGCCGATTGCAATTTTGATCACTTGGACCACCTCTGCAACAAATAGTGAAGGTATTCGAGATATTATCCTTTATTTCCTTTATTTCCTTTTATCAATAAATTTAATCTCTCAGTTGTTCAGACTGTAGATGCCTGCAGACACCTTCTACAGCCTGGGCTAGCTCATCAGCACACCGGCAGTAAACCTCGTCAGACTGCCCAAAAGGATCTGTTATGTCATATCTCATCAGTTGCTCCTCCAGCTTTCTGATTGCATCTTTCTCCTCTTGTATTTCCCTGGCCAAAGAGCCCTCTATGGCTGCCAATTTATCCTCTATCTCCTGGAGACGCTGCAAAAGGCCCTCTCTCTCCTCTTTTAACTCCCTCACAGTATCACTATTGGCTTCCCAAAACCTCTCTTTTTTTGCGTTTAACCGCCGCAGCAAGGCAAGCAGTTTTTCCGAATATTCAAGGTTATAACCGCGCTCCGCAAATTCCTTGAGAACAAACACCTTTCCAGCAGACATAGGGAATATCTCCAGCAAATGGCGCTTCTGAGAGGCAGTCATCGTGAGAATTAAATCTGCCTCCTCAACCATTTCTTTTGTCAGCTGTTGCGCTCTGTGATTTGATAGATCGATCCCCTCTCTGCGCAGAGCATAACAGGCCCCTGAACTAGCTGGTTCTCCGGGCAAAACCGCTAACCCTGCAGACATCAGCTGGATATCATCCCCCAAATTAAAGCGCTCCAGCATTTTTGCTGTTAACTTCTCTGCCATAGGGCTGCGGCAGGTGTTTCCTGTACAGACGAATAAAATCCGCAAAATCTCACCCCTTTATAATCAAGTGATCCCCTCTTAAAGTTTGAGCCTTGCTCAAACTTCAAAAACTCCTTGCCAAGCAGCTGTCAAGTGATTCCCTTTTAAAGTTTGAACAGTTGGATGTCCTAATCTTTATGGTAATCAACAACAGCAAAACAGGTGAATGAACTGCACCGGTTTCGCTGACTTATGATGGATAAGAATGCCGCCAGCCTGTGATTTCTGGCTTTGAAGCGCATGCTTTCCTGACCCATGATAGATAAGGAGCATAGTTTCCTATTCAATAAACATCTTTATCCCAATAGCAATCAACACCAATCCACCCAACATTTCCGCCCATTTGCCGGCCCAATTTCCCAGCCATCTCCCCAGCAATAGGCCGGCTGCGGTCATCAAAGCCGCAACCACCCCAAGAATGATCACAAAACTGGAGAGCCCGCTGACCGTAACTCCTATACCTACCCCTGTTCCGAAGGCATCTACACTGACACTCCAGCTTAACCCCAAAATTCCCGCCCAACAAAATGGATTGCTTTTCTGAGGTGACAGAGTTGCTTTAGCCTCTTTGAAAATAAATACCTCCCTCCGCCAGGGCCAGCCCTCCCGGACCATTTTCAACCCTAATAAAACCAGGATGGTACCGCCAATCCATACAGCCACATTTCCCACTACTGTTCCCAACAACCCCCCTACCAGGATACCAGCTAGGGGCATGAACACATGAAAGACTCCCACACAGAGAGATGTACGCAGAATATAGCGCCGGCAAGGATTGTTCATACCCAACCCCAGAGCCAGGGAAAAAGCATCAGCCCCTAAAGCAACTGCAACAAGGAAATAAGTTAATAGAACATCCACTCAAGAAACCTCTCTTCTGTCAGATCTTCTGCTGTTCAGCAGCTCGGCACAAACGGTTCATCACAGCCAAACCCATACCTTCAGGTGCCACTGTTTCCACCAGAATCACCTCAACCCCTGCCCTATCGCAATCGCGCAAAGCACTGAACAGGTGGTTAGCGATCTCTTCTGTACAACATCTTGAACCCAGTGAAGCCAGATAAAAGGGCGGAACACTTAAATTCCGGTATAGGGAGTAGTTTTCACTGGTGGCCAATACTCCTATACGTTTCCCCCGATTTTGTGTTAAATATTTTTCCACCTTATTTGCCTGTTCCCCCGGCTCCCCGGTAACCATAATCACCTGAGCCTGGGGTGCATAGTGTTTAAAATAATAGCCGGGACAGGGAGCTGCACCTTCTCCAGCAGGCTTGTCCGGGGACAGAACAGCATCAGGAACAATAATCTTCTGGTTTAAAACACTTTCAATCTCTTCTCTGGTTACACCACCGGGCCTCAAGAGAACCGGCTGCTCCTCAGTTAGGCTCAATATAGTGGATTCCACACCCACCTCTGCAGGCCCTCCATCTAGGATCATATCTATCTTTCCATTGAGGTCCGAAAGAACATCCTCAGGCCGTGTAGGACTAGGGCGTCCAGATAGATTGGCACTGGGTGCAGCGATAGGCACACCGCTTGCCTCAATCAAAGCAAGTGCAATCTTGCTGCTGGGATAGCGCAGAGCTATAGTAGGCAAACCAGCAGTAACTGCATCAGGGATCCCCTCTGCACGGGGAAGTATCAAAGTCATAGGCCCCGGCCAAAAGCTTTTCGCTAGGATATCAGCTGTCTGCGGCCAACTGGAACTCAGGGACTTTGCCTGTTTCAGTGAGGAAACATGTAAAATCAAAGGATTTTTCCGGGGCCTTCCTTTAACCTGGAATATTTTGTCGACCGCTTCTCCGTTCAGCCCGTCAGCACCCAGCCCATAAACGGTCTCTGTGGGAAAAGCCACCAGACCACCTTTATTGATCACCTCTGCTGCCTTTTTGATCAGTTCAGGTTCAGGGGATTCAGGATCTACTTTCAAGTATTGCGTTTTAAGCACCTCCAAATTCCGCATCACTGATCTACCCTACTAGAATAACATTACCTCTTTTGGGGAATCTCATTATAGTTGCAAAAAAGGACAAGCTGTATAATAATAGAATAATTGGGTTATGTGTTTTACTTATACACACTAATTATAGTCTTAAAAGGAGGCGCTGTCATTTGTTAGCTGGCTTAATAATTATTATCTTGTTGGTATTGACCCTGCCCTTTTTTGTTAAACCGATAGAACGCAACTTGGAACCCTTCCTCTTTGTGATGGGCCTTGCGGCAACTATCGTCTCCGGAGTGTTGAATATAGAACTGATCCGCGAAATACTTACCAATCATTTGATGTACATGATCACAGCAGCAGTTCTCATTTTCGGGTTGCTTTTCGCCCGTTTTCAAAACAATATTCACATATGGATCAATAAAATCCTCGAACACATACCGCTCAATCTATTTGTCTTTTTCATAGTAGTACTGCTTGGTCTATGTTCTAGCATCATCACAGCAATCATTTCAGCACTGATCCTTTCCGAGATAATAAACGCCCTCCCTCTACAAAGAAAAGAAAAGATCAACACCACCATCATAGGGTGTTTTTCTATCGGATTAGGTGCTGCACTGACACCCATCGGTGAACCCCTTTCCACAATTGTTATCTCTAAACTCGGTGAGCAATTTTTCTACCTGTTGAAACTGTTGGGTGTTTTCATTATCCCAGGGGTTATCGTTTTTGGATTATTAAGCAGTCTCTCTGTAAAACGAGCATCAAAAGACAGTGACACCGGTGAGACCATTGACCTAGAAGATGAAACAACTAAAGGTGTTGTGCTGAGAGCAGGGAAGATCTTCCTGTTTATCATGGCTCTGGAACTATTGGGCAAGGGCTTCGAACCGGTGATCAATACTTATATTATTCATCTGGATGGACGGATCCTTTACTGGATCAATATGATCTCTGCGGTCCTCGACAATGCCACACTCGCTGCCGCAGAAATCAGCCCAGCTATGAGTGGATTACAGATCGAAGCAATCCTCATGGGGCTGCTGGTCAGCGGAGGGATGCTCATCCCAGGGAATATCCCCAATATCATCTCCGCTGGCAAGCTGAAAATTACCAGTTCCGAGTGGGCAAAACTAGGGGTGCCTCTGGGGCTTGCCATGCTGATTATCTACTACTTAATTATCTTTGTTATTATTTAGAATTATAAAAAATCTGTTGATCAGGAGAGAGGAGCGATAATCCAGATCCTCTCTTTTTTATTCTCACTTTTAACCTCTTACTTTCCATTTATCAAAAGCCGCACTGAGATCAAAACCTCTCCCCCTGATCAGGCAGGGGACAGTCCGGCCACGCGATTAGTATGGCTTTTTATCCCTGCCGCTTGCGACATAAGCTTCGATTGAACTTGCCCGTATACTATCCGCAGACGCCAGCCAACCGGCTCCTATGATAGTGGAAGTCAGAGGCTAGATGTCAGAAGTCAGAAAAAATAGAAACACTAGAGCTTTGAAATGGTATTTATATATTGAATTCGGTGATTAACTGTTTATGACCGGAAACTCTGGTTGGATTAAGACTTTGTGCCCAGTTAGTGACTGTTACCAGTGCAGTGACTGTGTTTCGCTTCAGCTGTCGTTAGCTGCTCCTTCGTCAAGGGCAAGTAACCTTCGCAGGTCGCTGCGCTGGCAGGGATAAACCGACCGATCAGGGGGACTGTCCCTGCGCACGGCCCGATCAGTCAACCTGTCCCCCTAGCCGGTCCTGTTTGACCGCTGTAACAACTCTCTCCCTTCCTGCATAATCCTTGAGGACTTCAACCCTCTTCCATCCCTCTTGTTCTAACATCCCTGCCAGCATTTCACCCTGCCCGATACCTATCTCACAGGCCAATAGGCCTCCTGGGGCAAGAAAGAGCTCAGCTTGGGGGATAAGCCTTCTGTAATGCTCCAGCCCATCCTTCCCGCCATCTAAAGCATTTTTCGGTTCATACTGAACATCTACAGGCAGGTCTGGCAGATCAGCTGTAGGAATATAGGGGAGATTAGCAGCAACAACTGTTCCCATGCCTATCAATCCCTGCTCAAGGAGGGGAGTAAGCAGATCCCCCTGCAGGAATCGGACCCGTCTATTTACACCATGGTGTTCAGCATTTCTGGCTGCTGTCTGCAAAGCCTTATGAGAAATATCGATAGCAGCAACTTTAACTTTAGGGTTATAATAGGCAAGACTCACTGCAACCGCCCCCGAACCAGTCCCTACATCAGCCAGCAGATGTTCTTCATCAACTCCAATTGCATAATCTGGTGTCATATCCCTCTTAGCAGTTTGCAAAGGCTTATCCAGCATCGTCAGGAATTCCAAAACCCTTTCTACCAGCAGTTCTGTTTCCGGCCGGGGGATTAGAACATCAGAATTAACATAGAAATCAAGAGACATAAACTCCTTTTTTCCGGTGAGATAAGCAACAGGTATCCCGTTGCTGCGCTGTTTCAGGAGATCATAAAAAACCAGTTCGGCCTCTTTTGGCACCTGGTCTTCAGAAAAAATCAAGAGATCAGCCCTCTCCCGCCCCCAGGCAGAGGCCAATAACACCTCTGCATCCAGACGGGGAGAATTGATCCCCCTTTTTTTCAATAGTTCTGTTCCTTTGATCAGCAGTTCTCTACACTTCATCTCTTAACTAGCGGAATTTTCCTTGAATAATTCCCCCTGCAATTGCTCGGCTCTCTGTGCTGTGATCAAAGCAGTGATCACTTCATCCAGATCTCCCTCTAGGATGTCATTTAAACGATAAATACTCAATCCGATGCGGTGATCGGTAAGCCTTCCCTGGGGGAAGTTATAGGTTCTGATCCGTTCACTGCGGTCACCACTGCCGATCATGGACCTGCGCATTGATGAGATCTCCCCATGCTGCTCCTCCTCTGCCTTGGCCAACAGCCTGGCACGCAGAACCCGCAGCGCTTTTTCCTTATTTTTATGCTGGGATTTTTCATCCTGGCAGGAAACCACTATACCTGTAGGGAGGTGTGTGATCCTTACCGCAGACTGGGTAGTGTTCACAGACTGGCCACCTGGGCCGCTGGAGCAGAAAATATCAATCCGCAGATCCTGGGGATTGATTTCCACATCCACCTCCTCTGCCTCAGGAAGCACTGCAACAGTGGCCGCACTGGTATGGATACGTCCTCCCGATTCAGTAACCGGAATGCGCTGCACCCGGTGAACACCACTTTCATATTTCAATTTGCTGAAAACATGATCTCCATTCACCTGAAAGATGATTTCCTTGAAGCCCCCCATATCTGTGGGATGTGAGCTTAGCACCTCTACCTTCCAACCCTGCCGCTCAGCATAATAAGAGTACATACGAAAAAGATCACTGGCAAAAAGGGCAGCTTCTTCCCCTCCAGTACCGGCCCGGATCTCCACAATAACATTCTTCTCATCTCTGGGATCCTTGGGCAGCAGCAGAATCTTCAGTTTTTCCTCCATACTATCCTTTTTCTCTTTGAGTTGAGCCAATTCGGTTTCTGCAAGCTGCTGAATCTCAGGATCATCTTCATTAAGCAGTTCTTTAGCACTCTCTATATCTTCAATAATTTTTTTATATTCCCTGTAGGCTGTCACTATCTCAGACAGTTCTGCATGTTTTTTGGCGAACTCCCGATACTGATTCATATCTTTAAGCACAGCTGGATCGCTGAGCTTGCTCTCCAACTCCGTAAAGCGGGCTTCTAATTCTTCAAGTTTTTCCAGCATAATCGGCCAACCCCCTTCCATCCAAACACTTAAGTTCAATCACCTGAAGCCGCAGCACCAGGCGGGGGAATTAAAACACTTTTCAGTGCTGCAATTGCCACCTCAATCTGGCTGGGATCCGGCTCTCCAGTAGTAAGATTCTGTACCCAAAGGCCCGGAGCAATCAAAAACCTCATCTGCTTTCTGTACCGCCTGGATAAACGAATAAATTCATACCCCAGGCCAGCTATCAAGGGTAACAACAAGAGACGGGACCCAAACTTCCACCACCAGGGACCATTCCCCAAAAAGGAAAAAACGATAATGCTGATCACCAGCACATAGAGAATAAAGGAAGTGCCGCAACTGGGATGCTGACGGGAGCGTTTAGCAACCTCTTCAACTGTGAGTTCTGCACCATCCTCATAGGTATTAATCGCCTTGTGCTCGGCCCCGTGGTACTGAAAAACCCGCCTGATATCCTCCACAGCACGGATCCCAAGCAGATAGGCCAGAAAAAGCCCCAACCGGGTGATCCCCTCGACAAGGTTCTGCACCCAGACAGGAAACCTACCACTGGTCAGATGCCCCAACCAGGTGGGTAATAATATAAAGAGACCTGTAGCTAACAGAAGGGCAACAGCCACGGTCATAACCATCTCAAAAGTACTCAAACCCTCCTCTTCCTCATCACCCAGAGCAAGTGAGGCAGAGAGGTTCAAACTTTTAATCCCGATGACCATAGATTCGATGAGCACAACTGCCCCTCGAATCAAAGGCCATTTTAGAAATGAAAAATAATCCGACCAGGGAGTAATCTTCTCCTGGTGGATAATAATTTCCTCACCTGACCGGACCGCAGTTGCAATTTTTTGAGGGCCTCGCATCATTACACCTTCAATAACCGCCTGGCCCCCATACTGAAAAGCAGCCTTCCCTGTTTTCCCGGACAAAACATCCCCTCCCTCTGCAGCTATCAAAAACAAATGGGAGAAGAGATGCTAAGCTCTGTTGGCTGCCCCGTATTTCTTCCTGAACCTTTCTACACGTCCGCCCTTTTCCACAACCCTAGTCCTGGTTCCAGTATAGAAAGGATGGCAGTTAGAGCAGACCTCTACCCTCATGCTTGGTACAGTAGAACCTATTTCAAAACGGGCTCCACAAGCACAGGAAATTGTCGCCTTTTGATACTTCGGATGAATACCCTTTTTCATTAACCTCACCTCCAGATCTAACGCTGTTTATTATAGCACAGTGGGTCTACCCCCTGCAAACATAAATGGTCCCAGGCCAACCGATCAGGGGGACAGGTTGAAACTAATCCCAAGTAGGATCCCCTCTGAGCAGTGTTTATCCCTGCCAGCGCAGCGACCTGCGTAGGTTGTTACTTGCCCTTGACGAAGGAGCAGCTAACAACAGCCAAAACAATTTCAACTGCAGTACGCGGCGGCAGTTTCCAACTAGGCAGAACGATGACTAATCGGAAATTTCTAGATAATAAGAGTTGGTGACGAGACATAAGCCATTGATCAAATTCTGACATCAGACCTCCGGCATCCGACTTCTAAAATGGATGGCGTCTGCGGATAGTATACGGGCAAGTTCAACCGGAGCTTATGTCGCAAGCGGCAGGATAAACCAACTGATCAAACCATCACCGGGACTGTCCCTCCGCCTGATCAGGGGGACAGGTTGACTAAGGCTATCCGCTTCCCGCACCAGATCAGGTCATCTATATCCGGTTTCTGCTTCCTGTTCCTGCTGCAAATAACCGCTTAAAGCTGTTGGAACAGCAAACTTTATCGCTTTTTCTATCACTTCAACCTTAAAATGATCGTTGTATACTACTTCACCATCAATTGAAATACCAAAATCTTCAGGCCCTTCCACCTCAATTACCTTTCCCCGGCGGTAAACAACACAATCCTTAAATCTTTGATCAGTGCTCAGTTCTCCCTTAGCGAGGGGCATCACCATAGAAAGAAACCTAAGCCTCGAAACACTCTTTATTAGATTTACTTCCAAAAGTCCATCATCATTTACCGCAAAAGGAGCACATTTAAATGAACCACCCACATAGCTGCCATTTGCTATGTGGCATGCAAGCATATCTCCATCCTGTATTAATTCTCCATCAACTGTTATTCTACACTGATTTCTCATCGCTTTGATAAAGGCTTTAAACCCAGCAGCAATATATGAATTTTTACCGCCAATGATCTTTTTCCTTTTCAATTTAGCCACTGTTTTGGCAACACAAGTATCGAAACCGAAATGACATACATTGATACAATATCTATCAGAAACCTTTATCAAATCGATGGTTTTCTCTGATGCATGAATAAGCCTGTCTATGTCAAGGAACTTTTCCTTCCCACCATAGTACTTTACAAAGTCATTTCCACTTCCACAAGGATAACAGCTGACACTTGCCTGCTTGTAACCCGCCATCCCATTGACAACCTCATTTAGCGTTCCATCCCCCCCACATGCATATAATCTAACTTTCCCCCAATAGGTGCTACACCGATTTTTAACAAAACTTACAGCATCCCCTCTTCCTTTTGTTGTATAAATTTCATAGTCCAGCTTTCCATCATATTTCCGCAGCGAATTCTTAATCTCATCAAACGCATTTTTCGGACCTGCAGCAGGATTAACAACAAAGATATGCTTCATTCAGTTCCTCCTCTACCCTTTATCAGCTTAACAGTGCAATGCTTTTTCTGGCCACTGTTCGCTTATTTTTAAGTATAAAATAAGAAGACGATAAAGCAACAATGATACAAATGGGGGAAATTAATAACCGCACACCACAAGGTGTGCGGTAGTGCTCCATCAAATGCCTATTAGCTGTCCAGATAATGGATGGGGTTTACTGTTTTGTCGTTGATCCTCACTTCAAAATGGAGGTGAGGGCCTGTGGATCTGCCTGTAGAGCCAACCCTAGCGATAGGCTGTCCCTTTGCTACTGTATCACCTTTCTTAACCAGATACTCTGAAGTATGTCCGTACAGGCTTTTATATCCCCCACCATGGTCGATAATCACTGTATTGCCGTAAAAGGGAAGATAACCAACAGTGGTCACCACACCACTTTCACCGGCCCTGATCAATTCCCCCATTTCACCGGCTATATCCAATCCATGGTGAAACTCCCCATTGCGTGGTCCGAATTGAGAGGTAATCCTGCCCTTGAGGGGCCAGGCAAAAACCATCTTTTTTACCTGTCCCGAAACAGCTTGCGCCTCGTTACTGTTTCCGGTAATGATCAACTCCTGCCCAGCCTTCAGAGAAGACGGGTCTGTTATCTGATTCAGATCCATCAGCTGACCAACACTGGTCCCATAACGGCGCGACAGGCTCCACAAAGTTTCTCCTCGGGACACCCGGTGCGTTCTCACTTCCGGGAGTTGCAGAACCTGTCCAACTTTGATCAGATCCCCATCATGGATCCCATTTAGCTCTTTAAGCTCACTTAAACTGACCCCAAAATTGCGGCTGATACTCCACAGTGTATCACCCGGTTTAACAGTATAAACAGGAGAAACAGCTTCCCCGGATACCTTTGCCACCGATTCTTTATTCCAGTACGCTGTAAAACTATCCTCCGCAAAATAAGCAGCAGCCTGCTGAAAAGGGATTACGAGCCCCATCATTACTGCCAGGCAGTAGATAATGGCTTTTTTGCTTCGCATCTTATCACCTCGCTAAAGCCATGCATAAGCCATAATCTACTGCTATTTTTACCCACATACTGGAATTTATACATTTTAGGGTATGATTAGCCTTCGCATCCCTAAAGACAGAAAATAATCCTGAGGCTGGCTTAATTGTAAGCAGGCTTATTCCTGGAAGAGTTGGGGCAGCGCCCGTAGCAGGTCGCTGTTTGCTTTTGTCTTTTTCATTGCATCGATCAGCATTTCTATACACTCAGCTGTTCCATAATTGGCAAAGGTCCTTCTGAAGTTCCAAATCAACTCCAATTCTTCTTTGCTGAGCAACAGTTCCTCCCGCCTTGTGCCTGAGCGTTTCACATCAAGAGCAGGGAAAATGCGTTTTTCCGCCAGTTTTCGGTCCAATACCAACTCCATATTCCCTGTACCCTTGAACTCCTCAAAGATCACATCATCCATCCTGCTGCCGGTTTCCACTAAAGCTGTGGCCAGGATAGTGAGGCTACCTCCCTCCTCAATGTTACGGGCAGCTCCGAAAAATCTCTTTGGTTTATGCAAAGCTGTGGGATCCACACCCCCGGACAGTGTGCGTCCTGAGGGAGGGACAACCAAATTATAAGCCCTGGCCAGGCGGGTGATGCTGTCCAACAGAATTACCACATCACGCTGGTGCTCTACCAACCTTTTCGCCCTCTCCAGAACCATTTCCGATACCTTGACATGGTTCTCTGGAGGCTCATCAAAGGTGGAACTGATCACTTCACCCTCCACAGAGCGCTGCATATCTGTAACCTCTTCCGGGCGTTCGTCAATAAGCAGCACCATCAGGTAAACATCAGGGTAGTTCTTGGTGATGGCATTGGCGATTTTTTTCAGCAGGAATGTTTTACCTGCCTTAGGGGGAGCAACGATCAGTCCTCTCTGCCCCTTACCCAAAGGTGCCACCAGATCAATGATCCGGCAGGAAACATCGGTCACCTCTTCACTTTCCATAGTAAGGCGGCTATTGGGGAAGATAGGGGTCAGGGCGTCAAAATGCAGTCTGTGGGAGGCTTCTTCGGGGTCATAACCATTGACCGATTCCACCCGCAGCAGTGCAAAAAAGCGCTCAGTTTCTTTGGGAGCACGCACCTGTCCCGCTACTTTGTCCCCAGTACGCAGGTCAAATCGCCTGATCTGGGAAGGTGAAACATAGATATCATCATGACTGGGCAGATAGGCAAAAGGGCGGAGAAAACCGTAGCCATCAGGAAGGATTTCCAAAATACCCTGAGCAAAGAGCAGCCCATCCTTTTCCGTTTGGGCCTTCATGATCTCAAAGATCAGTTCCTTTTTGCGCAGTCGGGAATATCCGGTTAACTCCAACTCTTTGGCAATTTTATAGAGTTCAGCCATGGTTTTTTGCTCTAACTCTGTAATATTCAAGTTCCTATCACCATTCCTGTTTAATGTATTTTATAAATAGTAATAGTTCCTGGGCATGCTTAATGCTGTTAGAGAAATTGATTCCTCCAGGCAGGATCTATAAATACGGTAGTTATTTAAATAACAGCAGTTATTTTAATAACAGCAGTTATCTAATTAAGCAGTTATATAATTAATTTGATTTCCCTTAATCTGCGGGTTACCAAAGGAAGGTTTTGATAAAGGTTATAATAAATAAGAGCTACAGTTGTTAAGGCTTTAAGCAAATACAGGGGAAAAAGCCGACTTCGCTAATTTTTGTATATTTTACCAGTGATAATTATTAAAGTCAAGTAGAATATCAACCTTTAATAACTTTCTCCCAATCAGCAAGAAAACGTTCTATCCCGTGGTCTGTAAGGGGATGCCGAAACATGGTTTTAAGCACCTTGAAGGGCACAGTGGCGATATCTGCCCCCAGTCGCGCTGCCTCCAGGACATGGCGTGGATGACGGATGCTAGCAGCGATTACCTTGGTTTCCAGCTGGTAATTCCGGAAAATATCCATAATATCAGCCAATACATCCGACCCATCCTGGCCGGTATCATCGATCCGGCCGATAAAAGGGCTGACATAAGTAGCACCGGCCCGTGCAGCCAATAAGGCCTGTAAAGGGCTAAAAACCAGTGTTACATTGGTACGGATCCCTTCACTGGACAGCACCTTCACCGCAGCCAATCCGTTCTCTGTTACCGGGATTTTGATAACAATATGGGGATTTAGGGCTGCCAGTTCCCGCGCCTCTCTGAGAATTCCCTCTACATCTAGGCTGACAGCCTCAGCACTAACAGGTCCCTGAACCAGACCACAGATCTCTTTGATTATTTCGTGAAAGTCACGCCCGCTCTCTTTGGCGATCAGAGTGGGGTTGGTGGTAACACCGCTTATCACACCCCAATCAACAGCCTCTCTAATTTCATCCACATTGGCAGTATCCAAATATATCTCCATCGAATTCTTACCCCCTGGCTCAATACTCTCGTCCCTATTTACAGAACTTTTACAGAACCAAACAGCCGGACTTTTTCCCTGATCACCTCCGTAGCTTTTGCACGTGCCGGCCCCAATACCTTGCGGGGATCAATTTCATCAGGTTCTGCTGCCAGCACTCTTCGCATCTCTTTTACAAATCCCTCTCTGATATCTGTGTCAATATTCACCTTGCGCACACCCAGGGAAATGGCTTTTCTGATGTCCTCAGCAGGCACACCAGAGGACCCATGTAGCACAAGAGGAATCCCAACCAGTTCCCTGATCTGCTTCAACCTGTCAAAATCCAATTTTGGCTTTCCGCGGTAGCGGCCGTGAGCAGTACCGATAGAGGGAGCCAGGGCATCGATCCCTGTTTCCCTGACAAAAACAGCAGCCTCTTGGGGGTCAGTAAAAAAAGCATCTCTTTCATCGACACTAATCTCATCTTCAGTACCTACCAGGCGTCCCAGTTCCCCCTCAACTGAAACCCCTACCGCATGTGCCACTTCTACCACTTTCCTAGTTAGCTTTATATTTTCTTCCAGAGGAAGGTGAGACCCATCGATCATAACAGAAGTAAAACCGGCTCTGATGCACTCAACCACCTGCTTGAAATCTGTCCCGTGGTCCAAATGGAGTGCCACAGGCACACTGGCGGATAATGCAGCCACACGTGCCATGGCTGTGATGTATTCAAGACCTGCGTACTTGATCGCACCCTGGCTGGCCTGAATGATCACAGGGGATTGTTCTGCCTCAGCAGCGGAGATGATAGCTTGCAAGATCTCCATATTGTTGCAGTTAAAAGCACCTACCGCACAGCCCATTGCATCTGCCTTTTGCAAAAGCTCAGCAGAACTCACAAGGCTCAAGGGTGATACCCCCTTTATTCCTTGGATTTTCTCCTTCTTCTTGCTTTACCGCGGCAGAGCCACTGCAGAGTACCTGCCTTCAATACGATCTCCCACATATTTTTCATAGCCTTCAGGTCATCTTTAGTTTCTGCTCCTATGATTCCCAAGGCCCCACAGCTGGGACAGCGAAGTTCCACCCGGTCAGCAAAAACCTCTACTTCCACATCCATATTTCCACACTGACAGGACAGTTTCCCTTCTGCTGCTAGTTTATGCAGATCATCTAAAATTTCATACATAACTTCAGGATTGGCAAAGTAATCGGAAAAACCCAGATCTTCCGCCATCTCCCGCAGAGACTTTTCCTGCCGGGCAATGCTTTGCCTCACCTTCTGCAGCGGTCCAATAAACCCTATTTCAAGACCGGTATCCTCACAATAGAGAGGTAACACCTCAGCTGACCAGAGATCCTTGAAAAGATAATGATAAAGGTGTTTTGTTTCACACATCAGACAATCCAACTGCAGATAGTAGAGTTTGCGATCCTTGGTAGCTATAGAAAGAAGTTGTGCCCCACAATCACAGCTGAAACGCAGGGGCTGATTATCTTTAAAAGAAAAAAAAGATAATGTGTGATATTTTATTTTACCGCATTCAGGGCAGCGTAAAGCGACCACATTGATGGTTTGTATGATCATTACTAATACCTCCTCCGCCACTGCCGCAGGTATATGCAATCCCTTTCTAATTCTCCATTGATCTGCTAAATCCTTTTTATTGTTTCTAATAATGAATGCACTAACTGTTATTTTTTTTATTAAATGGGTTGAACATCGCCGCGGCCGGCAGTTTCCTGCATATAATAGCTTTTGGGAACTGACTCTCTGATCACTGTGCGCCTTGCCATTAATCGCACCGGAGTCCCCACCTCTATACCCGGTATCTTACCCACATCAATACATGTTAATTCCATGCCAACCCTGCCTAAAACAGGAGCAGGGGTACCGTTGATCTCAACATATAATTTTCCTACCGGAAACCCAAGATAATCCAGAATCATTTTAGCAAGAACTTTGGTTAAGTCAATCAAGCCTGCAGGACGAGGGGTAACATCCACTCCAAAACCATCCCTGTAACCAACAGGGATGACTGCCATGATGGTATCCTTAGAGACCCGGTGGGTTCTCCCATAACCTACACTCATCCCCTTTTTCAGTTTCTGAAGATGGATCACCCTGCTCCAGAAGGACCAGCTTTCTTCAAGGCCAAGATCATCTTTAACACCAGGGGGGTTTTCTCCATATAAAAGGGTTCCGATGCGCACCAGATCAAGGCGCATTTCAGGATAGAGAAGGGCAGCAGCACTATTGCAAACATGACACAGGGGAAGTTGTATGCCCCGTTTTTTCAGGTCATCAACAACAGCCTGAAAAATCTGGAACTGCTGCCTGGTAAACTGGGGATCCCCTGCCGCAGAAGCAAAATGGGTATAGATCCCCTCCCATTCCAGGCCCGGCAGGGAAAAAAGCCTGTCAGCATGCTCTTTAATGGTAACCGGCAAAAAACCGGTTCTTCCCAAACCGGTTTCCACCTTCAGGTGAACAGGCACCTTGATCCCATAAACCTTGGCTCTTTCGCTCAGGCGTTCCGCCTGCTGCAAACTGCTGAGGGAGGATATCAGCTGATAATTAATCACAAGCTCCTCTTCACCTGGAAGCAGGGGGCGAAAAATAAAAATCGGGGCATCAATACCCTCATTCCTTAAAATTACTCCTTCCTCAGGGTGGGTAACCCCCAGCAGATCAGCACCATGGCTGATCACAGTGTGAGCCACAGGAACCATACCAAGGCCATAGGCATCACCCTTCACAACTGCCAGGAGCTTTACCCCATCACCTATCAGTTTTTTCACCCGCCTGGTATTACGGGCAACTGCATCTAGATTTACTTCTATCCATGTTGGTCTGACTTTTTCTTCAATTCCCACTTTAGTTAATCTGCTCTCCTTTTTGCTTCAGTTTTCCTCCTGCCCTGACTGCTTATGTTTTACATAATTCAAGTATTTTTCATAGGCTGCCATCCCCCACTGCCAGAGGAAATACCACACAGTGGAGAAGGGTAGGTCATAATCCCCAATGAATTCAGTAAACTCCCCTCCAAACCCTTTTTTAAAACGGTAAAGGCCAGCCAAAGGATTGTCTGGGTCTTCACTGGGGGGAACCCCCCGCATATCATAAACAGTACAATTCAGGGATTTCGCCCACCGGATCATCTCCCACTGCAGAAGATAGTTGGGCATCACATTGCGGTGCTGGTTGCTGGAGGCCCCGTACAGATACCAAACCCGGTCTCCGCAGTGAAAAGCGATGGTACCGGCAATTACCTTGCCCTGGTACTCAGCTAGAAACAGGCGGGCAGTATCTGCAGCAATGAACAGATCCCATATCTTCTCAAAATAGCTGTAGTCCCGAATCAGGAACCGGTCACGCTCCGCTGTTTCCTTTAAAATATCATAAAACACCCGCAGATCATTTTTGTTTTCTCCGGTACGAACCTTGACTCCCTTACGGATGGCTAAACGCAGGTTGTACCTGGTTTTGCTGGCCATCCCGGCCAACAGCTCATCCTCTGTTCCGCTGATATCGAGACGAAACACATAACGGGGCTGTATTCCTCCAAACCCGCCTACCGACTCTGCAGGTCTGAACCCCAAATCTTCAAGACGATCTATTGCCTCCCTATCTTGAACAGTTATATCAGGGTCGATCTTGATCAGGATGGCCCCCTCTTTTTTCCCCAGTTTTTTTACTTCCTGCCAAAAGAACTCCTCACCTTTACTATCACAGCCCTTTCCTATCACAGGACCCCTAGGAGCATAAAAGATCGAACCTCCCATCAGTGGAAGTTTTCTCTTCAGAAGGGAGATAGCAGCTATTGGTGTATCATCTCTAGTTAACATAAGACGCAGGGGCTGCCAGCCGGTGCCCCTTTTCAGTTCACCCCACTCATAGGTCTGCAGGAAGTGGGGGCGCAGTGAGCTATGCACAAACCGATTGTATATTTCCCGCTTATCTTCACCTATCAAATGGACTTTATACAAAACGCTACCCCCAGTCGCTCCCATATTTGTTGATATTTGGTTGCTCCATATTATAATATATCCTTCTCTGACTCTGATAACAATCCGAAAATCAAAACAAAAGACTAGCTTATCAACTCATTTTGAGCACTGCCCCGATAAAATCACGGAAAAGCGGATGGGGTCTGTTGGGGCGTGATTTATATTCAGGATGATACTGGCAGGCAACAAACCAGGGATGGTCTGTCAGTTCCACAACCTCCACCCGTTCTCCGTCAGAAGAGGTCCCGGTAATCGCCATCCCCTTTACTGTAAACAGATCACGGTAATCGTTGTTGAACTCATAGCGGTGCCGGTGGCGTTCCTCTATCAGTTCCACTCCGTAAGCAGCATAAGCCTTGCTACCTGCTAGCAATTTGCACTGGGATTTACCCAGCCTCATGCTTCCGCCAGTGTTCTCTTTCCCTTCCTGCCCCGGCAAAAGATCGATCACAGGGTGGGGTGTTTGGGGATCAAATTCCTTGCTGTTGGCCCCCTCTAGGCCGCAGACAGAACGTGCGAACTCAATTACTGCACACTGCATACCCAAACAGATGCCCAAAAAAGGTATCCCCTTTTCCCTGGCGTAACCAGCAGCCTTGATCTTGCCCAGCACACCGCGGCTGCCAAAACCGCCAGGGATCAGAATCCCCTGCACTCCGGAGAGGAGTTCCCCAACATCTCCCTCTTCCAGATCCTCAGAATCGATGCGGTGGATCTCCACTTTGGTTTCATGAGCCAGGCCGGCATGTATCAAAGCCTGTCCAATGCTCAAATATGCGTCTTTCAGATCCACATATTTCCCCACAACTCCTACCCGGACACTTCTCTTTGTGCTGAAATAGGTATCCACAAAACCCTTCCACTCACTCAAGTCCGGGTCTCGCTTGGGAATGCCCAGGTGTTCACAAACGATCTCTGCTAAGTGCTGTTCCTCCAGCAGCAAGGGAAGTTGGTAGATGAACTCAACATCCGGATTCTCAATCACCGCATTTTTATCAATATCGCAGAAAAGAGCAATCTTGTCTTTTAATTCCTTAGACAAGGCCTCTTCACAGCGGCAGACAATAATATCAGGCTGGATACCGATGGAGCGCAACTCCTTAACACTGTGCTGTGTCGGCTTTGTTTTCAATTCCTGGGCAGCTTTCAAAAAGGGAACCAGCGTCACATGGATATAGAGCACATGCTCCCGCCCAATATCTGTTTTAAACTGACGGATCGCCTCCAGGAAAGGAAGGGATTCAATATCCCCTACAGTGCCGCCGATCTCAGTGATCACCACATCGGGGTGCTCTTCATCAGCTATCCTTTTAAAGTGTTCTTTGATCTTATTAGTGATATGAGGGATCACCTGGACAGTGCCCCCATTATAGTATCCACTGCGCTCCTCACGGATTACTTCATCATAAATACGGCCTGCAGTGACATTGCTTCTCCGGGACAAACTCTGATCCAGAAAGCGCTCATAGTGTCCCAAATCCAGATCGGTTTCTGCTCCATCATCTGTTACAAAAACCTCCCCATGCTGGTAGGGGCTCATGGTTCCCGGGTCAATATTGATATAGGGGTCGAACTTCTGGATGCCCACCGAAAACCCTCTGCTTTTCAGCAAACGGCCAAGAGAGGCCGCAGTAATTCCCTTACCCAGGGAGGAAACAACTCCACCTGTAACAAAGATAAACTTCGTCAAACCCTATTCCCCTCTTCTCCTAATGTAATACATTTATGACCGCAAGCCCATCATTTTAAACGCTTGATGACACTGAAAGATCGCGGTGCTTTATACTTTAATAATTACCACACAAAGCAAATTCTACTCTTGGTCAATGTCAATTGTCAAGGTGGAAAAACACCTAAGCCAGATAGTCAAGCACCACTACTTCCTGTTCTGATGGCAGGTCATCTTTTGTGCCCTGCCAGTGCTTTTCCCTGCGTATCCTCTCAAAATACTTGGTGAAGTTGTCTAATGCCTCCAGTTCAAAAGAAAGATGAGGGGTTTTGTAGTGCATGGGAATAATTACTCTGGGTTTGAGCTGGTTTACCACCTCCCGGGCTTCCTTAGCATCGATAGTATAAACCCCGCCCACAGGTACCATGAGTATATCTAACTCCCCGATAGCCTCAATGGTTTTTGCATCAAGCAGGTGCCCCAAGTCTCCCAGGTGGCAGAGGCGAACTCCATCCATTTCCCAACTGAAGATAATGTTCTTTCCCCTTTTAGCGCCCTTTACCTCATCATGGTAAACCGAATATCCTTTGACAAGCAGTGACCTGTATTTGTGCTCGCCAGGCTCGCGGATCACCTCAGGATCCCCTGGCAAGAGATCAACAGCGTTGTGATCATAGTGATCATGGCTGACTGTAACCAAATCTGCCTCCACAGCGGGTAAAGGATAGCCTACCTGCTGATCAAAGGGGTCCGTGAGCAACCCCAGTCCTTCTCCCTGACAGTAAAAACAGGCATGTCCCAGCCAGCGGATAATCATTCTTTCACATCCTTTCCGGAGCTGAAACCCCAATTAATCTTAAAGTATTGCGCAGGGTAATGCGGCAGGCATTGACCAGGGCCAGCCGCGCCTCACGCAGACCAGCTTCTGCATTGAGCACATGGCAGTTTGTATAAAAGCCGTGAAAAAGGTTAGCCAGGTTATACACATAATGGGTCAGGCGGTGAGGCTCCAGATGGAGGGCAGCATACCCCACTTCTCTGGGCAGTTCTGCGATTTCCTCCAACAGGGCATGTTCTGTTGGATCGGTGAGCAAACTCAAATCGATCTCTTTGGAGTTGGGGATCTCACCTGCCTGTCTTAAAATACTGCAGATCCGGGCATGGGCATACTGGACATAATAAACCGGGTTTTCACTGGATTGCTCCCGGGCCAGGTCCAGGTCAAAATCCAGATGGCTGTCAGAACTGCGGTTCACAAAAAAGTAGCGTGCCGCATCTTTACCCACATCATCGATCAGATCCCGCAGGGTTATATACTTTCCGGAGCGTTTGGACATTCTTACAGGCTCCCCTCCCCTGAACAGCCGCACCAGTTGCATGATGATCACCTGCAGCCGGTCAGGGTTATAGCCTAAAGCACTCATTGCTCCTTTGAGGCGTGCCACATGGCCGTGATGATCCGCACCCCAAATGTTGATTACCCGGTCAAACCCCCGCTGAAACTTATTCTTATGGTAGGCGATATCTGCCGCAAAATAGGTTGGTACACCATTACTGCGCACCAGCACCTCATCCTTTTCATCACCGAAGAGGGTGGATCTGAACCAGAGAGCACCATCCTTTTCATAGAGATAACCCTTCTCCTGGAGTTCCTTTAGAACCTCCTCAATAGCACCGGAATCATGTAGGGACTGTTCTGAAAACCAAACATCATAATAAACCCCGAAAGAGGCAAGATCCTCTTTCATCTGTTCCAGTTTCTCTTTCAAGGCGTACTTCACCAAAATCTCCCGGCGCAATTGGGGAGCCACTTTCAGGTATTTATCCCCCAGCTGTGAGATAAAGCCCCTCATCGATTCGATCAGGTCCTCTCCAGGATAACCGTCCTCTGGGAAGGGCACATCGCAGCCTAGCAACTGCAGGTAGCGGGCCTCCAGGGAACGACCAAAGGTTTCGATCTGATTTCCTGCATCATTGATATAAAACTCCCTGGTAACATCAAAACCAGCTGCAGCCATGATATTGGCCAGAGTATCTCCTAGAGCTGCTCCCCGGGCATTCCCCATATGCAAAAGGCCAGTGGGATTAGCGCTGACAAACTCAATCTGCACTTTTTCCCCTTCACCGATGTTGGAACAGCCGTAGCGTTCATCCATCTCCTCAACTTCAGGGATCACATCATAAACCCAGGATGGATCGAGAAAAAGGTTGATAAAGCCAGGCCCTGCCACCTCACAGCGCGCCACCCGGTTGCTCCCTGTAGGAAAGTGATCCAGGATTATTTGAGCGATCTTCCTGGGTGCACTCTTGGCGGGACGGGCTAAGACCAAGGCCAAATTGGTAGCTAAATCACCATGGGCCTTTTCCCTGGGCTTTTCTAGAACAAATACCGGCAGTTCCTCAAATTCCAGCAGGCCTTCCTCCCGAGCCTTTAAAGCTGCATCCTTTAAATCCTGATAAATGGTGTTTCTTAAATTTTCCAGCAGCATATCATTCTCCTCTTTAGACTTCTTCTCCTATTATTTGGTATTATACCATTTTTATGCACAACAACTAACCACTAACCACTATCTATTTTAGGCAAAATAATGGTTACTGTACAACCCCCATCAGGATTATTGGCAACCTGAATCTCCCCTCCATGGTTATGGATTATTTCCCGGCAGACATAAAGCCCCAGGCCGGTCCCTTTTTCCTTGGAGCTATAAAAAGGTTCAAATATATGGGGAAGCACATCCTCAGCAACACCTGGGCCTGTATCCCTTACAGAGATACGAACACTCTCAGTTTCCTGATCATACTCTGCGCTTAAATTCACACTGCCTCCGCTGGGTGTTGCATCTGCGGCATTCATCAAAATGTTGGCCAAAACCTGTTGCAACTGGTCACCATCAACACTGAGTAAAGGAAGGGAGGGAGAATATGAATGAGTAAAAAGGATTCCCATGCTGCTGAACTCCGCTGCATAAAAGGAGGCAACCCTCTCGATCAATTCCCCTATTTTACAGAGCTGTCTATTGGGGATACCGGGTTTTGCCAACCGCAAATAATTATTGATCAGATTAATTGCTCTGTCCAACGATTCCAGTATCCATTTGATACTTTTCTCCTGCTTTGATCCCTTAAGTTCTTGATGCAGCAACTGCAGGGACATTTTCATTGTTGTCAAAGGGTTGCGTACCTCATGCAAAGTAATTGCAGTCAACTGACCCATGATGGCCAGTTTTTCGGCTTTGATCACCGCCTGCTCCAACTCCTGCTGCCGCTTAGCATTCCAGAGAACAAGAAGTCCACCCAAACACTCTCCTGCTTCTCCCTGCAGAAGGTGTGTGCTGATATAGGAGGGATAGCTATCGGTGAGAGGTGATACAGGACCTGTGTATTCATGACCATCAAGGGTCTGAAAAAGGGGATGTTGATCATATACCCCTTTACTGAGAAGGATCTCCTTTAGATCCAGATCCCTTGCCTGTTGTGGATCAATGCCCAAAATTCTAGCGAAAGAGCTATTAACCACAACTATTTTCCAACTTTTATCAAAAACCGCAATCCCCAGAGGGATTGCTTCAATAACCTGATTTAATTTAGGATCTTTATTTATATTCAAGAGAAGTACTCCTTTGTTCATTGAAAAACGAACTGATCAACTCTCTTTTTTTTAAACAATAAAGATGTAAGCTACCATAGTTCGCCCTTTGCAAAACTCCAATCCTGGATAAAAAATCCAAGGCAGGTCTGATCTCAGCTGGCAGTCTGTGCAGCCGCCTGGCCAAACCTTCTACAGTATCAACTGTATGGGGGTTTGCCTGAAAAAAAGTAAGCAGATCGATGCGGACAATACTTTCCTGAACCTGGTTAGTTTGCTGTTGGGACATGGGTTTCCCCTCTTTATGAGTCATTATATCTTTTCTTCCTCCTCAGAATAGGCATGAAACTCGCAGTAATCCCCTTCCATGGCCGCACACTTCATCTCCATACAGACCATTTGGCATCCGAGAATTACACTTAAACAAGCGGAAAGCTCCCCCCGCAGCAGGTCACAGCTCACCCGGGGTGTACGGTAGAGCTTGATACCCTTAACAGCGTCTACTTCAAAAGATTGATAGCAACGAATCACAGCATGCCCTGCTTTTTTATCCAGAGATACGAGCTCTAATCTCCCCTGGCCGCAGTTTTTCAACTCTTCGAAGCAGACATCTAATGCTTCCTCAGCAGTATTATAGAAGGCCAAGGCCTCTTCTGCCAAAGGCAGACATGATCTGTATCCGGCTTCAAAAAGCACCTTTTTTAAGATAAATGGGGCATAATCCCTGATAGCAGCCAAAAGGGAAATATAAACATCTCTGGTAAAAAGAATCGCCCTTTCTCCAGCAAGGGTCAGTGTATTTCCTGAACTGTGCACCATCTCTGACCGCAACCGCCGTTTAATAGGGAAAAGGCGACCCTTGCATTTCCCTGTTTTTTGATCAAACAGTTCCATCTCTGTGGAATAGGTAGTGCCTAAGGTATTGGCTAAGACAGACTGTAAAGCTCCCAGGCGCGGACAGCAAAATATTAGTCCATTTTTCACTGCCTCTTCACAATAATAGCGGTAAATACAGTTTTCCTGGGTCATGGTGATCAAAACATCCATACCCTCTGCTTGCAGTTCAATAGCACCAATTTGTAGAGGGTCAGCAGCACCAATGGCTTTCAAATAGGCAGTACAGATATCTACAGGCCTTTTACTCCCAGGTGGATATTTGTTTTCATTTTCCTGCAAAATGTGTTCCCCGACCTTCCGGGTAACCTCTTCCAGCAGGTACTTACCGCCGAATGGAATTTTTGCGATTGTTTCACTCAAGGATAAATAGATGAAGTTGATAATCCTTTGGTAAAGCTCTGCTGTATTGTTCATCCCTTATACCTCCATATCCGCGGCATAAATGATAATGCCGAAAACTGGGCTGATCCCGAACCGACGGGGAACAGCATCAAATTTGCCGCTTTTGACCTTCCCTACCTGGATCATCCTATCCGGCCGCCCCTCAAAGACGCCGAACTTCATCCGCACAGTTACATTGTATAAATGCCCAGCGATAGTCATCAGCCTTTGATCCAACACTCCGTCAACCATGATATCCATGGTCAATACTCCGCTTTTGCGCAAAAATTTCAACCTGTTTCTGTGAAACTCCAGGATCTCCTCCTGTGTAAAAGGGATCAAGAGAGTGCTCAGGCTGTCAACCACCAGACGCAGTCTCCTGCCGGCAAAGCGCTGCAAAAGAAGCCTTTCCATAACCGCGTATTTTTCCAGGCTGTACTGATTGGCAATAAAATACTTCTCACTGCTCTCCTCTTCCTCATAAGCATCAACCAAAATCAATTGCTCTGCATTTTCATAGGCCATCACACCCACCTTATAATCCCTTAGGTGACGGCGCATTACCGCAGGTGGTTCATCACAAGCCACATAAATACAGGTGTCACCACAAAGAAGCCCCTCAAGCAGAAATTGCCCTGCTAGGACGGTCTTGCCTACTCCTGTATCCCCACTGACCAAGATTTGAGTTCCGTAATCCATTCCCTGGGGGATAATCTGGTCCAAACCATCAACCCCAAAAAAACACCTTCTGCTCATGTTCTTAAACCTCCCGGATCGGGAAATATCTGTATGCCCTTTTCAGTGATCTCCATTAAATGATTGCCGGTGATATGACCGCCCCCCCGCAGTTTGCGGATCTCCAGTTGCCGCTGTCTCCTGTTCTGAAACCAACTGTATTTGAGGATCACACTCCCCTGAACCACAGACTGGACAATACCGAACTGCCTGTCATTCCCATTATTGTCTAAAGAATAAAGGAGAAAAGAGGTACACCCTAGATTATTCAGATAGGCAGTCAGGTAATAGATCCTCTCCCGCAGCACATACAGATCCTCAATGGAGCTGATCAAGGCAGGTAGCGGGTCGAGAACAAGCCGCTTAAACCCATGTTCTTTAATCTTATCGGCCAGTTCGATCCACAGCTCATCTGGATGGGTATTCAAAAAGGGCCTAAACATGACCTGTACACTGCCTTCCTTAATCAGGGCCTCCAGGTCATAGGAGAATGCAGCAGCCATCATTAAGATCCTTTCCGGCGGTTCCTCCAAGGAAACATAAAGACCCTTCTCCTGATAGAGTTGTGCCCCTTTGACCAAATACTCAAGCCCCAGCACTGATTTTCCAGTTCCCGTCTCTCCTGCTACCAGGACAGTAGTTCCCTGAGGCAGCCCATCCCCTAATAAAAAGTCTAATCCATTGATCCCTGTGGGAACGCACTTTCTGGAAATGCCAGCTGGACGGTCAGGCAGATAACTAAAGGGGAAAACTTGGGTCCCCCCTTTTTTTATTTGAAAACCATGCCTACCGGAAAGGTGAGCTTGCCCGCGGCTTTTGATCACCTCAACTGTGCGCTGGCGCTTCAGGCCATACCTGGCCTCATAGTGAAGGCGCACTACGATATCTACCAAAAACTCTTCGAATGAATGGAGATTCTCCTTATCCTCTTCCAACTCTTTGACCAGAAAGGAGGTTAAGCCAAGTCGGTGAAGGCAGTTACAGAAAGAGTAAAAGAACCGCCTCAGTTTCAGGGAATGATGCACTACCTGATAAAAATGAGAAATACTATCCACCAGCACCCTTTTGGCAGCTGTCTCTTTGACTACCTGCTCCAAAAAATTGGATTCAGGAAATAGGACAACTTCAGGTGATGTACAGATGACCCTCAGTTTGTTTTCCTTTTCTAACGCCTGCAGGTCCCACCCCAAACTTAAAGCATCCCGGTAGAGTGTTTCTGGGAACTGTTCAAAGGTTATGATCAGCCCGGTGTCACCATAATCTTTGATCCCCCGGTAGATGAACTCCACACCCAGGGTGGTCTTCCCTGCCCCAGGCATCCCCTCAACCAGAACAGTGCTGCCTTCAAGGATCCCACCATCAAATAGGCTATCAAAACCTTTGATCCCTGTGCAGATTTTCGCCAAATCAGCCATCCCTTTCCACGATCATCTAAAATTGGCATATTCGACAATAGTTCTAAAAACCCTTCCAGGGAAGACATATTATATTAATTTTGGGGTCAAAAGGAGAGAGTTCCTGTTTAGGGAAATGCTCTATTGATCGGTCTTTTCTTGCCGCTTGCACAAAGGACCAGAACCACCCGTCGGGGCGGTCATACTGATCGATCTGGTAATCTGATTTTTTTTGTTTCCATACTCAGACAATAATAACATTATCTGACATTAGAACTCTGTTCTCTTTTCCGGCTTGTCAACCTCCGGCCTGTGACCTCTAACATCTTTTCCGACTTCCGACCTCCGACCTATTTTCCGACCTCTGACCTCCAGCCTCCGACCTCCGGCCTCCGACCTATTTTCCGACCTCTGACTTCCGGCCTCCGACCTCTAATAATGGTAGGGTTCATTGTTGAGGATGCGCAGTGCCCGGTACAACTGCTCCAACACAATTATCCGGGCCAGTTGATGGGGGAAAGTAAGGCGGGATAAGGAAAGGATATAATCAGCATGACGCAGAACAGAATCAGGCAGACCCAGGGTACCCCCAAGAAAAAAGGCAAGATCACCCCTTCCGGAATTAAACTGCTCACCCATCCAGGAAGCCAATTCCTCAGAAGAGAGGGCCTTACCACGGGGGTCCACAGCAACAGAAAAACAGCCAGGTGCCTTTTTCAACAGCCTTTCACCCTGGCGTTCTTTAACATACAGGCGATCCTTCTCCCCCCGAGGAACGGGGTCATCAGCAACCTCCTGGATAGTAACCCGAGCATATCTGCTCAGCCTTTTGCAGTACTCCTCCTGGGCAGCAAGATAAAAGGGTTCTTTCATCTGCCCGACAGCAATGATGAAAAAGTGCATCTCCAACACCAGATCCATTATTTTGTTAAATGATGAATATCTATCCCCTGATTGAATTCAGGCACACCAGGTTCCTGCACAGTAACCACCTGAATGGTTATTTCCTCTTGTAAACCTAAAGATCCCTTGATCTCATCAAGAAACTTCTTAGTCACCGGACGGGAGGGATGGGCAAAAAGCAGCTGTCCCCCTTCTGCTAGGTTGCGCTCCAGAATAGCGGCAACATAGGGGTTTAAGCTGGGATTGTACAGCACATCAGAGCCGATAATCCAATCAAATTTCTTTTCACATCGGAAATCACGCCAGTCAGCAAGCAGGTAATCAGCATGCTGGATCCCATTGCGCTGCACATTCCTGGCGATCATATCCAGGGATTCCTTTTTGTAATCAGAAAAAGTAACCACACCGCCCTTTAAGGCAGCAACCAGGCCAGGTAACCCGAGGCCGGCTCCTAGTTCCAGGACGGTGGCACCCTGAAAATCGATTCTCTCCCAAATATACTGGGCGAGCCCCCTGGCGGCAGGCCAGAGTTCTGCCCAATAGGGGATCTGATCATCATCCTCCGGGTCCGTGACCAGATCCTCCACATTGGCAACGATCTCAAGGGAAAGGTCCAAGCCCGGCAAGTGAAAGCCAATTTCTCTGGTAGTTATCATATAGCCTCCCTATAAGCTCAAAACAATGCTTAAATTCTAAACTAATTTCCCATCCCTGAGCACTGCCCACAAACGGAATCCCTATACATAAACAACAAGCAGCGCGCAGAGAACACCACAAAGGACACCACAGGTGGCCTCAAGAGGTGTATGCCCCATCCTTTCCCCTAAAAGGGGGAAATGCCTGGATTTTTCCCGCAGCAATTCTCCGAGGACGCGGGAATGCTCCCCTACCATTCTCCTCAGAGTAAAAGAATCATAAATAACTATACCACCCAGTACTGCGCTGATCTGAAAGAGAGAAGAACTCCAGCCATACTCCAGACCAACTGCGGTGGTGAGAGCAGCAGCAACTGCTGAATGTGAACTGGGCATTCCTCCGCACTGAAACAACTTACGCCAGCAGATTCCCTTCCCTTTGATGGTAAAAGGTTTCATCCCCTGGGTACAAACCACACTGAGCAAACTGGATAAGATAAAACGGTCACTGGAAAGGAGCGGCAGAAAACGCAACCCTCCCCACAGCAATAAGCCCGTTACTGCCACCAGATAAAACAAGCGTCTTCTGGCCAGTCCCGCAATGATGGACATAACGGTTCCGGTCATCTCCTAGTTCATCCTTCCCTTTATAAAATCAGGAACTGGCGCGTTCGGTCTGATCATTGCCTTGGTCTTCTTCATAACCTGTAAGGCTTGCACAAATCCCCAGACCGTCACCTTCTTCAGCCAATGCCTTGATCTTCGCACCCATAGCGCTGAATTTGCCCACTACTGTTTCATAACCCCTAGTGATCAATTCAGCAGCTGAGATTTCTGTTTCACCCTGAGCAGCAAAACCTGCCAGCAGCAGGGAGGCCCCTGCCCGCAGATCCGAAGCCTTCACCTGGGCTCCGGAAAGATGATCAACACCTTCTATCACAGCAGAGTGGCCTTTAACCTGTATTTTGGCACCCATGCGCTTTAGTTCATCTGCCACCTGAAAGCGGTTTTCAAAAACATTTTCCACAATCACACTTGTACCCTTGGCCAAAGCAAGGAGAACCATCATGGGAGACTGCAGGTCTGTAGGAAAACCAGGATAAGGAAGTGTTTTGATATCGGTGGCGGTCAGATCCCCCACCCGTCTCACTGTTATCTTGTCCTCATTAGCCTCCACCTCAAGCCCCACATCCTGTAGTTTAGCTATTACCGGCTGCAGGTGCTTAACAATCACATTTTCCACTGTCACTTCTCCGCCACTCACACCAGCGGCGATCATATAGGTTCCTGCTTCAATGCGGTCTGGTATAACACTGAATCTGGTTCCTTGAAACTCTTGTGTGCCATCTATTCTGATCACATCTGTGCCGGCCCCGCGCACCTTTCCTCCCATAGCATTTAAAAAATTGGCCAAGTCAACTATTTCCGGTTCTTTAGCCGCATTTTCAATGACAGTAGTGCCCGGTGCACCGGCTGCTGCCATCATAATATTTTCAGTTGCCCCTACACTGGGAAAGTCCAGGTAGATTGAGCAGCCCTCCACCTTTTTGGGAATGGCTTCAATAAAACCATGTTCCAAACTAACATCAAAGCCCAGCATGCTGAGACCTTTGAGGTGCAGATCCATTGGCCGGGACCCGATATTACAGCCACCGGGAAGAGGTATCTTAACCCCTCCTCTTTTAGCTGCTAAAGCACCCAAAAACAGATTGGATGCCCGGATTTTTTTTGCCAAGCTGTATGGAATTTCACAATTAAGCCGCTCAGGCCATTTTAGACGCAGGGTATTTCTTCCCTCCCAAATAGCCTGACCACCAAGTGTGCGCACAATCTCCAACTGTGTTATTACATCAGCAATCCTTGGTACATTATCAAGAATAACCTCTCCACTGCTGATAGCACTGGCAGCGATCAGTACCAGTGAAGAGTTCTTTGCTCCACTGATTCGGACCCTACCCTTAAGCGGTGTGCCGCCCTGAACAACTAATTTCATAATCTTTCCCCCAATATAGTAGTGAAGTCTTGTATGATAACAGATTCCAATTCAACAGCAAAACTTTCGCAAAATAACACCTTTTCTCGTACCTTATTCTATTAAGAGATAAATATTCCTCTCTTTCCTTAAAAACTATTTTAAAGCATAAATTACATTTTTTATACATTTTGTTTAATTTTGCTCTGATATTGTTCAATAAAAGCATGGGTATCCATCCCATAAACCCTATTGAAAGATAGATTAAGATCAGCACCCCGGCCCAACTCATTGAGCAGTAGAGGAACTTTATCTGAGCCATAATTACTGATCAGAAACCCCACCAGGTCCTCTGATACCGCATAACAATAGTCCTGCCACTGGGAATCGTCAAAGTTCTTGTTCAGTTCGTCAAGGGAGAACTGCAAGGGAAAAGCAACACCCTCCTCTGTTTGGACACCCACCAAGTGCTTCTCCCCGAACTGAGCTAATCCCTCAGTCAGCCAGCGGGGGTAGTTGCCACGGGTTTGATAATCCACTAAGAGGTGGATATACTCATGGGCAATAGGGCCCTGCTGAGAGAATAGCACCTCCCGCTCTCTTGATGGCATTTCATCAAGCCATTCATCTGGAGAAAGAAGCCTAATCACTCCAGACCAGTACACACCCATAGCCCCTTCATCACTTCCCCAACCGAAAACCCTGTTTAAAGAAGCCCTGTCTCGATAGATGGCGATCGGGACTTTTTTATCGGGAAAACAATCAAAGTACTGTCCTAAAGGATAGTAAACCCGTTCCGCTTCATTTAAGGTCAATAATGCGATCTCCTCATCACCCTCTTGGTATTTAACCAAAAAATGGTCACTCTCAACCGTATCCCAAGCCCTCGTTTCCCAGGCGAATAATAGCTGATGAACAACATGCACCACACCAGATCCCAGAATATAAATAGGGCTGGGTAGTGTGACCAGCAGTAATAAACAAAAAATGATCAGGATCGCAGCTAAACGCTCCATCCCCAGTCCTCCTCCTTGATCAATTATACATGAAGGAGGAGGTATTTTAAGATACAAAAAAAGCCAGCCCTCTTTTATAGCTGGCTTTCTCTAATCACTCTCTAATTCTTCTTTTTTATCTCTTCAATCCGAGCTTTGGCAAACTTCCTGGTAAGTTCTTCAACATCATCTGAAGATGCCACCTGCTCCCAAATCTCCAGCGCGCCCTTCCAGTCCTCCTTAGCCTCTAAGAGCATACCCAACTGGGTCAAAGCCTTTATATTCCCGGGGCTCTGGTCTAAAACCATCTCCAGTTGTGCCTGCGCATTTTCATAATCCTCCATATACTGGTAAACACTGGACAACTCCAGGCGCAGTTCTGGGTCCTCCTGCTGCTCCAGAACCTGCTGGTAAAACCCCACTGCCCGCTGGAATGCCTCCCTTCCCTTCTCTTTATTGTCATTTTGCAGATAAAGGGCTCCCAGAGTCAGTTCCACCCTGGCAGAACCAGTCAGAACAGCGAGATCATCAGGGTCACTAGCCCGCAACCCTTCATACTGCTTCCTTAACTCCTCCTGCTTTTTCAACTCAAGGGAAAGGAGATCCTCTTTCTCTGTTTCTGTTGAAGAAGTAGAACTATCAGATGGTTTTATTTTCCCTGCATCATCTAAATACCAGGCCACAGTTGTGCCTAAAAGCCCCACTACAATCATTGCTACCAGGACCCAAAGCCCTATTTTTACAATAGGGCGCTGTTTGCGCAACGCGGACACCATAATCGCCTCCCAGGTTAAAGTGCAAACAAGCATGTCGATCTTAAGCATTATAACATAAAAAACCCGGGCATGAGCGGCAAGGTGCTGCTGAAAAATGTTAGCGCAGATAGTTTAACGGGTTTCTTTGGGAACCATTTACCAAAACCTCAAAGTGTAGATGAGGCCCTGTAGCCCTACCGGTTGAGCCAACCCGACCGATTATCTGTCCACTGCTCACACTCTGGCCACTGCTCACATTAATCTGAGAAAGGTGGGCATAGCGTGTAACCAATCCACCACCATGATCAATGGTCACCATATAGCCGTAATTCCCATACCATCCGGCTGATGTAACACGCCCGCTTGCGGCTGCTCCTACCGCAGCACCATGATTTGCTCCGATATCGATCCCTGTATGGAACCCACTTCCCCGGTATCCATAGCGGGAGGTGATCACCCCACCTACAGGCCAGCGCAGTGTACCACCCCCGGAGCCCCCGCTGGACCCCCTGCTGGCCAGCATGGTACGGGTGCCTTTGGCCACAACCTTTGCCTCAGGTTTTTTTACAACAGTGCGCTCAATTTCCTGTTTTTTCACTATCCTGCTGTTCTCCCGCACAATACGGTAAACAACCCTGGCTTCCCCGTTTTTCCCCTCTTGAACAACCTTGGTTTTACCGCTGTCAAGATTGGAATCATATTTTGTTTTGGTTTCATAGGGAAGTACCTCATTGGTAACCAGATTGCTGGTGATCACCACTTTGAGCAGTGGTTCAAATGCAATTAGCTTTATCTCCTGGCCCGGTTTCAAATTCTCTGCTGTGAGATGTGCATTAGCCTGCAGCAGTTCATCAACCTGCAGGTTGTGTTTTGCCGCAATATCCCAGAGGGTATCCCCTTCCTGCACAGTATAGCTCTTCTCTTTCAGTCCCCCTCCCAGCAGCAACTGAAGGGCATCACTAAGGGGTACTATCTCCTCAACTGCTACCTGCTTATTCCGGAAAGTGATCTTCCCCTCAAAGCGGACAGATTCGATGGTTTCTTTGTTTTCATCTGGGATAATAGCATTTTGATAGCGTTCAAGGAGTTCTTCCCCCACTTCTTGAGAGGCCAATACCACTATAGGCTGATCATCTATACACAGTTCCACACCATCAGCAGTCCAGGGAAGTTGTTTGAGGATGGTCTCATAATAGTCTGCAGGCTTTACCTCACTTCTAGGTACCATACACATCTTAAATTGAACAGACTCATCTAAAAAAACATCCTGACCGATGGCCTCTTCCAATTTCTGCTCAAAACTGGCCAGGACCTTTTCTGCCTCCTGCTGGGAGGCTACAACAGCTATTCTCTGTCCGTTGTAGTATGCAGCACAAGCCAGTTGATTTTTTTGTAGATATAGATTACTGCCCACCAGTACCATTCCGGTAATAACTGCAGTAATCAGATAGGGGCTTTTCCAAAAATTTCGATCCGGCTTCCACCGGCCGGTTCGCAGATTATCCAACAGACAGCAAAAAGCATCTCTGCCCTTTCCCAGATCGCTTTTTATCCAGTTGATACGCTCAATCCACCATGGCCCAAGCTTGTGGATCGATTCAGAGACAAACTCTCGGTAGTCAGTAAGTTGGCGCGATGAAAATAATACTTTTTTCTCCCTTTCTTTATTATCCACGGTTTCTCCCCTTGCTGTGAGCTGTTTTACACCTCAGCAACTGTCTCTAATCTAATGTTGCTTCTAGGTGTGCTCTCTTTTTATAAATACATATAATGTTCTACAGCCATTATATAATTCCTTCATCAAAATGTTATAATTGGATCGAAAAAAGCAGCCCCCTCGGGCTGCTTTTCTTTTTTTCCACATTTTATATTAAACAGTTTCAACAGTGTTTTCCTTGAGCGCCAGATAATAAAGCGCTCCATTAAGGCGTGCCTGCATCACAGCACAAGCCAATGGCGCAGGGCGCTCAAGACTTCTCCCTTGTGCTATAGCCTGGGCATGGCACCCACCACCGCATAAGAACCGTGCCCAGCAGGAGGAGCATTCCTTTTTGCGGAAAATATGTGACTCCCGAAATTTTTCCTGCAGTTCAGCTGCGGTAATGCCCTGCTCCACATCACCCAACAAATACTCTCTGTTACCTACCAATTGATGACAGGGGTACAAGTCTCCAGCAGGAGTAACCGCTAGATAGTGGTAACCTGCACCACATCCGGTCAAACGCTTGGCAGCACAAGGCCCCCCTGTCAGATCAAGGTTGTAATGGTAAAAGTCCACACCACACCCTTTCCGATTCAGTTCACACAAAACCCGGGCCAATCTATAGTACTCCTCTTGCAGTTCCGGGATATCCTCCTCTTTCAGGGCATAAGGCATCTGCTCGGGTGCTACAACCGGTTCCATTGAAATGCTCTTTGCACCAAGGGATGCCAGGTAAAGAACATCATTGGTAAAATCCAGGTTGTCTCTGGTGAATGTTCCCCTGATATAGTACTCATCAGCTGCCCCTCTCTCCAGGAACTCCTTGATCCGCCTGGTAACCACTGCAGAACTACCCTGGCCACCAGTTGTGACCCGGTATAAATCATGGACTTGAGGCCTGCCATCACAACTCAAAACAAAACTGAAGTTATGTTCCTTAAAAAAGGAAAGCTCCTCTTCCCCCAGCAAAAGGGTGTTGGTGCTCACTGTAAACTTCCACTTTTTCTCCTTACCCTGCTTCAGAGCGTAGTCAACCGCAAATTTGATCCCCTCAAAATTGAGCAGGGGTTCCCCTCCAAAAAAATCCACTGTGAGGTACTCATAAGGTGTATTTTCCAGCAAAAAATCCAGAGCCTTTTTGATGGTTTCCCTGGACATAATCTGCTCCTCACAGCGAATAGCTTCTGGTACAAAACAGTACCTACAAGCCAAATTGCAGTTGTGGGCTATGTTCAAACAAAGAGCCTTAATCCCCAGTTCCTTGCCAGGAACGAATTCCGGCCATAGCTCACCTGAGGAAAAGAGCACCCCTTCACTGATCAATTCCTGCAGTTCATTAAAGGCTTCTTCAACTTCCTCCTGATCAAGCCTGCCCATTCTTTCTCTTGCCTGTTCCCAGTCACCACAGTCCAGGTAGTGCAGCAGCAACTGCCAGGCGATCTCATCAACAGTGTAGAGAGAACCGCTGTTAACATCAAAAACAATATTTAAGCCGTCGGCTTGGATCAGGTGAACTCGAGAGATGAGATCAGTTATTTGTTGAGGCTGCAAGCTTGATTCCCCACAGTACAGGATGTTTTACAGGCAGACTGACAGGAAACCTGGCATTCCCCACAACCTTTCTTTAAGTGAGGTTTTCTCAAAGTCCCTTTCACCACAGTTTTAATATGTTTTTCCTTCATTTCTCCAACCTCCCAAAGTTTATTAGATAATATGACTTCCCGCTAAGATATAATACCACTCAGCAACCTTCAAAACATAACCGAAAAAGAATATTAAGTCCTGATTTAATATTTTATACCTGCACTGAGCCCATGTAAACCGATATATCGGATCTTCCTCAGCTTTCAGAACCGTTTACCTGGGAAAGTTCCTCTAGCAGGGGTTCAATCTGGTCGGTATAAGGGATCCAATAGCTGATCCCATTTATATACTTGGGGGTACCAGGTAGGGTTTTACACTCCATCTGAGAACTGCCCATCCCTTTGAAAGCCATGGCCAAATCCATCATTTGTACAGTGCTTAAATTGGTATCCACAGCACTCTGGCTTTCCCTGATCAATGCAGGTGTTTTGGCTAGATGGCGCAACTGCAGAGCCTCATCTACCAGAGCCCGCAAAAAGATCTGTTGGTGGTTAATCCGCTCAATATCAGCCATAGGATACCCACGGTAGCGAACAAAGCGCAGGGCCTCTTCCCCCTGCAAACGGTGAGTTCCCGGAGGGATGCCTAATCCTTTACTGGCTGCTTCATCAACCTCAACAGTAACACCACCCAGTGTATCAACTATTTTTACAAAGCCCTGCAGATCTGTTGCCAAATAGTATTTGATCTCCCGGTTCAATAACAGGCTGACAGCTTCTAAAGCTGCCTCCGGCCCCCCTGCGGCATAGGCGGAATTGATTTTATCTTTTCCACCGCGAGCCGGTACCTCTGTATAAGTGTCCCTGGGTATGGACAGTAAATTAACTTTTTTGTCCCTGGTATTAAGAAAAGCAACAATCATTGTGTCGGACCTACCGGGCTCATTCTCATTCTCCCGATCAATCCCCATCACCAACACAGGTAGCACTCCCCTGCTATCCTCAGCAGGGGTCAGCATATTCCTGAGCAACCCCCACAGCCCTGCTGTGATCACTGCTGCAGCCAGCAGAAAAAGCAGTATAAAAACTAGACAACCACAGCCAATAGGCCGCCGAGAACGGGACCGTTTCACCCTCCCGATCCTCGGCTCAGGCTGCAAGACATTGATCGCCTTCCATTCCCTAGTTTCTTCCCAATCCCTGTGATTCAAAATACTCCTCTCCCTATTAACCTAATATTCGACATTTTTTCTACACAATTAGGTCAAATACCTGCTTATTTAGTTGTTGGTGGTTAGTGGTTTGTGGGTTAATGACGCTGTCACTATTGACATCAAGCTTCTGGGTTTTAGTTTATTCCGACATCCGACCTCTGGCTTCCGACTTCTATTAATGGTTGGTGGTCAGTGGTTTGTGGGTTCTATTTTTTTATTCCCATATCTTCTCTATTTCCACATCCTTGAAATAATAGTGGATAATATCGGTATGAGTTTTTCCCTCTTTGGCCATATAATAAGCTCCCCATTGACTCATGCCTACACCGTGACCAAAACCGCGTCCAGCCATCTGCAGTGTGCCTCCCTCTACAGCAATGCGATCAAGGAGAGTTGAGCGCATGCGCTCAGGCCCCAGTCCCAACCGCAGTGCAGGTCCGCTGATCTCCACATTACCCAAGCGTACGGTCATTGCCCGGCCAGAGGGACCTTTTTTGACAATGGATACACTGCTAATCTGGCCCGGGTCCTTGCCAGCCTGCTTGATCACTGCTGAGCGCACCTCATCCAAGGTAAATGTGGCCGTCCACTCTTGATCATCGGGGTCAGCCACCTTCTGCCCCGGATCAGTTACACTCTGTATATAGGGAGTCGCTTCTTTTTTGAAGGCTAACCCTTCTTCTGCAGTCGCTGTTTTTCCCCCTGCATTGGAGTGGAACCAGGCCCTGATATATTTGCCCTTGTACTTGATCACTTCACCCCTGGTTCTTTTTACTGCTTCCCGCACACGGGGGGTAATGCGGCTGGGGTCATAAGCCTGGAACTCCTCTGTACTGGTAGATGCATCTGCTCCCCGCTGGGGAACACCTTTTTCATACTTAATTTTGTGTAGGGTAAAGGTGCGTGCCAGGATAGATTGAGCAGCCAGAGCCTCTACAGGCCAGGATGGTTCCATTTCTGCTGCCACTACCCCAGCAATATATTCCTCCATCTTAATCCTCTTTTTTTCTCCAGTATTGTTGTCGTATAAGGTTATTTCTGGTTCTTGATAGCGATACTCTTTAACCGGTTTTTTTTCAGGTTCTCTGCACCCACCGGGGATGAACAGAGTTATCAGCAACAATGTAAGCAAAAAGCAGAAAAATGGCCTTTTCATAATTAATATTCCCCCTGCTCTTCTTTTGTGGTCCTAGTATGAACAGGGGGGAATTATTGTATGCGTAGACACACTCCCATGAACACCTAATAACTTTACTCCTCTGTTCTGATGGTTGTTTCCTCCAAAAGTTGATAAAGGGTTTTCGCCTGAGCTGCGGGAACATTGCGTAGGGGTACCTGCACCACCTTAACCTTAGTCAGCCTATTTCCCCAGGTCAGTGTAATTTCATCCCCCTCTTTTACTTCACTCCCTGCTTTGGCGATTTTACCATTGATCTGGACCCGTCCCGCCAAACAGGCTTCTTTAGCGCTGGTGCGCCTTTTGATCAAACGGCTCAGCTGTAAATATTTATCCAGTCGCACACTGTTACCCCTTTCATTTTTATCCCTTTTAAACTTAGCTCAACCGTAGCCCGAGTTGCTTTTGCCATAAAAATGGCAATAGCTCTTTAGATAGGGCAATCAACTGGTTATATGCTCTCCCTAATGTTTATTAAGCCGATAGGCTTTTAATCGGGTTTCAATTGATAAAGCTTATTTTATCTGTTTTTCAACTACAGTAAATTATACCATGATTGCGCACCTAGTATCAGGTCCATAGCTTAATCCCACCATCAAAAGAGCAGGTCAATAAAAATGGGGGTGAGATGCCAGAAAACAATAAAACTGAATGGGTGACTTACTGATCTAAAACGAGCTTGGAGGAAATGGAGGTCAGGCGTGATTCGCTGCTTTAAATAAGGCAAAAAGGCAAGCCTGGCGGGAATAGATGCCAGAAGCCGGAAGTCTGAGGTTAGAGAAAAGATACGTATAGTCGTCGGATCTGCCGCGGAACAATCCACATGGCTAGTTAGCTGCCAAAGGTCAGATGTCTGAAAAGAGATCGGTTGCTAAATAAAGCAAAAAGGCAAGCCCGGCTAGTTGGTGGTTGGTTGTTGGAGAATAGTGGATCAGCGACCAACGACGAACGACCAACCACTAATATTCCAACGACTAATTTTGGGCACCGCTCGGGAGGAAAAACATCAAGCCTGTATCATAGCAGTGACTGCTCCACAGGCGTTAAATGTATTATCCTTTCTTCTGCTTGAAACAGGGGAAAGGTTCCTTAACTAACTGAATCTTTTAGAGCTTTTCCAGCTCTGAAAGCCGGCACCCGGGAGGCAGCGATCTGGATCTCTTCACCGGTCTGAGGGTTGCGACCTGTACGGGCTGCCCTTTCCCTGACTTCAAATGTACCAAAGCCTACCAACTGTACCTTATCACCTTTAGCCAGCGCTTCTTCAATAGATGCAAGTACAGCATTTACAGCTTTTTCCGCATCCTTTTTGGGCATTCCCGCTTTTTCCGCCACACTGCCAATCAGTTCTGCCTTGTTCAAGTAGATCCCTCCTAAAAAGAAATTTCTGGTTCGGCTACCTAATTCGCCGAAAGCCTTGAAACTCCTGCTTATCCATGATTATTTTACAAAAAAATTATCGATTTTTCTCTTCACTTGCTTTAACTTCATCCCAGATCCCGTCAAGTTCTGCCAGCGATAGGTCTTGCAAGCGCAATCCCCGCTCTGCTGCCTTCCTTTCCATAGCGCAAAACCTCTGGGAAAATTTGTCCACTGCTTGGCGCAGGGTTTCTTCTGCATCGATACCCAGCAACCGGCATGTGTTTACTGCAGCAAACAGGAAATCTCCCAATTCACTCTGTAGGGCTTGTCTATCCCCTCTCTCCCATGCCTCTTTGACTTCTTTCCACTCCTCTTCCACCTTCAGTGCTGCGCCTTCTGCTTCAGGCCAGTCAAATCCCACCAAAGCTGCCTTCCCCTGTACCTTTTGGGCTCTTTGTAATGCCGGCAGATAGCGGGGAACCCCTGCCAACATAGATTTTGGCTCCCCTTCCTCCTGTTTGATGGACTCCCAGTTCTTTAATACCTCAGCAGCACTATTAACCCTTGTATCACCAAAAACATGGGGATGCCGGCGGATCATTTTCTCAGTGATCCCGGAAATCACATCAGATATGGTAAACTTACCGGAACGCTCTGCCAGTGCTGCATGAAAGATTATTTGTAATAATAAGTCTCCCAATTCTTCACAGAGTTTATGCATATTCCCTTCATCTATGGCATCAAGCACCTCATAGCTTTCCTCTATCAGGTATTTTTTCAAAGTCTGATGGGTCTGCTTGCGGTCCCAGGGACAGCCTTCAGGGCTGAGCAGGCTGTCCATCACCTCCACCAGGGGATCCAAAGGATATTGAGCCAATTGTTCGGGCTCGTTTTGGACCGCATCCCCAGTCAAGTCCACTGGGACAGCGCCCCCTGTCAAGGGGGGCACATAAAGGCTGGTTAAGTGATCTACTTCCTGCCGGTCCAGTTCATAGAGAGGGATGGTCAGCACCTTCTCACTCCCCCTGACCCCTGCAGCCCGCACCAGCATAATCTGGTGGTCATCAGGGTAGCTCTCCATCAGGGTTAATTTAACCTCTGATGCCAGGGCAGGGCTGTAGAGTTGCATAATGATCAAGCCTGTCCCAGGCAGCAAGCCCTGATCAAAACCACCGCAAAAGGAAAAACTGTCAGCGATGAGCAAGCCCTCAGCAGGGTCGATCCCCAGCAGGGGATAAAGGGATTCTAAAAAAGAAGGGGCTGGCAGTATCTCCAGCCGTATATTTTTTTGGGGCGCACTTTCCCGCAGCAGACGGACAACGGTCTCCCCTACTAGAGGGCTGCCGGGAACTGCAAAAACCACAACCCCCTCCTGTTGGCATCTATCAAGGAGAAAACAGGTCATAGCCTGATAAAGCTCTTCAAAGGTCTCATACTCCTCATAAAAATGATCCAGAGGATGAAGGGAGATCCCTTCCCTTTTCAGGTATTCCACAACAGGATGCCTCTCTGTGCGCAAATAAACAGGATAACTGCGCAGCAGGCTCAAGTTCCTGGCTGGCAGGTCTAAAATATCACCTGGCCCCAACCCTAAAACATAAATAACATTGGATGGCATAACTGATCTGACTCCTTTTCTATTTCCTGAAAAAATAGCGCATCTTCAAAACCCTTATCTCCCCGGTTACCAAAAGGGTAGCAAAATAGACAGCAGCACCAAGAATAATAGTCAGCCCCGTAGCAGCCAGACTGCCCCAGGGAATAAGCAAATTATAGGCTGCCGGGATAATGATCACCATTATTGTAACAGCCAGGAGGGGCCGGAGCAAGCAGCCCAAGGGAAAGCGGTAATGAGTCAGCCGAATGATACATAACAGATTGAGCAGGAACACCAAACAAAAACTGAGGGTGCTCCCCAGTGCTGCCCCTCTAATCCCCAAGCCCGGAATGACAGTCAGATAATAATTGCAGAGCCCTTTCAGCATACAGCCCACTAAAAGGTTAACAACCGGCAGCCAGGTGTTCCCCAATCCCTGAAGAACCCCTGCAGTGGTCTGCTGCAGTCCGGTGAACAGGGCTGCAGGGGCCAGCCAGGCAGTAACCGGCCCTGCTCCAGGGTCATCGAACAAGAGATCCATAATCGGTGCAGCTAGCATGATCAGACCTGCTGCTGCAGGAAGGCAGATGATGATTGTGATCCGCAAGGCGGAATTGATTCTTCGGTTTACTTCTACGAGATTGCTGCGGTAAGATGCCAGATGGGGAACCAGAGACATGGCAATAGATACTGTAAAAACTGCAGGGAGAAAGACAACAGTCCCAGCCATCCCTGACAGTTGGCCAAACTGAGAGGTGGCTTCCTGTATGGTCAGCCCTACCGCCTGTAAGCGCTGGGGGATGATCACAGTATCGATCACCTGTGCCAAAGGGAGAACCAGTGAACCTGCTGAGATGGGAAAGGCATAAAGGATCAGCTTTTTTAAGATGTTTATTTTTTCCCCCAACTGAAGGCGCCGCCTGTCAGGCTGCACATCTTTCCCTTTGAAAAACATGAGCACCAAAAGGAGAAAGAAAAGGCCTGCACAGCCTCCTGTAAAGGTTCCAAAAGCAGCGCCTGCCGCCGCATACTCAACACCCCTAGGGAGCAAGAGCCAGGCAGCTCCAAGGACAGTTGCCACCCGAATCAGCTGCTCTACCACTTCGGAAATGGCTGTAGGCCACATCAAGCGGCAGCCCTGAAAGTAGCCGCGAAAAGCAGATGTCACAGAAATGACAAACACCGCAGGAGCAACAGCTATCAAGGGATAATAGGCTCTGCTATCACCCAAGACCTCCCGGGCTAGATAAGGGGAAATAAGAAAGAGAGCAAGAGACATCAAGGCTCCTGTAAAAAACAGAAAAACAAAAGAAAGGGAAAATACCCCCCAGGCTCCCCGGTAGTCACCCATAGCTCTCTTTTCTGCCACCATAAAGGAAACAGCAACAGGTATCCCTGCTGTCGATACAGCCAAGAGAGTGGTATAAATGGGATAGGCCATCTGATAAAGGCCTATACCCTCACTGCCTACCAATCGGGTGAAGGGAATGCGGTAAAAAGCGCCCAACAGCTTAACAATTAGGCCCGCAACAGTTAAGACAGCCGCCCCACGTAAAAAAGATTCCGGTTTCATCTCCAGCCCCCTGTTTGTCCTGCTTGCTATCATTAGATGTTACGAAACAAGGAGTGATGATATACCGGAATAAGTTTATTTTGTCTAAAAAAATTTAAGGCGGCTGACGCCACCTATTAACTGCTACTGTTCCATCTGTTTGGCCAGGAAGCCTGCGGCAGTTTCAGCCAACTTCATCTCTAATTCTCCCATGCGCACATTTGGCTCTTTGGAGCAAAGGATTACCGCACCAATCGGGTCGCCTTCAGCAATGATGGGAGCGATCACTTCACTGGAGTATTTGCACTCTTCTTCTTCATCAGCGGTCAGGCAGATATTGCAAACAGCGTGTTCTCCTGCTTTGGCAATCAGTACTGGTTTCCTTTCCTCCATCACCTGTTCCACCGCAGGCCCTATGGGTTTATTCAAAAACTCCTTCTTAGGTGCACCTGCTACCGCAATGATGTTATCACGGTCGGCGATACAGGCGATATGGCCAATTGCTTCATGCAGAGAATCAGCATATTCCTTGGCGAAATCACCCAATTCATTGATGGGTGAGTATTTCTTAAGAATTACCTCTCCTTCCCGGTCTACAAAGATTTCGAGGGGATCCCCCTCCCGAATTCGTAGGGTCCGGCGAATCTCTTTCGGAATTACAACACGACCTAGATCATCAATGCGACGAACAATGCCTGTAGCCTTCAAGTTCTATCCCCCCTTTATAAGAATCTTCAGGAATAGTATATAACCAAATTGGGGGATTTATTCATTTTTTTCCATGCTTAAGTTGATAATTTTAACCTTTCCACCCTCCAACTGGTGATCAAGCCAAAAGGTAAACACAGAGGTAAAAATAATTATTTTATTAACCCTCATAATCAGGGTGCCAGAAAAGCCGGCAGTTCATTCTCAGTTTTTCTTGATATTCTCTAAACTTCTCCTGCTTTTTCTGAGCAAGCAACTGCTGGGAAAGGCTATCCTTCACCTCATCATAACTGGCAGTCCCAGCAGCCTTTTTATCAAAACAGCAGATCACATGATAGCCGAATTCAGTTTTCACCGGCTCCTGACTGAACTCACCGGGAGAAAGAGCAAAGGCAGCATTTTTAAACTCCTCAGCAATGCTAGTATCATCTTTGCTGATATATCCTAAAATTCCCTTATTCTGTTTGGCTGAGGGGTCAATAGATTTCTGTTCAGCCAGCAGCTCAAAATCGGTTCCTTTTTTGAGTTGAGCAATAACCTCCCTGGCCTCTTCCTCTGTTTCCAGCAGTATATGGCCTACCTTTGCCCGCTCAGGCATAACCAGCATATCCTTATATTGCTGGTAAGCCTCCTGGATTAATTTCTCCTCAACGGTCACATCCTTTGTTATGTGATCCTGCAGTTTATCGATCATCATCAATTTCTTAAGTGTTTCCCTGTACTGATCTTCGGTCATTCCCTCTTCTTTCAGGATCTGCTGGAATTTCTCATCTCCTCCCGCCTGCATCTGATCCAGCAATAACTGCTGATCGATCTCATCTTCACTGACCTGGAGGCCACAGCTGACCGCTGCCTGCTGTAGCAAAGCATAATCGATCAACTGGTATAAGGTCTGCTGCCGCAGCTGTTTTTTCAGCACTTCACCTTCATCACCCTGGAAATCAACACCATAGTAGGTCTCAAAAAACTTCTCTGCCAAGGCTGTTTCTCTATCCAGTTCTGCCTTTGATATTTTTACGCCGTTGACCTGGACGATCCAGTCACCGCTGTATACCCGCCAGGCCCAAATACCCCCCACAGCAATGATGAGAATGAACACCAGTATCTGGGGCAGATATGAAATAAAATTTCTTTTCTTTGCTGCTGTTTCCAATAACTTTCCTCCTCAAAAAAATAACTTAAAAAACTTAAAAAGTATTTTTAAAAAAATGATTTAAAAATAATAAAAAAAATAATAGCCTTAAAAGAATGTTTTCAGGGACTGCCCCATAACAGCCCCCCCTCTCCCGCTTATTCTCATCTGAATAAGCTGATCAGCATCTTTTTAGCAGTTGCGGATCATTTAAAGACCTTCGCCACTCCCTACAAATCTCCTGCTGCCGAAAAGTGTTAAAGAACCGGGATTGACCCCTTATAGTGAGCGAAAAAGCTGCTAGCTGCTGATTAACGCTTTTTTCAGGCTCTTCACCAGATCTTTCGGTGCCAGCCCTCTGGTATCTATTCGGATCTCCAGCCCTGCCACTGTAGAAAAGCTGAGGCGTTTCCCAAAGATGCGGCTCCAGGCAGCAAACTGCTCAGCTTGCAGTGCTGAGCCACTCTCAAAACGTATTGCCATAGTATACCTGTTATGCTGAACATCCTTGATGCCCAATTGGGCAGCCCTGACCCTGATCAAAGCCAGGTCAAAAAGGTAAACAACCTGTTCAGGCATCCTGCCAAAACGGTCACGCACCTCTGCAGCCAGTTCTTTTACCTCCTCCATGCTTTCTGACATGGCAAGGCGCCGGTAAATCTCCACCTTCTCCCTGCCATCTTTGATATAATCATCAGGCAGATAGGAGTCAACCCGCAGATCAAAAAGAGGAGCCGCCGCTTTTTTCTCAGGCAGCTTTTCTCCCTTCAGCTCTTTCACAGCTTCCTGTAGCAGTTGGTTGTACAGGTCAAAGCCAACAGCAGCCATATGGCCGTGCTGTTCTGCACCCAGGATATTTCCCGCACCCCTGATTTCCAGATCCCGCAGGGCAAGTTTGAAACCTGAACCGAATTCAGTAAACTCCTGCAGTGCCCGCAGCCTTTTTTCCGCCTGTTCAGTGAGCACTTTGTCCCTGTTAAAGGTAAAATAGGCATAAGCCAAACGGTTGGAGCGACCGACCCGCCCCCGCAGCTGATAAAGCTGAGCCAGGCCAAACCAATCGGCATTCTCCACAATCAGGGTGTTGGCATTGGGAAAGTCCAGGCCACTTTCGATAATGGTTGTACAGACCAAACAGTGGAATTTTTGGTTAAGAAACTCCCACATCACCTTTTCCAGGTCCTCCTCCTTCATCTGCCCATGTGCTACCCTGAAGGTTGCCTCAGGCACCAAGCCCTGCAGATATTGAGCTGTACGAAAGATGGTCTGCACCCTGTTGTGAACATAAAAAACCTGGCCGCCCCGCTGAATCTCTTTAAGAATAGCTTCCCTCACCACTTCCGGATCGTATTCCAAAACATAGGTCTGCACAGGCAGGCGGTCCTCAGGAGGGGTCTCAATCAGGCTCAGATCCCGCACCCCACCTAGAGACATCTGCAGTGTGCGGGGAATAGGTGTGGCGGTCATGGTCAGAACATCCACATTGGCTTTCAACATTTTGATCTTTTCTTTATGGGCCACACCAAATCTCTGCTCCTCATCAACCACCAGCAGTCCCAGGTCTTTAAAAACCACATCTTTAGAAAGGAGGCGGTGGGTCCCGATAACTATATCCACCAATCCTTTTTTCAGATTATTAATGGTTGTCCTCTGCTCAGCCGGGCTCCTGAACCTGCTTAACATATCAACCTGTACAGGATAAGGGGCAAAACGCTCTTTAAAGGTGAGGTAATGCTGCTGGGCAAGCACTGTTGTAGGAACCAGCACTGCCACCTGCTTCCCATCCTGAACAGCCTTAAAAGCAGCCCGGATAGCCACTTCGGTTTTACCAAAACCAACATCCCCGCAAAGTAGCCGGTCCATAGGACGGGGCTTTTCCATATCAGCTTTCACCTGTTTGATGGCCTCCAACTGGTCTGGGGTCTCCTCATAGGGGAACTGCTCCTCAAACTCCTTCTGCCATATTGTATCAGGAGAAAAGGCATAGCCTTGTGTCCGCTCACGCTCCGCATAGAGAGCCAGCAAATCCTGAGCCAGTTCCTTAACCCGCTTTTTAACCCGCTGTTTGAGCCGTGTCCATTCACCCCCTCCCATCCGTGAGAGGCGAGGTGTAGCCCCTTCAGGGCCCACATACTTCTGTACCAGATCAACCTGATCAACTGGAACAAAAAGCCTGGCATCCCCTGCATAAGCGATCTCCAGATAATCCCTTTTACTGCCATCTGTTTCTTTCTCAGTGATGCCCATAAAGCGGCCGATCCCCTGGTGAACATGCACCACATAATCCCCTGGGGTAAGATCCGACAAGCGGCCTGCTGTTTTCCGGCGGTGCCGTGATCTAGACTTCCCCCGCCCATACAGTTCTTTGGCGGTAATAATTGCTAACACCCCAGGCACTTCAAAGCCCTGCCTCAACAAACCGCTTGCTAGCTGCAGGCGCCCTTTAAGCAGGTCCTGCTGCCATTTGTCCGCAGTGAGAAAAGAGAGCTCCCGGTCCCTTAACTCCCTCTCCAACTGCTTCAAACTGCTCTCTGCACCGGTGAGCAGGAGAATGGTCATTTTTTTCCCCAGCATCTCCTTCAGTTCCTGAGCCAACAGATCAGGACGCCCCAGAAATGGCTGCATCTCCTTGACGGTGATGGTGACCAGGGCTTTCGGTTCGATCATACTCACCCTAGTCAACAGATGGGTAAAACAGACCAGAGGAAAGTTTCTTATGCTGGCAAAGAGTTGCTCCCCGCTGAAATAGTATTCCTGCCAGGGAGTGAAAGAGCCTCCCTCCTGAAAGAGGCGCCTGTAATCGGACTCTAGAAGTGCAGTACGCCCTTTAGCCTGTTCCGGCAAGCGGCCGGGGTCATCCAGAATAACCAGCGAATCCTCTGGCAAATAATCCAAAAGGGACACCTGCTCAGGGTAAAAATAGGGCTGCACCAAGTTTAAAGAACCACCGGTCCCGGTCCTGGCCATTTCATGCAGCCTGTTGGCTCTCTGCTGCAGGCGCAAAAGAACGCTTTTGTTCCCCTTCAGCTGTGTGCGCCTCTTTTTATAGGCCTGCTCGATCCCCTCCTGAGCCCTATTTGCCAGTTCCGGATCATAGATAAACTCCCGAACCGGCCAGATCCTAACCAGATCAAGGCTATCAGTGGAACGCTGGCTTTCCGGATCCAATCTTTTCAGTGAAGTGACCTCATCCCCCCAGAATTCAATGCGGACAGGACAGCCGTAAAAGGGATAGATATCCACAATATCCCCCCTTACAGCAAACTGCCCAGGGGCTTCAGCAGTATCCAACCTTTCGTAACCGGCCTGGACCAACTGCAGGGGAAGCTCATTGTAATTGTACTCCTGGTTAACCTGCAGTGTTATAACAGCTTTTTCCCAGCAGAGAGGAGGGATCAGTTTAGGCAGCAGGGCTTCAATGGAAGCAACAACCACCAGTTGTTCTTCCCCAGCCCGCAAGGCGGCCAGAGTCTCTAGGCGCCTAGCCGCTGGTTCCCTGCTGGCAGCCACCACTTCAAAGGGCAGGGCTTCAGCAGGGTCAAAAACGAAAACCCTTCTCTCAGGCAGCAACTGCTCTAAATCCGCAGCCCAGCTGTTTACCTGCTCCTGCCCTGGCACAATGACCAGGAGTGCACCTTTAAACCCACCCTTTAAAAAGAGAGATACTGCACTAACAGGCCCAGCAGAACCTGATAGCCCTGAAATGAGCAGGGGCAGCTTTCTTTTCTTGACAGCATCAAGAGCCTCCAGGAAGCCTGGTATTGTTTCTAGTATATTGTTCATACAACCACCTATTTTAGACCAATGAAAAATGAGGCAGGGCCAGGGAAAGCCCCCCTTGCAACTTTCCTCAGTGTTCATTATATCATTCGCCAGAAGGCTTTTATACATCAGGCAAGCTTCAGGATCTTCTGGTTTATCCCTGCCGAATGTTTTCCTGAACTCGGTTTAACTAGCTCTAAGATTCCTAGACGACAGCTGACAGGCAAATAATGACGCCATCATCTTTAAAAGTCAGAGGCAGGAAGTCTGATGTCGGATTTGGGCGATGCCCAAGCCAATTCCAACGAGACTAACGACTAATGACCAACCACCAAGGACCAATAAAAAACCCCGCCTTGCAGAAGACGGGGTTTTGGGCTGCGTATTGATCAGCGCATACCTGTTGGCACAAACATATCAATAATGCCGACAATGGCAGCTGCAATAAGCGCTCCCAGTATGGTCACCCTCAGATCCGGGATAATGAACTGGAGCAGGTAAAAGATCACAGCTGAAACCACAAAACCCACTCCGCCGCGGGCATAAGGAGAAACATTGCGGCCGAAAAGGGTTTCCAGCGCAAATCCGATCACTGCAATAAGAACAGCTGCCAGTAAAGCATGCCAGAAAGACAGCCTGGTAAAGCCGGGGGTGATGTAGCTCACAACCATTAACACGATCGCAGCCACAATAAATCTTATAATGTGAGCCAACCATCCCTGGTTCAGCATACCTGTGGCTCCGGCACCTGTATCACCGCGCATTCCTTTATCCTCATCTGCCATTCTGTCACCTCCCTCCTGGCCAAACTATGCCCTTGCTGTTTGGCAGCAGGAAGCATTATCCATAGTTTAACCAGAATAGGAGAATTCATGCATTTATTCGAATGGCAGATTAAATTTTAGTCAGATTCTTCTGTTATAACGGTTCATAGCTGTTTCAATCCCCATCTTTACCCAACAGCAGGCAGCATCTGCTGCTAACTTCCAAACATCCTCTAATACTATGCGCTCCTCTGGGGAAAAGGGTTTTAAAACATAGTCCACAACATCCTCACCTGCAGGGGGGCGTCCAATGCCGATGCGCAACCGGGCAAATGATTGGCACTGGAGGCTGTCGATAATTGACTGCACCCCTTTATGGCCCCCTGAGCCTCCACCGGGCCGCAGCCTGATGCTGCCCACAGGCAGGTCCAGGTCATCATGGATCACCAGTATGTCTTCAGGACCTAAATTCCAATGGGATAAAAGGGCCTCCACAGCCTCCCCGCTGAGATTCATGTAAGTAAGGGGCCGTACTAACATCACCGCTGTGCCATCTATTTTCTCAGGGCAGATGCTGGCCAAGCGGCGGTAATCCTTCCATCCCCCGCTATTCCCGGCTATCCTTTCGACAACCGTAAATCCTGCATTGTGACGTGTCCGGGCATAGCGGTGGCCAGGGTTTCCCAATCCGATGATCAGCTTTTCCGGTGACCCGGTGCGGCCGCCCGGGCGCAACCACTCCCGCAGCCGCTTGAACATTTACTCCTCTCCTTGTTCTGTTTCAACTGCTGCTTCCTCAGCAGCACCTTCTTCTCCCTCTTCTCCCTCTGCTACCTCTTCCTCAAGGGTCGGTGCAACAATCAGAGCGATCACCGATTCTGGGTCAGATAGAACCTCTACACCTTCAGGGACCTTTAAATCACCAACTGTAACCTGTTCGCCAATATCCAGTTCGCTGATATCGATCTCAATATGCTCAGGCAGCTTGGTGGGCAGACAGGATACAGTCACCTCACGCAGCATGTGCTGTAAAATACCGCCTTTCTTTACACCCTGGGACTCTCCAACGAGAACAACCGGGATTTCAGTTTGAATCTCCTGGGTGAGCTCTATTTGGAAAAAGTCCGCATGCAGCAGTTCCCGGCGGATTGGGTCACGCTGGATCTCACGGCACATGACCAAATAGCTTTCTTTCTGATCCCCCTTATCCACATCCAAATCGATCAGGGTGCTGCCGATAATGTGGTTATTAAGGATATACTCCAGTTCCCTTGTAGGAACCTTAATCAACATATTCCCTACACCCTTACCATAAAGAACCGCTGGGGTTTCCCCATTGCGGCGCAGGGCGCGTACAGCCCCTTTGGAACTGCGCTCCCTGTATTGAGCTGATAACTTGACTGTCTCCATTTACAAACACTCCTGTTTACTAAATTTTATCCATGAATTACGCAAAAGTTCATACCCTAGTTTAGCCTGAAAAATAAAGAAAAATCAAGTGAAAACCGAAATAATCTCTCTTCAGACTTTCCAGGCATACCCCTTTATCTGGCCCAATATATTTTAACAGAGTTACTGCCAAGATGCATATTTTTTGCTTATCCAAGGAGGCGATATCCTGTGCGCAAAAGCCGTCAGTATCTTTCCCTACCTGTGGTCACACTGGAGGAAGGAAAAGAGATCGGTCGCATCAGGGGGTTAGTAGTCAACCCTCAGGCCGGGGAAATAGCAGCACTGATCGTGCAGCGCGGCCATATCTTTCCCGAACAAAAGGTAATCCCCTACCCTAGGGTAGTAAGCGTAGGCAATAATGCATTGACCATACAGAAGGCCAGCAGTGCAGAACGGCTTGCCAGCCTGCCCCAGATCCTTAACCTGGTCAAAGAAAATGTCCAGTTAAAAGGCTCCCGAGTCATCACTGAGGAAGGCACTGCCCTAGGACATGTTGCTGAATATCTTGTGGACCCGGCAACTGGCAAAATAGAAGCTTTCGAAGTAACCGCAAGCCCTGCTGCCAGCCTTTGGAAGGGAAAGGCCTTTCTCCCCGCATCTGAAGTACGCACCATTGGCAAAGATGTCCTTGTGGTGCGTCAGGGAGCAGAGGAAAATCTGAAGCAGAGTGAAGGAAAACTATCAGAAGGGGTTAAAAATTTAAAAAATACCACCAACCGTTTTCTAGAAAAAGCGCGCAAACTGCAGTCCAAGATGCAGGGGGAGGAAGATGACCAGGAACAACCTCCCCCCAAAGACGATGAACCAACTTCATAACAATTACTCAAAGAGTTTGCTCACCGAAAGATCCTCATGGATGCGGATAATAGACTCGCCAAAGATAGGGGCCACTGTAAGCACTTTCAATCTGGAAAACCGTTTCTCCGGGGGAACAGGTATTGTATTGGTCACCACAACCTCTTTCAGGGGAGAGGCTTCCAAACGTTCTCTGGCAGGGCCTGAGAGCACCGGGTGGGTACAGCAGGCATAAACCTCCTTCGCACCCCGCTCCAGCAGGGCCTCTGCAGCCTTGACGATGGTGCCAGCTGTATCAATGATATCATCCACCAAAATTGCTGTTCTCCCTTTCACATCACCTACCAGGTGCAGCACTTCAGCAACATTGGGTTGTGGTCTGCGCTTATCAACAATTGCAATGGTCGTTTCCAGGCGGCTGGCCAGGTCTCTGGCCCTGGCAACCCCACCCACATCAGGGGAAACAACAATAGGATCTTCAATACCTAGGCTTTGGAAATACTCCGCCAGAATGGGCACACCCAAGAGGTGGTCCACCGGAATATCAAAAAACCCCTGTATCTGCCCGGCGTGAAGATCCATGGCAAGAACCCGGTGAGCCCCGGCAGCGGTGATCAGGTCAGCTAGCAGTTTGGCTGTTATCGGATCCCGTGCTTTTAACTTCCGGTCCTGACGGGCATAACCGTAGTAAGGAAGCACCGCGCAGATACGGCGTGCTGAAGCGCGCTTTAAAGCATCGATCATGATCAGAAGTTCCATCACATTCTGGTTAGCAGGAGGACAGGTTGGTTGAATAACAAAAACATCGGCTCCTCTAACACTCTCATCAATGGCTACACAGATTTCCCCATCGCTGAAGTAAGAAACTTTGGATTTCCCCAACTCGATACCCAGGTAGGCTGCGATCTCTTCCGCCAGTTCCGGATTAGCGTTTCCGGTGAAAATCTTTAACTTTTTGGTATAAAGCAACAAACTGATCCCCTCTTTCCCACTGCTTTCCTTCACTTGCACTTGCCTTAATCCCCTTTTCTCTTCTTTTTTTCCTTCCAACCAGCTATGATCGTTTGCTTATTGCGCTCTAAAGCCAAAGACCCTGCAGGGACATCCTTGGTGATGGTTGACCCAGCGCCGATCACCGCATCTTTACCTACACGGACAGGAGCCACCAGATTGGTGTTGCTCCCGACAAATACCCCGTCTTCAATGACCGTCTGATATTTCTTCACACCGTCATAGTTGCAGGTAATGGTTCCGGCACCGATATTGACACCCTCTCCCACTATAGTATCCCCAACATAACTTAAATGAGGTATTTTACTCCCTGATCCAACTGTTGCCTTTTTCAGTTCCACAAAATCCCCTACTTTGACATGAGCAGCTAATTTGTTACCTGGACGCAAATAGGCATAAGGCCCGATCTGGCAGTGATCCCCGATGGTTGTTTCCACCACTACAGAGTACTGTAGAGTAACACCTTCACCTATCCTGGCATCGATCAGCCGGGATCCAGGCCCGATAGTACACCTAGGGCCCACTTCAGTTTTTCCCTCCAGAAAAGTGAAGGGATAAATCACTGTATCCCGGCCAACCCTGACACCTTTATCAATATAAGTTGTTGCCGGGTCCAAAATGGTAACACCGGCTTCCATTAAGCGCCGGCATTCCCTCTGCCGCAAAAGCTTTTCTGCTACTGCCAACTGAGACCGATCATTAATCCCTTTTGTTTCTTGGGCAGGCGCAACCACTGCTGTGACTAGCTGCCCATCTTGGCGCAGCAGATGAATACAATCGGTCAGATAGTATTCTCCCTGCTTATTATCGGGATTTAATCGATGAATAGTGTCTTCCAGAGCCTTTTTGGTAAAGGCATAGGTCCCTGTATTGATTTCCTTTATTTCTTTCTGCTCAGCTGTAGCATCACAATCTTCAATAATGGCATCAACAAAACCATCCTGATCCCTGATAATCCGGCCATATCCTTTAGGATCATCGAAGATGCTGGTGAGCACCGCCGCAGCGGAACCGGTATTATGCTGCGCCCTGATCACTTTCACCAAGGTATCTGCTGTCAAAAGAGGAGTATCCCCACAAACAACCAGCACATCCCGGCAATCAGCGGAAAGGTAGGGTAGGGCCTTTAAAACCGCATCCCCTGTACCCAACTGTTTCTCCTGGAGAGCATAAGTATAATCAGTGCCCAGGGTTTCCCTGACCATTTCCGCACCCTGTCCGATCACAACAATGATCTCTTTGATACCGGCCTCTTCTACCGCATCCAGCACATGACGGACCAGAGGTGCGCCAGCTATACGATGCAACACCTTGGGTATACTTGAGTGCATCCTTTTCCCCTGGCCTGCTGCGAGTACCACCGCTGCAACATTATCCATAGTTTTTCACTCCCTGAGTGAATCAGACTTTAATCAATTCAGCACGCAATTAAGTACGGAAAAACAATAAAAAAGGGAATGCCCGATTCCCCTCCAAATACTCATCAACACTAAAGAATTTCTCTATTCCATCTCCTGATAAGCCTTTAAGATAGCATCCTGAATAAACTGTCTGGCTTCAGATGTGATGGGATGGGCAATATCACGAAATTCCCCAGCAGGTGTTCTCTTGCTAGGCATAGCAATAAACAAGCCCTTCTCACCCTCGACAACCTTTATATCATGCACCACAAAAACATCATCAAAGGTCACTGAACAGACAGCCTTCATTCTGCTCCCATCCTGGTTCACCTTGCGGATACGCACCTCTGTAACCTGCATAAAATTATTGACCTCCCCTTTAGTGCGGTTATCATTTGCCAAGTGTATTCGCCAAGATAGTTGAGATTCCTGCTGAAAAAATAAGAAATAAAGTTATTATTCGCAAACTAGCTCCTTAGCAAGTTCTAAATCCGAAGGTTTGTCCACATCTACCCCAATTTCTGCATAAGGAGTGATCACAGCTGAACCCCTGGCCCCTACCAACTGGGACACTCTGCGCTCCGCCTCAGCAATGGTAAGCTGCCCAAAAAAGTATTTCCATAACATCCCGAACCCAACAAGTTTGGCCAAAGCCGCAGGGTTTTTCCGGTGTTTGACAAATTCCGCAGCCACAGAGAGACAGCGTTCAACTATCTCCCTTTTTAATAGGAAAAGGTTGCCTCCTGTAAAAGTACCATCCTGCAGAGTGGCATAGGTCCGCTTAGCACCGGGGAAACGCTTTTCAGCATTTTCCTTCCTGATAATGGGATAATAAAAATCTGCTTCCTTTTCCCTACAATTATCGATAAAATCATCTACTGCTTCTGGGGTCAGAAAAGGAATATCTCCAGTACAGGCCAGTATCCAGGACTGGGAGCCATTGAGAGCTTCCAAGCCGTTGGAGAAACTATCCAAAATTGTATTTCCTGGCGGAGCAAAAAGCAATCCCTGCTTGATGCAGTTCTCCTTGATTGCCTCAGGGCCGACCACAACAATTTGATCAATATATCTGCTGTTGTAAAGGGCTTCAATTACATACTCCACCATCATCCGGGAGCCGATGGTAAGCATCCCTTTAACACCGGTCCCCGGCTCTATCTCCCCACCACCCGCAAGTATCACTGCATCTACTCTCTCAATCATCATTTCCGACCTCTTTGATAAATTATTTTCAAATATGCTCAAATATTTTCAGAATAGAATTGCGAATACTTTCGATCTTTTGCCCATCTATCGAAATTATACCAATTCTTCCCTTTCACTAACTACTTCCTCATTGTTGCGCACCGCTTCCAGTAGGCTGTTCTCCGCATTTTCTATATGCTTCCAGGCCAGAACCTTAGCCCGGGCAAGATCCCTGTCAGCCAGCGCCTCCACAACCTTACGGTGCTCTTCTAAAGCTGTGCGCATCCGTCCTGGGGAAGCCAGGGAAACAGAACGAAAACGTTGCACCTCATCCTGGAGGTTGCTCAAGATCTGCATCAAACGCCGGTTTCTGCTGGCCCGGTAGAGAGTGTCATGAAATTTCTTGTCACACTCAACTAACTGATCAATCTCTCCCTTTTCGATTATTTCCGACATTCTGACCAGGTTCCGTTCCAGTTCTTCCAACTCATCCTCAGTGATTCTGTCAGCAGCCAGTTCAGTAGCCAGAGACTCCAAGGCAGCCCTAACCTCAAATACATCAGCGATATCTTTCAAAGAGATCCCTGCCACATAGGCCCCTTTCCGGGGAACCATCACCACAAAACCTTCCAATTCCAGCTTGCGGATAGCCTCACGCACCGGAGTTCTGCTCACACCCAACTCCTCTGCCAATTGGGATTCCATCAACCGTTCCCCTGGGCGCAGGACACCGGATATTATCGCCTCCCGCAGGGTTTCAAAAACCACCTCCCGCAGGGGCTTATAGCTGTCCAATTTGACCGGCACCAATCTCCTCTCTTCTTTTTCAGCCATAAAAAACCTCCTTATCATCCCGCCGATCAGGGGGAGGGGAGCACGTTCTGCAGACAAACACATCCCAACCGCCCTTTTTTCTTATTCTCTCCGCTGCCTGCCGGGCTGCCACCTGATCATGAAACAAACCAAAAACTGTAGGGCCACTGCCTGACATCAATGCTGCGGCTGCACCCAACAGCAACAACTGCTGTTTGATCTCCCCTATCTCCGGATGAAGGCTGACCGTAACCCCCTCCAGGTCATTGCCCAATAAAGCGGGGATTTTATGGTGTTCACCTTTTTGCAAGGCTGCAATCAGTCCCGGTGTGTGGGGCTCCCCCCCTTTGCTCTGATAAAGGCTGTAAACTTTAGCTGTGCTGACTGTAAAGGGTGGTTTGACCAGCAGGACCCAGAAAACAGGCAACTGGGGCAGTCTTGTCAGTCTTTCACCCCTTCCTTCAGCTAAAGCAGTACCCCCTTTAATAAAAAAGGGGACATCAGAGCCAACCTCTGCTGCAGCTTTAAGCAGATCATCCTCTTTCATGCCGCAGTTATAAAGCAGATCAGCCCCTTTTAAAGCTGCCGCAGCATTGCTGCTTCCTCCCCCCAGGCCTGCACCCCAGGGTATCCTTTTTTCGATCAACACTCTGACACCACCAGGGAGCTGGTGAGCGATCACTTCCAGTGCCCTGTAAGCCAAGTTGGCACAGCCGGAGGGGACTTCTGAATTATTACTGATGACCTCAATGCCGGAGGGGATTCTGGCAAACCAAAGAGTATCAGCAAGGGTGATGGTCTGCATCACAGAAGCGATCTCATGGTAGCCATCTGGTCTGAGACCACCCACATCCAGGGTAAGGTTGATCTTGGCATATGAAGTAAGGATGATTTCCCACTTTTTATTCTTATCTGAAATCATATAACAAGTTTATTCAAAGCTCTTTATTGTTTTATTATGATTTTACTGCTAAATCTTGATATGCTCAACTCCCAATACTGACAACAATACGCAAAGAAGCTTGCTAACCATTACTTCTACCCAGTGCGGCTTTTACCGCATACTTTTTATCCCGTTGCTCCACTGTCCGCAGGAACTCCAGTACAGGCTCCAGTTCCTCATAAAACACCACAACAACATCACCTGGTTTGGCCTCCTGGAGAGATTCCTTTAAGGCATCAATGATATCGGGGATGATATGGACTTTCTCTGGGGGCAAGCCGGCTCTGCGGACACCTGTATAAAGGAGTTTGGCGGTTTCACCAGGGGTACGCCCCCGTAGGTCCTTGTCCTCCCTGATATAGACCTCATCAAATTTCGCACCTGCCACCTCCCCCGCCTGGATGATCAAGTCCTTTCTCCGGTCACCAGGGACTCCGATGACACCGGTCAAACAGCGGGGGCCCAGTGTCCTGGCAAATTCGGCAACTCTCTGGAAAGCAGGCCCGTTGTGCCCGTAGTCAACAATGACAGTAATCTCCCTTAGCTGATAGATCATCAAGCGGCCTGGATTGTCAGTAAAGCTGCGCAAACCGCGCCTGATAGCGATTGGAGATAAGCCGCAGCTTAAAGCTGCGGCTGCTGCAGCCAGTGCATTTTCCAGATTATGAAGGGCGCGGCCGCCCATACCGGCTTTAATGGACTTTACCCTGATCAAACGCAGCAGTTCCTTACCACAGCCGTAATAAACAATCCCATTCCTGACAAAGACGGCCTTTCCCCCTGCTGCCAGCTGGCGGCGTACCAGAACATTGTCTTCATGGAGGCTGTAGTAAATCACCTGACCCCGAGAGGCAGCAGCCAACCGTGGAGCAAAGGGATCATCAGCATTAAGCACTACATAACCATCATCTTTAACCGCTTCCACCACCAATGACTTCACCCAGAAAAGATCCTCTAAGCTTTCAATACCATCCTGCCCCAGATGATCAGAAGCGATATTGGTCACCACAGCAACATCAGCCAGATCATAACCCAGACCTCCCCGCAGGATCCCCCCTCTGGCTGTTTCCAGGATGGCTATTTCCACAGTTGGGTCCTGCAAAACAGAACGGGCGCTTTCCGGTCCTGTGGTATCCCCCTTGCGGATGCAAGTATTATTGATATAGATTCCTCCCGTAGTGGTCATCCCCACATTGAGCCCCTGCTGTTGGAAAAGGTGACCAAGCATGCGGCTGACTGTTGTTTTCCCATTGGTTCCGGTGATGGAGATCACCGGAATGCTTAGCTGGCTGCCTGGGGGAAAAAGATATTCCACCAACTGCTTCCCCACATCCCGGGGTGTTCCTTGATTTGGAGAGAGGTGCATTCTGAAGCCCGGAGCAGCATTCACCTCAATCAAAACCCCATTGCCCTCCAGGGATTTTCGAATATCAGGGGTTACAAGATCCACACCAGCCACATCAAGCCCCAAGATCCTTGCTGCTCTACATGCCATCCAGGCATTCCTTGGATGCACCTGGTCCGTTACATCAACAGCACTGCCCCCTGTACTCAAATTAGCATTCCTGCGCAAAAATACCTCAACCCCCCGCTCAGGTCTGCTGTCAGGGTGGTAGCCCTGCCTTTTCAATTCCAGGATGCTGATGGGGTCCACCTCCAGTTTGGTTAAGGGCAGATCATGCCCTTTCCCTCTCCGAGGGTCCTGGTTGGCAATCTCCACCAACTCCCTGATGGTATGAACACCATCCCCTACCACAGAAGCAGGAAAACGCTCTGCTGCAGCAGCCATCTTCCCATCGATGACCAGAATGCGGTAATGCCTGCCCTTGATATATTTTTCCACCAAAACTTCCTTGTCATGGATTTTCGCCAGCTTAAAGGCTGTTTCCAGTTCCTGCTCATTTTTGATATCCAGCAAAACACCCTTCCCATGATTGCCGCAGCAGGGTTTAATCACAACTGGATATCCCAATTCCCGGGCAACTGTTAAAGCCTCCTGCAGAGTAGATACCAGCCTTCCTGCTGGCACAGGCAGGCCTGCTGCCTTTAAAAGTTTTCTGGTAGCTTCCTTATGGTGGGCTGTATCCACAGCCAAGGCAGAGGTTTGAGAGGTAATAGTGGCTTGAATTCTCTTCTGACAGCAGCCATATCCCAATTGATAGAGGTCATCCCCTAAAGAAAGCACCGGGATACCCCTTTCCTTGCATGCCTTAAGAATATTTTCAGTACTGGGGCCTGGCTTTGTTGCAGCACCTAACTCCCGTAACCTTTCCAGGGCTTCTGCCACACAAAAGGAATCCCCTTTTAAGACAGCAGACACAAAAGCCACAGCAGTCTCCAGTGCGGCCTTGCCCAACTGAGCTGTGCCGTACTCAAAGATCACTTCCCAAATACCGGCTTTGTCCCCCCGAACAGTTTTACCGTAATTTACAGGAAAGCCTGACTCAACCTGAAGCTCAATAGCGATATGTTCCACAACATGCCCCAGCATAGTCCCTTCCCGCAAGCGCTCAGCAAAGCCACCAGGGTAACCGCGGCCACAGCAGTGCTCAGCAAGGCCCGGCAACATTTTCAGAACAGTTTCGGCAAAGCCGGGTATTTTATCTGTTGTCTTCCGTTCCCCCGGGGCCAAATAAAGACGGGCCACTATAACCGGAGAATGGCACCAGACATTCCGGCCTTCAATGACCCGGGTTTTGAGGATGATCACAATGAGAAACCTCCTTAAAGAACCTGTTTTATGACCTTTCCTATTTTTGCAATTATAGGTGCCGATTATTCATAGGCAGGGGATGCCTGTTCTTGATATCAAATTTGTAACCGGCAGGGAGGACATGGAGCAGCACATTGGTCAAAGCCAGCGGTTCCTGGGGAGCGGTTACCGAAACATTTGTCTCTCTGATCTGCTTGCCGTCGATAACTGTTACTGTTTGTGAACCCACCACCTCAAAGGTTCCCTCTGCTGATACGATAATAGCTGTATCCTCATCGATCCCCACACCCAGTACATAAGGATATTGGGCCACAGCAGCAAGCAGCCTCCCTAACCTCCCCCTTTGGGCAAAGTGCTGGTCCACAACCACCCCCCGCAAGAGCCCCAACCCTGGTGCCATCTGTACCGTATTTTTGCGGGGGGCCTCAGTTTCCTCACCATCCACAATCATGGTCTCACTCATGGCAGAGGCTCCTGCACTGGTTCCCGCAATAATAGCACCCCTGCGGTATGCTTTGTGCAGGGCCTGGTCTACCCGGGTACCCCCTAAGGTACTGGTTAAACGCAGTTGGTCCCCTCCGGTGAAAAAGATCCCTGTGGCCTTTTCCAGTGTTTCCTCAGCAGCCTGGGCACAGGCATCCTGACGGCTATCCACATGCAAAACCGAAACATCCCCTACCCCCAGTTCCCGAAAAAGAGAGAGATACAGATCCCCTGTGGCCTGGTGATCAGCTGAGGCGGCAGTAACCACTACCACACTACCCTCTTCTCCACCGGATAAAGCCACGAATTTTTTCAAGATCAAACATTTATGCTCCCGGTCTTCAGCACCACCGATGACCACCAATGTACCCTTACCCTGTTTCGACATAGGAAAACACCCCTTCCCGAAATTAAACAAGAATAAGCTGCAATGATTAGCGTATATTGTAAGCGGAAGGCAGGTGGCAGCATGAACGCCATGTTCCCCAGTTTACTTGCCGGACTGGCTACCGCCCTGGGATGTCTGCCAGTACTCTTTGCCAGATACCCGGGGCAGCGAACTCTGGCTCTTATTTTAGGAGGAGCTGCCGGAGTAATGCTAGCAGTTGTGACATTGGATCTCATTCCGGCAGCACTCAAAACCGGCACCCCTCTGCAGGCAATTAAAGGTATGATCATTGGCGCTGGCCTTCTCTTTCTACTGGACCGTTTCCTGACTGGGCGAAACATCAGCTTATCCTTTCACAAAGACAGCGCCATGAGGCGTTTGGGCTACCTGATGGCAATAGGGATCGCCCTCCATGACCTGCCAGAAGGAATGGCCATCGCCGGTGCTTATGCAGCCGGCGGAAAACTTGGCCCCTTATTGGCCCTTTCCATCGCTCTCCATAATATCCCGGAAGGAATAGCCACAGCCGCCCCTTTGAAAATGGGCGGCCTTAGGTACAGACAGATCCTTTTGATCAATATTTTGGTCAGTTTATTCACACCATTAGGGACCATGTGTGGGCTGTTTATCATCCACCTTTCCCCCTACCACCTCTCCTTTCTCCTGGCATTGGCTGCAGGAGCAATGCTCTATCTGATCAAAGATGAGCTTCTCCCTGCAGCCCTGAGCAGGCACCTGCTTTGGTGCTGGCTGGGCCTGATCCTTGGCTTTGCTCTCCTCTGGCTGGCCACAATCATCGCTGTTTAACTATTATAGGACCAGAGCCAGGAAAGAATGGAGTTCTCCTTTGTATTCTCCAGCCATTCACCGATCTTGCTGGTCAGATAGAATTTTTCTTTCTCTCCGTCATTTGTTTCAGTATCCATTGTCAAAACCTTTTTTGTCTTAGCAGTATTTTTTGTTTTAGCCTCTTTTGCAACATCTTTTTTTGCTTCATTCTTTAACTGCTCAGCTTCAGTCTCTCCTTCCATAAACTGTTTGGCGGTATTGGTCAAATCCACATAACACAAGGGTGGGAAGAGACAGCACCACCAGTTCTTACCTTCCCCTGCCCCCAGCACAATTCTGAGAGCCTCATATTTTCCTTCAGGAAAGGTCTTTTCTCCGTAAGTTCTGGCTGGAAAGTCAAAAACCCCATAATAAGCCTTTACCTGATCACCGCAACCCTGTGAGCGCAGCACACCTACAGCCACTTCCTCTATCTGTGGTAATCTGCTCTGAATTACCTGAGCAGCTGTTTCTTTGTCCTGCACATCTTCCAGTTCCGGACGCAGGTAAGCAAGAACCTCATCCCGCACCGCAAGTTTCAGTTCCTGATCCGCAGAACTGTCGCTGTTGGCTATCACATGAAAGCGCACAACCCCCTCCATCGGCTTGCCCTGCTGACCCTCTACCGGAAGTAAGGCCAGTAAGGAATATAAAGCTAGGCTGAGGAAAAAGGCATAGATCAATTTTTTCATCATTAAACCCCTCTCTCCCTAAAGCGGTCTTCAGGGCATATTATTACCAAATATTGAAGCATTAAACAGCTTCCTGTAAAAAAAAGAAAAACCCTGCTGTCAAATCGACAGACAGGGCAAACAGCCTAATCAGTTCTACGGGTCACAGGGGATAATCAAAACCGATCCGATCTGGAGGTTTTGAGGATCAACCCCTGGATTGAGAGCAAGGATACTGTCAACAGAAACATTGTACCTCAATGACAATTTGTAGATGGTATCACCTGGCTGCACCACATGTTCAAAAGGACAACTTGGCGTAGGCGGCACAGGCCTAACTTCCTCACAGAGCACCACATAGATCTGTACTGGTTCCACAACCCGGGCCGTTAGATTGAGAATTATCTCCAGGGCCGGCCTTCTGGTGGCACCATCTATGCGCCCTGCCACATGCTCCACTGCCGCTTGTACCTGGGCTGACATTTCAGGCATGGCACCGGGAATAGGAATAAAGCTGCGGAACTTGATCTTTGCCTCAAAATGATGCACAGACTGATCAGGCATATCACTGACGTAGAGCACCTGTGCTTCGATCTTCCCGCTAACAATCACCTTATCCTTGATAATGGCCACATCCTCAGGTAGGACTTCCACCTTATGTACTTTGATATCTAAGATTTTGACAGCAGCAGGCTTTTCGATGGGGATGTGTACAACTTCGGCAATATTAACCTGGGTGTGGTCCTCTCCCACAACATTATCCACCCTGAGCAGTTCTCGGGAGGTTTCTACCCCCAACAGATCCACCACAACATCCAGCTCTCTGGGCTCGGTTACCTTAGCGGTCAGGTCAATGATCACCTCAACACCTACTGTATGTGGATTGATCATATCGAAGCTGGTGTGGGTGATGGTTTCATCAACGGTGACATTCATCCCCGGTTCAGCGCCAAAGACCTCAATGAATTGAGTAAAGTGCAATGTCTGGTGCATATGGTGGACAGGTTGGCTGGCCAGGGCAGCCACATAGATGATCTGCAGGCTAATATCCCCTTCAACAATTACCTTATCCTGAATGATCTTCTTATCTGTAATTGTTACACTGGCATCCACATCCAGCACCTTTTCTACAGGGGGTTTCTCCGGTGGTACCCGGAACCTGCCGGAAACCATTGCCTGAGTAGCCCCTTCAGCGATCACTTCCTCAATGCGCAGCCGTTCAGTAATGGCGTTTACTCCCGGAGGTGGTGTTACCATCAAAGAGATCTCAGCTAATTCTGTTACCTTCACCTGAATGAAGATAATGGCGGTAACATCAAATAAGCGCCCGTGGTGGCCCTTTACCTTTCCTTGGATATCCTCGACCTTCACCTTTGCCCATGCGTTCATTCCCGGTTCTGCACCGGGTATATCCACAAACTGCGTAAATTCCAGACGTGCATGAGTATGGTGAACCGGCTGGTCGGGACAGTCAGCAGCATAAACGATCTGCAAATTGAGATGCCCCTCAATGATCACTTTATTTTTGATCACTTCTACCTTTTTTACCTTCACGGTTTTATCGATAGAGATTATTTTTTCTATTCCCGGTTTAGGTTCGGGTAATTGGAAATCACCCTGAACAACAGCCTGTTTTGATCTCTCACCAACAACATGTTCGATCTTTAATGTTTCACAGTTGTTCATTTATTCTCCCTCCTTTTCCAGGACACATTTTTCTGTAATATAATATGTCTGCTGGATAAAGAGGGTGTGTTTAACCAATAGAGAAACCGCTGCAACAAATAACAGCGGTTTCAGGTAAATTCTGTATTAAATGCACAATGCTTTCCTTTTTTCTCTAATGTTTATCTTCTTCCCTTTGTTCTAAACCTTTAATCAGCCTATTTTCCAATAAACATCTGGGTAAACATCATTCCATAGGGGCCGCCTTTGACTATACCGATACCGATATGGGTAAAGTTTGCGTTTAAAATATTGGCACGGTGCCCCTCAGAATTCATCAAAGCGGTATGCGCCCTCTCAACAGAGCCGGCACCAGCTATGTTCTCTCCTGCCCAGCGATAGCGTACTCCGGCATTTTTCATCATGTCAAAGGGAGATCCATAGGTTGGCGACTGGTGGCTGAAATAATTCTTGTCCACCATATCCTGGCTTTTCATCCGCGCCAGTTTCACCAATTGATAATCTACCTCTAAAGGTTTCAGCCCGTATTTCTGGCGCTCCTGGTTGACCAGATTGATCATCTTCTGTTCATCCTGGGTCAGAGCAACCACACCAGAGCCGGGTTCTTCAGGCTGTGGCTTTGGCTGTGGGTTCGGCTGTGGGTTCGGCTGAGGCTGAGGCTGAGGCTCAGGTTTTTGCGGCTCCTGAGGCTCAGGTTCAGGCTGTGGATCCTGAGGTTCAGGTTTTTGCGGGTCCTGTGGCTCAGGTTCGGGCTGTGGCTCTTGAGGCTCTGGCTGCGGATCCTGAGGCTCTGGTTCCGGTTCCGGCTGTGGTTCTGGTTCAGGCTGTGGATCCGGTTGGGGGCGGATGATTTTAAAATCATCACAGGGAAAAACCCTTTTCAGGATACTGATCAACAGCTGATTACTGAGACTGCCCTGATAATAGACATACCTTGTGGCCGCAAAAGCTGTTAAGGGCATCACTGTGAGCAGTATACCGACAAGAATGGCGGAGATAGAATAGCGCAATTTTTTGGAAATCACCTGTTTATCGTCTCCTTTCGAGAAAATTTGTCATAATTATACTGCCACTCCTATCAATTTGGCGAAGTTGCCATTAGTTCTTTATCTTTCATGAAAGATAAACAGGTGACCATTGCGCACATATTGTCTTTTTTTTATACAATTAGGACCTTATGTAAAATTTTAATAAATTAGGACTCAATCCTTTCATTCCCCCCGGTACTTGCAGCCCCGTCCTCATAACCCCTTCTGTAGCCCTGGTCCCAGCCCTGGTCAAAAATTGCATCAGCATCCCTTTTGCCTGCCAAATACCCCTCCTCAAGCCCCTCTAAATAGCCCTGCTCCCTTCCTGCTTTCCAGATGCGATCTCTGCACTCTGTTTTGGCCCGTTGATAGCCTGCGGCAAAGCCATCTTTGTAGCCGTCCTTATAACCGTGATCATAGCCACAGCCATAGATATGTTCGAACAGGAAAACCTTTTCTACAGTTTTGGCCTTGCCCATGCTGATCCCCTCCTAACTGCTATCATTTTTCAGGATACCGTGACAACTCCCTCCCTGGCCGCCGTTCGGAAGAAAGCTGTTTTAGTTTGCTGCTATCCTCTCCAGCTGATTCTCCCTTAGCACCATCCCCTACTAAGGAAAGCAAAGTGGACAGCAGCTGTGGACTGACACTTTTCCCCGATTTCTGCAGCATGCCTGCCAGCATTTCCGGCCCCATTTTTTGCCCTGAGGACAACATACCGCTCAACATAGCTAACAAATCTTTTCCCCCGGCTGTCCCTAAACCAGCAGACCTTGTTTCCCTGGCCATATTTACAATATCCATCAATGTAAATAAAGAAAGCACAGTTATCGTTTCTGAAAGATCCACCTGCTTTTTGTCCAGCAGTTCAAAGGTCCTAGCTACAAGCGACATAACACTGACATCACGCCCGCCTAAATCCTGCTCCCCACCCAAAGGATCATCTCCTTTAAAGCACATTTTTAAAAACATTCTCTTTATTGTATTCACAAAACAACTGCAGGTTACCGAATCTAATCAGTTACCCAGAAGTTTTTGTGCCTCTTTTTTTAGCAACTCGATCCCTTTCTGTAGGGCGTCATCAACAGCTTCAGCAACTGAATTTTCCAATCTAGCAGGATTATTTACTAAACGCTGGTTTATTTTAACACTGAGCACCTGAAAACTGCCGCTTAAAACTACAATAACACCCCTGTCTTTACTGGTCCCTTTTACTTCTTTGTCCCGTATCTGTTTTTCCAGCTTTTTTATGATAGAATTCAGCACACTTTTAGGAATTCTATAGGCTTCTAGCTCAGACATTGTCTATCCCTCCGGGTCATTAATTTTATGATTTGGGACTTTCATTAAAATCGGAAAGAAGGAGTAAGATCAGAATCAGGAAAAGGGTAAAAGGATTGGCCTCCCTCTTTTCTTGCCCTTCAAATAACTGCCGGGCATCTTGATTGCTGGCATTATGCTGCAGGGAAATGAATTCCTGAACAGCTTCACTGGAAAGCAAATCTAGGATCCCATTAAGGGTATCAAGGATCAGATTACCTTTATGTCCCAGATAAGGACGAAAACTATTTAATACTTGAAGCGCATTCTTATCATACATGACAACCGCCATTTTCCTCCCCTTCTTTTGCTACCGTTTTGATAAAGAGAGGCCACACCGTAATTGTGGGTGGCCTCCCAGCAAAACCGGTAAAAGGATTTGATACACCTTTCTTTAGTGGAGCTCAACTTTTATATCGGTTAGCATATGTCCCCGAAGAAAAGCAGAATCAGAATCAGGAATAAGATCAGTGCGAATTTACCATCAAATCCCCGGCCAAAACCAAATCCCTTGGATTCCATTACCATCCCTCCATTCTTAAATGCGGGCAAATACCAGCTACCCTAAAATAAATCAGATTTCTACACCATAATATGTGTCTTGAGGAAAGGTGTTACAAGTTTTTAGATTTGACAGCTAATGTGCGTGATCTAAAAGCACCCGTCCTAAACGGGTGCCTTACCTATTTTAGTTGTCACCGAAGAAGAGCAAAATCAGAATCAAGAACAGTATAAACGCAATGTTATTTTTGAAACCAAAACTCTGTGCCTCCATCCATTATCCCTCCTAATCTCAGCTGCGGACTTTCCTCAGCTGATTTGTAATCTTTCAACACCATCATATGTTCTGTGAGGAAAGGTGTTACAAGTTTTTATGATCAGGAATTTACTTTTTACCGAAGAAGAGCAGAATCAGTACTAGGAAGAGAATAAACGCAAAATTGTTATCGAAATTATTGAAACTCATTTATATCCCTCCTGTTTTACTCCTGTTTTAAATCGGGTGTCATCTTTTATCGAGCGACTTCTCACTTTTCTATCTGCACCATAATATGTTGTTTGAGGTAAAGTGTTACAGTTAAACTAGTGATTTTGCCTTTGATAACTGCACCCGGGGAATACCCCGGGTGCCATAGAATTTTAATTGTCACCGAAGAAGAGCAAAACCAGTATCAGGAAGAGAATAAAAGCCCAACTGTTAACTCCACATCCGCCGCCAAAACCAAATCCCTTAGATTCCATATTATCCCTCCAGTCTTAATGCGGGTCTCAACTGTCACAATTCAACCCACATCAGTTTTCTACACCATAATATGTTGTTCAAGGCAAAGTGTTACATTTTTTACCTTTTATGCGTAAGTATCATAATCCAAAATGTTTTGATTTTCTTCTGCTACCTCTTCGTTTTCTGTTTTTTTAACAGCCTTATTAGCTGACATAGGAGCATCAGCTAAAAATAACAAGGCTTGCAGTAGAAAAAGCTTAGCTGGGCTCAGATACTTAGGCTGTATACTCTCCAGTTCCAGGGCTCTAAACCCCTCCCCTGGGCCAAGGATTTTTAAAGAATCCAGCGCTTTTTTGGCCGGTTCACTGTTAAGCAACTCAAGTATGCTTTCCAGAGCGAGAAGACATCCATTTCCCTGAGGGCCCAAGTAGGGCCGCAGGCTTTGAAAAACTGAAAGCGCCTTTTCATCATAGGCAAAACCGCCCATCACCAAATCCCCCCTTCATTTTTGTCATTGCTGTACCAGATAGTGCCATTAGCCTTTCTTTTTGTCCTATAATATGGGCTTTGATAGGAAGTGTTCCTATCTATTACCTAACAGCTTTTTCAAAGTTGGAAGCGCTTTCTCGGCTGCCTGGCGCCCTCTCTTTAATAGCTCAGGCACCCGTTCAAAATCCCCTAAGCTGGCATCAGAGGCAAGGGGGTCAATAACAAGATCAGCGAATTTTAGATCAAGCTGCGTGTTCTGCAGTGTCATAATATCGATGCTCCGCTGGATCACACGGATGATGGTCTCCGGTTCCTGTACACTCCCCATTTGTTTTAAACTCACCCCTACTACAATACGGGCACCCAAATGGCGTGCCAGTTGAGCAGGCACCATTTCGGCAAGCCCACCATCTGTCAGCAGCGCCCCCTGGTAGGGAACTGGTTCAAAAACACCCGGAATGGCACAGCTTGCCTGGACAGCCAGGCCTAAGGGTGCATTGGGAAAATACAAAGTTTCCGGTGACAGGCTGATCATCTTATTGGAAAACACCACTTTTTTTCCGCTGCTCAGATCCACTGCCACCACACCAAAAGTCATTGGGATTTCATTTAAGCGTTTTTTCTTGGTAAGATTAACAACCAGTTCACCGATCTTTTCCCCACTGAACAAGGCCCGTGGGGCCGCATCCAAAAAATTGGCCATATCCCTAAGGTTAGCCAACAAAAATCTGATAAAGGAATAGGGGTTAAAATTCCAAGAGAAGAGATCTTTTTTTTGCAAGCTCATTGACAATTCTCTCAGCACTGAAGGCTTTATGCCTGCAGCATAGAGAGCACCTACAAGACTGCCTGCACTGGTACCGGTCACAATAGCCGGTGAAATCCCGTTCTCTTCTAGGACCTCCAAGACACCGATGTGGGCTACCCCTAAGAGCCCCCCTCCCCCCAGAGCAATTCCTAAATCCGGATACTTCATACCAGATCAACGCCTAACTTATCTAAAACAGTCTTAATGGGGTTGATAACCGTAAATTCTTCGGAGCCGGCAAAAAGCAAGCCCACGGCCCGGTTTTCCTCATCCAACACCAGGGAACCGCTGTCTCCTGCTTTTGACTTCAATTCACACATAATCTGGTCATGGAAACGCACCACATCAGAACTGGAGCCCATAGATACATTTAAGGTAACATGGAAAGCGGTTACCTTCCCCTTGGTAACCCCTGAAGTGCGTCCGCTTTTTTTAACGGGCATTCCAGGCTCTGCCTCCACAATACCCCTAACAGGGCCCAACTCCAGGATTTCAGAACTGATTTCCTTTGGATCCACAGGACGGGCAACTGCACAATCCACCAAATTTTCGGCCCCTACCTTTTCCAACCGCACCATGTAATTGGGCCGGAAGGCATGGATGACCGCATTGACAGCCCTGACTCCCATAGCAGCAACTCTACAGTCCGCAGACCTGCTGAACCGGTAAATGGGAATAAATCTTTCCAGGTGGCCTATTATGTCCTGTTCTGTTCCACCATCATAGACACCTGGCTGGTATATGGGATCCCCGGGCATTGATCTCCCATCAATGCCATCAGTGGAATTAGCTAAAACATGGTTATTGGAAAGGATCAGTAACTGCCCAGTCTCCCGGTCCCGTACCACAGCCCCAAAGGTTCCGGCAGTAACTTTATAATGGCCGATACTGGATCCGGGAAGGGCTGGCCGCAGTTTTTCTGTCCGGCCAAGAAAGCGTATCTCCCCAACTTCAATTACATCTGTACAGCTGCGTCCGATACGCTTGGGAACACGCTCATCAACTGCCAGAGCTTCGACAGGCACTTTTTTCTCAACAAAAAATAGGATAGCTGGCTCATCGGTGTCCTGTCTGCCGCGCTTTTTATAGCCGACTCCCACGCCGATTACATTGGGAAGTTCTGTATAGCGCTCTTTGGCAATCCCTAGGGAACGCATCAGCTTCCGCATATCCATCCTCCCCTCCTCCTTTTTGTCAATTCAGTATATTCAAGGGAAGGGGGTAAAGGTGTCTATTAATGCACTAAAGGGTTATATGTGCTTTATTGTTGCATTGATAAGTAAAAAAACAATGTATCAGATGAATTAAAGCAGGAATATGATGGAGAGAAAATCAGAACCCCGCCGAACAGACGCAGACATCAGTGTTAGGAGGATAATGCTTTATTGATTGACAATTGCCGGAAGGAAGGTGTTAATAGTGAAGAAAGAAGAAGGGGGAAACAGATCTATACCCCTTGAGGGGCCAACGAAATTCAGGTTACAGCATACCTGGAATCCGGTAGAGGATTTAAAAGAAAAAGAAAGGGACCAACTTCTCAAAGAAATCAACTCCTCCCTTAAAAACATTGAAAAAACTTTGGAGCGCATAGAAAATCTGTTCAGATTCAAACTCTTTAATACTGAAACAAATACTTCAGAATAAATAATTCCGTAGATCAGTTCTCTCAACAACCCAAACTTACGGGCTTATAAAGCTTTCATTGGCCAATAACAAGTCTAGGCGTCTTCTCCCAACAACCCAAACTTATGGACCAAAAAAAGGGGCAACCTATCCGGTTTGCCCCTCAGGCATTCCTGTCAAATACTTTGCAAATTTTTTGCAAAATATGAACTGTCTACCCTGAAACTACATTATTGCATTCAGGTATCATTTGGGGTGCACCAAATTCCCTTTTCACCACAATATCCCGATCACTTGGATATTTCCCGCCATAGGGCCTGATAGCAGATACCAGCAGGTTTTCGTGCTTCCACAGCTTGTTGACAAGTTTAAATACTATTCTTATTCTTGGATTTGCTGTGTCAATGATGTCGCATTTCTTAATCTCGATATCCAGACAGGAGCCATCGATCTTCCTGACAATATCTTGGAAAGCCCTTTTCCCCGCTGCGGTGTTGGGGAAACCTTCGCCCCCGGGGAAAGTGAAGAAATCAAAGAAATTACACTTTCTGAAAACCTCTGATTGACAGACCACAAAGGTGGTGTCACACCTGACAACAGCCTGGAAGCCAACCCTGATATCCACACCATCACAATCAGGCTGCAGTTCTGCACTGGCACAGGTTACAAAGGCCTCACAGCTCACAGGTTCAAAAGGTCCCACCAGTGAACCCCGGCAGGAGGCTGTTCCATCACACAGACAAACCGGGATATCCACATACTGATTATCCATGGCGCAGATCAACAGCACATCCTGGACACAGATCATATGACACTCACAGTCCAGTTGTTCAAACTTGCCGGTGATCCCCCATCTAGCCCTGTTGTTGGCAGTCAGGACCTTGCAGCACTCCGCACAGTTTGGATCAAGCCCAAAGCATGGTGGCATATGTAAAGATTCGGCATCTTGTACTTCAGGATCGGGATTGCACTCTCTACACTCTTTATTACTCACAGCACTTACCTCCTTCATGATGACAATTTCAAATTTTAACCACAGCAGGATCTACTCTGCTGTTTTTATTCCAGTATATGGCTGCTGCTGAAAGAGTGTTACCCCAATCCTGACAAAAAAAACCTTCGGATCTATCCGAAGGGAAGTTGATTCATCGATTACCGCCGCTTATCCGCGGCCTGCTGCTATCTTAATCTCTCCATCATCGCGAAAGACAGTCAATTCGACACTTTCTGTGAGCACATCTGTATAACTAAACGAAACTCGTCGCTGTGTTCTTTTTTCATCGAGCTTTATAACAAAAATATTGGGATAGGTGCGTTCCAAGACTCCCTCTCGCTCAACAACCCTGTTTCTACCTTTAAATGATTTGAGCTTAACTCTCGTACCCACAAAGGAATCCAGGTCCTGCTTGATCTCAGCCAGCACATCTTTAGTAGCCATGAGTATCACCTTCTCAATCATTTTAGCTACTCCGAAAAATACTTCATAATATTATATCAATATGAGAATCTCATGTCAAACCTTTTTTAGTTTGTTTTTCTAACAATATTAACCACTTCAGAATCGCGGTGGAGGGGCACCCAACCTCATCTTACCCCTGGTCTGGATACCCCCTATCCCCCCCACACCCATTCCTGCCTCTTCCAAAATATCCTGCAGAGAAACCACTTCATAAATAGGGGTATAGGCTAATCTCTCAGCGATAAAAACCGGGTCCAGTACATCGATCATTACGCGCTCAGGTGAACTGGCAAAATTGGCACCGGCTTCGATCAATGCCTCAAAGTAGGACTGGCATCCCCCTGCGACGATGATCAGATCATCTTTGTTCCTTTCAAACTCCCGGGCCCGGCGCACAGCCTCTATAAAATATTCGGAGTTTTTATAATTATCTAAACTGCGGTAATTCCGCACACCTTTTTTGACAGCATCATGTCCGGTCAGGACCAAAATATCTGGACAGTGCTCTTGCAAATATTGATATACCTTTTTGGGTTGCTCATTTTCAGCTACATAAATAACCTGGCAGGGAACAGCAAGTCGCAGATAGGTTTTTAAACAGCGATCAACATACTGGCGGTCCCCCTCAAGATGGAGCACCTGGCCCGGTATCTCAAAAAAATCCCCCTTACTTTTTTTGCCGAAAAATAATGAAGGATTTCTACTGTTGTGCCCATGTCTGTTAATAGCCTTTCTGATAAATCGCCTCTTCTTTTTGAAGAACTCACCATACCTGAGGATTACTTCAGCATTACTTTTTTTCTCCAGGTCAACAAGAGGTGCACTGGCATACAGGCGCACAAACACTCCCCGCAGTTGAGCACAGAGTTCTGACCCCTCCTCAATAATTTCATCAACTCGAAACAGAATATCCTGTTGGTATGACCTGCGTGCCACAATATCTCCTGGTTTGATTTGTATCACAGTCACCCCCCCCTTACCAGTTATTGCCTGCTTCATTTTATGTAACTGCCATTACTTCTGCTACCTGATTTTTCCTGATTGCCCTTACTAGAAGGCAAGACTAAAATAGAACCATGAAAGGGTGATAGCTATGAAACTGCGGGGACACCATCTGATCTGTCTGCATTTTTACCGTGGGGAGGGGTATTCTGAGGACTATGTGCAACACCTCTGGAAAATGGTGAAAAAAGCTGAAGAAGGTGAAATAATCGAAGTAATCGCTGGAGCAGACGATATCTGCAGTGCCTGTCCTTACCTGAAAGGGGATCTCTGCACTCATAAAGAGGGAGCAGATCAGGAGATCCGGGAACTGGATCAGAAGGCATTTGACTTCCTTTCAGTTCAGCCGGGAAGCAGAGTTCTCTGGCCTGATCTGCAAAAAAAAGTAATGGCAGCACCAAAGAACTGGTTTGACTCCTTTTGCTCAGGTTGCGACTGGTTCCACCTGTGCACCAGGATACGCAATGAATAGGAACCATTTGGTAGATCCTTTCTGCTTTAAGAGCACCGATTGATCCGAAAACTTCGGGATATACTAAGGGAAAAAAGGAGAACAGGGCTGTGTTCAAACCGGAAAGGGTCTTTTTTGAAAGGGATGCTCTCTCCTATCCCCTGGGGGAGGAACTATACAATTATTTTCAGCAACAAAAAATAGAGGTGAGGTTTACCACCTCCCATAACCGGGTAACCGGAATACCCGGCAAGAACCCACAGGAGAAATTCCTGCAGGCCAAACGCACCCTGGTAGTGGGAGTGAGAAAAAGCAAAGAGTTTGCCAACTGCCGCCCATCAGCCCACTACCAACTCCCACTGGCCACCGGCTGTCCCGGAAAGTGTGAGTACTGCTACCTGCATACCAATATGGGGCGCAATCCCTATGTCAGGATCTATGTCAACCAGGAAGAGATCCTGAATAAAGCGAGAGAATATATCGAAAAAAGACTCCCTGAAACAACTGTTTTTGAAGGAGCTGCCACTGCAGACCCCCTCGCTGTAGAATCCTATTCCGGTGCTCTGAAAAAAACAATCGCTTTTTTTGCAGAGCAGGAGAAGGGTATGTTTCGTTTTGTCACTAAATTCACCGATGTGGATTCCCTGCTCCCCATCAAACATAAGAACAAAACCAGATTCCGTTTCTCTATCAATAGCACCAGAATAATCAAAGAATTTGAACACGCCACCCCACGCCTACAGGCGCGCCTGCAGGCAGCATCTAAAGTGGCAGCCGCAGGATATCCCATGGGTTTTATGATCGCACCGATCATAGCAGATAACAGCTGGAGGGATGAATATACAGCACTCCTCAATGAACTGCGCCCCTTTGCTGAACACCCGGATCTGACCTTTGAACTGATCACCCACCGCTTCACAGCCCGGGCAAAAGAAGTAATCCTGAATCTATTCCCCCATACAGCTCTCCCTCTGGAAACAGAAGATAGAAGATTTAAATGGGGGCAGTTCGGTTATGGCAAATATGTTTACCCCAAAGAGATGATGGAAGAAATAGAAGGCTTCTTCAGAGAGAAGATCGAGCGGGATTTCCCTAAAGCAAAGATCGAATACTTCGTCTGACTTGGAGGACATTAAAGTCCCACAAAACAAAAAAGCGTCCATCCTTCACACCCGGCAAGCACAAAGAGAGAGGAATCCCTTTCCCACAAAATAATAAAAGCGCCCCTTAAAGGACAGTGCATCATGATCTCTTAAATGTTTTGTTCCCGCTTTATGACCGTTTGCCCGCTGTGTCCTATCCGGGCAGACTGAGCCCTGCAATGGTTTTGCTCCCTATCTTTATTTTGTATATTTATCTGCCACTGTGGAGGCACCACAGGAATAGGGCTTGATCTTGGCATCAAAACCGCTTCCAGTGATCATGCCCACAATATCCCGAATCATTTCTTTGGTTTCTCCATTCCTGCCGATATCCAGGTGTATTTCCAGATCAAGCTCAGTATGTCCCTTTGCCGCCAGGTCTTGAGTCAGCCTGCTGGCAGTTTCCAGACTGGTAGCTGCCTCCATAAAGATCCGCTGCCGCAAACTCTTGATGGTTTTATCCACTTTGCGACTGTAATAATAGCGGGCTCCCTTTCCTACCCGGTGTACAACAACAGCAGTGACAAAATAAGTCTCCTCCCGCACCTGAGAATCTGTTCCAATGATGATCTTATAGCTCAGCTCTGGTTCCTCCGCGATATAAGCCAGCAAATCATCAATAACCTCTTCCCAGCTCATCGCTCCTTTGGTCGGACTGGTGAAGTGCATTATTCTTCCTTCCTTTCTTGTAGTTGAGCCACTGCGTCTGCTAAACGGGCAAACTCCTCCAGTTCAAGGGTTTCTCCCCGTCGCTCAGGAGAAATCCCACTTGTTGTAAAAACACTTTCCTCACCAGGGCAGAGAAGACCTCCCTCTTTGAGTGCATTCCGCAAAGTTTTACGGCGGTAACGAAAAGCGGTATGCACTACTTTAAAAAAGATTTCCTCATCGATGACCCTGACAGCAGGATGCTCCCGGCAGGCCAGTTTGATCACTGCAGAGTCCACTTCGGGTGGTGGGCAGAAGGCATGGGGTGAAACCCGGAAAACCATCTCCGGCTGTGCGAAATACTGTACAACCACTGACAGTGAACTGTAATCCTTGCCCCCGGGCTGGGCGATCATGCGTTGTGCAACCTCTTTCTGAACCATAAAAACAAGGAGTTCCTTATGGAACTCCCCCTGGAGCAGGCGTATAATCAATGGGCTCGTAATATAATAGGGGAGATTCCCCATAACCTTACAAGAGGTGTAGCCAGGAGCGTAATCATCCAACAACTGCTGAAAATCAACCTGACGGGCATCACCCTTTACCAATTGAACATTATCATAACCCTTCAGGGTTTCCTCTAAAAGGGGAAAAAGGCTTTCATCTATCTCCACAGCAATGACCTGACCAGCCCTGCGTGCCAGAGCTGCAGTCAAAATACCCAACCCTGGACCAATCTCCAGCACAACATCCTCTTTAGTCAGTTCAGCTGCATCAGCAATACGCTCTACAAGCTGTGACTGCCAGAGAAAATGCTGTCCCAGCCCCTTTTTTGGCGCAAGGCCGTAGCGCTGCAATAATGAGCGCACAGCTGTTGGAGAATTAGCTTCTGCCATTTATTACTGCCTCCTGTCTTTTTTATTATACTACAAATCAAATACCCCTCCAAATCCGGACGGATCAGGGGGACTGTTTCCCTTCTTTCGAGCATCGGATCTAATAGGCGAAAATAAAGAAAACCCGGCTTGATGCCGGGTCTTAATCTCAATGGTAAGCCATCGATCACTGGAGTATATACACATTTACATAGCGCACTCCCCATCTGTAGCACTCAGCATCAGAGGGGAAGAAAAGATCAACAGCATTCCCTTTGACTGCTCCTCCTACATCCAATGCTCTCCCATAACCATAACCATCGACATAAAGGCGTGAACCTAAAGGGATCACCCGGGGATCCACCGCAACCACCCCACGGGCTACCTGATGCCCAGTTGCTGTATACTTACCTGTACTGGGGCCATAGGCAGTGGCTCTCGCCCGTATAACCTTACGGTAGCGGATAACATCACCACCACGTGAAATGGTGGAAATTGTCCCATAGGCTATAATCCTGTTCACCGGGGAGCGCACAACCTGTTCCTTTATGGTTTTTCTGGACACCTCTTTGCCATCTTCATATACAACCTTGACCTGACGAACACCCTCACCTGGTGAACCATCACGCACTACCTTCTGCTGCCCTTTATTGAGAGTTGAGTCAGGTTTCCTTTCAGTTTTTGCAGGAATATCATACTTCTCCGTGATCACCTCTTCCCTGACCCGGGTTACCCTGATTTCACAGCCGGGCTCTACCTCAGCATCAAGCTCCGGACTGACACGATCAAGCTCTCCCAAAGTCAGAGAAGCCTTTTGCAAAACACCCCTTACATTAGTAGGAGTCGTATAAATGGTTGTGGTATCACCATCTGCCACCAACAGCACAGGAAAGGCACGCTCTACAACCACCAGCATGCCATCTTTAACCTCTGATTTTAATCCAGGGGTCACCTGGTCATGGGGTTTTACCTCTATACCAGCTTCGGTCAGCGCCTCCTCCACAGTACCCTTGAGGGTTTTATGCCGCAATTCTTTTCCATCAACACTGATCCTGATTTCATCTGTGGCATAAACGATAGCTCCCCCAGATAATATCCCGATCAAGGTGATCACAAACACTATTCCGAGGAACAGCTTTTTCCTGGAAAATTGCTGCCCTCTCCTTTGCTCACCGCTCACCTTGGTCACCTCACTTTTCCACTGCCATCAAATAACAGACATCTTTTTGTATAACATGCGGTTGGCGAAAAAGACGCAAATATTATATTAAACATTAAGTTGAATATTCCTCTTTTTTAATATGGCATATTATGTTGAAAGGCATCTCGGTGAGCGCAGCAAAGGGGTATTTTTAGACAAAAAGAGGGTAGCTAAGCCAAATAAGATTTCATTACTCTCCTAACATAGGTCTGTGTTTCCGGATAAGGGGGTATCCCCCCATATCTGCGCACAGCGCCACTACCGGCATTATAAGCAGCTAAAGCCAGTTGCAAATTTCCATCAAATTCATCAATTTTTTGCCTAAGATAACGGGTGCCAGCCATTATATTCTGCTCAGCATCAAAAGGATCAGTTACCCCTAATGCTCTGGCAGTAGCCGGCATTAACTGCATCAATCCTTGAGCACCGCATGGAGAAACGGCCCGCGGGTTAAATGATGATTCATGTTTGATAACAGCACTGATCAAACGCTCATCAACATAATACTTTTCACTGGCCCGTTTGATGATCTCACTGAAAGACTGTTCTCCCTTTTTTTCTACACCGCCACTTCCCAGCCGTTCACATGAAATACTGCTGCGGGACAACAGGGCAAATAATGATTCAAAAAGGCGGAGTAAAGCAAACCTGCTAAACAAATCGGACCAATAATTCAAAATACCCACCCTCCAATACCGCTTTGTCATCATCATAGCAAAACTTCCCTTTTCTAACAAGCACCAAACAGATCAGCTACTACCAACATAAAAATTGGCGCCCTAACGCCTATCGAGTCACCGTAGTATAAAACTAGGGGGTTCGGTCATTAGTGGCGCCTTATTCTCTTTGACAGTTTCTTAAGTTTCTTATAACCTCTATACACCATGTAAACAATGTTGATAATTAATCATATGTTGCCGCTAATTAACACAGTTGGTTAAATGATTATTTTTTGTGCATATTCTGTACATTTCTGTTAATAACGACCTTTTCTCTAGCTTCATCGAAACCAATCAGCAAAACCGCTGCTGTACAGTTTGGCAGACCTAATCCAGTATATAAACCTTCACCTCACGCCTACCCCATTGATAACACTCTTTTGCTGTTTCCAGAAAGACATCGATCCTGTTTCCTTTGATCAGCCCACCGGTATCCACAGCTTTAGCATAACCATACCCCTCCACATAGAGTTCAGTGCCTAGCGGGATCACTTTGGGATCTACAGCTACCCCTCCCACATAAGGCATGACCCCTGAAGCAGTAGGGTTACCTGTATGGGTGTAGGCTGTAGCTATCATTTTCAGCACCCGTCTGTTCTGCAGGGAGACACTACGTGAGGGCTGCTTTGTCTTGGACCTCACACCAACAGCAGTGATCTGGGTTACCGGTTCCTTGATCACCTCACTGCCTAACTTCCTCTTCTTGACAACCTTCCCATTTTCGGTGGTTACCTCATACTTCTTCAATAAAACCCCATCTTGTCCAGCCTGTATGATGCGGGTGCTGCCGGGAGCAAGGCTGTCATCCTCTACACTTTTCACCGGAAAAGGGATCTTTTCTTCTTCAGTCACAAGCCGAGTATTCACCCGCACCACCACCAACTCCGGTATTTTGTCAGAGCTGGTATCAAACCTAGCCTCTACCCTGTCCTTTGGCCCCAGCTCCACACCTGCGTCCCGGAGAATATCTTCTAAGCGAGGCAGAGTTGTCCTGGAAACCACTGAGGTCCCATCAACTACAACTTTAATGGGGGTTTCCTCCAGGGTCTGCACATACAACCCCTCACCCTTTCTGTAACCCACAGTAAACCGTAAGGCATTATTGTTTTCTGTTTTTACCGGGTTAACAAAAAAGTCCTCCCAAATGGCTCCATAAGCAGCCACAGGCTCTCTCAGAACTCCGCTGAACTGAACAAAAAGCACCAGCATAAATATTGCCGCTGCTGTGTAGATAGCAGCGCCCTTAGATCTGCGGCGACTTTTTACTCCTGCCAGTTCCAATACTTCTAGTTTTGTCACAATAACCTCCCCCTGTAAGTGATGGTAGTGTTACCATTATTTCCCTTACAGAGGGTTTTAAACATAATCAGGGAGAAATAATGCGGTTGGCCCACGCCAGGCTCGCCCGTTTCTTGTATTTGCTTTCTTTCTGACCTGGCAGAGCTCTAGGACGTTTACTAATTTGTTTCATGGCATTTATAAGGACTTTGAAGCCCAGATCATTCCTTTTAACATCAGGCGCACTCGGAGGAATTGGCTCGTGTGCCTTATTTGATTCTTTCTGTTACGGGTAAATTTTAATCCATTCTAACGTTTTTAATACTCTCAGCTAATAATAAAATGGTTCCACCAAACAATTGCTGATGAGGAAGGATTAGGCATTGTTGTGTAGAAAAAAGTACTAATCATGTTGCAAAGGAGGAACAAAATATTATGGATACTTTCAGAAATGTTTTAAATAAGTTAATTAAAATCAAGGATGAAATAGATATCCATCTAAAAATTCATAGCGAAGGGGTGTCCTTACATATTCCCAGAACAATTCTTGATACTCTCGGAAAAAAGAAGATGTAGACAAAATTATGGACGAGGCATTGGGTATTTTAATTAGTATTTTAACAGGGAACGAAGAAAATTACAAAAATGCAAAAGTTAAAAGTGAAAGCAACCTATCTGATGAACAGGAAAAGTTCGCACTCGTAAAAGAACTATTTATCACTGAAGACTTAGTTAATGATTTCAAATTCCTGAGTACGTGTAGTGGATATGTATTAAAGCAATTAAAATCAGAAGTCTTATACCAAGAAATTGGTACCAAAGAATTGCTTAGGTACGCCAAGATTAAGATTGAGTTTGAAAGTAATGATAGCTATAGCAAGACAAAATCAATTGTATTCGAAACTAATGAACATATGTTAACAAACCTCATAAATCAGTTAACCCGCATTAGAAATACTTTGCGAGAAAGGGTGAGTTTAGATGGATATAAAATATCACAATAATCGTTTTTATGGTTTAAAAAACTATAATATGGACAATATAACTGAAGTAGATATTATAAAACAATCTAGAAAAAGAGGTCCAAAAAGCCAATTTTTTATTATGCAACAATTGCCCAGAGATGAATATAATATGGAAGAATATGTATCATATGGGACACCTACCAAGGACCAGAAAGAGATAAATATAAATTATTATTATAACGTATACATTAATAAGCCTTTAGGAGAGAAAGAGTTCCCTAATATAGGGGGTGAATTAATGGACGAAGAACGAGACAAAACATGGGAATTAGTTAAAAATTGCCAAGATTTACTGGCCAAAAATACAAGAGAGCGTCTAGAGACTGTATTGAATGCCTTGGTGGAAGAAAGAATGAAAAGACTTAGTGTAGATAAGCTAAAAGCAATATTTTCGCTGTATAGTGAAGGGCTCTTAGAAACTGATGATGTACTACGTCTTGGAAATATTGACTTTTATCAGTTTCGTGAGTACCTGAACGACCATAATATCCCCTACCGTTATGAAGATAACTACAATGAATCTTTAGATGATTATAAGGATTTGTTGTGATATGATTGCTGTTTCGAATACTACTGCCATAATATATTTGGCAGAAATAGATCATCTCCATATTTTAAGGGGATTATTTGGTGATGTTTTGGTACCTGAACAAGTCTATCGTGAGATTAAGGAGCCCACGAAAAACAAAGTAGTTAGTTGTAACTGGATCAAAAAAGTTAAAATACACTCTGCTAAAACTTATGAGTACTTGACAAATATAGTACACCTTCACCCCGGAGAGGCCGCTGCAATTACATGGTGCACTTGAGAAGGATGCCAATTACCTGATAATGGATGAAACTCATGCTCGAATAGAGGCAAATATAATCATTAAACAAAATAATCTTAGCTTAAAGATTATGAGCTTACCAACAATGCTGAAAATCGCATATAAACGTAAAATTATTCAAAACTATCTGGATACACTATACCAATTATATAGAGCTGGATATATGCCATCTTGTTTAGATAAAGATACTTTGTTTAAACTCAATGAAGAATAAACATTTACTTGGTTCACTGTTTTTCGCTGTGAGCCTTTAGATCGCTTAGTGTAAATCAATCGAAGGACTATAGTAAGGTAACCTTCACCAACTCGGCAACTACTGAAACAGTTAATAGTCCATCCATAAACATTCCTCTTTCTCCATAATTGTCGAAATATTTCATTGATTAATTTAATTAAAATGGATTTAAAATTGAATGATTTTGTATAAAAAAGGCAATGGATCATGAAATACCGGGATTTGTGACTCCCGGCAACAAGCCATCAATATGCCATCACCGGGGCAATAGCATCATCAAAAGTAAGAGTTGCTGTCTTTAAAAACACCTGCTTACCTGCCGCCATAAACTGGCTCAATAGTAGGTTAATCTCCCTCTGCTCTATCAAAAGTTCCTGCCTGTCAGCTTTTTGCCCTCTAGTGCCGTCGCTTTCAGCTTGTTAATTTGTTCTCTTAACTGTTTTCCAGTTCTTTTTTTTCCAATTCTGCCTCAAACAATGCAGGGAATGGGCGTAGCCTTTCAGCAGGTTGCGCCAAGCCTACCTATCCATCCAAATTTGCCCTTATTATTCAAACCAACATGTAATTATTTAAGCACTATAAAACTGTACACAACATATTATCGGTCTGTTCCCTTGCTCGGTACAAATAATAATCATATTCCGAAAAAACTCTTTGCACTATTGGTTGTAACTGCTGCCACTTCTTCAGGGGAAAGATCTTTGATCCTGGAGATCTCCTCTATTACCGCAGTCAGGTAAGAGGGTTCATTCCTCTTGCCTCGCCAGGGTTGGGGGGCCAGGTAAGGGCAGTCTGTTTCCAAAAAAATGCGCTCTAGTGGGACCTTGGAGACAACCTCCCTCAGTTCATTGTTTTTGGGGTAGGTCAGTGTTCCGCCAATACCCAGATAATATCCCCTTTCCAGGCAGATATCAGCTACCCGCTGGTCCCCGGAAAAGCAGTGGATCACTACCCCTGCCAGCCCTGGGAAGTCTTTTAAAATGGAAAGGACTTCATGGTGTGCCTCCCGGTCATGGATGATCACAGGAAGGTTCAATTCCCCAGCGATTTCCAGCTGTTTTCTAAAAACATCTACCTGGATTTCCGGTGGAGAGAAATTGTAATGGTAATCCAGGCCGATCTCCCCCCAGGCTACGACCTTACTGCTTTCGCACAGGAGACGCAGCCCATCCCAGGTGCGGGGCACCACATCTTTAGCATCATGGGGATGCACCCCCACAGCAGCATATATCTGTTTGTGCTCCTCCGCCAGGGCAACCGCCCGGCGGGAGGAGCTGAAATTGCTTCCAACACTGATCATCTGAGAAACACCGTTTTCCTGTGCCCTTGCCAGAACAGCGTTCAAATCAGCGGAAAACTTGTCATCATCCAGATGAGCGTGAGTATCAATTATTTGATAAGCCATTTTGCTACCCCCAGTTGTGATTAATCAAAACCGCCGGTGGAAACTGTTCCCACCGGCCGGTTTAAGCTCTCTGCCGCAACCAGCGGCATTTCAATCCCCATTTTTTGCCTTAATGCAACTATTTTACACGGCTGCCTGGGGGAACTTCCCGGTCCACAGTAAGGACCCCTAGGTCATTCCCTTCACTGGCGGCCAGAATCATACCATAAGAGGTAACACCCCGCAGTTTGACCGGTGCCAGGTTGGCAACGATCACCACCGATTTTCCGACCAGGGATTCGGGGGTGTAGTGCTGGGCAATACCTGCCACAATGGTCCTTGTTTCCTCTCCCAACTCAACTTCCAGCTTAAGCAGCCGGTCAGCCCCCTTTATCTTTTCCGCACTCTTGACCACAGCCACCCGCAGGTCCAGCCGGGCAAATTCATCTATGGTGATCTGCGGCTTTTCTGCTGGAGCCTTTTCTTTGCTCCCTTTTACTGCTTTCTTCTCAGTTGCTTTCTCTTCTTCCTTTCCGCTCTTCACTTCTGCTTCACTTTCCAGCATGATACGCGGGAAAATACCTGGACCAGGTTCTATGCGAAGATTGACAGGCATTCTGCCCCAATCCTCAGTGCTGTCCCAACTGTGCAGTTCCGGCTGGTTGGCAATCCCAAACTGGCTAAACACACGCTCAGGAAAAACAGGCATAAAAGGTGAACACCAGATGGTCAGGATGCGCACCGCTTCACTGAGGTTATAGAGAACGGTCTTTAGCCTCTCTTTTTGCTCAGGGTCCCGGGCTAAAACCCAAGGGGTTGTTTCATCAACATAGCGGTTGGCACGGCGCACCAACTTCCAGATGGCAGCCAGGGCGCTGCTGAAATCCATTCGCTCCAACTGCTGCTCCAACTCCACTTTCACTTCCCGGGCACAGTTGATCAGATCATCATCAGGGCTCTCAGCTGGGCCAGGTGCAGCCAAAACACCGCCTTGGTATTTTTTGATCATGCCCAAGGTACGGCTGATCAGGTTCCCCAGATCATTGGCCAGGTCTGTATTGATCCTGTTGATCAGGTCCTCCTCACTGTAGTAACTGTCACCGCCATAGGGAAGTTCCCGCAACAGGTAGTAGCGCACTGCATCCACCCCATAGCGGTCGATTAAGATCATGGGGTCAACCACATTCCCCTTTGATTTGGAGATTTTCCCTCCCTCCAGCAGCAGCCAGCCGTGGCCAAAAATGGTGCGCGGCAGAGGGAGCCCCGCAGCCATGAGAATGATCGGCCAGATCACCGAATGGAAGCGGACAATATCCTTTGCCATCAGATGAACCGCATGGGGCCAGTAGTGGTCAAAACGCTGATCCCCATCTTGCCATCCCAGAGCTGATAAATAGTTGACCAAAGCGTCAAACCAGACATAAACCACATGCTCAGGTGCAAAGGGAACCGGAACACCCCATTTGAAGCTTGTCCTGGAGACACAGAGGTCCTCCAGCCCGCTCTTGATAAAATTGATCATTTCATTACGCCGGGAGGCTGGTTGGATAAAGCTTGGATTCTCTTCTATGTATTGCAGCAGGCGGTCCTGATACTTGGAAAGCCTGAAAAAGTAACTCTCTTCTTTAACATGCTCTACCGGCCGTCCACAGTCCGGGCAGTTACCATCAACCAACTGCCGTTCCAGCCAGAAGGCTTCACAGGGGGTGCAATATAAGCCCTCATAATAGGACTTATAGATATCCCCTTGCTCATACAGCTTTTGAAAAAGAGCCTGAACAGCCTTTTCATGGCGTGGCTCAGTGGTACGGATAAAATCATTATTGGTGATCAGTAATCTTTCCCATAATTGTTGAAAGGAGGCAACAATCTTATCTACATAGCTTTGCGGGTCCATACCCTTTTCCGCAGCCTTCCTCTCTATTTTCTGACCGTGTTCGTCAGATCCTGTCAAAAAAAACACATCATAGCCACGCATCCGCTTATAGCGGGCCATACAATCTGCTGCCACTGTTGTATAGGCATGTCCGATATGCAGTTTATCACTGGGGTAATAAATCGGTGTTGTTACATAAAAAACTCGATCATTCATCGTTTCACCTGCTGATGCCTTTTCTTCTAACACAGGTTTAACTCCTTTCATGGTGAATATCTTTAAAAAATTATTATACCAAAAAAGTACTGCAACGGCCAATTCTTACAAGATCTAAAAATTTATATATTTTTTTGCAAAAAGGGGTTGACTGTTAATGGTAAAGCTGGTATGCTTTCCTTAGCGAATCTTGTCGAATAATATACGGGAGAGGGGGACGAGCATGAAGTCAACAGGTGTCGTACGTAAAGTGGACGAGCTCGGCAGGGTAGTAATCCCTATTGAGCTGCGGCGCACTTTAGGCATCGCAGAAAAAGATGCACTGGAGATCTACGTTGATCACGAAAAGATCATCCTGAAAAAATATGAGCCAGCCTGCATCTTCTGCGGAAATGCTGACAACATAACCCATTTCCGTGGGAAAAACATCTGCCAGGAATGCTTAAAAGAAATGGCTCGTGAAGCAGGTTGATGCCAACAGCTCTAGCATGACCATACCCCGATTCTGATAAAACCCCTCTTGAGGGGTTTTATTTTTCTTTCATCATCCATGGTACAGTCTGTACACCTGGCTTTTGCTCAAATCGAGAGCTTTCCCAACAGCCCGGCAGGCCTGATGCAGATCCGACCCGGCTCTGATGAGAGCAGTCACCGCTTCCTTGACAAGCTCACTATCTACTGACAGGGGATCCGCTGTTGTTTCGGTTTTTCCCTCTACCACCAAGGTGATCTCCCCTTTAGGCGGTGCTGCAGAAAAATGCTCCAGTGCACTGGCAAAAGAACCCCTAAAAACCTCCTCAAAATGTTTAGTGAGTTCTCTGGCCACTGCCACTCTTCTTTCAGCACCCCAAATATCGCAAAAATCCTGCAGTGTTTCCTGAAGCCGGTGGGGTGCCTCATAATAAACACCTGTCCAGGGATTTTCCTCCTGCTCTTTGAGCTGCTGCCTCCGCTCCCCTTTTTTGCGCGGCAAAAAGCCGAAAAAATAAAAAGGATAAGGCTTAAAACCAGAGATTACTAGGGCGGCAATAACAGCAGAGGGGCCAGGCAGAACTGTTACCTGATGGCCGGCTTCCAAGGCCTGCTGCACCAAGATGTAGCCCGGATCCGATACCCCTGGTGTGCCTGCATCACTCACCAGGGCAATCTCTTTCCCCTTATCCAGTTCAGCCAGCAGAGAAGATGCCTTTCCCCGCTCATTATGCTGATGATAGCTTGTGGTTTTGGTGGTTATTCCATAGTGGTCCAGGAGTTTGCGGGTATGACGGGTATCTTCGGCAGCAACAAGATCAACCTGTTTCAACACCTCAAGGGCGCGCAGGGTGATATCATCCAGGTTCCCCAGAGGTGTGGCACAGAGATAAAGCCTGCCCATTTATTCCTCCTCCACCTCTATTATCTCATCTTCTTCCTCTATTATCTCATCATCTTCCCCTTCCCCATCCTCTGCTGTAGTTTCCTGATTGCAGCAACCATAGCATTCATTCTCAAATTTCAGGCAGCACATCAAGCGGCCGCAAAGCCCGCTGATTTTACTGGGATTTAAAGAGAGATTCTGGCCCTTGGCCATACGGATGGAGACCGGTTCAAAATCACCCAACCAGGTACAGCAGCAGAGTTCCCTGCCACAGGGACCGATACCACCCAGGAATTTAGCCTCATCCCGGACACCGATCTGCCGTAGCTCAATCCGGGTTTTGAAAATGGCTGCCAGGTCTTTCACCAATTCCCGAAAATCCACTCTTCCCTCTGCAGTGAAATAAAACAGTATTTTCCCTACATCCAGAGTAAATTCCACATCGATCAGCTTCATGGGCAGCCCGTGTTCCGCGATCTTTTCTTCACAAATGGCAAAAGCCTCACGGGCGCGCTTTTTGTTTTCCTCAATGGTTTTTATATCATCTTCAGTGGCCTTGCGGATCACCTCACGCAAAGGGGCAACAATCTTTTCCACAGGCATTTCCCGTGGCCCTATGACAACAGTACCAGCCTCGATCCCCCTTATAGTCTGCACAATAACCAGGTCATTTACTTTAAGCTCTTCTTCCCCTACCTTAAAATAGTATATCTTCCCTGCGGGGCGGAAGCGCACACCTACAACAGTAACAGTACCGCTCTCAGGCAGTTCTACAATTGTATCGTTATCCTCTTTGAACTCGCAAAACTCTTGAGCTTCATCCATTTTCATCCCTACTTTCCAAAACAATAGTGCTGCCGCACTGCAATTTTCTCTGTACCCGATAAAGGGTCAGACTCAACACCAGTGGTACAGAAGCGTTCTCCTCCAACTGCCTCATCCCCTCCAAGAGCAGGCTCAAACAGGTAGCCAAAGAGCTTTTTCGTTCAAACCGGTATTCCCGTTCCAAAACAGTTAACACAGCCTGCAGTAAATTGCGGGCAACCCCCCGGTCTGATCCCAAAAGACGCAGCTCTTTGAGCAGTTTTGCAGGAGTGCCATCTTTCAGAATTCTGACAAAGCTGTCAGCCTCCTGCTCCTCCCCTGACCCTAGTTTTTCTCCACCGCCCCTGAAGTAAACCACCCTGCAGCGGGATACAATTGTGGGCAACAGAGAGCGTTCATCCTCAGTGGTCAGCAGAAAAACCGTACCAGGGAGAGGCTCTTCAAGAACTTTCAGCAAACTGTTGGCTGCAGGTGCAGTCAACAGTTCCGGCTGTTCCAGCAGAAACACCTGATGCCTGCCTAAATTGGGCCTGTACCTGAAAAAGGAATTCCATAAACGCAGCTGCTCCATTTTGAGAGAATTGCCCTCAGGCTGCAAGTAATGGTAATCGGGATGCAACTGTTGCAGCCAGGCCTGGCAGGATACGCAAGCATTACAGGGGTGACCATCTTCCGGTTCCAGGCAGAGCAGTCCCTGCACAAACCACATCACTATTTCTTTTTTCTCTTCTGAAGAGCGGCCAGCCATTAGATAAGCATGGGCGATGGATCCCTTCTTTAGATCCTCCTTAAGCTGGCCCCTCACCAGGCTGTCACCCCGGAGTTTCAACTCTTCAACCCCCTTAAAAAACCCCTCCTTGATGGCTCCCTTTGATAAATGCTATTAGATGCTTCCAGACCTGCTGATGAACAAGCTCAGGCTGAGAAGATGCATCAACAACCCTGATCCTCTCCGGGTATTTCTTGACTAAAAAGTGGTAACCATCCCATACCCTCTGGTGGAAAGTGATATCCTCCTGTTCCAGCCGGTCCTTTTCCCTTTTCTTTCCCCTTTTCAGTCCCTCTTCAGGGGGGAGGTCAAGCAAAATAGTGCAGAACCTTCCCAATCTATTTAAAGCAAAACGGTTAACCTGCCGCAGCATTTCCAAATCAAGACCCCGTCCAAACCCTTGATAAGCAAGGCTGGAGTCCACAAAACGATCACAGAGAACAATCTTTCCTGCAGTCAATGCCGGAAGGATTACCTCAGCCACCAGTTGGGAACGGGCACTTGCATAAAGGAGTGCTTCAGTCACCGGGGACATCTCTCTGTTATCGGAATCCAGCAAAAGCTGCCTGATCATCTCTGACAGCCGGGTTCCCCCGGGTTCTCTGGTCATCAGCACAGAATAGCCCATATTTTGCAGTCGTTCCGCAGCCAGTTTCACCTGGGTGGTCTTTCCTGCTCCATCTGGTCCCTCAAAAACGATCAGCTTCCCTGGATATTCCACCAACTCAACTCCCTGCAACAATTTTGATCAAACCCTTTTTCTGGCCTGGCCAGCTGCCCCCAGCCCTTTCCCAGTCATGTAAAAACTCCAGCAGTTCACCATCGATCCGCTCCCCCGGACAGAGCACAGGCACTCCCGGTGGATAAGGGGCGATCACCTCAGCTGCGATCTTACCCAGTGCACTGTCCCAAGGTACCAGGGAGAAATCTGCAAAAAAGGCCTCCCGTGGTGTCAGCAACTGCTGGGGAAGGGGTAGTCCCCTGAAATCAGGAACTGAACGGCTTTTCCCACTGCATGTAGAGCAAGCGGTAGCCAGTGAGGAAAAACCATCGATCAGAAGGTCAGCCTTTTCCAAACTGGCCGGGCCTAGAATAAGAACAAGATTATAAAAATCAGCCATCTCTACCAGGATTCTTTTCTGCCTGTACAGCCAGTCTGCAGCCTCAAAGCCTGTAATCCCCAGCCCTCGCACATTGACGATCAGCCGGGAAGGATCATACTCAACCACACCGGGCAGCTCCAGCAGTTTACTCCCTGGGGCAAAAAGCCCTGGGATCCGGGAGATCTCCAAACGCAGCCTATGGCCTAGATGAGCCACAGCCTCCCACTGCTCCTCCTCCTGCTCACACTGACAGCAGGCGGCATCCAAAGAGGCCATTAACAGATAGGATGGACTGCTGGACTGAACTATCCGCAGGGCATCCCTGAGCCGCTGGTCACCTTTCTCCCTGCAATGGAGAAATGCCGCCTGAGTAAAGGCTCCCAACACCTTATGGGCACCCTGTGCCGCAAAATCCGCGCCTGCCTGGAGAGCAGTTACCGGGAAGAGCTCACTGGCTACAAAATGGGCTCCATGGGCCTCATCAACCAGCACCACACACCCCTTTTGGTGTGCTGTTTTAACCTGCTGCCCCAGATCTCCGGTCAATCCATAATAATTAGGGTGCAGCAACACAACCAGCGGTTTTTCCCCATTATCTTCCTCAGTCAAAATCTTCTCCAGACTGCAGGTTTCCACCTGGCCTAGCAACCCCAAATCGGGAGAATACCCAACAGGTAAATACATAGGCTCTGCTCCGCTCAGGATCAAACCGTTGATCACTGACTGATGGCTGGACCTGGGGAGCACAACCTTCTTACCTGGTCCGCTCTGGGCCAGCATAACAGCAAGAATACCAGCGGTAGTGCCGTTTACCAGAAAAAAGGTCTCAGTTGCTCCAAAATAAGCAGCAACTCGATCTTGTGCCTCAGCAATAACCCCTTGCGGGTCCTGAAGGTTATCAAGCCCTGGAAGTTCTGTCAGGTCCAGCTGAAAAACCATATCACCTAACAAGTTGTGCCACTCTGGAAGAGCACCTGCTCCCTGTTTGTGCCCTGGTGTATGATAACTGATATAACCTTCCCCTGCGTGGCGGGCAAGTGCTGCCAGCAGGGGCATTCTTTCTAAACCTATATCCTCCACCACCCAAGTTGCCTGCTGTATAAAAAAACTGCCATCACTTGTTATTTTACCATATCCCTTCAGTGATGCCAGCAAAAACCCTAGCGACCTTTGGGGAATATGTCTTAACATTTCTCTCCTTCTTTTATGATCAGGTAACCACAGAAAAATAAAAAACGCAAGTTGAAACTTGCGCAGTCTAGTCGAACAGTTTCCCTCGGCAGTTTATCGCACTCCATGATGCCAAATCCTTTTAATCTTTTCTTTTATATCACAATAGCGGCTATCCCCTACCCTTGTTTCTACAATTTCCTTTTCACATCCTGTACAAAGAAAACAGCCTGAAACCACAATTCCCCCTGCAATACCTCGGGGAGGTGTTTGTTCACAAATCATACAGATGGGTAATAACACACCTTTCCTTCCTGTAGATTTTCTCCTGATTCCCCTTTGGACCATCATTTCCCCTCCCTGCGTATCTTCTACTATTATACGCAGAGAAGGCATATCCCATCCCCTTTTGGAGAGAGTAATACTACACTAGATGCTGTTTTCTCCACAGAATCATTTCCAATTTTTGAGATATTGTATAGACAAAGGGCTTAAATCACAATAGCCGCTTCACATCTTTGTTTCTTCCTATCGGCAGCACCATTATCAGGCCCTTTATTTCTCAAATATTCCACTGCTATATGATTGGCCCAAACATGGTGAGCATAACACTGATCACACAGAAAATATCTTGTTCCTCCGATGTTTCTTGGGAGGGCATGCTTTCTTCCACAGGCGTAACACACCTCAGGTAAGCCTTTTGTCACTCCCATCCCTCCAATCCTAGATACTAAGGCCTAAAGTCCCAGTTGATCATCGACTATCCTCCTCAGATTTAAGTCCCTTTTTGGATATATTCGGGCTATTTCCCAAAATTCCTGCTAGATAAGGGAAAAATTAAAATAAATAATCAATATTGGTTTTAATATGTAAACTGCCTGCTAATATAATATATCTTGTCATAATAAAAGACCTGAAAAAATCACCAACAGAAATAATCCACCCAAACTGACAAAAAGTTAACAGAAAAAACCTGGTCTTCCAAATATACCAATGAGTCTCCTGGTCAATTATCAAAAAAACAAGAAAGCCGGCTGTCAGCGCAGCCGGCTTCAAGGGACTAGAGCAGTTTGACAGCTTAATCCTTATCTTTACCGGTTTTACGGATGATAGCAATGGCGCAGTCCGGGCAAACCTGCTCACAGATGCGGCAGGCCTTGCACTTTTCCGGATCAGGAATCACTGTTGGGGTGCCGTAAACCCCCAGTTCCTCAGACCAGCTTAAAGCTTTTTCCGGGCACTTTTCCCGGCAAAGCCCGCATCCCTTACATAAACCGGGGAAAATGCTGAATATTGCTTTCCCTTTATGCACATCTTTGCTTATAGCTTTTAATGCGGCCTTCTTCATCTTCAGGCCACCCCCATTTCTGCTACCAATTGGTAACCCCTCTCCAGGGCTTTGAAGTTCAGTTCCCGCAGTTCAGGGTTCTGTTCGAATTTATAGCCAAGCTTTTTCTCAATAGCTTCTTTTGCTTTCTCTAAACTAACCACTTTGGTGACCCCGATCACAGCACCCATGATCAACACATTGAAAACCCGCGGGTGCAGTTCCTTATTTGCTGTTTCCAGGGCAGGGATGGCTATGATTTTCTTGGCGTTTTTCGGCAGGTCATCCTCAACACCCTTGATACTGGCATCATAGATAAACAGGGTCCCACTGCCCACATGCATCCCCATTCTCCGGACTGCCCGGTCGCTGAGGGCAATTACAATATCACCGGTCTTGAACTTCGGGGCACCGATCTTTTGATCACCGATCTGGACAAAGGCGATCGATACCCCACCCCTCTGTTCTACACCAAAGTTGGGAATATACAGAAACTCTTTTCCCTCCAAGGCCGCCGCCTCGGTCAGGATCATGGCCACTGACTGGACTCCCTGGCCGCCTTCACCTGCAATCGCTATTCTAACAGCTTCACCCATTGCTTATCCCTCCTTGATCACAGGGACTTTCAGTTCGCCGAGAGGGTACTGTTCGGGCATTGTTTTCTCGACAAACTCCCATGTCTTTTCGGCATTGGTACGCCAGTTGGTGGGGCAGGTGGACAGAGCCTCCACAAAGGAAAACCCTCTCATGGCCACTTGGTTCTCCAAAGCCTTCCTGATGTATTCTTTCAGTTTCCGGAATTTGGCCACACTACCCCGGGCAACATAGGCGCCCTCCTGGGTTATGGCTGCTACCATTTCAGGCCCCATCATGGGATAACCGGCCTGTTCTACATCCCTGCCAAAAGGAGTTGTCTCTGTCTTCTGGCCGGGCATAGTGGTAGGGGCCATCTGCCCTCCGGTCATGGCATAAACAGTGTTGTTGACCAAAATCACTGTGATTTTATCATCCCTGGTGGCAGCATTAACCAGGTGCTGGGACCCGATGGCATATCCACCACCATCACCCATATAGGCGATCACTATCCTGTCAGGCCTTGCTTTTTTAATACCCACCATCACCGGTGTGGTTCTCCCGTGGTGGGTCTGGACTGTATCCACATTGAAGAAGTCCCAGGATAGGAGGGAGCACCCGATATCACATCCAAATACCACCCGGTCCTGGATCCCCATTTCATCGATCACTTGCCCCAGTGCTTTCAAAACCAGCCCATGTCCACAACCAGGGCAGAATTTATGGGGTTTGGATGCTGGATTCCAGCTTTTCGGCATTTTCGGTTGTATATCCATCACTAGTCCTCCCTTCCCTCTAATACGTTTTTCAGGTCCGCCAGAACCTCTTCAGGTGTAACACCTACACCAGGGCGCAGGAGAGTGTGAATAGGCAGATCCATACCATAAAGGTTATCTTTGACGATTTTCAGCAACTGTCCATAGGCTGATTCCACAACCATCAGCTGCTTTGCCTTCGCTGCCGCCTGACGCAGCTGTTCCTGTGGGAAGGGTCTCAGTGTGATGGGACGGAAGTAACCAACTTTCTGTCCCTCATCAGCCAGCTTCCTGACCGCCATGGCTGCAGAGCGAAAAACAACTCCATGGGCTATGACCAAAATATCGGCTTCATCTGTATTGAATTCATCGTATTCGATAATCTCCGGCGCCATCTGCTCATACTCCTGGATGTCCTTCTTCAGGACTTCCTCTAATTCTTCTTCAATATTATAGGTATTGCGCAGATGAGCAGGTGGGCGGTCTTCCCCGGGCATCCCCGGTTTCCCCACAAAGGCTTCTGTGGGAACCATTTCGATACCCCTCTCCTCTGGATCATAGATCAGCAGGGACTCCCGCATTTTCGCCTGATAACCATCAGCCAACACAAAAGTAGGGAAGCGGTACTTCCAGGCTGTATTAAAAGCCTTGATGGTATAGTCATACAACTCCTGGTGAGAAGATGTAGAATACACCACCCGCAGTCCCTCTCCATTACCTCCAAAACAGGTCAAGGTAACTTCCTGCTGAGAATAGATCACTGTTGCAGTAGAAGGGCCTCCCCGCTGCTGCACCACAACAACAGTTGGAATGCGCATGGCTTCTGCCATGGACATCGGTTCCTGCATCAGCACATTCCCCGGCCCCGCGGTGGCTGTAAAAGCCCTCTTTCCGGTCAATACCCCCCCTATAGTGGTAAACCCTGCAGACAGCTCGTCCTCTGTCTGCAGAAATTTTCTTCCATGTTTCGGGGCAAGCCGTGTCCAATACTGCATAATCTCATTCTGCGGAGTGATAGGATAGCCATACATGATCTCTGCTCCGGCAGCAAGTGCAGCCCAAGCCACAGCCTCATTGCCGGTCATAAAAACCTTTTTTTCTCCTTCAATAACACCCATTTCAGTAACACCCCCTAATATCTTTCTCAATACTCAGAAAATAAAAATAAACAGTATCTACCACTACCAAAAGGCCTGGGGTAAATACCTTTTGATTACACGTACCGGATGCCCATACCAATCAATTTTGCCAAGGGATGGTGCCAGTACTTCCATCACTGATGTGGCTACGACCGGCAGTCCCAGAATAGCCGCTGCTTCTTTTACTATCTGAGCCCCCTGTTTGACAAAATCCAAATCTGTATCCTCTCCCAAGTGGGAGTTGTTGATTAATCCATCAACCCTTCCTAAGGACCGAACATGATCAACTATATCGGCAACGGTCCCGGTCATTGGTCTGGCGATATTGATGACCGCATAAACTTTCAGATCCTGTTCCTCTGCTGCACCCTCAACTAAATTGAGTACCTGGGCGCCGAAAGAACCATATCCGATATCAAGGATCACATCTCCTGGGTGCCGCAGGCAAAAACGTACCTCCGGCTTTAAAATATTGCCTGTTTCCCCCAGGCCGATCATTTCCCCGGTATCCCAGGCCAGTACAGTAACCCCTTCTTCCTCTAACTTCCGTTTCAGCGGCCTCAAGGTGTAACAGGGTTCCACCAGGTCCAGGTCTACCAGGGTCACCTTGCGCCCCAGATGAGCAAGTTCCAGGGCACGGTTGACAGCGTTCTCACTTTTCCCACTAGCATACTCACCAATATACGCCTCTAGCACACGTTTCGGCAGTTTTTCCGGGTTCATGGAGATTACCTCTAAATTTGAGGAGCACCTGTTTGGTGCTCCGTTGTAGTAGAACAACTACTGATTCCTGAATAATTTGATTATATGCAAAAGAAGGCAGGTAGGTCAAGAACTTGCCAGCTTAATCACACTAATAATTTTAGAGCAGCCAGCAACAAAAAACCCGGGAAACCCAGCAGCCCTAAAGTTATGATGCTGGCCGGATTGACCCCTAATGTAAAACCCATTGACCCGGCACAATAATTAACCAACAAGAGAAACAAGCCACCCAAAACCATACGCAGCCCGATAGAGATAAGAAAGCGTATCTGTTTCCAAAAGGCCTGTCCCACCACAAACAACAAAAAAAGGCCGAACAGCACCCCTATAACAGTACCGGCCATTATTAATCCTCCCTAATCCTTCCCGGCCCGTATCTTTTTCCATAAATAGACATAGCGTTTTTCCGCGGCCTTTAAGGAAAGGATGGCATATTCCACCAGGTCGGGGTCCGTTGCCTGTTCGAAAAATTCCCGGGCTGCCAGCCATTCACGGTGAGCTTCCGCCAGAGCTAAATGATCATCATTAAGCTCATTCCGCTCTTCACTCTGGAAGACTTTAGCAAGGTTACGGGTTTGGTTTGCCAACCAGCCAACCATAAGATAATTCCCCCTGAGCAATTTTTTTGAAGTCTCTTTATAGTCTATGACTATCAGCTCAAAAAATTGCCCGCAGGAGGAAAAAATTACATTAAATAACCTGCCTGCCCAACAGTGACCTGCTCAAAGTAGCGGTATCAGCAAACTCCAAATCCCCTCCCACAGGGAGTCCATGAGCAATCCTGGTTACCTTGGGAACTATAGGTTTGAGCAACTGAGCCAGATAAAGAGCAGTAGCCTCCCCTTCCACATTAGGATTGGTGGCCAGGATCACCTCTTTAATATCCCCTTTGCTTACCCGCTTTAACAGTTCTGCAATTTTTAGATCATCTGGCCCGATGCCATCCATCGGGGAAAGAACCCCATGGAGTACATGATACACACCATTAAACTCACCAGTGCGCTCAAAGGCTATTATATCCCTGGGCCACTCCACAACACAGAGCAAAGACCTGTCCCGTTTTTCATCCCGGCACAATTCACAGGGGTCTGTATCTGTGAGATTCCCGCAGACTGAGCAGAAAAAAATCTTTTCTCTGGCATCAAGGATGGCCTGAGCAAGCCCTTCCGCCTCTCCCTCTGGCGCATGGAGGAGATAAAGGGCCAAACGCTGGGCAGTTTTTGGCCCAATACCCGGCAGTTTGCGCAGGGCCTCAATCAATGCTGCCAATGAGCTAGGATAAAGATGCAAAACCCATCACCTGCGTTTTCCTAAAAAAGCCCTGGGATTTTCAAACCGCCGGTTACCTTTTCCATTTCTTCTGCTGCCCTTTCCCGGGATTTCTTCAATGCATCATTGACCGCAGTCAAAACCAGGTCCTCCAGCAGTGTGGGATCATCAGGGTCAATAGCCGCAGGATCAATATGCACCTCCTGCAGTTCCTGATGGCAATTGGCCACGATCTTTACAGCACCGCCTCCTGCACTGGCCTCTACAGTGATCTGGCCCAGTTCTTCCTGTACCCGGGCCATTTCCTTCTGCATCTTTTGAACCTGTTTCATCATCTTTTGCATATTGCCAAAGCCCATTTACGCGCCCTCCTTTTACATCTTTTTAACAATCCTGGCATCAAACAAGGTTAATGCCAGGTTCAATAACTCCGATTGTACCTTAGTTTCTTTACTATCATTAAACTCTTCAGTTTCCTTAAGATCGTGAGTTTTCTCAGCTTCTTTAGCAACTTCGACTTTTTTTAACACTTTGGTTGTCTGTTGAGGGGGTTCGCTTTCCCTTTCAGCCTCTATTTCCAATTGCAATGTACATCCCCATTCCCGCAGTTTGTTTTGTAGAAAATTAAAGGCATCCTTTCCCGGCTTGATCAGATCACAATAAAAAGAAGGTGCTGCCAGAAACAGTCGATTCCCGTCCTTTCTCAAGCGGCATTGGGGAAGAACTGAAGCCAAAAGAGGATATTTGCCTGTATTCTTGATCAAATAATTCTTGATCTCTGCCAAATCTATCTCAGGACCCTGATCAGAGTCAGGATCATCTGTCACAACAGGATCTAAGGCAGGGTTAACCACCTCAGAACTGAGCCTTTGATTAAATGGCCTGCTCCGGTAAAGGGTTTTTCCTGCTGGATTCTGGATGCTTTGCTCCCGGACTGCTTGGTCCTGTTCTTCTCTGCTTTGTTCCTGATCATCAGTTGGAGATGTTGCACTGGTCAGTCGAAGGAGAGTTAGTTCAAGGATAAGATCTGGCCTGGAACTGCCTTTCATCTCCCCTTCAGCCAGAGCTATTCCCCTTAAGAATCGGGCATAAAATCTCTGCTCTCTGCTCCCTGTATTCTGAGCAAAAAGCAAGTCCCGCACATGATCTGCCAGCTGCAACAGCACCTGCCGGGGGTCACAACCCCGTTCAAAAAGGCCATCTAACTGCCTGAGTACTGCAGGCACATCAGCTCTAGCTGCTGCAGCAACAATTCCCTCTAACTCCTGCTGCCCTAAAGCTCCGGTTAAAAACTCAATATCCTTTCTCTGGATCTCCCCTCCGGTGAAACTTGCCGCCTGATCTAAGAGCCCCAAAGCATCTCGCAAAGCACCTCCCGCTTGGCGGCTGATCAACTCCAGGGCCTCATCATCCACTGTCCACTTTTTGGACTTAGCCACCTGTGACAGATGGGCTTTGATGGCAGCACGGCTGAGCCGCCGGAAGTCAAAGCGCTGACAACGGGAAAGTATAGTCAAAGGAACCTTATGGGCCTCTGTTGTAGCCAGTATGAAAACCGCATGGGCAGGGGGCTCCTCCAGGGTTTTTAACAGGGCGTTAAAGGCCTCACCGGTCAGCATGTGGACCTCATCAATGATATAAACCTTATATTTTCCCCCACTGGGTGCCATACCGACCTTCTGTTTCAGATCCCGGATCTCCTCAATCCCCCGGTGGGAGGCGGCATCCATCTCGATCACATTGAGGGATATTCCTTTGGTAATGCTCTCACAGGAAGGACATTTATTGCAGGGTTCATTTTCATTATCATTAAAATTTATGCAGTTCAAAGACTTGGCCAGAATACGGGCTGTGCTGGTTTTCCCGGTTCCCCGTGGTCCACAGAAAAGATAAGCATGAGCTATACGCCCCATCCTTACAGCATTCTGGAGAGTACGGCAAACATGCTCCTGCCCAACAACATCACGGAAAAACTGCGGCCGCCATTCCCTGTATAAAGCCACCTGTTCCATAGCTATACCCCCAGCTGATACAAATTAAATATATTATAACTGCCTCTAAATAGCAAGTTGGTCGTTAATCGTTGGTGGTTGGTCGTTGGAATATTAGAAACAAAAAACCGCCATCCCTCGTGTGTCAAGGGATAGCGGGCTTTTTTCTGCGGTTTGGTGTAAAAGCCAGACTAACAACCAACCATCATTTAGGTCGTTGGTTAGAAATTAGTCGTGACCAATCAGGGGGACGGGTTACCTATGTCTTAGCCGAACAAAAAAACCTTTTCTAACCACCAACCACTAACCACTAAAAATAAAGGCCGTGCACCTGCCTTCGAATAGTACCTTCCAGGCGTTACCGGTGCAGTTAGCTCGTTTCAGGCACCCCCGCGGCACCCAGGAGTTCACCACTTACCGCTGCTTCCTTCCGGACCTGACGGGGTTCATGGGTTCCTGCTGCGCGGGACCCAAAGGTCAACACCACTTACACCGGGCAGCCCCACAAGGCATACCCTCGGGCTGGAATTCGACCCCGCTATAGCGGATTGCGGGTTACAGGGAACCGCTACCTCCCCATCTAGCACGACCATGATTTATTCTCTGCATTGGCGCGCCCAGAGGGAGTTGAACCCCCAACCTACAGATCCGAAGTCTGTCGCTCTATCCAATTGAGCTATGGGCGCAGACAAAAATGGCGGAGAGAGTGGGATTCGAACCCACGAGGCGAGGTTTATGCCCCGCCTACTCGATTTCCAGTCGAGCGCCTTCGACCAACTCAGCCATCTCTCCGCGTTGTTCTCAGCTATTTATTATATCATGTTTTCTGACATAAGCAAAGGAACTAAAAACAATTATCGTTCACAGCAGCGCACTCAATCGTACAAGAAAAAAAGCTATCTGTCAAGGGCTTTTCCCTTTTTCCACACATTAACACACCCTGTTTCCTTAACCAATAAAATAGCGATCATCGCGATAGATACTGCAGCAAACATTATCAAAAAACCATTGCGGTAAAGAGCAGTTATTGTTAATGCATCACTATAGCGGTCAAAATAGATCCCCATCAAAATAGGCAACACAGCAGCCCCTAAAAAACCGCCGGTATTAACAATAGAAGTAGACACCCCAGCCAGCTGTGGGGGGTTGACCTCTTTTGCCACAGCAAAGGAAAGAATAAAAGTGGCACAACTGAAGCCCATCAGGAAAAAGAGGGGATAGAGAATCCCTAAGGGAGGTTTGCCTCCTCCTACAAAAACCAGCACAGCCCAGCTGGCCAGATAGCAGATACCGAAACAGATCATCGGTATTTTTCGCTTTTTGATCCTATCTGAAATCCCACCGATGGCTATGCTCCCCAGCATCAAGCCCAGTGTAGCCACCATAGGGTAATTGGCGGCTGCGCTCTTGGGCATACCGTAGACATCCATCATATAGGAAACTCCCCAGGTCCCTGAAAAAGCAATATAGGCACCAAAAAAGCCGGCAAACACGAAAAAGCCAGGCCAGGTGTGGGGGTTGGTCAGAACTGCCACCAGAGACTGGAGAAAAGGAACCTTTTCAGCTTTTGTGGGAGTTGCACTGGCTGCAGCCATCTCCCCAGGAGTGTTGCGAATAATCAGGTAGCAGAGAACAGCTATGAGGAGTGAAGCTACACCGATCACAGCAAAGGTGTGCCTCCAGGTCAAAACAGCAACCATGAACACCAGCGGTGTCTGTGCCAACAGTCCGCCTAAATTGCCGATAAAAGAGGTAACACCTGACATAGTGCTGAACTCCTGTGGCCGGAACCACTGGTCCAGTATTTTCAGGATGCAGACAAAAACCACTGATACCCCGATCCCCACCAACAGCCTCCCCAAAAAGGCCCATCCTACAGATGGGGCATAGCCGAAAATAAGGGAACCGGCAGCAGCTAAGAGCATCCCAGCGGTCACAGTTTTCCGTGCCCCCCAGGTATCTGCCAATACCCCTGTAGGAAACTGCATCAGCATATAAGCATAAAAATAGGCAGCCCCTAAATTGGCAAAGGTTGCGCTGGAAATATTAAAAGCAGTGACCAAATCATCTTTCACCACCCCAGCTGCCATGCGGTGAAAAAACACCACCAGATAGGCAACAGCCATAATACCCCATACCAGCCAACGGTAACTGCTGCCCTGTTTTGCATCAGTACTGCCTATCATCTTCTCCCCCAATTATTTACCACATTGATCTCCGCTTTCTGTTGTACACCAAAACCGCTCACAAGCTTGTTTTTTAAGATAATATCCCGGAAGTCATCATCTATTTTAGTGGCAGGATGTTTAACTTTTAACAAATACTGTTTGTTATATGTTCGTTATATTATCAGAATATCCTGTTCAATGCAATTACAACAACTCAATGCCCAATAAATACCGCTTCAATCCGTGCAGCACTGTTTTTGTTGCCAAAACACAAGGGCCTGTGTAAAATATCAATTCAAAATAAGAGCATCGATACAGATGTAGCAGAAAACAATGCAGTTAGCTGTATATTAGCTGGATAAATATAAGCAAATGGAAATATAATCCTTAGTGCTAAACAAGAAATTTCTGATATAATTATAGGATATAAATTTTATAATGCTTTGACCTCCTACACAGAGTTTATATATTTTTTATATCAATCAATAACAGTTGATCAACAACACTTACACAACACTTGCACAAGGGGCTCTATTAACACTTTTATTAATAAATACACTAATTTTCAAGGAGGTAGAATTACAGTCATGAAAGTAGGAGAGGATTACGCACTGGAGCGCACACCACTTGAAGCGCGGAGGCCGATGTGGGAGGTTTTTTTGATACGCTTCGGCACAGTTGCTACCCTATCCCAGCTTATTCTAGGAGCATCACTAGGTTATGGGATGACCACCAGAGACGCTGTACTGGCCACGATCATTGGCTGCGTGCTCCTGGAAATCGTCAGTTTCCTGATCGGTGTCGCTGGCTGCCGAGAAGGGCTGTCTACCAGCGTCCTCACCAGGTGGACTGGCTTCGGACGCTTTGGGTCCAGCCTCATAGGTTTTATCATCGCTATTTCCTGTATCGGATGGTTCGGCATTCAAAACTCTGTTTTTGCGGAAGGGATTGTACAGGCCTTGGGAGGGTCCGTCAACCTGCAGCTGATGATGGTCATCACAGGATTAGCGGTCACCCTCTTGGTGGTTTACGGCTATAAGACAATCAGCTGGACTGCTAATATCGCAGTACCTGGTTTTTTGATCGCCATGGCCTTTGCCACCTATAAAATGCTAACTGATTACAATCTCAGCGATCTGATCAATATGGCACCTCCCGGTGCTGTCATGCCTTTCGGGGTGGCTGTCACCATGGTTGCCGGAGGCTTCATGGTAGGAGCCATTATTACCCCAGATATGAGCCGTTTTAACCGCAACATCAAAGATGTATTCTGGATGACCTTTCTCAGCCTCTTTTTAGGAGAACTGATCGTCAACACCCTCGGTGTGCTCATGGCACACGCAGTAAAAAGCCCGGATGTGGTCAGCATCATGCTCACTTTGGGTGGCTGGCTCTCCGCATCCCTGGTTATTTTCGCCACCATCAAAATCAATGACATGAACCTTTACGGAGCCTCCTTAGGCACATCTAATTTCCTGGACACCGCATTCGGAATGAAGATGAGCCGCTCCACCATCACACTGGTGATCGGCATCCTGGGTACCCTGGGGTCAGTTTTGGGCATCCTGGACCGCTTTGTAGGCTTCCTCACCCTGTTGGGTGTGGCCCTGCCGCCGGTAGGAGGAATCATTATTGTTGATTACTTTATTCTCAAACGCTCCCGTAAAGTGCTGGATATTTCCCGGGCACAGAACAAGCTCCCTGACACTGTGGAAAATATCAACCCGATTGCTATTGTCAGCTGGATCTGTGCCTTCCTGGTGGGTTATTTTATCCAGTGGGGGATCCCGGCTTTTAACTCCCTATTTACCGCTGCGGTTCTTTACTGGGTAGGAAACCTAATTTTTGCTTCGACAGCAGAAAAATAAACCAGTATTTGCTAATAATTTCCTAAGTCGTCAATATTTAATATAGGAGTGAAATAAATTGCCTTACATTGATGCACAAATGGTTGAAGATATCGCCATTGGAGCCGCCTTTTTAGGTACTGGAGGTGGCGGGGACCCCTATGTGGGCAAACTGATGGCTCTGCAGGCCATTGAAAAATATGGCCCTGTGGAACTGCTCGATGTGGAACAAATACCTGATGATGCCCAGATTGTCCCTGCAGCCATGATGGGCGCCCCTACAGTACTGGTGGAAAAGATACCTTCAGGTGAAGAGGTGTTCCGTGCCTTTAATATGCTGAAAGAATATCTAGGCAAAGAGATCTATGCCACCATTCCCATTGAAGCAGGGGGAGTAAACTCCATGATCCCTATTGCTGTTGCTGCGACTCAACAACTCCCCTTGATTGATGCCGATGGCATGGGAAGGGCCTTTCCCGAGCTGCAGATGGTCACCTACCACCTCTATGGGATATCTGCCACACCAATGGTGATCGCTGATGAAAAAGGAAACACCATCTTATTAAATACAATAGACAACTTCTGGACCGAAAACTTGGCCCGGAATGCAACTGTGGTGATGGGTGGCTCAGTGATGATCGCCATCTACCCCATGACCGGGAAGGATGTCAAAAAAGCAGGTATCAGAAATATAGTCACCTATTCTGCGGAAATCGGCAAAGCCATCCGGCTGGCCCGCCAGAATGACCAGAACCCGGTAGCAGCCCTGATCAAGGTGACAGGGGGCTATCCCCTCTTTAAAGGCAAAATCGGGGATGTGATACGGCGCACCACCGGAGGTTTTGTGCGGGGCCAGGCGATCATTGCAGGCATTGATGAGTTCCGGGGCTCCAAACTGGAACTTCACTTCCAAAATGAAAATCTGATCGCCATACAGGACGGCAAGGTCGCTGCCACTGTACCTGATCTGATCTGTACAGTTGATGCGGAAACAGCCATCCCGATCACAACAGAAGGCTTACGCTATGGGCAGCGGGTGGTTGTTGTGGGCATCCCCTGTGATGAAAAATGGCGCACCCCTAAAGGGATCGAAACAGTGGGCCCTCGCTACTTTGGCTATGATGTTGATTATATTCCTGTAGAAAAAAGGGTTAAGGAGGTGCGCTAAATGAGTTACAGACTGGGAATAGATGTGGGAGGAACAAACACTGATGCTGTTATCATTGATGAAAACCTTAATCTTGTGGCCAAAGTAAAAACACCAACAACCCAGGATGTGAGTTCAGGTATTTTTACAGCAATGCGCACTGTTTTGGAGGAGGCTGCCATCCCTCCGGAGAAGATCAGCTATACAATGCTGGGGACAACTCACTGCACCAATGCCATTGTGGAAAGAAAACGGCTCTGCCGGGTTGCAGTGATCAGGTTGGCCAAACCGGCCACCCAATCAATCGAGCCGACAACCGGTTGGCCCCCAGAATTGAAAGAGGCCATCGGAAGCAGATACTACCTGGTAGAAGGCGGCCATGAATTCGATGGGCGGGAAATCTCCCCTCTTAATGAGGAAGAAATCAGAAAAATAGCACAGGAATTAAAGGGTAAAGTAGACAGCATTGCCATCATCTCCGTTTTCTCCCCCATTAATGCCGAACACGAAAAACGGGCTGGGGAAATAATAAAATCGGAAATGGGAGCGATACCTATTACCTACTCCCATGAGATCGGATCCATCGGGCTGCTGGAAAGGGAAAATGCCACTATCCTCAATGCGGCCCTGATCAATATCGCCCGCAACACTGCCAACAGCTTTGTGGATGCCTTGAAAAAAGAGGGAGTCACAAATGCAACGGTTTATATCTGCCAGAATGACGGCACACTGATGGCTGTGGACTACGCAGTAAACTACCCTATTCTCACCATCGCCTGCGGCCCCACCAACAGCATTAGGGGAGCATCTTTTTTGAGCAATGTGGAGAATGGCATCGTTCTTGATGTGGGTGGAACCACCAGTGATGTGGGGGTTATTACCAACTCCTTCCCCAGGGAGTCTTCACTAGCTGTTGAGATCGGGGGTGTGCGTACCAATTTCCGCATGCCGGACCTGGTATCTATCGGCCTGGGTGGCGGTACTATCATTCGTGAAGATAACGGTGAAATCAAGATCGGGCCTGACAGTGTGGGCTACCGGATTACTGAAGAGGCCTTAGTCTTTGGAGGCAGCACAATAACAGCTACAGATATTGCTGTGCGCCTTGGCCTGGCTGATATCGGTGATAAAGAAAAGGTAAACTGCATAGATATGGAATTTGCCCGGCGGGCTCACGAAAAAATCATGACCATGGTAGCAGAAGCCATCGATAAAATGAAGGTCAGCAAGGACCCTCTCCCCCTGATCCTGGTAGGGGGAGGCAGCATCATCATCAACGGCACCCTTGAAGGTGTAAGTGAAATACACCGCCCTGACAACTTCGATGTGGCCAATGCTCTGGGTGCAGCCATCGCACAGGTAAGTGGAGAAGTGGATAAAATCTATTCCCTCTCTGATATGACCAGAGAACAGGCTATGGATGATGCCAGAAAGCTGGCAAAAGAGGAAGCGATCAGGGCTGGAGCCAACCCGGATACTGTTACCATTGTACAGCAGGAGGATGTGCCTTTAGCCTACCTCCCAGGGAACGCTACACGCATCCGGGTGAAAGCAGCAGGGTCACTGAGCAGATAAGCTGTTAACCGGTTTAAAAGGGGTTCACCTTGAACCCCTTTTTCATTTTATTTAATTGCTTTTCCCACTTCATCCCATAAATCCTCGTCCTCAAAGCCCAATCTCCAGAAGGAACAACCTGCTAAATGATATTTTTTAACCAATTCCAGTTTCTGATTTATACTGGCAGTGTTTTCAAACCATATTTCACGCTCCCCGACTTCAGGGTCGGAATAATGAATGACCGGCCCCTGCTTTTCCTCATCCCAATTCACCTGTGCCCTGTACAGCTCAATTATCCTTTTGATCTCAACATTACCCCTGGCAACTGCCCCTCCGCCAGGCAGCCAGTCATAACCATAGGTGGCGATCCCCAAAGAAAGCTTTTCAGAAGGCAGTCCCATCTTTAATATATATTCGATATTCTCCTCTACCCACCAGAGGGGAGCCACAGGGCCGGGCTCAGTATCACTATGGCTGTAATCATAGGCCATCATAACAACCCTATCTGCCGTCTTTGCGATCTCCTGCAGATCGTAAATCTCTGCCAGATGGGAAGGGGGTTTCACAGGAGGGAGCACACAGACATCCAGCCTTTTGTTCTGAGGCAATTCCCCTCGCAGTTCAGATAAAAATGTTGTTAACCCTTCTTGATATTCTGTGTAATCCATCCCCTCACTTCTGATAATTTCCAGATCTATATTGACCCCATCAAAGCTATTGTCTCGCACAAGCTGAATGATGTTTTCTACTGCTGCTTTTCTGGCAGCGGGGTTGATGAGCACCTCTCTGCTCCTATTGCCTGCCAAAGCAATCAATGGAATCACTTTAGTGTTGCTCTCCTTTGCTAAAACCAGCGCTTCACTGTCCACATCCTCTTGCATGGTCCCATCCCCCTGCAGCCGATACCACAAAGGGGATAATTCATCAATTGCTCCTCTGTTTTCAGCAAATGAACTAAAAGAGGACCCCTCACCCCTGCCATTGACATAAAAAGCACAAACCGTCTGTGATGAAGGAAGCCTTTTCTCCTTTGTTTGTTCTGTGGAAGGAGCCTGCATCTGCGGCTGGCAACCTGCAGGAAAGAGCAACACCCCGGTAAAGGTGATCAGGAACAATAACAGTTTGGTCATTTTAAAACTGACAACCCTGATGCTGCACACCCCTTTGCTGAAAAATCTTAACCCCTCTCCTTCCTTATTTTATCCACATGCCGATAGATAAAGATATCTCACCACATTGAGGACAAACAGCTACCTTAGGCTTTTCCAGCCTTGTTGCAAAAATACCGGTACCGGCAGCTATTTTGATGCCATAACCCGCACCATCAACCTTGACATCAAACCCCTCCAGCATTTCACACTGACACTGACGGCACCACCTCCGTTCAGTTTTCCCATAAAGTTATTATTACCCATAAATTACAACAGTACCTTTAATTAATTAGGCAAATGAATTGAAAAGAAGATAGATAAAAAAGTAGGGTTAAATAGTCTCTTTCGTACAAAGATTGGAGTATATGAACCAGGAGCAGAACGAACAGATAATGCAGATTCTGGCTGTTTCTTATCGGCTTTATTTGCTGATTGTGGACTTGTGGACTAATAAAAAACACCACCTACGGTGCATTCGCACTTTCAGTGGTTCATTTTAATTTATATAGCTAGAAAGCTATCATGTCAACAGCAAATAAAAAGGGGTTGACTGGCTTTTACTTAATGCCGTATGCCGTCAAACCCTTGATCTATCTAAATTGGCGGAGAGGGTGGGATTCGAACCCACGAAGGGGCTCAGCACCCCTTACTCGATTTCGAGTCGAGCGCCTTCAACCGGACTCGGCCACCTCTCCGTATTATATAGACCACAGGGTCGGTATAGTTACAACAAAAAAACTGCTCATCAATTATATGCGCATCATGCGCATCAATTATATAATGATCCCCCTCACCCTGTCAAAGGTAGATAGACCGCACACTCCTTCTCTTTACTCCCCATCAGGGCCGGGATAGCACCCTGCTTCCCTTTCTTGGACTGTTGAGTCGTCAGGCAATTCCCCTGAGCGCAGCTTTTTGAAAAAGTTCTGCAAGATCTGGGCACACTTCTCCTTTAGCACACCACCGGTTACCTCTACCTGATGGTTGAAACAGCTTTCCCCTAAAAGATCCACACAGGACCCGGCAGCTCCTGCCTTAGGGTCATAGGCACCGAACACTATCCGGTCCAGCCGTGCCTGGATTGCCGCCCCGGCACACATGGGACAGGGTTCCATGGTAACATAGAGCGTGCAGCCGTTCAAGCGCCAACTGCCCAGCCTAAATGCCGCCTCCCGCAGAGCCAGCATCTCAGCATGGGCTGTGGGATCACCCAGCCCTTCCCTGAGGTTGTGGCCCCGTGCGATCACCTGCTCCCCCTGAACCACTACAGCACCTACAGGCACCTCCAGTTTAGCGGCGGCTTTGTAGGCCTCTTTGATGGCCTCCCGCATAAACTTTATATCCCGCTCATTATTATCGATTTCCAACACACTCCCTGCCAATCTATAATTGAAAAAATTGAAAAAACGGTTTTGCTGATTAGCTGTTATCATCTGTCAAGTAAATTTAGCTTATCCTTTTTTATCAAGGGTGCTCCATTTTTAACACCACATAATGACCAGTGAACATACAAGCTTCTAACAAAGTGGCTGTTGTCTTTTTGCGAAAATGGTTCTTGCCCCCAACCCATCCTTAGATGCCCTGCTTTTTAGCTAAATAGTTTATCAATGGCTCCTCAGTGTCATCTTGCTGAATGAGCTTATCTTATGCCAAGAGAACTAGATCAGCATCAGTAAGTTCTAGTTTTATAATTCCCCGTAACACAGCTAGAGGATTCCCTTTGAAAGAGATTTTGCAAGAGATAAAGTATTTTGCTATTAACTGCTGTAGCAATTAACGACAAGAAAAAGCTAGCCAGGATAACTGCCTTTTACTACCTGATGCTGTCATAACAGTTTGACTCCCTTTAGCATCAGTTAAGCTGAATGCCTCATTACACATTTAGACTATACTGCAGCATCTGACACACAAAATTATTTAAACATTATTAAACTGCCCTATATAATTTACCATAATTTGATCGGGGCCGCATACCCCCTTTCTAGCGATAGGTTGTCTTACCATAATTACAATGTTAAAATAGGTATATATGGCAATAATTGTGGAGATCATTTAAGTTCTTAATAACCGACACACCTATAACTGCACAGGATAGCATGTTTTTACCATATCAACATAGCTAGGTTTTTTGGCTGTCTTAAAATCCTGGCTAGATTTGCATTGATAATTGAAAGGGGGTTCAAAACCCATGACCTACGCAGTTATTATGGCCGGCGGCCGGGGTGAAAGATTTTGGCCAAAAAGCCGGAAGAAATATCCCAAACAGTTCCTTCCGCTGATCAGCAGCAAAACCATGCTGCAGCTAACTGTAGGCAGAGTCAAAAAGTTTGTTACTCCCGATAAGATATTTATTATCACTGCAGATAATTATCAAGGGATCGTTTACCAGCAAGCCCCTGAGGTTCCCAGAGAAAACATCATCCTTGAACCCTTTGGTCGGGATACAGCCGCAGCTATTGGCCTTGCGGCAGTGATTATTCAGCAAAGGGACCCTTCAGGGGTGATGGTAGTCCTTCCTGCAGATCATTATATTTCTGATCAAGAACGTTTTATAGAAGTATTACAGGCTGCTGAGGCTGCTGCCGCAGAAAACCATGCGGTGACCATCGGCATCCCAGCTAGCCGCCCGGAAACAGGTTTCGGCTATCTCTCACAGGGGGAACTCTACAAGGAGCATCAAGGCATTCCCTTATATCATGTAGAAAAATTCATAGAAAAGCCTAATCTGGCAAAAGCCATGGAGTTTTTAGCAAAAGGCTGCTACTTCTGGAACAGCGGTATTTTTATCTGGCGAGCAGACCTGATCAGAAGGCTGATCGCTGAACACCTGCCGGTTTTAGCAGCCGGATTGGAGAAAATCGAAAAGGCTATTGGTACACCAACATTCCCTCAGCTACTTAAAAATGTATATGAGGGCCTTCCCAAGATTTCCATTGACTACGGTGTCATGGAAAAAACCAGGGGGGTTTTGATGGCTGTAGGGGATTTTGGCTGGGATGATGTAGGTTCCTGGACCGCCCTGGAATCCTACAAAAAAAAGGATCCAAATGGCAATATCCTGGAGGGGCAGGGTGTACTGGTGGACACCAAAAACACCATGGTGCAGGTTTCTGACAAGGTGGTGGCCACCTTAGGGGTTCATGATCTGATCGTTGTAGAAAATGAAGGGAGTATTCTCATCTGTCATAAAGATAAGGCACAGGACCTAAAAAAGGTTATTACCGCACTCAATGAAAATGGTTATAAGGAGATATTATGATGAACAAAGCAATATTTCGACAATATGATATACGCGGGCATGCAGACCGGGACCTGACTGATGATACTGTAAGGCTCATCGGCCAGGCTTTTGGCACCTATGTGCAGGAACAGGGCAGCAATGAAGTCCTGGTGGGGCGGGACAACCGCCTCAGTTCTGACCGGCTGCATAAGATGCTCTTGAATGGACTTCTGGACTCAGGCTGTCATGTGATCGATATCGGTCTGGTGGTTACCCCGATCCTCTATTTTGCCAGGGAGCATTTCGGGATCAGCGGCGGGGTGATGATCACCGGGAGCCACAACCCTCCAGAGGAAAACGGCTTTAAGCTTGCCTATGGTGAGGGCACTATATACGGTGATCAGATCATCAAACTGAGGGATATGATCACCGCCAATAAACTCTGCTCAGGCAGTGGTACACTGCAGGTGCGGGATGTTGTTGATTCATATCTTCAGATGTTGGCGGACAAAATAAAATTGGGCGGACGCCCCTTAAAGGTGGTTGTGGACTGCGGTAATGGCACAGCCTCCCTTTTTGCGGAAAAAATACTCAAGAATTGGGGGTGTGAGGTGATTCCCCTTTACTGCGAATCCGACGGCAGCTTCCCCAACCACCACCCGGATCCGGTAAAAACAGCCAATCTGCTCCAACTAAAAAAGACCGTCTTGAAAAATAAGGCCGACCTAGGGGTCGCCTATGATGGTGATGCGGACCGGATCGGGGTTGTTGATGATCAGGGAAATGTGGTCTGGGGTGACAAACTGATGTGCCTCTTCTGGCGGGAAATCCTGGCTAAACACCCTGAAGCACTGGCTATTGTAGAGGTCAAATGCTCTCAAGCCCTGGTGGATGAAATCAAACGCTTAGGGGGTAAACCGGTCTTTTATAAAACAGGTCATTCCCTGATCAAGGCCAAGATGAAGGAAACCGGGGCGGTCTTTACCGGAGAAATGTCCGGGCATATGTTTTTTGCTGATGAATATTATGGTTATGATGATGCCTTATATGCCACAGGAAGGCTGTTGCGCATTTTATCCCAACAAGACAAACCTCTATCTCAACTGCTAGCTGATCTACCCCATTATTACTCAACAGCTGAAACCAGGATCCCCTGTCCTGATGAGAAAAAGTTCCAGGTGGTCAAGAACCTTGTGGAACAGTTTCGACAGCAATATGAAGTTATCGATATTGATGGGGTACGGGTTTTATTTGATGATGGTTGGGGGTTGGTGCGCGCCTCCAATACCCAACCTGTCCTGGTAGCCAGATGTGAAGCCAAAACAGAGGAAGGGCTTCAAAATAACTGTGCGATCATCAAAAATGCCATCAGGCAGCAAGAGGTGGGTGATTTTGATTGGGAATATTAAAGACCAAGACCAGGAGTTACTCTTTGAGCAGAGCATCAAGAGACCCTTGGAAGAAGCGGCTAAATACAAATGTGTCAACCTTGTAGTAGGTGTTCCCTTTTACAATGAAACCCACACCCTCCCACTGGTGCTCAAGGTTGTGGAAGACAGCCTTTTCCCAACCCACAAAGCAGAAGAAACCCTGATCACCTGTGTGGGGGACCCTGCCGGTGAGGATGCTCTGGAAGCTGTCAAGCAAATGGATCTCAGCTATCCCCATCTGGAATTTCTGATGCTGCCGGGCATCAATGGCAGAGGGATGAGCATCAGGGCTATTTTGGAAGTGGCCAATAAACTGGATGCGGATCTGCTTTTATTAACTGCCGACTCTGTTGGGCAAAAGGGATCCGGCCTGCAGGTTGATTCTATCCCCAGGCTCCTTGACCCCCTCCAGCAGGGCTATGATCTGGTGCTCACCACTTTTCAGCGTCAGTATTATGAGGATTTATTGGGAAATCTCTTTCTCAGGCCACTTTTCGAAACCTTTTACAGATACAGAATCTCAGACCCCTTATGCGGCATCTATGCCATCTCCCATGACCTGGTGGAGGATTACTGCACTGCCATCAAGTTTTGGGTTGATCATACAAGGGGCTTTGGCATCGATCCCTGGCTGATCACCACAGCTATCATTCAAAATAAAAGGATCTGTGAGGTCCCTTTAGGGTTCAAAATGGAGCCTGCCTCCCTGGATAAACTGATCTATCTTTTCAAAGACTTTGCCTCCTTTATGTTTGAGCGGATTAAAAGGGATGAGGAACACTGGAGTGGGGGAAAATGTGTGCTCCATTCCCCTGATATCTGCGGTTTAGAACCAGATCAGGAACCGCCTACAGCCCAAATCTATGAAACCAGAGCACTGATCCACCAATTCCGCAACGGCTTTAACCAGTATTACAGCATTTTCGCAGAGACCTGCCCCCGCAGTATATTAACTGCACTGGAACGCAGCGCTGTATCCCCTAGCCGGGATTTTTACCTGGATGAAGAAACATGGGTTGGTGTGGTCTATTCCCTCCTCTTCCATTACAGCTTTTCACCTGATGCCAGTAAAGAAGATGTGTTGGATGCCCTGACCGCGGTTTTCTGCGGGAGAATGGCCTCCTTTTTAGAACAGCTGGAAAATATTCAAGAAGAACTGGCCATTGAAAAAAGCACTTACGCTGCTGCCATTATTGCCAGTCAGGCTGAGCATAAAAAAGAGGAGCAGAGAAGGTGTTTTCTGCAGAACAGAAGCTGGTTTATTAAAAAGTGGCGGGAAAAAGCCTGGGAACACAAACCTCCGATCATCCCTGCCGACTACCTGGAGTTCATTCCCGGCAAACCCATCGTCCTTCCCAAAACCATTCAATGGCGGGGACAGGAGATCAAGATGAGCGATCTGTTCAATCGGCTGCAGAACCGCTATACAAGCAAATTCCAGGACTTTTTGGAAAAGGACCTCTTGATCCCTGCAGACTCCAATTCCAGAACAATTGCCTCCCGTCTGGAACAGTTTATGGGGGATCTGGAGCAAACCATTGATCAACTATGCCCTGGAAATGTCTACACTGAAGAGGGAGCAAGGGAAGTTGTTGACGCTATCTTCGATTTCCTAGAGCACCCAAAAATCTTCGGCATTAAAGAAGAAATTTTTGAGGAAGCGGTGATCAGGTTCCCCCCGCTGAATATTATGATACCTGCTAACTGCCATACACCCCGGGAACTGCTGGATAAATTGCTGCCCAGGGATGCAATCACCATAGCCAATTTGATAGAAACCCGCAAATGGGCTGACCGTACCCTTTTGTGGATCCTAGACAAGTTGACTCCAGAGGACATAACTGAAATAGAACTGAAACCCCTGTTCGCAGGCAGCGGATTGATGGGGAATATGTTCAAACTGGGGAAGATTTCAGATCTCAATAAACTGACTACCAGGCTGGTGGTCAGCCCCTTGAGCAAAGGAATAGGGGGCAAATACCCCAAACTGCGCTTTTTCCTGTTTATCATGAGACAGATCATGATCGCCCATAATTACTCACTTTTGTATGAAACCTATGCCAAGGAAAGAAGGAATTTGGGAGCCAAGATCCGCAACTCCCTGATCGGCCGCTTTGAATCGACTCCTTTTTCAGCTTACAACATTTTTGAAAATTACCACCACCGGGCTCTGGTGAGAAAGATACGCATCCTTGCTCAGCACCTGACCCTGACCGGACATACAGAGCGGGCACAACTGCTCAAAGCTCTGTGCAACAGTTACGGTGTGAGCCAGGTCTTAGAAGATGGAACCTTTATCCCCTGTTCGGCCTGGACTTGGGCCAGCTACAGCAGCAAAGGGGGGACCGGGATCCCTACACCTCTGTCTTCCCATGTGGAGGAAAGGTGGTTTAACCATGACTTTCTGGAGGAGATCCATTCTGAATTGGGGCTAGACCCAGGGGAAATCCTGCCCCGCATCACCCAGTCCATTGGTGAGGGCAAAGCTGATGATGACCTGCTGGATGTGCTGTTGGGTGTTAAACCAAAGGATGTGACCGTTGTTGCCCAGGAGACTCAGGATTATCCTCCCGCAAAAACCTTGATACGCTATTCAGGAAACCCAATCTTAAGCCCCATTAAAGAAAACCCCTGGGAAAGCAAATATGTGCTCAATGCTGCTGCAGTCAGGCTCGAAGGGCGTGTTTATCTGCTCTACAGGGCCTACGGGGATGATGAGGTCTCCCGCATCGGTTTGGCAGTAACCGATGGTTACAAGGTATTGGATCGCCTGGACTATCCCATCTTTTCACCCCGAACCAAGGAGGAGAAAAAGGGGGTAGAGGACCCGCGGGTGGTGATCATCGATGATGTGCTTTATATGCTTTACACCGCTTATGATGGTGTGACCGCCCAGATCGCTGCCGCCTCCATCCCTGTAGACGCCTTTCTTAACAGGGAATTCCACCGCTGGCAGCGTTTGGGGTTGGCCTTTCAGGATATCTGGGATAAGGATGCCATCCTCTTCCCGGAAAAGATCAGGGGTAAGTATGTGATCTACCACCGGATAGAGCCCAGCATTTGGGTTTCCTTTATGGATAAACTTGAATTCCCCGCCCCCAAAGGGGACCACACCATTATCATGGGGCCACGCCCCGGTAAGATGTGGGACTTTCTGAAGATCGGGGCCGGTGCACAGCCGATCAAAACAAAATACGGCTGGCTGATGATCTATCATGGGGTTGACAAGGATAGGGTCTACCGCTTGGGGGTCATGGTGGTCCCCCTCGATCAACCGGAGCGGGTTATCTACCGCTCACCTAATCCCATCCTCACCCCGGAGACCGAATATGAGATCGGCAGGCCAGGTGAGAGCTGGGTTCCCAATGTGGTCTTTACCTGTGGAGCGGTACCGGCAGAAGATAAGGAGATCCTGGAGGCAGAGGATGAAATCCTTGTTTATTACGGAGCTGCTGATACCCATGTTTGCCTAGCCACAGGCCGTGTCGGTGAGCTGATTCCAGAAGAGATAAGGGAAAATCAGGCACGTCCGTAGTCATCTTCCAAGCGGATAATATCATCCTCTCCGAAGTAACTGCCGGTCTGGGTTTCAATGAAAACCAGGGGAACTTTCCCGGGATTGGCAATGCGGTGGGCTGCCTCACAGGCTATGTCCACCGATTGCCCCGGGCTAAGGGGTATCTTTTCACCATCAAGGGTTACCAGGGCTTGTCCGGACACCACAAACCAGTGTTCCTGCCTTTTAAAGTGCTTCTGGTAGCTTAAACGCTTGCCGGGGTTTACTATGATCCGCTTCACCTTATGGTCGGGAGCATCCAACAGTACCTCCCAGCGCCCCCAAGGTGTGTTCGCAGAGAGCAAGCGGGCTTTTTCTTTTTCCAGGATCAGCTTGTAGACAGCCAAATAGTCATTCACCATGCGCTCCCTGCTAAAGCGGTTTTCTACCCAGCGGCGACAGGCCCTCCGGTCCAGCTCAGGGATTCTTCTTAGCGCTTCCACTGCCTGATCAATGTTGTTCACTAGAAAGCCTGTTTCCTGGTCCTTGATCACCTCAGGCATTGATCCCTTATTAAAAGCAACCACCGGTGTGCCGCAGGCCATAGACTCAACAACACTCAAGCCAAAAGGCTCTGCGAAATTGATGGGATGCAAGAGGGCATAGGCTCCCCCTAACAGCTGATTTCTTTTTTCAGGCCCCACAGGCCCCAAGTAAACCACCTGCTGCCCATCGATCTTAGGCGCCACCTGTTCCCGGTAGTAGTCCTCATCCTGGATTATTCCGGCGATGAGCAGTTTCATCTGGAAGCTGCGGGCGATCTCAATGGCCTCACAGGTGCCCTTATCCGGGTGAATGCGCCCAAAATAAAGGAGATAATCCCCTCTCTCCGGCACAAAATCATAAGCCTTCAGATCGATGCCATGGTAAACAGTAGCCAGGTACGGCAGTTCCGGCCTGCGGTCCGCGTTACTGATGGAAACATAATAACTCCGATCACTGTACTCCCGATAAACCGGGAGGATCTTTTCTGAAGAAAAGCCGTGGATAGTGGTTAACAGGGGTGTTTTCACCAACCTGCTGTAGGTCAGGGGTAAAAAATCAAAGTGATTATGGATCAGGTCATAGTTTTCAGCCTGTTCAAAAAAATGAGCGATGTGCATTGCCTCCCAGACCTTGGGATCCAGGGATTTATCCTCTTCATAGGAGGTTCTGCAGACAAACTCCAGTTTTGCTGCGGTCTGGGAGTCCCCGGTAGCAAACAGGGTAACCTCAACCCCCTTTTCTACCAGCCCTTCACAAAGAAGTGAAACAACATACTCCCAGGGCCCATAATGCCTTGGCGGTGTTCTCCATGCTATAGGTGATAATAATGCGATTTTCAAAACTCCTTCCCCCCACTACAATAGGTCATCAGAACGATAAAAGAATAATTTCAAATGATAGCCATCAATCAATTATCTCTGTCTGCCAACCACTCTTTATATTTTCTGTAAAGCCTTTTTATTTCCAAAAGGGGTTTATGGTAAAAGCGGTCCGGATCCTCACCCTGCAACCAGGAGAGGTCCCAGGCAGCACCGCTGTCTGCCGCCTCTTTCACTTTTTTAGCAAACTCCTGAAAAACCCTTACTGCCTTTTTGGGACTGCCATCAGACTTAAACAAGCCAAAGGATCTTTCATGGGGATTATCCTTAAGGGGCGGTTGATCAAAGAGATGTGGCTGGTAGTCGCTGTAACACCAGGCAAAAGCACCCCACATCCCCGCCCTCTTTAAAAGGTGCAGGGCCCGCTCATAATAGGAGGCAGCTGCCGCTTCTATCTCCCCTGAACACACTCTCTCCAGAATTCTATCAGACACCCCGAACTCCTGAAAAAGCACCCTTTTCCCTCCCAACCAGCCTGTGAGCAACCCTAAAAAGGGCAGCACCTCCACCTCCAGAGGATGGTCAACCCAGTCCAGATAAAAGGGATAACCGTGCATACACAAAAAATCACAGTATTGGGCGGCCTCTTTTGGACCAAGCCTGCGGTCCTCCTCCAGGTCCTCTGCATGCAGGCCGATGGTTACGGGAACATCGGCACCCCTTTTCAGTTCCTCTACCATAGCTGCCAGCCAAACCCTGGCTGCCTGCCTATCTTGAGGAACAACACAATTAGAAGACTCATTCCCCAGATCATAAGCCCACAGAGCCGGATGGCCGCGCAGAGCCTGGGCCACCTCTCTGCACTGCAGTTTTTGGGCCTCGATGATCTCCTGCTGGCTGTAGAAATTACGGATCTCTTGATAACGCAGTCTTCCCTGGCTCATCACCGGAAAGCGCCCCCGCCCGTGTCCAGAGAGCATCCACTCCGGCATCCAGTTCACACCGCTCATATGGCCGCAGAAAAAGGTGGGCTGAATCTTTAACCCACTGCCTGCAGCTAGATCAGCAACTGCAACCAGGCAGTCTAAGCTCCGGGAGGAAACCTTGTCAGCTGCCGGTTGAAAATCCTCCCAGATCAGAAAGATGCGCACTACCTGAAAACCGGCAGCTGCCAGTCTTCTGAAATCCCCTTCAACCTCAGCGGTGTCAAAGTTCTGCCACCAGTACATAGCCTTAGCTGCAGGCCAGTAATTAACCCCCAACGGAAACTGCAGTTGTCTCACTCCCTTGCCACTCCTTCATTAGCTGACTGCTGTACAGCCAGGAGAGCAGAGCCTCAGCACCCTGATTGGGATTGACCCCTTCCGGTGTCAATCCATCATGGCAGCCCCCTGTTTCTTTATTGTACAGGGGAAGCTTATTTATATTCTTGCCCAGATACCACTGATAGGCAAGTTCGGCCAAATCCCGATAAACTTTGTCCCCTGTTGCCTGATAGGCTTCCTGGCAGGCCAGTACCATAGAACAGGCATCAACAGGCTGCTGGTCAAACTTTGGGATTTCCTCTCCCCTCTGCCACCAGCCCCTGTTCCCCACGATACTGAGGTAGCCTTTAGCAAAAAGATGGTCACAGAGAAAAGAAAAGGACTCCCGGGCTGTAAGATAAGCCCGGCGATCACTGCAGTAACAGTAATAAGCGAAAAGAGCTTGGGGGATAATCCCATTGCAGTAAGTGACAGTGTCTTCAAACCAGTACCAGCCCTTACCCTTACAGCGGTTATAAAGGTAGATCAGGCTCTCACAGAGTTCCCTTGCCAGATCAGCCAACTGTTCCCCCTTGCGGCCAAAAAGTGGGATGCTGTTCATCAGCCCCAGCACAGCATAGGCTTTAGCCCGGGGAAACTGCAATCGGGCAACTGCAGGAAGGGCTTTTTCCAGCATCTGAAAGGCAAGCCCTTTTATCTCTTCACAATCACTGGCAGCAGCTATACTGCAGGCAAGCAAAGCCCTCCCTTGGCAGTCTTCTGAATCCAGGTGCGCAAGCCATTTTCCCTCTAACTTTAGATTGCGCCAGCTGCCCTCAGGCAGAAAAGCATCTTTTAAAAAGCTGATAAAGGTCTTTGCCAGTTCTTCTTTTTTCTCATCTTCCCTCTTTAAGGCAACCAACAGAGCCCGGGCATTATCATCAACAGTATAGCCGCTCTTTCTGTCAGGCTGATCCTGAATGGCGAACTGGATGATACCTGTCCTATCGGTCATTTTTTCCAGATAGCGATAGTCCACAGCAGAACCTCCCGGCAAACTGATCAGTTTTTGTAATATTTCCTCTTATCACTTGCCCTTTCCTTTAGCTGCCCAGTCTCCCACAACCTGCTGCTGTTTTACTGAGCAAGCAAGCACCTTTTGGGCCAACTCCACATAACGAGCAGCAACACTAGGCCATTTAATGGTTTCTCCAAAACGGGAGGCCCTCCTTTCCAGCATCTTCTTCAGCAGCGGCTGGGAAAGCACCTGATCAATCAGTTTGCACAAGTCCTCAGCTGACGCCTCTGCAGCAACCAGGCCCAAGCCCTTTTGCTTTAACAGTTCCAGGGAATACTCATAGGGTGTTGCCACAACAGCCCTCCCACACCCTACAGCATAAGACAGTGTACCGCTGACCGCTTGGTCCCTATTGGGATAGGGGCTCAGGTAAATATCAGACAGATATAGGTAGTCCCCTAGTTCATCAATATCCAGGTAATGGTCAACAAACCGCACATTTTGCTCCACCTGCATATCTGCACAGAGCTTGATCAGCTTCTCCCGGTAACTCTCTCCCTCTCTCTTTTGCAGAACAGGGTGGGTTTTTCCCGCTATAATATACAACAAATCCGGGTATTTACTCACCAGTTTTTTTACAGCTTTGATCCCGATCTCCAAACCCTTGCTGGGGCCGATCAAACCAAAAGTGGTGATCACCTTCCTGCCTGCACAGCCGTAAAGCCTCTTCAAAACTTCCCGGTCTTTGCGCTCAAAAACAGGAACCCCATGAGGGATAACAGCAATTTTCCCCTCTGGTACACCGTAAACCTTTTGCAGCAGTTTTTTTGACCGCTGGGTCATACAAATAACAGCAGCAGCCCTGCGGGTAAGAATTTGCAAAACGATCCTCTGCCCAGGCCTCGGATGAGGGAGAACAGTATGGGTCACCAACAGATAGGGCTTTTTCAGATGAGCAGCAAACTTGATCACCTGCGCTCCATCAATACCACCAAAAATTCCGTATTCATGCTGCAGGATCACTAGATCCACTGCTGAACTGTTGATCAGATACGCTGCTTTTAAATAATCCTCACTGTCATTTTGCTGTATAGAAAAGCGCACCTCTTCAGGATAAACATATTCTTTTTCATCTGACAGGGCTGTGATCCAAACACTGTGCCCGGTTCTGATCACACTGTCCCTCAAATCCTTGGAAAAGGAAGCAATACCACACTCTCTGGGTGGATAAGTACCCACATTCATCAGTATCATCTGCATCTCCCCTTTTTGACCATATTTGATTACCGACAAAAAACAGCTATGATAACAACCCAGGAACTAAATGTGAAAAGGCAGTAGGCCATTACCAGCTGGTACCAGCATCTTTAATGCAAATTACAATGGCAACTACCGTTACTGTTGAAAGCAATTTGTAGAAATGAGAAATAAATAGGATCAGCTAGCTGGATTTGCATTATAAGATGTATAAAAAGCTCGTAGCCAAAGATATGCAAACTGCAGGAAACTGGAGGTTTATAGTATATTGATAATACCAAAATTTGACTGATTTGTCAAGATAAAAGGGCGCAGGAACAGAGAATAAAAAAACCCGCTATCATTCTAGCGGGCCTTCTGCTCTCTGGCGCGCCCGGAGGGACTCGAACCCCCGACACGCGGTTTAGGAAACCGCTGCTCTATCCTGCTGAGCTACGGGCGCAAAATGGCGGAGAGAGTGGGATTCGAACCCACGAAGCAGGTTTTAGACCCGCTTAATCGCTTAGCAGGCGATCGCCTTCAGCCAACTCGGCCATCTCTCCGTAATGATCTAATTATATGGTTAAAAATATGGTGCGCCCGGAGAGATTCGAACTCCCAACCTACAGATCCGTAGTCTGTTGCTCTATCCAATTGAGCTACGGGCGCATATTGTTGCGTAAACCTATTATAGCGGATCGATTAACTTTCGTCAATAAAATGGCGGAGGGGGTGGGATTCGAACCCACGGAACCCGCATGGGCTCAACGGTTTTCAAGACCGCCTCCTTCAACCGCTCGGACACCCCTCCACACTTAAGTGGTGAAAGTCCGTTTTAAAGTATAGCACACCGCTGGAATCCCTGTCAATTGAGTGATGCAACCAGTTTGAAACAGCAGGTCGGCATTGCTGACCTTCACCGACCCGCTGTTCGCCATTCCTCTCTATCCCTTTGTCTTAGGAAGCACTAGGGGCAAGTTAGAGGTGGCTCTGTTCCCCTTCCTTTTTTATCCCTTTGTCTCACAGCTGATCACATCTACACCTAAGTAGGGCCTTAGCACTTCAGGAACAATCACTGAACCATCCTCCTGCTGGTAGTTCTCCAGGATGGCTGCCAGAGTGCGTCCCACTGCCAGCCCTGAACCATTGAGGGTGTGCACAAAGCGGGGCCTGGCACCATGCTCAGGGCGGTAGCGGATATTGGCCCGCCTGGCTTGAAAGTCCTCAAAATTGCTGCAGGATGATATCTCCCGGTAACAGCCTGCCGCAGGCAGCCACACCTCAAGGTCATAGGTTTTGGCAGCAGAAAATCCCAAATCACCAGTGGAGAGGCTAACCACCCGATAGGCTAATCCTAACCTTCGCAAAACCTCCTCTGCATCATTGGTCAGTTTCTCTAACTCCAGATAGGAGTCCTCAGGTGTAGTGAATTTCACCAACTCCACCTTATTGAACTGGTGTTGCCTGATCAATCCCCTGGTATCCCTGCCAGCTGCTCCTGCCTCAGCCCGGAAACAAGCGGTATAAGCGGTGTGATAGATAGGCAACTGATCCGCAGACAGGATTTCCGAACTGTACAGGTTGGTCACCGGCACCTCTGCTGTGGGTACTAAAAACAGGTCCTCCCGCTGACAGAGGAAAAGATCCTCTTCGAATTTGGGTAACTGCCCTGTGCCGGTCATAGTGGCCCGGTTAACCAAGAAGGGAGGGAAAATCTCAGTATAGCCGTGTTCCCTGGTGTGCAGGTCCAACATAAAATTGACCAGAGCACGCTCCAGTTTAGCCCCCCAGCCTTTGAGCACGGTAAAACGGGCACCTGCTAGCTTTACACCACGGGCGAAATCCAGGATATCTAATTGCTCACCTATCTCCCAATGGGGCCTAGGCTCAAAGGAGAACTTCGGCGGTTCTCCTTCCATGCGCAGCACCAAGTTATCCTCTTCATCCTCACCCACAGGTACAGTTTCATGGGGGATATTGGGGATCATCAGCAGTGCCTTATTCAGCTTCTGCTCCAGGTCCGCCAGTTCCTGGTCCAGCTCCTTGATCCTTTTGCTGATACCCCGCACCTCCTCCTGAAGTTCGGTGGCATCCTGTTTTGCCGCTTTCAGCCTCCCCACCTCCTGGGAGAGGGTATTGCGGCGGTTTTTCAGCTGCTCACTTTCTCCGATTAAAGAGCGCCTCTGCTCATCCCAGACTAACAGTTGATCAAGATCAAAATCATAATGGCGATCTGCCAAGGCTTTTTTAACCTTATCCGGATTACTGCGGATAAATTTCAGGTCCAGCAAGTGCTTCACCCTTTCAAAGCTTTTTAAACAAACCGGTATCTCACATGGTTACTGCTTTTACAGTTTTAATACAATCCAGCTGGCGCAGCTTAGCCAATGTCTCTTCATCAACTGGAGAATCTATGCTGTAGATCATCATCGCCTCTTTCCCCTTCTCCCTGCGGGCCAACTGCATAGAGGCGATATTAACATTGGCATCACCCAGTGTAGATGCAAAGAAGCCGATCACCCCTGGACGGTCGATGTGCTGGGCAAAAAGCATATACTTGGTCGGTATCACATCAAACTGATACTGATTGATCTGTACAATCCGGGGGGTGCGGTCCCAGGCCAGTGTTCCGGCGTATTCAGCTTTAACACCATTAGAAGCAAATTTAGCGGTGATCAAGCTCATATGCCCTGTTTTGGTCTCCTCTTCCCGGTGCTCATAGACCTTGATCCCCCTGTTCTCAGCAAGCCAGGAAACATTGACCAGGTTCACCTGATCTCCCATCACCGGTGTAAGCAGCCCTTTTAAAAATGCCAGAGTCAGTATTCCAGTTTCTTTTTTGGCAATCTCTCCATGGTAGGTGAGCTGAACCCGCTCTGCTGGCGCTTTTTCCAACTGATAATAGAGTTTGCCCAAATATTCGGCTAATTCCAAAAAGGGCCGCATGGTGTCTATTTCCTCTCCCAGCAAACAGGGGATATTCACCGTGTTGGGGACGATCTCCCCTCTGAGAGCAGAGAGCACATAATTGGCCAGGTCTGTTCCCACCCGGTGCTGGGCTTCAAAGGTGGTGGCGCCCAGGTGCGGTGTTACCACCACATTATCAAACTCTAACAGAGGGTTGCCTGTGCAGGGTTCTTTAGTGAAAACATCCAGAGCAGCGCTGGCCACTATCCCCTCTTTCAGGGCCCAGGCCAAAGCCTCTTCATCAATAATGCCACCCCTAGCACAGTTAACCACCCGTACACCCCGTTTGGCTATCTGGAACTGTTCTTTCCCGATCATCCCCATGGTTTCTTCGGTTTTCGGGGTATGAACAGTAATAAAATCAGACTCGCGCACCAGATCATTCAGGGTCTCCATGCGCTCAGCTCCGAAGCGCTTAAAGCGCTCGAGAGGAATATAGGGGTCATAGGCGATCACCCGCATATTGAAGGCTTTGAGGCGGGTGGCCACAAAGGACCCGATCCGGCCTAAACCCACAATACCCACAGTTTTGCCATAAAGCTCAGTTCCCATAAAACGGCTGCGTCCCCAACCGCCATTTTTCACAACTGTATGTGCCTGGGGAAGGTTCCGGGCCGAGGCCAGCATCAGGGCAATGGTCTGTTCCCCTGCTGAAAAGCTGTTGCTGTCCGGGGTGTTTACCACAACAACACCCCGGCGGGTTGCTGCCTCTAAATCGATATTATCCACCCCATTACCGGCACGCCCCACAACCTTCAGCCTTTTTCCCCTTTTTAAAACCTCCTCAGTTACCAGAGGTTTGCTGCGCACGATCAGTGCGTCATAGTTTTCTATAATCTCCTCTAAGTCAGGCTGTTCGATCCCTATTTTCACATCAACATCTGCTTCTGCCCTCAGCATCTCCAGGGCTTGATCAACTATTTTATCGCCAACAAGAATTTTCGGTCGCTCATTCATCCCCTTCTTCCTCCTTTCAAGCCAGTTCCTTCATCACAACCTCCTGGGCAGCCCGGACTCCCTGTCCGATATTCAGCTGATATCCGCAGAGAGCCAGTGACATCTCCAAAGCTGCCAGTGCAGCTAGAATATCTAATTCCTGAACATAGCCCAGGTGGCCGATGCGAAAGATCTTATTTTTCAGTTGGTTCTGTCCCCCAGCCACCACCACATTGAATTTCTCCCTCAAGGTTTTACGGATGGTATCTGCTGCTATTCCCTCAGGTGCCAACACTGCGGTTACTGCTGTTGATGCAACATCATCTTCAGCTAAGAGTTGGAGCCCAAGAGCACGCACACCTGAGCGCACCATATCCCGCAGCCTGCGGTGCCGGGCAATGATATTCTCCATACCCTCTTCTTTAATCAGCTTTAATGACTCCGCCAGGCCGGTAAGCTGAGGCAGTGCCGGTGTATAAGGTGTCTGCCCCTTTTGAGCGAATTCCTTCGCAGCCTTCAGGTCCCAGTAGTAGCGGGGATTAGTGCACTTTTCAGCCTTTTCCCAGGCTCTTTTGCTCACTGAAACAAAGGAAAGCCCAGGCGGCAGCATAAAGCTCTTTTGGGAACCGGCCACAACCACATCCAGCTTCCAGGCATCGGTTTCCAAGGGCATAGCTCCCAATCCGCTCACAGAATCCACGATAAAAAGTGCAGGGTGATCCCCTAAAGCTGCCCGCAGCTTTGGTAAATTATTGGTCACACCTGTTGAGGTTTCATTATGGGTCACAAAAACCGCCTTAATCTCCTTATTGGTATCTTTTTTTATGCGATCCTCCAAGACTGCGGGATCCGCGGCAGTTCCCCAGGGGAAATCCAGTTTTTCTACTATGGCTCCAAAACGCCTGCAGATCTCTGCAAAGCGGTCACCAAAATTACCGATAGAAACCACCAATACTTTCTCTCCCGGAGAGATGAAGTTGACTACCGCTGCTTCCATCCCACCAGTGCCTGCGGAGGGGAAAATAAGCACATCGTTTTCAGTAGAGAAAACTTCTTTTAATCCTTCGGACACCTCAGCGAGCAATTTTTTAAACTCAGGTCCCCGATGGTTGATCATCGGTTTGGCCAACCCTCGTAAAACTTGGGAAGGTACAGGGGTCGGCCCCGGCAGCAGTAAATACTGTTTTTTCATCTTCAGATCCTCCTCGGCAAAATAATTAACTAGGCTTGCACCATCATTGTACGGTGCTGTTGGGCAAAAATTTGATCAGCTGATCATTTGGTAAAAATTAACTATAAACAAAAACTCCCGCCCCCTCTGGGACGGGAGTAAATACCCGCGTTGCCACCCAATTTGATGCTGTAGTTCAGACAGCATCCTCTTGCAAGTCGATAACAGAACAACCTGTGCTCCTTATCCCTACTGGTTTTCGGAGCAGCTCAGGGGTGGATTCAGCTTGCTCACTTACCGGCTTCCACCAACCGCCGGCTCTCTGTCAAAAGTAAAAGCAAACCTACTAGTCCCCATCATCACATTATCCCTATTAAAGTTTGACAGCAATTATAGCACAGAAAAAAAGCTTTGACAACATCTATTGTAAACAAAAATTTTGATAAGGCAGTTGTAGATTCTGGCAACAACTGCCTTCCGCTAAAACCAATTTATTCAAAAACCGTCTGTCCGGTGACCTCAGTCTGCAGAGCATTTAATGCTTTCTCTACCAGTTTCCTGCGCAGCTTTTTCTCATCCTCCCTGCTTAAAGAGGGATTCCCCAGGGGATGTGGTATGGCAACTGTAGGAACAATCCTGTTGGCACCAACGGTCAAAGAGATAGGCACAACAGTACACATATGCACCACAGGCAGGCCTGTTCTCTCAATTTCTTTTACCATCGTTGCACCGCAACGAGTACAGGTCCCTCAAGTAGAGGTGAGGATCACCCCATCAACCCCTGCAGCTAACAGATCCTTGGCTATCTCAGCGGCAAACCTCTTGGCATTGGCTACAGAGGTTCCATTCCCTACTGTGGCATACCAGTATTCGTGCAGTGAGCCTATTTCACCCTCCCTTTCCATCTCCTTGAGCACATCCACCGGCAGGACCCTGTCCAAATCCTCATTGGCATAGACCGGGTCATAACCCCCATGGGCTGTTTCACTGTTCTCAGGGTTCAGGTCATCGATCCCCTGCAGGCTGTACTTGCCGAACTTAGAGGCGCTTGAGGATTCGATCCGGTCCGGGTTGCCTTTAGGAACTGGGCCCCCTGATGAAACAAGGGCGATCTTCGCCTTTTTAATGTCTTTGATCGCTGCACCAGGTGTTACCCGGTCAAAGACCGGCATCGGGTACTCAGTGGTGTATTCCTCACCTTTGAGCTTTTTGATCAGCATCTCCACAGCCCGCTTGGAACCCCGTTCAGATGCAAACTGGTTTTGGCGGATTCCCCTGGGAATATAGCCCTCCTCCTCAGGGGAACCGATCTCTTCACCCCGGGCAAGCTTTAAGGCCAGCCTAGCCATCGGGGCTACTGCTTTTCTCATCCCTGCCGCAGAATTTGACGTTTCTATGATATAGGCAGACTTTTTATACAGATCAACACCGGGGTTCTCCGGATACATACCGGAAACCACCGGAACGCCCAAGCGGTCAACAACTGCCTCAGCCACCGCACCACAGGCAATACCATAGCGGCCGGCATTGAATGCGGGCCCGCAAAGGACTAGGTCAGGTTTGTTTTTTTCTATCATCCCGATCACTTCATCTGTGGCAGCAGCCATGTTTTCATTAAAATATGAGTCACCACAAATAACAGTGGCCACTATCTTGGCTTCTTCACCAAAGGCCTGCTGAAAAGCGATACCTGGGCCAACTGCGCCCTCTCGCACTTCAGGCTTGTGGTCAGCCTTTTCTTCTCCACCGATCCCTGCAAAAAACTGATTGATATAGTGAACAATTCTGATGGTCATAGTATTTCCCCCCTTCACTACACAAACAGTTTACCTTCCCTTTGCTGTTAAAAAGCCATATCCCAGCTCATTGGTAGAACCTATAATGATCTGAAGCTCAGCAGTGATGCTCCCATCTTCAGCTAAACTGCCATCAGTCCCTCCAGCGATAATATCAGCAACCTCCGGATAGCCGATCACTGTTTTCATGGGAGGGAGTTTAATGATCTCATTGGCATTCCCTGTGGAAACCACAGCATCCCCCTTTTCAGTGGAATCAGCTAGCGACTGGGAGGCACCATCCCTTCCTGCATACTCATCTGTGATCAATACGGTTTTGATCCCTTTTTCCTCAATCTTATAGCAGTTCATGACCAGATCTGTATCAGGGTTGCCAAAACCCTCCTCAGAAATAATCACTCCATCTGCACCGAGAAACTCCACCAGTTTGGCGGTCATGTTGGAGGAACGCTCTTTATCAGCTAAAGTAACATTCTCATTGGTAATCACACAGCCGATGAAATTCAAGTCTTTCCCATGCCGCTCATAGAGGTCATGAATGACCGGGTTGTTCTGATGGATATAGGTGGGGTTCTTATCGCAGGCGGAAACACAATTACCGCTGACTATTGCCCCATCCATCACCTCTGTGGGATAAATAAAGGTGGGTATGATCTGTTTGGCGTCAACACCGTAGACATAGCTGTTGTGCAAAAGCCCCTGGGTCTGCAGCATATATACATAGACCACTTTCGGCAGGTCCGGGTATTCCTTGACCTGCTCCAGCAGCGGCTTTGTTTCATAAACCTCAATATGATCAGGCTCAACATTCTGTCCTGCTCTGCCCAGGTACTCTGCCGCCCTTAAACCTGCCAGCCTTACTACCCTTTCATGCTCATGCTGGTGCAGCCCTTCAACAGGTTCTATTTTGAGCACAACATTCATGGTTTTAGAAAAGGGTGTATACTCGGCACCAGGCCCTGCCATATCGATCACACCCTCCTGGAAACCAACTATCCTCCCCGTTGTTACTACAGCTGCACCCTTGAGGACATGGGTTCTCCCCTCCCCAACAGTATCCACTTTACTGATCAGACCGGGGAAAACCCCTCCCTTTCCTGATACCTTAATCCGGGGTTCGATCACATCCTTGACTGGGATAATTCTTATTTCTTCACCTGGTTTTGCCAGATATACTTCCACTGATGCTATCCGGTCATCTTCACCGGCAACTTTAGCCAATTCATCTCTGTTTACAAAAAGAACCCCTTCTTTCACTTCGGTCCTGTCCCCAAACTGGATATCTTTGATCAAAATATTTCCCACTTCCAAACGCACATCTTTCACCCCTTCATCTATATTTGGTACCAGGTGGTCGGCTACTTTCTGTTATTAAGTCCCTGCCAGTACAGCAATTTTTCTTGCCCTTGAGCAGGGTATGACAAACACCAGCCGGAGTGGCTGTTCCTTTAGTCTGCCTGCCCTTGCTTGTCCAAATAAATACAGCTAATAACAGTTTAACCCCCCTGGTAATTATTTATTGATCATCATCAAGCCCCCATTTTAAACAGCCAGTCGGTCAGACTTTTCTTGTTTAGTTTTTTTTTAATATTCTAATGGATCTATTCTACTTGATCTAGAAAAAAATAAAAAAAAAGGGCATAGATCTCTCTATGCCCTGTACAGTCTCAAAAAGTTTTTAAAAGTATCTCTCCCTTTATTCCCCGCCTCTTCCAGCCAGGCGAGCTTCAGGAGGCATGCTGCTGATCTCCAGACCGGGCATCGCCTCACCCAGTCCCTTGGAGACCTCTGCCAGCACTTTAGGATCATTATAGTTGGCCACAGCAGCCACAATAGCTTTTGCCCTTGCTTCTGGGTTCGCAGATTTAAAAATCCCTGAACCCACAAAAACACCATCAGCTCCCAACTGCATCATCAGAGCTGCATCAGCCGGTGTTGCCACCCCACCTGCAGCAAAATTGGGCACAGGCAGTTTCCCTGTTGAGGCCACCTCTTTTACCAACTCATAGGGTGCACCCAGTTTTTTTGCTGCAGACATTAACTCCTCTTGCGGGAGCCCTTTAAGCCAGCGGATTTCGTCCTGCACAGTTCTCATATGGCGCACAGCCTCAACAATATTTCCAGTTCCCGCCTCACCTTTAGTGCGGATCATAGCCGCCCCTTCACCGATCCTGCGCAGTGCCTCCCCTAGGTTGCGGGCACCACAGACAAAGGGCACCTTGAACTGGTGTTTGTCGATATGATAGTTCTCATCAGCAGGTGTGAGAACCTCACTTTCATCAATAAAATCGACACCTAATGCTTCCAAAATCTGGGCCTCCACAAAATGGCCAATGCGCGCCTTGGCCATCACCGGGATGGAAACTGCATCCATAATCCGTAAAATCACATCGGGATCAGCCATGCGGGCCACACCACCTGCTGCCCGAATATCAGCGGGAACTCGCTCTAAAGCCATTACTGCACAGGCCCCCGCGGCCTCGGCAATTTTTGCCTGCTCCGGTGTGGTTACATCCATGATCACACCGCCGATAAATTTGTTGACTAAATCCTTCTTCATCATGATTCCCGTCCCTTCGTTAAAAACAAGGTCAATAAATTATTTTACTTTACCTACCAACTGCAGGCAATAGATTAATCGACTTTTTCCACATCATTGATACTTGCTGGAGGCACTTTAGCCACCGCCACCACCCGTTCATCCTCATTCAAGCGCATCAGCCTGACACCCTGTGTGTTGCGCCCTTGTAAGGTGACCTCTTTGACCGGGATGCGGATGATGATGTCATCACTGCTCATCAAAAGCACTTCATCCCGCTCATTAACCACCTTAGCAGATACCAGCTGTCCATTGCGTTCTGTAACCTTTAAGGTGATGATCCCTTTGCCGCCCCTTTTCTGCAGGCGGTATTCCTTCAATTCGGTGCGTTTGCCATAACCTTTTTCTGTTACTACCAGCACCTGATTAGCCTGCCCCAGCCGTTCCATACCCACAACTTCATCCCCGGGATCCAGGCGGATACCCAAGACACCATAGGCTGTCCTACCCATACAGCGCACATCTTTCTCATTAAAGCAGAGGGATTTACCATATTTGGTGACCAGCATCAAATCGCTGTTTCCTTCTGTAAGCCTGACACCGATTAGTTCATCACCTGGGTGTAAGCGGATGGCAATCAGCCCATCCTTTCTCACAGCATCATAATCGCTTGAAACACCCTTTTTCACAACACCCTGTCTGGTAGCCATAAACAGGTAGCGGTCCTCTCTGAACTCCTTCAAGGGGATTAAGGCAGTAACACACTCATCATTATCCAAAGGAATCAGGTTGACCAGTGCGGTTCCTTTAGCCTGCCGGGAACCTTCAGGAATATCATAGACCTTGATCCTGTAGACCTTTCCTTTATTGGTGAAAAAGAGCAGATAGCTATGGGTGGAGGCCACAAAAAGCTGTTCCACCAGATCCCCATCTTTTGTAGACAGTGCGGTGATCCCCTTCCCACCTCTGTGCTGACCCTTATAAGTGTTCACCGGGATCCTTTTAATATACCCGCGCCTCGTTAGGGTGACCACCACATATTCATCAGGTATGATATCCTCTACTTTAAACTCCGATTTCTTAGCAGTGATCACAGTTCTGCGCTCATCTCCGAACTTTTTCTTGATCTCCAAAAGTTCTTTGCGCACAACACCCTTGATCTTCTGATCACTGGCCAACAGTGCTTCTAGATAGCTGATCCTCTTTTCTAACTCCTCTTTCTCATCCAATACCTTTTCCCGTTCCAGCCCGGTCAAGCGCCTCAGCCGCATATCCAAAATAGCTTGGGCCTGTTTGTCACTGAGGCCAAACTGCTCCATCAAGCCACTGTGGGCCTCCTGATCAGTTCGCGAGGACCTGATCAGATCGATCACCTCATCGATGTGATCAAGAGCTATAACCAAACCCTCCACAATGTGCAATCGTTCCTGGGCGCGCCTTAATTGGTACTGGGTTCTTCGCCTGATCACTGTAACCTGGTGCTGCAGATAATAATCCAATACCTGTTTCAAATTGAGGGTTCGGGGTTCCCCATCAACTAAAGCGATCATAATCACACCAAAAGTTTCCTGCAAACTGGTGTGTTTGTAAAGCCTGTTCAGAATCACCTGGGGATTGGCATCCTTTTTTACCTCAATGACAATCCTCATACCGGTGCGGTCCGACTCATCCCGCAGATCGCTGATCCCTTCGATCTTCTTTTCCCGCACCAGTTGTGCAATTCTTTCGATCAAACGGGCTTTATTGACCTGATAGGGAAGTTCAGTGATCACGATCTGTGTTTTATTCCCTGGGCCCTTCTCGATCTCTGCCTTGCCCCTCATCACTATAGAACCCCGGCCTTTGGTATAGGCATCCCTGATGCCGTCACGGCCTAAGATGAAACCGGCTGAAGGGAAATCAGGGCCAGGTATATGTTTCATCAGATCATCAATGGTTGCCTCAGGGTGATCGATCAGATGAACCAATCCATCGATCACCTCACTCAAGTTATGGGGAGGAATATTGGTAGCCATCCCTACCGCGATCCCTGCAGAACCATTGACCAACAGGTTAGGAATGCGGCTGGGCAGAACCGCAGGCTCCTTTGTGGATTCATCATAGTTGGGGATAAAATCCACAGTTTCCTGTTCAATATCTGCCAGCATCTGCAGGGAGATAGGTGCCAACCGCACCTCTGTATAACGCATAGCCGCCGGTGCATCACCATCTATGGAACCGAAGTTGCCGTGTCCGTCCACTAGAGTGTAGCGGCAGACAAAATCCTGAGCCAGGCGCACCAGGGCATCATAAACAGCAGCGTCCCCATGGGGATGGTAGCGTGCCAACACATTACCTACTACAACTGCACTCTTTTTATAAGGCTTATCTGGGGTTATGCCTGCATCATACATAGCATATAAAATTCTTCTCTGCACCGGTTTAAGCCCATCACGTACATCGGGCAGTGCCCTGCCTACGATGACACTCATGGCATAGTCTAGATAAGACCTTTTTACCTCTTCATTGATGTCTATCGGAATAACCGAACTGCCGGTCGGCATCACATCTCCTCCTTCAAGTTAATTATAAACCTGCTCATCACAATTGCCAAACAATTTGCTGTACTTTGACCACTAAAACGAAATACTGAACAGTTATTCCGTTATATCCAGTGATTACATAACCAACTAATTACCATTTTTAATGATATTTTCACCTGTTTATGCTGTAATTAAACATGGGAGACACCAACTTGACAGGAGGTGTTTTAATGTTTCAGCACAACAAAATCAAACTGCTGATTCCTCTCTTTTTATCTATCTCACTGTTTATTTTCCCACTGACCGCTTTTGCCGCCAGCTATACGGTTAAAGCAGGGGACAGCCTCTGGCTCATCGCTCAAAGGTTTGGCACAACAGTGGAGGCCATCAAATCCAGTAACGGTCTTTATAGTGATCTGATCTATCCGGGCCAGGTCCTCTCTATCCCTGATAATAATACAGATCCCACATACCGGGCCTTAGAACAGCAGATCAACAATTATCTTGCCAGCCAACCAGGTATCTATGGTGTCTATTTTGAAGACCTGTACACCGGCAGATCCTTTGGCATCAAAGCAGATGACGCCTTCCCAGCTGCCAGCACTGTTAAATTTCCCACTGTGCTCTTTATCAACAAACTGGTCTCCCAGGGCATTTTAGACTGGCAGCAAAAACTAACTTACCATGCTGCTCAGCACTACCAGGGAGGGAGCGGCATCCTGCAGTTCAGCATCAAAGATGGTGATAAACTGACACTCAGGTCACTGACTACCCAGGCCATCACCACCAGTGATAACATAGCTTATAATATGCTGCGGGACTTTGTAGGTAAAGGCAGTGTTGCCAACTTTATGAGGGAAATAGGAGGCACCACAGTTTACCCTAACGGAAATAATTGGATCACACCACGGGATATGGGCACTTACCTCAAAGTGGCCTTAAATTGGTCACAGACAGACGCCAATATCGCCCGCTTGCTGGATGATATGGCCAACGGCATCTACAATGAGGGTATCCCTCTCAATCTACCAGATATGGTGAAAGTAGCCCACAAAGAAGGTTTTATCTGGGGATGCCCCAGTGATGTAGGAATAGTTTATGGGAAACGCCCCTTTATCATTGTGGTATATTCCTATAATGTCGAAGACCCCGACCAGGGATTCGGCAATATTGCCACCATCAGCAGGATGATCTACGACTACCAACAGAAATTATAAAACCGATCAGAGCGATCAGGGGGACAGGTTGACCGATCGGACCGATCACCAGGACTGTCCCCCTTTGCGATCTTTTATCCCTGCCGCTTGCGACATAAGCTTCGGTTTAACTTGCCCATATACTTTCCCCAGACGACAGCCAATCGGTTCCTATGACGCCATCCATTTTAGAAGTGGGATGCCGGAGGTCTGATGTCAGATTTTGAACGTTAAATTAGGTGTCGTATCACTAACTTTTGTCATCTTGAAATTAACGATTAGGTAGTTCTTCCGGCTAAGTGGGGACTGTCATATTGTACTACAGTATATCGCTTTGGCTGTCATTTGCTGCCCCTTCGTCAAGGGCAAGTAACAACCTTCGCAGGTCGCTGCGCTAGCAGGGATAAACCGTTCGATCAGGGGACGATCCACTGGCACAAAAAGAGTTAATGAGTCTAGGGGACAGTCTCTTTGACTCATAAAGGACCCCCTCCCCCTGTCGCACTTGTCACGCCATTCACGCAACAGTCTACCGCCCCCTGTCAGGTGATCTAAACCCAGGAAGAAGAAGGCAGCAAAAAGAAGGTCCCCATACTTCCCCAAAACCAACGACCAACCACTAACCACCAAACACCACTCTACACATCCAGATTCCTTACTTCTCTGGCATGGGTTTGAATGAATTCCCTGCGAGGTTCTACCTTCTCACCCATCAAAATGGTGAAGATCTCATCTGCTAGAACAGCATCCTCCAAAGTGACCTGAAGCATGGTGCGATTTTGAGGGTCCATGGTGGTTTCCCAGAGTTGATCAGCGTTCATTTCACCAAGTCCTTTAAACCGCTGAATAGTAACATTGTTGGTATTCATATTTTTCAGCAGTCTATCCAGTTCCTGGTCGCTGTAAACATACTGAATCTTCTTACCTCTTTGCACCCTGTAGAGGGGGGGCTGTGCAATATAAACATAACCCGCTTCGATCAAGGGGCGCATATAGCGGTAAAAGAAGGTTAACAACAGGGTCCTGATATGGGAACCGTCAACATCTGCATCACTCATGATCACAATACGGTGGTAGCGCGCTTTGCTCAGATCAAAATCATCCAAAACACCGGTTCCGATAGCAGTAATAATATTTTTTATCTCCTCATTGGCCAGCAGTTTATCCAGGCGCGCCTTTTCAGCATTGAGGATCTTACCCCTTAAAGGCAGTATGGCTTGATAGCGCCGGTCCCGCCCCTGTTTGGCAGAACCGCCTGCAGAGTCACCCTCAACAATATAAAGTTCGCATTCCTCAGGTTTTTTAGAAACACAATCAGCCAGCTTTCCCGGAAGGCTCAGATGGTCCAGGGCAGACTTTCTCCTTGTCAATTCCCTGGCTTTTCTGGCAGCCTCTCTCGCCCGAGAGGCCTGCACAGCCTTTTCCACAATTAATTTGGCAGGCCCAGGGTTCTCTTCAAAAAAGGTGTTGAGGTAATCGCTGGTCACTGAATCAACTATACCTCGCACCTCACTGTTGCCCAGTTTTGTCTTGGTCTGCCCCTCAAATTGAGGTTCTTTCATTTTAACACTCAAAACAGCAGTCAGGCCCTCCCGGGTATCCTCCCCAGTCAATTTTTCATCATTATCTTTAATTATCCCGTAACGCCTGGCATAGTCATTGATCACACGGGTCAATGCAGTTTTAAACCCGGTTTCGTGGGTTCCCCCTTCATGGGTATGGATATTATTCACAAAGGAATAGATATTATCAACATAACCGGTGTGATACTGGAGGGATAGCTCCACCATTACCTGATCCTTTACTGTTTCAAAGTAGAGGGGCTCTGCGTGGAGTACCTCTTTATTTTTATTAAGGCTTCTAACAAAATCAGCTATGCCTCCCTTATGGTAAAACTCCTTACTGGTCCCTTCAACCTCATCGATCAGGATCAAGCGCAGTCCTTTATTCAAAAAAGAGAGATCCCTTATTCGGGCTGCTAAATAATCTCTATTAAACTCAGTTACAGTAAAGATCTGATCATCAGGTAAGAAGCGAATACTGGTTCCTGTACCATCTGTGGCCCCGATCACTTTTAAATCTGATTTAACCTTTCCCCGCTCATATTTCTGCATATAATGCTTTCCGTCCCTTTTAATCTGAACCTCCAGCCAGCGGGAAAGGGCATTGACCACAGAAAGGCCCACACCGTGCAGGCCGCCTGAGATCTCATAACCATGGCCACCGAATTTACCACCTGCATGGAGCAGGGTCAAAGCAGCTTCAACTGCGGGACGCCCTGTTTGGGGATGAATATCAACCGGTATCCCCCTACCATTATCACTGACCGTAACACTGCCATCACTATGCAATGTTACAGTGATGACATCACAAAATCCAGCTAGTGCTTCATCAACACTGTTGTCGATCAATTCAAAAACCAGTTGGTGCAGCCCCCTGCTTGAAGTATTGCCGATATACATACCAGGACGGCGGCGCACAGCCTCCATACCTTCCAATACTTCGATTTGGGTGGCATCATAACTGCCGTTGTTCTTCATATAATCGTTCTCCTGCTGCATGAATTCAGCCTCCTCACAGGCCGCAACTTATTAGTAAATCAGATCAATTATAGCATACCAGCAAAATTAGGGAAAACATGATTCCCTACATATAGCAATTCTGTGATCTTTTTGTTAATGTATCAACTGATATGGGTGTGTATAGAATGTGATCATCTGTGATGATCACACTTCTGCTCCTCTCTTTATTCCCTACATAGAAAACCTTTTTTTCTACTAAAGCCAGGCTTAAAAACTCTTTGGTCGCATCCTCATAACTGCCATATTCAAGATCAATGATCAACACTATTTTTTCAAGAGGGACCATCATCTCACCGCCGATGTGCAGGAACATAATATATCCTCCTTATTAAAAGTTTTTCGGATATACCATCGTAATATGGCTGGTCAGCGCTTTTCTCCTCCCATACTCCTCTTTGAATGATGCTGTTGTAGTAGCGAACACCTGGCTCCCCTTTTTCATAACATCCAAAACCAAAACCCTGTGTTTTTCATCTAACTCTGAAAAAACATCATCCAACAGCAATACCGGCTCAGCCCTTTTCTCTAGAGAGAGCAGTTGGTACTGACCCACCTTCAAGGCTAAAGAAATCAACCTTTGTTCACCCTGGGAAGCATAAAGTCGTGCCTCATGATCATTTAAATATAAGCAAAAATCCTCCCTGTGGGGTCCAACTGTAGTGAACTTTACTTTTCTGTCATTAGGCCTTGCCTTTTGCAATGCATCTAATAAAAGACCTTGTAATTTAGCTAGATCATCACTCTCTTTAATTCCATTAATTTGAAACTTATACTCGCCTCTTAATATTCTTCCCCTGCTTAATGACGCAAAAACCTCAGAACTGTAATCAATCAATTGGGAAAAAACAGATATCCTTCTTTTCCAAATGCGGGCTCCTAAAGAGGATAACTGCTTTTCCCAGGGAAAAAGATCGGCATCAGTAGTTTTTATACTTCGCAGTTGCTTGTTGCGCTGTAGCAGAACATTGTTATAATAGTGCAGGTCCTTACTATGCTGCGGTTTTAATTGACTGACCAATAGATCAAGAAAGCGTCTTCTTACTGAGGGCGCACCCTTGATCAGGATCAGATCCTGGGGCGAAAAGATAACAACAGGCAGGTAGGATGAGCAACTTCCAGGCAAAACCCTTTTATTGTTAATTTTGATTATTTTTCTTTTCTTTTCTCTTTGATAAAGGGCATCAATTTTGTAGTCCACACCTGCACAACTGACAATTCCACTGATCGCGAAATAATCGGACCCAAAGCGGACCAGGTTTTCATCACGGGCCTGACGAAAAGAGTAACCAGTACCCAGATAATAGATGCCTTCTAAGAGATTGCTTTTACCGGTACCATTGGCTCCGGTAAAGATAATAAACTTCTCCTCTGGCATAAATTCTAAATTTTCATAGTTGCGAAAATTGTTCAAGTATAAATACTTCAGCATATTTGACCTAACCCACCGGACAAACCGGGCTTACCAGATGGAGGTAAGATTCATCTTCACTCTCTTCCCTATAAACAGCAGGGCCCCTTTCACCATTAAAACAGAGAGTAACCTTTTCCTGATCCAGCACCTGGAGGGGTTCCAAAAGGTATTTAGCATTAAACTCAACATTGCATTCCCCCTCCACAGGACTGAGCAGAGCTATCTCTTCCCGAAGTGAGCCTACATCAACAGCATGTGCTTTCACAGTAAGCAGATTATTATCTATCTGGAGACTGGCAATAGCATAATGTTCATCAGGTGATATAAAAAGTGAAGCCCTTTCCAAAGCGGTCTGCAGGCTGTTCTTATCTACCTCAATGGTCAGTTCAGGCTGTTCAGGGATCACTTTTTCATAATTAGGAAATTGTGAGTTGATTAAACGGCTGGAAAGCATAAAGTTTTGGGAAGAAAAACAGATCAAGCCCTCATTCCATGCTATCTCCAGTTCATCCCCATCAGCAGCCAGGCGGTTTACCTCAATTAAAGCATTTGCTGGTATAAAAAGATCACAATCTTTGATACCGCTGTTATTAGGTATTTTGATCACAGCCAGCCTGTAGGCATCTGTTGCCGCCAGTTTGATGCTGTCTTCCAGAAACTGCATATAAACACCGGCATAATTGATCCTGGCCTCCTGTTGAGCAGCTGCAGAAAGGACTTTTCGTGTTATTCTTTTCCACAGGCCTCCCTGAAAATATACCTTTCTTTCAGTGGGTTTTTCCCTGCTAGGTGGAAAGTCATCTGCTCTCCATGTATGCAGTTTACTTGAAGATGCACCATAATTGATATCAAGCAAACTGTCCTCCTCGCTCCAGGATAATACAACCTCTTCGCCGGGCAGTTTTTTCACTAAATCGGAAAGATATCTGGCTAAAACAACAGTGCTTCCTTCCTCCTCAACTTGAGCAGATATTATTATTTTCATGGTTATCTCTAAATCTGTGCACTGTAGTGTCAGTGTTTGCTCACGAGCCTCGCAGAGGCATCCATTAAGAATAGGCAAATTGGTCCTGTTGGGAATGATCCGGCAGAGTGAAGTAAGTGCAGCTGCTAGTTCATTTTTTTGGCAGATAATTTTCAAAATAAAAAACCTCCTTTTGGCGAATAATTTTTATATTTTATTAATAGAATAGTAGGAGGATCAGTAATATGGCGCGGTATATTGTGTATTATTCTTTTATCCTTTGTTTTCTCAAGGAAATTTAAATTAAGGATCTGTGGATAAATAGTTAAATTGTGGGGAATGATCGTTGATAACTATGTGGAACTATTCAGTATTTCAAATATATTTTTAATTGCATTATCAATTTCAGCATCATTTTCTATATATTCTTTGATCTTTTCACAAGCATGAATAACTGTTGTGTGATCACGGCCGCCGAATTCCTGTCCTATTTTGGGCAGTGAGGCATCAGTTAATTCACGGCAGATATACATGGCAATCTGACGTGGAATGGCAACATTTCTGGTTCTGCGGCGTGATTTAAAATCCTCTACATTCATATTGAAATATTGTGCAACCACCTTTTGGATCATAGGAATGGTGATGTTTCTTTTTTGGTTTCCTGAAACAACATCTTTGAGAGCTTCCTTTGCCAGATCAAGATCGATCTCCCTATGGTTGAGGTTACCATAGGCTATTACCCGTAAGAGTGCTCCCTCTAATTCTCTGATATTTGATTTAACATTTGTGGCAATAAAAAAGATAACCTCATCAGGGATATCAATGTTTTCCATTTGTGCTTTCTTTCTTAAGATGGCTTCCCTTGTTTCCAAATCAGGTGGCTGAATATCTGCGATCAATCCCCATTCAAAACGGGACCGCAGACGATCTTCCAGTGTCGGAATATCTTTAGGTGTCCGGTCACTAGAAATAATGATCTGTTTATCTGCTTCATGTAAAGCATTAAAGGTATGGAAAAATTCCTCCTGAGTTCTTTCTTTACCAGCTAAAAACTGAATATCGTCGATCAACAAAACATCGACACGGCGGTATTTGTTGCGGAACTCAACGGTCTGATCATCCTTAATTGCATTGATCAGTTCATTAGTAAATGTTTCAGAGGAAACATAAACAACTTTGTAATCTTTATAATGTTGCATAACATGATGGCCGATGGCATGCAACAGGTGGGTTTTACCCAAGCCAACACCTCCATAAATAAAAAGAGGGTTATATGCCTTGCTGGGGGATTCAGCTACAGCAAGGGATGCTGCATGGGCAAGCCTGTTGCTGTTGCCTACCACAAAGGAATCAAAGGTATATCTGGGGTTTAAAGCAGGCTGTTCATCCCTAGGAATAAAGATATTGTCTTTATTATCCGGAGTAATAAAGCGCAGTGTAAAATTGATGCCGTATTTATACTCTAAATGTGAGCGGATCAGTGCACTAAATCGTGTTTCCATCCAATCGCGGGAAAATTCATTTAGTGTTAAGATAACCAGTGTTCCATCATGATAGGCCAGTGGGCTGGTTGTGTTAACCCAGGTGGAATAGCTGTGTGCATCAAGCTCTTTTTTTAATATCTCTAAAACATCATTCCAAATATCATAAAGTTTTGTTTTTATCAATCTCGATTCCACCCCTGTTTAGTATATCCACAATCTGTTAATAAACTGTTAATAACTATGTGCTCTCATTAAATATAACAAAGATTTAAAAGCGCTACAAGATGCCTAAATGTAAGGATTCTCTTGCTTGACATAGCATAGGAGTCGTCTATAATTAAAAAAGACATAAAAAATAATGATAAAAATTTTTTGTATTGGCAGTCTATTACTGGAACTTTCAGCTTATAAATCCTAAGCAAACAGGAAAATAATAGGTATAAGGATATTAAAGAATTTACTTTATAATAAACTTTAGTAATATACTGCCAGCAAAGAATAAATGAAAGAAAGGGATTGGAAAAAATGAAAAGGACCTATCAACCGAAAAAAAGGCGAAGGAAAAGAGTACACGGCTTTATCAAGAGGATGAGGACCAAGGCAGGGCGCAATGTGATCCGCAGGCGCCGGGCAAAAGGGCGGAAGAGATTGACTGCTTAAAACCTGTTTTGTGAGGTGCATTTTGTTATCTGATAAAAACCGCATCCGCAAAAACACCGATTTTAAAAGAGCCTACCAGTATGGTGATTTGTTTTTCTCTCATTACTTTGTTTTGCATTCTTTGAAAAGGGATGATCAAAAAAGCACAAGACTGGGTATTGTGCCGTCCCGAAAAATCAAGAAAGCGGTTTTAAGAAATAGGCTTAAAAGAAGGATCAGGGAGATTTTTAAGCAGTATAGCAAAAATATTAAAAGAAGCTATGATCTGGTGATTAACACCCGCAGTGAAGCAGTTAATGCCAGTTATGAGGATCTGAAAAAGGATTTTGAGTACCTGATCAAGAAAAGTCAATTAGAAATCGATCCTGCTTCTGATGATGACCGATTGGTCGGAAGTTAAACTTTTCGACTGAGTATTCGGGTATAATCATTATGATAGGTAAAATATTATGCTGAAAAGAGTTTTAATTTTTACAATTAAATTATATCAGAAGTATTGGTCGTCATGGCATCTACCAGTTTGCCGGTTCTATCCCTCTTGTTCGGTTTACTCTATTCAAGCGCTGGAAAAACACAAATTATGGCGTGCTGTGGGATTAATTTTGTGGAGGCTGGCCAGGTGCCACCCCTTTTCTAAAGGGGGTTATGACCCGGTACCATGATAAATCTAATTTAGGAGGTGACCCTGCCCGGCAAGTTGTAGCGTGGCGGGATAGAATTTGTGGAGTGCAGTTATCGATGGTTTCAGCCACATACTTCAATACTTTTATTTGGCATCAGAGTTGTTGAATGTTCCTAGTTATGGTTTAGCGATTATTTTTTTCACAATTGCTGTGAAAGCAATTCTTTTTCCGCTGACTAGATCCCAAATGAGGTCAATGCGGGTGATGCAGGAACTGCAACCCAAGATTAAAGCCATTCAGGAGAGGTACAAAGATAAACCTGAAAAGGCTCAGCAGGCGATTATGAAATTGTATAAAGATATGGGAGCAAACCCTTTCAGTGGTTGTCTTCCCCTGCTGATTCAAATGCCTATTATATTTGCTCTGTTCAGTACTCTGAGAGTATTTTTTGATCCTGTAAAACACCCTCCTTTCGTTGATCTATCTAAAGCTGAATTTTTGTGGATTGGCAATCTAGGACAACCAGATCCGATTATCCTACCCATATTAACTGTCATAGCCACCTTTGGACAGCAGTTTATGTCAAGTATGGCCACTGCAGGAAAAATCGATCAAACACAGAAAACAATGCTGATTGTTATGCCTTTGTTTGTTGGGTGGATCGCCCGCACACTCCCTGCTGGGTTGACCCTTTATTGGGTTATGTTTAGTCTGGTCAGTGCTATAGAAATGATTGTCATCAACAGATCAGTAAAAGCAGAGAAGGGAGAAGGGTCAAAGGCATGAAAGAGATTGTAACAGAGGGCAGCACTGTTGAGGAAGCTGTTCAAATTGCCCTTGATAAGCTTAAAGTGTCACGTGATCAGGTTGATATAGATGTGTTGGAAAATGGTTCTAGGGGTTTTTTAGGACTGATCGGAGGCAAGCAGGCAAAGGTCAGGGTAACGGTAAAAGAATCACCGAAAGAGATAATCAGAGAATATTTTAATGATGTAATTAGAGCTCTAGATTTTGATGTAGATTTCAGTATCTACTACCTAGATGGTTATTGGCATGTTGATTTTGAAGGTGAAGATGTTAGGTTTTTAATCGGCAGAAGAGGTAAAACCCTTAATGCTTTACAGATGCTAACAAATTTGTCAGTAAATAATAAATTAGAAGAAAAAATAAAGATCATTCTTGATGCAGAAGGCTATCGGGAACGAAGAGAGGAATCCCTGAGGCGTTTAGCTAGAAAAACTGCGGAAAAGGTTTGCAGGACTAAAAAAGATATCATGCTTGAACCAATGACACCCCAGGAAAGGCGCATCATTCACCTGGAACTGCAAAACAGTGATAACGTAACAACTACCAGCAAGGGAGAGGAACCATACCGTAAGGTTGTTATTTGTTACAGGCCTGGTGGTGTATAAAAATCTGAAAAATATCTATGTAAGGGATAAAAGGGGAATTGCTTCCCCTTATTTTTATATAAAGTGGCCATGATTTTTATTGCAGTTTGATAAACTGAAAGTATTTTTAGGTGGTGATGATCATGCAGCAAAATGATCTGATAGCTGCACTAGGTACAACCTTGGGAGAAGCAGCTATTGGCATTGTGCGGCTCAGCGGTGAAGGGGCAGTGGACTTGGCTGCTTCCATTTTTAAACCGCGTAAAAAAGATCTGGATTTAAGCAAAACAGCATCTCATACCCTGCACCTGGGATATATTTGTGATGATGACGGTGATATTTTAGATGAGGTTTTGATAACTGTGATGAGAGCACCCCGTAGTTATACCAGGGATGATGTGGTGGAGATTTATTGTCATGGTGGAGTCATACCTGTGCGACGAGTGCTGGATCTTGTATTAAAAAAGGGTGCGCGCTTGGCAGAGCCGGGTGAGTTCACTAAACGGGCCTTTTTAAGCGGAAGAATTGATCTAGCACAAGCTGAAGCTGTGCTTGATCTGATCAGGGCTCAAAGCAATAAAGGGGCTGAACTGGCCTGTAGGCAGTTGAGGGGCGGTGTTTCAGGTAAGATCAGAGATATGCGGAATCAGTTAAAAAGAATAATGGCTGAGATAGAAGCTGAAATAGATTTTCCTGATGATGTAGATCCTGTTCCTCCAAAGCTTAGGGCAAAGCAGATAAAAATGGTAGAAGATAAGGCTGCAGAGATGATCAGGGGATCTAACTTAGGGCGTATCTATCGAGAGGGACTGCGGACTGTTTTATTGGGTAAGCCTAATGTGGGAAAATCAACACTGTTGAATCTGCTCTTAGATGAAGAGAGAGCCTTGGTAACAGAAATACCTGGAACAACTAGGGATCTGATTGAAGAGATGCTGGTGCTTGAGGGTATACCCCTGAGGATCATAGATACAGCTGGGATCAGGGAAGGGGTAGGACTGGTAGAAGCCTTGGGAATTGATCGAGCGAAAAAAGCAGTAGAAGAGGCGGAACTGGTACTGGCTGTTTTTGATGCAGCAGATGAGATCACAGAGGATGATCTGAGGGTTTTTGAGATGCTAAAAGGTAAAAAAACAATAATTTTATTGAACAAGGTGGATATAAAGGAACAAAAGTTGGATCCCCATCTGATTAGACAGTATATAGAAGGAGAAACACCTATTATTGAGATGTCTGCCAAAATGGGTTGGGGAAAGGAAAAACTGGTGGATGCTGTTGTACAAGTTATTGGCAGTGGACAGATCAGCAGGGAAGCGGAGCTGATGACCAGAAAAAGGCATCAAATTGCTATGGAGAAGGTTGTTGACCGTTTGCAATCAGCTATAAAAGGGGTAGAGGCTGAGCTACCCTTGGAATTTGTCGCTCTGGATCTCTGGGATGCATGGTCAGCACTTGGTGAAATAACAGGGGAAACAGCCCTGCCAGAAGAAGTGATTAACTCTATTTTTGAAGAATTCTGTATCGGTAAATAAGGTGATCAAAATGGAATCAGTTGAAAAGATACTGGTCAGTGGTGCTGAAGGGATCGGTATCCAGATAGGAGGTTCAGAATTAGAGAAGTTTAAAAGGTACAGCCAATTGATTAAATATTGGAATGAAAAAATCAATTTGGTCAGCTGCCCTGATGAAGAGGAATTATACAGGCTGCATTTTCTTGATTCGCTGATGTGCAGTCTGGGGTTTGATTTTAAAGGTAATTGCAAGGTCATTGATCTGGGAAGCGGAGCTGGGTTCCCAGCTGTGCCGTTGAAAATATGCTTTCCCGACCTGGAGGTCAGCATGGTGGATGCCCGTAAAAAGCGCTGTGATTTTTTACAGTTGGTGATTGATGATCTCCATCTGAAAAACAGTGCTGTTATCTGGGATAGATTGGAGAATATCGGACATAGTAGTGAACACAGAGGGGTATATGACTGTGCGCTAGCCAGGGCCTTGGCACCTTTAAATGTTTTGTTGGAATATGCCATGCCCTTATTGCAGTGTGGAGGAAAATTTGTCGCGCTTAAGGGATTTAATATAGAGGGGGAGATCAAACTAGCAGATAATGCCCTAGCAATTTTAGGGGGCAGCTTGGAGCAAGTGATCCCCTACTCCTTTCCTGGAGAGAAGGGAAGACATGTGGTTGTGATAAAGAAAAATGGGGTCACACCAGAAAAATATCCCCGCAGGGCAGGAGTACCAGCAAAAAGGCCTTTATAAATATTGGTAATAATAGTTTTTTGTTGAAGGAGAAATAATCATTGTGTCGAAAAGGGACTGGAGTGAGGTAACAGGAGGATTATCATGCTGGAAAAGTTATTTAAGAGCCGTGAACTGGACCGTCAGGTCATAAAAATAAAACTGGATAAAATTAAATATGGAAAATTTCAGCCCCGCTTTAATATTGAAGATCATGAATTAGAGGAACTGGTGGAGTCAATTCGTGAAGTGGGTGTGCTGCAGCCTGTGGTGGTGAGGACTGATGGTGATCATTATGAACTGATTGCAGGTGAAAGGCGGGTCAGAGCCAGTATACTAGCAGGCCTTCAAGAGATCAGTGCTGTGGTCTGTAACCTCAGTGATCAAGAAGCAGCAGAGGTGGCCCTTATTGAGAATATACAGAGGCATAATCTTCACTTCCTTGAAGAGGCTGAGGGATTTCAAAACCTAATCGAACACTTTCATTTGACTCAAACAGAAGTTGCCAAAAGGATGGGGCTCAGCCAAAGTGCTGTTGCTAATAAACTGCGGCTGTTGAAATTGGATAAAAGAGTGAGGGATAAGCTATATCAGTTAAAATTATCGGAAAGGCATGCCAGGGCCCTACTGGAACTGGAAAGCGCAGAAGAGCAGTTGAAACTACTTGAGAAAGCGGAAAAAGAAGATATAAAAGTGAGAGAATGGGAAGAAATTATCAGAGAAAAGAAAGAAAATATTTCCCGGGAAATAAAAAAGTCGAAAAAGCAAAAACAAAAAATAAAGCCAATGATCAAAGATTTGAGGTTATTCATCAATTCGCTGGAGAAGGGCATTAAAGTGCTGCAAGAGGCAGGGTTTGATGTTCATTTATTCCACCGGCAAAATGAAGAGGGAATGAGAATCATAATTGAGGTGCTGGAAAGAAAGAAATATGACAATGCTAAAGTGTAAATGGACAGTGAGAAAATTCCCTTATTGGAATTAATTAATGCTATATATGGATTTGTCTTTTATTTGTTACACTATATGTAGTTGTGTCAATCTGCGGCAAAGGATTTTTCTTGCTTTCTATAAATTTTTCCCACAATAAAATGTTCAACTCACCTTTTTATTTGCCCTGCCGCTGTTTTTTTAGTTTGTCTAGCTCAATAAGTTACTATTCGACATTTTGCGTCATGCACCAGATATTTATGCAGGTACTGCTCTTTCCTTTATTGCTTCTAGAAAAAACTGTAAAAGAACATAAGAATAACAATTATCATTTTTTCTATATCCGACTTAAGGGTTTTGATTTTTCAGAAACAATTGCTTTTTTGTTTTATAGGACTATGTATATTTCACTTGATCCTAATTTATATCCGACCTTTCGTACCTTTAAGGCATTTACAATCTGAATTTATCGATGGTGATAACTGGTATCTATTGTGTCTTAAAAGGATGAGGCGACCTCCCTTAATTCGTACTACAGTAAATATCTTCACTAAAACCAGCTAAATGTATAAGACGTTTGATATCTTCATTCAGTAGGTTATCTGCAACCTGATGGATGCAAGCAGAATCAGTTTAAAAGGTAATTATGGTAAGGGGTTTCAGCATCTTCAGCAGCATTGTTTCTGTTGGGCTAAAAGACTTACGCTTTCCAGGGATGACCAAAGGCTTGGTTTCTTTGGACAGGTTACTGCGTGCCCGGCGCTGCAGCAGTGCATAAATTTAGCAAAGCCATCAAGAAAACATAGCCTATGGCAACTACTCTCTCTGTGTTCTTAACATAGATCCCGTCAAAATAGACAGGATTTTTCAAAAAACGGAAAGAAAGTTCCACATTTTGTATTCCCGTAGCACATCACCTGGGGAAAGCTCATTATCATAAAGAATATTGGTAATCAATACAAAAGTACTGGCTTTTGCCTTGAGTTCCTTGACAAATTGTTCATTAATAGAAACCTGAGAAGAAATGGCTCGATAATGGATTTAATTGCTGATCGGTTCATCTTTGTGGGGACGGCCTACCCGTTGCTTGATTACCCGTTCTTTTTTTAATTTCGCTATTTATCTTAAAGAGTGATGTATGAATCGTTGCTAAGAAGAACTCCAGTGCCTTGTTGGCATCAGCCTCACAATAAAATTCTCTCTTGGCAAGAGCATTACAGTCCTTTATCAACTCTTTTTCTTGATTCTATCATCTTATCGATGCTTTTTACCTTCCTCTTGTCCAGGCTTGAAGAGTTTACAATAATAAACCGGTAATCGTTGCCGTTAAGTTCCCTAACAACTGATTGAACCTGATAGATAACTGCATCTTTTTTCTCTACGAGGCTGACCAGGTGCTGCCATTGATTCTCTGTCCAGGACCATTCTTTCAGTTCAGCTGATATTTTAATTTTTCCGGCATAATGTGAAATGAAGGGATCTTCTTGTCAGACATAAGGGTAAGGTTATCATCGGTAACCAGCAACATAGATGCTTTGGCCATTATCATCAGAAGAAAGCATTGTTTGCAATCTTTCAAGTGCGTCTTTATTCCAGACTTATCACTCATATTGCCATCACACAGTTCCCCAAAGATAGAGATACCTTCGCTGGTGGTAATGAGTCCAAAGGAATTGCTTCAAATCAGGGCCGGTGCTCTTTGCTGTACCCGTAGGTGATGTCGAGTGAATCCCTATCTTCATCTATTTGGTCAAACTCTCCAGTAACAGATATAGATGTGGTATCAGCATGAACAGTTCTTGTTTTGATATTGTGTACATTTATTGCTGATAATGTTAAAGTCAGGTAAACCCGGTTGGGATGAGCTTTAGCCAGTTTGGTAAGGATTATGACCAGGGCATGATCATTTAAATGCATCAGCAGTTATCTATTCATCTTCACAAAAATTTACATTGAAATTCATCCACCTATAAAATTCTTCTAAACGGTAAAGCGGTTTTCTTGCCACCAGGATATTGATAACGAGTGCTTCTAGCAATGTTCCTGGCGACAGGCGGCATTGTTTAGGATCCCAGGTAACCATCTCATCGATGATGTCTCTGAGTTTAATTTCACGGCAAAAGGCTGCAACCAGTGGAGCAGCACCAGCACTTAAGATCTTAACTTTAGGTATTAAGCTTCTCATGCGAAATTCCCCCGTTTAATGTCATTAGATGGGAATTCGCGACATCTTCTGTAATTCCTCCTTATCCTGAGAGATTTTAATAATTATTTTTTTATGGAAAAAAGGGTGCGGAAGATGGGATCAAAGACGCGACAATGATGGGAAATGCTAGATATTGTCCCCTAAGGAGATAATCCGGCCTTTTCAACAATATACTCAATGATACTAATCCTAATACGACGACTGCTATGCTTAATGGCGGTATTAGCCTAATTAGATAAGTCAGGATTGCTTCTGTTTTGATTCGCTCTAACATGATTAGCTCCTTATTATACGATTCTTAAAACTTCTTTAATATGTTCTTGGCGCTAGCCAATAAACCATTTTTATTTATAGCATAAAATAAAGTTTTTTCATAAATATCTGTCCATCCCGGATAGATATCCGGATCAAAAAATGAATTATGCCAGAGGAGCACCAGGATACCCTGGTGCTTTTTCACTGTGTTCATATAGCTTTCAACCGTGGATAGCCCTTCTGTTGGAGAAAGTTTTCTATAGTTAAATAAAGAGCCGTCCATAATAGTTAGCGGGATTTCCCACAGATCAAGAATACGGTTCTCTTTGATATCAAAAGGTTGAAATGGATGACAAATTCCTGCCCGAAAGCCTTCGTGATCCGCAAAGCACAGCGTTGTGTCGTATGAAAGCCCGCATTTTTCCTGGATGCGCCATGTATCCGGTGTTTTCCAGCGCAGGTAATGCTGCCGACAGCCGAAGTTCCCATGTTGCAGGATTTTTGTTAAGTTTCCTTTTTGTCTGTTTATATTCTCTTGATTGTTATAACTGTAATAACCGGCATGGAGTCCGATTTCCGCTCCAGCAGCTGATACTTTGTTAATGGTTTGTCTTACTTTTGGTTCATCCAAACAATATCCACCGCTGAAATCGGGCTCTGTCATGAAGAAAAAGGTTGATGTCGCATCATACCTTTGCTCTAGATTTAAAATCATATCAAAGGTATCAAAAGGGTCATTCTTTCTTCTCAATATGACCATAATATTATCGATGAATCTTGATAATGCTTTACGAGGCTGGCAATGCTTTATCATAAAGCTACCTATAGTAAGCATTTCATTCATTGGCTTATATTTTTGAACTGCATCAACATCATGAGTCAGACAAAGAGCAAAATCTTTATCTCTCCAGAGAGATTTTTTTTCTATATATGGAACCAGCTCTTTAATGCAGTACCA
>ENA-OWPA01000036-OWPA01000036.1-bioreactor-metagenome-genome-assembly--contig:-NODE-36-length-236423-cov-10.335542_pt1 | contig 236423 bp, 192 predicted proteins | sample MGYA00238139_ERZ651803 | MGnify/ENA primary metagenome ERZ651803 (study PRJEB26909, sample SAMN07631231) | bioreactor metagenome | isolation source: Switchgrass digestor | place: USA: Dartmouth...
GGTCGCGACCCAGAGCGATAGGGGCTCAGCTGAGACCTTTTGGGGAGGTGAGCTTCGCCCACTTACACGCGGGTGGGGGAAGTTTCAACCGGCCAGAATGGTCCTCTTTTCAACCGGCCTTGACACTGCACGCACCCTGCGCTGTGTTTGCCTGAGCAGCTGACCTACCACCGGATGTGCACAGCGGCGGGTGGCGAAGGTACTTCTCAACGCAAGACCGGATAAGTAACCATTTCAGCAGGCTTGGAAGGGGGATGTGGGTCAAGTGCGTCGTCTTATGTCCTGGTTGATGATGCTGTCCCTGCTGCTGGTGCCCACCCTGGCGCAGGCGGAGGACTCGATCCGCTTGGTGGTGGGTGGTGTTGAGGTTCAGACCGATGTGGCTCCCGTGATCGAGGGGGGAAGGACCCTGGTGCCCCTGCGAGTGGTGGCCGAGTCCCTGGGGTTCGAGGTGACGTGGGATGGCCTCAGCCAGACCGCCACTCTGGTCAGGGGCGACACGACGATCATGCTGACCGTTGACAGGCCCGATGCGCTGGTCAACGGGAATCTGATCACGCTGGACGTGCCCCCGACCATCCGGTTCGACCGTATGCTGGTGCCGGTCCGGTTTGCCGCCGAGCAGATCGGTTTGGACGTCGCCTGGGACGAGGCGACCCGGACGGTGGTGATCACGCCGACTGGATCAGCCGCTCCGTCGGTTGCGATCGACCCGGAGGCCCTCCGCCTGCTGCAGCAGGTGCGGGAGGAGAGGAGCTACAGGATCACCGGCGGTTTCACCACAGCCGTCGATGCAGGTATCGCGACGCTGACGACGGACGTGAGCATCGAGGGGTACCTGGGAGGGCCTGACGAGTCGCTCATCTACACGACGGTCCAGGTGGCCGGTGTTGAGCAGACCGTCGGGGTTGCGGTCTACCAGGGTCAGGTATGGTCGAAGTACGAGGCCGGGGCATGGACCGCAAGACCCCTGGGGGTGACCCTACAGAGCGGCCTCATGATCGACCCGACGGCCCTTGCCTACCTAAGAGTTGAGGATCTGAAGGGGGCCAGCTTCTCGCTGTCGCAGCGGGCTTACGAGGGCACCGAAATGCGGGTGCTGACCATGGACGTTGACGTGGCGGCGCTGGCCGAGTTGCTGGGCGAGCAGGCGTTCCAGATGGACAACGGCTCTCTGGAGGTCAACTACTGGTTCAACGCCGACAACAGCCCGCACCACATGGACTTCCACCTGACAGCGGTTCCGAGCGGCTCCGATGCGGGCACCGTCACGTTAACGGGTACCCTGTACTGGGAGCCATGGGATCAGGCGATCCCGTTCCCGGCCGAGATCGTCGGCCAGTAGACTTCTGAGGAGAAGTGGGGCCGTCCCGGGAGCAGTTCTGTCTGCTCGGGACGGCCTCAGCGTGTCTTGCGTCATCCTGGAGTTGCTGGGATACCCTCCGGTAGTGGCGTTGGCTTAGTGCAGGTTTCAGTTGCCGCCTCGGTGCGGTCTCCGTGACTGTAGTTACCCCAGAGCATTCACGGCGCCCAGATTGGTACTTGCCCCCCTCCCAGGGATAGGCCCGGGGGTCGTCGGGTCCGCCTGCACCTACCCAGTCCACCTTACAGCCGAAGGCTTCAGCGATGAAGTGGAGCGGTACGAGTGTGCGGTGGTCCATCAGGACCGACGGCTGATCCATCTGAACCGCATAGCCGTCACGTTGCCCTTGTCGTCGCCGATCCCGAAGAAAACCCTCAGATCCTGTCCCTCGATCAGCACCTCGTCGGGCCGGTCTGCCGTCCAGGTAACCTGGGTTCCCAGCACCTCAGAGATGAGACGGATGGCACCAGCGCACGGTTGGTCTCCGGGTTGACCCAGGGTAGCACGTCGAACCGGACATGCCTGCGGTCCACTGCCACCACCGGATGCTCCGGGTGCTGCTTGTCTGCAGAGGCATGTCCAGCGTCATCTCGGTGGCCATTCTGTGATCCGTGTCTTGGGTTGCGTCAATCGGCTCACGGATGATCCCATCTGTGCTCGCAGGAGCCGCCTGGCATGGCAACGCACGACGGACCGGCAGACGCCTTGGGCTGAACCACGCCTATGCCCATGAATGTGCCGAGCACCAGCAGTGCTGCGGTTGCCATCGCAGTGATCCTTTGCGACCGGGTTCTCCTCGAAAACGTGTCACCACCTTCTGGACTGGATGATGGGCATTTGTGTGGCAACTTCGTCATCAACCCGGCTGACCCTTCCGTAGATTGAGCGTTTCTGCTGATCGGCTCTAGGCTGCCTTGCTGGGCCAGCCGGACCTGACAACCCCCTGAGCGAACCTGGGTTCAGGGGGTTTCGTATTACATATGTGAGAAGCAAGTCGCAAGGGGGAGGAGAAGTGAGTAAACGGGTTCGTATCCGACGTCTCAAGTGGGTGACCTGGCTCGTGTGCGGAGTCTTGCTGCTGCAGGCACCCGCCGGGGCGGGGGCCGCGGCGGAGAGTGAACTAGAGATTGCAGAGTATCCTGCTGAGAACTACGAGCCCGGCCCGGGCTGGCCGGCGGGCTGGTCACCGCCGCCCGCTCCCGAGGAGATCTCTGAGCGGATGAAGGCTGAAGTGGAGCGGGTTCTACGGGAGTACCCCGACATGTACGACCGGTACGAGTGGTGGGTCTGGGAGCCACTACCTGCCTGGACGCAGGAGTACCCGTGGTATTGGGAAGAGGACTGGATGGGCTGCGGGACGACGATGCATGTCTACGCCTATCCCAAGCCCGACACACAACTGATCCGGGAGGTCTTCAGCCGCTCATTCGGATGGTCACGCCTTTTCCTGAAACGCTGTCGGTATGAGCCAATCGCGTCCATTACCGAGGCCCGGGGGCTCAGCGAGGAGGAGAAGTTGGCGGAAGGCAGGGTCATTGAGTTTCAGTACTGGATGGACAAGTCTCACCCCGGGCTGGGACGGGACAACGGCAGCGAAAGCAACGGGAGTCCTGACTATATCTACGTCTACCTCAACCAGGGGGACGCTGCGAAGCGATTTGATGCGCCTGCGTACTTGGACACTACTGTGAACCGGGTCCGAGTTCCCATCCGCTTCATCAGTGAGATAATGGGTGCCGAGGTCTCCTGGGATGAAGAGGATCGGCTGGTAACCATCCATTTTCCGCCGGTCACCCGCACTGTGGTGAAAGCCATCCCTGTACCAGGATACGACTACTCTGACCTTTTCGATCCTGAGACGGACTTCCCCAACGGGCACCGCTTCTTGCTTGAGGAGCAGGCGGTGAGTATCCCAGAACGCACGATAGAGCTGATCATCGACCATCCGGTGGCGGTGGTAGACGGTCGACAGATGCCACTGGACGCACCGCCAGTGATCCGGAACGACAGGACGATGGTTCCGGTCCGCTTTGTTGCCGAGCAGATGGGTGCGAAGGTCTACTGGGTTGGCGCCGATCCGATCTTCCGTCTGGACGACGGACGGCTGTCAGGTACCTACCAGGTTCACATCTTCACGCCTTTCTTCCCCCTTTACGAGTATCCCAGCTGGTACCTGGAGAACCGGGCTGTACGGTACTAGGGGGGAGCAGTCCATGGGTTGGAGACGATGGGTTGCAGTCGCGGCGCTACTTGCCCTTATCCCCAGACATGTTGCATCGGCTGACGACTGGACTACCAAGGGTGGATCGCCCGATCGCACGTCCGCAGTTGTCACACCCACGGGTCTCACTGAGCTGACCCCATACTGGGAGACACAGCCACTGGGCGAGAGCGCCTCGCAGCCCGTGATCGTCAACGGGGTTGTCTACCACCTGGCAGGGGCCTACCTATGGCGGTTGGAGCTTGGGAAGACGCCCACTCCGACCGGGATGGCAACCCCGGTCAGCGACACGATGAAAGGAAGCCATGTTGAGTTCAACCGTGTTCCCGGTGGTGCGGTAATCGCCCCGCAGTCGAGTCCAAGCTACAGTCCCGAGACTGGTGTTCTCTACTTTGGCACTGGCTATGGGTGGGTCTGGGCGTATCACACGACCGAAGGATGGTTTCGACCTGCAGAGTTGGACCTCGGATGCCCGATAGTGGGCTCGCCCCTTGTAGTCCATGATCGCGGGCGCGACATCGTGGTGGTGGCGGACCGTCCCAACTATCCTGGGGAGGAGAACCGACCACACGGTCGTCCGCTCTGTCCTCGCAGCCACGGTAAGGTCTGGGTCCTTCAAGGGTTGGATCAACCTGGTGAGGCCGTCCGATGGCAGACTTACGATGCCCCAAACACAAAGCAGGATGGGAGCGGCTTCGGCGGCTTCATAACCCCCTCTGCCGTGATCGCACCTCCCCACGGCGATAACCCCAGCTTCGTCATCGGCACCGACGGGTTCGAGGGCGGGAGAGCCCTGCGTCTAGCCTTGGACCGCAACAACGACTACCGCCCCTACCAAGTCTGGACAGTCGACGGTTCTGCTGGCTTCGCAGGCAACTTCACATCAGACGGGAACACTGCATACTGGCTCGACACCCGCGGCCACCTCTGGGGGGCCGGACTGGCCCAGGGTCGCGAACCCGACGGCTGGTCCCGCTACTCCATCGACCTCCCCGCGCTCATCGGCGCCAGGGCCGCGTTCACCAACACCGAGCCCGCGGTAGAAGTCCGCCAGACCCCCACAGGCACGGAGACGCACCTCTACGTGACCCTGCGCAACTACACCGACACAGGCGCAGGACTCCGTGACGGCCCCACCGGCAATGACGGTGCGGTCGTGGCGGTGGGCCCGGGTGGAACCCTGAAGTGGTTCCACAAGTTCGGTCCGGCGGACCGGCTGGGCGAGCGAAAGGCGTCCATGAACACCGCACCGCTGGCGCTCACCGGCCGGGGGGCGCTCCTCTTCGGCGACGTGAACGGCTACTTTTACAGCTACGCCCTGGATACCGGAAACACCGCCGGCGGTGACACCCGGGGCGCGCTGATCCAGCCCACCGGGCGGGCGCCCGCAGACCGGCTCTTCCTCCTGAAGGAAGACGAGCAGCCGAACACGGGTCCCTACAACTTCTCCCAGGTCTCCGGAGTGGGTGTTGACCCCGCCTTTGCCGACGGGCTCCTCCTGGTCGGGGTCAACTACGTCCGGGACGGGCAGGCCACCGGCCGTCTGGTCGCGTACCGGGCGGGGGAGACCTATGATCTGCGCTGGCTGGACCAGCCGGAGCCCCTGGTGCTCGCGCAGGACGAGCCGGTGGCCATGCAGCCGCGGCTCCAGCTGGAGATGACCGCCCGATCCCTCGCGGCGCTCTGCCAGGCGCCGGTGGCCGTGCAGTGGTTCCTCGCCGACAGCCGCGGAAAGCTGGTCCGATCTCTTGGGGAGGTGCCTCTGCCGGGCGATCTCGCACCGCATCAGCCCCACCCGGTTTCGTTGACGGTAAGCCTTGCCGAGGGTGACCCCGCCGAGGGGCAGATCGTCGGCGTCATCGACCTGCCCTCTGTCTATGCCCTGAGTGCTGCCCATACGGAGAATGGCGCCGTGGCCCTGGCCCGGGACATTGCGGCGGCGCTGGGACTTCCGACAGAGAAGAGCTGTGCGGCGGCCGTGGCCGAGGTCGTTGAGCGGGAGGGGTATCCCGGTCCGGAGGGCGGCCTCGCCAACAACGTGCTCGTCGTGACCTACAGCACCCAGGAGCAGACCGGCGGGGGGGAGGGGAAGGCTGACCCCGACATCGACGATCCGGCGGTGGTCGACCTCGCCGTGCCGGAGGAGGCCGAGGCCGACAAGCCGTTCCAGGTAGGCATCTACCTTGGCTACTGGAGCAACCGGGGTCGCAGTGCGGTCCAGGTCCCATTCCGCCTCTGGGCACGGCCGGTGACGGGCGGTCCGGCGCCTGCCGGCGGCTGGCAGGAGGTGACCATCGACCAGGTGCCCTGCTGCAGCTTCAGGCCCGGCACCATCCCGGGGCTGAGCGCAGGCGAGTGGGAGATCATCGCCGAGATCAACTACCCGGGCGACACCCGTCCCGAGAACAACCGGGTGATCCGCCGCGTCGAGGTGCGGCGCCTGAAGTCGGGCGGGGGCACCGGGGCCGAGGGCGGTGCCATCACGGACTGACCGATGTGGCTCTGCCGCGCTCCGAGCGACGGCCTACTTGGCATGGAACAGCGTACAGGAGGGCGAGGAGGCGCTCCTCATGGAGTAGCGCCCCGCCTTCACATGCCGTCACAGGACAGCTGATGCGACACCCGTGTACGGTCGCCATAGCCCGGGTTCACGATGCGACACCCGTGCACCGTCGCCGTTGCCCGGGCCCACGATGCGCCCCCGTGATCCGTCGCCCCTCCCCGGGATGCCCCTGTACGTTCGGGGAATGGCCGGAACGGCGGGCGCCGCACCGGCGCCCGCCCTGATCATGCGCCGGTCTCGGCGCCGAACTCCCGCCGCAGCATTTCCTGCACCGCATCGGACTGGCAGAACTCCCAGAAGAGCTGTTCGGCGAAGCTGACCGGGTGCCCGATGCGCCGGACCAGCTGGAAGGTTCGTGTCCCCTTCAGCCCGCGCACGCGTACCCGCCGCAGCCCGTTTGCCCCGGAGCGCAGGCAGAGCGTCGACACGAACGCAATCCCCAGCCCGGCCGCCACGGCCACCTTGATCGCCTCGTTGTTGCCCAGCTGCATCACCACGTGAAGGTCCTGGAACCGCACCCCCAGGGGTGCCAGTACACGGCTCAGGTGCGAGTTCATGCGGGACTCACCTTCCCGCGTGAGAAACGGCTCCCCGACGATCTCCGCCGCCTCGACCTCGCTTCGCTCAGCCAGGCGGTGCCCGGGCGGGACGATCAGGACCACATCATCCTGGCAGAGCGGAACGCCCTCCAGGCGGGACTCCATCTCCGCACCCGGCATGATGCCCAGACGAACCCGCTGCTCCAGCAGGTCGGCGGTCGTCTGGGCGATTCTGTTGATCTGCAGCACCGGGCGTACCTCGGGATACCGCTCGCGGAACGCACCCAGCAGCACCGGTGCCATGTACACGCCAGACGCCTCGCCGGCAGCCAGCACCAGCGGGCCCACCGGACGCCGGGCCTCCTGCTGGATGCGTTGCTGCAGCGATTCCAACTCCCGGAGCATCTCAAGCCCCTGTGTGTATAGCAGGTGGCCGGCCGGCGTGGGCAGTACCCGCCGGGGCTCGCGCACCACCAGCGAAGTGCCCAACTCCTTCTCCAGGAGGTGGATGCGGGAGCTGACCGCCGGCTGGGTCAGGTTGAGGCGCCGGGCGGCCGACGAGAAGCTCCCCTCCTCGACCACAGCAACGAACAGTTCAATGTCCTGAAAGCGCACACGAACCCTCCTGCCGTCGATGGTTTTGGCGAGTCGATCTAAAACAAACAGTTTGATTCATCCCGAAGCTCGTGTTATACTTCGATCCAACCGGAGCGTATTCCTGCAATAGTATCCCGAATCTGACAAGGGAGGAAACCAGATGGCCAGTGAGTTGGAGACGGCGAAAGCCCGCGTTCTCGCCGCAGTGGACCGGCTGGACGCCCAGTTGCGCACCCTGGCGCTGCGCATACACGCCAACCCGGAGGTGAGCGGCCAGGAGTTCCAGGCCCAGCGCTGGCTGACTGAGCCCCTTGCCGAGGCCGGGTTTCAGGTGGAACTGGGGATCGGCGGTCTGCCCACCTCGTTCCGGGCGGTCTGGGCCGGGTCCGGCGAGGGCCCGACGATCGGGCTTCTGGCGGAGTACGACGCACTGCCCGGGGTCGGCCACGGCTGCGGGCACAACCTGATCGGCACCGCCGCGGTGGGCGCCGCCCTCGCCCTCCGGTCCGCACTGCCCGAACTGCCGGGGCGCATCGAGGTGATCGGCTGCCCGATGGAGGAGAAGGGCCAGGGCAAGTGCCACCTGGATCGGCATGGCGTCTTCGACCATCTGGACGCGGCAATGCTCTGCCATCCCGGCCGTCGCACCATGGTGGTCCGCGGGGCGCTCTCCTCGGTTCCGGCCACCTTCAGGTTCTACGGCAAGGCCACCCATGCGGCCGTCTCACCCACCAAGGGGATCAGCGCACTGGACGCGTGCATTCAGGCGTTCAACGCCATCAACGCCCTCCGGCAGATGATGCCCGACGGCGCCCGGGTGCACGGCATCATCACCCACGGCGGCGAGGCGGTCAACGTTATCCCCGAGTACGCCGAGGCGCGCTTTTCCATCCGGGCGCAGACGGCGGCCGGCGTCCGGGCGCTGAAGCAGAAGGTCTACCAGGCGGTCAAGGGGGCGGCCGAGTCGGTGGGGGCCAGGGTGGAGATCGAGGAGGGCTTCACCTACCCGGAGCGGGTGAACAACCTGGCGCTGGCGGGGCTCTTCGGCGCCAACCTCGAGGCCCTCGGTGTGGCCGTCGAGCCGCCGGTCACCACCGGCATCGGCTCCTCCGACATCTCGGTCGTGACCCACAAGACCGCGACCATCCAGCCCTACATCAAAATCGCCGACGAGGAGGTGGGAAGCCATTCGCCTGAGTTCCGGGACGCGGCAGGGTCGGAGGCCGGGCTCCGGGGGATGCGGCTGGCGGCCAGCGCACTGGCCATGACGGCCGTCGATCTCTGCTACGACCCTGAGCGGCTGCGCCAGGTGCGCAGCGAGTTCCTGGCCTTCAGGCAGGCACAGGCGGAGGATGGCTCTGCGTAAGGCCGAGACGAGGGCCCGAGTCTTGAGTATAGGGGGTAAAGGGGAATGGTGAAGCGCCTGTTCGTCTGGACCCTGTTGACGGCCGTACTCCTCTCGGGCTGTGCAGGGCAGGGCCGAGTGACCCAGGATCAGCCGGTGAGCCAGCCGGAGGACACGCCGCCGGTCGCGGCTGAACCGCCGGATCCGGCCCGCAGGATCCCCACGCTGACGTTCCTCACCACGACGCCGGAGTACGACGCCCCGCGTTACGAGGCCGCCCTCTACATCAAGCGGGCGATGGCCGAACTGGGCGTCGACCTCGACGTGCGGCCGACCGACCAAAAGGTCGTGACCGACACCTCCCGCACCGCCCCCTGGGAGTGGGACATCGCCGCCTTCTCATGGGGCAACAACGCAGACCGGGTGGATCCCGGGTTCTACATCTGGGACCAGTTCCACTCCAGCAACATCAAGGACCAGGGCAACAACCGGGTCGGCTACAGCAACCCGGAGTACGACCGCATCGCCGACGCGCAGAAGCGGGCCATGGACCAGGAGGAGCGGCGCGCACTGGTTTTCCAGGCCCAGGAAAGCCTGGCCCGCGACGTGGCGATGTTCCCGCTCTGGTATAACGACCTGGACCAGGTCTACAACAAGAAGCGCCTGGAGGGCGTGGTGTCGCAGGGAGGCGTGGGCCTCTTCAACTGGATCACCATGACCGGGGTTCGCATCAAGACCGGCGAGAACATCCTTCGGGTGGCCCACAGGCAGGACCTGGATCACCTCAACCCCCTGTCCACCGTGCAGGCGACTGACCGGCAGATCCTCCGGTTCATTTACGACTCGCTCCTCAGGTGGGACGAGAACAACCAGTTGATCCCGGGAGCGGCGGAGAGCTGGAACATCATCGATGACACCACGGTCGAGTTCAGGCTGCGGCCCGGCCAGAAGTTCCACGACGGCCATCCCCTCACGGCGGAGGACGTGGCCTTCACGTGGGAGTGGGGCAAGCAGGTGGGCTTCGGCACAGAGGACCCATACGTGCAGGGCGTGGAGCGGGTCGAGGTGGTCGACGAGCTGACCCTACGCTTCCACCTGATCCAGCCGGACAGCTCCATCGCCTCCTCGGGCTTCACGGCGGTGCCGATCCTGCCCAAGCACATCTGGGAGTCGCAGGAGGACCCGCGCAGTCTGACCAACGAGCAGCCCATCGGGTCGGGTCCGTTCAAGCTGGCGTACTGGCGGCGGGGTGAGGAGATCCGGCTCGACGCAGTGAAGGACCACTACCTGCAGCCCAAGGTCGACGCCATCATCCAGATAGTCTACGCCAATCCCGACGCCCTGCTGGGCGCCATGGAGCTGGGCCAGGCGGACATGATCAATCCCGGCATCAGCCCGGAGCAGAAGGCGGCCCTGGAGAAGAACCCGGACATGGAGATCGTGCGGACCGTCGGCATCGGCTACGGGTACGTGGCGGTCAACATGCGCCGGCAGCCCTGGAGCGATCTGGCCTTCCGGCAGGCCATGGCCTATGCGATCAACTTCGAGGAGCTGGCGGAGGTCGTCAAGCAGGGCACGGCCCGGGCCGGTGCCCCCGGTATGGTCATCTCGCCTACCAACAAGTACTACTACAACGAGAACGCACTCATCTACAACTACGATCCCGCCAAGGCCCGGCAGATTCTCCGGGACGCGGGCTACGAGTGGGATCAGGACGGCCGCCTCTACTACCCGAAGCAGTGAACGGCCATGTGGCGCTTTGTCATCCGGCGTTGTGGGCAGGCGCTCGTCACCCTTTTGCTGCTGAGCGCCATCGTCTTCTTCATGTTCCGCCTCCTGCCTGCAGACCCGACCGCCGCGATGGTCGATGCGGCGCTGTCCCCGGAGCAGATCGCAGAACTGAAGGCGGAGTTCGGGCTCGACAAGCCGCTGGCGGTGCAGTACGGCCTGTACCTGAAGAACATCCTGCTGAAGGGTGACTTCGGAACGTCCTTCTTCTACAAGCAGCCCGCACTGAAGATCCTGGGCGACAAGATCCTCAACACCCTGATCCTCTCTCTGGCGGCCATCCTCGTCGCCTACACCGTCGGGTCGATCCTCGGAGCGCTGATGGCCTGGTACCGGGGCAGCGCCGGCGAGGTGGCCGGTATCGTGGTCGGGCTGGTCTTCCGCGCCGCCCCGGAGTTCTGGGTGGGCATGGTCTTCGTGATGCTCTTCGCCTACGGCCTGGGCTGGCTGCCCCATTCGGGCATGCGCGAGGCCGGGTACGTGGCCGAGAGCCTGGCGGCGAAGTATCTGAGCCTCGACTTCCTGCGCCACCTGATCCTGCCGGCGACGGTCGCGGCGCTGCACATGTTGTCGACGCCGATGCTCCTCCTCCGGAACGCCATGCTGGAGGTGCGCAGGGAGGAGTACGTGGAGCTGGCCCACGCCAAGGGGCTGCCCCTGCGCCGCATCATCTTCCGGCACGCCGCCCGCAACGCCATGCTGCCCGTGGTCACCTCGCTGGCCACCGCCATCGGCCGCTCGGTGGGTGGGATGGTGCTGGTGGAGTACGTTTTTTCCTGGCCCGGTCTGGGCCGGGAGATCGTGCTGGCCGCCACCCGGTACGACTTCCCGGTGGCGCAGGCCGCCTTCCTGATGATCGCGGGGCTGATCATGGTGATGAACATCCTGGCCGACCTGCTCTACGGTTACCTGGACCCGCGAATCGTGTACAAGTAGGGGGGGGGCAGACCGTGCTGCGTCAGATCTGGCAACATCTCAGGCGCGACCCCCTGGGGCTGACCGGTGTGGGGCTGCTTACCTTCTTCGTCCTGGTGGCCATCTTCGCGCCGGTCATCGCCCCTTACGACCCCGAGGCGATTCTGCGCCTGGACGGCGAGATTGCCCGACTCCACCCGCCGTCCCGGGAGTTCTGGTTCGGCACCACCAACATGGGGCGAGACATCTTCTCAGGCGTGGTGCTGGGGAGCCGAATCGCCCTTAAGGTGGGTATCCTGGCCGCGCTGCTGGTCACCTTCGTCGGCACCAACGTGGGGCTGATCGCCGGTTACTACGGCGGCATCGTCGACACCCTGCTGATGCGGCTGGTCGACCTGCTCTACGGCATCCCCTTCATCCCCTTCGTCATCGTGCTGGTCTCCCTGCTCAAGCCCTCGGTGACCAACATCATCCTGGCCGTCTCAGCGCTCACCTGGCGTTCGGTGGCCCGCATCGTCCGCTCCCAGGTGCTCACCCTGTCGCAGCGGCCCTTTGTGAAGGCGGCCCGGGTGGCGGGCGCCTCTGATCTGCGCATCATCTACCGCCACATCCTGCCCAATGTGCTGCCGATCGCCATGCTGGAGATGTCCTTCGTGGTGTCGTGGGCGATCGTTTCCGAGGCCAGCGTCAGCTTCATCGGCTTCGGCGACCCCACCGTGCCCTCCTGGGGGAAGTTGCTGAACGGCGCCTTCGTGGCCGGTGCGGTCCGCTTCGCACCCTGGTGGGTGGCCTTCCCCGGGCTTGCGATCGTCCTCCTCGTCCTCGCCGTCTTCTTCATCACCCGCAGCCTGGAGACGGTGATCAACCCGCGCCTGAAGGGAGGCGAGTAGGGCATGCCGCTCTTGGAGGTGGATGCGCTGCAGGTGGAGTACCGCCTCGCGGACGGGACCATGCAGGCACTGGACCGCGTGAGCTTCGCACTGGAAGAGGGCGAGGCCATGGGGGTGATCGGTGAGAGCGGCTGCGGCAAGTCGACGCTCATGAAGGCACTGCTCCGCCTGCTGCCGGACAACGGGCGGATCAGCGAAGGTTCGGTCCTCTTCCGGGGACGGGACCTGGGTCGGATGGGCGACGCCGAACTGGCCCGGCTGCGCTGGAACGAGATGGCGCTGATCCCCCAGTCCTCCATGAACGCCCTGAACCCGGTCTACCGGGTGGGCGATCAGATCGTGGAGGTGTTGACGGTGAAGGGGGGGCTGGGCCGGCGGGAGGCCTGGGAGCGGGCCGGGGAGCTGTACCGCATGGTGGGTCTGGAGGAGAAGCGGCTCCACGACTACCCGCACCAGCTCTCCGGGGGGATGCGCCAGCGCAGCATGATCGCCATGGCACTGGCCCTGAATCCCTCGCTGGTGATTGCAGACGAGCCGACCACCGCGCTGGACGTGGTCGTGCAGGACCGGATCCTCCAGCAGCTGGCCGCGCTTCAGGAGCGGCGGAAGATGGCCCTCCTGTTCGTCACCCACGACATTGCGGTGGTGGCAGGGCTCTGCCAGCGAGCGCTGGTGATGTACGCCGGCCAGGTGGTGGAGATCGGCGCGATCCGGCAGCTGTTCAAGCGGCCGGCCCACCCGTACACGATGGGGTTGCTGGCCGCATCGCCCACGGTGCGGGAACGGACGCCGCAGTTGATCGCCATTCCGGGCTACCCGCCCGATTTGAGGAAGCCGCCGGCCGGATGCCGTTTCGCCCCCCGCTGCCCCTTCGCCGATGAGCACTGCCGACGAACAGCGCCGCCGACGTCGGAGGTCGAGCCGGGCCATCTCGCGGCCTGCCACTTCCCGGTGCCGGTGGAGACGATGCGGGAACTGTCGGCCCGGCGCGCCACCTGGGAGGGGGGAGAGCGGTGAGCGAGCATCCGACCGGGCAGCCGATCTTGCTGATCCGAAACCTGACCAAACACTTCGCCGTCGGGCGGGGGCTGACCGCCTCCGCCAGGCGGGTGGTGCGGGCGGTGGACGGCGTCAACCTCACGCTGCGCCGGGGCGAGATTCTGGGCCTCGCTGGCGAGTCGGGCTCCGGCAAGTCCACCACCGGCGAACTGATCGTGCGCCTGCAGCTGCCCACCAGCGGCAGCCTCCTCCTGGACGGCGCCGAGATCCCCGGCCTGAGGGGTGCGGCCCTGCGCCGTTTCCGCCGCCAGGTGCAGATGATCTTCCAGGACCCCTTCGGGACGCTCAACCCCCGCTACACGGTGGGCGCCACGGTGGCAGAGCCGCTGATCATCCACGGGATGCGGGACCGGCGGGCGCGGGAGGCGGCGGTCCACGAGGCGATGGAGCGCGCCGAGCTGCGGCCGGTGGAGAAGTACATCGATCGGTATCCCCACGCGCTGTCCGGCGGCGAGCGGCAGCGGGTGGCCATCGCCCGGGCCATCGTGCTCAAGCCCCGCGTGCTGGTGGCCGATGAGCCTGTGGCCATGCTGGACGTGTCGATCCGAGCAGGCATCCTCAACTTGCTCCGGCGCCTGCGCGCTGAGATGGGCCTCAGCGTCATCTACATCTCTCATGACCTCTCCACGATTCGCTACCTGTGCGACACCACGGCCATCATGTACCTGGGGAGGGTGGTGGAGCAGGGGCCAACCGAAGAGGTGCTGACCCGTCCTGCCCATCCCTACACGCAGCTGCTGCTCTCGGCGGTTCCAGTGCCCGATCCCGACGTCAGACGGGAGCGGGTGGCGGATGAACTGGAGCCGCCCGATCAGATCAACCTCCCCCGAGGCTGCCGCTTTGCGCCGCGCTGTCCGGTGCGGCAGCCCCGGTGCACGGAGGAGGAGCCGGCGGAGGTGACCCTGCGGCCCGGTCACCGGGCGGCCTGTCACCTGGCCGCGCCGGACGTGGTGGCGGCTGGGCACCGCGGGTGATGCGCAGCGGAAGGATGACTACCAGGACCCTCCACCCGCCTCCGGCTCCACGTCCACCCACCGGACCAGGTCGCCGGCGGTGGGGCGGCCGTCGTGCCGCCAGAGCGGGTGTGGTTCCTGCACCAGCCCGACTGGCGCCACACGGCTCACGCCCACCCGCCCCAGGGCCTCGGCCAGGGCGAGGCGCCCGGCATCTGCCCCGGCGAAGGCGACCGTCTGCAGGTACGCCGAGTGGGGGGCGACCAGCGGCGCCACGTCGGCGAGCCGGTCGACGGCGTAGGTCCAGAGGAACCGGCCCAGGGGGCTGGGGCGGAAGTCCGGTTCCTCGTGGTGGACCACTGCCCACGCCAGGTCGCCGGGGCTCAGGTAGCAGGCATCCGCCGTGAACTCCGCCTCGTCCCGGGCGCTGCGCAGGGCGACTGCCTCCTCCAGCGTGAGGCGTCCCCGCGGCATGCGCTCCTGCAGCCCAGCCAGGGCGTCCGCCACGGCCCGGGCGAACGCCGCCGGCGAGAGCGGTCCGCCCCGCTCGATGAACGCCATGTGGGGCGAGACGCAGCCCTGCTGGTCGTACATGGCCACGTCCAGGGCCAGGCGGGAGGCCGTCTCGGCCGTGGCCGCCTCCGCGGCGACGCAGGCGAACGACAGCCGGTGGCCGTGGCCGATGAAGCGGACGCCGCCCGGCACGAGCCGCCGGATGGCGGCGATGGACCCGTCTGAGCCGTACGCCAGCACGGCCCCGGCCCGCTGGTAGGGGGCCGCGTCGTCGTGCGCCCACCGGGCCACGTGCAGGCACGCCCCCAGGTCCGGGTCGACCTCCGCGACCGAGCGGGCGAAGAGGGGGGCGAAGTCGGGCTCCTCCGCCGCCGGCCGCACCAGGCAGGCGGACTTCAGCGCCAGGCCTAGGGCCATGTCGAAGGCGGGGATGCCTGGCACGTTGCCGGAGAAGACGCAGACCAGCAGGCCGGGCCCAAAGGCCATCGAGCGGATGCCGCCAGGCCGCGCGATGAACCGATCGAGCGCGTACCGGGAGCCGAGGTCGGCGTCCAGCAGCGCCGGCAGCCCCTGCATTCGCCGGATCATCTGGCTGAGCCCGTCCGCAAGCATCGCCGGGGCGAGGCCGGTCCCGGTGGCGATGCGATCCTCCGCCTCCTGCCGGATGGGATCGGACCGGTCGAGCCAGCGGCGGCACACCCGGTCGAGCGCGGCGAGGATCTCATCGACCGGCCGTTCCGCCAGTGCCCGCTGAGCGGCGGCCATCCTGCGATGCACATCCTCAGTGAGTGAACGCGGTACCATGCGCCGTTTCCTCCTCGCACGTGCCGATTGGCCAGGAAGCCGGAACTGACGATGACTCCTCAGGCCTGGTGGTTGGCCCGCAGGAACTCGTCCATCGCGATGGAGCAGCCCTTGGCCTCCGCCCCCGGCGCCCGGCCGAGGATCTCGAAGCCGTCGGGGTACTGCACGCCGATGTCCTGCGTGAGCAGGAAGGCGCAGGAGTAAAGGTTGGCCAGGTCGGTCACCGCCACGATGCCCGGCCGGCCCGGCGGCACCTCCGCCAGGGTCTCGGGGTCGAGCATGCGGATGCGCACCCACTCGGGCAGCGCCTTGCGGGGCGAGCCGTTCACCAGCGTCTGGTCGTAGCCGTTGGAGGACATCTCGCACATGCCGTACTGGTTGATGCAGATCACGTCCGGACCCAGCGCCTCCCGGATCAGGCGGTAGAGCTCCTCCCGGGTCACCTCCCGTGACTTCCCCTTGAACCCGCCGGTCTCCATCACCCGGGAGCCGGGGGGCAACTGGACCCGCAGGCCGCTGTCCACCAGATGGACGAAGGCGAAGGCGGTGCCCAGCAGGGCGACCGGCCCCTCCGCCCGGCGCAGGGCGACCGTGAGCGCCTCCAGGCGGAGCCCCCGGCTGTCGACGTACCAGTCAAAGTCCGAGGCGAAGGCCTCCCCCTGCTGCGCCAGGTACCAGGAGAGGGAGGAGTGGGGGTTCTCCGCCGGCGACTGGGCCAGCATCAGCATGGGCATGCGGCCGCCCTCGGGCAGGTCGGGCAGCACGAAGCGCCGGAAGATGGGGCGGGAGCAGGCGCGGTAGAGGTCCAGGCGCTCGAAGTAGTGCCGCCCCCGCCGCTCGGCCCCCTGGGTGGTGCCGCTGGTCTCGAAGTAATGGGCGGGCTCGCCCTCGCCGCTGTAGATGCGGGCGTGCTTGAAGGCCGTGACGGGCAGGTGGGGGATCTCGCGCCAGTCGGTGATGGTCTTCGGTGTCTTTGCCCGGGCGTCGCAGTACCGCCGGAAGGGGGCGCACCGCTCGTACTGGCGTGCGAAGAGCGCAAGGGCCAGTTCGCCGAAGTCGAACGGGGCGCCAGCGAAGATCGACAGCAGTTGGTCAGCCAGTGAGTTGGGCAAGGTCGCAACCATTGCATGCACCCCTTCACAGTCTTTCCCGGAAGGCCCGCAGATGCGAAAGGGCCGGGCGATGCGCCCGGCCCCAGAACTACGCACACCAGGGTGAACGCAGTTTTGCTGACGCGGGTGTGTCTGCCACCGCGGACATCCGAGATGCCGTGCCCATTATACCGTCCCCAGTCCCTTCATGCCAGTCAGGGACGCCGGAGCCCCGCCCAGGCGGCCGCACGCAGGGGGCGGCACCGCGGACGGGGGAAACCGGCCCGGCGGCGCTGGGCGGAGTCGAACGAGAAAGACGGCCCGGGGAGCAGGGGGTCCTGCTCTCCGGGCCGCCATGTACCGCCCCGGGTCTATCCAAACAGGGCGTTGGCAATCACGAGGCAGATGCCGGACGTCACCCAGGCCAGCGTGGTCGGCACGGACCAGACCTGGATCTGCTCCTTCACGTCCTCGATGCCGATCATGCGGTTGACGACCCAGTAGAAGGAGTCGTTGAAGTAGCTGAAGACGAAGGCGCCCATCGAGGCCGACATGGCGGCGAAGACCGGGTCGACGTTCAGCGGGGCCAGGATCGGTGCGGTGATCGAGGCGGCGGTCAGCATGGCTGTGGTGCCGGAGCCCTGGATCAGCCGCAGGCCGGTGGCGATGACGAAGGGCAGCAGGATGGCGGGCAGCGGGCTGCTGGCCAGCGCCTGCGCCAGGTAGTCGCCGGCGCCGCTGGCGCGGATGACCTGGCCCAGGGCGCCGCCGGCCCCGGTGACCAGCATGATGATGCCGGCGGACTGCACGCCCTTCTCCATCTCCTTCAGGATCTCGGGCCGGGTCATCTTGGCCCCCAGGCCGTAGATGGCGATCAGCAGGCCGATGAGGACGGCGATGATGGGCTGGCCGAGGAAGATGATGAGACGGGCGGCGAACCCGGTGGCGCCGATGGCGGAGAGGACGGTGTTGAGGAGGATCAGCACGATGGGAACCAGGATCGGGGCGAAGGAGAGGAAGGTGCTGGGCATGTCGGAGCGCTCAACGATCTCGATGGCCTGCTCGAGCTCGGCCTTCCACTCCTTGCGCTCCCAGCCCTCGCCCTCGGCGGCGGGCACCTGGTAGATCTTCCGGCCCAGCCAGACGGCGTAGAGGACACCCACGATGACCACGGGGACAGCAAACACGATGCCCCACAGGATCATCTTGCCGATGTCGGCGCCGAAGATACCGGCGGTGCCCAGCGGGCCCGGGGTCGGCGGCACGAGGTGGTGGGTGGCCACGAGGCCGACAGCCATGGAGACCGCAAGGGTGACCACGGACTTGCCGCTCTGCCGGGACATCGCCTTGGCCAGCGGGCTCAGGATGACGTAGCCGGAGTCGCAGAAGATGGGGATGGAGGTGAAGTAGCCGGTGATGGCGAGGGCCCACTCGGGGTGGCGGCGGCTCAGGTGCTTCAGGAAGAAGGTGGCCATGCGTTCGGCGGCGCCGGAGATCTCAAGAATGCGCCCCATCATGACGCCAAAGCCGATGACGATGCCGATGGAAGCCAGGGTGTTGCCGAAGCCGGTGGTAATGGCGGAACTCACGTCGACCGGATCCATGCCGCCGATCAGACCGATGAGCGAGGCGGCGATGATCATTGCCGGAAATGCGTGGATCTTGGTCTTCAGGATCAGAACGACGAGGACGACGATGCCGATAGCCAGGGCGAGAAGCATCTGCGACCCTGAGATTGCCGTTGCCATAGCGGAACCTCCTAGTACTGGATTGCTGCGCTGCGATCGAGTCGGGACGGCGGCTTCGGCTTTCGCACCGCGGACGAACGGAGGTCAGCGCTTGCGGCGGAACGCGGCCGCGTACTTGGCCGCAACCCGGATGGCCTCTTCCATGCTGACGGCGCTGGCCTGTCCGGTGCCGGCGATGTCGAAGGCCGTGCCGTGGTCGACGGAGGCGCGCAGGAACGGGAGTCCGGCGGTAATGGAAATCGTGCGCTCGAAGTCGTGCATCTTCGCCGCGATGTGACCCTGGTCGTGGTAGAGGCTGAGCACGGCGTCGAAGCGGCCCTGGGCGGCGTGCCAGAAGACCGAGTCGGCCGGGTGGGGGCCGGTGGCGTTGTACCCTTCTGCCCTCGCCTGGGCGATGGCGGGCTCGATCTCCCGGACCTCCTCGTCGCCGAAGAGGCCGTGTTCGCCGCTGTGCGGGTTCAGTCCGGCCACCGCCAGGTGCGGCCGCTCGATCCCCATTTGCTCGAGGGCCGCCGAGCACCGCCGGATGTAGTCAAGCACCCGGTCGCGGGTGACCAGCTGGCAGGCCCTGGCGAGCGAGACGTGCCGTGTGAGGAAGAAGATGCGGAGCCCCTTGGTCTCAAACATCGTGAGCGGGTCGTGGCTACCGGTGAGCTCGCCGAAGATCTCGGTGTGGCCGATGAAGTTGACGTTGGCGGCCTTCAGGGCCTCCTTGTTGATGGGGCCGGTGGCCACCGCATCCACGGCGCCCGCCAGGGCCAGCTCGATGGAGCGCTTGATGTACTCGAAGGCGGCCTGTCCGGCCTGTGCCTGCACCTTGCCCCATTCGAGGGAGTCGATGTCCACGTTTGTCAGGTCAATCAGATCGACGGTGCCGTGGCGGTAGGTACCCTCCGCGGGAGACGTCACGGGGTGGAGGGCGAGGTCGACGCCGGTGGTGGCGAAGGCCCGGGCCATCACACGGCCGTCGCCGATGAGCAGGGGCCGGCAGATGTCATAGATCTCGGGATTGCCCAGTGCCTTGGCGACGATCTCGGGCCCGATGGAGGCCGGATCGCCCATCGTGATGCCGATCAGCGGGCGTGCGGTCATGAGGGTCTCCTCCTTGGATGTGGTCGGGTCGGTTTCAGAGGGTGAGAAGGTGGCGGATACAGCTGAGGGCCGCAGTTGCGTCGCCCACCAGACCGCCCTTGGTGACGATCGGGAGGCCGTGGTGCTTGCCGCCCAGCAGGCGACCCTGCACGGCCAGCGGCAGAACCTCTTCCTGCAGCTGGATGGCGCCTGCCCCGAGGCGGCGGCAGGTGGCCACCGTGATGTCGCCGCCGCTGGTGTAGAGGCCGGTGACCCCCGGCAGGTGTTCCAGCGCCCTGGCGGCGATCTCGGCAAACCCGGCGCTGATGCGGCCGGCGACCGCGGCGTCGGTTTCGGGAAGCACCGTGGAGGTGCGCACGCCGACCACGGGCACGTCGGCTTCGGAGGCGGCCAGCTGCTTCACGACGCGCTCCACCTCGGCCTCCGCAGGCTCGCCGCCCTGCCCCAGCGCCGCCGCGTCCACGGTCACAAGACGGGTGCCCGACTCGCTTTCCAGGTAGTCCAGCTGCTCGCGGGTGACGGGGGTGACGCTGCCGGCCACCACCAGCACCCGCTTTTGCGCGGCGGACGTGGGGCCGGTCACCGAAGCGGCCGGAACGGCCGCGTCAGGGGCGGCTGGGGCCACGGCAGGCATGACGGCCGCGATGTATGCTGCGGTGAGGGGACCGGGATCGGCCGCGACGCAGGTGAGCCTGCTGCGGGCCATTCCCTGACCCAGGGCCAGGATGTCTCCGTCGGTCTCGGCGTCGGCGCAGAGGATCCGGACGCCCTGCAGGGCCAGGTCGGCGATGGCGCCGGCCACTGCCCGCGCACCCGCCCGGATGGTCTCCAGCGGCAGTTGCGCCACGGGCATGCCGGTCTGGCGGCGGAGCAGGGTGGGGACGTGCGACTCGGTGACCGGGCAGAGCGGGTCGTTCCGCACCGCAGTCTCGGCGAGGGGGACACCGTTGACGTAGTGAATGCCTGCACGGGTCGTCCGCCCGCTGGCCGGGAAGGCTCCGGTGACCACGGCGACCGACGCCGGGCCCAGCGCCTCCAGCACGGCCTCCACCTCCGGGCCGATGTTGCCGCGGAGGGTCGAGTCGATGCGCTTGCCGAAGGGGCGGCGGCCGTGGGCAAGCAGCAGGTCGGCCGCAGCAGCTACCCGGCGGCGTGCCTCGGCAGCGGGAACGGCCCGTGACTCGGTGGCGATGACGATGCAGGGGTAGTCGTCCAGGTCGCCTTCGGGCCAGCGGAGTTCGGTGAGGGAGGCCGTCGGGTACCCGGTGCGGGTCAGGAGGACGCCGGTTGCGTTGGCGCCGGTCAGGTCGTCTGCGATGACGCCGGGGGTGGAACGGTGGTCAGACCAGTTCAAGGGGGACTCCTCCTCTGCGGATCGCTTCCGCAACCTCAGCCGGGAGCGCCCGGTCCGAGATGATCTGGGAGAAAACTGACAGCGGGCAGATCTGATAGGTGGCCCGACGGCTGAACTTGGAGGCGTCGGCGACCAGCACGGCCTGCCGGGCCGCCCGGATCATGCATTGCTTGAGCGGCACCTTCTCGAGCGTGGGGGTGGTGAGGCCGTGGCCGACGTCGACGGCGGACGTGCCGATGAAGGCGATGCTCACGGTCAGTCTGCGCAGAAACTGCTCGGCGACGGGGCCCAGCAGGCTGTAGACCTCTGGCATCGCCGTGCCGCCGGTGACGATGACCCGGATGCCCGGCTCGTCGCAGAGCTCGAGGGCGATCTTCAGGTCGACCGTGATGACGGTCAGGTTGCTGCGTCCCTTGAGGCACCCGGCAATGGCGGCGGTGGTGGAGCCGGCGTCCAGCAGGACGACGTCGCCCTCCTGCACCAGCGCGGCCGCAGTCCGTGCGATGCGCGCTTTCTCATCGGTGTGTTCTCCAACTTTGGCGGCATAGGGCAGCTCACCGATCAGCCCACCCGTTGAGGCGGCGCCGCCGTAGGTGCGGATGACCTGGCCTTCCCGGGCCAGCCACTCCAAGTCGCGGCGGATGGTCATCTCGGAGACTCCGAGCTCCTGCGCCAGGTCGCGGACCTGAACCGAGCCGGACTGCTGCAGATACGCCAGGATGCGGCTGCGACGCTCGTGAATGTTCAGATCGATCAGCTCCTCTCCCGCAACTACGGCATATGGTGTGCGATCTGCACACAATGTGTTCAAGGCGAACACGCGAGTTCCTTCTTCGTGCGGTGCTTTTTTTCTTCTCCCGGTGGAGAACGGATCTCAGCCGATCGGGGGATGCACCTCGTCCGATCGGCGGAATGGTCGGGGCTGTTCTGCATCTGGCGGACGATGGGCGGTTCGGTGCCCCGGTCGCATGAGAGGATCCGGACCGTTCGCGCCGAAATCGGTCAGCGATACCTGTCCGAGGAGGGGTACGCCGTGAAGTCGTTCAAGGGTCCGAGGCTGACAGGCTCCGGCATGGCGGTGCTCAGGTTCCTGGCTTACGCGGAGGAGATCAGCGAGAGGGATGCGCTTGAGGAGGCGCTGCTGACCACGCTGGCCCTCAGGGCCACCCAATCGCTCCGGGTGGCCAACCTCGAGCCCGTCGATGACGAGGACGGGAAGTACCTGGTACAGGCCCGCTACATGGCGCACCTCCTGGACGAGCACGACCCGGGCTACCACTGGCGTGTGACCCGGAACGAGGATGGCTGGTGGGAGCTCCAGCGGGCCGAGGCGAGCCTTGATGAGGAACTGGAGTGGGAGCCCTGGCCCTGGAGCCTGGCCTCCGTCGACGCTGAGTGGGTGGATGACGACGAGGAAGACGACGATGACGACGACGATGATGACGACGACGATGATGACGATGATGACGATGACGATGATGACGATGATGACGATGATGACGACGACGATGACGATGATGATGACGACGATGATGACGACGATGATGACGACGATGATGACGACGATGATGACGACGATGATGACGACGATGATGTAGATGAGGACGACGACTGGGACGAGGATGGGGAAGGCGACGGGGACGAAGAGGAGGACCCGGACGAGGACGACGGTGAGAACGCGGATGGAGAGATCGCTCACCTATGGGACGAGGACGGCGACACGGACGCAGTCGATGGCGAAGACCTGACCGACGATGAGTGTGCAGATGAAGCAAAGGGCGACGATTGAGGCGTCGGTACGAGCCAATCGGTCCGAACACGCCACAGGCGCAGGGACCCGGGTGCATCCCCGCCGCCCTGCGCCTGAGATTTTGCAAAACCGGAAACCCCGCTTGAAGGTGCCCCCGTCCAACTCTTGGAAGGGGGTATCGCCATGATCCGGAAACGGAACCGTCTCCTGGCCGCCCTGCTGGCTGCCAGCATGCTGGCGCTCCCGACGGGCGCCCTGGCGGCCGACGCGGTGGCACCGGAGGAACCCGTCCAGGCCGAGGAGCAGCCGCGGCTGGCCGAGGTGAAGGTGAGCCGCGAGCAGGCCATCGCCATCGCACGCCAAACGTTCACCATCCCGGCCGAGCTGGGTGAGCCCAATACCGGGATCAGCCAGGAGGCAGACACGGCTATCTGGTCGCTGCGCTGGCAGAGCGACGACAAGCAGCCCGACCAACTCTACATCAACGTCTACGTCGACGCCGTCACCGGCCGCGTGACCGGCTACAACACCTGGTCCACCGGTTCCGAAACCCGGGGCCTCAGCTACACCCGTCAGGAGGCCCGTGCGCTCGCCGAGGACTGGTTCCGGAAGCTGGTGCCGGAGGAACTCCGGTCCGGCCTCCGGTTCGTGGAGAACCCGATGTCGTCCAGCTACTACTACGGCGGCACCACGTACCGGTTCGACTGGGAGCGGATGGAGCAGGGTTACCCGGTGACGGACGAGGGCGTCTCCATCACCATCGACGCCCGCACCGGCCAGCTCACCGACTACAGCCTGACCTGGCATGAGGGCCTCTCCTTCGCCGTACCGGAGAAGTTGCTCGCCCAGGCCGAGGTCGATGAAATCCTCCGCCAGTACCTGGGGATGACCCTCCAGTACCGCTACTTCACGAAGCTGGGCACGGACGAGGGTGAGTGGCGACTGGTCTACGCCCCCCGCAACGGCCTGACCTACGTCGACCAGGAGGGCCGGATGCTGAACTACAACGGCCAGGTCGTCCCGCCCAGCCCGGAGCCCAGGCTGTTGGATTCGCCCCAGAAGTCCTACGCGGCCCCTGCCAGCCCGCTGGACCGTGAGGCGGCCCTCAAGGTTGCGTCAGCGGCCACGGGGATCGCCGCTGCCCCGGTTTCCAGCTCCTATGACGAGAGCGGGACCGATGTCAAGCGGCACGAGTGGTCCTTCTCCTGGCGCATTGACGGCACCGAGACCTACGCCACGGTCGATGCCCAGACCGGCGTCCTGACGTCCATGTACTCCTGGTCCCGCGACAGCGAACTGCTGAAGGAGGGGGAGGAGCCCGCCGTCAGCCATGCCGAGGCCGAGGCCACGGCCATCGCGTTCGTGCGTGACAACCGGCCCGACCTTGCCGGCCGCATCCTCTACCTGCCAGAGGCGGAGTGGGAGGACGTGTACAAGGACCTTGCCGGCTACGACTTCCGCTTCGTGCAGCTGCAGAACGGGCTCCCGGTGGACGGGCGGCAGATGTCGGTCGAGGTCGACGCCCGCACCGGCGCCGTGCGCTACTTCTACTCCTACACCGAGGCCCTGGGGAATGAGGAGTTCCCCGCCGTTCAGGGCGTCATCGGCGTGGAGCAGGCCCTGGATGCCTACCTGGAGGCCGAGGGGCTCCGCCTGGCGTGGGTGAGCCTGTGGGATAAGGGAGGAAACGAGAAGCAGCCGCCGCAGCTTCTCTGGACCTCCGACGACCTGCTTCCGCTCGCCGCCGTCGACGCCCTTACCGGCGCACCGCTGGACTGGCAGGGCCGGGACCTGATCGCCGCTGCCCTTCGCCCGAGCGACATCGATGGCCACTTCGCCGAGCGTGAGATTGAGCTGCTCTGGAGCCGCGGGGTCTTCGACCTGGATGACGGCCAGTTCCGCCCGGACGAACTCGCCACTGCGGCGGAACTGGCTCGCTGGATCGTCCTGGCGAAGGGGATCCAGCCGTATCCCGCTGCTGACTTTGGCGGCATGGGCGCCGGGGCGTCGCTGGCCCGGCAGCTGGCCGCCTCCGCCGACTCCCCGTACTTCGGCGCCGCCTTCCGGGCCGGCATCATGCGGCCCGAGGACTTCACCGAGGGTACAGACCTGAACGGGCCCGTCTCACGTGAGCTCTTCGCCCTGTGGGCCGTCCGGGCCATGAGCTACAGCCGGGTGGCGGAGATGGAGCCTCGCATCGCGCTGCCCTTCGCCGACGCCGATCAGGTGGGCGCCAGGTACCAGAACGCGGTCGCCCTGCTGGCCGGCTTCGGCATCGTCTCCGGCGATGGGGAGAACCTCTTCCACCCGCAGGAGTCCATCACGCGGGGCGCCGCGGCGAAGATCCTCTACGCCGTGTCGACGGAGACGCGGTACTAGTCCGCAGCACGAGCAGTTGAGGGGTTGGTCGCAGAACCAACCCCTCTTCATGTGCGTTGTGGTGAGGGCCGCAGTCCGATCCGGTTCCCGTGGAGGCGAAGACGGCCGCCTCTTGCGCAGTCGCCAGACCGCCTTCCTGGCTGGCCTTCAGCGGGCGCCACGCCGCGCGACGATGTGAAACCTTGCGCGGTCTACAGAGTCAGTCGAAACCTAGCGCGATCGTACCTCAGGAGAGGAGGATCCCCATGGAGGGATGGGCCTTCCAGGAGATCCGCCGACTGACCGCCGTCCAGCCGACCAACTCACAGCCTCCGGGTCTGCGCCGGAGGCTGTTGATCTCCCCGAGTATCCGTTGACCCTCACGTTGCGTCAGGGCTTACACTCACCTCAGCACATCGAAGGGAGACATGGCGATGCAGATCAACGTCCACCCCATGCTCGCCGCACAGCGCACCGTGCTCGACCTCCCGCAGGGCCAGCGCCGTGAGGCCATTCTGCGGCTGCTGGAGCCGTTCGATCCCATGATCAGGGTGATGGTGCCCCCCGGAGTCGACCCGATCCTCATGTTTGGCTTCATGCGCCCTGACGGGCCCGATCAGGCCTACCGGGAGGCCCTCGACCGCCTGGAGGCCGCGGGCGCGGAGGCGGTCTGCCGGGCCGCCCTGGAGAGGGCGGCGGCCGCGATTTCCGCCACGGGATACCGAATCCCCATCGACACGCTGCACTTCGGCCTCTTCCTCTGGGACGTCGACCCCGCGAAGGCGGCCCTCAACCAGGGGTACACCGGCTTCGGGGGAATCCCCGGTTACGTGATGGTCAACATCTGGCCCGACGACGGGAACCTGCCCCGCCTCGGGGCTTGCGTGGCCCACGAGTTCAACCACCAGGTGCGCCTGTCGGTGGAGCCCTGGCGCATGGACATCTCGGTGGCCGAGTACATCGTGATGGAGGGGCTGGCCGAGTCCTTTGCGGCGGAACTCTACGGGCCCGGGGCCATCGGTCCCTGGGTCACGGAGGTTCGGGGCGACAACCTGGAGACCGGTCGCCGCATGATCGGCGAGGCGCTGGATGTGCGGGGGTTCGCTGAGGTGAGTGCCTTCATCTTCGGCGACGAGGTAGCATCCGGGTTCGGCGGTCGGCCGAGGGGCGTTCCTACCCACGCCGGCTACGCCGTGGGCTACCACCTGGTGCAGGCCTACCTGCGCAGGGCCGGGAAGTCTGCGGCCGAGGCGACGCTGGTGCCCTCGTCGGAGATCGTGCGGGTGGCTGAGTACTTCTGATCCGACAGGCGAAGGGCCACCCCTGTGACAGCACGTTGTCACGGGGGTGGCTTACTCTATAAGTTGCCGATTTCACCCAAGGGAACTGCCCTGCGGCTGGCGAAACCGTTGCGTGGAGGTGTTGCTCGTGTAAGGGCGGCAGCAGCTATGAAGTTAAGCAGCATGCGCAAGTGCGGCCAATCACAAGGAGGGGCGCCGGTGTGAGAGCCCAGAAGAACCGGTATATCGGATACATGCGCCAGGATATTCCAATGCCAATCATCGTTAACTCGCAGAATACGCTTCAGTTCTATGTGGAATTGGCCTGTCCGCGCCCCGGGTATCTGCCCGACCCGTACGTCACCTGCTACGCCACCTCCCTCGAGGAGTTCGGCTTTGAAGACGACCCGACCGGCACCGACCTCGAGCGCCAGGAGAGCCTGTACTACTGGCTGATGGAACGCCTCCTCACGTTTCACATTCACAAGCGCGGCGCCTACTACACCGCGACCGACGTGACGGTCTACGACCTCGGCGACAAGGCCGAGTTCTGGGAGTACGAGCCCGTGCCCGTGCTGACCTCCCGGATGGCGGTGGGCTCCCTGGCCGACGCGCTGGCCGCCGGAACGCCGCTGCGGGGGCTCGTCCTGCCTGAGCGCAGCCCGGACCTGCCGCTGGTGGCGGTGGCGGACGGCTATTTTTGCGGCCCCTTCGAGAAGGTTCTGGTCAGCGGTGCCAGTGTCGGTCTCAAGGCCGGCGCGGGCGGACTGGGCCGGTTGCCAGCCGTGGCCGATGGCGTGGAGATCATCGGAGACGACGGCATCTGGTTCGTGGAGCGGGTGCGCTTCCGTCACCTGCTCCAGGAGCTGAAGGCGGCCGCAGCCGCCGAGCTCGTCGCCGAGGCCTCGATCCGGTCGGTGGCCGCTCCCGTGGCCCCTGCCGATGTCAGTGCGGTGGCCGCTGGTACGCCTGCTGGGATCTCCGTGGCATCTACTGGAGCGGCGGGTTCGCCGGTCGATGCACCCGGGGCGCTTGCTGGAGCAAGCGGGGTATCTGCTGGAGCAGCCGGGACAACTGCCGGATCAGGCGAGACGCATGCTGGAGCAACCGGAACGACCGTCGACGCAGCCGGCGCGCCCACCGGAACAGTCTGGACGGCTGCTGGAGCAGCAGGCGCGCCGGTTGACGCAGCCGGTGTGCCTACCGGAGCAGTCGGGACGCCTGCTGGAGCAGAAGGTGCGCCTACCGGAGCAGCCTGGACGCCCGCGGCTACAGCAGGGTCGCCGAATGCGCCAGCAGGTACATCCGCCACAACAGCCGGAGTCCCCGCCGCCATGCATGTGCCGGCGGCGCGTACGGTTCGCCCGTCCGCACCGGAGTTGACCGAGGAGCAGTTCCTCCAGCGGCTGGTTGCCCACGCCCGGGGCGAGGGACTCTACTTCCGCGAAGAGGAACTGATCAGCTTCCACACCGCCCTCAAGACCGGCTCACTGGTGGTGCTTTCTGGGCTGAGCGGCACCGGCAAGTCGCGCATGATCGAGGTCTACCGCCAGGCACTGGGCCTTTCCGAGCGCTCGCACTTCCTCTGGCTCTCGGTGCGGCCCAACTGGAATGACGACGCGGACCTCATCGGCTACTACGACCCCCTGAACCGGCTCTACCGCCCCGGCGAGGTGGGGCTGGTGGACCTGCTGCTGAACGCACAGCGCCATCCCCACGAGCTGTTCATGGTCTGCCTCGACGAGATGAACCTCGCCCGGGTGGAGCACTACTTCTCGCAGTTCCTCAGCAACATGGAGCGACCGGCCGGACAGCGTCAGATACGGCTCTACGCGCCCGAGCTGCAGTCCGAGGTGTACAACTTCCAGCGTTACCCGGCCTTCGTGCCCATCGGCCGCAATGTGCTGTTCTGCGGCACCATCAACGTGGACGAGTCGACCCACTCCTTCTCCGACAAGGTGCTGGATCGGTCGGCCGTCATCCGTATGGAGCACGTCGACCTGGAGCGCTGGTGGCAGGAGCTCTGTCAGCGGGAGGTGGAGCAGGAGGGCGGCGCCGCAGAGGAGGAGAGCGCCCCGGCCCCGGTTCAGGCGATGGTGACCGCCACGGCCTGGGAGGCGTGGCGCAGGCCGTTCGACCCCTCCCCGTACGGGCGGGAGATCGCTCTGCTCCAGGGGCTTAACGCCCTCCTGCGGGAGGTCGGGGCCGACCGGCAGTTCGGCTACCGGGTGGCCCGGCAGATCCTGCTCTACCTGCACCAGGTGCCTCGCCGGTCCGACGGTTCTCCCTTCATCGCACCTGCGGACGCCCTCGACCAGCAGGTCTGCCAGCGCATCCTCACCAAGGTGAGGGGAACGGGGGCTGAACTGCGCGACCTCTTCCGACCGGGCGGCAAGCTGGAGGCCTACCTGACGACCTCGGACCTGAGCCCCTTCCCCCGGAGCCTCGCCGAGATCAGGCGGAAGTACACGGAGCTGGAACGGCATGACTTCACGTCCTGACACCTTCCGGATCGCCGCCACTCTTCTGCTGGGGGAGGTCGGGGCCCGGCCCTTGCCCCTCAGGCACGCCCTGACGGCCGATCCGCTGGAGCCGCCCGTCGTGCTGGAGTGGCAGGAGTTCGACCGGGTGCAGCTGGTTCTGGAGAGCCCCGACGAGGAGGCCGTTCTCGAGCTGGAGGGCTACGACCAGCCGATTCCGGCCGGCACCCGCCGCACGATCCCCCTGCTCTCTGACACCGCGCTCGACGCCTACCCCTGGTACCCCGGGGACTACGAACTGTGGGTGACGGTCGGCGGGACAACCTGGCACGGGCTCTTCCGGGTGCGCCCCCGCCATCTCGACGTCGACCAGCTCGCCCAGCTCCGCCAGGACCTGGAGCGGGTGGTGGCGGGGCTCACCCTCGACGTCACCCTCAGGCGCGGCTACCACGGCGCTGCCGCGTCCGACCTGCAGACCGCCGGCGTCGACCGAGTGCGGCTCCGCCAACTCAGTCTGCTCCAGCAGGCCGCGCGAGCCGTGTCGCCGGCGCTGGCCCACATTGCTCAGGAGCCCCAGCGACGGCTGGGCCGGGAGTACGCGGTGGTGGACTGGCACCGTTCGCAGCGGCTGGACGGCAAGTCCTTCCGCTGGCTCGCCCGAGGCGAGTGGCTGCGGGACCCCCGGGCCATCCCTGACGCCGGCTGGAACAGGGTGCCCCGGGCGGTGCTGGCACCCATGCCGAGCCAGTCGCACGACACGTACGAGAACCGGGTGGTCCGCTTCGTCCTTCAGGCGCTGCTGGCGAGGGCCCGCACGTTGGGACGGGCCCTGGAGACGGACCTGCAGGCCGTCCAGCGCGAGGCGGCCGAGGCGGAGAGCCGCGGCTGGAACGCCTCCCTGGTCCGCGAGCAGGAGGCCGGATACCGGCGGCTGCAACCGGTCGTGGCCGACGTGGAGAAGGAACTGGCCGGGCTCCTGGCCACGCCCTTCCTGAGCGAGGTGGGCACCCTGTCCGGCGCCCCGTCGCCCACCACGACCCTGCTGAAGGACGGGCGCTACCGCACGCTCTTCCGCTGGTATCAGCAGGTTGAGGAGGCGCTGGTGACGGTCGACACCGGCGAGCAGTTCCAGATGCGCACCAAGCGGACGGCCACCCTTTACGAGTACTGGTGCCTCTTCCGCACCATCGAGCTCCTGGGCGAGCTGGGGTTTCAACTCACGGACGGCGACCTGGGCCTCCGCCTGCGGGAGGCCAACCGGGAGCGGCTGATCCCAGTCATCGAGCCCGGGTCGGTCTTCTGGCTGCAGGACGGCCGCGGCCGGCGGCTCCGTGTGGCCTACGACCAGGTGCTGCCGGTGACGCAGGACGAGGCCCTGGAGCGCGGCTTCGACGTGTACATCGCCAACCAGCGGAACCGCCCGGACATCCGCATCGACCTCATGGCGGGAGCGGAGCCGGTGCGCTGCCTGGTGCTGGACGCCAAGTACCGCCGCCTCTCCGCCATCTGGAACCGGAGCCACAACGAGGTCATCTACCAGCTGCTCAGCTACGCCGGGAACCTGTACTATGTACGGCGACCGCGGGTGCCCCTGACGCAGGTGGCGGTTGCGCTCTACCCCGGCGCCGGCGGCGACCCTGCCTGGCAGACGCGGGAGGACGGCGGCATCGCCCTGGCCCGCATGGCTCCGTACCGCCCCACTGAAGAACTGAAGCGCTGCTTCGAGAGATTTGTAGGTGATGCACTTGCAGAATGACCTGCTGCTGGAGGGGTTCACATCGTCAGACCTGGCGCGGGTCTGCCGGGCCGCCCGTCTGACGGTGCGCGGCTTCTCGAAGAAGCTGGAGCTGGCGCCGCGCACGCTGGTGGCCGGGACGATCGAGAACGTCCTGGAGCGGCGGGACGCCCGTGCCCAGGCGGTGCGGAGCGAGCTAGCGCAGATCTGGTCGGAGAAGGAGCCGGAGACCTGCGCGGCGCTGCAGGAGGAAGTCAAGGCGCTGTCGGGGCAGCCCGACGAAGCGTTGGTAACCTGGGGCGTCGACCTGGGGAGGCGCCTGGGCCCCGTCCGGGCGATACAGGCGCTCATGTTCGGCGGCGTCCTGGCGGGCGAGGCCGCCCCTCGCCTGCGGGACCCAGAGGTACTGGGGGAGATTGTCAGGAAACTGAACGAGTCGGCCGTGGGCGTCCACCCGGGGGATGCGTCTGGGGCCGGCGTGTGTGAGTCGCCTGCGAGCCGCAAGGTGAGCGAGTCGGCCGTCGGCGTTCACCCGGGGGATGCGTCTGCGGCCGGCGTGTGTGAGTCGCCTGCGAGCCGCAAGGTGAGCGAGTCGGCCGTGGGCGGCCACCCGGGGGATGCGTCTGGGGCCGGCGAGCGTGAGGCGCCTGCGGGCCGCAAGAGCGAGTCGGCCGTCGGCGGCCACCCGGGGGATGCGTCTGGGGCCGGCGAGCGTGAGGCGCCTGCGAGCCGCAAGAGCGAGTCGGCCGTCGGCGGAGACGCTGGAGTGTTCTCAACGGCTCGTGTTCCGGGCGATTCGTCTGGGGTCGATAAGGCTGGCGGCCCGGCGATGACCCGCAGTATGGGGGTGGACGAGGGAGTCACTCCAGGTGCTGCGGGCTCTGTCCAGGCAACGCGGCCGAAAACTGCCGCCGCACAGGCGAAGGAGATGCGCCGGGCGGCGCAGGTAAAGGAGCTTCAGCAGACGGTCAAGCGCCAGAAGGAGGAGATCCAGGCGCTGCAGCGGCAGCTCGCCGTGTTCCAGGAGCGCACCGCTGCGCTCAACCGATCACTGGCTGAACTGCGAGCGAACCAGATTGCCGCAGTTGCCGCGGTGGAGGAGGTCGAGCCCCGCGCCCGGGTTCGTCGACTCGTGAAGGCACTGTTCGAGGCGCTGCGCGAGCGGGCGGATCTCGAAGCAGAGGTCACCCGCCTCCGGGCCCAGCGAGCCGAGCGGTCCCCGTCGCCTGACGAGAGTGGCGAGTGATGCGCCTCACCCGCCGAATGAGGCGAGTGGCCTGATCGGCGGTGGAAAGTGAACCGAACCGCCGATTGAGCGAGGTGAGGGGCCATCTCTCCGACCACGGGAACCACCTGGTGAGTTACATCGCAGCGTGAGACCAGGATCTGAATGTACGTCTAGCGCCCCGCCCGACCGCCTTCCGGCGCCGGGCGGGGCGCAACGCCTGTACCGGAGGATGCCTCTCGCGGCGCGGACGTACGCCGAGTGGTCGGGACTGTCAAGAAAGAGCACACCCCCAGGTGCGATTGCGTGTCTTTCTTGACACTCGTCATCTCGGGCGTCCGTATCCATCACCCAATCACACCGGCGGTCTCCGCTTCGATGCCCGTCCGAGGCTCCCCAACAGCCCCACGCGGAGGCCTACGGATGTCGGGCGGGGCAAAAACAGTACGGGGCGATACCCCCAGAGGTGGCCGGCACCGGCCACATCGAGCGGGACTGTCAAGAAAGAGCACACCCCCAGGTGCGATTGCGTGTCTTTCTTGACACTCGTCATCTCGGTCGTCCGTATCCATCACCCAATCACACCGGCGACCTCGGCCTCGATGCCCGTCCGAGGCTCCCCAGGCGCCCTACTGCGAGGCCTTTCGAAGTCGGGCGGGGCGAAAGATAGTTCGGGGCGATACCCCCAGAGGTGGCCGGCACCGGCCACATCGAGCGGGACTGTCAAGAAAGAGTACACCCCCGGGTGCTCCTGCGTGTCTTTCTTGACACTCGCCGTCCCGGACGTCCGCATCCGCCACCCAACCACACCGGCGACCTCCGCCTCGATACCCGTCCGAGGCTCCCCAACAGCCCTACTCAGAGGCCTATGGATGTCGGGCGGGGCAAAAACAGTACGGGGCGATACCCCCAGAGGTAGCTCGCACCGGCCACATCGAGCGGGACTGTCAAGAAAGAGTACACCCCCGGGTTCACTTGCGTTTCTTTCTTGACACTCGCCCCCTACATTACTGGCCACACGCCGCCTCGACTTGCATCCACTGACCTCGACCACGTCATCTGCTGTGTCACCGCTGCCTCGATTTCCGACAGAGGCCTGGGTTTGCTTCCGCCTCCCGCTTTGACCGGGTTCCCTGACACACTAGAACCGGGAATAGGAAAAATCGAATAACACTAGCAGGAGTTACCACCAATCTGCCGAACGGATATTCTGGTGATGCCTCATGGAAGTCCGGGTTCGGCCAGGGCAGGTCAGAGTGCCCAGGACCATCATCATGAACCCCGACCTTACCCCCACCGCCAAGGTGGCGTGGATGGGATGCCAGTTGCAGCCCCGCGGAGTTCGAGAACTGGCGGCGCTTTCCGGCCTTTCCCCGAAGGGTGTGCAAAGCGGCTTCGACTTGCTGCGGTCCCGAAACCTCAACCGGACTCTGCCGGTGCCTCAGCGTCCGGGCAGCTCCGCAGTCATCCCCGTGGACCTGCTCAGGAGTCACCTCCCTGCACAGGCCAAGGTCATGTATGCGGCAGTCCAGATACTGCCTGGTTTTCGCGAGTCCACGGCGGAGGTCGCCTACAATCAACTCTGCACCGCCACGAGGACCTGCCTCAACACGGTCAAACGAGCGTTGAACGTCCTGCTCGAACACGGCTGGATCGAGGTCAGGCGTCCCGGGCGGTTCGGCCCATTCCTCATCACCGTGATCAACCCCCACGCGGAGTCGCAGGCGAGAGCCATCGACCAGGTGGCCCGCCGGCTGGACAGGGCTACCTACAGGGGCGAGGCGCTCATGAGGGAACTCCTCACACTCACGGTGGACCGAGACGACTATGAGGACGACGCCTCGCCAGGCTTCCTCATCAACCCCTACACCATGGAGAGAATGCAGATCGACCGCATGTACTGGCCAGACGCTGGGTTTGAGTTCAACGGCCCCCAGCACTACGTTCCGACCGCCCTCTATCCGAGCGTGGAACAGGTACGGCAGCAGCGGGCCAGGGACCTGATGAAGCAGGCCATATGCCAGCAGCGGGATATCCTGCTCGTGCCCGTTCACAGTGAAGACCTTTCGGTGAGCGGTATCCTCAGGCTGATCCCGGACCGCCTTCCCCGTCGTTGCCTGGATGGTCAGGAGATCCTGATTGCCTACGTGGAGGCGCTCTGCCGTGCCTACCGCCAGCGCACCCCTCTGCCCCTGCCCAGGCCGAATCAACTCCCCCAGGGCGTCGCACCTCGGGGGTGCTAACTAGACGGACTGCCCATCGGTCGCACACCGCCCATCCCTTCCGGCGCCACCCACCGGCCCCGCTCAGCGGTGGGACCCACTCGTACCACCGACCGGGCTCCAGGGGCAGTGGGCACGCCCCCGCACCTGATTCTTAGCCAGTTCTAAGGTTCCTGTAAGCCTGCTTTCATGTTCCTTTGCCACCATTTCCGTCGGGATTACCACTCATGCTGGCATCGTTGCGCAGGAGCGCCCGATTGCCCGCCCGACGCTTCCCGCAGCGATGCCCAACATCGTTGTGAGGTGAGGACTCGATGTCGTTCCGTAACCCACGCTGGGGGATCATGCTGGCTACCGCAGCACTGGTCCTCCTTTCTGTTGCCCCGCCTGCCGCAGCGGCCTCCCTGACGTTTGCCACGCGGTATCCCGGAATCGTGGTCAAACCCGGCGAGCAGCTGAGCCTGACCCTCAACCTGTCCGGCGGCGCGGGCGTGGCCGACCTGTCGGTGATCCAGTTGCCCGACGGCTGGGAGCAGCCCACCTTCCGGGGCTCCGGATACCCGGTGAACCAGGTGTACATCGCCCCTGACGGCAACGAGAGCGTGACGTTGAACATGAAGGTGCCCGACCGGATCGCTGAGGGTACTTACCAGGTCGTGCTGGCCGCAGAGAGTGGCGGCGAGGTCGCCCGGCTGCCGCTGAACATCACGGTGGCGGCCACGGCGACGGGGCGGGCAAGCTTGAAGACAGACTTCCCCTCCATCCAGGCCCAGGCTGGCACCACCTACACCTTCACGGTCACCCTCCGGAATGAGGGCGACGTGGACGAGACATTCGCCCTTTCCACCAACGCACCACAGGGCTGGGACGTCACCTTCAACGTGTCCGGAAAGCAGGTGGGTTCCATCCCGGTGGAGGCCAACGGCAGCCAGTCCATCTCCGTGTCGGTGACCGTCCCGGAAGAGCTGGAGGCCGGAACCTACACGGTGCCCATCTACGCCCAGTCGGGCTCCTCGGAAGCGAGTCTTGACCTTGAACTCGAGGTGCTCGGCAAGTACGCCCTGCAGGTGACAACCCCGGATGGCCGGCTCTCCTTCGATGCGGTGGCCGGGCGCAAGAACGGCGTCACCCTCGAGGTGAAGAACACCGGCACCACACCCGTGACCGACATCAACTTCTCCTCCACGCTGCCGCCCAACTGGTCGGCCACCTTCTCGCCGGACAAGATCGACTCGCTGGAGCCCGGCGAGAGCCGCCAGGTGACGGTGGAAGTGACCCCCAACAGCAAGGCGCTGGCCGGCGACTACCTGCTGACCCTGCGCGCCCGCAGTGGTGACTCCCGTGCCGTTGACAGCGCCGAGTTCCGGGTGGCCGTGCAGACGCCCACCCTCTGGGGTCTGGCGGGCATCGGCGTGCTGGCCGTGGTGGGCGGCGGGCTCTACTGGGTCTTCCGCACCTTCGGCCGGAGGTGAGGACGGTGGCTGAGACTGTCATCGAGACCCGCGGCCTGGTGAAGCGCTACGGCGACTTCACCGCCGTGGACGGGCTGGACCTGGAGGTCCGGGCCGGCGAGGTCTTCGGCCTGCTGGGCCCCAACGGGGCCGGCAAGACCACCACGATCCTGATGCTGCTGGGCCTGACCGAGCCCACCGAGGGCTCGATCCGGGTGCTGGGTCACGACCCGGTGCGGGAGCCCATCGCGGTCAAGCGGATCACGGGCTACCTGCCCGACAACGTGGGGTTCTACGACGAGTTGACCGGACGGCAGAACCTCATCTACACGGCCGAGCTGAACGGCATGTCCCGGCGGGAGGCGGCGGCGGAGATCGACCGCCTGCTCAGCCGGGTGGGCCTGTCTCATGCGGCAGACACCCGCGTGGGCGCCTACTCCCGGGGCATGCGGCAGCGGCTGGGCGTGGCCGACGTGCTCCTCAAGAGGCCCCGGGTGGTGATCATGGACGAACCCACCCTGGGGCTGGACCCCGAGGGCGCCCGGGAGTTCCTGCAGCTGATCCGTGAACTGGCTGATGAGGGCATGACCGTCCTGCTCTCCTCGCACCTGCTCCACCAGGTGCAGGCCGTCTGCGACCGGGTGGCCATCTTCGTGAAGGGGCAGATGATCGCCTGCGGCCCGGTGAACGAACTGGCCGAGCAGGCCCTGGTGGGCGAGCCCCTGCGGCTGGTGCTGGAGCTTGCGCCCTGTCCGACTGAGCTCCTGTCCGAACTGGAGCGGCTGGACGGCGTGGACTCGCTCCGCCTGCTGGGCGGCCCGGAGTGGCACGGCAGTGACGGCCTGCGGGCGGCCGGCGCACCGCAGAATGGCGATGCGACGCCTGGCGACGCTGCGCAGCGGCCCGCCAGCGCTGTCCGACTCGAGTTGGTCTGCCGGCGGGAGCTGCGCCCGGAGGTGAACCGTCTGGCGGTCGCCCACGGGGCGACAGTGATGCATCTGGCCCAGGTGGGACGCAGCCTCGACGACATCTACCGGCGCTACTTCGCCGAGGGGGGTGAGCGTGATGGCGGTCCTTCAAAGGGTGCAGCCTAGGGCATGGCTGCAGCGGCTGCGTGCCCGCCCGGAGGCCGAGCGGGGATCAGCACCGGCCGGGAGCGGGCTCGCCGCCGTCGTGCGCAAGGAGTTCTCCGACCACGTGAGGAGCTGGCGGATGGTGATCCTGGTGGCGCTCCTCATCGTGACTGGCATCGGCTCGCTTTACACCGCGGCCCAGACGATCCGGACCGTGGTCGGGTCGACCTCCGCCACGCCGGACTTCGTCTTCCTCCGGTTGTTCACGGGCGGCTCGACCCAGCTTCCCCCGCTGACGTCCTTCGTTTCCTTCCTGGCGCCGCTGCTGGGCATCGCCCTCGGGTTCGACGCGATCTGCGGCGAGCAGAACCGGCGCACCCTGAGCAGGATCCTGGCGCAGCCCATTCACCGTGACTCGGTGATCAACGGCAAGTTCCTCGCCGGCGTGCTCGCCATCGTGATCACGCTGACCGCGCTGATTCTGGGCGTGGGCTCCCTGGGGCTCCTGATGCTGGGCGTGCCCCCCACCGGCGACGAGGTGCTCCGGCTGTTGGCCTTCGGCGTGCTCACGACGATCTACGTGGCCTTCTGGCTGGCGCTGGCCATCCTGTTCTCGGTGGTCTTCCGCCAGGCCGCCACCTCTGCGCTGGCCTCCATCTCGGTCTGGCTGTTCTTCAGCGTGTTCTGGGACATGCTGGTGGGCCTTGCCGCCGGCGACGACCCGGTGGGCCTGGGGCTCTGGCTCAGCCGGATCTCGCCCGGCTACCTCTACACCGAGGCGATGGTGACCCTGCTCACCCCCACGGTGCGGACACTCGGTCCGGTGACGCTGGAGCAGGTGCTCGGCGCCCTGGAGGGCGTGCTGCCGGTGGGCCAGTCGCTGGTGCTGGTCTGGCCGCAGACGGTGGGGCTCGTGGCCCTGACGGCGGTCTGCTTCGCCCTCTCCTACGTCCTGTTCATGCGGCGGGAGATCCGCGCCTGATCGGTGCTGCGGGAGGGGTTCATACACATGCGTCCGGGGCTCCGCACTAGCGGGACCCCGGACGCGTTCTCGTGTTGGCCGATACGCGCACAGGTGCGGTTCGGGACCGTCTGCTTCTCCCGGGCCGGGAGAAGCGGCCCCGACCCTTCCGGACCATGGACTTCACCACCGCCGCGACAGGGCCCCGCCGCTACGGTGCTGGGGCTCCGCCGCTACGGTGCCGGGGCCTCGTCCGCACCCGTTACGGCGTCTCGGCTATCCTGTGGCAGGCGCACCGCATATCGCCGCGCCAGCGCGGCCAGTCCCAGTGCGCCGGTGAGCAGGCACCCGATGAAGCTCACCACGCCGGACCACCCGAAGCGCATCCAGAAGAGGCCGGCGGTGGTCCCGGCGATGCTGGAGCCCAGATAGTAGGTGAAGAGGTAGAGGGCGGAGGCGGCGCCCTTGTCCTGCATGGCCCGCTGCCCCACCCAGCCGCTGGCGATGGAGTGCGCACCGAAAAAGCCAAACGTGAACACGGCGATGCCGACGATCTTCACCAGAAGTGCGCCGGAGAGCGAGACGATGGCCCCGGCCAGCTGGATCCCGAGGCTCAGGGCGAGCATCGGCGCACGGCCGTACCGGTCCGAGAGGCGGCCCATGAACGCTGAGCTGAACGTGCCGGCCAGGTAGAGGAGAAAGATCCAGCCCACCACGGCGGCGCTGAGTTCGTAGGGCGGCGCCATGAGATGGTAGCTGACGTAGTTGTACAGGGCGACGAAGGAACCCATCGCCATGAAAGCGATAAGGTAGATGCTCCGCAGCAGGGGATCGGAGAGGGCGTGCAGGAGCGACGGGGCCAGGCGCTTGGGCTGCAGGGGCTGCGCCTGGAAGTTGCGGGACGGCGGGAGCGTTCGGGTGAACCAGACGGCAGCGACGAGGCTCAGCACGCCGATGCTGCCCACGGCAGCCCGCCAGCCCCAGAAGTCGGCGAAGGTGCCGGAGATGATGCGTCCGCTGAGGCCGCCCACCGAGTTGCCCGCGATGTAGAGCCCCATCGCCGCCCCCAGGTGTCGGACGTCGATTTCCTCGGCCAGGTAGGCCATGGCCGTGGCCGGAAGGCCGGCGAGCACAAGGCCGTGCAGAAAACGAAGGAAGAGGAACGGGCCGAGACTCGGCGAGAACGCAGCCGCCACGCCGATAACGCCGGAGCCCAGCATGGAGAAGGTCATGATCGGCTTACGGCCCAGGGAGTCTGCAAGGGGTCCTGCCAGGACCTGAGAGAGCGCCAGGCTGATGGTCGCCACAGACACGGAGAGGCTGGCCCGTGCGGGAGAGACGTCGAAGGCGTCTGAGAGGAGGGGGAGGATCGGCTGCGTCACGTACAGACTGGCGTAGACCGAGAGGGCGCTGAAAAAGAGGGCGAGGGTTACCCGCCTGTACTCGCGGGTCCCTTGCTGGATACGGGTCACGTGACGTCCTTCTTTCCTAACAGAATACGATGTGATAATACGCCATTCGTAAGGAATTTGCCATAGTTATCGATTGACTCGACAGGCGGGGGGGAAGACGGCATGAACGAAGGGGCCGGCCCTCGGGAGGACCGACCCCGTTTCTCATCGGGCCAGGCGGGCTTTCGGGCGACCGCCCTGCAACACGGCCAGGCGGCTGCCACGCCCGCGTCCCGCCCGGCGGCGATGTCGGCGATGGTCAGCCGGACCGCGGCGTCGGGCACGGTGCCGTTCCGCTCCACCGGTGTTCCGTCGGCGAAGTACGAGCAGCGCCGCTGGGACGGCGAGCAGGACCTGCACCCAGCGGCGCCGGTACCAATGCTTCCTCCTGCAAGGACTGGGTGCCCGTCGGGATCCGGACCGGCCTCGGGAACACCGTGCCCGTCGCTGGTCAGGTTCCGAAGGGCTCGATCAGCACCTCCATCACCCCGCCGCAGACGGCCCCGTCGTCCAGCGCGGGGTCGTCCAGCAGGTCCACCTGCTCGATGGTTGGCCGCCCCTCGTCCAGGGCGGTGAGAGCAGCCAGGCGGATGCGGTTCTCGCCGCAGCCCCCGCCGACAGATCCGGCGATGCGGCCGTCCCGCCAGATGAGCATCTTCGCCCCCACCTCCCGGGGGCAGTGGCCCCGGGTGTGCACCACGGTGGCGAGCGCCACGCGCTCGCCCGCCTGCAGGGCCGCGTGGAGAACGAGGATGGGGTCCTCCATACGCCTCACCTCCGGTTCAGGTGCACGAGCGGCCTGTCCAGCATGGAGAGAGGGGCGCCGGAGCCGCCGCGCCGGGCTGCGATCACCTCGGCCACGACGGCGATGGCGATCTCGCCGGGCGTCCGGGCACCGATGTCCAGCCCGATGGGCGCACGCAGCCGATCCAGCCACGCCTCCGGCACGCCCTCGGCCAGCAGGGCGTTGCGCACCGCCTGGACCCGGGTGCGGCTGCCGATCATGCCCAGGTAGGCCACGGGCGCCCCCGCCAGGGCGAGGAGGCAGGCGCGGTCCTGGGTGTGCCCCCGGGTCACCAGCACCACGTGATGCCGCGGCCCGGGGTCGAGGGCGGTCAACTCGTCCACCAGGGGGCCGCACAGCACCCGGCGGGCGGCGGGGAAGCGGGAGGGGGAGGCGAAGGACGGGCGGTCGTCGAGCACCCAGACCTCGAAACCGGCCAGGGCGCCGGCGGCGGCCACCTGCTGTCCGACGTGGCCTCCGCCGACCACCAGCAGGACCGGCGGCGGCAGGTGCACCTCCACGTATACTCTCAGGTCACCTCCGGGCAGGCGGAGCCAGCGGCAGCCCGACTCGCCCCGTGCGAGCATCTCCGCGGCCTGCCGGGCCATCTCTGCCGCAAGGGTGGGTGTGCCGCCCGGGGATGAGGACTGCAGTTCCGCATCGGCGTACAGGATCCCCCCGGTCCCGACGACGACCGCTGCGCCGAGGCGCGCGGCTGACCAGTCCACCACCTTTGCAACGGCGGCCGGACGGCCGCCAGCCACCTCCCGGGCGAGGCTGTCAAGGTACGACACGGCGCTCACGCTCCTCTCTTCCGCTGGGCCAGCACGGCCAGCGCCCGCCGGTAGGCGTCGGGCGTGTCCACGTCCAGCAGGATCTCCTCGGTGGGCACCGGCACCTCGGCGACCGCCTCGGGGTGCTGGAGGAAGAGAGCCCGCAGCCCCGCTTCCGGGGCGAGGGCCAGCAGCGGTCCCAGCAGACGGCGGTCGACGCAGATCGGGTGGCCCCGGCGCCCGGCGAAGGTCGGCACGGTGAGGCCCCCGCCGTGGCCCGTCAGGACCCGGGCCACGGTCCCAGGGGTGATCAGCGGCTGGTCTCCCAGGGCGATCAGCACCCCGGCAGGGCGGAAGGGACCGGGGCCGGCGGCCGGGCCTCCGCCTCGCAGCAGGGCAGTCACCCCGGCCTGAACCGAGGTCAGCATCCCCTCACGGCACCGGGGGTTGTGAGCCACGAGAACCCTGGGCTCAGCATCCAGCCAGCCCAGGGCGGCGCGGTGCTCGTCCGCCCCGTGCCCCAGCACGACGGCCACGCGGTCCACCGGGGCGGCCAGCAGCGAAGCGACCACCGCCTCCAGCACCGTCGCATCGCCCCAGGGCAGCAGCATCTTGGGTCGCCCCATACGCCGCGACTCCCCGGCGGCGAGCACCACGGCATCCGCCCTCGCCAGGGGGGAAGCGTCCCCGGGCCTTGTCGACAGGTCGTGCATCAGGTCGTCACCGCCCGGTTCAGCCAGGCTATGAGGCCCGGCGTGGTGTGGAGGGGCGCAAGTGCGATGTGCGGGTCGGCGTCCGGGTGCGGGGCGGCATCCGGCACGGTCTCCGGCCAGGACACCGTCGCGCCGCGGCTGAAGAGTCCCCAGACGGGCACCCAGTCCAGGCCCGCGTCCGCCCCGGAGAGGATGCAGACGTCCCGGCAGTTCGGCAGCCCTTCTGCCCAGGCCAGGTCGGCGCCGCCCAGCAGGGCCTGCTGGACAAGCCCGGACGCGATGGCCTCCCGCAGGCGTACCGGCTCCTCGAGGTACAGAGGGGCGCGGTCCGGCGCAGGAAGGAACGCGGCGAGGGCGTCGTTCCCCAGGGTCGCCCAGACCGGTTGCGTGCCCGCACCGTCGGCAGACCTGTTCCCGCCGCCCGGTCGGGCACCCCCAGCGTCGAAGCCGCCAAACCGCACCAGGGCAGCCCGTCGGTACCCGCCGACCGCCACGAGCCTTCCCAGGGGGAAGGTGCGGTAGTGCGGCCATCCCGCCAGGAGGGGGAGCCACGCCAGGTCCCGGGAGGTGGCGGGGCCCTCCAGGTCGCCGTGGGCCGGAAGCGTCTCGCCGCGCATGCCGAGGGTTCGGCAGAGCACAGCGGCCCCGTCGCAGGGGTAGCAGGTGAGGGAGGGGGGGCGGCCGGTGGCTGACGCAGGCCCTGACCCCTGGCGCCCCTCTGTGGCGGGTTCCGTGTGGGCCCCGTCCGGCTGGCGCTGCGCCGCCCCCAGCGGTGGCGGTGCCGGCGTGGAGTCCGTCGGCAGCGGCCCCGCAGGCAGGTGCTCGGCCAGCCCCGGCCGGTGCGCTGCCGCCGCCAGGGCACGGCGCCCGATCGGCGAACCGACGGCGGCTGGCACCGCCGGGGGAGGCCCCGCCGCCGACGGCCCCGGGGCGGGCGCGGAGCCGTCGGCGGAGGCGTTCGGGTCGATGACCACATCGATGCCGTTCAGAAGCTTCCGGACTCCGGCTGCCGCGGTCCGGCCCGCGATCAGGAGGGCCCGGAGCCGGTCGCGTTCGCTCACTGCGGCGCTCCCCCGCCGCCTGGGCTGGGCCGGGGCGACGGGCTCGGTGCGGCGGCTCCGGCGGCGCGGCCGGCGGACTCGCGCAGCAGTTCCTGGTACCAGCGTCCGTGAACCGCCTGCACGTAGGCGAGGCTCACCTTCCCGGTGAACATGGAGCGGAGCAGCGGCCAGTTGGTGCGCACGAGCACCACCGCAGCCACGTGAATGAAGAGCATGACGATGGTGCCGATGAACGCCCAGTCGTGGACGCGGGTGGCCCAGAAGACTACCGTGCGGGGGAGCGGGTAGGCGTAGCGCAGGGCCTTCAGCAGGCCGGTGGCCACCACGGCCAGGGAGACCAGCACCCACAGGGGGTAGGAGAGGAGCCGCTGCGTGGCCAGGTACTTGCCCTCGGCGGGGAAGCCCTGGAAGCCCACCGCCCGCTCGATCTCCCGCCGCAGGGAGACCGGCCACTGCAGGCCCGAGAAGCCGAGGACTCCCCGGTCGCCCACCAGACCGGCGTACGACAGCAGCTCGAGGCCCGCGGTCCGCAGCGTCTCGCCGTCCGGCAGCAGCCGGTGGCGGCGGGAGGCGCCGGTGGTCAGAGCGTGTACCGCCGTGCCGCCCAGTCCCAGCAGGATGGCGGCGGCGCCCACGTAATGCAGCGTGTAGAGCAAGGGAAGGGCGAACGGGTTGGGCAGCCACGAGACCGTGAGCACGGCGCCGCTGCCCATCGCCAGGAGGAAGCCGATGGCGTTCAGCCAGTGGCTGACCCGGTGGCCCACGGAGTGGCGCTCCACCTCGCGGGAGCCCGGCCGGAGGCCGGCCTGCCGCCGGCGGTAGAAGGCGCCGCCGAACAGCCCCAGGGCGATGCCCGCGGCCGATACCAGGAGCGTGATAGAAGCCCAGCGGAAGTTGAGCTGGAAGAGGGTACTCTGCGGCGCCCACGGCTCGGCCGCGGCGGCGGAGGGTGCGGCGGTCAGCAGAAGGGCGAGGGCAGCCACGGCCACCGACGACCGGGCAACGACGGGGACGGCGGTACGAACCGGGGCCCGGGATGCGGCAGGCCGTTGCGGCAGGCGTATGACTCTTCTCATCCCGTACACCTCCCCTAGAGAATCTGCCGGTAGGTGGCCTCGTCGGAGCGCCGGATGTCCAGGCACAGGTGGTCGCTCTCGATGAGCCCCAGCTGGATGGAGTGGTTGACCGGGCAGGCGCCGACGCAGGCGGGGCCCTCGGGGCGCCAGTGGCACATGTCGCACTTGGTGTAGACGTGCAGGTCGGGGTCGTAGAAGATGCGGGTGCCGGAGTGCTCCTCGCCCGAGACGGCCAGCACGCCCTCCGCCGGGAAGGGGCAGGAGGCCTCGCACTTGCCGCAGGCGACGCAGACTGACTCGTCGATGAAGCGGGCCCCGACCGTGCCGTCGATGCGGAGGGCGTCGGCCGGGCAGACCACGAAGCACTCGGGGTCCGGGCACTGCTTGCAGGGCGACGGCAGGTAGCCTGCGTTCCCCATCTGGGCGCCGTTGGCGATGGCGATGCCCACCGGGGCGCCGGGCGGGGCGAAGACGTGGATGCGGGAGACCCCCGAGAGGCCGGCCTCACGGTGCACCTGGCCGCAGGCGACCTCGCAGGCGCCGCAGCCAACGCAGAGGGAGGGGTCGGGGAAGATGACCCCCTCGGAGAGGGGCGGCAGTTCGGTCTCGGCCACGGCCGCCACCTTCACGGCGCCCAGGAGTGCGAAGAGGGAGCCGGCGGTGGCGGCCGCCGCGGTCAGGAACGCGCGCCGGCCCTCCTGCTGTACGGTCATGTCGGCTCCTCCTTTCCGTCAGTCGCCGAGGATCGCCCGGCGCATCAGCTCGGCCGCCAGTTCAACCTTGTACGCGTTGTGGGTCATGGGCCGCGCCTTCGCCAGCTCGGCCCGGATGGCGCCGTCAACAACGTCCGGTGTGAGCTGCGCCCCGCGCAGGAGGCCCTCCGCCGTGTGGCAGCGCCAGGGGGCCGGAGCCACCGCCCCCAGCACCAGCCGGATGTCCCGGATGGCCGTGCCCACCACCTGCAGCTGGCAGGCCACCGACAGCACGGCGAAGTCCCAGACCTCGCGGGTGCGGAACTTCAGCCAGGTCTGCCGGCCGCTGGACATCGGCTGCGGCACAACCACCTCGGCGAGGATCTCACCCGGCTTCAGCACGTTCTCGTGGTGCAGATCCTGCCGGGGAAGCACGAAGAACTTCTCGAGCGGCATCCGCTTCGTGCCGCCGGGGCCCTCGATCACGGCCTCGGCGTCGAGGGCGATGAGCGCCGGCGCCAGGTCAGAGGGGTGGACGATGAAGCAGCCCGCGCCGCCGAGGATGGCGTGGTAGCGGTTGTCGCCCAGCACCGCCGAGCAGTAGGTGTGGTCCCGGCGGAGGCAGGGCGTGAGGGGGTTCCGGTAGTACCAGCAGCGGGGACGCTGGCAGAGGTTGCCGCCCACGGTGCCCTGGTTCCGGATCTGCTGGGAGGCCACCCGGCTGGCGGCCTCGTGGAGCAGCGGGAAGCGCTCCCTGATGCGCGGGTGATACTGGACGTCGGCGACGGTGGTGGCGGCGCCGATGCGCAGTCCGCCCTCGGGCGTCTCTTCGATGTGGGCGAGCCGATCCACCGTCTTCAGGTCCACGACGAGTTCAGGGGTGACCACCCGGTTCTTCATGAGCCCCACGAGGTCGGTGCCGCCGCCGACGGGCACGCCCTGTTCCCCGGCCCGCTGCAGCGCCCCCACGGCCCGCTGCACCGACTCGGCCGCCACGTAGCTGAAGCTCTTCACCTGTGCCACCTCACTTTCCGGCCGTCCGCAGGGCGCGGAGCACACGCTCGGCGGTGAGCGGCAGTTCGGTCACCACCACGCCCGTCGCGTTGTAGATGGCGTTGACGATCGCGGCGGCCGTCGGGATGCCCGGCGGCTCCGCCATGCCCTTGGTGTTGGTGTTGTTGGAGAACTCGTCGATCTGGGGTACGATGATCGGCACCTGCTCGGGCATGTCGATGGCCGTGGGCAGCTTGTAGTCGGTGTAGTTGCAGGTGACCACCACGCCGGTGTTGGGATCGATCACCCGCTCCTCGCTCATGGCGTAGCCCCGGCCCAGGGCGAGGCCGCCGTGGATCTGCCCCTCCACCAGGAACGGGTTGATGGCCCGGCCGCAGTCGTGGGCCGCGACCAGCTTCAGCACCTTCACCTGCCCGGTGCGGGTGTCCACCTCCACTTCGGCGAACTGGGCGCCGAAGGCCGTCACCCGATAGTCGCTGGGATTGGGCCCCCGGAATCCCCTGCCCACCACGGCGTGGGTGAACTGGCGCGCAACGTTGGGCAGCGGCTGAGCGAAGCTGGGATCGGTGCGGGAGCGGACCACGCCCTCTTCCATGTAGAGGTCGTTCACCTCCACATCCATCAGCTCGCTGACGGCCTGCAGCACCTGCCGGCGGGCGTCGGCCGCTGCGTTGCGGATGGCGGGGGTGAGGGAGGGGGTGAGGCGGCTGCCGTAGGTGCCGACGTCGAAGACGCCCAGCCCGGTGTCGCCGGCGCGCACCTGGATCAGCGAGAGCGGCACGTTCAGCTCCTCGGCGCAGACCATCGCCATCGCGGTCATGGCTCCCTCGCCGATATCGTTGAATGATGACTGCAGGATGACCGAGCCGTCGGTGTTGATGATCACGTTGGCTGCCGAGGGCGGGCCGCCGCCGGCGCCCCAGATCAGGGAGCCCACGCCGACGCCCCGCTTGATGGGCCCGGGGTCGGAGCCGGCGACCTTGCGGCGCTTCCCGGCCCAGCCGATCTCCTTGGCGCCCAGGTCGTAGGCCTGGCTCAGCCCCTTGCTGGAGTAGGGGATCTTCGCCACCTGGTCGCCCCAGGGCGTGTCGTTCTTCTTGCGGAACTCGATCGGGTCCATGCCGATCTCGTGGGCCAGCAGATCCATCACCGCCTCCAGCGGCGCCATGCCCTCCTTGTTGCCGGGGCCCCGCATGGCGGTGTTGGTCATGTGGTTGGTGTAGACCGCGTACTCCTCGGTGCGCACGTTGGGACAGAGGTACATCTCGCGGACGGGGATGCCGGAGTTCAGGGCGAAGCGGCCGCCCTCGGCGCCGGCGCTGACCCAGGCCTTCAGGTCGAGGAAGGTGAGCGTGCCGTCACGCCTGCAGCCGGCGCGGATCGTCTGCACGGTGTATGGCCTGTGGCCGGTAGTGACGATCTCCTCCCACCGCTCCAGGGTGAGCTTCACCGGCTGCCGGGTCTCTCTGGCCAGCAGCGCGGTGATCACGTGATACTTCTCCAGGCCGGTCTTGGACCCGAAGCCGCCGCCCATGTACTCCCGCAGCACCCGCACCTTGGAGCGGGGCAGGCCGAAGGCGCCGGCGAGCCCGGTCTGGACGTTGACCACCGATTGGGTAGAGTCGTACATCGTGAGCGAGTCGTCTCTCTCCCACACGGCCACGCAGCCGTGGGGCTCCATGCAGCAGTGGTGGACGGCCGGCAGGCGGAAGGTCCGCTCCACGATGACGTCGGACTCCCGCTCCCCCTGGGCGACGTCGCCCCGCTCGATGATGCGGGGCCCGCCGCCCAGGACCTTGCCGTCGGGGTGAACCTGCGGGGCGTCGGGCTCCAGGGCCTTCTGGGGGTCCAGCACGAAGGGCAGCGTCCGGTACGTCACCCGGATGGCGGCGACGGCATCGCGGGCCACGTGCTCGCTCACCGCCGCCACGGCCGCCACCTCGGCGCCCACGTACCGGAGCACGGGGTTGAAGACCGGGCCGAAGCCGGAGACGCTGATGGGCTCGGTGTTGCCGTGGTGGAGGATGGCCAGCACGCCGGGGATCTTTTCTGCCTCCGTGGTGTCGATCTCCACGATCTCGGCGTGGGGGTAGGGGGAGCGCACGACCTTGCACCAGAGCATGCCGGGGAGCTGCACGTCGGCCGTGTAGACGGCCTTGCCCGTCACCCGCGCCACGCCCTCGATGCGGGGGATGCGCTGGCCGACGATGCGCAGCTGCGCGTCCTTTCCCCAGGGCTCCACCTCGTTCTCGGGCACCTCCACGATGACCTCGCTCACGTGCCCCTCGATCTCCACGCGGGTCTTCACAAACGGCATCGGCTCACCTCCCCTGGCGCTGCGCCTTCGCCGCCTGCAGACCGGCCGCGATGATGCCCGGGTATGCGCCGCACCGGCAGATGTTGCCCGCCACGGCGTTTCGGATCTCCGCCTCCGTCGGGTCGGGCTCCCGCATCAGGCAGGCCTTGATGGACATGATCTGGCCGGCGGTGCAGTAGCCGCACTGGAACCCGTCGCAGTCGATGAACGCCTGCTGGATGGGGTCCAGCCCGTCTGCCGCGGCCAGGCCCTCGATGGTGAGGACCTCCCTGCCCTGCACCTGCACCGCCAGCACGGAGCAGCTGTAGACGGCCCGGCCGTCCACCACCACGGTGCAGGCGCCGCACTCGCCCCGGTCGCAGGTGACGTGCGTGCCGGTGAGGTGCAGCCGTTCCCTGAGCAGATTGGCGAGCGTGTCGCGGGTGTCGACCTCCACCGTGTACTCCGTCCCGTTGACGGTGAGTATGACGGCTTGCATCACCGCCGGACGGTACCCCCTGGCCGCAGGCGGCAGCTCCGCCGCCAGCGCCTGCCCCGACAGCCGGCCGCGGCGCCGGATGCGCACCCCGCCCAGCAGTCCCGACGACGCCGCCACCGTGCCGGCCGCCTTCAGGAGCGTCCGCCTGGCGAGCCGCGGCGGCCGCTGTTGCTGACGCATGACCCAACCCTCCCTCCTGTGTGTGGGCACCATCCTGTGCCTGGAGGGAATTCTATTCATTCTCGCCGGGAATCTAGACTACGTGAGCTGGAAGGGGCGGCGCCCGAAGGGCTCGCCGACGCAAGTACGTAATGGGCTGGTTCCCCGGGTGACCGGGAAACCAGCCCTTCCGATCTCGATGGACGACCTCGGCACACTACTTCAGGTTTGCCGTACGGGTCGTGCCGTCCCACTCAATGGTCAGCCCCAGCGCCTCGAAGACCCGCAGGGGCACAAGAAGTCGGCCGCCGTCCTGCGCCATCGTGGGCGCGACGGGCAGCTCCAGAGCCTGCGCGCCTGCGGAGGCGGTGCGGGAGCCGACGGTCAGGGCGACCTGGCGATCGCCGCGCTTCAGGGTGACACCGGCAGTTGTCTGGCTGACCGCGGTGCCCGTCGCAGCGGCCACCTGAGCAAGGGGCACGGCCAGCGAGCCCTCCACGATGACGGGCTGGTAGTCGAAGAAGACGGCCGTACCCTCCACGGTGACCGCAGCCGAGGCCACCCGCACCGGGAGGCTCTGCTCCACCGACTTCCGCCCCTGGCTGTCGTAGGCCCGCACGGTGACCGTCACGGTCTGCCCAGCGTAGCGGCTGAAGTCAGCAGTGACAGCCCAGGGGTCGCCCTTGCTGCTGCTGCCGGCAGGCAGGCCGTTGAGCGCGTATTCCACACGGCTGATGAACGGATCATATGCCCGCACGTAGCTGCTCAGCTCGACCTTCGCCGCCGGAACGCCGGACTCAACGGCATCCACGTAGACCCGGTCTGCGCTGCCGTTCAACTCGGAGAGGTAGTACGAGTCGGCGATGGCCGCCTGGTAGGCCCTCAGCACCCGCTCGTTGCCGGAGAGCAGGTAGTTCTGCTTCATGATGCCCTTGTCCTGTTCGGAGTGCTTGGTGTCGCTGTCGAACCAGACCACGGCCTTCACTCGCGGGTAGATCCGGGGGAGGGCGGCGTAGAAGCGCTGGATGTTCGTCAACGCCCAGGGCTCCCGGCTCTGGTTTACCGAGTAGTCGTAGTAGCCCACCGCACCTTCAACCAGCATGATGGGCTTGCGGTCGGCGTAGCGCGCGTAGATCTCGGCAAAGGTGTCGTGCAGCGGCCGGGAGTCACGCTTCAGCCCATCCGCCGCGACGGGGTCGAGGCTGTCGTCGTGGACCCCGTAGGCGGAGATGCCCACCCAGTCCACGTACTCGTCGCCGGGATAGTAGGCGTCCATGGTGTTGAGGGGGAACCAGGCCGGGGCCCAGACCATGGCCACGTTGGGCGCCTCCTCCCGCATCACCCGGGCCACCAGCCGGAACTTCTCCTTGTACAGCTCAGGATTGCCGGTCCAGGGGACCCAGTCGCCGTTCATCTCGCCGGCGAAGCGCAGGAAGATGGGGATCTCGGCCTCGCGCAACTGCCGGGCGATGTTCCGGAGCACCGGGCCGTCCACCACCGCGGCCAGCCCCTGGTCCGGCTGGAGCGCCCACTCAAGCGCACCGCCGACAGACTTGATGGCCTGGATGTGGGAGCCGGCGGGGCCCCGTCCCTGGCTCCAGTTGCCGTACAGCAGGAAGATCGGATGCTGCCGGCCGGTCAGATCCATGACCCCCTGCGTGTAGAACGGGTTTCCGGAGTACGGATTGTGAACCTGCGGGTCCGACTCGCCGTAGACGCCCAGGTAGGCGCCAGCCACGGGCTCGTACTTGGCCCCGGTGTACAGCCGGTCACCGACGGCCGCTGCAGGGGCGGTGACGAAGAGCCGGACCTCGCTGCGGACCCAGTCGGCCTTCCGCTGGGCGGCGATGGACGACTGCTCGTCCGACGGGATCCAGTAGACGGCCTCCTGGCTCCAGTACTCGGCCGCCCTGTCGAGGTCGCCCAGCTGAGCCACTACCCTGCCGGCGTGGCCGTACATGATGGCAGCATTGGTGCGGGCATCGACGATCCGCTTCTGGTCAGCCGGGTTGCCCGGGTCACCCTTCTGGCTGTCGGCGCCGAAGTACTCCGCAGCCTTCAGGTAGAGCCCGACGGCGTCTGACAGGTTGCCGGCCGCCTCAGCGGCCTGGGCGTCGGAGATGTCCTGCCAGACGCTCGCAGCCGCGGTAGCCGGGAACAGCCCGGTGAGGAGGAGAAGGGTGAGCAGCGTCGCCAGGGCTTTGATACGAGCCATGAACAGTTCACCTCTAGAGATAATTATGGGTGTAAATGTTCGCTGCAATTCCAGCACCATCCTGCTTGCTCGTAGCCACAGTTGCGAACCGGGCCTGCGGATCGGCCCCCGAAAAACCATGGGGCGCCCGGTGCTGAGACCGGGCGCCCGAGATTTGCCCCCCACCTACATGAACGCAATCAGCCCCATGGCGGCCACCATGTACACCGACGCGAACTTGAACAGACGGAAGTTCACCTGCACCGACGGGCGGACCAGGGCGTTGGCCGCAAGCCCCACCAGCACGGCTCCGAGGCAGGCGGCGACGCCGATCACGCCCCAGGGCAGGGCCAGCAGCCACGTGGCGGCCAGCATGGTGAGGGCGGCCAACAGGGTCGACACGCTGATGACCCGCTGGGTGAACCCGGTCCCGTGCGTGTTCGGGAAGACCGGCACCCCCGCCTCGGCGTAGTCCGCCGCGTACTTGATGCTGAAGCTCATGATGTGCGTGGGGATCCAGAGCAGAACGGCGAGGGCCAGGAGCAGACCCACCAGGTCGATGCGGCCCAGGGCGAGGGTTCGGCCGGCCAGCGCAGGCATGCCGCCTGAGATGCCGCCCCACACCACGGACCACGGGGTGCGCCGTTTGAGCCATACGGTGTAGACCACGGCGTCGAGGAACCAGCCCGCCAGGATCACCAGACCGAAGAGCGCGTCTTCGGCGAAGGCCCAGACGAGGCCGCCGCCGCTCAGGGCGATCCCCAGCGCCAAGGCAGGGGCCGGCGAGAGGCGGCCTGCGGCCAGGGGACGGTTTTTCGTGCGCGCCATCAGGCGGTCGATGTCACGATCGTAGACCATGTTCAGCACCGTGGCGCCGCTGATGGTTGTGAGCAGCGCACCGATGAGGGGGGCCCAGCCGCCGGCGGGGTCGGCTGCGCTGGCGTACCCGGCGATTCCCGTGAAGAGCAGGAGAGCGGTCTGTCTGCTCTTGATCAGCGACCAGAGGTCGCGCATGAGCTGCATCGTGTTTCCTCCCGGGCAGTCCGGCCGTCAGCGCACGCAGCGGAAGCCCACGCTGGGGCTCGCGTGCTCGGGCTCGGCGTTGTTGCGGCTCCAGGTGCGCAGGTCGTAGGCGTAGTTGGCCTTGCTGCCGCCCCGCAGGTAGCGGTAGTGGATCATCGGGTACACATCGGCGGTCCACTCGGAGACGTTCCCGGCCATGTCGTAGACCCCGTAGGGGCTGGCGGCGTTGACAGTCTGGAAGTCGCCGTGGCGCTCGCCGTTGTAGAAGCCCACGGGCGTGGTGTCGCTGTAGCCCTCGGCCGTCTCGAAGGGATCGCGGCTGTGGTAGTAGTTGGCGTGCTGCGGGGTGATCTCGTCACCCCAGGGGTAGGCCCGCTGCTCCGTGCCCTTGGCGGCCTTCTCCCACTCGGCCTCGGTGGGCAGCCGGGCCCCCTGGGCCTCGCAGTACGCCTTGGCGCCGAACCAGGTCACCATGGTGACGGGGTGGTTCTCATAGCCCGGGATCACGGCGAGGCCCTCGCCGTCTGCGACGATGCGGTCTGCGGGGTCACCGAGGGCATAGATCGGGTAGTCGCCCGGAGGATACTCCTTCTCGTGCTTGGCGCCGTGGAAGGCGTCGCCGGGGTACGGGCCGAGGATCACATCGCCGTCACGGCGCAGGGTGCCGCTCTTCAGGGCCGCCTCGAGGTAGGCGGCGAACTGGGCGTTGGTCACCGGCGTGACCATGATCTCGAACTCCCCGACCATGGTCTCCTCCCCGTCCCGTCCCATGGGGAAGGGGCCGGCGGGGACGAGGGCCCAGGCCTCGGTGTCTGCGCCGGCCTGGGTGAACGCCTCCAGACCCGGCGGCGGGGTGGGAGAGGAGCCGCAGCCGCTGAGCAGGGAGGAGGCGGCCAGGATGGCGACCAGGGCGGTCGTCGCCTTGCGCCAGCGACCGCCGGGCCGGAACAGGTCGACCAGGTGCCAGATGAGGAACATGGCCAGGAGCACCAGCATCGCCCCGAGCCCGAAGTCCATCGCCAGCATGGTGGTGTTGACCAGGCCCTGCTGCTGGAACTCGGTGACTACCAGCCGCTTCATGCTGAAGATGGTGGCGCTGGCAAAAGCCACGTCGGAGCCGACGATCATGATCCAGCCGAACCAGCGGCGGGCCTTTCCCTTCAGCCCCATCATGTCGGCGAAGTAGAACAGGATAATCGTGGCCGTGAGCGCGGAGAGGATATGCCAGTGGCCCGTAAGGGTGATGCGCTCCTCCCGGTGCGGCATGACGCGGATCAACTCGTCCAGCTTCACCGCCATGAAGATGCCCACGAAGCTGACGCAGAAGTTCATGAAGACCATCTGCCAGAGGGCCCCGAAGCGGAGCGGGTCGTGCAGAAGGGCTTTCAGCTTCTGCCCGAAGGTGGCCTTCGCGATCCCCTGCTCGGCCAGTCGATCCCTCACGATCCGGCCCCACCCGTAGATCACCAGGAACAGGCCGGCAAGGAGGATCAGGGTGGAGCCCGCGTAGATGATGGTGTGGGCGGCGGGGGTGACGACCACGGACCAGGCGCCCAGGCTGGTGACAATGGTACCGACGATCATGAGGGGCATCGCCAGCTTGTGCCAGATGCCCTTGAAGTCCAGCCATCTGCCGATCATCAGGGCGGTGGCCACCGCGATCAGCGTCAGCATGATGTGCAGGTGGCCGATGACGGACTTCTGCAGCCCGGTCTTCACCGGGTCGCGCACCACGTCTTCGGCCAGGAACGAGGCGAACCCGTTGCCGAAGAAGGCGCCGGGCACCGCGCCGAAAACCGCCGAGATCAGCGTGCAGAGGGCCATGGTGAAGAAGGCCGCCCGCTCCAGGTCTACACCCCCTCGTGTGCGGGCGTAGGCGGGGTCGTCCTGGCGGTGGTCGCGCCCGAAGGGCCAGAGGGCGACGGTCAGCAGGACGCCGGCGTAGAACAGCAGCGACTGCCCCACCAGGAAGAGCCCGTGGAAGACCCAGTTCTGCCCGAAGTAGCCGAAGATGAGGCCGGAGAACATGGCCAGCAGATAGCCCACGGTCGTGACGACGTTGATGTTCCTCCGCTGCTCGTCCCTCATCGGCACGGCGTCGGTGATGAGGTAGACGAGCACGGCGACCACCGCAAAGGCGATGGAGTGGTAGAGGCTGATGATACGGCCCTCACGCTGTGCGGGCTCAAGTCGCATGCCCAGCAGGTCTACCACCACGTCCCGCACGCCCAGTTCGGCCATAGGGCCGGACAGCATGGCGAAGACGGCGGTGACCAGGGCGACGAGTCCGATGGCCAGCAGGCACAGGCCGCGTGTGGAACGGAACAGGTAGTGCAGTCGTGCGCGCATGGTGCCTCCCTCCTGGCGGTATCCCTCGCCCTCACCATAGCACTCCTTGGCTGGGCGGACATTGACCTGGGTCAATCAAGAGGAAGCAGGCTCGTCCAGGTCCAGAGAAATCCGGTGCAGCCGGCAGGGGTCGAGCAGTTCGATGTGTCCGTAGCCGCTGTCCTCAATCAGCCCCTGGGTCCGCATCTCCCCCAGCACGCGCACCACCGTCTCCACCGCAAGCCCGCACATCGAGGCGATCTCGCCCCGGGTGAGGGAGACGAAGGAGCGGCCGTCGTTGCACTCCGTGGTGTTGAGCAGGGTGGAGGCCACGACGGCCGTGGCCGGCAGCGTGGAGATGTGCTGCAGCCGGAGGTAGTCGAAGTGCAGTTCCTCTGCGAAGCCCACGATGAGGGCGGAGGCCAGGTCCGGGTGCGTCCGGATTGCCCGCCAGCCCGCGTCGCGGTCCACGAAGTAGACCTCCGCCCCCTGGCGGCCGGCCCGGGCGCTGATGCAGTAACAGGGAGACATGCGGAGGCCGGCCAGCCCCACGGGCGATCCTGCGGGCGCCATGCGGATGATCTGCTCCCGCCCGGCGTGGTCCACCACATACTCGTGCACCTGGCCGCGGCTTACGAGCCACCAACCGATCACCGGATCGCCCTGGCGGAAGAGGACCTCGCCGCGCGCCAGCTCACGGCGGGCGGCGTGCGGGCGGAGAAGCATCAGCTGTTCACGCATGTCACGCCAGCAGTAGGGCGCGCCCCGCCTCCGGACCGGGCAGGCTTCACAGCGGCCTTGCCGCGTTGCGCTGGACATGGCATCACCCCTTTCTAGCAACCATACCCACCTGCTCCAGCGTATGCTATCCGTCAAAATGTTCGTTCTTGGATGTTTCGCCGATATTGTTACTTCGGTCAGTAGGTCGTGGGGCTTTGGTTCGTTAGCCTGAAAGTCGCATATGCAAAAGTAGCTATATTCGGTTCGTTCCTGACCCAGGTCAATGAAATGACCGCTGCGCTCTGTTACGGATGAACTGACCTGGCATCGCCAGGTGAGAACGACAGCGCAGGGAGGTCTGATCATGACCAAAGACCCGACGCCACTGGTGCGCGGCGCAGCGGTGCTGCTCATGACCCTGGTCACCGTGTTCCACATCATCGGCGGGATCGGAGCCGTCTGCGTCTCGTTCGGCGGGCCTGACTACCGGCCTGCGGTGCCCTACATTCCGTACCAGCATATCTACCAGCCCATTACCATCGCCGTGATGATCCTCGGCTTCGTCTTCGTCATCCTGACGTACGCCATGTTCCGCGGTGAGCGCTGGGCGGTCTGGACCGCCATCGGCCTCATGGCCTTCAGCCTGGTGATCACCTACATCCGGATGCGGTACGCCCTGATCATCCGGGGCGGCACGGCGCCGACCAATGTGCGGTTCTACATCACCACCGTCACCCTGCTCTACATGCTGGTGACCCAGATCCCCGCCATTCGCAAGCGGGTGGACTGGAAGCGTCCCTTGGGCAGGACGGGCTCCTACAGCACCCCGGGCGGCATGGCCCTGATGGCGGCCGGCCTCTTCACGGCGCTCTCGCCCTTCGGCGTGGGCTCGACGCACGTGTTCGACGGCGTCAACTACGCCATGATCATGCTGAAACCGCTGCTGGCCCTGGGCAGCGCGCTGATGCTGCTGGGCGCCGGCCTGCTTCTCTCCGTCCGACTGGGCAGGCCCGTGGACCAGGTGCTGGTGGACTGGGTGCGCCGGCGCTTCGCAGCGCGGCGACCTGCGTTCGCAGCGGAAGGGGGGCGCAGGTAATGGGCAGCAGCGGCGGCGGTTTCCTGCAGTACATGGACAGCATGGCCATGGCATTCGGCTTCCTGCTCTTCCTCTGGGTGTTGCACCACGCCTGCGGAAGGTACATCCGGCTGCACCATGCGGCGTTCCTGGGCGGCTCCATGGTCTCGCTGGTAGTGGTCTTCCTGGTGGGCCGCAAGGCCGAGCTGGCCCTCGATCCCTTCGTGGGCGCGATGGCGCTGCTGACGGCGGTCCTGTACGCCACCGGCCTCCTGGCCATGGTGGATGAGCGGCGGCGCATCACCCCGTACTTCGTGGCCTGCAGCATGGTGGGCGTCATCGGGTACGCCGTGTCCGCCCACTACGGCGGCGCAACGGCGGCCGTCTGGCAGATGCCGCTCCTGTGGGCGACGGCGATCCCCAGCGGGATCGTACTGCTCGGCGCCCCCGTCTGGCTGATGGCCCGCAAGGGGCACGGCGTGCACGCCCTGTGGATGCCGCTGGGCACGATCCTGCTCTATGCAGCCTTCTACTACATGGTGGGCACGACCAACGAGACGATCGCCCTGGGAGACAACGCCAGCTCGCTGATCAACACGCTGCTGGCGTGCGGCTATCTCGGCCACCTGCTGAGCTTCCTGCTGGTGGGCCAGTGGCTCGCCGCGGACAGCTCCGGAGCGGCAGCGCAGAGCGCCTAGCCGAGGTGGGAACGCCCCCCGTGCCAGCCGGCACGGGGGTTTCCGCGTTCCTTCCCGGCCCGTTTGCGATCGCGGGCAAGTGAAGGCGTGTCCGCGCATAGTCTCGTTGGGACAGGGAAGGGGAGACGTGCCGTGAGAGTGCCCCGGGTGGCATGTGTTGGGGCCGGTTACTGGGGGGCGAACCTGGTGCGCACGTTCCACGCGCTGGGGGCGCTCCACCGGGTGGTGGAGGTGGACGAGACCCTCAGGCAGGGGCTCGCACTGAGGTATCCGGCGGCGACGGTGACCGGTGACCTGTTGGATGCGCTGACCGACCCGGCGGTGGATGCGGTGGCGATCGCCACGCCTGCGGCCACGCACGCCGACGTTGTGCGCCGGGCCCTCCGGGCCGGGAAAGACGTGTTCGTGGAGAAGCCGCTCTGCCTGTCGGCGGCCGAGGGCGAGGAACTCGTGCGGCTGGCGGAGGCCGAGGGCCGCATCCTCATGGTGGGCCATCTGCTGCACTACCACCCCGCCATCCGCCGGCTGAAGCAGCTGGTGGCGGAGGGCGAACTTGGCCGCATCCAGTACATCACCGCAGAGCGGGTCAGCCTGGGCCGGTTCCGCCGCGAGGAGAGCGTGCTCTGGTCGCTGGGGCCCCACGACGTCTCGGTGGTGCTCTGGCTGATGGGCGAGGAGCCGGTGCGGGTGCGCGGCCAGGGCAGCGCTTTCCTGCAGCCGGGCGTGGCGGATGTGCACGCCGCCGCCCTGACGTTCCGGGGCGGGGCCACCGCCTACCTGCTCTTCTCGTGGCTCCATCCGTTCAAGCAGCAGCGGCTGACGGTGGTGGGCGACCGGTGCATGGCCGTCTTCACCGACACCGAGCCGGAGTACAAGCTGCTGCTTTTCCCCTCCGGCGCGGACTGGCAGGACGGACGGCCGGTGCCCCGCAAGGGCGAGCCAGTGCCTGTGGCCTACGACACAGAGGAACCGCTCCTCGCCGAGTGCCGCCACTTCCTGGAGTGCGTGGAGGCCCGCCGGACGCCCGAGACCGACGGGCGGGAGGCCCTGGCCGTGCTGAGGGTGCTCGAGGCCTGCCAGCCTGGGCCACAGATCCGGTTCCCGGACGCCTTCGTACACGAGTCCAGCTATGTGGACGAGGACGTGGACATCGGCCCCGGCACCACGGTCTGGCACTTCTCCCACATCCTCCGGGGCAGTTCCATCGGCCCCGGCTGCCGCATCGGCCAGAACGTGGTCATCGGCCCCAACGTGCGGGTGGGGGCGGGGGTGAAGGTGCAGAACAACGTGTCGGTCTACGAAGGCGTCGAGCTCGAGGACGACGTGTTCTGCGGTCCCTCCGTGGTCTTCACCAACGTGCACAACCCCCGCAGCCACACGCCCCGCATGCACGCGATGCGGCGCACCCTGGTGCGGCGGGGGGCGACCCTGGGTGCGAACGCCACCATCGTCTGCGGCGTGACGATCGGGGAGCACGCCTTCGTCGGGGCGGGGGCCGTGGTGACCCGCGACGTGCCGGATCACGCGCTGGTGCTGGGCAACCCCGCACGAGTCGCCGGATGGGTCTGCCGTTGCGGAAGCCGCATCGCGTTCTCGGAGGGCGCGGTGACGGGCCGGTGCACAGCGTGCGGCCAGGCCTACCGGCTGGTGGAAGGGCGTGTCGTCCGTGGCTGACGATCGCATCAGCCTGCGGGATGTCCTGGCCATGCTCGGCCGGCGTTTCGTGTGGGTGCTGCTGCCCCTGCTGCTCTTCACCGGGCTGGCCGTTGCCGCAACGTACTACATGATGCCGGTCTACGAGGCCAGCACGATGCTCATCATCACCAACCCGACCGGCTCGCCCACCAGCTACGAAACGCTGCTGTTCAACCGGAACCTGGCCAAGACCTACTCCGAGGTGGCCCGCAGCCGAAGCGTGGCTGCCGAGGCAGCGGCGATGCTCGGGCTGCAGGAGAGCCTCGACCACTTCCAGGAGCGCATCCGCGTTTCGGTGGTGCGGGACACGGAGGTCATCGAGATCGCCGTGACCGACACCGACCCGGTCCGGGCCGCCGATGCGGCGAACGCGCTGGCCTCCGCCTTCCGGAGCAGGTTCTGGGAGTTCACCTTCCTCGACAGCCTCCGCATCGTCGACCCTGCGGAGCCGCCGGTGGACCCGATCCGCCCGCAGCCCGTGCTTTACATCACCGTTGGCGTGGTGGTGGGGCTTGCGGCCGGGGTGGGACTGGCGGCGCTGGTCGACCACCTCTTCCCCCGGGGCCCCCGGCGGCAGGTGCCTGTCGCCGCGTGCGAGTCGGCGGCGACGGAGGAGGAAGGACAAGCGGTTCCGGCGGCGGCCTGCACCGCGGCAGAGTGTGAGGCGACCGCGGCGGCTGATGCCGTGGGGGCAGGAGGTGCGAGGGCCGTGTGCGGCTCGGCAGGTGCAGCCGGCGGCGGCGCCGGGTCAGAACCGGCTCCGGAAGGCCAGTCGGAAGGGACGGGTGAGTTGCATGCGTGAGCGGGTTCCGCTGCTGGACCTGACCGCGGAGGTGGAGCACCTCTGGGACCACCTGCAGTGGGCCATTCAGAAGGTGCTGCGGTCCGGCCAGTTCATCATGGGCCCCGAGGTGGAAGGGCTGGAGCGGGAGGCAGCCGCCTATCTGCGCGTGCGCCACGCGGTGGCGGTGGGCTCGGGCACCGACGCGCTGGTGATCGCGCTGCGCGCCCTGGGGGTGGGGCCCGGCGACGAGGTGATCACCACCCCGTTCACCTTCTTCGCCACGGCCGAGGCCATCAGCCATGTGGGGGCGACCCCCGTGTTCGTCGACATCGAACCGGACACGTTCGCACTGGATCCCGACCTGGTCGAGGCGGCCATCACCCCCCGCACCCGGGCGATCATCCCCGTGCACCTCTTCGGCCATGCGGCAGACATGGACCGGATCGGGAACCTGGGCACTGCCCACGGCCTGCGCGTGGTGGAGGACGTGGCACAGGCCTTTGGCGGCCGCTTCCGGGGCCGCCTGCTGGGCACCATCGGCGACTTCGGCGCCTTCTCCTTCTTCCCGAGCAAGAACCTGGGAGCCTACGGCGACGGCGGGCTCCTGGCCACGGACGACGACGCCCTGGCGGAGTCCGCCCGCATGCTGCGGGCACACGGCTCCCGCCGGAAGTACTACAACGAGGCGTTGGGCTACAACTCTCGGCTCGACGCCCTGCAGTCCGCCATCCTGCGGGTGAAGCTGCCCCACCTGGACGAGTGGAACCGCCGCCGGTGCGAGGCCGCTGCGTACTACCACCAGATCCTGACCGATCTGCCCGACGTGGTTCTCCCCGCAGTTCGCCCCGGCGTGGATCACGTCTACCACCAGTACACCATCCGCATCCGCAACGGGCGGCGCGACGCAGTGCAGAATGCCCTCGCCGAGCGGGGAATCGGAACCATGGTCTACTACCCGGTGCCCCTGCACCTGCTGCCGGTCTACCGCCATCTGGACCTGAGCCTTCCCGAGGCTGAGGCTGCGGCAGACGAGGTGCTCTCCCTGCCCATGGGGCCCTTCCTGCGCCGGGAGCAGCAGGACGAGGTGGCCGCCGCGCTCCGCGCGGCCCTGAGATGAAGGCGGGCCTGATGGCGAGGGCCGGCACGGCCCTGAGGCAGCGGCTCGCCGCAAACCCGCTGATGAGGGCGGTGGCCCTGGTGGCCGGGGGCAGCGCCCTCTCCCAGGCGCTGCTCGTACTCACCGCGCCGATGATCACGCGGATCTACGCGCCCGAGGAGATGGGCGCCTACGCCCTTTACACATCTGTGCTGGCCATCCTCTCCTCGGCGGTCTGCCTCCGATATGAGATGGCAGTGCCCATCGCCCGCACGGTGGAGGGCAGCGCCAACCTGACGGCGGTATCCAGCCTGGTTGCCATGGTGGTGAGCGCCCTCGTCTGGACCGTGCTCTGGCTCCTGCGCCGCATGGACCCCGGCGGGCTGGACCAAGCCGTGCCGGAGGAGATGGTCTGGTTCTTCCCGCTCACCCTCCTGGCGTTCGGCATCCTGCAGGCGGCCGGCGGATGGGCGACTCGGCAGCAGGCCTATGCCCGCATGACCCGGTCGCGGCTGGTGGAATCGGCGGTCACCGTGGGCCTGCAGATCGGCCTCGGGGCCGCGGGGAGCGGCACACTGGGGCTGGTTGCCGGAAGGGCCGCGGGCTACGGGGCGGGCGCCCTGGTGCTGATGGGGCGGGAGCGGGGATCGCAGGTCAGCCTGCTCCGCCTGCTCTCGCCCCGGGAGATGTGGGCTTCCGCCGTCCGCTTCCGCCGCTTCCCGCTCCTGGCCGCAGGCGCCGGCCTGCTCAACAGCGGCGGGCTGCACGTGGCCCAGCTGCTCCTGGGGCTCTTCTATGGAACCGAGGTGGCGGGCTGGTACGCCCTGGGCCAGCGCATGGTGGACACGCCGATGACGCTGGTCGGGCAGGCCGTCTCCCAGGTCTACGCCGCAGAGGTGGCCCGCCTCGCCCGGGAGGATCCAGGTGCGATCCGGCCGCTTTTCAGGCAGCTGGCCTGGCGGCTGCTTCTGGTCGGCACACCGCCGATCCTCTTCCTGGGCGCCTTCGGCCCGCAGCTGTTCAGCTTCGTCTTCGGCCCGGAGTGGCGCGACGCGGGCATGTACACCCAGGTGCTCGTCGTGACGATGCTGGCCCGGTTCGTGGTGGTGCCGCTCTCCTACACCCTCGACGCCCTGGAGCGGCAGGACCTGCAGCTCTGCTGGGACGCGGGCCGCCTTGTGCTGGTGCTGGGCGCCCTGCTGGCGGCGCGGCGGATGGGCGCTCCCCCGGGGGTGGCGGTGGCCATGTACGGCGGGGCCATGGCGGCGAGCTACCTGGCGCTCTACGGCGTTATGCTGCTGGCGGTCAGCCGGTCGGGCGGGCAGCGCCGGGGCGACCTGGGTTCTGCCCAGGGATCATAGGAAGGGGTGAGCCGAGGATGGAACCGCACCTGCCCAGCCCGCTGGCGCTGGAGGGGTGGCACGAGTTCAACCGCGTCAAGTGGGGGGTCAGGCCACAGCGACTGAAGTTCGGGCAGCCGGAGGGGGAAGGGGCGAGGCTGGAGGCGGTGCTCTACCTGACACGCCGGGGACGGATCTACCTGCCGCACCACAACCCGTACCTTCCGATCTGGTTCCGGCCGCCCCCGACGGCATTCCCGTCCCGGAGCGAGCGGCGCTGGCTGACCCTGGCAGAGCAGCTGGCCGACGAGATGCGGGCGCGGGGGATGGCCAACGCCATCGATCTGCCGGTGGGCATCATGGACGGGCGGCCGTGGCGCTGGGCGGGCTTCTCGGTGGGTGCGAAGTACACCTACGTGGTCGATCTGCCGCACAGCCCCGAGCGCATGGAGAAGAACTGCCGCGCCCTCCTGAGGCGGGCTGAGAAGGCTGGTTATCGCTGCGAGCGCACCGGCCGCCTGGCCGACGCCCACCTCTGCCTTGCGGAGACGGCCGCACGCAAGGGGTTCCGCATGGACCTCAGCCTGCGGGACCTGGAGACGGCGCGGGCGCTGATGGGAGACGAGCATCTCCGGGTTTACGTCTGCTACGGCCCGGACGGAAGCCCTGCGGCGACCAACATCGTGCTGCACCGGCCCGGTGGCGTCGCCGTGGGCTGGCTCGGCGGGGTGGCCTCCGCACACCTTTCCACGGGTGCGTACCAGCTGGTTGAGATGCTCAGCATGGACGACCTGACGGCGGCGGGCGCACGGTGCTACGACCTCGCGGGCGCGAACATCCCCGGGGTGGCCATGGCCAAGTCCCAGTTGGGCGGCAGGCTCACCCCGTACTTCTTCGTGAGCCCCGTTGGGCTGAAGCCGTTGGCTGTCTGGGTGCTGGAGTGGTTTCGCCCGGCCCGCCTGACGGCGCGAAAACGTGGCGGATGCGGAACTGCGGGGGCAGCAGCGCAGCCGGGCACGGCCGAGCCGCAGGAGTGTGGCCGCCGGCCTCCGGGTGAGCCGGGCAGATGCGGAGCGGCAGGCGTGCAGTCGGCGGCTCGCGAGTGAGCCGGAGGGAGGGGCTGCGGTGGAGAAGCACGAGTCTGATCCCCTGATGCTGGAGGGCTGGCAGGAGTTCAACCGCATCAAGTGGGGCGTGCGCCCGCTCAAGCTGAGGTTCGGCGCGGCGGACGGAGCACGCGCATGGCTCGGTGCGGTGCTCTACCTCGACCGCCGCGGACGGGTGTTCCAGCCCGAGGATAACCCGTACGTTCCCGTGGCGTTTCATCCTGACCTCGCCGACCCGACCTGCCGTGTCGAGCGGCAGTGGCTCGGGCTGGCGGAGCAACTGGCCGTGGAGATGCGGCGCCACGGCACCGTCAACAGCATCGACCTGCCGATCGACGTGGTTGACGGACGGCCCTGGGCCTGGGCTGGCTTCCAGGTGGAGGTGAAGTACACCTACGTCATCGACCTGCCATTCCACCCGGAGCGCATGGAGAAGGCGGCCCGGAGCATCACCCGCAAGGCGGAACGGGCCGGCTACCGCTGCGAGCGCACCGACCGCCTAGCCGACGCCCACGCCTGCCTCATCGACACAGAGGCCCGCAAGGGGTTCCGGCTGAACCTGACCCTGCGGGACCTGGAGCTCCTGCGGGAGCTGCTCGGGGAGGAGCACCTGCGGGTGTACGTCTGCTATAGCCCCGCCGGCGAGCCGGCCGCCGCGAACCTCGTGCTCCACCAGCCCGGCGGGATGGCGGTGGGCTGGGTCGGGGGCATCTCCTCCGCCCACCTCTCCTCGGGGGCGGCTCAGCTCCTCAGGGTGGCCTGTCTGACAGACCTGGCTGCGGCCGGGGCCACGGCCATCAACCTGGCGGGCGCCAACATCCCCGGCGTGGCCATGGCCAAGTCCCAGTTCGGGGGTCGCCTGACCCCGTATCTTGCGGTGAACGGCTGCGGACTCAGGGCGGTGGCGCACTGGCTGCTGAACTGGTGGCATCCTGTGCACAGCCCCGGCGCCACCCACAGGAGGGATGGGCGTGCTCTGCCTCAGAGTGCCTCGTAGCTATCTTCCGGAGCGGCGGTTCGCCTGTGACGTCCTCCTCCGGGAGTGCCTCGGACTCGACTATGCGCTGGTGCCGGAGGACCGCCCCGACGTGCTCATCGGCATGCCCGGCCACGCCGGAGAGGTTCGCCTGGCCGAGGGCCTGTTCGCCACCGAGCCCGACCGGTGGCTCACGCCCGGCTCGCTGCCCCGGGAACCGCTCGCCTGGTGGGACCTGGCTGAGCTGTCGCCGGGCGGCCGGCCGGTGCAGACCGTAGCGCCGGCGCTTCCCGTGGTCTACGGCGCCCCGCTGCCGTCGGGCGCCTTCTGCGAGGCGGAGTCCGGGTCCGTCCGGCTCGGCGTTGACCTGCTGGGCAGCGCCTTCTTCATGCTCACCCGGTACGAGGAGGCCGCGCTGCGGGAGCGGGACGAACACGGGCGCTTTCCCGCCCGGGCCTCGCTGGCCGGCCGGGCGGGCTTTCTCGACCGGCCGGTGGTGAACGAGTATGCAGAGGTGCTCTGGTGGGCCCTGAGCACGCTCTGGCCGGGCCTGCGCCGCAGGGCGCGGCAAGGGCGCTTCCTGCTCAGCCACGACGTCGACAACCCGCTCTGCACGGCCGGGCGCTCCCTGGTGGGCGTGGGGAAGAGCGTCGCCGGCGACCTGGTCCGCCGGGCCGACCCTGCGCTGGCCGTGCGCCGCATCGTGAGCTTCGCCCTCACCCGCCGGACGCCGGAGGCGGACCTCTGCAACACCTTCGACTGGATCATGGCCGAGAGCGAGGCCAGGGGGATTGCCAGCGCCTTCAACTTTCTCACTGTGGTGGGCCCGGAGGACGCCGCCTACCGCCTGCAGGACCCCTTCATCCGGCGCCTGCTGAGGGAGGCCGCCGGGCGCGGACACGAGGTGGGGCTGCACACGAGCTACCACAGCTACGCCGACCCGGAGCGGATCGGCCGGGAGTTCGACGACCTCCTCGCCGCCGCTGAGGCCGAGGGGATCCGCCAGCCGGCCTGGGGCGGGCGCCAGCACTACCTGCGGTGGGCCAACCCCGTCACGTGGCAGGGATGGGAGGCGGCGGGCCTCCACTACGACAGCACCGTTGGCTACGCCGACCAGCCGGGCTTCCGGACCGGCCTGTGCCACGAGCACCCGGTCTTCGACCTCGCGTCCCGCCGCACCCTGCGCCTGCGTGAGCGGCCGCTGGTCGTGATGGAGGTGACCCTGTTCGAGTACATGCGGCTGCCGCCCGAAGCCGCGCTGGAGCGCATCGTGGAGCTGCGCCGGCGCTGTGCGCTCTTCGACGGGGACTTCACGCTGCTCTGGCACAACTGCTGCCTGATCCAGGACTGGGAGCGGAACCTCTACCGGGCGGTTCTTGACGCCTGCGCCTGACAGGCATCGGGAGGTGGTGCGGGTGAGCGCACGGTCGGCGGTGCCGCACGGCGGGCGGCACGGCCTTGTGGACCTCCGGGGGATGGTCCTGGCCGCGTACCTCTCGGTGGGCGTGTTCAAGGCTGACCCCCGCCTGCAGTGGCTCCCAGTGGACGCCACGGTTCTGCTGGCGCTGGTGGTGGCCGGGCTCACCTTCGTGGACCTCCTGCAGTCGGGCTTCCGCTTCCATCGGAACCTCGGCTGGATGCTCCTGCTCTTTGCGGTCTTCGCCATCCCCGTGCCCTGGACGGAGTTCCACGCCTATGGCTGGGAGAAGGTGAGCCGGTTCTTCACCCTCACCCTGATCGCCGCCGTGGCCCCCTTCGCCCTGCTGCAGAGACCCGGCGCCGTCTACCGCTTCTTCAACGCGCTCTGCCTCTTCTCGGTGGTGATGGGAGTCGACGCCGCTCTCCAGCTCCTGCAGGGGTCGGGCGACGTGACGCGGCTCTCCGCCTTCGGGGCCAACCCGATCAGCTTCGGCCGGGCGATGGGCTGCGTGCTGCTCTGGTGCGCCGCGCTGGGCGTCGAGGGGCGGCTGCGGGGCGACCTGGCGGTCGGCGGCGTTGCCGCATCCGGGGTACTCCTGGTCGCCTCGGGATCCAGGGGACCTTTGCTGGCGGCGCTGGGGTCGCTGGCGGCAGCCGGTCCGCTCTTCTACTGGCGGAACGCACGGGCCATGATGCGCTTTGGCCTGGCCGCCGCTGCGGTGGCGGTCGTCCTCGCCCTGGCGCTGCTGATCGCGCCGGAGGACAGCGGGAACCGGATCGGCCGCCTGGCCCGCGGGTCGCTGGGCGCATCGGAACTGACCCGGCTCGACGCCTACACGCGCTCCCTCCGGCTCATCGCCGTGCATCCCGAGGGGATCGGATGGGGCGGGTTCGCCCACCGGGTCGACCAGCTGGGCACCGCCGGCGCTGACCGCCAGTACCCCCACAATCTGCTCCTCGAGGCGTTCCTGGAAGGCGGATGGGTGGCCGGACTCTACCTGCTCCTGCTGCTGGCAGGGATCGGCGTCCGCGTTGCCCGCCTGCGGTCCACCACAGAGCATCACGGACTCTTTCTCTTCTTCCTGTTCTTCCTCGTCAACTCCATGGTGAGCGGCGACCTGAACGACAACCGGCACCTGTTCGCTCTGATGGCGATGGGGCTGTATGCGGGGTGGGAGGATGAGCGGACCCAGGGTGGTGCACCTCACGTCGGTGCACCCGGTATACGACATCCGCATCTTTCATAAGGAGTGCCGGACCCTGGTCGCCGCCGGTTACGACGTCACCCTTCTGGCCACCGGCGAAGTCGGCGGGCGGCGCGCAGATGCGGCAGGAAACGGTTGCGGGAGTGGGCCCGGCGACAGGGCGGGGAACAGTGGCGGGTGTGGGCGCGGGGACAGGCCGGGGAACCGTGGCGGTGGGGAAGCGGACGGTGCGCGAGCAGAGGTTGTGTGGCGTGACGGCGTGCGCATTCGCACCCTGGCCCGTCCGCAGCGGCGCTGGCAGCGCATGACCGCCACGCTGTACCGCATTTACCGGGAAGCCCTGGCCGAGCAGGCCGACTGCTACCACTTCCACGACCCCGAGTTGCTGCCGGTGGGGCTTCTGCTCAGGCGCCAGGGCCGACGGGTGATCTACGACGTGCATGAGGACGTGCCCCTGCAGGTCCTCTCGAAGCACTGGATTTCGCCCTGGTTGCGGCCGTGGGTGAGCCGGGTGGTCCGCGGGGTGGAAGCGTTCTGCGCTCGGCGGCTCGACGGCGTCGCCGCGGCGACGCCCGCCATCGCCCGCAAGTGCGCCGCGTGGGGCGTGCCCTGCGCCACGGTTCAGAACTTCCCCCTACCGGCGCCGGCGGCGGACAAAGGCATTCCTTACACGGCCCGTGAGCCCCTGGTGGTCTACGTCGGGGCCATCACGCGGGAGCGGGGGCTGCGGGAGATGGTTGCGGCCATGGCCCGCTTGCCTGACTCGCTGGGGGCCCGCCTGATCCTGGCCGGCGAGTTCTCGCCTGCCAGCCTCGCCGAGGAGGCCAGGATGTGGCCCGGGTGGGAGCGGGTCATCCACCTGGGATGGCAGGACCGGCAGCAGGTGCAGCGGCTTCTGGGCACGGCCCGGGTGGGCCTCGCACTGCTGCACCCCGAGCCCAACTACGTGGAGTGCTACTCCACCAAGTCGTTCGAGTACCTGCAGGCCGGGCTGCCCGTAGTCGCCTCCGACTTCCCGCTCTGGCGCTCCGTGCTGGGGGAGACGGGCGGCGCAGTGTTGGTAGATCCCCTGGACCCCGGCGCCATCGCCGCAGCGGTGCAGCGCCTGCTGGAGCATCCGGAAGAGGCGCAGGCGATGGGCGAGGCCGGCCGGCGAGCCGTGACCGAACGGTTCACCTGGGAGCGTCAGGCCTGGGAACTGCTCGCTCTGTACCGGCGCCTGCTGGGTCCCAGCACAGCGCAGATCAGGGAGACCGGGCGGACTGGCTGGGATGCAGGGGTCCGGAATGCCAAGGACACAGAGGTCCGCGGGGGCTCACTGACCACTGGGCACCGCACAGATCTCTGAGGGAGGGAGCATGGATGTGGAGGCTGCGTCGCATCGTGGCGCTCTCGCCCCACACGGACGACAGCGAGCTGGGATGTGGCGGCTTCCTGGCCCGGGCCCTCGAGGAGGGCACCGATGTCTGGGTGGTGGCCTACTCGTCTGCGACCGAGTCGCTGCCGCCCGGAACTCCGCCGGATACCTTGCGCCATGAGTGCCGCTCGGCGCTGGACCGGCTGGGCGTTCCGCCGGAGCAGGTGATCCTGCGCGACTACCCGGTGCGTCGTCTTGCGGAGCACCGGCAGTCCATCCTGGAGGAGATGGTCTCCCTGCGCCGGGAGCTGGGGCCCGATCTGGTGCTCCTTCCGGCGAGCACCGATGTTCACCAGGACCACCAGGTGGTCCATGCCGAGGGCGTCAGGGCGTTCAAGGAGACGACCATCTTTGGCTACGAGTTGCCGTGGAACCACCTGGCGTTCCGCGGGCAGGCCTTTGCGAAGCTGGAGCGGCGCCACCTGGAGCGCAAGGAGCACGCCCTCGCGGCGTACCGCAGCCAGGTGGAGCTGGGGCGGCCCTACTTCGCTCCGGGCTTCGTCGAGGCGCTGGCCCGCCTGCGGGGAACGCAGGTGAAGGCCGAGCTCGCCGAGGCGTTCGAGGTGGTGCGGCTGCGCCTCTGAACACGGGGCCGAATGGTGTTCACGGTACATGACGCCTGCAGGCACTCGTCCGGACGGCGTCCAGGGAGGATCGCAGGCGTGAGGAGGGGTACGGGTGCGTGTCATGCTCGTGAACCAGTACGTGGGCACGCCCGACATGGCGGGCGGGACGCGCCATTACTCCCTGGCCCGGCAGCTGATCCGCCGTGGGCACGAGGTGACCATGGTGACCGCCAGCTTCTCGCACATGCTCCGCCAGGAACGGCTGCCTCCGGGCCAGCGGCTGCTGAAGCAGATTGTGGACGGCATCGGGCTGATCTGGTTGCGCACGCCCAGCTACGACGGGAACGGGCCCCGGAGGTTCATGAACATGCTGGCCTTCGCCCGGCAGGTGGAGCGACTTCCAGATGGCCTGCTGGGCGCAAAGCCCGATGTAGTGATCGGGTCCAGCCCGCAGCCGTTCGCCGCACTGGCGGCTGAGCGATGGGCCCGGGCGAGGGGCGTCCCCTTCGTCCTGGAGGTGCGCGACTTGTGGCCCCAGACGCTGGTGGACCTGGGACGGATGTCACCGGCCCACCCCGTGGTGCTCGCACTCACGGCCGTCGAGCGCAAGCTCTACCGACGGGCGCGTCGCATTATCTCCCTGCTCTCCGGCGCCGGTGAGCACATGGCCGTCAAGGGCGCCGACCCGGCGAAGGTGGCGTGGATCCCCAACGGGGTCGACTTGGACATGGTGCCGTACCGTCCGGCGGACTCGGGTGAGCGGTTCACCATCATCTACGCCGGCGCCCACGGCCTCAGTAGCAATCTGGACTCGGTGATCGCCGCTGCCTGCCGCCTGCGGGAAGCCGGGTGGGCCGACCGGCTCCGCATCCGCTTCATCGGCGACGGACCGGAGAAGCCCCGGCTCCGCGAGTGGGCGGAGCGGGAGGGGTTGACGTTCGTTCACTTCGAGCCCCCTGTGCCCAAGGGGGAGATCTTCAGCGTGCTCCAGGAGGCGGACGCCTTTGTCATCGCCACCCAGAACACCGATCTCTACCGCTGGGGCTACAGCCCCAACAAGCTCTTCGACTACCTGGCCGTCGGCCGGCCTATCATCTGCGCGCTCCGCTCGCCCTACGACGCCGTTACGGAAGCCGGCGCCGGCGTGACCGTGCCGCCGGACGACCCCGAGGCGATGGCCGCCGCCATCGTGCAGCTGGCCGAGGCGCCGCCCGAGGCCCGCAGGGCGATGGGGGAGCGGGGACGGGCCTACGCCGAGACGCACCACAGCTTTGGGATCCTCGGCGAACGCTTTGAACAGGTGCTGATGGAGGTGGTCTCGTGACGGTGGTGGCCATCCACCAGCCCAACTACCTGCCCTGGATCGGCTTCTTCCACAAGCTCGCCCGAGCCGACGTGTTTATCACCCTCGACTCGGTGCAGTTCAACCCGCGCAGCTACACCAACCGCTGCCGGATCCTCGGCCAGGGCGGGCCGCTGCTGCTCACCGTTCCCATCGGCAAGGAGGGGCGCCACCGGCGCATCGACGAGCTTCGCATCGCCGATCACGACCGGTGGGCCGAGAAGCACTACCTTTCGCTCGAGCGCAGCTACCGCCGGGCCCCCTTCTGGGCGGAGCACGGTCCGTTCCTGCGCGAGCTCTACCTGGAGCGCCGGTGGGAGCGGCTGGTGGACCTGAACGAGACCGCGATTCGATATGTGATGACATACCTCGGCATCCGCTGCCCGCTTGTGCGGGCGTCCGAACTTGGGGTGGACGGGCACAGCACGGAGTTGCTCCTCAGGCTGACCCGGGCCGTCGGCGGCACCGTTTACCTCAGCGGCCCCACGGGCCGACAGTACATTGATGAAGCGAGGTTCGCCGAGGCGGGCGTAGGGCTGATGTACCACGAGTTCGGCCACCCCACGTACCCGCAGTACCGTACAGCCCAGTTCGTGCCGAACCTGTCCGTTTTTGACCTGCTGCTGAACCTGGGTCCGGAGGGCCGCAAGCTTGTCCTGGCAGAGGAACCCGTGAGCGGCGGGCGGTAAGTCGGGCCGATACTTACGGCACCATGTGCAGCGGGCCTGGCTCGAGCCCGAAGACATGTCGTGAGGTGGTCGGAGGGGGTGCCGAGACGGTGTTGAGGGCCCCGGGTGCGCGCCTCGGTGGCCGGGAGTGTCAAGAAAGAGTACACCACTGGCGGCTCGGTGTGCTCTTCGTTGACACTTGCCCAACCGTGCGGACCTGATAGGGGCCCGAGAACATGTCGTGAGGAGGTCGAGGCGCCGCCCGCTGGCCAGACTGGGGCACGCCTCCGACGCAGCGGTGCCTGTCCCCGTTCCGGCAGGATGGCGTGTCGGTCACAACCGAAACACGAGCGGGGGCCAGCCGGCCCCCGCTCGTACTCCCACACAGCGCTCGCGCATCATTGTGACTTGTCCCAGGCGCAATACGCAGCGCCTGTTACTCCGCCTCGCCCACCACCGTAAACCGTTCGTTCAGGTGCTGCGGGTTCTCGATCTCATCGAGCACGGCGATGGCGTAGTCGGCATAGCTGATGTAGCTTTGACCCTTGGAGTTCACCAGCAGTACGTCCTTGCCTGTTCGATAGCTCCCCGTCCGCTTGCCCCTGGGGTCGAAGATGGCTGCGGGGCTGATGGAGGTCCACCTGACGTCTGTGGTGGCCCGCAGCTCATCGAGGTTGCGCGCCTGACCCCTTGCGGTGGGCTTGTACTCCTCGGGGAAGCCCGGGGCGTCGAGCACTCTGAGGGTCTTGCTCTCATCGGTGTAGAGGCTCCCGGCGCCCCCCACAATGATCGCCCGCACATCGGTGCCCCGCAGCGCCTCGATCAGCGCGTGCCCTGCATCCACGTGGGCCTGTTCCTCTCCGGGCGGGGCGCCGAAGGCGTTGACCACCACGTCGAAGGGTTTGAGATCCTCCGCAGTCAGGTCGAAGATGCTCTTCTGCAGTACCTTGACGTCCTTCCTGCTTACCTTGGATGCGTCACGGACAATCGCAGTAACGTCATGCCCGCGTTGAACGGCCTCCTGCACGATCAAGTTGCCAGCCTTGCCGCTGGCCCCAATCACAGCGATCTTCATGTGCAACAATCCTTTCATCTTAGGATTGGGCCTCAGCGAACAGTCTCCCCTGCACTGGTGGGTGCATTCGCCGAGCCTGGCCCGCACCGGGTGGTCTGGATGGCTGCACCGGCGCATGGATCTGAGTTCACCGCCGCCTCCCGCATTTCCTCCGCCAGCGCCGCGGCCACCTCGTCGATCTCCGCGTCCGTCAGCCCCCCGTGGAACGGCAGGGCCAGGACCGAGCGGGCGATGGCCTCGGTGACGGGCAGGTCGCCGGGCCGGCAGCCGAACTGTGCCATGTAGAACGGCTGCAGGTGGATGGCGCTGAAGTACGGCCGGCAGCCGATGCCCCGGGCCAGCAGGGCCTGCATCACCCGGTCGCGGTCGATGGCCGGGTCCAGGCGGACCACCCAGACGAACCACTGCACCTCGGAGCCCGGGATCGCCTCGGGCAGCGTGACCCCGGGAACCTCCGCCAGCCGGCGCCGGTAGGCGGCGGCGACCTGGGCCCGCCTGGCCAGCAGCTCTTCCAGCCGGGCCATCTGAACAGCGCCCACGGCGGCGCTCATCTCGTCCATGCGATAGTTGTAGCCCAGCCGGACGTGGGTGAGCCACGCACTGTCCTCTCCGCGTCCCTGATTGCGCAGGCTGCGGCAGAGGGCGGCCACGCGATCGTCGTTGGTGACCACCACACCGCCCTCGCCGGTGGTGATCTGCTTGTTGGGGTAGAAAGCGAACACTGCACCGTGGGCGTACCGGGGGCTGCCGCAGGGCACGCCGTGCAGGGTCGAGCCCAGCGCCTCGCAGGCGTCTTCGATCAGGAGCAGACCATACCGGTCGGCCAGCGCCCTCAGTTCGGGAAGGGGAGCCGGGTGGCCGAACACGTCCACCGGCAGGATCGCCCGGGTGCGCGGCCCGATGAGCGCTGCCACGTGCTCCGGGTCCAGGCAGAGCGTGAGGGGGTCGATGTCGGCGAAGACCGGGCGGGCGCCGGTGTACACGATGGCGTTGGCCGAGGCGATGAAGCTGAAGGAGGGGGTGATCACCTCGTCGCCGGGCCCGATGCCGTGGGCGGTGAGGAGCAGGTGCAGGCCGGCGGTGCCGCTGGAGCAGGCGACGGCGTGGCGGGCGCCCGTGAGTTTTGCCACCGCCGCCTCGAACCGCTCGGTCCAGGGTCCCATGGAGAGCACGCCAGAGCGGAGTACCGTGAGCACGGCTTCCTCCTCGTGACGTCCCAGGTCGGGGCGGGCCAGGGGAATCCGCATGGGGCTCTCTCCCTTCGCAGCCTGTGCACATGCGGACCACGGGTTCTGGCCGGGCCCGTGGCAGCCGCATGGGGCTCTCTCGGATCATAACCGGTACACGTTGGGCCCGCAGGCCCCGAGCCGGGCCGTGACGCCGCGGGTGTCCAGCAGGAGGGGAACGTGCTGCAGGAGCCGGGCGTAATCCATGGACGTGTGGTCGGTGACGATGACGGCGGCGTCCACCGCCTCCAGCCGCTCGGTGCTGAGCGGCACGGACTCCATCACGGTGGGCGGTTCGTCCAGGGAGAGGATGGGGATCAGCGGGTCGTGGTAGGCCACGTGCGCCCCCGCCTCGAGCAGCAGGCGGATGATGCGGAACGCCGGGGCCTCCCGCACGTCGGCCACGTCCCGCTTGTAGGCCACACCCACCACCAGAACGCGGGCGTCCTGGAGCGGCAGGTGCCGGGCGTTCAGCAGGCGGTTCAGCTTCTGCACCACGAAGTCCGGCATGTGGCCGTTGATCTCCTCGGCCAGCGAGACGAACCGGAGCGGTACGTCGTACTCCATCGCCTTCCACTTGAGATAGGCCGGGTCCAGCGGGATGCAGTGGCCGCCCACGCCGGGGCCTGGCCAGAAGACCTGGATGCCGAAGGGCTTGCTGGCTGAGGCCTCGATGACCTCCCACACGTCCATGCGCATCCGGTCGCACAGGATGGCCATCTCGTTCACCAGGGCGATGTTGACGGCCCGGTACAGGTTCTCAAACAGCTTGGCCAGTTCTGCCGTCCGCGGGGAGGAGACCACCTTGACCCCCGCCGATATGGCCGCGTAGAAAGCGGTGCCCACCTCTCGGCAGGCCGCGGTGACGGGGCCGAGGACGCGCACCAGGTTCCCCACGTGGAACGTCCCGTTTCCGGGGTCGATCCGCTCCGGGCTGAACACCAGGAAGAAGTCCTCGCCGACCTTCAGTCCCCGGGCGCTTAGAGTGGGCAGGACCTCTTCCTCCGTGGTGCCAGGGTAGGTGGTGGACTCCAGGGCCACTAACTGGCCCGGATGCAGTCGCTCGGCCACCTGTGCGACGGCCGAGCGCAGCCAGGTGAGGTCGGGCACCCGGTTGCGGGTGAGGGGGGTGGGCACGCAGATCAGGACGACGTCGGCCTCCCGGAGGGCATTGTAGTCCGTGGTGGCGCGCAGGCGCCCCGCATGCACCAGCTGCTGCAGTTCCATGCTTTCGATGTCGCCGATGTAACTCTGGCCGGCCTCGATCTTGGCCACCCGCTCCGGGTTCAGGTCGATCGCCGTCACCGAAAACCCCGCCCGGGCCGACTGTACCGCTGCTCCCAGTCCCACGTATCCGGCGCCCACCACGGCGACGTGGGCCACACGGTTCTCAATGCGCGACGCGAGCTGCGCCGACAGGTTGGTCGTCACGGTCATGGAGCCCGTCATCTCCTCTCGTACCCTCGCCCAGCGCGGCGAGGATGGACTCAACCGATACCTCGCCCCGGTCCGCCTGCCGCCGCAGTTCGGCCAGCGCCCTGGTCAGGTCGAACGCAGCGGGCACTTCCGCTGCAGCCCGGCGGATGCGGGGGTGGGCCGTCGGTGCGACGACCTCATCTGCGTCGAACAGCTCCTCGTGGAGCTTTTCCCCCGCCCTGAGCCCTGTGAAGATGATGGGGACTTCCTGCTCCGGGGCGATAATGCGGGCCAGCGTTCTGGCCAGGTCCACGATCCGCACCGGCTCACCCATGTCCAGCACGAACCGCTCGCCGGAATGGCCCATTGCGCCGGCCTGAAGCACCAGGCGTGCCGCCTCTGGGATCGTCATGAAGTATCGCGTCACCTCCGGGTGGGTGACGGTGATAGGCCCACCGGCGGCGATCTGCTGCTGGAAGACGGGCACGACGCTGCCCCGGCTGCCCAGCACGTTGCCGAAGCGCACGACGACCATCCGGCAGGGCCCGTGACCGGCCAGGGCTGCGGTGACGGCCTCCGCCGCCCGCTTGGACGCGCCCATGATGCTGCTGGGGCGCACCGCCTTATCGGTAGAGATGAGGACGAAGTGGCTGGCGCCGTGGCGCTGCGCGGCCAGGGCGACGTGGTAGGTGCCCAGCACGTTGTTCTTCACGGCCTCGGCGGGGTTCTGCTCCATCAGCGGCACGTGTTTGTGGGCGGCTGCGTGGAAGACCACAGCGGGCCGATGCGCCCGGAACAGCCGTTCCACCGCTGACTGGTCCTGCACGTCGCCCACGGCCACCGTGAGAGCCAGCCCGGGGTAATGGCCCTGCAGTTCCAGCATGATCTGGTGCAGGCTGTGCTCACCGTGTCCAAAGAGGATCAGTCGGCCGGGGCCGAAGGCGGCCACCTGGCGGCAGATCTCGCTGCCGATCGACCCGCCGGCCCCGGTCACCAGCACGGTTCGGCCCGTGAGATACCGGCTCACCGCAATCTGGTCGATCTGCACCTCAGGCCGGCCCAGCAGGTCGGTCAGCTGCACGCTGCGGATCTGCTGCACCAGCCGCTGGCTGCGGTCGAGATCGCTCAGGCGCGGCAGGATGCGCACGGGCACGCCCTGGGCGGACGCCTGCGACCAGATGCGCCGCAGTTCATGGGCCGGTGCGCTGGGGATGGCGATCAGCACCTCGCTCACGCCGTTCTCCCGCACGGCACGCCCCACCGCATCTGTGGGCCCCAGCACCGGCACGCCGTACGCCTCCCGACCGTGCTTGGCCGGGTCGTCGTCGAGGAAGCCGACGGCCGCGATGCCCAGTTCGGGGTGGCGCTGCAGCTCGCGGAGCACCCCGGTTCCCGCGTCGCCCGCGCCGATGATGAGGATGCGCCGGGTCCGGGCAGGGCGCACGGAGCCGCCGCGGGTGGAAAGGAGCCGAACCCCGAGCCGCAGGCCGAGGAGGCCGCCGGCGGCGGACAGCCAGAAGAGAGTCCGCACGGTGTAGGGGAGGGGAGAGGGAACGGCGAGGAGTGCAGCTCCACCGGCAACCAGGGCGGACAGCTGCACCTGCAGATCCCGCAGGCCGGCGTACTGCCAGAGGCGCCGGTAGACCCCCAACAGGGCGGCGGCGCCGCAGTAGACGGCTCCGCCGGCCGCCAGGGGCCAGACGTTCTCAGAAGATGTCATCAAGGAGGTGACCCCACCCCTCGGGAACTCCCATCCGACCAGTGCGGCGCTGAACCCGGCCGCCAGGATGAAGACCGCGAGGTCGCCGAGAAGCCATCGCACCCAGTGGAACGCAGCCATAGATCAAGACCTCACAGCAGGGGGTTCGGAGGCGGCCGGGACGGCAGGCGCCCGGTAGGCGGGGAAGAAGTCCCGGGCCGGCTGGGCCGGCCGGACTCGCGTCGCGTGTGCAGCGGCCAGACGGGCGTACCGCTCGGGATCGATGATTCTGCGGCCGACGAAGAACGGCGCCCTGTGCGGCGAGAAGCGAGACTTGAAGCGCATCAGGGAGTCGCCGGGCCGCACGCCCCCGCCCAGGTGCATGAACTGGATGCCCCGCTGGCGTCCCCACTCCGCCGCCTCGGCGAAGAGCAGGGTGTTCGGGGCCAGGTGGAGCGCGTCGGTGGCCGACCCGCCCAGGTGGTAGTGCAGGTAGCGGTCGTTGTAGAGGAAGAGCGCGGCGGCGACGGTGCGGCCGGCGTGGCGCGCCTCGGCGAGCAGAAGGTTCCTGCCCAGGCCGGTGCAGAGCAGCCGGAAGGTCTCCGGCGGGAAAGAGTAGTACGGGCGGGCTCCCACCCTGGCCATCGTCTCGGTGTAGAGGGGGAGGAAGGCCTCCACGTCCTCCGGACCGGGCGTGAGCCGAACCGTTACCCCCTCCCGGGTCGCCCGGCGGATGCGGTTGCGCACCTCGGGCCGGAAGGCAGACGAGAAGTGGGGCTCCTGCTGAAGGTCGATGTAGACGGTCTCGGATGCCTGAACGACGGCGAGGTCAGGCAAGTCCAGCCCCCTGTGGTTCTCCGCCAGGGGGTGGAAGCGGGTGAACTCCGACACGCACCCGTGTGCCGCGGCGTGGCGTCCCACCTGGTCCATCAGCGAACGGGCCAGGTCAGCCGCTCCCGGGGTGAACAGAGGGCCGCCGTAGCCGTAGGGGGTGGCGATGTCCCAGAGTCCGGGCGCACCGGGGATCGGGCGGACGAGGAAGGCAACGGCCGCCCGTGCGCTCCCCCGCTCCAGCACGGCCAGCACCGGCCGGCCGTCGCCGTTTGCCTCCCAGACCCGGGCGTAGCCGGAGAGCCAGTAGACGTCCCATTCGGGAATCGCCTGTACGGTGCGGTCCCAGCGGTCCGCCTCGTCCAGGCCGAGCCACTCAACCGGTCTGCTGGTCGACATCGAGCTGCCCCCTGTTCCAGCCGTCGGGTCCGTAGAGGCCCCGCCCGGTGAGGACGGTGCCCAGCGTCTGCCACAGAATCCAAAGATCGAGCCGCAGCGACCACCGGTCCACGTACTCCAGGTCGATCTCGACCCGCTCGGCCCATGAGAGGGCGTTGCGCCCCCGCACCTGTGCGAGGCCGGTGAGGCCGGGGCGCACGGCATGGCGGCGCTGCTGGTGGGGCCGGAGCCCCTCGGCCGTCTCGGGCAGCATCGGCCGCGGGCCGATCAGGCTCATCTCCCCGCGCAGCACGTTCCACAACTGCGGCAGCTCATCCAGGCTCACCCGCCGCAGCACCCTCCCCACGGGGGTGATGTGCGGGTCTGACTGGTGCAGGGCGGTGGTGACCCGGTCCGCCCCCACCGTCATCGTGCGGAACTTCAGCATGCGGAAGCGCCGGCCGTGCAGACCCACCCGCTCCTGCACGTAGAGGACGGGGCCGGGAGACGTGCACCGGATGAGCAGGCCGATGAGCAGCAGTAAGGGAAAGAGGCAGAGGAGCAGCGCAGCCGAACCGACGAAGTCGAAACAGCGCTTTACGCGGAGTCCCATGGCGACCTCCTTCACCGGTGGAGGATGGACGATGCATATGCGGCCGTGGTCGTCTCCATTCCGGAAGGTGAGTCACAACTCGGACGAGGTGCAAGCATTTGAGCCACCCCCAGGACCGGGGGTGGCTCATTCCCTCTTACTGGATTCCAAGGTCTCGCAGCACCTGGGCGGTCTCTGCCCAGTCCACCTCGTAGTAGTAGATCCCGTCGATCATGGTGCCCCGACCCCGCACGGTGCCGCGCCGCACCGAGTCCAGGCTGATCCGCAGCGCCCGCTGCCAGAGGCCGTCCTGCAGTTCAATGTCGGTATCGGCGTGCTCCCGGAGGAGGGAGTACAGGCGCGGGATGTCACCCGGTCCGATCTCGCCGATGAGCGCGTCCGCCATCTCTGTGAGGAAGGCCCCGGCCCGCTCGCTGCGCCCGATGTCTCCCCGTGGGTCGCTGTACCGCTCCCGCAGGTACTCCAGGGCCAGCCTGCCGTCCATCTCGACGGGTCCGGGTCCGACCCGGGTGCCATCCTTGAGCGTAAGGCTGTAAGGCACGTCGATGGTCACCGGTCCGAGCCGGTCGATGAGGGCGACGACACCCGTCATGTCGATACTGACCCAGTGGTGGATCGGGACCTGGAAGGCGTTGGCCACGGTGCGCAGGGCGAGGTCCACGCCCCCGAAGGCGTGGGCGTGGTTGATCTTGTCCGGCCCCCGGCCGGGAATCTCCACGCGGCTGTCGCGCGGAATGGAAAGCAGCGCCGCCTCGCGCCGGACGAGGTCCAGCGAGAGCAGCAGCATCATGTCGGAGCGGGACGGCTCGCCCGGCACCCTGGCGTCCAGCCCCAGCAGGAGGATGTTCAGCCGGTCGGACGCGCCCGGCGGGGCTACGCCGGGGTCCGCGGCCTCGCCGTCTCCCTCCGGGCCGGCGGGGTCCATCGGCTCCACGGTGTTGGCCCCGGACCCTCCCCCGAGTTCTTCCGCCCCGGGCGACCCGGATCCGGCGCCGATCGGCGGCAGGACGGCCCCTGATGTCGGCGGCTCCGGCGTGACCAGTGGCGCCGCCCTGTGGGGCTGGGCGAAGAGGCCGAACTGCCAGCTGACATACGCAAAGAGCGAGATCAGAGAGGCGAGCCCGACGGCCCGCCACACGGTGCGCTTCCTGCCCATGGGCATATCAGGCCCCCTTGCGCATGGCGGCCCTCACCTGATAGGTCACTCCCTCGCGCAGGCGGCGCAGGTCGTCGGCCAGGTTCACCAGTGGAGCGGACTGCCAGTGGCGCGGGTGGGTGAGGATGTGGATGACCGGGTCTCCCCGCTCGATGGCCACCAGCGGCGAGTAGGTGCGCCAGAACCGGGGGTAGAGGGTGTCGGTGAACCGTTCTGTGAAGAGGCTGGTCAGCGCTTCGTCGTAGGCCTCCACCACAATGCCCAGCTCCTGCCGCAGCCCGTCGTCCAGGAGTTCGTGGTTCGCCACCTGGAGATGGCGGTTCACGAAGTCGCCGTGCGACGCCACGGTCAGCATGGGCAGCCCCGTACGGGTGCGTACGTACGTGAAGTTGGTCCGGAACAGGGCGCGGATCTCCGGCATGTGCTGCTCCACCTCTTGCCGTGTGCCGAGCCCTTTCTGCTTGCATATGGTCGCGATCTCTTCGAAGTGATAGCTGGCCTCGCTGCCCGACCGCTCGATATCCTGCATGGCCTGCACGCAAAGTGTAGATAAGCGGAAATAGTACGACGCTTTTACCCCAAGATCCTGCTCGATCCAGTGCATCTGGAGGGCCGTGTTTACGTCGGTGTCCACGTCATGCCGGTTGATCAGGTACCTGCGGCTGGGGTCCAGGCCCCTCCGGCTCTCCTGCCAGAAGGAAAGCACCGAATGCACTTCGTAGCCCTGGTTCAGCGCGGCCTCCAGCAGCGCCCGGTACTCGGTGAGGCGGGGCCGCATCAGGAAGTCGGAGTAGATCCGGTGCCAGACGCGCCGCATGCAACCGCTCCCCTCGAAGCTCAATCGGTGTCAGGCTATGGCCGTGCGCCTCCCGCTAGAACCCGTTCTGCGCCCTCCGGCCCATCTTGCAGGAGATCACCCTGCGGCCTGCGAAGCAGTAGTGCCATGCAATCGCCGCGCAGCGGGCCGGCCGGCGCGCCGCGCACTTGCGGAGGAGGCACCGAGTTGGCGGTACGAGGGTGGTTCACCGTTCGGGTCGATCTGGTTTCGGGCGCAGGTCTGCGCTTTGCTCCCCAGCCGGGCCGCATCTTCCTGGTTGGGCCAATGCATACGTTCCTCGACCTGGCTGCCGCCATCGACCTTGGCTTTGCCCGCTGGGATCTGAGCCATCTGCACGAGTTCCGCTTCGCCGACGGGCGCTGCTTCGGCATTCCTGACGAAGAGGACCCGCTGGCGGTGAGGGACTACGGGTCGGTGCGGGTCGGGGCAGAAGTCAGGCGAGGCGAGCGCTTTTCTTACATCTTTGATTTCGGGGCGAACTGGAACCATCAGTGCACTGTGCTCTCCTCCAACCTCGATCCGCTGGAAGTGCTGGGTACCGTGCCGAGCCAGCCCACCCCGATCTGGGGATGGGGCTGGATTCCCGACCAGTACGCCCGGCGAAGCTACGAGCAGGAGGCGTAGGTGTGGAGGGTGAGACCGGTGTTGCCTGTTGAGTCGATCCTGCCGGACCTGCGGGCTGCACTCCGGCAGGGGGCGGCCGCCGTGCTGGTGGCCCCGCCAGGGGCTGGGAAGACCACCCGGGTGCCGCTGGCCCTGCTGGACGAGGACTGGCTGTGCGGCCGGCGCATCCTGATGCTGGAGCCCCGCCGCCTCGCCGCACGCAGCGTCGCCCGCTTCATGGCGGGCTCGCTGGGCGAGGAGGTCGGCGGACGGGTCGGCTACCGGGTGCGCCACGAGGCGCGGGTGGGGCGTGAGACCCGCGTCGAGGTGGTGACGGAGGGGATCCTGACGCGCATGCTGCAGGCCGACCCTGCCCTGGAGGAGGTCGGCCTGCTGATCTTCGACGAGTTTCACGAGCGGTCGCTGCACGCCGACCTGGGCCTGGCGCTCAGCCTGGAGAGCCAGGCCCTGCTGCGGCCGGACCTGCGGATCCTCGTGATGTCGGCCACGCTGGAGGCCCGGCCTGTGGCCGGGCTGCTTGGCGACGCGCCCGTGCTGGTGAGCGAGGGGCGCAGCCACCCGGTGGAGACGATCTACCTGGATGCTCCGCCGCAGCCGCCCGTCGAGCCCCTCGTGGCCCGGACCGTTCTCCGTGCCCTGCGGGAGCACCCGGGGGACGTGCTGGTCTTTCTGCCAGGCGAGGCGGAGATCCGACGGGTGGAGCGGCTCCTGCGTGAGATGGGCCTGGGGGGCGGACCGGCGGACAGGCAGGTGGACGGAGGACGGGCGGGTGCGACTGGGCCAGGTGGATCGCCGGGCGCTCCTGCGTCCGGTTGGGCTGCGGTCGACGTCCTGCCCCTCTACGGCGCCCTCCCCCCGGCCGATCAGGACAGGGCCCTGCGGCCCGGTCCTCCCGGCCGGCGCAAGGTGGTGCTGGCCAGCGCCGTCGCCGAGACGAGCCTGACGGTCGAGGGCGTGGCGGTGGTGGTGGACAGCGGGCTGATGCGGGTGCCACGCTACTCGCCCCGCACGGGCATGAGCCGGCTGGCGACCGTGCCGGTCTCGCGGGATGCGGCCGACCAGCGGCGGGGCAGGGCGGGGCGGCTGGGTCCCGGGGTCTGCTACCGGCTCTGGACCGCACAGCAGGACGCTCATCTGGTGCCCCGCCGAACGCCGGAGATCCGGGAGGCCGACCTCGCACCCCTGGCCCTGGAGCTGGCCGTCTGGGGGGCCGATGCCGCATCGCTTCGCTGGCTGGATCCGCCGCCTGCGGCAGCCATGGCCCAGGCGCGGGACCTGCTGACGCTGCTGGGCGCCCTCGATGGGACCGGGGCCGTCACGCCCCACGGCCGGCGGATGGCCGGGCTGGGCGTGCACCCGCGCCTCTCCCACATGCTGCTGGCCGGCGCCGAGGCGGGCCTCGGGGAGCTGGCCTGCGACCTGGCGGCCATCCTGAGCGAGCGGGACCCGCTCCGGGGCCAGGACGACGTGGACCTGTGCGCACGCCTGCGCCTGCTTCGCAGAGGCGGACCGGGCGACGCTGCCGCGCTGCGCCGCATCCGCGCGGAGGCGGAAGCGCTGCGCCGTGCGCTCAGGGGGGCAGTGGCGCAGGCAGGGGTCCGCGACCACCACGGGGCGGCCGACGACGAGGCGCACGTCGGCGGGCTGCTCTCGCTGGCCTTTCCGGACCGCATCGCCCAGAACCGGGGCGGTGGGCGGTTCCTTCTGCGCAGCGGGCGGGGCGCTTTCGTGCCTGAAGGGCAGCGGCTCGCCGGGGAGCCCTTCCTGGTGGCGGCCGAGTTGGCCGACCAGGGGGCCGAAAGCCGCATCTTCCGCGCGGCAGCGGTGACACAGGCGGATCTGGAGCGGCTGTGGGGTTCGCAGATCGACACCGAGCGGCGGGTCTGGTGGGACCGCGAGGCGGGCCTTGTGCGGGCGGTCGTCCGCCGGCGGCTCGGGGCGCTCCGGCTCGCCCAGGCGCCGTGGGAGGATCCCGATCCCGACCAGGTGGCGGCGGCTCTGCTGGAGGGGATCAGGCTGGAGGGACTGGACGCCCTGCCCTGGGACCGGGAGGCGCGGCAGGTGCAGCAGCGCATCCGGTTCATGGCGGCGCTCGAGCCGGGCTGGCCGGACGTGTCGGACGAGGCCCTCGCCGCCTCGCTGGCGGACTGGCTCGGGCCGCACGTGCGGGGCCTGCGGAGGCGCGACGAGGTGCAGCGGCTCCGGCTGGCGCCGCTGCTCCTGGAGATGCTCACGTGGGAGCAGCGCCGGGCGCTGGACGAGGCGGCTCCCACCCACATCGCCGTGCCCAGCGGCTCCCGGCATGCCATCGACTACTCCGATCCGAACGCGCCGGTCCTCGCCGTCAGGCTGCAGGAGGTCTTCGGCTGGACCGAGACCCCCCGGGTCGGTCGGGGGCGCGTGCCGCTCACCCTGCACCTGCTCTCGCCGGCGCACCGTCCGGTGCAGGTGACGCGGGACCTCGCCAGCTTCTGGCGCGAAGGCTACTTTCTTGTCCGCAAGGAACTCAGGGGGCGGTACCCCAAGCACTACTGGCCCGAGGACCCGCTGACGGCCTTGCCGACGAACCGGACCCGGCCCCGCCCGTAAGTTGCCGCCGCACGCTCCGCCGGGGCCTGCGCTGCACCGCCGTGGGCCGGTTCGGTCCCCGCGTGCGCCTGGATGGCGCCGGCGGGCGCCTCGACAGCGCTTCCCAGCAGCGCCCGGATTGCCGGCAGGGCCTCGGCCGCAGCCGCCTCGCCGCTCACCACCTGCTCCCGGTAGCGGTGGAACTCGAACGTGCCGCACTCCGCCCAGGGGCGGATGACCACGTCCGCGCCGGCCAGCTGGCTGGCGACCAGGTGCTCGTCCATGATCTCCACCATCCGCATGAGGAAGTCCAGGGGATGCCTGGGCTTCCTTCGCCTCCAGGGATAGGGAACCGAGAGGTCGACGGCGATGATCACGTCCGCCCCCAGGTCCCGGGCCAGTTCCACAGGTACCTTGTGGAGCACGCCGCCGTCGAAGAGCCGGCGCCCGTCCAGTGCCACCGGCCGCACGATGCAGGGCATGGCCGTGGAGGCGCGGAGGATCGGGCCCACGCGTCCAGCCCGCAACGTGACGGGCTCGCCGGTGTCGGCGTCGGTGGCCATGGCGGCGAAGGGGATGCGCAGGTCGGCGACGGTGAGCGGACCCACCAGCCGCTCGAACGAGGCAGCCATCGGCGCGTTGTCCAGCCAGCCGTCCCGGGCCCAGGCGGGGCGGAAGAGGTCGCGCATGCGGATCGACGCGAAGAGCGCCTCGATCTCGTCGGCCGAGAGGCCCGCGGCGTAGGCGGCCCCCACGATGGCGCCGGCAGAGGTCCCCGCGATGCAGTCGATGGGGATGCCCGCCGCCGCCAGGCAGCGCAGCACGCCGACGTGCGCCGCCCCCCGCGCGCCTCCCCCTCCGAGAGCGAGACCGATCCGGGGTCTGCTGCTGCCCTGCCTCATGGCGCACTCACCTCGCCCTCAGTATGCCCAGTTGGGCTGGCGAGGCTGTGCATGAGAGGAAATCGGTGTCTCACAGGCGAACAAGTTTTGCGTACTACTTGTTCAACCCCTGCACAGATGCCGGTGCCTCACGCCGGCCCGGCAGGAGGCGAAAGCGGGAGGATCACGCGGGATGGTGAGAGTCAACCGGTTGGCCGTTGCCCTGATGCTGCTGCTCAGCGCTGCTGTCAGCGCACCCGCCCTGGGCGCGCAGCAGAGCCTGGAGCAGCCGACGTACAAGACAGACGCCCCGCATACCTGTCGGGCCGGAATGGCCTGCGCGCAGACCTTCGTGCCGACGGTCGGGGGCGTTGTCGTCCGAGAGGTCTGGCTGCCTCTGGCTCGCCAGGGGACGACCGACTTCCTGCTGGTGGAGGTGCGCAACGTCGTGGGCGGGATGCCCGGCGACGTGGTGCTGGCGCGCGGCGTTCTCGACCCCGCACAGGTGCCGCCCTACACCGAGGGCGCCTACACCGATCCCGGGTTCACCAGGGTTCAGCTTTCCCAGGTGACGGATCAGCCGCTGGAGGCCGGCACGGAGTACGCGCTGGTGGTCAGCAGCCAGCCGTCCGGGGCATCGGTCGTCACCGCCGCCCAGTCGGTCCAGCCGACGTTCTACTGGTACGACCAGAAGGAGGGGGGCTACGCCGGGGGCAGGATCCTCCTGGAGAGCACCTCCGGCGGTCTCTGGCAGGCCTACGACCAGATGGACTTCGCCTTCCGGATCCTGATGGACGAGGCGCCCGCGGCCCCCGAGTTCAAGGAGATCGACGACCAGACGGTGGCCGAGGGCGGCACCATCACCCTGACCCTGCCCATTGACGACCCGCAGGGCCTGATCAAGGACGTGACCGCGTCCACAAGCCGCCCCGACCTGCTCGGGACCGCCGTGGCGAAGGCCGGCGGGACCTGGGCGCTGACGCTCACCGCATCCGACGTGGTGCGAGCAGACAGCGACGTCCAGGTGACCGTCACGGCTGAGTACGCCGACGGGAGCACGATGGTCCGGACCTTTACCACGACCGTGACCAACATCAACGACGCGCCCCAGATTTACGGGCTGGAGCAGTTGAACGGCATGAAGGTCCAGGAGGACAAGACTGCGACCTTCCGCTTCCGCGTGTACGACGAGGAGTCGGCGGAGACCGACCTGCAGGTGACGGTCACGGCCGACAAGTTCGCAGACGGCACGGTCCAGGTCGACGACCTCGGCCAGGTGGAGGCCTCGTTCCAGCTCCAGAAGAACGTGTTCGGCACCACGCTGGTGACCGTGACGGTCTCTGACGGGGAACTGCAGGCCGCCGGCACCTTCACGCTGGAGATCGAGCCGGTCAACGACCCGCCGGTCTTCGTTGAGGTGCCGGAGAGCGCACAGACCGACGAGGACGTGCCGACCGAGATCAAGGTGGTGGCGTACGACCCGGACGGCCTGGACGTGCTGCGGCTGGAGGCCGTGAGCAGCTACCCGGCGCTCCTGCCCTCCACGCCGGACAACGGCGGATACGGCATCAAGATCGAGAAGATCGGCTATGACCCGGCCACCGGCCAGACCGAGTGGAAGCTGACGCTCAACCCAAGGCCGGATCAGTCCGGCACGACCACGGTGACGCTCTACGTGAACGACGGCCAGTACTCCGCGATGAAGTCGTTCCAGCTCCGGGTTGCTGCGGTGAACGACCGGCCGGAGATCAAGCAGGTCGAGCGCGTGGTCCGGCGGCTGAACCAGGGCACCTTCTCCGTGGACCTGGAGGTGACCGACCAGGAGACCAACGTCCCCTCGCTGACGGTGGATGCCTACGTGCTGGAAGACACCACGCAGGTGCTGGGGCCGGTGGAGGCCCGGCTCGCTGGAGCGAAGTGGCAGGTCTGGGTCACGCCGATGGCCGACAAGACCGGCACGGCAACCATCCGGGTGACCGTGGACGATAACAGCAAGGCCCCCAACAGCAGCGCCACGATGGACTTCCAGGTGGTGATCGAGCGGGATCCCGTGATCACCGGCCTCCCGCCCAGCGCACAGATGGTGGAGGAGGAGGAGAAGGAGTTCACCTTCACGGTGGAGTCCGCCTCCAAGGTCGAGGCCGTGTCGTCGGCGCCCGACCAGGTGAAGGTGGTCCTGACCCCCAGCGGGTCAGGCTGGAAGGTGACGGTCACCCCGGAGAAGGACGTGGTCGGGTCCTTCGTCGTCACCGTCACCGCCAGCAACGAGTACTTCGCGACCACGCACAACATGACCATCTCCGTCACCAACGTGAACGATCCCCCCGAGATTGCCGAGCTGCCCCCGGAGGTGACGACGGACGAGGACGTGCCCGTCACCGTCGACCTGATCATCAGGGACCCCGACCCGAACGATTCCCACCAGGTGATCGTCGAGGTCGTCTCGCTCGACCAGCCCCAGGTGGCCAACGTGCAGGCGTTCGGGCAGGGGCTGCACCGGACGCTCCGCATCACCCCGTTCGCCAACATGGTCGGGGAGACCGTGTACCGGATCACGGTCCGGGACAGGGCCGGCCTGGAGGCCTCGAAGCTCCTCACCGTGAAGGTGCTGAACGTGGACGACCCGCCCATCATCTTCGTGCCGGACCTGCCGGTCATCGATGAGGACACCCCGTCGGCGACCTTCGTCATCCGGGTCTCGGACCCCGACACCCCGGGGCCGTACCAGCTCTCCGCTTCGTCGACAGACGTGCCGATCTCCTGGGGGCTTCAGGACCCGGTGCAGGGCGTCTGGGAGCTGGTGATCTGGCCTTACGAGAACCAGGCCGGCGACGTCTACATTCATCTCGTGGCCACCAGCGGCGGGCTGACGACGCAGCAGGTGTTCAAGGTGCACATCCGGGAGATCAACGACCCGCCGTCGCTCTTCTTCAAGCCCGCCGCCGAGACGACGTACGAGGACACGCCGCTCACCCTCGAGATGACCATCGCCGACCCCGAGACCCCCCTGGACAAGCTGCGGGTGACGGTTTCCTCCGACAACCCCACGCTGCTTCCGAGCAGCAGCTTCAACTACAGCCTCACCGACGGCAAGCCGCTGCTCCGGATCACCCCCGCACCCGACCAGCACGGCAAGGCGATGATCACCGTCACGGTCAGCGACGGGTTCCTGACCGCCCAGCGCACGCTGGAGCTGACCGTGCTGCCCGTGGATGATCCCCCCCGGCTCACGGGCGTCGGCGACTCGATCGTCATCGATGAGGACGCGCAGTTCGAACAGCAGGTGCAGGTCTACGACCCCGACGTTCCGGGCGGGCCTGTCTCGGTCGACATCAGCTACTCCGGCGACATCTTCGGGTGCGAGACGGGCACCAGCTGTGAGCCGGTGCGGCTGACCGGCAGCGGCCAGAACCGCCGCCTCATCATCGTGCCGAAGCCGGACACCACCGGTGACGGGCAGATCACCTTCCGGCTCTGGGTGCGCGACTCGGACGACAAGGTGCGGGAGGCGACGCGGACGATCAGCGTCTCCGTCCTGCCCGTCAACGATCCTCCGTACATCCGCCCCATCCCGGATCAGCAGATCCTGGAGGGCGAGGTCCTCTCCGGCCTCCAGCTGCTCCTGGGCGACATCGACTCCGATGTGAACAAGCTCAAGGTGGAGGCCTCCTCGTCCGACCAGTACATCCTGAAGAGCCAGCTGATCCGGATCGAGCCGGAGTTTGCCACGGACAACGGCCTCGGGGTGAGGCTCAGCGCCGTCCCTGAGGAGGACCGCTTCGGCACGGTCACCATCACCGTGAAGGTCACCGACGACCGCGGCGCCTCCGCCAGCGAGAAGTTCAAGCTCACCATCCGGCCGGTCAACGACCCGCCCTCCTTCACCGCGGGGGCGCCGGTGGTGGTGGATGAGGATGCCGGTCCGCAGACGATCCGGAACTGGGCCCGGAACATCTCGCCCGGCCCCTACGAGCAGGGGCAGAAGCTTACCTTCGAAGTGGAGGTGCCCGAAGAGGCCCGCAGCCTGTTCGCCGCCGGCCCCGCCATTTCCGCCGACGGAACGCTGACCTTCACGACGGCGCAGGACCGCTACGGCGAGGTCACGCTCCAGGTGCGGCTGAGGGATGACGGCGGCACCGAGAACGGCGGCGTGGACGTCTCCGACCCGCAGGCGCTCATCATCCGGGTGAACCCGGTCAACGACCGGCCGGTCATTGAGCCGATCGCCGATCAGGGCACCGACGTCGGAACGCCCACGGACGAGATCGATCTGCTGGTCAGCGACGTGGAGACGCCTACCGAGCGGCTGGAGATCTGGGCGACCTCCTCCAACACCAGCCTTGTTCCCAACGAGAACATCACGGTAGTGCAGGGCGCGGCGCCCACCATCCGGCTGAAGCCGGCGGAGGGCAAGACCGGCACCGCGACCATCACCGTGTACGCCAAGGATGAGGAGGGGCTGGTGGGCTCCCGGAGCTTCGACCTCATCGTCAACAACCTGTCCCTCAAGGGGCTGGAGCCCTCCGTGGGCACGCTGAGCCCGACGTTCGACCCGCGGATTCTCACCTACATGGTGCCGTACTCCGGCTGGGTGCCCCAGGTGCGGGTGACGGCGTACGTGCAGGATCCGACCGTGCGCATCCGGGTGGAGGGCCAGGACGTGGCCAGCGGCGTGGCGTCGCAGCCCGTCCGGCTCGGTGAGAACGGCGGCCAGGTGCGGGTGGAGGTCTACTCGCCGGTGACCGGCGTCTCCAAGCCGTACACGCTGTACTTCGTCCGCTCGCAGTCCACCGTGGCGCAGCTGGCCGACCTCAGCATCACGCCGGGCGAGCTGCAGCCCAAGTTCGACCCCGACCGCTACCAGTACACCGCCACCGTCCCCTACGAGGTGACGGCGGTGACGGTCAACGCCCGTCCCGGCGACGCCTGGACGAAGGTGACCATCGAGGGCAACGACAACCTGAAGGTGGGCACCAACCGCATCGTCGTGACGGTCACGGCCGAGAGCGGCGACCGGAAGCAGTACATCATCACCGTCACCCGGCAGGCGGGCCCCCTCCGCATCGAGGAGGTGAAGGTGGAGACCGGCGCCGAGTGGGCCACGCTGAAGCTGGCGCTGGACGACAACGCCTCGGTGACCGTGTACTACCGTCCCGAGAACGGTGAGGAGCGCAGCCGGTCCGCCGGCTACGGCCGCAGCCATACGATCACCCTGACCGGCCTGCAGCCGGCCACGTCCTACACGTACCGCGTGCAGGCCGACCGAAGCGGCGGCACCGGGGCAGAGCTGGTGAGTGCGTTCCGCACGGCGGCGCCCGAGGCGAAGAGCCCGTGCACGATCTCGGCCGACGGGAGCCTCACCTGCCCGGCCACCTCCACCGCTGTCTCCCGGGCCGGCCAGGTGCTGCCGAATGCGGATCCCGGCGAGATCGCCGTGACGGTGGTGACCGACCGCGACATGGCCGCGGCGTTGGCCGAGATCCTGGCGGACGAGGCGCCGGAGGGTGAGCGGCTGGTCACCCTGCGGCTGGCGGACCTTCCGAACGGCGTTGCGCTCCTGGACGAGGCCGCCCTGCGCCGGGCCGCCGGATCCGGAGTCGCCGTCAGGGTGGAGTCGCCCCGGGGCAGCGTCACGCTGACGCCGGCGCTCCTGGCCGACCTGAAGCTGGCCGAGGGCGAGCAGCTGGCGGTGGCCCTCACCGCGGGCGAGATTGATCCCCGCGACCTGGAGCCCTGGCTGGGCGTCGGCGGCTACAGGCAGGTGGGCGAGCCGCTGTCGGTCTCGCTGGTGCGCCTGAGCGACCGGGGCACGGCTGCTGTCTCGACGCTGCCGACGCCGCTGGTGGTCAGCCATCCGGTAGAGGCGGATGATGAGGTCGAGGCGGCCACCATGGCGGTTTTCGGCCGGGTGGCCGGGTCGTACCGGCTCGAGCCCCTGGGCGGCCGGCTGACGGCGGACGGCTCCAGCATCGAGGCGGAGCAGGCCCTGCCGGGGAGCACCGTGGTCCTGGCCTTTGAGTCCCGCTTCTCCGATGTTCCGGCCAGCCACTGGGCGTACCGCACGGTGCACGAGATGGCAGCCCGCCAGGTGCTGCGGGGCGTCTCGACCAGCTCGTTTGCTCCTGAGCAGCCCATCACCCGGGGCCAGCTGGCCGCCATCCTCACCCGTGCCCTGGGCCTGGGCGAGGATGACCGCTTCGCCCGCATCTACTACGACGTCTCCCCGTACGACGCGCTGGCCGGGGAGATCGGCGGGGCCATCCGGGCGGGTGTGATGTCGGGCTATCCCGACGGCACGTTCCGACCCGACGTGCCGGTGACCCGTCAGGAGCTGGCGGTTGTACTGAGCCGCATGGCCGACATCCTGAACCTCTCCGGCTCGCTGAACCGGGAGGCGATGGAGCGGCTGGCCATGATGGCCGACTGGGGCGACGTGGCCACCTGGGCACAGGATGGCGTGCGCTTCGCCGTGTCGGAAGGCCTCATGCAGGGCCGCTCGGCCACGGCCTTCTCCCCGCTCGGGCAGACTACCCGTGCGGAGGCGGCGACGGTGATCAAGCGGCTGCTGGACAAGGTCGCCCCGGGCGAGTGGCGGTGAGTGTCGGTGACGAAGTCGGGGGACGGCATGGCCGTCCCCCTTTTCGCACCTCTGTGGGGCGTTGCGCGAGCGCCGGGTCGCCTGGGCGGGGCTGTGCAACCGTGCATCGGACGGCGGGTGATGGCATGGGATGCCATGGATCGAAAGGGGCAGGGTTTCGAGCGTTGTGGCGTTCGCAGAGGTCATCGGGACGAGGGGCTCAGCGTCCGTCCACGGGGCATACTACCCGGGCGGGGGTGTGTGCATGGATGAGACCAAGGAGCTCCTCAAGGCCAGCTTCAACCGGCTGGAGGGGCTGATTGGCGAGGTGAAGGAGCTGCGCTACAAGATCAAGGACGTTCAGCGCGACGTGGAGTCGCTGCGGGCCAGGCTTACCGAGGGAGGCGGGGCTCGCGAGGGCGGCGGTGAAGGGCGCAGCGCCGACGGTGGCGGGCAGGCCGCAGGCCGTGAGGGCGGCGGGCAGGCCGCAGGCCGTGACGGCGGTGGCGACTCGGACAACAGGTGCGGAAGTGATGCCCGAGGCCATGCCGAAGAGCGCAGCCACGGCGGCGGAGGCCGCTCAGCGGACGGTTGCGGCTGCGCCGGCGGGAGCCACGCAGAGGGCCGCAGTGGGCACGGTGGCAGTGAATGCGGCGACCGTGGGGGGGCGGGGCGCAGCGGGCCAGGGGCTGAGCGCGAGCTTGAAGCGCGTTTGACCCGCATCGAGGAGCGTCTGGACTACCTCGGCGCCAAGTGGCTGGAGCTGGACGAGAAGCTCTTCCGACTTCAGCGCAGGCGAACCTAGGCGGGAAGGAATCGGCTGGGTGGTTCGCCAATTTCCCCCGAAACCGAAAGGGGGGCGCATGCCTTGGCCGCACCACTGATGCCGATGTCCGGTTCCCTGGTTCTCTACCACAGCCTCCTGGAGACCCCGCAAGGCGCGGCGATGGCGGCTTTCCTCAACGCGGCCTCGCAAGGCGAGGAGGAGGCCACCGCGGCCTACCTCCGGCTGGTTCGCACGATGTACGCAGGCGAGGCTGTCCCCGGTCCCACGGGCGACGCCTGGCAGGACTTCCTCCTGCACTGCGTGCTGAGCGCAGAGAATGCGTTCACCCATGCCGCATCGGGCGGGTTCGTCCCCGCTGCGCTGCGCGAGGCGGCGGCCTGGGACCTTCGCATCCTGGAGCGACTCTTCCGCCTGTCGGGCCCGCGGTGCCTGGCGATTGCCGGCGGGATTGAGGAAGGCGTGCGCCGGGCCGCCGAGCGCCCGGGTTTGGGGCTGCTGGACGTCGAGCGCTGTGACGCCGGGCATTCGGGCGCCAGAAGCTCGGACACCGGCTGCCCGGAGACCGGGCGTTTGGACACCCGACCCTCGGACACCGGGCACTCGAACCCCGGGCGGCGCCGCGCGTTCCGTGCGCCTGGTGACTCTCTGCCTACCTGGTCGGGCCAGATGGAGGAAGACCAGGGGCCCCATGTTGCGCCGGGCTTTCGGGACATGGCCCGCAGGATGGCCGAGGCAGATGACTGGGCAGGCCTGGTCGACCAGTTGGCCGAGTTCCACCGGGAGCACGGGTGCGGTGTTGTCGCCTGCTCCTGGTTCCTCACGTGGGACGGACGGCGGCTGCAGGCCGTTGAGCAGCCCGACCTGGTGGACTTGGACGATCTGGCAGGCCTGGTCGATCAGAAGCAGGCGGTACTGGAGAACACGGAGGCGTTCCTGCGCGGCGGTGCCGGTCAGAACCTGCTGCTGTACGGACCCCGTGGCACGGGCAAGTCTTCGCTGGTGCGGGCGTTGGCTCCTCGCTACGGCGGGGCCGGGCTGCGGCTGGTCGAGGTGACCCGGGAGCGGCTCGGAAGCCTTGGCGAGCTGTACCAGATCGTTCGGCGGCATCCGCAGCGTTTCATCCTTTTCCTGGACGACCTTACGTTTGAAGCCGACGACTCGGACTACAGGGCTTTCAAGTCGCTGCTCGAGGGTGCGCTGGAGCGCCGCCCGCCCAACCTGGTGCTCTACGTCACCTCCAACCGCCGCCACATGGTGCCCGAGCGCTGGTCCGACCGGAACAGCCCGGAAGAGGCAGAGGTGCACGGCCAGGACGCCCTGGAGGAGCGCCTCTCGCTGGCCGACCGGTTCGGGCGGACCATCCTGTTCCTGCGTCCGGACCAGGAGGAGTACCTGCGGATCGTGGAGCACCTGGCCGCCCGCCGAGGACTGCCAGTCGGGCGGGAGGAACTGCGGGAGGCTGCACGGCGCTGGGCTCTGTGGCAGAATGGGCTGTCGGGTCGTGCTGCCCGCCAGTTCGTCGACGACCTGGAGGCCAGACTGAAGTAATGGCGACCGGCCGCCCCGCGATGGGCGGCCGGTGAGTTGACGAGCCGGGACCCCCGGAGTCGCATCAAGGCGAGCCGAAGACGCCGGCCGGCGGCCACCCATGAGGTGACCGCCGGCCGGCAGCTTGCCGTGCGTCGTCGCCACGGGAGCGGACGGCCGCCCAGCGCGCCTCACGCCACGGGAGGGGACGGGCCGTCGGCGAGCCGCACGAGCAGGTCGCCGGCCTCGACGCGGTCGCCCTCCTTCACCAGCACCTCGGCAACCTTGCAGTCCCGGGGCGCGGTGAGCACGTTCTCCATCTTCATCGCCTCGGTGACGACCAGCTGAACCCCCTTGGCCACCTCGTCGCCAGGGGAGACCAGCACCTTGACCACCCTGCCGGGCATTGAGGCGCCCAGCTGGCAGGGGTCGCCCTTCTTCGCCTTGGGGCGGCGCACACCGTCCTCGGCGAGCCGGGCGTCGGGAACCTCGACCTCCCGGGGGAAGCCGTTCAGCTCGAAGAGCACCTCCCGCATGCCGTTGGGCTTCGGCTCCCGCACGTCGACCAGCTTGATGATCAGCGTCTTGCCCCGTTCGATCTCCACCGCCGTCTGTTCGCCGGGGCGGAGGCCGTAGAAGAACGTCGGGGTGTCGAGGACCGCCGTGTTGCCGTACTCCTCCTGGTGCCGGGCCAGCTCCTCCACCAGGCCGGGGAACATGATCTCCGACAGCACCTCTCGCCGGGTGGCGGACCGGCCCAGCCGGTCGGTGAGCTCCTGCTGCCTCGCCGGGAAGTCGATCGGCGGAAGCAGTTCGCCCGGCCGTACGGTGATGGCCTCGCGGCCCTTCAGCACCACCCGCTGCAGGTCGGCGGGCCATCCGCCGGGCGGCTGGCCCATGTAGCCCGCGAGCAGCTGCACCACCGACTCGGGGAAGGCGAGGATCTCGCCCCGCTCCACCAGTTCCTCGGCCGTACGGATGCCGTTCTGGACCATGAAGAGCGCCAGGTCGCCCACCGCCTTGGAGGAGGGTGTGACCTTCACGATATCGCCCAGGGCCAGGTTGGCGGTGCGGTAGGCGGCGACCACCTCCGGCCAGCGGGTTGCGAGTCCCAGCGAGGCCGCCTGCTGCCTGAGGTTGGAGACCTGCCCGCCGGGCATCTCGTGCAGGTAGGTCTCGGCCGACGTTGCCGCGAGTCCGGACTCCCAGGGCGCGTACCAGCGGCGGACCTCCTGCCAGTAGTCGGCCAGCTGCTGCAGACCGGCCAGGTCCAGGCCCGTCTCCCGCTCGTCGCCCTGCAGTGCCGCCACCAGCGTGTTGAGCGAGGGCTGCGAGGTGAGGCCCGAGAGGGAGGAGAGGGCGGCGTCCACGATGTCGACCCCCGCACTGGCGGCGGCCAGCAGCGTCGCCAGGCCGGTGCCGGCGGTGTCATGGGTGTGAAGGTGGAGGGGCACGCAGACCTCCTGCTTCAGGGCGGAGATCAGCATGGCCGCGGCCCGCGGCTTCAGGAGGCCGGACATGTCCTTGATGCCGATGATCTGCGCCCCGGCCGCCTCCAGCTCACGGGCGAGGTTCACGTAGTACTTCAGGTCGTACTTGGCGCGGCTGGGGTCGGTGATGTCGCCGGTGTAGCAGAGCGCCACCTCGGCCACCTTGCCCTCGTTCCGCACGGCCTCGATGGCCGGCCGCATGTTGGGCAGCCAGTTCAGCGAGTCGAAGATGCGAAAGATGTCGATGCCGGCGGCCGCAGACTCCTTCACGAAGGCCTGCACCAGGTTGTCCGGATAGTTGGCGTACCCCAGGGCGTTGGCGCCGCGCAGGAGCATCTGGAACGGGATGTTGGGAATGGCCTCCCGGAGCAGCGCCAGGCGCTCCCAGGGATCCTCCTTCAGGAAGCGCAGCGCCGTGTCGAACGTGGCGCCGCCCCACATCTCCAGCGAGAAGAGCCCGGATGCCAGCCGCGCGGTGGCCGGGGCGATGGCCAGCATGTCCCGGGTGCGCGCACGGGTGGCCAGCAACGACTGGTGGGCGTCGCGCATCGTGGTGTCGGTCACCAGCAGCCGCCGCTCGGACCGGATCCAGTCCACCAGCCCCTGGACCCCCTTCTCCAGCAGGATCTGCCGGGCGCCGGGGGGAGCCGGGCCGTCGGCCTGCGGCAGCGGCAGGTGGCCCCGGACGGGCGGTTTCGCCCCGGCCGGCACCCCGGGACCGCCGTTGACCACCACGTGGCCGATGTACCGGAGCAGCTTGGTGCCCCGGTCCCGCCGGGGCGGAAACTGGAACAGTTCCGGGGTGTCAGCGATGAAGTTCGTATCGATGTCGCCCCTGTGGAAGCGGGGGTGGCGCACGACGTTCAGCAGGAAGGGAATGTTGGTCTTCACCCCGCGGATGCGGAACTCCTCGAGGACCCGGACCATCTTGGCGGCCGCAGCCTCAAAGGTGAGGCCCCAGGTGGTGGCCTTCACCAGCAGCGAGTCGTAGTGCGGGGTGATCATGGCGCCGGGGAAGCCGTTGTCGCCGTCCAGCCGGACCCCGGGCCCTCCCGGCGAGCGGTAGACCAGGATGCGGCCGGTGTCGGGCAGGAAGTTGTTGGTGGGGTCCTCGGTGGTCACCCGGCACTGGATGGCGTAGCCGTGCCGGTGGACCTGCGCCTGCGAGGGCACGCCCAGCGCCTCGTCCAGCCGGGCGCCCTCGGCGATGCGGATCTGCGCCTGCACGATGTCCAGGCCCGTGATCTCCTCTGTCACGGTGTGCTCCACCTGGATGCGCGGGTTGACCTCCATGAAGTAGTAGCGGCCGTCGGGGTCCACGAGGAACTCGACGGTACCCGCGCCGACGTAGCCCACCCGGGCCATAAGGCGGACGGCGGCGCCGCAGATCTCCTGCCGCTGGCTGTCGGTGAGCGCCAGCGAGGGGGCGATCTCCACCACCTTCTGGTGCCGGCGCTGGACGGAGCAGTCCCGCTCGTAGAGGTGGACCACGTTGCCGAACCGGTCGGCCATCACCTGCACCTCGATGTGGCGGGGCCTCTCCACATACTGCTCCAGGTACAGGTCGCCGGAGCCGAAGGCGGCCCGCGCCTCGGATCCCGCACGCTCCAGCGCGGCCCTGAGCTCGGCGTCGGAACGGACCACGCGCATCCCTCGGCCGCCCCCGCCCAGCACGGCCTTGACGATGACCGGGTAGCCCACCTCCCGGGTGAAGTCCAGGGCCTCCTGCACCGACGTGACGGGGTGCTCGGTCCCCCGGGGGAGGGGCAGCCCCGCCTCCCGGGCGACCTGGCGCGCGGCGACCTTGTCGCCGAACATCTCCAGGTGCTCCGGGTCGGGGCCGATGAAGGCGATGCCGTTCTCACGGCAGAGCCGGGCGAAGGCGGCGTTCTCAGCCAGGAAGCCGTAGCCGGGGTGGATGGCGTCGACCCCGTGCTGCCGCGCCAGCCGGATGATCCCCTCCATGTCGAGGTAAGCCTCAACGGGACCCTTGCCCTCGCCGATGAGGTAGGCCTCATCCGCCTTGTACCGGTGGAGGGAGAGGCTGTCTTGCTCGGAGTAGATCGCCACGGTCTGCTTGCCCAACTCTGTACAGGCCCGGAAGATGCGAATGGCAATCTCGCCCCGGTTGGCCACCAAAATGCGGCGGAAGGCTGGCATTTTCGTCTGTCACCCCTTTAACGTATTGAAACGCTAGTATTCTCCTCTCCGCCAGGGATTCCTTCAAACAGACGATATTACGAAGAGTTTGTCTAATCGTGTGGCCTGAGGATGGGCAAGCCGCCCCGGACGCAGTAGCCACGGCTCGAGTATGCCCGACACCGGAAGAGCTTACGATAGTAGCACAATTTGCGGATGGAAGAATCAACCCTTTTAACGTGCAGGGTTGGAAGGAATGTGGTGAACCGAGCAGAGCCTAGATTGAGCGCAAGTAGTACAACACAGCGGAATGGGGTGAACCGTGTTGCGAGGCGCGGGCACAGAGACTGCAGTTCGCACGAAGCCCGGCAGGGGACGGGGTTCCGGCCGCTGGAAGGAGCGTCTGGAACCCTACCTTTACCTTACTCCCAGTCTGATCGTACTGGTGATCTTCGTCTTCCACCCGATCCTGCGCTCCATCTACCTGAGCCTCTTCCTTACCGACCCCCTCGGCAACCCCAAGGTCTTCATCGGTTTCGAGCACTACGCATCGCAACTATCCGGCACGTTCCTTCAGAGCCTGCTGGTGACCCTCAAGTTTGTCCTGTACACCGTCCCCGTCGGCCTGGCGCTGGGGTTTATCCTGGCCCTGCTGGCCTACCAGCAACTCAAGGGCAGCCGGGTCTTCCAGCTCATCTTCTCCTCGCCGCTGGCTGTCTCGGCAGCCACCGGTGCGACGATCTTCCTGATGATGCTGAACCCGGTCTCCGGCATCGTGAACTACGTCCTGGGGCTGTTCGGCATCCAGCAGATCAACTGGCTGACCGACCCCAAGTGGGCCCTCTGGGCGGTGGGCATGGTCAGCATCTGGCTCCGCCTCGGCTTCAACTTCGTCCTGATGCTGAGCGGGCTGCAGAACGTGCCGGAGGAGCTGTGCGAGGCAGCGCTGGTGGACGGCGCCGGACCGTGGGCCCGTACCCGCCACATCACCCTGCCCATGATCTCGCCGACGATCTTCTTCGCACTTGTGGTGGGCGTCATCCACGCCTTCCAGGTGTTCACCGAAATCGACATGATGACCTCGGGCGGCCCTTCCAACTCCACGAGCGTACTCGTTTTCCAGATCTACCAGGAGGCGTTCCGCAAGTACGAGTTCGGTGCAGCCAGCGCCCAGGCGATCCTGCTCTTCAGCCTGCTGGCCGGATGCGGCGGATCCAGCGGCACCACCAGCTCCGGCGGTTCAGGCGGCACCCAGTCGTCCGGCGGCACCAGCCAGGGGCAGGCCGCCACGCAGTCGGGCGGCAAGGTGAAGGTCGTCTTCTGGCACGCCATGGGCGGCAAGAACGGCGAGGCCGTGGACTACCTGGTCGAGAAGTTCAACAACTCCCAGGATCGCATCGTCGTCGAGGCGGCTTACCAGGGCACCTACGACGAAGCGCTGCAGAAGATGAAGGCCGCCGGCACCGACGGCCCGACGATGATCCAGGTCTACGAGATCGGCAGCCGCTTCATGATCGACTCCGGGCTGATCACGCCCATGCAAGACTTCATCGATGCTGAGAACTACAGCATCGATGACCTGGAGCCCAACATCCTGGGCTACGACACGTTCGACGGCTGGCTCTACTCGATGCCGTTCAACACCTCCACGCCGATCGTCTACTACAACAAGGACGCTTTCCGTGAGGCGGGGCTCGATCCGGAGAAGCCGCCCAAGACCATGGAGGAGTTCCGTGAGTACGCCCGCCTGCTGACCAAGACCGAGGGCGGCGACACCAGGTACGGCGCCGGCATCGCGTGGTACGGCTGGTTCTTCGAGCAGTTCCTCGCCGTCCAGGGCGCCCATTACGTCGACAACGACAACGGCCGTTCGGCCAAGGCCACCAAGGCAACCATCAACACCCCCGAGGGCCAGAAGATCCTGGCCTGGCTCAAGGCGATGATCGACGACGGCTCGCCCGTCAACCTGGGCCGCAAGACGAACGACACCCAGGCGGCCTTCTCCGCCGGGCGCATCGCGATGACCCTTGACTCCACCGCAGTGCTGAGCACCATCCTCTCCGGCGTCGGCGACAAGTTCGAAGTGGGCACCGCGTTCCTGCCGCGGCCTCAAGGCATCGACGGCGGCGTGATCATTGGCGGCGCCTCGGTCTGGATCACCAACGTCCGGCCGAAGGAGGAGCAGCAGGCGGCCTGGGAGTTCGTGAAGTGGCTGGTGGAGCCTGAGCAGCAGGCCGAGTGGTCGATCCGCACCGGCTACTTCCCGGTGCGCAAGGCGGCCTACGACCAGCAGGTCCTGAAGGACTGGCACGCTGAGCGGCCGCAGTTCACCACCGCCATCGAGCAGCTGCGCGCCTCGAAGCTGACCACCGCGACCCAGGGCGCCGTGATCGGCACCTTCCCGCAGGCCCGTCAGATCGTGGAGGAGGCCATGGAGGCCGTGGTTCTCGGCCAGAAGACGCCGGAGCAGGCTCTGGCTGAGGCCGAGGCCGAGGCCGAGATTACGAAGGGCATCCAGCAGTACAACCTGACGACCCAGTAGTCGTCGGGGCCCAGCCCCGGTCGATGCGGTGAGCCGGGTGGCCCATGCGGCCACCTGGCTCGTCGCGTGTGCACGCCTCAACATTCGAATTACGTTTGCATAAAATCAGATTATTGAAGCAGGAGAAACCTCGTGCCTGGGGAAATAACCTTACAACTTCGTCGACGAAAGGGGGAGAACGTTTGGCCAGCCTACCGGAGCGGGCGGTCCGGCCCCGGCCGCACATGCAGGCCCCGCAGGCCCGGGTCCGCTGGATGGAGCGGGTGGAGCCCTACCTGTACCTCGCCCCCAGTCTGGCCCTGCTTGCTGTTTTCACCTTCTACCCGATCGCGCGCTCGGTGTACCTGAGCCTCTTCCTCACCGACCCGCTGGGGCGGCCCCGGGTGTTCGTGGGGCTTGAGCACTACGCGAACACGCTCACCTCCACGTTCATGCAGAGCATGGGCGTCACGCTGCTCTTCGTGCTCTACACCGTGCCTGTGGGGCTGCTGCTGGGTCTGGTCCTTGCGCTGCTGGCGCACCAGCCGATCAGGGGAACCCGCCTCTTCCAGCTCATTTTCTCGTCGCCGCTGGCCGTCTCGGCCGCCATCGGAAGCACCATCTGGGTGATGCTGTTCAACCCCGTATCGGGTGTCATCAACTACCTGCTGGGACTGGTGGGGATCCCGCGGATCCACTGGCTCACCGACCCCCGCTGGGCGCTGCTGGCTGTCGGCATGGTGAGCATCTGGCTCCGCCTGGGGTTCAACTTCGTGCTGATGCTCAGCGCCCTGCAGAACGTGCCGGATGAGCTTCTGGAGGCGGCGGTGGTCGACGGCGCCGGGTTCTGGGCCAAGACCCGCCACATCACGCTTCCGATGATCTCGCCCACGCTCTTCTTCGCAGCCGTGGTCGGCGTGATCCATGCCTTCCAGGTTTTCGCTGAGATCGAAATCATGACGGCCGGCGGCCCGTCCAACGCCACCAACACGGTCGTCTACCGCATCTACCAGGTGGCTTTCCGGCAGTATGAGTTCGGTGCGGCCAGTGCGCAGGCGATCCTGCTCTTCATCGTCATGGTGGTTCTCACCTACCTCCAGTTCCGGCTGGGCGAGAGGCGGGTGCACTACCAGTGAGCGTCCGCAATGCGCTCGGCAGGCTGCTGCTCTACATCGTGCTGGCGGCGGCCGCACTGGCCATCGTGTTTCCCTTGCTCTACGCGCTCTCCATCAGCCTGATGCCCCCGACCGAGGTGAACACCTTCCCGCCGCGGTTCCTTCCCAGCGCGCCGAGGTGGGCCAACTACGCCGAGGTGGCCAGGACGGTGCCTGTGGCGCGCTACCTGCTCAACTCGTTGCTGATCTCCGCGGCGGTCACCCTGGGTCAGATCGCCACGGCGAGCCTTTCGGGCTATGCTTTCGCCTTCATGGACTTCCGGGGACGGGCGCTGCTGTTCGCCCTCTTCATGTCCACGATGATGGTCCCCTGGGAGGTCACACTCATCCCCAACTACCTGACGATCCGTTCGCTGCGGCTGTTGAACTCGTATCCCGGACTCATCGTGCCGTTCCTGGCCACGGCCTTCGGCACGTTCTTGCTGCGGCAGTTCTTCATGCAGATACCGAGGGAGCTGGAGGACGCGGCCCGCATCGACGGCTGCGGCCGGTTCCGCTTTTTCTGGTCCATCGCCCTGCCGCTGGCCCGTCCCGGCCTGCTTACCCTGGGCGCCTACACCTTCCTCAATACCTGGAACCAGTACCTGTGGCCCCTGCTGGTCACCAACACCCGGCTGATGCGCACCGTGCAGATCGGCGTGCGCTTCCTCATGAACGAGGAGGGGATGCAGTACCACCGCATCATGGCCGGCGTGGTGCTCTGCCTGGTTCCGGCCCTCCTGATCCTGCTGTGGGGCCAGCGCTACCTGGTACGGGGCATGATGGCGGGCGGCGTCAAGGGGTAGCCGGCCCGGACGGATCGTGCGCGACCGACCGCACGGGCGCTTGGTTCTGGATGGGTGCTTTGCGGCCGCCCGACGGTGCGCCCCAGAGACAGCAGGGGATCCGACCCCGGCGCTCGGCACGCAGGCGGCCGCAAGTTTGGCAAAGAGGGGGATTCTGCACGTGAGCGGAGTGAGACGGCCTCTGAAGACCCTGTGGTCCCTGCTGTTGATCGCAGCCCTGCTGGCCGGCTGCGCCCGCGGCTCGTCGCCGGGCGGCGGCACCGGGGGCGGATTCGAGAAGGTCGAGATCCAGCCGGGCGAGCGTGTGAAGGTCACCTTCTGGCACGCGATGGGCGGCGTCGCCGGCGAGGCTGTACAGCGGCTGGTGGACCGCTTCAACAGCTCCCAGGACAAGGTGGAGGTGGAGGCGGTCTACCAGGGCACCTACGACGACGCACTGCAGAAGCTGAAGGCCGCCGGGCCCGAGGGGCCGACCATCATGCAGGTCTACGAGATCGGCAGCCGGTTCATGATCGACTCCGGCATGATCACGCCCATGCAGAACTTCATCGATGCCGACGGCTTCTCCGTCGAGGACTTCGAGTCCAACATCCTGGGGTACTACACATTCGACGGGCGGCTCTACTCCATGCCGTTCAACACCTCGACCCCGATCGTGTACTACAACAAGGACGCCTTCCGTGAGGTTGGGCTCGACCCTGAGCAGCCGCCCCGCACCTTCGAGGAGTTCCAGGAGTACGCCAGGCGTCTGACGGTGACCCGGGGCGGCGAGACCCGCTACGGCGCCGGCATCGCCCTCTACGGCTGGTTCTTCGAGCAGTTCCTGGCCGTGCAGGGCGCACACTATGTCGACAATGACAACGGCCGCAGCGCCAAGGCCACGAAGGCGATCATCAACTCGCCGGAGGGCGAGCGGTTCGTCAACTGGCTGAAGGCCATGATCGATGATGGCTCAGCCGTCAACCTGGGCCGCAGGACCGCAGATACGCAGGCCGCCTTCGCCGCAGGCCAGATTGCCATGACGATGGACTCCACGGCGGCGCTGGGCAACATCCTGAACGGCGTCGGCGACAGGTTTGAGATCGGCACCGCCTTCCTGCCCCGTCCCGAAGGCGCCGACGGCGGCGTCATCATCGGCGGCGCGTCGGTCTGGATCACCAACATCAAACCGCTCAAGGAGCAGTGGGCGGCCTGGGAGTTCGTCAAGTGGCTGACGACGCCGGACGTCCAGGCTGAGTGGTCCATCGCCACTGGTTACTTCCCGGTGCGCAAGGCCGCTTACGATGAGCAGATCCTGAAGGACTGGCACGCCCAGCGGCCGCAGTTCACCACAGCCATCGAGCAGCTGCGGGCCTCCAAGCTGAGCACCGTGACCCAGGGTGCGGTCATCGGCACCTTCCCCCAGGCCCGCCAGATCGTGGAGGCGGCGATGGAGTCGGTGGTGCTCGGTCAGGCCACGGCGTCTGAAGCGCTGGCGAATGCGGCCGCCGAGATCACGAAGGGCATTGAGGATTACAACCGGACGACGCAGTAGGCAGGATGACTGGAAGCAGTGCTGGAACTGGGAGGACCGGAAGCCGGGGCGCTTCCGGTCCCCGTTGCTGTACTTGCGCCGAGGTCGGCTCAAGTCTTGGCGGGTGAAAGGGGTGCTCCGACACCGTCCACGGTTCTTGGGGGAGGGTGCCGGCATGATGCCGGAGCATACTCGGGCGGGTGTTCGAGCCGGTTGAGGGCGTGCTGGACTGTGCGACTGTCAAGAAAGAGTACGCGGCCCGAGGAGGGCGTGTTCTTTCTTGACACTCCCGGGCGCCGGAGCGGCCCGGGGCTCTTGCAGAGGGGGTCCGAGGTGGCGGCGGAGCACGTTCGGGTGGGGGTTCGAGCCGGTTGAGGGCGTGCTGGACTGTGCGACTGTCAAGAAAGAGTACGCGGCCCGAGGAGAGCGTGTTCTTCCTTGACACTCCCGGGCGCCGGAGCGGCCCGGGGCTCTTGCAGAGGGGGTCCGACGTGGCGGCGGAGCACGTTCGGGCCGACGTCAGGGTTGGTTGAAAGCGGGGGGCGCCGGGCAACTGTCAGCAAAGAGTACACGGGCCCGAGGAGAGCGTGTTCTTTCTTGACACTCCCGGATGCCGGGGCGGCCCGGGGTTCATGCAGAGCGATCCCGGCGCGGAGTCGGAGCGGCCCCAACGTCAGGATCGCGGTGTTCTACCCCGAGCAGATGGCCTGCAGGATGCTCATCCCGGAAGAGGATGTGACTGTACTCCCCATCAGCGGTCGCCGCCTTGACGTGACCTTGGGACAACCCGAGTGGCGGTTCGAGCACACGTTCAGCACATTCGACTGGGATCAAGTAGACAAGGTGCAGGATGCGATCTTGAACCCGATCCGGCTCCGCATCGTGTGGGATGGCGCAGAGCGCTTCCTCGAGATCCCACCCTCGGAGATCACGGTACGCACAGCCGACGCGTGAGAACGTACCTCCGGCCACCGAGTGCAAAGTCGACGAGGTAGGGAGCTGAGCCCCCTACCTCGTCGACTCTGTGTCATACAGGCGAGCCGGCCCGCCTTCAACCCGCCGGCTCCAGCACCGCCTGCAGTTCATGCCGTCCTGAACCGTTCACCGTCGTCTCGTACACGACGCCGACGCGAACGGGACCCCCGTCAGCCAGGACATCCGCGTCGAACTTGAGCTCCAGTTGCTGTACCGCTCCTCCCGGCAGCAGTTGCGAGTAGACGGCCGGGCAGGTTCGCTCAGGATCCGGTGCCGGTTGCTGCCCGGGGCGCCTCAGGCGCAGCAGGGAACCGCAGTCGAAGAGCAGGTCGACGCCGTGTCCGCTCTTGTTGGTCAGCGTGGCCGTCACCCGGTACGTGCCTTCGTTCTCCCGCACGGCAGCGACGCCCAGCGACAGCACGTCATCCCCGGCATGTCCCGTCAACTCGAGGGGGAGGTCGGAGCCGGGCTCGTCAACGGGGTCCCGCCCAGGCTGCTCCGGCTCCCCGGGCAGGGGCAGCTGCGGCACCGCAGACACCCGCATCGGCCGTCCGTCCACCGTGAAGGTCCTGGCCTCGTCCAGCCCTCCGAGCTCGACGGCGCGCCTGGCCTCTGCACCGGTGAGGCAGCCCAGCAGCTCGTCCGGCCAGTTGGCGGAAGGCGACTCGTCTGAGTACCAGGTCTGCACGCGGACCGCGTCGGGCCGTAAGGCCGGCGCCCCGGCGGGGAGAGCGGCCTGCACCTCGGCCCACAGCCCCCGCAGGGCGGCGAGGGCCTCTGGGTGCGGTAGATCCTGATGTGGCTGCATCCAGTCGAGCCCGTAGGCGAAGACGGTCTTGACGCCGCAATCGGTCAGCACGGTGAAGGTGTTCGATGGTAAATCGGTAGCGTGGACCGCCTCGTAGTACTCCCCCAGTTCGTACAGGAAACCGGCGGCGGAGACCAGCCGGTCGACGGCGTCCTGTGCGAGCCTTCCGTCTCTGATCACGCCCTCGGGGTCGGCAAACACCACCCTCCCGTCGCCCCAAAGCGTCACCTTGGGCATGGGATGACCGGCGCGTGTGGGCGCGATCCGCCCGCCGTCGTAGCCGAGCTGGAGGACAGCCTCGTCCCTTGGGTAACCGGGCGCTGGCGTCTCAGGCAGGCGGACGGCAGAACCGGGGGGCAGACCGGCCCCGACGCCGGGGACAGGGAACGACTTGCCAGGCTCGGTGATCTCGGGTCCGGATACCGGAACGTCTTCCTCCGGTGTCCCGACCGTTCTCCCGCACCCGGCGAGCAGTACCAGCCCCAGCAGGGATGCAACAAGTGCCTTGCGCATGGTCGCTTCTCCTTTTCGTGAGACAGACGGGGGTGCGGGGTTGCCCGTTTCGGGCAGGAATCGCCCTGGTTCCCGGGGGTCATCGGGGAGGGGCCTGTGGTTTTCTTGGTATCCGGAGAAGGAGATTGCGCGAGAGCCACGAAACCCTATATATAGGAGGTTACGAGGCGAGAGACCACCAGATCTGGTGGAGGGTTGGTCGCGGCGAAGAGAACACAACTGCATATCCGGGGTCAGGTGACCAGCCCCTTCGGGGGACCTGGTTGAAAAGGGAAGTCGGTGAGAATCCGACACGGTCGCGCCACTGTGATGGGGAGCCGCCTGCGGGACATCACTGGGCTGAGTGCAGCCTGGGAAGATGCAGGTCGGCGATGATCCTCAGTCAGGAGACCTGCCTGATTCCGTCTGCAATCACCCACGCGGTATGGGAGGGATGCGCCATGAACGACCCAGGCCTGCGCGTGCCCTGGGTTTTTTCTGTTCCCCACTAGGGAACAGCAGGGAGGGCCGATGAAACGCACATGGGAGAGGTGTTCATGGTTCACGTGACGACGGTTCCAGAGCGAAGCGTGGAGAGCGCCATGCTCAAGCAGGATGGCAGCATCAGCCTCCTGGGCTCACTGGACGAGGCGGTGGTGGAGAGCACGGTGGATGGACCGGGGTATCGCCTGGTTCTGTTCGTTGCCGGCTGCGCTCACCGCTGCGCCGGCTGCCACAACCCGCACAGTTGGGAGATCGCAGATGGGCTCCGCTACCCCGTGGACCAGGTGGTCCAGGCGCTGACCGACCGCTTGAGGGCCGGCCCTTACGCGGGACTGACGCTGAGTGGAGGGGACCCGCTGTTTCAGCCGGCCGCCACGGCGGAGTTGCTGGAGGGGTTGCGGCGCCAGCATCCAGAGCTGAACATCTGGTGCTACACCGGTTATCGCTACGAGCAGGTTCAGGAGTGGTCGCTGCTCCGGCAGATCGACGTGCTGGTGGATGGCCCCTATGTGGCCAGCATGAAACGGCCGTCCAAGCCCTTCCGGGGGTCGGCCAACCAGCGGTTGCTCTATCTGGACCGAGGACAGATCATTCGACAGGAGTCGCGCCAGGTCACCGGACCGTACCGGGACATAGGGAGGGAGACGACAGCTTTGGTAATGACAGTAATCAAGCGGGACGGCCGCACCGTTCAATTCGAGTCCAGCAAGATCACCCGGGCCATGGAGAAGGCGTTCGTTGCAACTGAGGGGCAATGCCCCGCGCCGGCTGAACTGAACGAGCTCACAGACGCCGTGGTGGCACGGCTCCCGGAGGGGCCTTCCGTAGAGGAGATCCAGGATCAGGTCGAGGCCGTGTTGATGGAAGCGGGCCATCACGCCGTGGCGAAGCGCTACATGATCTACCGGCAGGAGCGGACCGCGGCCCGCCACCGGAAGGAGCGACTCCACCAACTCGTTGGCCAGATCGTCAGGGAGACGGGGCGCGAGAACGCCAACGTCGGGCGGAGCCCCTCAGCAAAGCTGCTGCAGATGGCTGAGGCGGTGGGACGCGAGTTCATGGAGCGGGAGTTGACCGATCCTGCCGTGCGGCAAGCCATCGCAGAGGGGCTGCTCTACCCTCACGACTACGCCTGGGGCCCCATCGGCACGACCACCTGCTGCTTCATCCCGCTGGGTAAGCTGCTGGCCTCGGGCTTTGATCCAGGCCACGGCTGGGTTCGGACGCCCCGCCGCATCCGCACCGCTGCACAGCTGAGCATGATCATCCTGCAGTCCAACCAGAACGATCAGCACGGTGGACAGGCCTTCGGCTGGTACGACCGGGATCTGGCACCCTATGTGAGGCTGGAGTACGAGTGGCAGCTGGCTCGGATTCAGGAAGACCTGGCGGCCGTGGGAGTCGCCGGGGACAGCGTCTCCCAGGAGCAGCTCGAGAAGCTGGCCTGGGAACGGACCCGGAGTGAGACCTTCCAGGCCATGGAGGGCGTGGTGTTCAACGCCAACACCATGCACAGCCGGGCAGGGGCGCAGGTGCCCTTCGTCAGCATCAACCTCGGCACCGATACCAGCCGTGAAGGCCGGCTCATCACCGAGACGCTGCTCCTGGCCTATGAGAAAGGCTTGGGCCACGGGGAGCAGCCGATCTTCCCCAACCTGATCTTCAAGGTGAAGAAGGGTGTCAACTTCGAACCCGGAGACCCGAACTACGACCTGCTTCAGCTGTCGCTGCGGGTGACCGCAAAGCGGCTCTTCCCGAACTACGTGTTCCAGGATGCCTCGTTCAACGCTGCCTTCCCCGGAGACGTGCCTACCATGGGCTGTCGGACCAGGGTGGCATGGAACATGCACAAACCGGATGATGGGCAGACCTGTGAGGGACGCGGCAACATCTCGTTTACCACGCTCAACCTGGTGGGTATGGCGCTGAAGGCTCGGAGGGAGATGCAGGCGGATGGTTTCTCCGCACTGGCGGCCAGGTACGACGTCGTACTGTCGGAGGGTACGGATCTGCCGCAGGTCCGCAGCTTCTTCTGCCTGCTGAACGAGTACGCCGACCTGGCCATCAGGCAGCTTCACCAGCGCTTCCAGTACCAGAGCAGCTTCAGGAAGAGCGACTTCCCCTTCTTGCTGAACGGGGTCTGGATGAACTCCGAGAAGCTGGCGGCGGACAGCTCGCTGGAGCAGGTTTGGCGACACGGCACCCTCTCCATGGGGTTCATCGGCCTGGCCGAGACGCTGGTGGCTCTCATCGGCAGGCATCACGGGGAGTCTGAGGTGGCCGACGCGCTGGGCGTGCAGATCGTCCGTTTCCTCCGGGCGAAGACAGACGAAGCGGCCAGGCAGTATCAGCTCAACTACTCGCTGCTGGCCACACCTGCCGAAGGACTCACAGGGAAACTGGCGATCAAGGACCGGGCCACCTGGGGTGAGATCCCGGGTGTTACCGACAAGGAGTGGTACACGAACTCCTACCATGTGCCGGTGGAGTACCCGTGCTCGGCCTTCCACAAGATCCGGGTGGAGGGGAAGTACCACGCCTACTGCAACGCCGGGCATATCAGCTATGTGGAACTGAACGAGGCGCCGCAGGACAACCCCGAGGCGCTGATGGCTCTGCTCAAGTACATGTCGGATCAGGACATGGGCTACGTGGCCTTCAACTATCCGGTAGACCGCTGCCGTCACTGCGGCGAACAGGGGCTGATTGACGAAGACTGCCCCTCCTGCGGCTCCTCCGACATTTCAAGGATCCGTCGGATCACCGGCTACCTGGCGGAGTTGACCAACTTCAACGAGGCCAAGAGGGCCGAGACCCAGAGGCGGCGGAGCCATTGGCCGACCCATTAGCGCACAGTCTGGGCCTCCAGCCCCACATGAGAGGATGCACGTGACAGGCCGCCCTCCTGGCCGATGCCGGGGGGCGGCCTGACCGCGGCAGATGCTGTTGGTGCGGTGGGGCCGCTCCGCAGGGCAGACGGCCATCACGGCTCAGGTCTACCAGGGCAGGAATCGCCGCCGCTTCCAGGGAAGTCCCCAGCCATGGGACTGAGACACCTGGAGGAGGCTGCCCCATGCTGCAACGCCCCTGCGTCGTACTGGACTTCGAGACCACCGGTCTTCGCCGCACCGACAGGGTGATCGAGATCGCCGCGATCCGCTTCGAGGGGGATCGCACGGCCGAGTTTCACTCTCTCTGCAACCCCGGCTGCGCGCTCTCTTCATCCATTGAGGACCTCACCGGGCTGACCGACGCTGACCTGGCCGAAGCTCCGCCCACCACCCTGGCCATCAGGCGGCTGATGGCCGAAATGCTCTACGATGAGCCGCTCCTTGTCGCCCACAACGCCGCCTTCGACCTGCGCTTCCTCAACCAGGAGCTGGGCCGGGCGGGGATGGCGCCTTACGGTGGACGCGTCCTCTGCACCATGCAGCTGAGCCGCAGGCTGTTCCCGGGCCTGCCCAGCCACCGGCTGGAGGCGCTGCTGGAGCACTGGCACATCCACGTGGACAGGCACCACCGGGCGTTGCACGACGTGCGGGCCACCGCACAGCTGCTGGACCGACTGGTCGCCACCGCCGAGCAGCGGGGCGTCGCGGTGGGTGAGTGAGGTGGCGCGCAGACGCCGGGGGCACATCTGCCACGAATGTGGCCGAGTGCTCCCCAACGAGAGGTTTACGGGGCGCGGGCACCGGGAGCACGTCTGTACAGAGTGCGCCGGGGTGAGGCACCAGCGGTCCGCAGCGTGGCTGGACGACCTGGACGTCTCGCCGCTCGTGCGCCTTGGCCTGTCGCAGGAACTGGAGTCATGCGATCCGGCGTCCCCCGCTCCCGAGCCACCGCCAGGGATCGAGAGCCGGCCATCGCCCGACCGAGTGGCGGAGGATCTCGTGCTCATGCTGCTCTACCTGTCGGCCACCCGGAACGAGGAACTGGATCCGCCGCGATGCCGCCGCCGCACCCTCGACCTCCTGCTGCAGCGGCTGGAGAAGGCGGGGCTGATCTCGATCCATCAGAAGGGCTTCGAGTTTACAGAGGCGGGGGCGAGTGAGGCTTACGACCTCCTCGTCGAGTTCGGTCTTGAGCGTGTTGGAGAGTAGCTGCCAGGGCGTCTGAGGGACGCGACCCGGCACCGCGCCGTTCCCCGAGGATGGCGGCTGCGACACTGGAAGTATGTTCCGGTGGCGGCTATATCTGCACATGGACCTGTGACCTGTTCTCATCCCCCAAATCACCCGCCGGCGAGGAAGGAGAACACCCGTTCCGCCGAGAAGCCTTCTGCCAAACTTACTTGCGCAAGAGGAGGACAGGCCCGTGCGAATCCTCCACACCGCCGACTGGCACTTCGGCCGCACCCTGGAAGGCCGCAGCCGGCAGGACGAGCACGTGAAGTTCGTGGACGAGCTGTGCGACATCGTGCGGGATGAGTCCATCGACCTGGTTCTCATCGCCGGCGATGTCTACGATACCGTCAACCCCTCGGCGGCGGCTGAGGAACTCTGGTGCGACGCCCTGGCCCGGCTGGGCGAAAACGGCCGCCGGGCGGTGGTGGCCATCGCCGGCAACCACGACTCGCCCGACCGGCTGACGGCCGTGCGCGCCCTTGCCCAGCGGCACGGGGCGACTCTGTTCGGCTACCCCTACGACGACCCCGGAACCCACACTCCGGGTCCCGACCGGGTCCAGCGGGTCGCCTCGGGCCCCGGCTGGGTCGAGGTGGCCGTGCCCGGCGTGGAGCACACCGCGGTGGTGCTGGCGCTGGCCTACCCCTCCGAGTCGCGGCTGAAGCAGCTGCTGGCCGACACGCTGGGCGAGGAGGAGCTGCAGCTGCACTACACCGACCAGGTGAAGGGCTGGCTCGCAGCGGTGTCGAGGCACTTCCGGCCCGACGCAGTCCGCCTGGTCACAAGCCACATCTACATGGCCGGCGGCGCCGAGACCAGCGACGTGGAGCGGCCGATCCAGATGGGCGGAGCGTACACCGTGTACGCGGATGCCGTGCCCGCGGAGGCGCAGTACGTGGCGCTCGGCCACCTGCACCGCCCCCAGCAGATCCACGGGGCGGCGGCGCTTACGCGCTACTCCGGGTCGCCGCTCTCCTTCTCATTCAACGAGGTTGGCTACCAGAAGGGCGTCACCGTGCTGGACGTGTGCCCCGGTGACGCCCAGCCCTGCGTTCGGGAGATTCCCATCACGGCCGGGCGGCCGCTGGTCAGGTGGGAGGCCCGAGGCCTGGCCGAGGTGGAGCGCTGGGTGGACGAGGGGAAGGATCCCACGGCGTTCATCGACCTCACGCTGCACCTGGAGCACCCTCTCACCCTTGACCAGATCCACCGGGTGCGCTCCCTGCGTTCCGACATCATCCACATCCATCCCGTGCTCCCGAACGTGGAGAAGGAGGTGGCCGCTGCCGGAGAGCGGGTGGAACTGAGCATGGCGGAGAAGTTCGTCCGCTTCTACCAGCAGGAGCGCGGCGGCACCCCGCCTGACGCGCTGGTGCGGCTCTTTCTGGAGCTGGTGAACGACCAGTCTGAGGAGGGGGCAGAATGAGGCCGGTCCGGCTGGAGTTTGCAGGGCTGCAGAGCTACCGTGAGAAGCAGGAACTCGACTTCGCCGATCTCCTCGGCGGAGGCCTGTTCGGCATCTTCGGACCCACGGGTGCGGGGAAGTCGACCATCCTGGACGCCATGACCCTCGCCCTGTACGGCGAGGTCGGCCGGGCCGAGCGGGGAACCATGGGCATCATGAACCAGGCCGAGAGCCGCCTCTACGTCAAGTTCACGTTCGGACTCGGCCCGGAGACGTACCGGGTGGAGCGCTCCTACCGGCGTGAGAAGGAGGGGCCCTCCATCCGCACCGAGCACGCGCGGCTGCTCCGGCTGCGGGCCGACGGTGACGAGGTGCTCGCCGACAGGGAGCGGGAGGTGACCCAGCAGGTGGTCGACCTCCAGGGTCTGAAGCTGGAAGACTTCACCCGCGCCGTCGTCCTGCCCCAGGGGCAGTTCGCTGAGTTCCTCCACCTGAAGGGGAGCGAGCGCGCGAAGATGCTGCAGCGCATCTTCGCACTGCAACAGTACGGAGACGGGCTCAACCAGCGGCTGAAGCAGCGCCTCGAGGCCGTGCGCGGCCAGCTGGTGGCGGTGCAGTCGGAGCAGGCCGGGCTGGGCGACGCCTCCGCTGAGGCCGTTGCAGCTGCCGGGCAGGCCGTGCAGGCGGCTGAGGCCGCCCTGGCAGAAGCGGAGCGGCAGCTGAGCGCCGTCGAGGCCGGCTTCCGCACCTGGGAGCGGGTCTGGGAACTGCAGCAGGAGCTCCAGCAGGTGGCCGGGCGCCTCGCCGCCTGGCGGGAACAGGAGCCCGTGGCTGACGCCTGGCGGCAGGAACTGCAGGCTGCCCGCCGGGCCGAGGGAGTGCGCCCGCACCTGGAGGCGCGCGATCAGGCCGTGGCGCGCGCACAGGCGGCGGCAGCTCAGCTGGCCGCGGCCGAGCAGGTTCTGACCGACGCTGCGGCAGCCCTGGCAGAGGCGGTCCGGGTGCACGAGGCCGCCCGCAACAGCCGAATGTCCGAGTTCCCCGTCCTCACCCGGCGGCAGCGCGACCTGCAGCGGGCGGTGGAACTGGAGTCCGGGTTGCAGGCAGCCCGCGGGCAGGTGGCAGACCTGACCGCGCGCGTGGCGAAGGGGCAGGCCCTCTGTGCGGAGGTCTCACGCCAGCTCACCGCCGGTGAGGAGGCGAGGCAGGCCCTGCTCGCCCAGGAGGCCACGCTCCGGGACGAGATCGCAGCCGTGGAGGTTTCGGCCGAGGTGCGGCTCAGGGTCAGCGAGGCCCTTCGCCGTCTCGACCGGCTGCGGGAGGCCCGGCGGCTCCTGGCGGAGGGAGAGCGGCGCCTCCAGCAGCGGACCGACGAACTCGAAAAGGCCAGGCGGGCGGCCGGGCAGGGCGAGGCACTGCGGGCAGAGGCTGAGCGTCGGCTGGCGGAGCTGGACGGGCAGGTGGAGCGGCTGGAGGCGGGACCGCCTGCACTGGACGCCGACCTGCGGGCCGAAGAGGCGTGGCTGGGCCGGGTCGGCGAGCAGATGCGCACGCTCGACGTTCTGCTGCAGCAGGCCGCCCAGCGGCGGGACGAGTTGTCAGCCCGCACCGCTGAGGCCGAACGCGCAGGGCAGGAGGCCAGACAGGCTGAGGAGGCAGAGGCGAGCCTGCGGGCGGCTGCGGCAGCAGCCCGGGCGGCCCGCGACGCGGCCCGGGAGGCCGTGGCGGAAGCCCGCCGCCTCGCCCATGCGGCGGCGTTGGTGAGCAGCCTGCAGCCGGGCGCTCCGTGCCCGGTCTGCGGATCGTTGGAGCATCCGAACCCCGCCACCCCCGAGGCTGCCGCTGACCTGGCGGCCAGGGAGGCGGAGCTGGAGCGGAAGGAGGATGCGCTGCGGCAGGCCGAGCTGGCGCTGGAGCGGGCCGTGCAGAAGCGGATCGCCAGCCGGCAGCGGGCAGATGCGGCCGCGGTGCAGGTTGCGGAGGCCGAAGCTGCCCTGTCCCGGGCGGAGGGCCAGGTGGCCGAGGTCCGTGACCATCTTCCTGAGTCCTGGCGGGGGCTGGAGCCGGAGGCGCTTCCGGCTGCCCTGGAACGTGAGGCGACCGAACACCGGAAGCGTCGGGGGCGCTTCGAGGCCTGGCAGGCCGATCTGACCAGTCTCAAGCAGCAGCGGCAGGAGCAGGCGTCTGCGGTGGCGGGTGCGACCGCGGAGGTCTCGGCCCTGCTGGCCCGGGTGGAGGCGGCCGAACGCGCAGCGATCGAAGCCGGTGAGGAGCTGCGGGCGCTGAGGGAGGACGTGGCGCGCCGGACGGCCGAGTTCGACGAGGCCAGGGGAGACATGGCCGCGGAGGCGGTCGAGGCCGCCCAGCGGGAGATCGAGGAGGCAGACCGGCGCACGGCCGAGCTCAGGCCGTCGCTGGATGCGCTGCGCAAGCAGCAGGAGGAGCAGGAGGGCAGCCTGGCCGACCTGCGGCGGCGGCAGCAGGACTACACGCAGCTCCTCCACCAGCGGGAGGTCGAGCTGGCGCAGGCCCAGCAGCGGCTGAGCGAGATCGAGGGGGAGTGGCAGCGGCTCTCGGGCAACGCGCCGGCCGCGCCGCAACTCGCCCAGGTGGAGGCGCGGCTCCGCCAGCTGGAGGAGGACGAGGCGGCAGCGGCGGCCGCACGAGAGGAGGCGGAGCGGCGGTGCAGCCAGGCCGGGTCGGCCCGGGCTGCCGCGCAGAGGGAGGCGGAGCTCGCAGCACAGCGGGACTCCGAGACCGCCGCTGCACTGGATGCGGCCCTGGAGGCCGCGGGCTTCGCAGACGGTGCGGAGGCCCGGTCGGCGCTGCGCACCCCCGGTCGGCAAGCCGAGCTCGAGGAGCAGGTTTCGGCCCACGAGCAGGAGGGGGTGCGGCTTCAGAGCCGGCACGCCGAGCTGCTCAGGCAGCTGGAGGGGCGCACCCTCAGCGAGTCTGAGTGGCAGGGGTGGGGCGCCCGGCTGGAGCAGGCCCGGTCCGCCGCGGAGGACCGGCGGGAGGAGCGGGCCCGTTTCCGGCAGGTTCTGGAAGACCTGCTCTCCCGGCAGCGCCGCTGGCAGGAGCTCGAGGAACACCGGTCTGCGCTGGTGGAGCAGCTGGACAACCTGGAGGACCTGCAGCGGCTTCTGCGGGGCAACGCCTTCGTGGACTTTCTGGCCGAGGAGCAGATGGCCCGGGTGGCGGCCAATGCCTCCCGCCAGCTCGGGCAGCTGACCCGCCAGCGGTACGCGCTGGTGACGGAGCCCGGCGGCGGCTTCCTGGTACGGGACGACGCCAACGGCGGCACCTGCCGTGCGGTGACCAGCCTCTCGGGCGGCGAGACCTTCCTGGCCTCGCTCTCCCTGGCTCTGGCGCTCTCGGCGCAGATCCAGCTGCGCGGCCGCTATCCGCTCGAGTTCTTCTTCCTGGACGAGGGATTCGGCACCCTGGATCCCGAACTGCTGGATGTGGTGATCACCGCCCTTGAGCGACTGCACTACGACAAGTTCCACGTCGGGGTGATCAGCCACGTAGCCGAGCTGCGCGCCCGGCTGCAGCGCCGGGTAATCGTCGAGCCGGCGGAGCCCGGCGGCCGGGGCAGCCGCCTGCGCCTGGAGCGGGCGTAGCGCGCCCGGAGCGCCAAGCTCTGCTGCCCCAGGGGCTGGCGTACCAAGAGTCCCGGCAGTACGACACGAAGGAGGTCTCACCATGGGCTTGCGCTTCATCATCGGCAGCGCCGGGTCCGGCAAGAGCCAGGTCTGCCTGGACGGCCTCACCCGCGCGGCCCTGGCCGAGCCGGACGGACCGCCGCTGATCCTGCTGGTGCCGGAGCAGGCGACCTTCCAGGTGGAGCAGGCCCTGCTCAGCGCCGGCCGGCTGAAGGGCATCGTGCGGGCGCAGGTGCTCTCCTTCCAGCGGTTGGCCTGGCGGGTCTCGCTGAAGGTCGGCGGCCTGGCGCTGCCGCCCCTCTCCGACCTGGGCAAGCAGATGGTGCTGCGCGCCCTTCTGGAGCGGCGGCGGGGTGAGCTGCGGCTCTTCCACCAGGTGGCGGACAAGCCGGGGTTCATCGAGCGTGTCACAGGTTCGATTCGGGAGCTGCGCAGCTATCAGCAGGGGCCGGAGACCCTCCGGCGCCAGCTTGACCAGCTGGAGACCGAGGGGCTGGGCGAGACGGCGCTGGGGGCGAAGCTGCACGACCTGTCACTGGTGATGGCGGACCTGCGCGAGTACACCGAGAGCAGGTTCACAGACCCAGACGACTACCTCAGCGTGCTGGCCTCCCGCCTCGCAGAGAGCCGGCTGCTGGACGGGGCCGAGGTCTGGGTCGACGGCTTCAACGGCTTCACGCCTCAGGAGCTGACCGTGCTGGCGGCGGTGATGCAGTCGGCCAGGCAGGTCCACGTGAGCCTCTGCATCGCGCCCGGCCAGCTCTACAAGGCTGGGGGGCACCACAGCCCCGCCGACCTGTTCCACCCGGCGCTCACCACCTACGACCAGTTGATGGCGCTGGCCGCCGAGCACGGCGTACCGGTCGACACGCCCCTCCTCCTGCACGAAAGCCACCGTTTCTGCCGCGCCCCCGAGCTGGCGCATCTGGAGCGCTACCTCTTCCGGCAGTCGGCCCCGGCCTGGCCGGGAACCCCTGTGCGAGTTGCCCTGGTGGAGGCGCAGAACCGCCGGGAGGAGGTGGCGGCGGCTGCCCTGGAGGTGCTCCGGCTCGTGCGGGACGAAGGGCTGCGCTATCGGGAGATCGCAGTGGTCGCCCGCAACCTGGAGGGCTACGGCGACCTGACGGCCACCATCTTCGCCGAGCACGGCATCCCCGCGTTCGTCGACCGTCGGCGGCCGGTGGCCCACCACCCGCTGGTGGAGCTGCTGCGGTCGGCGCTGGAGGTGGTGGTGCAGGACTGGGCCTACGGACCCGTCTTCCGCTACCTCAAGACCGACCTGGCGGGCGTCAGCCGTGACGAGGTCGATCTTCTGGAAAACTACGTGATCGAGCACGGCATCCGGGGCGGCGCGTGGCAGCAGCAGGAGCCCTGGCAGTACCTGCGCCGCTACACGCTGGAGGAGGACGCCGCACCGGCCGGCGCCGGACAGCGGGCCCTGCTGGAGCGCATCCACCGCATCCGCAGCCGGGCCACGGCGCCGCTCCTGGCGTTCCACCGCCGGATCAGCCGCCGGGGCCGTCAGGGGCTGACCGTGCGGGAGCTGACCACCTACCTGTTCCAGCTGCTGGACGACCTGAAGGTCGCCCGCCAGCTGGAGGCGTGGAAGGCCGAGGCCGAGCGGCGGGGAGACCTGGAGACCGCCCGGGAGCATGAGCAGGTCTGGACGCGCGTGCTCGAGCTGTTCGACCAGGTGGTGGAAGGGCTTGGCGATGAGCACCTGACGCCGAAGGAGTACCTGCAGGTGCTCTCGGCGGGCCTCGACGGCCTGCGCCTCGGGCTGATTCCCCCCGGCCTCGACCAGGTGATCGTGGGCACCGTGGAGCGGAGCCGTCACGCCGGCGTGCGGGCCACCCTGATCCTGGGCGCCACCGAGAAGGACTTCCCGCCGCAGCCTGCCGAGGATGCCATCTTCACCGACCGGGAGCGGGAACGGCTGAAGCAGGGCGGGCTCGACGTGGGGCCTACCAGCCTCGAGCGGCTCTTCCAGGAGCAGTTCCTCACCTATGTGGCGCTGACCCGGGGGTCGGACTTCCTCTGGATCAGCTACCCCCTGGCCGACGAGTCGGGCCGGGCGACCGCGCCGTCGCCGGTGATCGGGCGGCTGCGCCGCCTCTTCCCTGAGCTGAGGCCCCGCCCGGCCTTCCCCGCAGCGGCGTCCGCCCGCGAGGCCCTGGAGGCGATCGCCACGCCGAAGCAGCTGGCGGCCGCCGTCGCCCGGGCGCTGCGGCAGGCTCGCTCGGGCTATCCCCTGGACCCCGGCTGGCTGGATCTGTACCAGTGGGCCGTCAGCGACCCGACGCTGCGTGAGGAGAGCGCCGCGGTCCTCGCGGCCGTCGGCTACGAGGAGTGGGTCCGACGGCGCGGGGCGCCGCTCGGGCGCGACCTCGCCCGGCTGCTCTACGGGGAGCGGCTGATGACCAGCGTCAGCCGCCTGGAGTCCTTCCTCGCCTGCCCCTTCCGTCATTTCGCCGGCTACGCCCTGCGGTTGCAGGAGCGCGCCCAGTTCCAGGTGAGTGCGCCGGAGTTCGGCCTGTTCTACCACGCGGCGCTCTCGCTCTTCGTGCGTGAGCTGGAGGAGGAGGGACTGGCCTGGGACGCGCTCTCGCCCGCGGAGGCGGCCAGCCGAATGGACGGCCTGGTCGACCGGCTGGCCCCGCGGCTGCAGAGCGAGATCCTGCTCTCCAGCCCCGAGCACCGCTACCTCCTCAGGGTGATCCGGCGCACGCTGCACGCTGCGCTGGACTTCCTGGGGGAGCACGTCGCCCACGGCCGGTTCCGGCCGGTGGCGGTGGAGGTGCCCTTCGGCGAGGGCGAGGACGGGCTGCCGCCCGTGGCCGTGGATCTGCCCGGCGGCAACCGGGTCCTGCTGCGCGGCCGGATCGACCGGGTGGACGCCCTTCAGGCCGAGGACGGCAGCTGGCTCGTGCGGGTGATCGACTACAAGTCCAGCCGGCGCGACCTGCGCCTCGGCGACTTCTACCACGGCCTCGCGCTTCAGCTCCTGCTCTACCTGTGTGCGGTGGTGGAGGGCGGCGAGGCGATCCTGCCGGGTGCGCGCATCCCCGCGGGTGCGCTCTACTTCCCGGTATACGACCCGCTGGAGCCGCTCCCGGCCCCTCAGCCGGCCGACGAGCTCCGGCGCCGGCGCCGCCGGCATTACCAGGCCCGAGGGCTGGTCAGCGCCGACCCCGCGGTGATCATCGCCATGGACGAGTCTGGACTCGGGCTGATCCAGGCGAGACTGAACCAGAACGGCAGCGTGCGGAAGGGGTCGCCCGTGGCCGACACGGCGCAGTTCCAGCAGCTCTTTGGCCATCTCAAGCGGGTGGTGGCCGAGTGCGCGGCCCGGGTGATGGAAGGCGAGGCTGAGGTCGCCCCCTACCGGCTGGCGGGCGCCACCCCGTGCAGGTTCTGTCCGTACCGCCCGGTCTGCCAGTTCGACCCCGGTGTGGAGGGGCAGACCTACCGGCGGCTGGAGCGGATCCCCACCGCGGCCGTCTGGCAGCGGGTGGCTGCGGGAGGTGAGTCGGTTGAGCGCTGAGGTGCGCTGGACCCCGGAGCAGGAGCAGGCGATCACGGCGCGTGGAACGAACCTGCTGGTGGCGGCCGCGGCCGGCTCCGGCAAGACGGCCGTGCTGGTGGAGCGCGTGATCCGGCGGCTGATCGACCCCACCGACCCCATGGATGTGGACGAGCTTCTGGTGGTCACCTTCACCGAGGCCGCGGCCACGGAGATGCGCGACCGCATCGGCGCCGCCATTCAGGAGGCCCTGGCACAGGACCCCGACAATGAGCGGCTGCAGCGGCAGCTGGCGCTCCTCGGCCGGGCGGCCATCAGCACGCTGCACAGCTTCTGCCTCACCCTGGTGCGCCAGTACTTCTACCGGCTGGGCTTGGACCCCTCGGTGGGCGTGATGGGGGAGCACGAGGCGCTGCTCCTGCGCCACGAGGTGCTGGACGAACTCTTCGCCCGCCGGTTCGAGGAGGAGGAGGACGGGCCGTTCCACGCCCTGGTGGACCGCTACGGCGGCGGCCGGGACGACGAGGGCCTCAGGAAGCTGGTGGTCGCGGTCTACGACCACATGCAGTCGCTGCCCTGGCCCGAGGAGTGGTTGGAGGAGAGCCTGGCCCGGTTCGACGTGCCCGAGGGCGCATCCATCGACGAACTGCCCTGGTGGCCGCCCCTCAGGCGGCAGGTGCGCCTGACGCTGCTGCGGGCGGCCGACGCCCTGGCCGACGCAGGCCTGCTGGCCCGCCGCCCCGGCGGCCCGGCGGTCTACTCGGATCTGCTGGCGGCCGAGGAGGCGGCGGTGCGGCAGGCGGCCCGGGCAGATACCTGGGAGGGGGTCGCCACTGCCGTGCAGGCGATCAGCTTCGGGCGGCTCCCCGGCACGAAGCGGGGCGAGGCTGATGAGGCGCTGAAGGAGGCCGTGCAGGGCCTGCGTGACGGGGCGAAGAAGGCCGTGAAGGACCTGCAGGAGCGCTACTTCTGCCGGCCGGCAGAGGAGTGGCTGGCCGACCTCCGTGCGGTGGCGCCGCACCTGCGCACCCTGGGAGAGGTCGTGCGGGAGTTCGCCGCTGAGTTCCGGGCCGCCAAGGCCGCTCAGTCGGCCATCGACTTCAACGACCTGGAGCGGTTCGCCCTGCAGCTCCTGCGGGATCCGGCCTCGACCCCGGAGCGGCTGGTCCCCTCCGACGTCGCCCGCGACCTGCGGGCGCGCTACAAGGAGGTCCTGGTCGACGAGTACCAGGACATCAACGGTGTGCAGGACGCGATCCTGACGCTGGTGGCCCGGGACGGGCAGGAGGGCCCGCCCAACCGGTTCATGGTGGGCGATGTGAAGCAGTCGATCTACCGGTTCCGCCACGCAGATCCGGGGCTGTTCCTGGCCAAGTACGCTGCGTACCGCCCCTGGAAGAGCGGCTCTGTCACAGGCGATACTACAACGGCGGACACGGCACCGGCGGGCAGTGCACCGGGCGCCCGGATTGTGCTCGGCGCCAATTTCCGCAGCCGGCGGGGCGTGGTGGACGCGGTCAACTTCCTGTTCCGGCAGATCATGACCCCCGAAGCGGGCGAGATCGCCTACGACCGGGATGCCGAGCTGGTCTACCGGGCCGGCTACCCGCCCCTCTGCGAGTGCAGCGAGTCTGCCGGGGCAGGTCCCGGTCCCGCAGATGAACCGGCGGTCGAGCTCCATCTGCTGGACGGGGAGGCGCCCGGCGACGGCGAAGCGGATGACGGCGAGGCGGGCGGTCCCGCAGACGGGGAGCCCGACGGCTCGGACGGACAGGCTGACGTCGACCCCCTTGCGGCCGAACTGGCCGACCTGACGGCAGTCGAGCGGGAGGCCCGCCTCATCGCCCGGCGCATCCGGGAGATGGTGGACGGCACGCCGGACCAGCCGCCCGTGCAGGTCTGGGACCGGAAGAAGCAGGGCTACCGCCCGGTGCGCTACAGCGACATCGTCATCCTGCTCCGGGCGACCACCGGGCGGGTCAACACGGTGATCGAGGTGCTCAGCCAGGCCGGCATCCCGGCATACGGCCAGATGGCGACGGGTTACTTCAGCGCCACCGAGGTCGAGGTCTTCCTGAGCCTGCTGCAGATCCTGGACAACCCCCGGCAGGACATCCCGCTGGCCGCGGTGCTGCACTCGCCCATCGTGGGTCTCTCCGCCGCGGACCTGGCCCGCATTCGCCTTGCCGCCCCCCGGGGTTCTTTCTACGACGCCCTGGCGGCCGCTGCCGCACCCGCACTCAGCAGGCCCGACGTGGCTGCCGCGTCCGACTCGGCCGCCGGATCCGTCGCCGAGCAGGTGGCAGACCCTGATCGGCAAAGCCTCGATCAGGTCCTCGCCCGCTTCCTCTCCACCCTGGAGCGGTGGCGGACGCTTGCCCGGCGCCGGCCCCTGAGCCAGGTGGTGTGGCAGATCCTCCAGGAGACCGGCTACCTGCACTACGTGGGGGGCATGCCGGGCGGGGCGCAGCGGCAGGCCAACCTGCTGGCGCTCTACGAGCGGGCGCGCCAGTTCGACCAGTTTGCGCGGCAAGGGCTTTTCCGCTTTCTCCGCTTCATCGAGCGGCTCAGGGCCGAATCGGCCGACATGGGCGCCGCACCCGCACTGGGCGAGGGCGAGGACGTCGTGCGCCTGATGTCGATCCACAAGAGCAAGGGCCTCGAGTTCCCGGTGGTCTTCGTGGCCGGCCTCGGCAGCAAGTTCGCCCGTCAGGACCTCTCCGGCGACCTGCTCCTGGAGAGGGGGCTGGGCTTCGGCCCCATGCTGGTGGACCCCGAGCTCCGCATCAAGTACCCGACCCTCGCCCATCACGCCGTGCGGGAGGCGACCCGCCTTGCCAGCCTGGCGGAGGAGCTGCGCGTCCTCTACGTCGCCCTCACCCGGGCGCGGGAGCGGCTGGTGCTGGTGGGCAGCGAGAAGCGGCTGCGCAGGCGCTGCGAGCGCTGGGCCAGGGCCGCCGCGGTGGCGGGATGGGCGCTGCCGGAGTCGCTGCTGCTCTCAGCCGACGCCTACATCGACTGGGTCGGTCCCGCCGTGTTGCGCCACGCCGACGGTGAGCCGCTTCGCCGGCTGGCCGGCCTTTCCCTGGACCGGGCGTCCGGCCTCGACGCCGAGGTGGCCGGCGACCGCTCGCACTGGGTCGTCACGATCTGGGACCCGGAGGCGCAGCAGCGGCTGCTGGACCGCCAGGGCGCAGGCGAGCCGCAGGAGGCCCTGGACTGGGCGCGCATCGGCGCGGCCGAGCCCCTCGACCGTCCGCTGGACGACGCCCTGGGCGAGGCGCTGCACGCCCGCTTCTCCTGGCGCTACCCCTACGAGCAGGTGGTGCGCCGCTTCGGCAAGCTTTCGGTCACCGAGCTGAAGGGCCACTTCGATCCGGACGAGGAGGCGCCGGGCGAGCCGCTGCAAGAGCTCGCCGACGACGAGCGGCAGCAGCCCTCGGCGGGCAGCCTGTCCAGCCGCCCCAGGTTTCTGCAGGCGGAGCGCAAAGGGCTGTCGCCCACCGAGCGGGGTACTGTGATGCACCTGGTGCTGCAGCACCTGGACCTCCGTCGCCCGCTCGATCTGGCCGATGTGCGTGATCAGCTCGCAGGGATGGAACGCAGCGAGCTGCTCACGCCACAGCAGGCGGCCGCGGTGGACGCCGAGGCGATCGCCCACTTCTTCGCCTCCCCACTGGGCCTGCGAGTTCGGCAGCACCCCGACCGGGTGCGTCGGGAGCTCTCGTTCACGCTGGCCGTGCCGGCAACGGAAATCTACTCCGACCTTCCGGCGACGGTCGCCTCCGACGATGTGGTGATCGTGCAGGGCATGATCGACCTTCTCCTGGATGAGGAAGATGGGTACGTCTTGGTAGACTACAAGACAGACCGGCGGGAACCCGAGCAGGCCGCGCTCCGCTACGGAACGCAGATCCGGCTGTACCGCCGGGCGGTGGAGGAGATCCTCGGCCGGCCAGTCAAGGAGGCGTATCTCCACTTCCTGGCCAGCCGCCGTTCGCTGTCCGTTTGAGTACTTTATATCCCTGTCGCCACCCGGTTCGGGCTATCTTCCGTGCCTGGGTCTGCAACCTATAGCGATTAGTGACGATTGTGATATCGTTGGGACGGCAGTATTGACGTTGCAATTGGCGCGGGGTGAAGCGCTTGACACGCTTTCGATTTCTTTCTCCAGCGACCCGGCGGGCCGCCCTGGCCTCACTGGTCTACCTCTGTATCTCGCTGGTGTGGATCTGGGAGTCAGACAGGGCTGCGGACCGGTGGTTAAGTTCGGTCGGTCTGAGTTGGAATGTGCAGACCGTGAAGGGGTTTCTCTTCGTTACCGCAACCGCCGTGTACCTGTTCTTCCTCAGCCGCAGCTCTGCCGACAGCGCGGCGGCCGGCCCACAAGCCTCGGGCGCAAGCGGGGCCGACGGCTTCGGGCTCGGGGGCCGGCCCGACCTGATCCGATGCCTCCGCGACCTGCTGGCTGGTCATCAGGGCGGGACACTCCTGGTCCTGGACGTGGACGGCATGCGGCTGGCTAACGACAGCCAGGGCCACGCCGGGGGCGACGCGCTCATGCAGACCGTCGCGGCTGCACTGGTCTCGTGCGCGCACAGGCAGGGCGTGCCCTTCCGCCTGGACGGGGACGAGTTCGCCCTGCTGCTGCCTGGCGTGGACCCCCATGAGGGGTACGAACTCGCACTTCAGCTGCAGCGCTGGCTGGGCTCGGCCGGGCGGACGTCGGGGCAGAGGGGCCGGGTGAGCTTCTGCGCGGGTCTGGTGCCGGTGCACCCCGACATGGAACCCCAGGACGTGCTGCTGATCGGCCAGTTGCTGCTGCGGAGGGCGCAGCAGGGGGGCCAGGGTCGGATCCTCCCGCCTCTCGATGAGGCAGAGCTGACCGCGCTGCAGGCGGTGGCCCGCTGGGGCAAGCGGCTCACGACGGCGCTGAAGAGCGGGAGCCTGTTCCTGGAGTACCAGCCCGTCGTCGACCTCCAGTGCCGGCACCTGGCCTACGCGGAGGGCCTCCTGCGCCTGCGGGACGGGAGGGGGCAGACCTACCCCGCAGGGGCGTTCCTGAGCGTCGCCGAGGAGTTCCGCCTCATGCCCGAGGTGGACCGGTGGTGCCTGGAGCAGATCATCGCAGCGCTGAGGCGGCACCCGCAGCTTCACCTCTTCATGAACCTGTCCGGGCAGAGCCTGCGCGACCCCGCACAGCGCGTGTGGATCGCCCAGCGGGTGCAGCGCGCACGCGATGTGGCCGACCGGCTGACGCTCGAGATCACGGAGACGGCCTGGGCCGGCGACGCCGAGGCCCTGCGGAAGTGGATGGATGAGATGCGGGCCCTGGGCTGCCGCTTCGCCCTGGACGACCTGGGCCACGGCTTCTCGTCGCTCGCCGCCCTGGCCAACCTGCCGGTGAGCGTGGTCAAGATCGATGGCTCCTTCGTGGTCGGGCTGGCCCACAACTCGGCCAACCGGTCGGTGGTGGAGGCGATCAACCGGCTGGCACGTGACCTGGGGCTGCAGGTGGTCGCCGAGTGGGTGGAAGACGAGGAGACACGTTGCCAGTTGTGCGAGATCGGCGTGGAACTGGGCCAGGGCTTCCACCTTGGGCGACCGCGACCGCTCGCTGAGCTGCTCAGCAGCCTGAGCCCCGCCGTCCGGTGACGGCGGGGTTTTCCTGTGCTAAGATGGGCAGCGTGGGCCATCGCCCACGGGCGGGTGGAGGGATCCTATGATCGGAGACATGACACGGTGGACTCTGTGAACCGAACGCTCGAAAGGTACTTTCAGCTGCAGGCGCACGGCACGACCGTTCGCCGGGAGGTGATGGCCGGACTGGTTTCGTTCGTCACCGGCGCCCACATTGCGGTGGTGAACGCCAGGCTGATGGCGGAGGCAGGTGTGCCGCTGGCCGCGGCATCGGTGGCCTCGGCGCTGGTGGCCGGGTTGGGATCGCTTCTGATGGGCCTCTGGGCCAATGCCCCCCTGATGCTGGTCACAGGGCTGGGCGACGCGGCCCTCTTCACGTACACGCTGGTGCGGGGCATGGGCCTCCTGTGGCAGGAGGCGCTGGGGGTCGTCACAGTGGCCGGGCTGCTCTGCGCGGCACTGGCCTTCAGCCCGGCGGTACACCGCCTCCTGCGGGACATACCGACTTCCCTGAAAGCCGCAACCTCTGCGGGAATCGGCCTCTTCCTGGCCTTCATCGGCCTCCGCCAGGGCGGCGTGATCGTCTCCGACGGCTCCAACCTCGTGGCGCTGGCCAGCCTGGGCGAGCCCGCGGTCATCCTCACGCTGGTCACACTGGCGATCGCTGCCGTGCTCTACGTGCGGCGGGTGCCGGGAGCCTTCCTCATCAGCATCGCGACGGGCACCATCCTGGCCTGGGCGAGTGGTCACGCAGGTGGGGGCGGCATCGAGCCCCCTTCTCTGGCCGCCTTCCGCGCGGTGGCCGGAGCCCTCTCGCTGGGCCGCCTGGCCACGCTGCCCTTCTGGGTGGCCACGTTCTCCTTCACGCTGGTGGTGCTCTTCGAGAACCTGGGTCTGATGTATGGCCTGCTTCCTGAGAAGGAGAAGTTCCCGCGGGCGCTGCAGGCCACGTCGCTGGCCGTTGCCATGGCCGGTCTGCTGGGCGCCACGCCGACCGTGGCGGCGGGCGAGAGCGCGGCCGGAATCGCGGCCGGCGGTCGGACGGGCCTGACGGCCGTGACGTCGGGCGTGCTCTTCCTGGCCGCGCTGGCCGCCCTGCCGGTCGTCGGGCTGATCCCCTCCACGGCCGTCGCCCCAGTGCTGGTGGTCCTCGGTGCGATCATGTGCGAACCGCTGCGCTCGATCCCGTTCGACGACCTGACCGAGGCGATCCCGGCCTTCCTGGTCATCCTGCTGATCCCGCTCACCTACTCGGTGGCAGACGGCATCGCCTTCGGCCTGGTGGCCTACCCGCTGGTGAAGGCCGCCGCAGGGCGGTGGCGGGAGGTGAGCCCCACCATGTACGTGGTGGCCGGCCTGTTCCTGCTCTACTTCCTGATCCGGGCGGTCTGAGGCCCGGTGGCGTCCCTTTTTCGAGTTCATATCGCAGTTCCCCGCAATCACCCGACGAGGAGTGTCATTTCCGCGCCTGGCGCACTGCGGGCATTTTCCGCGGGCTTACGGCCGACGTGTACGTGCTGTTGGCCGGGGTTTTCGCCCTGAACCTGGGTTACTCCGTGGTCATCCCCTTGCTCACCGTGTACATGACGAATGAACTGTCTTTCTCGCCTCTCACCGCAGGCTCCATCATGGCGATCAACGTCGGGCTGCAGAAGGGGCTTACCCTTGTGGGCGGCGTTCTCTCCGACCGGTATGACCGCCGGTTCATCCTCCTGCTGGGGGTTGGCCTCCGAGCCGTTGGATACGCGCTGTTCGCCGTGGCCAATCAGGTGTCGGCCGTGACGCTGGCTGCCCTGCTTGCCTCGCTCGGAGGCGCGCTGCTCAGTTCGCCCATCAGGGCGGCGCTCGCACAGGTGACCAGCCCCGAGACGCGCAAGGCTGCCTTTGCCGCGCGCCAGGTGGCCAGCAGCCTCGGCACGACCATCGGTCCCATGATCGGTGCAGCACTGGCGCTCTACGACGTGCGTGCCGCTTTCCTGGCCGGAAGCGCGGTACACTTTCCCCTGCTGCTCGCAGTTCTCCGCTTCGTGCCAAAGCTGGACCGGAGCCAGGAGGAACAGGTGCTTCTCGGTCGGTTGATGCTGGCGACCGTCACCGACCGGGCGATGATCCTGTTCTCAGGGATGACGATCCTGTTCACCCTGCTGTACAGCCAGCTGACGGTCACGCTTCCGCTGCGCGCGGCGGCGCTTGCGCCTCAGGGCGCCTCCGCCGAGGCGGTGGCGGCTGCGCTCTTCGCCGTGAACGGGATTGAGGCGGTTGTGCTCCAGTTCGTCTGGCTAGCCGTCTCCCGCAACGTCTCGGCGCTGAACGCCTTCCGCTGGGGCAACGCCCTGTGCGGAGCGGGGCTGATGGCAGCAGGCCTCGCAGGAGACCTCGTCTCGCTCTACGCCTCCGTGATCGCCTTCACGCTGGGCGAGGTCATGGCCATGCCGGCCATCGACGCAGTGGTGGCTGGCATTGCTCCGGAGCGCTCGTTGGGCTCCTCCTACGGCCTGTCGAGCCTGGCCTGGGCCGTGGGTGGAGCGCTGGGTAACACGATGGGCGGCTGGCTCTCGCAGCAGGGAGGCCGGGGGGCTCTCCCATGGCTGTCCGTCCTGATCCTTGGTGTTCTGGTGGCCCTGGCCGCGAGGCCGGTCGCTTTCGGCAAGGGCAGGGCCCTCACGGGATGACGCAAGGCCCCGCGTCGGCGCACCGACGCGGGGCTACATGCGTTCTCGGCGGGTTGCCTGTACCGGCGTGGGCGGAACAGGTGGGAGCGGTGTGATCGGTGGAACCGGCGGGCCTGGTGGCGCCGGTGCGGCCGGTGTTCGGGTGACCGGCAGGAGCCGGCGGACCCAACCCGGGAACTGCCGCCCGACCGCCAGCAGCATGTCCGCCCCGGCCGGCCAGAGCAGGCCGGTCCGGAGCCACAGGTCCGGGCGCATCCGCCCGGCAGACTCCCTGGCCCACTGTGCGGCGTGGACCGCGGCCAGGTCGGCGGCGCTCAGCTCGCCGGAGAGGCGGCGTTCCAGCAGCGGCAGGAGCAGCTCGGCGCTCCGCAGGGCCCGTGCCGTACCGTCGTCGAGGAACGGTGGGATTGCGGCAGCGGAGTCTCCTGGGACCAGGGAAACCGCGACAGTGCCGCCACCCATCGGAGAGACGCCGTCCCTGGGTCGTGGAGGCACGACCGCGCCCACATTGGCGATGGTGATTTCCGTGCCGCCGACGGGCCTGCCGGCGGCCAGACGCCGTGCCAGGGCCGGGTTCCGGCGCAACGCCCACGCCAGGAACCGACCGACGCCGCCGCCCGCCTGCCGGAACGCGGGCAGGGCTGCCGTGGCCGAGCAGTGCACGCGACCGTCCTCGACGCCGACCAGTCCCACGCAGCCGCCGGGCACCAGGTAGAGCTCCACCGCCGGTCCCGGGGCGATCCCGAAGTAGAGCTGCTTCACGCCCACCCAGGCGCGGCGCGGAGGGGAAGCCCGGCGAGGAGGCGAAGGGCAGCCGGGAGGGGCACTGCGGCCGGGGCGCGCAGAGCCGCAAGCGTCAACCACCACGCGGGCGAGAAGTCGTTCCCCGCCCACCTCGACGCAGAACCCTTCCGGACTGAGGGTTACGGCCGGAACGGGAGCGCCCAGGCGCACCTCTGCTCCGGCAGCGCACGCCTCGGCGGCCAGTAACCGATCCAGCGCGGCGCGGCTCACACCCCAGGCGGCGCCCGGCAGTTCCAGGCGGAGTTCCCGTCCGTTGCGGGCGACCAGGTGCACGGCGCTCACCGGCCAGGGATCCGCCTGTGCCACCGTGCCCAGCAGCCCCAAGGCTTCCAGTGTGCGGAGGGAGTCCGGCGAGAGGAACTCGCCGCCGGCGCTCGTGCGGGGCGGGCGACCCTGTTCCAGGAGGAGCAGGCGGTACCCACGCCGGGCCAGGGCGGACGCCAGGGCCAGCCCTGCGGGGCCGGCGCCGGCGATGATCACGTCCCACACGGCGGCGGGCCACCACCGAGTGTGATCTCGCAGCAGAACCAGGGGTTCCGCCGGTACTGCAGGCCCTCCAGCCCCGGATAGCTCCGCAGCTCAGCCACGTCGCTGGCCCGGCCCCCCCGTGCGCGGCCCGCCCAGACGGCCGGGGCGCAGACCGGTTCAACGGCCACCACGCCGATGCGGGCGGTCTGGCGCCAGTGCAGGAGCGTCCAGGGTACTTGAATGGCGGGCAGGCGATGCAGCACCAGGGCCGCAGCGACGACGTCGGCCGAGGCGGGCGGGAGGTTCTGCGGGTCTCCCCGCATCCCTCGGACCCGCGGGTCCCCGGCCAGGCGGTGTCCCGCACGCCCCCCTGCCCACGCGTCCCGTTCCAGCCTGGTGATGGCGATGTCCACGCCGGTGCGGCCTGCCCACCGGAGCAGGGACAGGCAGACCTCATCCCCAGCGGTGCCGATGCCCAGCACGTGCAGGCGGGAGGGACGGCCGGACTCCTCCCACAGGCGGGCCACGCCTGCGCACATCGCCCCCACCACGCCGGGCAGCCGGGTGATCCAGCCCCGCCGATCCGGCGCCCCATCACATGATCGGTCTCCCCGGCCCAGTTGCGCCAAAACGCCGTTCCGGCGGATCCGTGCCGCCACGCGCTCACCTCCGCGGCCTAGCCTGCGCGTATCCGGGAAAGACTAGACGGCAGGAGACTTGTCAGACGGGGGAGGGAGGCCGGAAGGAACCATGACGGAGACGGCGCTGCTGATCGGAATCGGGATTGCCGGCGGGTTCGTCGCCGGTCTGCTGGGTCTGGGGGGAGCCGTGGTGCTGGCGCCCCTCCTGCTGACCGTACCCCCCTCCCTGGGCCTGCAGGGCTTTTCCATGCCCGACGTGGCATCGATCACGCTCGTCTACGGCCTGCTCTGGGCTGCAGTGACACTCTGGAGCCGGGGGCTTCCGAGTGGATCAGGCGTCGGGCGGCTGCTGCGGCCCGCACTGGCCGGCGCTGGGGCAGGGCTGGCCGGCGGCCTGCACTCGGCCCGGGTGCCCGGGCGCATCCTGCTGCTCCTCTGCGCCGCCTTTGTCTCCCTGGCGGGCCTGCTGCTCCTGGTGCCCCGCCGGCTTGGAGGCCCCCCCAGGACCCATCGCCCCGGAGGCCCCCGCCGAGCCCGGCGGGTGCAGACGTGGCCTTCCGGCGCCCTGGCTGCCACCGCCGCGACGGGGCTGATGGCGGGCCTCGTGGGGGTCGCTGGCGGGTTCCTGCTCGAGCCGCTGGTCTCCCGCTTCATCCAGCCCAGGCGGGCGGCGGAGACCGCCGTTGTGGGCATCGTGCTGGCCAGCGCCTTGGGCGGACTCGTGGGCAAGGGGCTGACCGGGCAGCTGAACCTGTGGCTGGCCGGACCGCTGGTCGCAGGAGCCGTGCCTGCGGCGTGGTGGGGAGGCGAGATTGCCCGGCAACTCAGCCTCCGAAGACTGGCATGGGCGGCACTGGCCTGCACGTGGGCCGCCGCGGCGGGGCTCTGGCTTCTGGTGCTGCCGAACCTGGGCGAGCGGCTGCGCCCAGGCCACCTCTACCTGCTGGCGATGGTGCCGGCCGCCTTGTCGGTGCTCTGGCTGACGGGCCGGCGCGGGTGGGGGTTCGCCGTTACCGCCCCCGGGGAGGCCGACCCGCCGGCCGCACTCCTGGCGGAGGAGATGCGCAGGCTGATCGTGGAGGGGCCGGTGCCGCCCGTCGTCGACCTCCGCAAGCCCGAGGCCTTCGCACGGCGCGCACTGCCGGGCAGCCTGAGCATCCCCTGGCCGCAGCTGGAGGCCTGGCTGGAGGCAGCTGATCCTCCGGAAGGGGTGGTCTTCGTCTGCGCCGACGGGAGCTACAGCGCCCGCGCCGTCCGGCTGGCCGCCGAGCGGGGGTACCGGACCCGGTACCTGGAAGGTGGCATCGCCGCGTGGGATCGGCTGCAGGCGGCGACGCCGCCCGCGGAGGACGCCCCGACTGTGGTGCCGCAGAGCGCGGCGGCGGAGATCGAGGGGCCGCAACTGCAGTAGACCGGGGCGCGGGCTGCGCAGTCCGTTGCTGGGGCGGTCCGAAGCCGGAACAGTACGGCAGGTGTGAGACAGGAGGACGCGTACGGACGTTTAACTTTAAGAGAGGACTTCAGTCCCAAGTACTCCTGTGGAGGCTCCCCAGACTATGTTAGGCATCCTGCGCGACAACCCGCTCCTGCTTCTCTTCCTCGTAGCTGGCATCGGATTTCCCCTGGGGCGCATCCAGGTGGCCGGGGTCCGGCTGGGGGTCGCAGCCGTCCTCTTCGTGGGGCTGGCTTTCGGCGCCCTCGACCCCAGCCTGAAACTCCCCGAGATCATCTACCAGTTCGGTCTGGCACTGTTCGTCTACTGCATCGGCCTCAGCAGCGGCCACGGCTTCTTCCGCTCCTTCCGGGGCAAGGGGCTCGTCTACAGCCTGCTGGCCGTCGCCACCGTTCTGTTGACGGCCCTGCTCCTGCTGATCCCGCATTACATGCTGCACCTGAGCCCCGCTGAGACGGCGGGCGTGTTCTCTGGAATCCTGACCTCGACGCCAGCCCTGGCCGCAGCGGTGGAGTACCTGACTCGCACCGGCGCCGCCGCGCAGATTGCCCAACCGGTGGTCGGCTACTCCATCGCCTACCCGGTGAGCGTGATCGGCGTGATCCTGGCCATCTACACCGCCCAGCGTGTGTTCCGGATCGACTACGCGGCCGAGGTCCGCTCGCTGAAGGACCTGCCCGGCGTTCCCGAGGATATCACCTGCTGGACGCTGCGAGTGGAGCGGCCGGAGGCCGTCGGACGCACCGTGCACGACCTCGTCGTCGTGCACCACCTCAAGGTGGTCCTCGGGCGCATCCGTCGGGGGCAGCACGCAGAGGTGGCGAACTGGGGGAGCCGGCTGGAGCTGGGGGACCTGGTGACCGCCGTGGGCACCGTGGAGGAACTGGAGCGCGCCGCAGACGCGATCGGCTGCGTCAGCGAGCAGCAGGCCGACCTCGACCGTTCCGAGGTGGACATGCGGCAGGTCTTTGTCTCGAACCCCGACGTGGCCGGCCGCAGCCTCCGGGAGCTGGAGCTGACCCACCGGTTCGGCGTGGTGGTCTCACGGGTGTGGCGCGGCGACATGGAGTTCCTGCCGCATGCGGACATGGTGCTGGAGCTGGGCGACCGCGTGCGGGTGCTCGCCCGCCGGGAGCGCATGGAGGAGGTGGCCCACTACCTCGGCGATTCCTTCAGGGCGGTCTCCGAGATCGACGTCGCAACCCTGGGTCTGGGCATGGTGCTGGGCATCGCCGTGGGGCTGGTGCCGATCCCCCTGCCCGGCGGCATCACCATCCGGCTGGGGCTGGCCGGCGGGCCGATGATCGTCGCCCTGGTCCTGGGCTTCCTCCAGCGGACGGGGCCGCTGGTCTGGGTGATGCCGTACAGCGCCAACCTGCTCCTCCGGCAGATCGGCCTCACAATTTTCCTGGCCGCCATTGGCACGCGCTCCGGTTACGAGTTCGCCCAGATGCTGACCCAGGCTCGGGGATGGGCCATTCTCGGCGCCTGCGCCGCCATCATCTTCATCGCCGCCTGGGCGATGCTCTACGTGGGATACCGTTGGCTCAAGATCCCCATGGGGCTCCTCACCGGACTGTTGACGGGAATGCAGAACCAGTCCGCCACACTGGGTTACGCCCTGGAGGAGGCGCAGAACGACCTGCCCAACGTGGGCTACGTCACCGTCTACCCGGTGGCGATGGTGGTGAAGATCATCCTGGCGCCGGTCTTGATCGCGCTGCTGACCTAAGGAGAACACGGCTCTGCGGATGATCGCGGAGGCTGCCCTGCGGATCTCCCCGCCGGGGCAGCCTTATTTCGTCTCACCCGCCGCGCACCGCCGATCCGTACCGCGCCCGGAACTCGCTCATCGGCAGGAAGATCTCTCTGGCCACCAGTTCCTCCTCCCGTTGCTGCAGGCGCTCCCAGCCCTCGGGGTGGTAGGCCGTGAGCAGCAGCCGCAGGTACCAGGTGGACAGGCGGCCTCCGACTCCGGCTTGGGGTTCCGCAACGGTGAAGCCCAGGAAGCCCACCCCCCGGTGGAGGACAGTGAGGCCCCAGAGCCCCGCAGCGCTGCCGAGGCGGGGGTCGTTCTCCACCTGGTGGGCCAGTTCCCGGAGATCGCCCAGCAGCGTCCGTCGCAGCCGCAGGATGCGCCTGTGCGTGTTGTCGCCGGCGGTGGACTCAGCCAGCAGCCGGCTGTCCAGGTGCAGCTCGAGCACGAGATCGCCCCGGCGGAGCCTCGCCCCGGTGGCCGTCTCCACGCCGCAGCCCCGGTAGCGGCGCAGGCGGTAGCCCAGCACGCCGCCCTCCCGGACGGGGCGGATGGACAACAGCTTACGGACGAGGCGATCCCACGATCTGATCAGGCGCTGCGTCATCGGGCAGCCCTCCGTTTCCCGGGGACAGCAACTGAGAGAGGCTGACGAACTCCAGTCCTTTACGCCGCAACCCTGAGATCAGCCGGGGAAGAACCCGGGCGACGATGGCGGGGGCGTCGCGGCGCGATCCGGGGCCGGCGCAGTCGTGCAGCAGCAGAACGGTGCCTGGCTGGGTGCGGTGCATGGCGTCGACGTAGATGGACTGAGCGGTGGTTCTGCGCGACCACTCGGAGACGTACAGCGACCAGACGACGGGGATGAGCTGATGGCGCCGGGCGGCGATGCCGGTCCAAAGGTTGAAGATCCCCCAGGGCGGGCGGTAGTACCGGGGCCGGTTCTCCAGGATCGAGGTGAGTACCTGCACCGTTTCGCCGACGTCCTGCAGCGTGGCCCTGAGGCCGAGCAGTGCAGGCGGGAGGTGACGGTACCCGTGCACGCCCACCTCGTGGCCCGCGGCGGCCACCTGCCGGATGATGTCCGGGTGCGCCTCCGCCTGGCTGCCCAGCACGAAGAAGGTGGCCGTCACCCCATGGCGGTCGAGGATCTCCAGGATGCGCGGGGTCCAGACGGGGTCGGGGCCGTCGTCGAAGGTCAGGGCCACCTGGGGCAGCGCAGCCGGCGCCCCCTTGAGCGCGCGGGAGAAGCCGGTCCGCGCCAGGAGGGTTGGCACGCCGGCGTAGCCGAAGAGGGTCATGAGCAGAAGCGTCAGCGGATCGGTCATGGGTCTCACCCCTTATCCGCATCCGCCCTGTCCCGGGGGGCGACAGGAGCGGGGCCGGACGATGGCGAAAACGGTGTGCGAAGGAGGGGTGGTGCATGCGTGGGGGTGTGGTTGGCTTCTGCATCACGCTGGGGCTCTGGGTTATGCTGCTCCTGGCCTATGTGGGCATCGAGACCATCCGGGGGCACGATCCGTTCGCCTGGTTCGCCTGGGTGCCGGGCGGGCGGTACGTCTCCATCACGGTGGCGGTGGTCCTTGCACTGGGCACGGGCATCGGCATCGCCTCCGACCGGGTGCGCTCGCGCACCGGTCGCTGAGCCGCAGCGCCAGAAGGAGGATGGATGGCATGTCCCGTGCGATCCTGGTCTACAACGAGGCCGCTGCCAGTACCTATGCGGATCAGCTTGCCCGCTTACTACCTTCTTCGGCTGACTACCGCATCATCCCCTGCGCATCGCGGGCCGAGGCGGCCCGTGTGGTGGGCGACGCGGAGATCATCTTCTGCTGGCGGTTCCCCGCCGAACTCTTCCCGGAGGCCCACCGACTCCGCTGGGTGCAGGCGATGGGCGCCGGGGTTGAGGATCTGGTGGCCGCCCCGATTCCGGGCCATGTCCTGCTTACCCGAATCGTGGGGCTGTTCGGCGGGCCCATGAGCGAGTACGTGTTCGCTCACATGCTGGCCCACGCGCAGCGCCTGCGGCGCCAGTACGCCCAGCAGGCCGACCGGCTCTGGAAGCCGTTCGTGACCGGGCATCTTGCCGGAGCCCGGCTGGGGATTGCTGGCGTGGGCTCGATCGGCGGGGCCATCGCGGTCCGGGCCAAGGCCTTTGAGATGGAGGTCTGGGGGCTGGCCCGCACGCCGGGCGACCGGCCGCACGTGGACCGGATCTTCACCCCGGACGAGGTCCGCCAGTTCACGGCGGGCGTCGACTACCTCGTGAGCACGCTGCCCGACACGCCGGAGTGCCGCGGGCTGATCGACCCCGCGGCGATGAAGGAGGGGGCGGTGCTGATCAACGTGGGACGGGGTGCGACGATCGACGAGGATGCCATCCTGCGGGCTGTGCGCAGCGGCCGCATCCACGCCGTGCTCGACGTGTTTGCCCGTGAGCCGCTGCCGCCGGACCACCCGTTCTGGACCGAGCCCAACATCACGGTGACGTCGCACCTGAGCGGGCTCACCCGCCCGGCCGAGGCCGTCGAGTACTTCCTCGCCAACCTGGGGCGGTTCGAGCGGGGCGAGCCGCTCGTGGGTGTCGTGGATCGCAGCAGGGGTTACTGACCGTCTTCATATGCAAAGAGCGCGACCGCCTGTGCACTGGTTCGGCACATGCGGTCGCGCTTTCTGTCTACCGGCTGTCGGCGTGCTCCGGCTCGCTGGTCTTCTCCCAGACGGTGGCCTTGCCCGTGGAGGGGCAGGCCCGGAACTCGTCGCCGACCACGTAGGTCCACCGGGAGTTGTCCTCGCACTTGTAGGTGCCAGGCTCGCGCACCTTCTCGCCGGTCCGGCCCCGGGGCGGCTGACCGTGGCTCACGCAGATCACCTCCCGGCGGTAGTCTGCGCGAGGGTTAGTCGGCGGCAATCTGCTCCGGCTGGGCGGCCGAGAGTTGGCGAGCCACCAGCGCGGCCAGGTCGACAACCCGGCAGGAGTAGCCCCACTCGTTGTCGTACCAGGCGACCACCTTGGCCATGTTGTCGGGTCCAACCATGGTCAGGGAGCCGTCCACGATGGCCGAGTGGTCGTCGCCGACGAAATCGGCGGAGACCAGTTCCTCCTCGGTATACGCCATGATTCCCCGCAGGGGGCCAGCCGCGGCGTCCCGCAGCGCCTGGTTGATCTCCGCGCGTGTGGCCGGGCAGGCCAGCCGGGCGACCAGGTCGACGACCGAGACGTCCGGCGTGGGCACCCGCATGGCGAACCCGTTCAGCCGGCCCTTCAGGTCCGGCAGCACCTGTGCCACCGCACGGGCGGCGCCGGTGGTGGTGGGGATGATCGAGGCGGTGGCCGACCGCGCCCGGCGCAGGTCGCGGTGAGGGTTATCCAGCATGTTCTGGTCGTTGGTGTAAGCGTGAACGGTGGTCATCAGACCGCTCTCGATACCGAAGGTCTCGTGCAGGACCTTGGCCACCGGGGCGAGGCAGTTGGTGGTGCACGAAGCCGCCGCGATCACATGGTGCTGGTCGGGGCAGTAGGCCTCCGGGTTGACGCCCATCACCACCGTGACGTCCGGATCCTTGGTGGCCGTGGTGATGATGACCTTCCGGGCGCCTGCCTGCAGGTGCAGCGCGGCACGGTCCCGTTCCTTGTACTTGCCCGTCGCCTCAATCACGATGTCGATGCCGAGCTTCCGCCAGGGGAGCAGGGCCGCGTCCCGCTGCGCCATCAGCCGGATCGGGTGCCCGTCGACCAGGATCTCGCCGTCGCCCGGGACAACCTGTGCCTCCAGCCGGCCGTGGACCGTGTCGTACTTGAGCAGATGGGCCAGGGTTCGGGCGTCGTACGAGGCATTGATGGCTGCCACCTCAAGGTCGGGGTGGGTCAGCAGCCTCCGGCAGACCATGCGGCCGATGCGGCCAAAGCCGTTGATCGCCACTCTGGCCTTCACGGCTTCCTCAGTCCTCCCGCCACGGGGCCGTAGCCGCCCCGGTAGTCAATAAGTGCTACAGTTTCACCATAGCATGGGCCTATGGATCGTGCTAATCGATCATGCCGATTCAGCCGATTCAGGCTTTCTATCCACTGGGAGGACCACTTCCGAGTCGGAGAGGGCGCTGTTGCAGCCTGATGCCTGCATGGGATTGCAGAGTATTGCAGCTTTCTGCAGGCAGCGGGTGGACGCATTTTGCCTGTTCGGCCTACACAAGATGGCACGAAAGTTGCATAGACCAACTAGTGCGATTCGCTCACGCGCAGCAGTCGGCGACCGGGTGATTTCCGCGAAAGGGAGGCGGCATCAGCCATGTCTCATACCTACGATGTTGTGGTGCTCGGAGGCGGTACCGGCGGGTACGTGGCGGCGATCCGCGGGGCGCAGCTGGGCCTGAAGGTCGCCCTGGTGGAGCGCGACAAGGTGGGCGGGACATGCCTGCACCGGGGCTGCATTCCCACCAAGACCTACCTGAAGAGCGCGGAACTGCTGCACGCCGTGCGGCAGTCGGGAGAGTTCGGGATCACGGCCGAGGGCGTGGCCCTGAACTTCGATGGGGTGCGGGCCCGCAAGGATAAGATCGTGAGCAACTTGCACAAGGGCGTTCAGGGGCTCTTGAAAAAGAACGGCGTGACGGTGTTCCACGGCACCGGGGCCCTTGTGCCGCCCTCCATCTTCTCGCCCAACGGCCTGGTGTCTGTGATGGTGGGCGACCAGCAGGAGCTCCTGGAGTACGGCAAGGTGATCATCGCCACAGGGTCCCGGCCCAAGACGATGGGCATCCCTGTGGACGGCACCCACGTGATGACCTCCGACGAGGCCCTGGCCCGGCCGACCCTGCCGGAGTCCGTGATCATCATCGGCGCCGGCGTGATCGGCATGGAGTGGGCCAGCCTCTACGCCGACTTCGGTGCGAAGGTGACCGTGCTGGAGTTCCTGGACCGCATCCTGCCCACCGAGGATGACGAGGTGGCCGCCGAACTGCATAAGCTGATGGGCCGACGCAAGGTGGAGATCGTCACCGGAGCTGCTGTGCTTCCCGAGACCGTGCAGGTTCAGGACGGGCGGGTGACGCTGCAGGCCCGGGTGGGGGAGGAGGTCCGGTCCTACCGCGCCGAGGCCCTCCTGATCGCCGTGGGGCGGGAGCCGGTGACGGCGGGGTTCGGCCTGGAGAACCGGGAGAAGGTGACGTACACAAGGGGCGGCTTCATCGAGGTGGACGGCTTCTGCTGCACCGGCGACCCGGCGCTCTACGCGATCGGCGACGTGGCCGGCGGCGGGCTCGCCCACGTGGCCTCGCATCAGGGCGTCATCGCCATGGAGCACATCGCCGGTCGGTCGCCGGAGCCCTTTGATCCCCGCCGGGTGCCGCGCTGCGTCTACACCCGTCCCGAGGTGGCGGCGGTGGGCCTCACCGAGGCGCAGGCCCGGGAGCTGGGGTACGAGGTGCGAGTGGGCAGGTTCCCCTGGCGGGGCATCGGCAAGGCGCTGGTGGAGGGCTCGCTCGACGGCTTCGCCAAGATCGTGGCCGATGCGAAGACCGGTGACGTCCTCGGCGTGCACCTGATCGGCCCCGACGCCACCAACCTGATCTCCGAGGCGGGGCTCGCCATGGTGCTGAACGCCTCGGCCTGGGAGATCGGCCAGGCGATCCACCCGCACCCGACGCTGTCCGAGATCTTCGGCGAGGCGGCGCTGGCGGTGGAGGGCAGAGCGATCCATATGTAGGTGAGTGCGAGAGACAGAGGGAGGGGGAGAGCGATGATGGAGGCGACCACGGCCCGGCACGAGGCCCTTGGCCTGACGCGGGACCAGATGGTGGAGATGTACTCCTACATGCTGCTGACCCGCCGGCTGGACGAGCGGCTCTGGCTCCTGCAGCGGGGCGGAAAGATCCCGTTCGTCATCTCGCCGCAGGGGCAGGAGGCGGCCCAGGTGGGGGCGGCCTACGCCTTCCGCCGGCGGCACGACTGGTTCCTGCCGTATTACCGCGACCTGGGCGTCAACCTGGTGGCGGGCGTAACGCCGCGGGAGGTCATGCTGAGCGCTTTCGCCCGGGGCGCCGACCCGGCATCCGGCGGCAAGCAGATGCCCTCCCACTGGGGGCACCGGGCGCTGAACATCGTGTCCGGCTCGAGCCCGGTCACCACCCAGCTGCTCCACGCCGTGGGCGTGGCCCAGGCGGCCCGGATGCGCGGGGACGACGTGGTGGTCTACACCGCCTGCGGCGAGGGTTCCTCCAACCAGGGCGACTTCCACGAGGCGCTGAACTGGGCCGGGGTGCACCGGCTGCCGGTGATCTTCATGGTGCAGAACAACGAGTACGCCATCTCGGTGCCGCTCACCCGGCAGGTGGCGGGCGGCTCGGTGGCCGCCCGGGGCCAGGGCTACGGCATGCCGGGCGTCGAGGTGGACGGCACCGACCTGCTGGCCGTGTACGAGACGGTGAAGGCCGCACACGAGCGGGCCCGCCGGGGGGAGGGACCCACGCTCATCGAGGCGCGCTGCATCCGCATCACGTCTCACTCGTCCGACGACGACCAGCGGCGCTACCGCGCCCCCGAGGAGATCGCGGCCGTGCAGGCGCGCGATCCCATCGTGAAGGCGCGTACTTATCTGAGGGAGCACGGCCTGCTGGACGAGGCCGGCGAGCAGGAACTGGAACGGAGGGTGGCAGCCGCGGTGGACGACGCGACCGACTGGGCCGAGGCGCAGCCGTACGCGGCGCCGGAGGAGGCCCTGCGCCACGTGTACAGGGAGGGGTGAGCCCATGGCGGTGATGAACCTGGTGGAGGCGGTGCGGGAGACGCTGCGGGCCGAGATGCGGCGCGACCCCGACGTGTGGGTCGTCGGCGAGGACGTGGGCCGCAAGGGCGGGGTCTTCGGCGCCACCCTGGGGCTCTTCGACGAGTTCGGCCCGGAGCGGGTACAGGACTCGCCGCTCACCGAATCGGCCATCGTGGGCGTGGGCATCGGCGCGGCGCTCTACGGTACCAGGCCGGTCTGCGAGATTCAGTTCGCGGACTTCATCTTCCCGGCGATGAACCAGATCGTCTCCGAGGCTGCGAAGATGCGGTACCGCTCCAACGGCGCCTGGACGGTGCCGATGGTGATCCGTGCCCCCTTCGGCGGCGGTGTGCACGGCGGGCTCTACCACTCGCAGTCCGTGGAGCAGTACTTCACCAACACCGCCGGGCTGAAGGTGGTCGTGCCTTCCACCCCGTACGACGCCAAGGGCCTCCTGACCGCGGCCATCCGCGACCCGGATCCGGTGCTCTTCTTCGAGCACAAAGGGCTCTACCGGGCGGTGAAGGGCGAGGTGCCCGAGGAGGAGTACGTGATTCCCATCGGCAAGGCCGAGGTGAAGAGGGACGGGACGGACATCACGGTGATCACCTACGGCAAGGTGGTCCACTTCTGCCTGGAGGCGGCGGAGCAGCTGGAGAGGGAGGGCTACTCGGCGCTGGTGCTCGACCTGCGCACGCTGCTGCCGCTGGACCGGGAGGCGATCGTGGCGGCCGCCCGCAAGACCGGCAAGGTGCTGATCGCCCATGAGGCGTCCAAGACCCACGGCATCGGGGCCGAGGTGGCCGCGATCATCGCCGAGGAGTGCCTGTTCGACCTTGACGCCCCGATCCAGCGGCTCTGCGGGCCCGACGTGCCCGCGATGCCGTATGCGGGGCCGATGGAGAAGTTCTACATGCTGTCAACAGAGAAGTGCCTGGCCGCCATGCGGCAGCTGGCACAGTTCTAGGCGGAGGGGGGAACGGCGTTGGAGATCAAGATGCCGCAGCTCGGCGAGTCGGTTACGGAAGGGACGATCAACCGGTGGCTGGTGGCCCCGGGAGATGAGGTGAAGAGGTACCAGCCCATCGCCGAGGTGATCACCGACAAGGTGAACGCCGAGATCCCGGCCCCGGCCGACGGCAAGATCCTCACGCTGGACGTGGCCGAGGGGACCACGGTTCAGGTGGGCGTACGCATCGCGACGATGCAGGGCGCGGGCGAGGCGCCTGTCGCTGTGGCGGCCGCGGCGGCGTCAGGAGCCGGCAGCACCTCCGCTGTTGCTGCGCGCGGGAGCGCCTCCGCTGCGATCGGTGCGGCTGGTGCCTCCGCTGCGGCTGTGGCAGGCGCCGCAGCGCCTGCCGGCGCAAGTGCCGCATCACCTGCCGGGGCGGGTGATGCTCCCGCTGGAGCGGCGGCTCCGTCTCCTGCCCCCGGAGGGGGCGGGCGCTACAGCCCGGCGGTGATGAGGCTGGCGCAGGAGCGCGGCATCGACCTGCGCCTGGTGAAGGGCACGGGGCTGGGCGGTCGCATCACCCGCAAGGACGTGGAGGCGTTTATCGCCGCAGGCGGCGCTGCGGTCGCAGCGTCCGGCGCGGTCTTCGCCCCGGCTCAGCCCACCCCTGTCTCGGACGGCGTCCCGCCGCAGGCAGGTGCGAGCGCAGGTGCCCCTGTGCAGGCCGGACCGGGCGACCAGAGGGTTCCCGTCGACGCGGTGCGCCGGCGGATCGCCGCCAGGATGGTTCAGTCGAAGCACGAGGCCCCGCACGCCTGGACGATGATGCAGGTGGACGTCACCAACCTGGTGCGGCTGCGGGAGCAGGTGGGGCCGGAGTTCAAGCGGCAGCAGGGGATCAGCCTCTCCTACGTGCCTTTCTTCATCAAGGCGGTCGTGGAGTCGCTGAGGGAGTACCCCATCCTCAACTCGCAGTGGGCCGGCGACGAGATCGTGATCAAGCAGGAGATCAACATCTCCATCGCCGTGGCCACCGAGGACGCGCTGGCGGTACCCGTGATCAAGAACGCCGACCGGCTCTCCATCGCCGGCCTGAACCACGCGGTGGCCGACCTGGCCGCACGGGCCCGGGCGGGGAAACTGACGCTGGACGACGTGACCGGCGGCACCTTCACGGTGAACAACACCGGTGCCTTCGGCTCGTTCATGTCGGCGCCGATCATCAACTACCCGCAGGCGGCGATCCTGTCCTTCGAGGCCATCACGAAGATGCCGGTGGTGCTGGAGAACGACGCCATCGCCATCCGGTCGATGATGAACATCTGCCTCTCGCTGGACCACCGGATCCTGGACGGCCTGGTCTGCGGCCGGTTCCTGCAGGCGGTCAAGCGGCGTCTGGAGTCGTACGGTCCCGGGACGATCAGCCTGTACTAGCGACACAAGCGGACCCGGGCAGGTGCCCGGGTCCACAGGATGCGAAGCGCCCGGGAGCCTGCAGTCGCCGTCCCTTGATAGGAACGACGGCTGCCAAGACGTAACTTGCGTCAGCAGCCGCGAGTGCGATTCGGATGAGGACCTGGACGACCCAGATGATCAGTGCCGCATCTATCTCGACCGTGATCTTCACCGGCGATCACCCCCTTATCGGGGAGTGCTGGCCGCCAGGCTCCCCTATAAGAATTCGAGCCCCCCTCGTGTGCGGGGGGCTATTCACTTGTGGGGGGCACCGAATGTGCAACTCGTTGCAGGGGAGGTTGACTCGATATAGTCATAGGGTTATGCAAAACATCGCAAAACCGTTGACGCAGTCACAGTAAACAATATAATCAGTATAGCAGCAATATGCTGCCAATAAATCTTGGAGGAGGTGTTACTATGGATCTCCAGATCAAGCGGGTGACCCCGATGGCAGAGGACGTTATCGAGGGCGGCGGCGGCTGCGGATGTGGCGGAAGCTGCCTCAGCGCCTGCTGCTGCAGCACGGGGGGCAACTAACCCGTAGAGGCCCAGGCGGTGAAGAGCCGCCTGGGCTCTGCCACCTGACGGGGAGAGGATTGTGTGATTGCCTGGCTCTACTTCGTCCTGGGCTTCTTCCCTGCCATGCTCGTCCACGAGATGGGGCATGTGGGTGTCGGGTGGCTCGAGGGCCACAGAGACCCTGTGATCCGGTTTGGTTCACCCTGGCAGAGGGTCCTGGCAACCGTACGGTGCGGCCCCGTTGTGCTCCAGTTCCACGCGAGCCCGGCTTTTCTGGTGACGCCACCGTCCTATCACTTTGCCAGACCCGCCGGTGATTCGGCCCTGGCTGAGCTCGTGAGGGCAGCGGCCGGTCCGGCTGCATCTGCCATTCTGTTTCTGCTCGCCACGCCCGACGTGCAACAGGGCATCCGGGATCTTCTGCACTTCTCGTTCGCGGTCAACTCCTTCCGCTCAGCCGTGGCCTTCTGGGGCGCAATAGGTGCCCTGCTGCCGCTTATTCCGATGACGTATCGCTCGCCCCGAGTCAGCAGCGATGGGTTGACCGTGGTGCGATCACTGAGCCGACTGCTCAGGGAAAGGAGCAAAACCGCTTGACGCGAGACGAGGTCTTGGTCCGGGTTCTGGAGGTCGTGCGCCGGCATGCTGAGCCGGGGGTCCCGCTCTCCCCCCACGCTCGCCTGCGGTCAGACGTCGGGCTGGACTCACTGCAGGTGGTCATGCTCGGTCTGGATATCGAAAGTGAGTTTGGAATCAGGCTCGAGGAAGACGCACTCTACGCTGTGCACACTGTTGATCAACTTACGAAGCTCGTGATGGAGCATATCGCAGGTACCGACGGTTCGGGAGGGGTTAAGGGTGAAACGGCCTAGGGTGCTTCCGTATCTGCAGGTGGTGACCGAAGGAGACTCCATTCACCTCCATGGCAGACCGGATGAGGTCTGGAGCGCCACTGGAAAATCGGTTGACGACCTCCTGAGGCTCTTGCCTCTTCTTGACGGCACACGCACCGTCCCCGAGGCAGCCCACGCAGCCGCCGTGGCACCGGAGTTGGCCGAACAGATCGTTGCATACCTGAAGGAACTGGGGCTGGTGGCTGAATCTCCGGAAATCCCGGAGCCGGTGGTGGAAGCACTCCGGTCGGCGCCCTTCAGGTCGCAGTTGAACTACCTGGCCATGCATGCCAACAACGATCCCGTGTTGGGGGCAAGCCGGCTTGTCTCCGCTCACGTTTTGCTGCTGGGGAACGCCGATTGGATGCCGGAGCTGGCAACTGCGCTCAGAGCCATCGGGGTCGGTGAGATCACGCATGTGGATGAGCACGGCGGGCGGATCCCCGATTCGGCAGCGCTGGCGATCGTGAGCGAGGGAGCCGGCGGGCCCTCCGTGTTCCGCCGGGCCGCGGAGGCTTTGGATGCCTCCAAGACTCCCTGGCTGCGCCTATCGATCTGCAGCGACAACATCTCGGTGGGGCCGATCTTCATTCCGGGAGAGACCGCATGCTACGCCTGCTATGAGGCGAGGTATCTCACCAACGTGTCGGACCCTGAGCACCAGATTCCCCTGTACAGGCATCACCGGGCAAGCGGCTATGGCCATGCCGGCGACTCCTTCGCTGGCGCCAAGTACATAGCTGTGGGAATGGCATCTCTGGCAGTGCTGAAGTACCTAACACGGATCATGCCCTGTGAGTTCGTCGCCCACGAGTACACGCTGAACCTGAACTCGCTCGGGAGCGAACTCAGGCCGCTGCTCAAAGTGCCGACGTGTACGCGTTGTGTGGCAGAGCGTCGGCCCGTTGAACGACTGACGACTTATTGGGAAGGAGTTGGCCTCGATGGTGACCGCGCGCCACGAGCTGACTAGGGCATGGTTGCGAGCCCAATGCCTCATCGACGAGAAGATCGGCGTGCTGAAGTCGGTGAGCCAGATCGCCAATCCCCCCGGGTTGCCGCCGATGTTCCGCTTCCGGGCGGTTCGCAACGTGCTGCGCGGTGACGACGGCGGCCGCCAGTCGACCTTCTCCATGCACGGGTATGGTTTCAAGTCCGATCCGCTGGCGGCCCGCATGGCCGCGATCGGCGAGGCGATTGAGCGGTACTGCTGTACGATCACGCACGGACACCTGTTCGTCGAGTCTGCGTATCGCGACATGCAGCAACCCGCGGTTAATCCGCGCCGGGTCTCGCGACCGACTGCAGAGCAGCTGCAGGCGCATGCCCCCTACATGCGGGCCGTTGATGAGTCGTCTCAGCTGATATGGGTTGAAGGGCGTGAGGTCGACACAGACCGTTCTGCGTGGGTGCCCGCAGACCTGGTGTTCCTGCCCTCTCCCCAGAGGTGGAGCATCCGCGAACAGATTTCGACAGGGCTCGCCTGCGGGGGTTCGTACTGGCATGCGGTCCATGCGGCCCTGTGTGAGGCCATCGAGCGAGACGCGTTCACCATCACCTGGTTGATGCAGCTGCCCATGCCTCGCATCGATCTCAGCACCGTTGATGACCCGGGATGCAAGATGCTACTGGAGCGGCTCGACCGCATCGGGGTGCGCGTGACGGTCAACGATCTGACCACGAACCTCGGGATCCCTGTTTTTCTCGTCACCGCCCAGACGAACTGGGAGTATCCCAGGATCTTCGTCTCGGCCAGCGCCTCGTTGGATCCCACTCAAGCGCTGACAGATGGGCTGAACGAGTGCTTTGGCCAACTCTGCTTCCTTCTCTCGAGCTCTCGACGCGTCAACTCGCCCTCCGAGATCCGTGACATGCACGACCACGGGTTCTATCACGCCGATGGCAAGTGCATGGACGTGTTCCGGTTCTACCTCGACAGCCCCATTCAGCGCTGGGACGATTCCCGGTGGCTGCCTGCCAAGGCCAGCACGTACGAGGAGAGGGTTCTGGCGCTTGTTGAACGGCTGCGGCGCGGGGGCTGCGTGCCATACGCAGTAGACCTCACCACCGGCGATGTCGCCCAGGCAGGGTTACATGTGGTCCGAGTGGTTGTGCCCGAACTGCAGTTCCTTCACCATGCCGTTCCGTGTCTGGAATGCCCACGCATGTGGCATGTTGCCGAAGCGATGGGGAGGCCGCCCGCACAGCCGCCGTTGATGGTCCCCCATCCCTTCCCATGAGCCGGCCACGGAAGAGGAGGAGTCGATGATGAAGTTACTGCGAAACCACTCCGGCGAGGCGCCCCTTTATCTCTGGTTCCATGAGAACACGCGGTTGACACCCTCCCAACTGGTGTACCGCTCGTTTCAGTTCCCCCTCCATGCGCCGAAGAAGGAGTACCAGGGCTTCCCCGCCTGCCCGTTGCCCGCCTCGGACTCGGCACCGGAGATGACCCTGCTGGAGGCGCTGTGCTGCCGAAAGAGTCTGCGCGATTTCGACCCGCATTCACACATCTCGTTGGATACCCTGGCTGGTATCCTCCGATACGCTTATGGCGTCACCCACCGCGTGGGCGACTTCTCGCTTCGGGCCGCAGCGTCGGCAGGCGGGCGGTACCCCATCGAGGTCTATATCGCAGCCCAGGCCGTTGAGGGCCTCGACCCGGGCCTCTATCACCTTCACCCGGAGAAGGAGACCCTCACTCAGATGCGCCGGGGCAGGGTCGATGTCTCTTCCTGGGCGTGTAACACGCCCAACGCTGAGGTCACCCGAACGGCAGACTGCCTGCTGATCCTCACCGCAGTGTTTGAGCGGACGATACGCAAGTATGGCGACCGGGGCTATCGTTACGTGATGCTCGACGCCGGCCACCTTGGCCAGAACGTCTACCTGTGCGCCACAGCATTTGGCACGGCCTGTGTCGGCCTCGGCGGGTTCTTCGAAGAAGAGGTGGAGCGTGAACTCGGTGTCGATGGGGTGAATGAAAGTGTCGTCTACATGCTTGCCCTGGGAAAACCGCGGATGGGCGGTGTCTGATCCGGCTCGCCCTCGTTTCAGGAAGGATCTCAGGGCATTCTTGGACATTGACCCGACAGCGAAAACTGAGGTGCGCTGGCTGATCAAGGATCCACTGCTGCGTACTGCGAAGGATCCGGGGTTCTCTGTAAGTGGTGCAGTCAAGGTCCTGGCCGGCCTGATGAACGGAAGCCGTTCCTGTGCGACCATCGCCCGCCTCGCTACTGTCCGGCTTGGCCGTCGCGTACAGGCAAGCCAGGTGGAGGAGCTGGCGGACGCGTTCCGACGTCTGGGCTTCCTGGAGACCGCGGAGTACCAGGCCGCATACAGGGACCTGGTGAACGGCATTGAGCAGGCGGGCGCGCTGGACCACTCCTGGCTGGAGCTGGATCTTCAACGGCTGCCGTTGCCCCGGTCGAGCCTGGCCTACAGGCCCGGGCGGCGCTTGAAGGCGGTTCTGGTCCCGCATGTCAGCGAGACCGACTCCCTGGCCATGTCGGCGCAAGGGGTGGGCGTCCTCCGGCAATCGGGCGACTTCGACACTATCGTTGTTGTTGGCCCCAACCACGTAACCCCAGGCTTCCGGGGGGCGGTCCTGGCAACGAAGGGGTTCGCCACCCCATCGGGCGTCGTGGCCGTGGATGCAGACCGGGCTGAATGCCTGGTCAGGTCAGCTCCGCAGTGGTTCTGCATCAACAACCTGGTGCACCAGCATGAGCACTGTATCGCACTTCAGGTCCCGTTCATCCGGAGGTGCTTCGGCGCTGACATCCGGGTTCTGCCGGTCCTGGTCAGCAATCCGAACGTTCGGGAGTGGCCAGGCATGGTCAGGGAGCTGTCCAACCGGCTGAAGTCCGTCCTGGCCGATACCCGGACCTGCTTCCTGATCACCGGGGACCTGTACCACCACTACCCTCAGCAGTTGGAGATCTGGGAAAGAAACTGGGGCTGGCTGCGGGGGGTCGCCCGGGCGGTTCGGGATGGCCATGCGGACGGCGTCGCTCGGGTCGACCGCGAACTGCTCTCGTTGCTTGAGTCGGGACGGTTCAGTCGGGCAGCGGCCCGGGCTCATGTCCGGGGTGACTGCTTCCCTCTGCCGCTTCTGGTCGGCAGGGAGGTGGTGGACGCCACCGCGTCTGCTGCCCTCGACTACCGGCAGCTCGGGATCTTCACTTCGGAGGGAACAGGTGTTACCGTTTCCCTCTTGGCGATGGAGTAGTACCCATGGACATGACCTGGCGTGACTACCTCGGTCTCGTTCGGCAGTACTCCCTCAGGCGATGGCGGCTGCTCGTCCCGATTCTGGCTGCGGCTGCCGGGGTCGTTTCGCTGCAGATGGCCTCTCCCTACCTGATCGGGCGGTTTCTCGATTCGCTGGGCCACACGGGAGGGGCGGGCGACTTCAGGCAGGTCTGGCTTTTCCTGGTCGCGGCCTATGTCACCCATTTCGCGGTAAACCTGGTCTACCTGGCCACGACGAACATGCTCATGGCCAGGGTGGCGGGGGCCTTGCGCATAGACGGGTTCCGGCGGCTCCACCGGGCCACGCAGTTGCCGTGCTCGGTCGGTGACGTGATCACGCGGCTCATGGATGATGTCGTGGAGGCACACGAGCTTCTCACACGCCTGCCGCTGCTGGGCATCGTTAACCTGCTCTGGCTCGTGGTGACCATCGTGGTGCTGGCCAGGATCAACCCGCTCTTCCTGTGGGTCATCCTGGGTGTCCTCCCCGCCTATCTGGTCGTGGGCCAGGTCGCCTCCAGGCAGATACGCCAGACCAACGGCCGCCTTCTCAACCAACGCTCTGCGATCACGTCGGAGATCGAGGAGTCGCTCGCCATGAGCGACACCGTTCGTGCCTACGGTCTGCAGGCCTTCTGGGCAGGGCGGTTCAGTGAAAAGGTGTCTCGGTTCGTGGCCCTCCGGGAGCGTTTTGGCTTGCAGCAGGGGATGGCCCAGTCGGGGGCTCACCTCTTCAGTGAACTGTTGCCTGCCGCCCTGCTGCTCATAGGCGGGTACGCCGTCGTAACCGGAGAAATGACGGCAGGTGTTCTGGTGACGAGTTACGGATACGCAAGCCGGGTATTCGCCCCGGTGGAAGCGCTGATGCAGGTCGTGATGCAGGTATCCGCTTCCTTGCCCGCACTGCAGCGGGTGCAGCAGATCCTCGCCTGCGAGATAGAGTACGACGAAGGACCGCCCCTGGTTGTACGGCGCGGCGAGATCGAGTTTCGCGACGTGTCCTTTGCCTATTCAGATAAGCGGCCCGTTCTGGAACGGTTCTCGGCAAGGCTCGAGCCGGGGGTTCTGAACTTCATCGTCGGGCCCAACGGCTCCGGGAAGTCGACGCTGCTCCGGCTGCTGCTGGGTTTCGTGCGGCCGAGCTCCGGCTCCATCCTGGTGGATGGGCAGGACCTGGCCCTGGTGTCACCTGCGTCAACCCGGGCGAGCATGGGTGTAGTGCTCCAGGATGGGCAGTTCCTGAACGGGACGATCCTGGAGAACGTCCACCTGGGCAATCTGGCAGCAGAACCATCCGAACTCCAGCACCATGCGCGACAGTTGGGCCTGGAGGGCCTGCTATCGAGGGTGGAGGCCGGGTGGCAGACGCAGGTCGGCCGAGGTGGTGGACGCCTTTCCGGCGGACAGGCCCAGTGTGTTGCGCTCGCCAGAGCACTCGTGCGCAACGCCCCCATCCTCCTGATCGACGAGGGAACCTCAAACATGGATCGGGATACGGAGATGGCAGCATACCAGAGGCTTGTTGAAATCCTTCCTGACCGGACGATTGTGGTGGTGACGCACAGGGTTCCCGACCTCACATGCCCCCACCGGGTGATCCACGTGGGTTCGAACGGCTCCGATCAGACGCATGGGCGAGAGGGGTGATCAAGTGCAACATGGAATCGCCGGGTTTCCCCATGCCCAGGGAGTCCACTGCGCCTCCACGAGCCTCGCCAACCTCGTGCGCTACTACGGTGGCGACTGGTCCGAGGAGATGGTCTTCGGGCTCGGCGCCGGCATTGGCGCGTACCTCTACCAATCGGCTTCATTCCCCAATCGCGCGTTCATCGGCAGGTGCCCCTACCTGGAGGAGGAGTTTTTCCGAACCCTGGGCGTGCCCTTCAGGTGGGAGTCGGGGCCTGTGCTGCCCTGGCCGAAGATCAGGTCCTGTCTGGACCGTGGGGTTCCCGTCATCGGACTGGCAGACCTGCGGTATCTCGACTACTACGATACGGTGTCGCTGTTTGGGGGGCATACGCTCGTACTGATCGGCTATGACGACGACGGAAACGTGTATGTGTCAGACATGAATGAGCCCAGCATTCAGCGAACATCGCTCGCCGGACTGCGCAGGGCCCTCGGCTCGGTGAGTCCGCTCACTCCAGGTTTCCCGCCGAACCAGTGGGCGGCAGTCGAACCCTTTGCGTTGCCGGCACTGGAGCATCTAATCCTGCCGGCGATCCGGCGCAACGCCGAGGCCATGCTCCATCCGCCTCAGCCGTTTCTGGGGCTCCCGGCCTTGCGGCAGTTGGCCGCTGACTTCCGCCGCTGGCCCGAGCTCTCTGATTGGCGCAGGCTGGCCCTGATGTTCTATGAGTTTGTTGAGAAGCGAGGCTCGGGTGGTGCCGCCTTCCGAAGACTGTACAGTCAGTTCCTGCAGGAGGCCGAGACCTATGTTCCGGCTATCGGGCGGCTGGAAGCTTCGGCACGGATGCACGAGATCGCAGAGCGGTGGAAGTATCTCTGCCAGACGCTCATGGACGGTTGTCGAGATCGAAACCCAGGCGTCTTCTCGAAGGCGGCCAAAGTCATGGAGGAGATTGCAGAGGCTGAGTCGTCCCTGTTTGAGCAACTGTTGACCCTCTAGGTGAACGGGGTCCGATAAGTGCATTGGCCCGGGCCCCGCATGGGCGCGCCCGGCCCTCTGGCATGTCCTCCGACCCCAATGGACACACCCGCCTCCTCTTGGTCGAAGGTCCGGCCTGAAACCAGGCCGTCAGTGCCCTCGTCTGAGTCGTTGGAAAACATGACATGCGCGGGGCGGGTCGGATCACGCATGGGGCGGAACCCGCTGCCGGATGTCGTCAGGCGGACAGGAGGGGCGCGGAGTGAAGGGTGCTCGCACTCTGTTCTCGACGCTGGCGGTTCTGTTGCTGCTGGTCGGGACGGCGTATGGTGAGACTCGGCCCTTGCCGGAGGAGGTCCGGTCGGCGGGCTGTACCCGGAGCCATTCACGCTCCCGGTACAGCCCCGCTTCTATTCGCCCCGGCCTGCCACTGACGCTCGGAACGCCTCCGGTAGTCGGCAACCAGTCCCCGGTCTGCCACATAAGCCCGAGCCGTGTGAAAACCAGCACGACTGTGTACCGGCGCACATAAATGTATGCTAGTATGAATTTGGTGCGCCGAAGCTTCCTCGTCGTATGCGTATCTGGCACATGTACTCCCGAAGGGTGTGAGCGGGATGCGGCACCGGCTTGCCATCAGCGTACTGACCGGACTGCTCCTCACCATGAGTGGCTGCGGCGGAACAGGAGATGCCGTCGGCCCGTCTGGGAACGCCCCGGGGACAGAGGGGGGCCGTGAACCGGCGGCCGGAGCATGTGCCCCGCTCTACGTGGTGGGCGACTCCGCGGAGGCCACCCGGTCCTTCGAGGTTGAGGCCGACGAGATCTGCCGCCGCTTCGGGGTGCGCCCGGTGCTGCGCTTCCCGCCCCACCTGGCCACTCAGCTGGACGGGTTCGTGGAGGAAGCCGGCGACGAGGTGGACCTGGTGATCATCCCTCCCCGGCACCTGGACCTCTTCATCTCCAGCGGGCTGATTCAGCCCATCGACCAGTGGATCGATACGGCCGACCCGTGGTACACCGACATCCTGCCCGTGTACCGCAACCTCTACATGCGGTTCGGCGACCGGTTCTACGGCTTCGTCTACGACGGCGACACGCACCTGCTGTTCTACCGCAAGGACCTGCTTCAGCAGTTGAACCTTCGTCCCCCCGAGAGCTGGGAGGAGTACGACCAGGTGGCACGCGAGCTGGCCTTATCGGCCTGGCTGCCTGGCGGCACCCGCTACGGCACGGCGATGATCGGGCGGGAGAACAAGTCTTACATGTGGTTTGCCGAGCGGTATGCAAGCCTGGGCGGGCGGTACTTCGACGAGGAGATGCACCCGCTGATCGACGGTCCGCTGGGCGTAAAGGTGCTGGAGGACTTGGCCGCACTGCAGCAGGAGGTGGCCCCGGAGGCGCTGTACGACTGGGAGGACCTGAACAGGGCGCTGTTCGCGGGGACTGTGCCCATGGCGGTACAGTTCTCTGACACCGCCCGCTTCTCGTACGACACCGCGATCTGGAACTCGCAGGTGGCCGGTCTCCTGGCCTGGACCGACGTGCCCGGGCAGGCGGAGGGGGCGCCGCATGGCGGCATCTTCTTCGGACGTGTGCTGGTGATCTCGTCCGCGTCGCGCCATCCAGACGTTGCCGCCGCGGTGGCGAAGTACATCACCGGCCCCGAGGTGAGCGGGCAGATGATCACGCGCGCCGACACCATCAACGACCCCTACCGGTACAGCCACCTCGCCCACCCGGAGAACCAGACCCTCTTCCCGGACCCGGCTGTCGCAGCCGACCTGTACGCGGCCGTGGAGCGGGCGCTGGAGCGGCCGATGGCCGACCTGACTATTCCGGGCGGATGGTCCTACACGCAGGCGCTGGACCGCGCCGTCCTGAAGGTGCTGCGGGGCGAGGACACCGCCGCGAACGCGCTTCGCCAGGCTGCAGAGGAGTGGGAGTCGATCACCGAGCAGCTTGGGAGGGAGGCGCAGAAGCAGGTGTACCAGCAGTGGTCTGCATGGGTAAGACAGGGAAACAGGTGAGTACTGGATGAGGCGGTCGTCGTCGCTGTCGCTGCTGGTTCACTTCGGCAGCGCAATGTGGATCGTATCCATGCTGATCGTCTGGAGCGGGGCCGCCCTCTTCCTCTGGTGGAATGCCCATCAGACCGAAGCGCAGGTGCGGGGGATGGCGCGCGCCGTCGCGTCGACCGTCGCCGTCACTATTGGCAGCGACTGGGACGACGTGACCGATGTGGAGACCTCCGTTCACCTGGCTGCGCGTCAGGACGGGGTGGCCTACGTGAAGCTGCGGTTCCCCTCAGGCGGACTTCGCTTCAGCGCCGGCGACCCCGGCATCAGCCAGGACCTGGTCTGGGTGGAGGTGGAGCCCGTCTCACACTTCAACCAGCAGCTGGGTCAGGTCGAGGTGGCGGTGTTCCGCTCACTCGGCGCCGCGATGCTCCGTCCCTGGGTGCGGACCACGCTCTGGGTTACCCTGCTGGCCACGGTGGTGGCCACGCTGGCCGCCTGGCGGGTGACGGAGCGCGCCACCGTTCCCCTGGAGCGGCTGCGCATGGCGGTCGTCCACTGGGAGGAGCCGGGCACGCTCGTCCCAACCGGCGTGAGCCGCGTGCGGGAGCTGGAGGATCTGGCCGCCGGCTTCCACGCGATGCGGCAGCGGGCCCTGGCCAAGCGGGCCGAGCTGGAGCAGGAGGTGGCGGCCCGCACAGAAGAGCTGGACCAGGCCTACCGCGCGCTCGAGACGTCCTTTCAGGAGACGGCGGCGGCGCTGGCCAAGGCGCTGGACGCCCGGGACCGCATGACCGCCAGCCACGGCAACCGCACCGCCGAGCTGGCGGGGCGCATGGCGCAGGCCCTGGGCATGAGCGAGGCGGAGCAGGGGCGGATGACCCTGGCCGCCAACCTGCACGACATCGGCAAGATCGGCGTGCCGGAGGCGGTGCTCCTCAAGCCCGGGCCGCTCACGGACGCAGAGTGGCAGCAGATGCGGGAGCATCCCGTGATCGGCGCGGCGATTCTCGAGGAGGTCTCCGGGATGGCCGACGTGGCGGAGGTGGTGCGCCACCACCACGAGCGCTGGGACGGCCGGGGATATCCGGACGGGCTGGTGGGCCAGCAGATTCCGTACATGAGCCGGATTCTGGCCGTGGCAGACGCCACCGAGGCCATGTGCGCCAGCCGGCGCTACCGGCAGCCCCTCGCCGCAGCAGAGGTGCTCAGCGAGCTGAGGCGCTGCAGCGGCACCCAGTTCGATCCGCTGATTGTGGAACGGACGTGGGACGTTCTCGAGCAGACGGTGCAGTCCTGGTGCCGGCAGGGCGCGTGAACCCGCCGGATCACGCACCGGGCTGTATGGGAATGGCGCCGAGGACGTGCGGGAGCAGGACGGGGTTCCACCAACCCAGTTCGGCCTGGCGGCACATCTCTGTGCGGGCCTCTTCCGGACCGGCGCAGTCAGCCAGCAGGTGGGCGAGGGCATTGGCCATGGCCACCAACTGCAGCAGCGTCGACTGCTGCTGGGCCGTCAGGCCGTCAGGCCAGCCCGCTCCGTCCCACCGCTCGTGGTGCCCGCGCACCAGGGGAGCAAGCTCCGCAAGGGGGCCGAGATGCCGCAGCACCTCCGCCCCTGAGGCCGGGTGGGCCGGGTCGGTGGCGGCTGAGACCACCTTGCCCAGGTCGTGCAGCAGTCCTGCCCGCCCTGCCAGTTGAACCTCCGCCTGCGGGAGGCCCAGCGACTGTGCGGCGCCGGTGCAGAGGGCGGACACGAGTCGGCTGTGCTGCGCCAGCGCCGGATCCCGGAGCTCGATCAGCGCGAAGAGAGCCTCCACCACGTCCTCCGGCCGCTCGAGCTCGCCGTAGCGTTTGCGGGTCTGCAGAAGGGCGCGGACACGGGCGTAGAGTTCCGCCCGTCTGACGGGTTTGGTCAGCAGGTCATCTGCCCCCGCCTCGATGGCGAGGAGCCGCCATCGCTCTTCGCTCAGCCCCGTGATCATCACCACAGGAATCTGGCTGGTCGCCGGAGACCGCTTGAGTTCGTCGCACACCTCGAACCCGTTCCGACCGGGGATGCGCACGTCAAGCAGCACCAGGTCAGGACTGCGGTCCGCCACCAGCGACAGTGCGGCATGGCCGTCGGGCGCCGTGACACAGGCGTATCCGGCGGCCGCAAGCATCTCCGACAGCATGTGGGCCGAGGACGAATCGTCCTCAGCGATGAGGATGAGCGGTGTCTCTCGCTGTCCCACGGGCCGGTCCCTCCTTCAGGTACGTGGCGACGGTTCGAGGCAGCTGACGAGTATCGATCGGCTTCGAGATGAACCCGTCGCAGCCGGCCATCAGGGCTTGCCGGCGGTCCTCCTCTCCGGCGAAGGCCGTGACCGCCAGGATGGGAACGGCGGCCGTGCGCGGATCGGTCCGCAGCCGCCTGGTCACCTCAAGGCCGGTCATCCCCTTCAGGGAGATGTCCATGAGGATCAGGGCGGGGTACCGGGTCGTTGCGAGCGCCAGCGCCTGTTCGCCGTTGCTGGCCTGCAGCACGTCGTATCCGTGGATTGTGAGCAGGTCCGACAGCAACTGCATGTTGAGGGCGTTATCTTCCACAACCAGAATTCGGGCCGTCACTGGGGATCGCCTCCTTTGGGCAACGGCAGGTAGACGCGAACGCAGGTCCCCTGGCCCAGCTGGCTGGTGAGCTCGATCCGGCCGCCGTGCATCTCGGTCAGCTTCTTGGAGAGCGGCAGCCCGAGCCCCACGCCCTCATGGCGGCGCTGGTATCCCGACTCCGCCTGCACGAACTCGTTAAAAACCGCCGCCTGGTCCTCCGGACGGATGCCGATGCCGGTGTCCTCCACCTCGATCACGGCCATCGTGTCTGCACGCTTGAGTCGAACCCAGATGTGGCCGCCCCGCGGCGTGAACTTAATCGCATTGGAGAGGAGGTTGTCGAGGATTTCCCGTACCCGCGTGGGATCAGCCACGACCGTGGGCACGTCCTCGTCGAGCGATACCTCAAGCGTAAGACCGGCGGCCGAGACCTGGGGCAGCAGTCGCTCCCGTCTGGACTCGATGATCTCCTGCAGCGAGACGGGCTGCAGGTCCAGCGGCATGCGGCCCTGCTCGATGCGGGAGAGCTGGAGGAGGTCGCTGATCATCTGGAGCAGATGGCGGCCCGAGGAGAGGATGTGCTCCAGGTACTCCCGTTGCTTGGGGGTGATGGGCCCGGCCATCTCGTCGACCAGCATCTCCGAGAAGCCGATGATGGAGTTGAGCGGCGTGCGCAGTTCGTGGCTGACTGAGGCGAGGAACTGGCTCTTGAGGGCGTTCGCCTGCCGCAGTTCGGCCACGGCTTGTCGCAACTCGTCGGTGCGGCGGTCGACCTCGCCTTCCAGCACCGCCTTGGCCTCCTGCAGCTGCTGGGTGAGCGCCTGCAGCTCAGCCTTGTCATCCTCCACCTGATGCAGGTACGTCTCGGTCTTCCTCGTCTGCTCCACCAGGGCATCGGCCAGCGTGCGGAAGGCGTGATACAGCGTCTGCACCTCGTGGCTGAAGATGCTGGGTGAGGGGTCGAGCAGCTGGGCGGCCTGGGCGAGTTCGCGCGACCGGGCCGCCTGTGTCAGACGCACCATGTCGCGCTCCAACGCGCTGATCGGCTCGGCCAGCCGGCGGGCCATTGCCCGTGAGATCAGCAGGCTCAGGAGGACGGCCAGGACTCCGAAGGACAGCATGAGCACGTGCGCACCGCGTGTGTATGCGGCGAAGATGCCGGGTGCGAGGCCGATGCTCAGGGCGCCGATCACCTCGCCTGCGGCGTTGAAGATGGGGTCGGCGGCCACGTAGTGCCGCTCCGCACCGACGGGCACCGAGCCGTAGTACCGCTCTCCACGGTTCACCGTGCTGCGCAGCTGGACGCTCTGCTGCCCGCCGGTCTCGATCAGACCGATCTGCCTTGTGCTGATGTTCGTGGAGACGCGAATGCCCCCGCTGGCCACCGAGAGGTACGCGCCTGGAATGCGCTCTGAGGCCATACGGGGGATATGCTGGGTGTTGTTGAGCAGAATGCCGGCAATCGCCGCAACCGTCCCGTTCTGGGTGTGAATCGGCACAGCGACGATCTGCGCCAGACCTACGCTCGTGCAGCCCTCGGACCCGGGATCGCATCCCAGCGGGAGGTAGAGGCGCTGCAGGCTCTGCGGCATCTGCTCGCTGACGAACTCGGCTGTGACCAGTTCGCTGCTGTGCTGAACGGCATCCGTGCGCAGCGCCTCGGCGGCGATGTGCGCGAAGGGCGCAGCCTTGCCCACCTGTTCGGCGTTGGTGTGGGCGAGGACGATGCCAGCGCCGTCAACCACTGCGGCGAAATCGGCCTGGGGAAGCGCGGCCAGCAGCGGGGCAAGCGCTTCCTGCGAGACCGCGGGATCGCGGAAAGGCTCGGCCATGCCGAGCGTCTCCAGCGCGGACGCCAGACGGATGGGCCCTTCGTTGTAGGCATCCCATGCTACCTGGATGGCGACCTGCATGCGGTCCACGAGGTAGGTGTTGGAGAGGCGCGTGCTGATCAGCCCGTAGGCGGCCGTCAGCACGACGGACAGCGTCAGGAGGACGAGGGCGAAGGCTGCGAGCAGGTGGCGTCGGAGGGGGGGATACTGTGCGCTCATGTGAGTCGCCCTCCCATGTCGTTACATTTATCGCCTGGCTGGGGGACTTGGGTCTTGGCAGAGCGACTCGCGTACGGCGAACAGGGCAGCCTCCGTGCGGTTGTTGAGTCCCAGCTTGAGCAGCAGGTGGGTAATGTGCGTCTTCACGGTGGACTGCGAGAGGTAGAGTTGCTCTGCGATGGCCCGGTTGGACAGGCCCGCGCCGATCAGCCTCAGGATCTCCAGTTCGCGGTCGGTGAGGAGACCGTAGGCGCCCTTCACCTGTGTCTTTGGCGCCGCCGCAGACTTCGGTTCCGGTTGCGGTGCGGCCGGCGGGCTGATCAGCCGGAACAGGTCCTGGATGAGGCGCACGCTCTCTGTGGCCTGTGCCGATCCGCTCCCGGCCACGAAGAACTGCACTGGGGTCTCGAGATCGTCCACGTCTGCGCCCAGGGGGCTGACGAAGCAGCACCGCCCGCGCGGGCATGGCAGGTTGACGGCCTGCCGCGTCCCCTGAATGCGGGCGATCGCTTCCCGGCGCAGGTTCCAGCAGCTGCTGGAGCGGGTGGGATCGGCCGCGTTGCAGACGGGCGGCATTCCGGAGGGAACGGTGACCTCGGTGCACTCCACGTCCAGGACCACGAGCGAAAAGTCGTGGCACCGCGAGACCTGGTCCTGCACCCGTTGCAGCAGGGTCAGCCAGCGGATGTGCTGTTCCGAAGGCATCGGCAGTCCCCCCCTCTTGAGAAAAGTATAACATAGCCGGTGTCTCTGTGTTGGCGCACCACACGGGGCGCGCCAAAACAGGCCGGGAGGACTAGTCCTGAGATGACGGACTAGTCCTTTGCGCCAGTTTGGCCGTGCCAGGGCCGATTTTGGCCCGGAAGATCATACCGGTGGTAACCCCCCCTGCCGATGCGGCTGGGGGGGCTTCGCTGTTACCTTCAAGTTGCCGGGGCGGAAGACTGTCACGGCAATACCTTCACCGGAGAAGGGGGTACCCGAGCTCTATGGCCAAGACCCTGGCTGACATCCTGGAACAGAAGGGGATATCGCTCGAGCAGCGGTACGGCGGCGAGCCGCCCGCAGACCTTGTTGACCGCGAGGTCAAGAAGGAGCCCACCCCGCGTGCCAAGAAGCTCCGTGACCTGTACTACGAGACCCTGTCCAGCGCCAACATGGAGTTCCCGTACTGGTACACCCGTACCTACGAGGACAACATCCACGACATCCCGCTGATCCGCCGGGCCAAGGCCCTGAAGGCCGCGTTCTCGCACTTGTCCCCGATGATCTTCCCCGGCGAGAAGCTGGTCATGGGCAAGACCTACAACTATCGTGGTTCCTTCCCGATGCCGTGGCTGTCCGAGGGCTACTACATGGCCAAGGAGGACGAGCTGTACAAGGAGGCCCTGGAGAAGGGTTCCACCTCCATCGACGAGATGGTGAAGTGGGGCCAGGGCGGCGGCAACGTTACCCAGTCCTTCGGCAAGGTCGTCTCGCTGGCCGGCAAGTTCGGCATCCGCCAGGAAGAGGTTCCGGCGCTGCTGAAGGTCGCCCGCTGGTGGTACGGCAAGTCGGTTGAGGACGAGGCTGCCAAGTATGAGAAGCTCGTCCCCGATTACGACATCAAGACCAACATCATGCGGGCCTGCATCTGCATGTTCGACTCCGGCTTCACCCTGCCGCAGGGCCGTGAGGTCACCAACTACTACTATCCGCTCCAGTACGGCTTCGACGGCCTGATCAAGATGTGCGAGGAGAAGATGGCCGAGGTGGCCGGCGAGGCGGGCGGCGAGCTCGTCACCGGCATGGATCGGCTGTACTTCTACGAGGCCGCCAAGATGGTGCTGGAAGGCATCCAGACCTGGATCCTCAACTACGCCAAGGAGGCCCGGCGCCTGGTCTCCGTCACCACCGATCCCGTACAGAAGAAGGAGTACGAGGAGATCGCCGAGGTGCTGGAGCACATCGCCCACAAGCCGCCTGAGACCTTCCGGCAGGCCCTGCAGATGCAGTACACCATCCACATCGGCGTGCTGAACGAGGACGCCATCTCCGGCCTCTCCCCGGGCCGCGTGGGCCAGGTGCTCTATCCGTACTTCGAGCAGGACATCGAGGCCGGCCGGATCACCGAGGAAGAGGTTCTGGAGCTGCTCGAGTGCCATCGGGTCAAGTTCACCTGTATCGACGTGTTCGCCTCGGCGGGCGTCGTCGGCGGCGTGCTCTCGGGCAACACCTTCAACAACCTGTCCACGGGCGGCCTGACCAAGGACGGCGAGTCTGCCGCCAACCGGCTCGAGATGCTGATCCTCGAGGCCGGTATCACCTGCGGCACCCCGCAGCCCACGCTCTCGATCCTCTACGACGAGAAGCTGCCTGAGGAGTTCCTCCTGAAGGCCATCGAGTGCGTGAAGACCGGCACCGGCTATCCCGCCTTCATGAACAACCGTGTCGCCATGGAGTTCATGATGAAGCAGTACGGCGGCGAGGGCATGACGGTCGAGGAGGCCCGGGCCTGGGCCATCGGCGGCTGCCTCGAGTCCTCCCCCGGCTCCTGGAAGCCCCTCACCCTGCGCGGGAAGACCTACTGGATTCCGGGCGGTTCCGGCCAGCCCACGTCGGTCGGCGTCCACTTCCTGTCGCTGCCGAAGATCCTCGAGTGCGTGCTGTTCAACGGCAAGGATATGCGGACCGGCCTGCAGGTCTATCCGCCGCACAACCGGGAGATCGACAGCTACGAGACGCTGATCGAGCTCTGGAAGAACTACTTCGAGCTCTCGATCGACTGCCTGAACAAGTGCAACAACATCCAGCACGACATCTGGCGGAAGCAGAACATGGCGATCTGGCACAGCATCCTGAAGCCCGATTGCCTCGACAAGGGCCTCCACATCGGCAACGGCGGCTACCGCTTCAACGCCACCTACAACGTGGAGACCACTGGTACCGCCAACTTCGTCAACTCGCTGGCCGCGCTGAAGAAGCTGGTCTTCGAGGAGAAGAAGTACACCATCGAGCAGATGAAGGACGCCATCCTGAACAACTTCGGCTTCAAGACCGCCGAAGAGGTCGGCTCCTACTCGCTGCTGCAGCAGGAGAAGCGCGAGGGTGGCCAGGTCTACGACGACATCCACGGCGATTGCCTGATGGCGCCGAAGATGGGCAACGACGACCCGTTCGTCGACTCCATCCTCAAGGCCTACGAGGAGTACGTCTGCGCCGTCTGCCACAACTACGAGTCGCTCTACGGCAAGCAGCTGTACGTCTGCCAGATCTCGGTCTCGACGCACGCCCCGCAGGGCGCCGCCACGCTGGCGACCCCGGACGGCCGCTTGGCCGGCACCACCTTCGCCGATGCCTCGATGTCGCCGTACCCGGGCACCGACGTCAACGGCCCGTACGCTGTGTTCAACACCGCCACGGTGTGGGATCACTCCAACTCCCAGAACTCGCAGCTGAACATGAAGGTCCACCCGACGGCCGTCAAGGGCCTGGAGGGCGCCCGCAAGCTGCTTGATCTGACCCGGGCCTACATGCGGAAGGGCGGCTTCCACGTGCAGTACAACATCGTCGACTCCCGTGTGCTGCGCAAGGCACAGGAGAATCCCGATGAGCACCGCGACCTGATGGTCCGCGTCGCCGGCTTCACCCAGTACTGGGTCGAGATCGGCAAGGCCATCCAGGACGAGGTCATCGCCCGCACCGAGTACGAAAGGGTGTGATCTGACATGACGATGAAGCACAACGATTGCTGGAACTTCGTGACCGTCGACGTGAACAAGGGCATCTGCCGCCTCAGCGGCCAGATGGTGCTCATCGATTCCGACGTATGCCCGCAGTTTACCGAGCTGCCCAAGTGCCGGAACTGCGCCTCCTACGCCTGCGGCGAGGAGGAGAACATCGGGGTTTGCCGGGCGGAGAAGACCGAGCACTGGACTTACCCTGAGCTGATGGCCGTCACCTGCAACTGGTACTCGCACAAGTAGCGAGCGCCGTCGCAGGAGCACTTAGAGGGTGGGAGAGCCCCGCCGGGGCCGCCAGGCGGCGGGTCCGGCGGGGCTCCTCTGCTCGAACCGGACTGATGGTAGTCCTTATCGAAGGAGGATAAGCCATGGAAACCCCGCGCCTCTCCGAGCAGCAGATTCGGCGAACCGGCTACCTGGTCGTGGCAGCAGCATTCCTGGCGCTGTTCTGCCTGTTCGGCTTCCGCTCCACGTTCTCGGTGCTTCTGGGCCCGATGCGGGAGTCCACCGGCTGGACGACGGCGCAGACGTCGCTGGGCTACTCGCTGATGATGACCGTCTACGCCATCACCGCGTTCTTCAGCGGCATGATCGTCGACCGCTGGGGAACCCGGCCCGCCTACCTGACCGGCGCCGTGTTCTGCGCCCTCGGCTTCATCCTGACCTCGCGGGTCAGCAGCTACTATGCCTACCTGGCCGTCTACTCGATCTTCGCCGGCGTCGGCACCGGTATGCTCTGGGTGTCGTCCACCGTGTCGGTGCGCAAGTGGTACGTGGGTAACGCGTACGCGACGATGTGGGGCATCGCGTTCGCCGGCGCCCCGATTGCCCAGGTCGTGCTGAGCCTGATCGTCAAGCAGGTGCTGAAGACCACCGACTGGCGGGCGGCGATGATGTACCTCGCCGCCGTGGTGTTCGTGGCGCTGGTGGTGGCGGGCATCCTGGCCCGCAAGAGCCCGGCCGATTACGGCGCCAAGCCCTTCGGCGAGATCAACAAGAAGGCTGGGCCCACTCGCGACTGGACCGTCAAGGAAGCCTTCGGAACGTTCCCCATCTGGGGAGCCATCATCGCCTTCCTCACCTCGATGCTGGCGGAGTTCCTGATCTGGAGCCAGATCGTGAGCTACTGGCAGATCGACGCCGGCTACAACGCCAACACCGCCACCAACCTGTACGTTGCCATCGGCTGCGCCGGTATCATCACCATGCCGGTGATGGGCGTCGTGGCGGACAAGCTCGTGGCCAAGATCGGCGACGAGATCAGCGCCCGCAAGCGGATGCTGATCTTCGCTCCGGCGATGGGCATCCTGGCCTGTCTGTTCCTCTTCGGGTCCGCGCAGTCTATGGCCCTGGCGGTCATCGCCTGCATCCTGTTCGCGATCTACTGGGCAATCGAGCCCGGCGGCGTGGCGGGCTATGTGGGCGCCGTCTACGGCAACAAGTCCATGGGCAAGATCTGGGGCCTCGGCACGCTGATCGTCATGGGCATCGGCCCGGCCGTCGGCAGCTTCATGGGCGGCTTCCTGTACGACATCTCGGGCAGCTACAGGAACTCCGTGCTCTTCGCGCTGTGCTCGTACATCGTCTCCGTCGTCTTCGCCATTCTCCTGCCGCGGGCTGCCGGCGCCAAGGAGGCCAAGCAGGAGGTCAAGCAGGAGGCGGCGCAGACCGTCTAGTCGTTGCCATCAACTCGGGGGTGAGTCCATGCAACAAGTGACGGGACTCGTATTTGACATCCAGGGCTACTCCGTGCACGATGGTCCCGGCTGTCGGACGCTGGTCTTCCTGAGCGGCTGCCCGCTCCGGTGCGCCTGGTGCGCGAACCCGGAGGGGCTCGAGCCGAGGAAGCAGCTGCTGTACCGTGATGCAAAGTGCAAGCACAATGCGAACGGGTGTACGCAGTGCATCAAGGCGTGCCCATACGGGGCCATTGCCGAAGCAGAGGGTTCGGAGGGGCAGCTGGCCATCGACCGCACCAAGTGTCGCACCTGCACCACCTTCGAGTGCGCCGCGGCGTGCCTGTGGGGCGCCCTCGGCGTGGCCGGCAAGGAGATGACGGTTCAGGAACTCTGGCGCATCATCGACCGCGATCGGCAGTACTGGGGCGGCCAGGGGGGCGTCACCTTCACCGGTGGCGAGCCGCTGCTCCAGCGGGAGTTCATCGTGGCCATGCTGAAACGCTGCCAGGAGGGCTTTGTGCACACGGCGGTCGAGACCAGCGCGTGCGTGGATACCGAGCACTTCCTGCGGGCGTTCAGGCATATCGACTTCGCGTTTATTGACGTGAAGCACATGAACCCTGAGAAGCACAGGCTTGGCACGGAGGTCTCCAACGAACAGACCCTGAAGAACATCCGGGCGCTGGCTTCCTCGCCGTGGTCGGGCCGGCTGGTGTTGCGAGTTCCGGTGATCCGCGGGTTCAACGACGACCTGGAGAACATGGCGGCCACGGCCGACTTCATGCAGGAGGTCGGACTCAGCGAGATCAACCTGCTGCCCTTCCACCGCATGGGCGATTCGAAGTACACCCAGCTGGGCAAGCGGTACGCGTTCTCGGAGGTGGACTCCATGCCTCTGGAACACCTGGTGCCGCTGCAGCAGTTGTTCATGGACCGGGGCATCGCCTGCTACATCGGCTCGCACACGCCGTTCTAGGCGGGCGTCAGTCCTCTGCAAAACGAACCCGGCCGGGGCTGTGCCATCCACAGCTCCGGCCTTTCCCTGCAGCCGGAAACCGGAGCCGTCGGTACCCGGGGGCCGGCGGACTCGGGAGGGTGTGTTCTCATGGCAGCTACGACTCGGTCCGGGGATCATCGTGTCAGGCGGAACGGTCACCTTGTGGTCGCAGCGGCGTTCCTGGCGGTCTTCTGCCTGGGGTTCCGGTCTACCTTTTCCGTCCTCATGGGCCCGATGCGGGCGTCGACCGGCTGGACCGCGGGGCAGACGTCGCTCGGCTACTCGCTCATGATGAGCGTCTATGCCGTGACAGCCTTTTTCAGCGGCATGATCGTGGACCGTTGGGGGACCCGCCCGGCCTATCTCATCGGCGCGTTGTTCGGGGGGCTCGGCTTCTTCCTGACCTCGCTGGTCGACTCGTACGCGGCGTACCTGGCGGTCTACGCGATCTTCACCGGAATCGGAACCGGCATGCTGTGGGTTCCCTCGACCGTCTCCGTGCGGAAGTGGTACGTGGGCGAGTCCTATGCCACCATGTGGGCCTCGTCTGCGCCGGCTCGCCTGTTGCCCAGGTTCTGCTCAGCCAGGGACTGAAGGGGATTCTGGCGCATTCCGACTGGCGCGTGGCGATGCAGTGCCTTGCCATCGCATCTGCCGGAGTCATGGTTCTGGCTGGGCTCCTTTCGCGCAAGGGCCCGGAGCATTACGGTGCCAGGCCATTCGGCCCCCGCAGCCGCGCCACGAAGCCCTCCACGGTGAGCGGTGGCCGGGCGAGACCCAGCCGCTGCCCCAGCACCGTGATGGGGGGCGGCTCAAGGCCGGCCTGCCGCAGCAGGTCGGGACGGGAGAAGATCTCCTCGGCGGTGCCGTCGGCCAGCACCTGCCCGGCCTGGAAGACCAGGACCCGCTGGAAGTAGCGGGCGACGAAGTCCATGTCGTGGGTGATGGTGATCACCGTGCGCCCCTGCTCCTGGAGCCAGGTGACGATGTCGCCGATCTGCCGTACGCCGGTGACGTCCTGGGCGATGGTCGGCTCATCGAGGATCACCACGGGGGTATCCATCGCCAGCACGCTGGCGATGGTCACCAGCTTCCGCTCGGCCAGCCCCAGGTCGTAGGGGTTGCGCGCCTCCGCCCCGGTGAGGCCCACCCGAGCCAGGGCCGCCTCGGCCCGCTGCCGCGCCTCGTCCTGGCTGGCTCCCAGGTTGAGGGGGCCGAACATCACCTCGTCCAGCACCCGGCTCTTGAACAACTGGTCCGTGGGGTTCTGGAAGACCAGCCCCACCTTGCGGGCCATGCTGGCCACGGTGGTGGAGGCGGTGGAGAGGTCGTCTACCCAGACCTCGCCCTGCGTTGGCCGCAGGAGGCCGTTGAGCAGCCTGACGAAGGTGGACTTGCCGGCGCCGTTCTGGCCGACGATGGCCACCGAGCCAGGTGACAGTACCAGGTTGATGCCCCGCAGCACCTCCACGCCTGGCGTGTAACTGAAGTGCAGGTCCTTAACCCTGATCTCGGCCAAGCGCCGCACCTCCAATCCGCGCTGCCGCCTCGACTGTGACGGGATAGGTTCCGCCCTGTTCCCGCCACCCCAGCTCCCGGGCGGCCCGGGTGACGGCGGGGACCGCAACCCCGTGTTCCTCAAGGCCGTCCAGGCTGAACACCTCGCCGGGCGGGCCCCAGGCCAGCACCCGCCCCCGGTTCAGCACCAGCACCTTGTCGGCCCGGGCGGCGATCCGGTCCACCTTGTGCTCGGCCATGACGACCGCCATGCCCTGCCGGCAGAGGTCGCCCACAGCGGCGAAGACCTCGCTGGTGCCCGCCGGGTCCAGCTGCGACGTGGGCTCGTCCAGGATCAGGACCTCCGGCTGCATCACGAGCACCGAGGCGATGGCCAGGCGCTGCATCTGCCCTCCGGAGAGGGCGAAGGGGCTGCGGTCGCGCAGGTCCCAGAGCCCGAGAAGCCGCAGGGACCACTCGATGCGCCGGATCATCTCGTCCCGGGGAATGCCGGCGCGCTCCAGGCCGAAAGCGACCTCCTCGTACACGCTGAACTTGGCGCCGGACATCTGCGTGAACGGACTCTGGAAGACGAGCCCCGCCCGGCGGCTCACCTCACCCACCGACGTTGTGTGCACGTCCAGGCCCGCAACTTCCACCTTGCCGCCGATGGCCCCCTTGTAGAAGTGCGGCACCAGGCCCACCAGCGCCTGGCAGAGGGTGGACTTGCCCGCCTTGTTGGGACCGACGATGCCCACGAACTCGCCGGGCTCCACCGTGAAACTCACCCCGTCAAGGGCCAGCGCCGACTGCCGGGGGTAGCGGTAGCGCAGGTTCTCCACCCGGATCAGGCTCATGACAGCATCACCCGCCCCGCAATGCCGAGCGCCAGCACGGCCAGCGCGGCGATCCGCACCGGCCAGGCGTAGCCCGGGATCGACTCTTCGTGCAGGAACGTGAGCCTCCGATTCGAGGCGAACCCCCGCACTTCCAGTGCCAGGGCCCGCTCCTCGGTGGCGATGAGCGACGACGTGACCAGCGGCCCCATGAGCGGGATGAATGCGCGCAGGCGCACCCACAGGCTGCCCTCAGTCTCCATGCCCCGGGAGCGCTGGGCGTCGGTGATCCGGGCGGAGGCCTCCACCATGGTTGGGATGATCTGCAGCACGGCGATGATCACGTAGCCGAACCGGGAGGGGAGCCCCCGGCGCATCAGGGACTCCACCAGGTCCGAGGGCCGGTTCGTCAGGATGAGGATGAGGCTGGACGCGAGGATGTTATAGAGCCTCAGGGTGAGCCGCAGGCCCAGGAGCAGGCCCTCGCGGTAGAAGGTGACCGGGCCGATCGCCAGCGCGGGGTGCTGATTTCCGGCGTAGACCAGCCCCTGGACGACGAAGAAGGTGACGGCGATCAGTGAGACCCCTGCGAAGACCGCCGTCGACCGCCGCAGCACGCCGGCCGACGCCAGCAGCACGAGCGAGGCCGCCAGGAGCAGCGCCGGGGCGAGATGGCCGGGCAGCAGGAACGTGCACACCAGGCCGATGACGGTGAGGAGGACTTTCGACATGGGATCCAGCCGGTGCATCCATGAATCGCCGGGTACGAAAAGGGTGAACTGCAAGGAGGTCACCTGCCTGTGCTGCGGCGCCGGGGCTGCCAGAGAGACAGCCCCGGCGCCTTTGTGCGATGCCTTCGGACCGCTGGTCCGCTACAGCCTTTCCACTTGGTCCTGGCCGGCGAAGAGGCCGGTGAGGCGCTGCGGCAGGGCCTTGAAGATGAGGAAGGAGATGACTACTGTGGCCACCTTGTCCAGGAGGTCGACGACGAGTTCGTCGATGAAGGAGGCGATCCAGATCGGCGTTCCCCCGTTGCGAAGGATTGTGTAGAGGCCATCGCCCCAGATGTTGCCGGTGGTGCCTTCCCAGAGGAACACGTTGATCGGCGTAGAGACGATGGCCGCAGCCAGGGCCACGATGAGGCCGAGCACGACGGCCCGCGGGAAGTCGCGAATCCAGCCGGTCATCGCCAGGTAGCCGACCAGCAGGCCGATCACGATAGAGGTGATCAGGTACCAGAATGAGACCGGATCGGCTGTGATGCCGAAGATGATGTTGTTCACCGCACCGGAGATGGCGCCGATCCAGGGTCCGGCCAGCATGCCGGCGAGGACGGTGCCGATAGAGTCGAGCCACAGAGGGAGCTTCAGGGCAGAGGCGAAGAGCTTGCCTACGTAGTTGATGCCCACGGCAACCGGAATCAGAACCAGGGAGAGGGTCGTGAACCGGAACGCCCAGACGTTTTTCCGCTGAGTAGCCATGCGAGCACCTCCTAGCAAGATTCTTCCGTCCACAGGTCACGGAGTGCATGCAGTGCAACCCGGATCTCCGCCGTTTCGCCTTGCCGCGCCGCCTCCTTTCCCGCTACCAGGTCGTTGATCCCTGCCTCCAGCCCGCCGTCAGCGGGCACTACCACGTTGAGCACGCTTCCGGCCCGGGCGCCGCGCAGGCGGGCGACGGTGAGGAGCGTGGCGGTTTCCATGTCGGACCCGAGGACGCCCTTGCTGGCCCAGAAGCGGGTCACCTCGTCCTCCCGGTCGGTGTAGAAGCTGTCGTGGCTGCGCACCACGCCCGCGTGGGCGGTGATGCCCAGCCCATCCGCCGCCTTGAGGAGCGCGGTGAGAACCGCAGGGTCGCTGACCGCCGGGTAGGCGACGGGGACGTACATGGCGCTCGCCCCCTCCTCGCGCACGGCTCCGACCGCGACCACCAGGTCGCCCACACGGATGTGCGGCTGAAGGGCGCCGGCGCTTCCGATCCGCACGAGGACCCGCGCCCCGGTGCGGACCAGCTCCTCCACGGCGATGGCGGTCGAGGGGCCGCCGATGCCGGTGGAGGTGGCGGAGACGGGCATCCCCTGAAACGTGCCGGTGATGGTACGGTACTCACGGTTGTGGGCGACCGGCTCCCAGCGGTCCAGCTGGGCGGCGATCGCGTCGATTCGTCCCGGGTCGCCGGGCAGCAGGACGTAGGGTGCGATGTCACCTGTGCGGCACTGGATATGAGGCTGCGGCTCTTCCACGGCACTTCCCCCCCAGGTGCAGACACGTTGACATGTTAATTGTACCACAGCTTTCCGGCGCAGATACCATGTCTCTCCAGCAGCGGTGAGGTGGTCACATTGCGCAGCAGGTGAAAACCGGGTAGACTTTGGTCTAATGAGGTGAGACGATGGCAGAGTTCAGGGTAGACCCCGACCTGGAGCTTCCGGTCATGCCAAGCCGCGCCCGCGCCGACGTGAGCCGGAAGCCCGAGTGGCTGAAGATCAACCTGCACACCGATCCGGAGTTCGTGGAACTGAAGCGCCTGATGCGCGGACGGGGGCTGCACACCGTATGCGAGGAGGCCCGCTGCCCCAACATCTTCGAGTGCTGGAACCGGCGCACGGCGACGTTCATGATCCTCGGCGACGTGTGCACCCGCAACTGCGGCTTCTGCGCCGTCACCTCCGGCGTTCCGGCGGGGCTCGACCTGGAAGAGCCCGAGCGGGTGGCCGATGCCTGCGTGCAGATGAACCTGCGCCACGTGGTCGTCACCTCGGTGGCGCGCGACGACCTGCCGGATGGCGGGGCCCGGATCTTCGCCGAGACCATCCGGGCGATCCGGCGCAAGAACCCCTCCACCGGCGTCGAAGTGTTGATACCCGACTTCATGGGGAACTGGGAGGCCCTGGCCGAGGTGATGGACGTCGAGCCTGACGTGCTCAACCACAACATCGAGACGGTGCGGCGCCTGTCGGACCGGGTGCGGTCGAAGGCCAGGTACGACCGCTCGCTGGAGGTGCTCCGGCGGGCCAAGGAGATGAAGCCGCACATCAGCACGAAGTCGTCCGTCATGGTGGGGCTGGGCGAGACCATGGCCGAGTTGTACGAGGCGATGGACGACCTCCGGACCGTCGGGGTGGACATCGTGACCTTCGGCCAGTACCTGCGGCCGACGGCCCGCCACCTTGCGGTGGAGAAGTTCTACACACCGGGCGAGTTCAACCACCTGCGCGAGGAGGCCTTGCGGCGGGGCTTCGCCCACTGCGAATCGGGCCCGCTGGTCCGCTCCTCGTACCACGCCGACGAGCAGTCCGCACAGGCCGTCGCCCGCCGCACGGGGGCCTGCAGCGAGTAGACAGGGAGCCGACCCTCACCGCCGGGCCGGCTCCCTGTCCACCAAGAATGGGCGTAGCAGAGGCGCCAATTATGGGCTGCCTCTGCCTGCTATTCTGGCCGCGAACTGGTCGGTCTATTCATGGTCGCCCAGCGATTCCAGCGCGGCACTGAGTTCGATGCGTACCGTTTGGGAAGTCTCCCGCCCCGCCCGTTCGGCCAGGGCCGCCCGGGCCGCCGGCGCCGCTGCCGGGGCGAGGCGGGCCAGCCGGCCCAGTGCCCAGGCGGCGTGGGCCCGGATCACCTCGCTCTCGCTCCCCAGGGCAGCCACCAGCGCCGGCAGCGCCGCGGGGTCGCCGCTGTTGCCCAGGGCGATGACCGCGTTGCGCTGGATGGTCGTCTTGCCCCGCCAGCCGGCCGCGGTGGGCTCGAACCAGCGGCGAAAATCGCTGCCGGTCATGGCCATGATCTGCAGGAGGTCCGGCTCGCCGCCGCTCAGCTCGTCCGCCGGGGCGAACTCGGGGTGGGGGGAGGGGCGTGCCCGCCGGTTGTAGGGGCAGACGTCCTGACAGTCGTCGCAGCCGAAGAGCCGGTTGCCCATCACCGCGCGGAACTCCGGGGGAATGACCCCTTTCATCTGCGTGATGTAGGAGAGGCACCGGTTGGCGTCAAGCTGCCACTCGGTGAGCGCACCGGTCGGGCATGCGTCGATGCAGAGGGTACAGGCGCCGCAGGCCGGCGGCACGGGCTCGTCGGGCGGCAGCGGCAGAGTGGTCAGCAACTCGCCGAGGAAGACCCACGTGCCGTACTCCCTCGTGATCAGGTTGGTGTGCTTGCCGAACTTGCCGATACCGGCCCGCTCCGCCACGGCCCGGTCAAGGGGCGGTCCGGTGTCCACGTAGGCGAGGTGCCGGTGTCCCGGCGCCTGCTGCTCCAGCCATGCAGCCAGGCGGAGCAGCCGCTCCTTCAGGATCTGGTGGTAGTCGTTCCCCCGGCAGTAGCGGGAGAGCCAGCCCCTGAGGGCAGCACCCTCCCCTGGCGGTGGCGGGGCGTCAGGGTGGTAATAGGAGATGCCGCAGGCGATGATGGCGCGCACGCCGGGCAGCCATCGCTCGGGGTAGACCCGCTCAGCGATCACCTGGTGCTCATAGGGGTTCGGCCCGTGGCCCCGCGCCTTCCGGTCCTCCAGCCGCTGCTGCTCCTGCAGGAAGGGATCGGCCGGTGCCACGCCTACCAGGTCGATGCCGATCTGCGCGGCGTGGGCCTTCATCTCCTGCTTCAGTCGTTCCAGGTCCAGGCGAATCCCCCCTTCGGGCCAGGGTTGGGGCTGGGGCCGGGCAGACTCCCCGGTACTGCGGTTTCCATGAAAAACGTGGTACCATGGCAGGGGTATGGTGTGAGCGCGCAGACGAACCGTTCGCTGTACGAGCGTCTGCAAGACTGCCGTGTACACGTCGCCGGGCGTCAGTGCCCCGGTGATGCCGGGCAACGGTGAACCCCGGCGCCGACGAAGCGACCAGCGGCAGGACGTGTCTGCGATCGATGTGTGAGAGGGTGTGAAGCACGGATGGGTGATCAGGCGAAGAACATCCGGGTGGTGGCCCGGGTGATGGTGCTGAACGGGGCAGGGGAGGTGCTCCTCTGCCGCAGCCGCGACGGCTCTGCGTGGGTGCTTCCCGGGGGCACGCTTGAACCCGGTGAGGATCTGCATACTGCGGCCGCCCGGGAGGCGCTGGAGGAGGCGGGCGTAGTCGTGAAGGTGGGCACACTCGCCTATGTGCAGGAGTTCCGCTCGGCCCGCCGCGCGGAGCACGTGGTCGAGGTGGTGTTCCGGGCCGAGGCCGCAGCAGACCGCCCGCTCGACGGAGCGACCGCCGACAGAATCGAGCCGGCTGGACCAGACGGGCGGCCCTGGCAGGCGTGGCGAGTCCAGGACGTGGACGGGCCGGTGCGCGAGTGCCGCTGGTTCGCCCTGGCCGACGTGGCCACTCTTGCTGAACCTGTCTACCCCAGCGAGCTCAGGGGGCCCCTGTGGGAAGGCGGCGGGGCCGTCCACCTCGGGGTGATTGACCTGGGCTGAGCCAACACCATCGGCCAGGCGACGACCAGGAGGGCGGCGTGGTCACCGGCCGCTGTCAGCGCGCCCATGGGACTGCGTTCTCAGGGGGCCGCCAGCAGCGTCTCGCGCCAGGAGGCCATGTTCGCCTGCTCCCGCCTGAAGCCGGGCGACGGTGGGCAGATCTGCCGGTGCCCAGGAGAGCCGGCTGAGGTCGGCAACAGGCAGCCACCGCAGCTCTGCGTGCTCCCGGGGCGTGGGCTGGCCCCTGGTCAGACGGGCGCGGAAGGTAATCAGCCGGACGACGACGTCGGGGTACCGGTAGGTCGCCTCGACCACCTGCTCGCCCACCGCAATGTCGCAGCCCAGCTCTTCCCGAATCTCCCGGCGCAGCGACTCTTCAGGTCGTTCGCCGGGTTCAATCTTCCCTCCGGGGAACTCCCACAGCCCGCCCTGGGCCTTGCCTGGTGCCCGGCGGGCACAGAGCACCTCACCGGCCTCGTTCTGGATCACCGCGCCGACCACGTCTACCTGCCGCATCGACTGCCCCACCTGCCTGCTCGTTCACAGCGTGTCCTCAGACTGCCTCAAGTAGGACTTACCGCACATACACACGGTTTTCAAGGGTCGTGAGGAACGTCGCCACTCGTCTTTCGCCCCCGGACGTTTCAGTGCGGACTCTGTGCGATGAGCCCGGTCTGGGAACATCTTCCCACATCACAGGTGGCAACTGGAAGCAAAGGTGATTCGTTAACTTTTGGAGAAGGATTGACACCGTATTATGCATAACTCATACATGTACGCCTTAGATGCACCGGGCTCGCAAAAGGGGAGGATGACCGTGCATCGCCGTTGATGCGGGGCCCATCTATCCCTCCACACGGGGGTGTGCGATTTTGTACCGGGTCCCGACAACCGACATCCGCGCTGGCATGCGACTGGGGAAAACCGTACTCTCACCGAACGGCCAGGTGTTGTTGCAGGCGGGAACTGTTCTGAGGGAGTCGTTCATTGGGCCCCTTCTCGGGTATGGGATTACATCCGTGTACATCGTCAACGAGTTGGCGCCGGACGTGGAGCCGATGGACGTGGTGTCCGAGGAGACACGCTTTCAGCTGCAGGACGCCATGTCCAGAACGGTGGAAGATCTGCGGACCGCCATGGCCGAGGCCACTCGTACGGGGATGCGCCATTTCTCCCCCACCATCCGCGTCGAGGGCCTGCGCCAGACCATCGACCAGATCATCACCGAACTCCTCACCAACCCGAGGGTCGCCGTAAGCCTTCAGGACATTCGGTCTGCGGACCAGTATACCCTGAGCCACTCCGTCAACGTCTGCATCCTCTCCACGCTCCTGGGGGCGGAGCTTGGCTATTCCCTCTCCGACCTGCGCATTCTCGCGCTGGGCACCCTGCTGCATGACATCGGCAAGATCGCGATTCCGCCGGAGATCCTGAACAAGCCCGGCCGCCTCACCCGCGAGGAGTCCGACGTGATGAAGCAGCACACGGTTCTCGGCTGGGAACTGCTCAAGAACCAGCCCGAGATCCCGCCGACCGCCGCGGTGGTTGCGCTGCAGCACCATGAGCGCTGGGCAGGCGGCGGGTATCCCAACAACCTCTCCGGCAACCAGATCTACCGGTTCGCCCGGGTGTGCGCCATCGTGGACTGTTACGACGCCATGACGTCAGACCGCATCTACCGCAAGGGTCTGAGCCCCGTCATGGCGCTGGAGTCCCTTTCCGGCCCCATGCACGGCTTCTTCGATCCACAGATGCTCCTGGCGTTCCTGAACTGCATCGCTCCATGGCCCGTGGGCTCCATGGTTGAGCTGACCGGCGGTCGGAAGGGCGTTGTCGTCGCCGCCGAACGGGGCAGGGCCGACCGGCCGCGGGTTCGTGTGCTGCTGGAGGCGGATGGGTCTCGAATCGCCTCGCCCTATGAGATTGACCTTTTCCGCGAGCGGCACGTCGAGGTGGTACGGGAGGTCCACGAGAGCGCCGAGCAGTACATGAGCGAACTGGCCGGGTAGGCAACTGCCTCAGGAGGAGATTGCCGTTGGTCGCAGTACGACGAGTGCCGCTCTCCGCCCTGAGGCCCGGTGACTGTCTGGCCCGGGACGTGCTGAGCGAGGACGGACGGGTCCTGCTCGCCAAAGGCACACGGATCACCGACGCCTACCTGCGCCTCCTGGAGACGCACGGAGTCGACACGGTCTTCCTGCCCTCCGACGGTGGCCCGCGGCGGGCTCGCCCGGAGGTGTCGCGTCAACTGCGAGCGGATCTCAGCAGTGAGCTGCGGCGGGTCACCGACTACATCCGGAAAAGCGTGCCGGCGGATGTGCCGGGACTTCAGCTGCCCCGGCTCGAGCTGAAGGTCAGGGGCCTGCGGACCGCGGTGGAGCAGGTGGTGAGCCAGGTCGCCGCTCACCCGGGCCTGGCCGTCCCGCTGGAGGAGCTGCGGCAGGCCGATGAGTACACGCTGCAGCACGCGGTCGAGGTCTGCGTGATGGCGACGTTGCTCGGCAATGCGATGGGATTTCGCGGGAACGAGCTGGTCAACCTCGCCATGTGCTCCCTGCTGCACGACGTCGGCAAGGCGGGCATCCCGCTGTCGGTCCTGAACAAGCCGGGACAGCTGACCGCCGAGGAGACCGAGGTGATGCACCGGCACACGAGCCTGGGCTGGGTGATGCTGCGGAACCAGCCCGAGCTGCCTGAGGAGGCATCGCTCGTGGCACTGCAGCACCACGAGCGATGGGTCGGCGGGGGCTACCCGCTCGGGCTCCAGGGCGACCAGATCCACCTGTACGCCCGCATATGCACCGTGGTGGACGTGTACGACGCCCTGACGGCTGACCGCGTCTACCGCAAGGGGTTTGAGCCCGCCGAGGCCCTGGCCATGATGACGGGGCAGCAGCGGGACAGCTTCGATCCCGTGGTGCTCAGCGTGTTCCGCGACGCCATGGGCCGGGCCTTGGAGAGTATGTCGATCGCCTAGACGGGCCGTGAATGGACAAGATGAGAAAGGGCCGCCGTCCTCTGAGGACGGCGGCCCCTTGAATCAGCAGGCGGCTGTCGTGCCCGGACAGCGCTGGCGATGCGGACAGTCTGCACAGGCCTGAAGTGACGCGCAGATGGCGCTCCAGGACCGCCGGGCGAATATGATGGGCAACTGCCTGGCCTTGGCCTGCTCCTTGACCCACCGGGCCAGGTTGTGGTTGACGTAGTCTATGAGTACGACGACCAGCTCGGTGCCGGCCGGAATCTCGACCCGGCGCTCTGTGCGCCCGGTGACGTGCTTGACGTCTGCATAGCCGAGGTTGCGCAAGTTCTGGCCGATTGAGCCCAGGTGGTCGCCGCCGATGACGAGTACCACGGCCGACACCTCCTTACTGTTGAGACGCTGGCAAAATGGAACCAGGTTCGGCCGAGGGTTGTGTCTGCTCCGCAGGCTGGTGTAAGATAGGAGGGTCATGGGTCTGGTCACTGTGTGTGCGTGTCCGCCGCGGGGGCAGCGCTGCCCCGCCGGGTTGGACGGGACCTGTGGGGAAAGGGGGAGTTCCGGTGGACGTTTGGTCGATCTTGGAGCATGGAGGCGGCAAGACGCTTGCCATTAGCCGTGAGGATGTGGTGAGCAAGCTGCAGGCCCTGGTGGAGAGCCGGGGTTCCTGGTATATCGAGCGGCTCCAGGTCAGCGATTCCGACGGAAACCGTTACACACCCGAGGTGAGCGAGAACGGAAGCGTGGAACTGGTGCTGCGCTCGGGTCCCTCCCGCCGCCGGCGGTAGGAGGTCCACAAATGGACGGGGCTGTCTCGAGGTCATCGCGGATGACCGGGAGACAGCCCCCTTGTCGTTTCTGCCCGCAGCACGCGGCTCAGCGCTTCGGCCGGGGAACCAGCCGGTACAGCAGGAACGCGGCCACGGCGATCAGCGCTGCGGCGATGACGCCGTCCTGATAGATGCTCACCCACCGGGAGACGGTCGGCCAGGCCGCGCCCAGCGTTGCCCCGATGCCGGCCAGCACGAGGTTCCAGATGGCCGAGCCGATCGCGGTGTAGAGGATGAAGACGCCCATGTTCATGCGCACGAGGCCGGCGGGGATGGAGATCAGGCTGCGCATCACGGGCACCATGCGGCAGAAGAAGACCGTCCAGATGCCGTAGCGGGCAAACCAGTCCTCGGTGCGCTGCACGTCCTGCTCGCCGATGGTGAGCCACCGGCCGTAGCGGCGCACGATCGCGTAAATGCGGTCCCGGCCGAACCAGAGGCCGACGCCGTAGAGGGCGATAGCCCCCAGCACGGAGCCGACGGTGGAGGCGACCAGGACGCCAAACAACGTCAGGCTGCCCTGCGTCGTCATGAAGCCGGCGAAGGGCAGCACGATCTCCGAAGGGATGGGGGGGAAAAGGTTTTCGATCAAGATGATCAGGACGATACCCGGATACCCGAAAGCTTCCATTATGCTGGTGGTCCAGTGCATGAGCAACCCCTGACTATACGAGCAGACTATGCCACTGATTCTACGGGCCCTGGTCGCTCAAGTCAACCGTTCGCCGCTGCGTTTACGGCTCCACCAGCCCCTGGCGGATGGCGTAGCGCACCAGTTCCGTGCGGTCGTGGATCCCCAGCTTGTCGAGCATGTTGGACCGGTGCGTCTGCACGGTCTTCTCGCTGATGAACAGCTTCCGGGCGATCTCGGAGTTGGTGTGCCCTTCGGCCACCAGGATGAGGATCTCCCGCTCCCGCGGGGTGAGCGGGCAGGGCTCGGCGGACTGGCCCGAGGCAGGGACCGGGCGCGAGACGTAGCCGGAGACTACGGCTCGGGTGACTGCCGGATCCAGCACCGCCTGGCCCTCCATGACCGCGCGGATCGCCCCCACCAGGTCGGCCGCGGCCGAGCGCTTCACGATGTACGCATCGGCTCCGGCGCGGAAAAACTCCAGCACGAACGGCTCCTCTTCGTGCATGGTGAGGCCGATCACCCGGGTCTCGGGCACGGCCTGCTTGATCAGCCGGGTGGCCTCGATGCCGCTCATGTCGGGCAGCGAGATGTCCATGATCACCACGTCAGGCCTGAGCGACTTGGTCAACTCCACGACCTCGTCACCCCGCCCGGCCTCCCCCACCAGTTCCAGGTCGGGCTCAGACTGCAGCACCATGCGAACGCCCTGACGCACCATCATGTGGTCGTCGCAGATCAGCACCCGTATCGCCACTCTGCATCGCTCCTTCCACGGGCAGCTCCGCGTACACCCGGGTCCCGGTCTCGGGGCCCGACGAGATCGTCAACCCGCCGCCGGCCAGCGTCACCCGCTCCCGGATGCCCGCCAGGCCCACGCCCTCCCCCCGCCGCAGCGGGTCGAACCCCTTGCCGTCGTCGGCCACCTCCACCGTCAGCCAGCCCCCCTGCCGCCGGAGCCGGATGTTGATGTGGCTGGCGCCGGCGTGCTTGACCGTGTTGGTGCACGCCTCCTGGATGAGCCGGAAGACGGTGATCTCGATGTGATCGGGCAGCCGGCCCGTCAGCCCCTCGGTCTCGATGTCGATCGTCAGCCCCGCGTGCTCGTAGCGCCGGACCAGCCAGCGGATCGCCGCCTCGAGGCCGAGGTCGTCGAGCGCGGTGGGCCGCATCTCGTGGATTACGCGGCGCACCTCGGCGAGGGTGGCCTCGGCCATCTCCTTCACGTTGTTCAACCGCTCGCGCAGCGCCTCCTCGCCCATCGGGTGGCGCACCAGGAAGTCGAGGGTGACCACCAGGGCGGTCAGCGCCTGCCCGGTCTCGTCGTGCAGCTCGCGGGCGATGCGCCGGCGCTCGTCTTCCTGGGCCGTGATCAGGCGGGCCAGCAGGCGGCTGCGCATGTGCTCCTTCTCGGCCAGCTGCTCGTACAGCCTCGCCCGGTCGATGGCCAGGCCGATCTGCTCGCCCAGCGCTGTGAGAAGCTCGCGGTCGGCCGCGCTCAAGTAGCGGGAAGGGTGGACCATCAGCACCATGATGCCCGCCACCCGGCCGTCCTGGCCCAGCGGGATGGTGATGTGCCGTCCGCTGGGGTGGCCCACCTCGGCGGTGGCCCGGACGCAGGCCAGGTCCCGCACCTGCGTCACCAGCGCGGCGCCCCTCAGGTGGCGCAGGCAGAGGCAGCGGTCGATGGGGAAGTGCTGGGCCTGGACGCCGACCCGGGCCCACTCGGGGAAGCCGTAAGCCGCGCCGACGGTCCACTCGCCCTCGGCGCCGCCGCGCCCCTCGGTGCGGAGCAGGATCCAGCCCTCCTTCACCCTGAGCATGTCGGCCACCAGACGGAGCGACTCGTCCAGGGCCTCCTGCAGGTTGAGCGGCCGGTTGAGCCGCTCCAGGGTACGGGAGAAGAGGCGCACGGCGCGCTCGTGTTCCCAGGACTGCCAGGTGACCGCGGCCGAGAAGAGCAGCGAGAACAGCACCTGCCCGGCGACATCCAGGGCGAGGGAACGGCCTGGCCAGGCGGTGCCCACCGCCCGCAGCGCACCGACGCAGAAGCCTGCGAACAGCAGCCACTGGGAGAGATCACGCCGCTCTTCGGCGTGGCCGGGGAAGGCCAGCCAGGCCGCGCCGCCCAGCGCGACGGCCACCACTCCCGATGCGGTCACGCCCACCGGATCACCCGTGGCCATCCCGAACAGGAACGCAGCCGCCAGCAGCAGGCTGCCGCCGATTACGAAGGGCCTCATGGCGGCGTGAGTCTGGCCCGAACGTTCCACCTGCCCGCCGAGGAACCCCAGAGCCGCGGCCGCCAGCGCGAGGTCGCGCAGCAAGGATGCGCCCTGCACGCCGGCTTCGGCCAGGAACATGCCCAGAACGTGCAGGGTCAGGACAAGCCAGCCCACGCCCCAGGTGAGCAGCGAACGCTCCCGGGTCTGGTAGTACCGCCACAGCAGCGCCCAGCTGACCGCCAGGTGGAAGCCGACGCCGATCGCAATCAGGGGCAGTACCAGCGCTTCCACGACAGGCACAAGCCTCACCCCTGGTATCGGACTTTTCTTTAGCATTGTAGTTGATGGGGTGAAAGGGGAGGGAGGCACCAAAGTGCTATCCCGTGGTGGCCCGGTAGTCCGAAAGACGATGTCGGGCGTCGCCCCGGACGGTGTCAGGGACGCCGCAACGGCCGGTTTCCCGGCGACGGTGCGCTCCTTCGTACGGGTGATAGACATTTGTAGGGTCGACACTCTAATAGTTTACCTCAAAATGCGCCTCTTCGGCTCTTGAAGATGTACATGGCTGCCTGCAAAATAGAGATGAACGATAACGATTCTCACTACCGAAGGATGTGGCAGTCATGACGCTCGACCAGACAAAGCCGGGCCAGGTTTTCGTCATCCGCACGATCGATGACCCCCATGCCCGTCTCGCGGCCATCCGTTTCGGAATCGCCGAGGGTGCGCGGGCGGCGTGCCAGACCGTACTCCCCGGTGGACCCGTTGTGGTGCGCAAGGGGAAGCAGGAGATGGCTCTGGGGCGGAACCTGGCGCACCGTATCACAGTCGAGCTGGTGGAGGGATGACACATGACGCAGGCGAACTGCCACGGCTCCTCCGCCGCTGCCGAGGTCCCCTCCCAGACGAGGAGGGTGGTGCTGGTCGGTAACCCCAACGTGGGGAAGTCTGCGGTCTTCCACGGTCTCACAGGTGTATATGTTGAAGTGTCAAACTATCCTGGAACCACTGTCGACATCGCCTCCGGTCGGATGGGCGATGTCGGCATTTTCGACACCCCGGGTGTCTATGGCGTATCCGCCTTCAACGACGAGGAGCGGGTCGCCCGGGACATGATCGTCCAGGCCGACGCCATCGTCAACGTGGTGGACGCGGCGCACCTGGACCGGGACCTGTTCCTGACGCTGCAGATCATCGACATGGGCTTCCCCGTGGTCGTGGCGCTGAACCTGATGGACGAGGCGAAGGCCAACGGGATGGAGATCGACGTGGAGCGCCTCTCGGCCGAACTGGGGGTTGAGGTGATTCCCACCGTCGCCGTGCGGGGCGAGGGTCTTGCAGAGCTAAAGGCCGCCATCTCCCGGACCCGGCGGGGCATTCCCACCCCCGAGGTGGCAGCCCGGCTGCCCGAGGATCTGTCGCCGGCCGACGGCGTGTTGTGGCTGGAGGATGACCCGGCCACCTGCGAGCGCCTCGGACGGCCGGGACCGGGGCTGCGGGAGGAGGTTTACCGGGCCAGACGCCAGCGGGCCGACGAGATCGCCGAGCGCGTGATCAGGGAGACGAACTCCGGCGCCAGCCTCTCCACCCGCCTCGGCCGCCTCACGCTTCACCCGCTGGGCGGCCTGGTGGTCCTGGCCGGCTTCCTCTTCCTGATGTACCAGGTGCTCGGCGTCTGGGTGGCGCAGGACGTGGTGGGCGTGACCGAAGAGATCTGGATGGGTGAGTACTACGTGCCGTGGATCAGCGGTCTGGTCGCACGCCTCATCAATCCGGAGTCGTTCCTGGGCCAGATTCTGATCGGGGAGTTCGGCCTCCTGAGCATGACGGTCGCCTACCTGCTGGGCCTGCTCCTGCCGCTGGTCCTGGGCTTCTACCTGTTCCTCTCACTGGCGGAGGACTCCGGCTACCTGCCCCGGATTGCGGTGCTGGTGGACCGGCTGATGACAAAGGTGGGGCTCAACGGGCGGGCGATCATCCCCACCATCCTCGGTTTCGGCTGCGTGACCATGGCCACCGTCACCACCCGGCTGATGGGGACGCAGCGTGAGCGGACCATCGCGACCTTCCTGCTCTCCCTGGCCATCCCCTGCTCGGCGCAACTGGCCGTGATCACCGTGATGCTCGCCCCGCTGGGGCCGGCCTACATCATCACCTTCATCGTGCTGCTGCTGCTGGTGTACGGCGTGACCGGCATGCTGCTGAACCGGGTGATGCCCGGCGACTCCTCCGACCTGCTGATCGACCTGCCGCCGCTCCGGCTGCCGCGCATCAAGAACGTGCTGCAGAAGACCTACCTGAAGACGAAGGGGTTCATCTCGGAAGCCTGGATGTACTTTGCGGGCGGTGCCCTTCTGATCTCCGTGATGGATCAGACCGGCGCGCTGGCAGCGCTGGCCAACGTGCTGGCGCCGATCACCGAGGGGTGGCTCGGCCTGCCCCGTGAAGCGGCCCAGGCGTTCATCATGGGCTTCGTGCGCCGCGACTTCGGCGCCGCGGGCCTGTACGACCTGGCGCTCACCCCGCACCAGGCGATGGTCGCTCTTGTGACCATCACGCTCTTCACCCCGTGCATCGCCTCGATCCTGATCATGTTCAAGGAGCGGGGCAAGCGGCAGGCCGCCGCCATGTGGGCTGGAGACGTGGCGCTGGCGATTCTGCTGGGCGGTATCCTTAACCGGATCCTCATCTGGTAGCGGAGGGAGGCCTGACCCATGGCGGGCGCGTGCGATCCCAACGGCCTCTGCCCCCGGTGCGGGTACCGGAACGGCCCCGGTGTGAACCGCTGCCTGCGGTGCCGCGCAGTGCTGACGGTTGCCGCCGGCTGCTCCGGCAAGTGCACCGGCTGCTTCATCAGTGCCCTGACAGGAAGGCCCGACCCGGAAAGCAATGGTGGGCGGCGCGGCGAACGATAAGCGCTCGCGGTGCGTCCATAGGAGTAGGTGACTCGCATGGGGGAGGCGTGTGACATGGAGACGCTGCAGCTCCTCATGCTGCTCCAGCTGGCAGCAGTGCTTTACCTGATCTACCGGGTGCGCCGTCTGGAGCAGGCCCTGGGCGGGCGCACCAGGGTTACCCGACGGACCGAAGCGGGGAGCGGCGCCGGCAAGGTGGTGCCGCTTCTGAAGGACGACATCCCGCCCGGCCCTTTCCGCTCCAACTGATCACAACCGGCCAGCCCAGCGGCTGGCCGGTTCAAATTGTGCGGCGGATCGTTGGGGAGGTGAAGGAATCGGGAGAGGCAAACGAGAAAAAGGTATCAGCCACGCTGTGTGGCGGGTTTGCCCCGGAGGGGGGTGGCAGCGTGACCCAAGGACAACCGAACGAGTTGGACGAGATGGCCGGTCTGCGGTTGGGCGGGCGGGGCCTTTTTTCCGTGCTCGCCGTTGTGGCCGTGGAGGTCCTCTTCCTTTCGGGTCTGCTGCTCTACCGCACCCAGCCCTGGTCCGCCGCCTGGTGGGCGAGCGTGGTCGGCTCCCTGACCGCCTTTGCCGCTGTGTTCGACACGGTATGGCGCCCCGATCGGCCGGCCGTGCCGTGGGGCGTGGTTCTGCTGGGCATTCCGACCGTCGTGATCTACTGGGCTGATCCGGCGGCGCTGGTGGGCCCGGCGCTGATGATGGTGCTCTCGGCGGTGGTCGCCGGGTACTGCCGCAAGAGGTTCCTGTGGACGCACATCGGTCTCATGGCCGTCGGTCTCGTCGGCGCGTACATCGCCGGCGGCCGCCCGCTGTTTCAACTGATGCTCATGGCGGCGCTGGCCGGCGAGGTCGCAGTCGTCCGGTGGCTGTACCTGCGTTTCCGAGAACAGCTTGTCCAGAACGACCACCTGCGCCGGCTGATGGAGCTGCTGCCCGTGCTCAAGGCCCGCGGTGTGCAGGACGTGGTGCAGGCGGCCGTTCGGCATATTGTGCGCGCCACCGGCAGCCGCTCCGGTATTGTCCTCCTGCTTGACGAGCAGGCGCAGGTGCTGCGGCCACACTACATGCACAGCGAGGTCCTGCTCTCCGCGGAGGAGCGGGATGCGATCATGACCACCACCGTCCGGGTGGGCGTCGGGCTCTCCGGTTGGGTGGCCAAGCACGGCCAGTCCATCTTCACCAACGACGCGGCCGATGACCCCCGCTCGGTTCAGGTGCCCGGCACCCCGCGCGAGGACGAGTCGATCCTCGTGGTGCCGCTGATGACCAACGGCCGGCTCTACGGCGTGCTCAGGGTGGATCGGCAGGGGAAGAACCAGTATCAGCTCAGCGACCTGCACCTGCTGGAACTGATGGCGGCGCATGTTTCTGACGCCATTTCCCGGGCTGAGCTAGAGGAGCGCCTGGCCAGGCGCGATGCGCTGACCGGCGTGTACAACCGTCATTTCCTCAACGAGTGGTCGCAGCGCGTGAAGAGCGAGTCGCGCGAGGTGTCGGTGCTGCTGATCGACTGCCGGAAGTTCAAGCAGATCAACGACCGGTGGGGGCACCTTACCGGCGACTGGGTCCTGCAGCAGTGCGCCCAGATCATCTCCAGCAGCGTCCGGTCGCGCGACCTGGTCGTGCGGTACGGCGGCGATGAGTTCCTGGTGGTGCTGGCCGACACCGGTCGGCAGGAGGCCCAGGCCATCGCCGAGCGGGTACTGCAGCGGGTGGAGGAGTGGAACCGGGAGCGCACGGAGGGAGAGCCCAGGCTCTACCTCGACATCGGCGTCGAGACGGCACCGCAGTCCGAATGGCAGAGGCTGCTGGACCGCGCCGACGAGCGGATGTACGCCTGCAAGCATGCGTGAGCCGTGGCGTCCTGTGGCGTCACGGCTCCTTCGCGCCTGCGTCCAGCGCCTCGAGCACCAGTTTCCTGTGCTCTGGGCGCAGCCCGTCCTGAACGATTTCATCGATGGCCTCTGCCAGCGGCGCCACCGCCGCCGCGTCGTCCTCGTTGACCGCCCGGGCGACCGCCAGGTGGGCCAGCGCGAGCACGTAGCCGGACTCGGCGTCGAACGCCGGGTTCACCGCGATGCCCGTCGGGACCATCTGCCCCTCCGGATCGCGCTCGTAGCGCGGCCACAGCAGCCCCTCGGCGTCCAGCGCGGCCAGCTCCTCCAGGAAGCGCTGGAACCAGTCGCCCTCGTTGCCCTTACCGCCGAGCCTGTCCATCAACTGCTGAATGCGGCGCAGGGCGTACTCCTTCTCCTGCAGATCGGCCAGGGTGATGGCGGCGAGGCCGACGCCGAGCCACCAGTACTCCTCAGGATTCAGCGCCCTGCCGTACGCGGCCGCCGCCTGTCTCAGCATCTCGCTTCCGGCCAGCAGGTCCGCCTGATCCTTTGCTGCGTCCACGTGCCATCCCTCCAGATTGTTGAGCCATGTCTTTTTAGTCTGAGGCAGGGGACCGAAGGGCACTCCTAGAATTGCATGGGATGTACCTGTGTCGCAAGGGGTGACGTGGTGGCGTACCGTACCGTGGCCGGCCGAGGTCAGGCCGAGGTTGTCATTCGCAAGTCCCGCTTCATCGCCAACGTGGCGCCGGTGACCTCCGAGGAGGAGGCATGGGCGTTCATCGCGGAGATCCGCAGCGCGCACGCCGAGGCCACGCACAACTGCTTTGCCTTCACCGCCGGTGGGGTGCAGCGGATGTCGGACGACGGTGAGCCGAGCGGCACGGCCGGCCGTCCGATCGTCGACGTGCTGGAGAAGCAGGGCCTCTCGGACACGGCCATCGTGGTCACCCGCTACTTCGGCGGCATCCTGCTGGGCGCCGGCGGTCTGGTGCGTGCGTACAGCCAGGCGGCTGCGGCCGGCGTGGAGGCGGCGGGGGTGGCGGAGGCGATCACGGCAGTCGATCTGCGCATTCGGGTCGACTACGGGCTGCTGGGAAAGGTGCAGTACCTGCTCCAGCAGCGGGGCGCCCTGACGCTGAACAGCCAGTTCGGTTCGGAGGTCGTGCTGGAGTTCCGCGTCCGTTCGGCCGATCGGGCGGCGGTGGCCGCAGAACTGGCCGAGGCCTCTGCGGGTCGCATCGCAGTGGAAGAGATTGGCGACGTGCTCGTGGGTCCTGATCTGCAGCCCATCCACGGTTGACTGTCCGATATCGGTTCAAAAGCCCATACCGCGTCGTCCTCTGGACAGGTATAATGTAACACGTGTTTCTGTGAAATGGCCTGAAGGAGGTCTTGCGATTGCACCTCCCCAACTCTGGCGCGTTACGCCGCCGGGTGTTCGGCGTGGCCCTTGCGGCCATTGTCGTGAGCGGCGTCGGCGCAGCGGTTCGCCCGCCTGCGGTCCCGGCGACCGCATCCACATCGAGTGCGGCGGGCGACAAGTCGAAGACGGGAACGGACGCGACCGACGCAGGTCAGCGTGATGAGCTTCGGGCCGTGGGCGCCGAGGCGACCCTTGCGGCTGCGCAGGCTCCCGCCGCCGCATCCGAGACTCCGGCTGAGCCTCAGGAAGAGGCCCCCAAGCCGAAGGTCTCCACGTACACCGTGGTCGAGGGCGATACCATCGAGGCTATCGCACAGCGGTACGGCCTCTCGGTGGATACGCTGCTGTACGCAAACGACATGTATGCCGATGACATCCTGCAGATCGGGCAGGAGCTGCTGATTCCTTCCATGGATGCGCTGGTCTACACCGTCGTCCAGGGAGACACCATGTGGGGCGTGGCCGACGCTTTCGACGCCGAGTTTGACGAGATCGTCGCGGCCAACCCCGACGTGGACGCCGATGCCCTCCAGCCCGGCCAGATCCTCTTCGTGCCGGGCGGAACGCCGCCCTCGCGGCGCACAATGGTCGCCAGCCGCAGCAGCGGCTCCCGCACGGCGTCGGCCTCGGGCAGCTTCGCCATCTGGCCGGCGTACGGCGGCACCACCGACGAGTTCGGCTGGCGGGTCCACCCGGTCACGGGCGTGTGGCACCTGCACGACGGTCTGGACATCGACGTGGCCTATGGCACGCCGGTGGCCGCCGTGGAGTCCGGAACCGTCACCTCGGCCGGCTGGCTGGGCGGTTACGGCATCGCGGTGAAGATCGACCATGGCAACGGCATCACGACCATGTACGCGCACCTCAGCAGCACGGCGGTCAGCGTCGGCGACTGGGTGGAGAGGGGCGAGCTCATCGGCTACTCCGGGAGCACGGGAAATTCCACAGGGCCGCACCTCCACTTTACGGTTCTGGTCGGCGGTGAGCCGGTAGATCCGCGTGGGTGGCTGCCCTGACCATAACGGGGGGCGGTGAAGGTGCGCAGCGAGCAGAAGCGGGTGCTCGTGCTGCTGGGCGCAATCGTCCTGGCTGTTGGCATTGTGGGCTCGCGTCTGTACCGCCTGACCGTGGTCGAATCGGCGGCGTGGATGAGCCGGGCGGTCAGCCAGAGCCAGATGGAGCTGCCCAGCCACGGGCCCCGGGGTGCAATTTACGATCGCAACGGCCGGCCGCTGGCAACCAGCGAGCCGGTCTATGCTGCCATGCTCTATGACCAGACGCCAGAGCACGTGGCGGAGATCCTGCCCAAGCTGAGTCTCCTCCTCGCCGAGGGCGACGCCGCGAAGGCGGAGGAGATCAGTGCATACGTGCAGGAGCAGGTACGGATTCACGAGATCCAGGGCCGGCAGTTCGAGGACCTGCTGATCAGAACGGGCCTCTCACAGGAGGTCGTCGCCACCTTCATCGAGCGGCAGGCCGAGTTCCCGGGAGTGGCCATCGTCACCCAGTCGGCCCGGAAGTACCCCAACGGCAAGGTGGCCGCCAACGTGGTGGGGTACGTGCAGCCGATCTCCCAGGACCAGCTGGAGAGCGAGGAGTTCAAGGACTACCATCCGGACGCCGTGGTGGGCAAGGACGGCATCGAGCTGTTCTACGAGAGGCTGCTGCAGGGCGAACCCGGCCGGCGCGTCAAGCTGGTCGACCCGGCGGGTAGGCCGGTGGGCACCGTGGAGGAGACCGATCCCACACCAGGGTATGATCTGACCCTCACGCTTGACCTCGACCTGCAGCGGGTGGCCGAGGAGTCCCTGGCCTCCACCATCGAGTGGATCAAGGCCCAGAACGACCCCGAGGCGAACCCGATCCGTGCGGCGCTCGTAGCGCTTGACGTGAAGACCGGCGCCGTGCTGGCCATGGCGCAGGTGCCGAGCTTTGACCCGAACCTGTTCATCAAGGCGATGACCGTGGGCCTCACGGAAGAGGAGTACAACGAGAACATCAACATCCCCGGGGCGCCGCTCATCAACTGGTCGATCCAGGGCTTTGCCCCCGGCAGCACCTACAAGATGGGCGTAGGCCTGGCGGGCGTGAGCAGGGGCGTGATCGGCCCCTACGAGACGGTCCACTGCAACATCGTCTACGACCGCGACCCCACCCGTGCCAACTGGTACCCCTATGACCAGGGGTACCTGGCCCTCGACATGGCCCTGGCCCAGTCCTGCAACCCTTACTTCTACGAGACAGGCTACCGGCTGGGCATCGACCAGTTGGCGGAGTTCCTGCAGCAGTTCGGCTTCGGCCAGAAGACGGGAATCGACCTGCCCTACGAGGATTCCGGCATGCTGCCCACCATGGCCTCCTACGGCGACCGCTGGCAGCCCGGCCACGTCTTCTCGGTGGCCATCGGGCAGGGCGACGTGTCGGTCTCCCCGCTGCAGCTCGCGGTCTACACCGCCACCATCGCCAACCGTGGCGTGCGGTACCAGCCCTACCTGGTGCAGGAGGTGCGGAGCGCCACCGGCGAGGTGGTGCAGCAGCGTGAACCCGTCGTGGCCGGCACTGTCGAGGCGACGGACGAAGCCTGGAACCAGGTCTTCGAGGGGATGCGCAAGGGTGCAACCCACGCCCTGGGCACCGCCTCGTGGGTGTTCAGCGACTTCCCGGTTCCCGTGGCCGCCAAGACCGGCTCGGCCGAGACCGGCAAGGCGTACTCGGACGCCATCACGGTGGCGTTCGCCCCTTACGACGATCCCCAGATCGCCGTGGCGGTATTCGTGGAAGGCGGCGCCCATGGCTCCTGGGTGGCCCCCGCCGCCCGGGCCGTGTTCGCCCAGTACTTCGGCATCGAGGACAAGGGTCCCGCCCGCATCAACAAGGCGGACTGACCACGTGATCCCTGCGCCCCCCGCCTGATGGTGGCGGGGGGCGCAGGCGCGCTATCGGGCGCGCACCCTACCACTTGATACCAGCATGACCGGTTTGACACTGCCCGGGGCGCCGGATAACATCGAGACAGTATGGGAACAGGAACAACAGGGGAGAGGTGAGTCGGACAGATGCCCACCGTTGCCAACGCCGTCCTGGTTGTGTTGTCCCTTCTCCTGGGCGGGCGGCTGATCCTCCGGTACGTGAACCGTCCCCGGCCGCACTCGCTCTGGTACGGAGTCGGCCTGATCCTCATCGCCTGCGCGGCGCTGCCCGAGCTGTACTTCGAACTGACCGGGCAGATTCCCACCGCGCTCTGGTGGCTCTACTGGTCAACCGCCAGCGGGTGCGTGGCATACCTGAGCGTCGGCAGTGCCTACCTGATGAACCAGCGGTTCGGCAAGGTGACCCTGGCTGCTGCGGTGGCGCTAACCGTCTGGGTCGTCGCGGCCACGCTGTTCACCGCCGGAACCGCCCCGGCCGTGGTGGCCACGGAGGCGTTCCGCTCGGCGCCGACGTCGGCCATCAAGCTGCCCTTCCTGCTGCAGAACATCGGTGGCTCGCTGGTCATCCTCGTGGGTGCCGTCATCTCGTTTGTACGGACGCGGGCCGCCTTCGCGCTGCTGATCGCGGCAGGCACCTTCGTCTTCGCCAGCGGTGGGGCGGCGTCTGGCCTGATGCAGATCTCGCAGATCTTCGCCTTCACGCAGACGGCCGGCATCCTGCTGCTCTACGCCGGCGTCTCGCTCTCGCTCCGCCCGCCGAAGACCGCGACGCAGCCCCCGGCAGTCACCGCCCGGTAGCGGGGTGGAACGCCTCTCCTCAGCACCAGTACTTTCGTGCTATACTGCGGGGAGGAGAGGGTGAGCGCAGGTTGTCTTTCAGTATCCTGCCCCGCGACGAGCAGTACTTCATGCTGTTTCAGGATGCGGCGCAGAACATGACGGAGAGCGCCAGGGCCCTGGAAGACCTGGTCCGCAACTTCACGGCGGTGGAGGAAAAGGCGGACCGGATCCGGGCCCTGGAAGCGCGCGGTGACGAGGTCACGTTCCAGCTGATCTCTCGGCTCCGGCGGGCGTTCGTTACGCCCTTCGAGCGGGAGGACATCATCGCGATCGCACGGGCCATGGACGACGTGGTGGACATGATCGAGGCCTCGGCTGCACGATTGGCCAGCTACGCGGTCGAGCGGCCCACGGAAGGGGCGCTCGCGTTCGCAGACATGATCGTCGCCGCCTCGCTGGAGATCGAGAAGATCATGGACCGGCTCCACCGCCGGCGTGTCGACGAGATCCGCCTGCCCAAGATGGCCGTGAACCGGGTGGAGGCTGAGGCGGACGGGCTGCTCAGGCGGATGGTCGCCGGGCTGTTCACCGGGGGCCAGGACCCGCTGACGGTGATCAAGTGGAAGGAGATCTACGAGACGCTGGAGGCCGTGACCGACCGGCAGGAGCGGCTCGCCAACCTGGTGGAGGGCATCATCCTTAAGAACAGTTGAGTGCGATACCAGTACATTTCCACGATTGGATCTTAACGCCTGGCGAAACTTCTCGGGTTGCATCATATCCCGACATCGTGTACGATAAATACCTGCGGGCGCTGAGCCGATGGCGGATGCGAGGGTAGCTCAGTTGGCCAGAGCACACGGCTGATAACCGTGAGGTCCCGGGTTCGAATCCCGGCTCTCGCACCACATGGTGGGTTGGCGAAGTGGTAACGCGGCGGTCTGCAAAACCGTTATCCGTGGGTTCAAATCCCACACCCACCTCCAACTGCAAAGAGAAGGCGCAATGCCTGGCGCCGCGTTTGCGGGTGCCGGGCGTTGCGCCTTTTCGTCAGGGAGGGGATTCTCGTGAACGCGATCCTGCAGTCCCTGCATGACCGCAAGTCCGTACGCGCCTATGCGGACCGGCCCGTTGAGCCGGAGGTGAAGCGGGCGATCCTCGAGGCCGCGCTTCAGGCCCCCAGCGCGGGCAACATGACGCTCTACTCGATCATCGACGTGACGGACCAGAAGGTGAAGGAGACGCTGGCCGTCACCTGCGACGACCAGCCCTTCATCGCCAGGGCGCCGCTGGTGCTGGTCTTCTGCGCAGACTACAGCCGCTGGTTCTCGGCGTTCGAGGCGTTCTGTCCCGAGACCCGCCGTCCGTCGTACGGCGACTTCCTCCTGGCCTGCTGCGATGCGCTGATTGCGGCGCAGAACGCCGTGGTGGCTGCCGAGGCGCTGGGGCTGGGCTCGTGCTACATCGGCGACATCATGGAGCGGTATGAGACCCACAAGGAACTCCTGCGTCTGCCGCGGTACGTGGCGCCTGTCACGATGCTCTGCTTCGGCTACCCCACCGAGCAGCAGCGCAGGCGGCAGAAGCCGCCCCGCTTCCGGGTGGAGGACATCGTTCACGAGAACCGGTACGAGAACAGGGATATGCTGCGGATGGTCGGGGAGCGGCAGGGCATCACCGGCACGGCTGAGCTCCAGCACTGGTTCGATGCTTTCCGGCGCCGCAAGTGGGACTCCGACTTCAGCGTGGAGATGTCCCGCTCTGTCCGGGCCATCCTGGCTGACTGGACGGGTGAGTAGCGCGTACCTGCACGGGCGCCCTCCGCAACGCGGACGGCGCCCGCGTTGCTTCGCAGCGGAATCGACTGGATGAGGAAGGGAACAACCTTTCTATCGCCGAAATCTTCGTTATGGGAGTGTCTAAGGGGGGGAGGATCATGCGCCAGCGGCGGCTGCTCTCGCTGACCGGAGCCCTACTGGCACTCGTGCTGATCGCCGGGTGCGGCAGGGCGGAGCGGGCGGCGCCGTCCCCCCCGGCTGACGGTACCCTGCGCATCGCCACGGCCACTACGGCCGGGGTGTACTACCCCGTCGGCGTGGGCATGGCCGAGCTGTTCGCAGAGTCCGTGCCCGGCGTGGAGCCCGAGGTGCTGGTCACAGGGGGCGGGCCGGAGAACATCCGGCTCCTCATGGAGGGGAAGGCCGAACTGGCGTTCATCCAGGCCGGCGTTCTCTACAACGCGCTCTCTGACGCCAAGACCGGTTCCGAGACGAAGAAGGCGCTGCGGGGTCTGACCTATCTTTACCCCAACGTGATGCACCTGGTCGTGCGGTCCGATGCGGGTATCGACGACCCCGGCGACATCGCAGGACATCGGTACGTGCCCGGGCCGCGGGAGAGCTCGGCGGAGATCAACTCGGCCGAGATCCTCTCGGTCTACGGCGTGCACCTCTCCGACACGCGGCTCTTCTACTACAACTACGACGAGGCCGCAGATGCGCTGATCGGCGGGGAGGCCGACGGCGCCATGATCCCCGGCGGGCTGCTCACCCCTTCGGTGGTGCGCATGCTCGCCTCCGGCGAGGTGGAGTTGCTGCCGGTGAACGCCTCGGCGGTGATGAAGCGCTACCCCTGGTACGAGCCGTACACCATCCCGGCGGGAACCTATCCCAACCAGGACGAGCCGGTAGGCACCGTGGCCGTCGCCAACGTGCTGGTGGCCCGGGCCGACCTGCCCGACGACCTGGTCTACCAGCTGATGGCGGCGCTCTACCGTGACCCTGACGCCCTGAGCGAGGCGCACCCCGCCGCCGAGCTCCACCTTGAGGAGGCCATGCGCGGGATGACCGGGGTCATCGAGCCGCACCCCGGTGCGGAGCGCTTCCTGCGCGAGGCGGGGGTGCTGCAGTGAGGGAACGGTTCTTCCGCTGGTCGCTTGAGACCCGTACGATCGTAATGGCGGCGCTGCTGGTGCTGGTGGTGCTGGCCGTCACTGCCGTTCCGGTCATGGTCCTGATCTCCCACAGCCTGGAACGGGAAATGGGCGCCCGCGCCCGGGACATCGCAAGAACCTTCGCCGTGAGCCCCGCCCTTCAGGCGGGGTTCGACAGCGCTGATCCGGTTTCCGCCATCGCCCCGCTGGCGGACAGCGTGCGCCAGGCCACCGGGGCGGACTTCGTCCTCGTGCTGGACCGGGCCGGGCGCCGGTACGCCGCCAGCGACCCCGCACAGCTGGGGAAGGCCACCATCGGCATGGACTACGGGCCAGCGCTCATGGAGGGGCTGGCCTTCTACCGGCGCGTTCAGGAGGGGCGCATTCCCGCACTGGCGGGAGTGTCCCCCGTTTTCCGCGCAGACGGGGAGATCGTGGGCATGGTCGCGGTGGGCTTCCGGGTGGAGGCAGTGGATCTCTGGATCCGCAGCGTTACGGAGCGCGTGGCGCTCGCGGCTGCCGTAGGGCTGCTGATCGGCGTGGTCGGCGCGGTGCTGCTGGCCCGCGACACCAAGGCGCAGATGTTTGGCCTGGAGCCCCACCAGATCGCGGCCCTGCTGGAGTCGCGCACCGCGATCCTGCAGGCAGTGCGTGAGGGGATCGTGGCCGTGGACGGCGACGGGAAGCTCGCGGTGGTCAACGAGGAGGCCAGCGCCCTCCTGGGCCTGCCGCCGGACGCGGTGGGGCGGCCCATGGCGGAGGTGCTGCCGCCCTCGCGCCTCACCGAGATCCTGGCCAGCGGCGAGGCCACGTTCGATCAGGAGATGATCGTGAACGACCGCGTCGTGGTGGTCAACCAGATGCCCGTCCGCTACCGGGGCCAGTCGATGGGCGCCGTGGCCTCGTTCCGCGACCGCACCGAGCTGCAGCAGTTGGCCGGCGAGCTGAACGCCGTCCGGCGCTACAGCGAGGCCCTCAGGGCACAGGCTCATGAGTTCCGCAACCGGCTGCACGCCGTGGCCGGGCTGATCGAGCTGGGGGCGGCCGACGAGGCGCTGGAGCTGATCATGCGGGTGCAGGGGAGCGAGCAGGACCTGCTCGACCTGCTGGTCCGCACCGTCCCCGAACCCATGATCCAGGCGATCATCCTCGGGAAGTACCACAGGGCGGACGAGCTGCACGTGCGGTTCGAGCTGGACCCCGGGGGCCGGATGGAGCGGGCCCCGGCGGCGCTGGGCGTGGAGATGCTGGTCACGGTGATCGGCAACCTGTTGGACAACGCCATCGAGGCGGTGGCCGGCGCCCCCCAGCCCGACCGCTGGGTGCGGCTGCGCCTCGACGACACGGGCCCTGAGGCGGTCATTCTGGTGACGGACGGCGGCCCAGGCGTCTCGCCGGAGCTGCGCGAGGTGATTTTCCGGGACGGCTACTCCACGCGGCGGGGCGAGCGCCGGGGCTTTGGCCTGGCCCTGGTGCGCCTGCTGGTGGCGCAGGCGGGCGGACGGATCACTGTGGAGCAGGAGCCGAGCCGCTTCTGCGTGACCATTCCAATGGAGGTGGAAGCGCGTGATCTCCGTGTTGGTGGTTGAGGACGACCGTACCGTCGCGATGATCCACCGCCGGGTGGTGGAGCGGGTGCCGGGCTTCGCCGTGATCGGCGTCGCCTACACGGGACAGGAGGCCATCGACCGGGTGCTGCAGAACCGCCCGAAGCTGGTGGTGCTGGACATCTACCTGCCGGACGTGCCCGGCCTGGAGGTGCTGCGCCGGATCCGGGCAGCCGGGCTCGGCACCGACGTCATCGTCATCTCGGCCGCCCGGGAGCCCGAAACCGTGCGCGAGGCGCTGCGAGCGGGGGCCGTGGACTACCTGCTCAAGCCCTTCCGGGTCGACCGGCTGATTCAGTCGCTCGAGAGCTACCAGCAGCGCCTGGCCGACATGGAGCTGAACAGCAGCGGCGAAGTCAGCCAGTCCGAGATCGACCGGCTGCTGGGCCGGGCGCAGCCGGGGCAAGGCGACGGCGCACTGCCGAAGGGCGTCGATGCGGTCACGCTGCAGCGCGTCCTCAAGATCCTTGAGGAGAACCCGCAGGGGCTCACCAATCAGGAGGTCGCCGCGGCGGCCGGCGTGAGCCGGTCCACCGCCCACCGTTACCTGCGCCACCTTGCCGCGACCGGCGAGGTTCAGGCGGAGCCGGTGTACGGGACGGTGGGCCGGCCCGAACTGCGCTACCGCAGGTCCGGCGTCTGACATTCCGCACAGTGGGATTAACGGGAACAATAGAAGATATGGGATCAGCGCGGGTAATGAGATGAACCAGGGTGCCTGCACCTCCGAGTCAAAGGAGAGTTTTTCGTGGGGGGAAACTTTGACTGATTGGAGGTAGAAGCAGATGCAGGCATCCCAGCCCGCCGCGGCTCCCGCAACCGCAGGGCAGTCCCCGAATCGCAAGTGGATGTGGCTCGTGATCGCGACCCTGGTCATGGTCATCATCTTGCTCCTGCCCACGCCGGCGTCCCTGCCCGTCGTCGGTCAGCGGACTCTGGCCATCCTCGCCTTCGCCGTCATCCTGTGGGTGACCGAGGCAGTCTCGTACCCGGTCAGCGCAGCGCTGATCATCGGCCTTATCTCGCTTCTGTGCGGACTCGCTCCCAACCCGGACGCACCCGGCAAGCTGCTGGGCACCAAGACGGCCCTCGGCTGGGCCCTGGGCGGCTTCAGCAACTCTGCAGCGCTGCTGGTCGCAGGCGCTCTGTTCCTGTCGGTCGCCATGCAGGTGACGGGGCTCGACAAGCGCATCGCACTTCTGATCCTTTCCAAGGTCGGGTCGCGCACGAAGGCCGTGCTGATCGGGTCGTTCATCGTGGGCATCGTGCTGGCCTTCTTCGTCCCGTCCACCACCGCCCGCGTCGGCGCCATCGTCCCGATCATGTTGGGCATGGTGGCCGCCTTCGGGCTTCCGAAGGAGTCCCGCCTGGCGGCCATGCTGATGATCGCCACCACGCAGGTGGCGTCGATCTGGAACATCGGCATCAAGACGGCTGCCGCGCAGAACATGGTGGCCATCGGCTTCATGGAGGAGACGTTCGGGATCTCGGTCACCTGGGGGCAGTGGCTGCTCTACGCCGGACCCTGGGCCGTGATCATGACCATCGTGCTCTACTTTGTCATGCTGCGGGTGCTGCCGCCTGAGGTGGAGGAGATCCCCAACGGGCAGCAGATGATCCGTGACGAGCTGTCGCGCCTCGGCCCGATGACCGGCGCTGAGAAGCGGCTGATCGTCATCGCACTGGCCCTGCTGTTCCTCTGGGCGACGGAGGGGATCGTCCACGACCTCGACACCACAACGACCACGCTGGCCGCGGTGGCCGTCATGCTGACGCCGGGCATCGGCGTGATGAACTGGAAGCAGGCCGAGGCGAAGGTGCCCTGGGGCACGATCGTCATGTTCTCCGTGGGCATCTCGCTGGGCACGACGCTGCTGAAGACCAACGCCGCCACCTGGCTGGCTGACGCCTTCATCGACGCTACGGGCCTGAAGGCGATGCCGGTCCTGGCCATGATCGCGATGCTCTCACTGTTCAACATTGTGATCCACTTCGGCTTCGCCAGCGCCACCAGCCTCAGCTCCACGTTGATCCCGGTGGTCATCGCCATGATGACCTCGATGAACCGGCCAGACGTTCCGCCGCTGGCCATGGTGCTGATCCAGCAGTTCGTGGTCAGCTTCGGTTTCATCCTGCCCGTGAACGCGCCACAGAACATGCTGGCTTACGGCACCGGTACCTTCACCGCCCGGGATCTGATGCGCACCGGCATTCCGCTGACGATCATCGGTTACGCGTTGATCATGCTGTTCGCCGCCACCTATTGGAACTGGGTGGGGCTCCTCTAGCCGTATATCTCCCCACACGATCAGGGCCCGGACGCACCGTCCGGGCCCTTGCGCATGCCTTGCCGGCGGGCGGCCTGTTGCCGCCCGCCGTTCATTTGTACCATGGGCAGACGGCCGCAGGGAGGGGGAGTGGCCGGTTCGGTTTACTGAATGGTTAGTACCTTCTCCTCATTTAGGGTCCATGTCCTAGTGCCAAGAGTGGAGGGTCGTCATGGCTGAATACTGCGGGATGCGGACTTGGCCGTCCATACCCTTCCTGGGTATCGCCCTGGAAGATCCCTGGAAGGCGTTTGGTTACATCCGAGCGAGAGATTTGAAGCTAAATAACAGAAATCTGACGGGAGCGGCAGATATGGCGAATAGCGGATCGTTCAACCTGCCGGAGATTAGAATAACCTAAGAAAAGGATAAGAGATTATTAAGATTTGGGTTAGGACATAGAAAGAATCTCGGTCTCTCCCCGCAGCGGGGAGCCGGGACCGGAGGATATGGGGGGATATGCGCCGTGAAGGTGAAGGTCCTGACCTCCCTGGCCCTGGCCTCGGCGCTGGTGCTGTTCGCAGGGCGAACTGTCAGCGCGTCCGGCCTGCTCCTGGATCCCTCCGAACCCGAGGGGAACAGCGCCTGCCTGGAGTGCCACAGCCAGCAGCTGACGATGGTGCGCGACGGGCAGACGATCTCGGTGCACGTGGACCCGGAGACGTACGAGAACTCGGTTCACGGGATCATCTCGTGCTCCCGTTGCCACGCTGAGGCGGGCGCCGAGCACGCGGCGGATCCCAGCAAGCCCCTGGGCCTCCCCACCGGCCGCGCCCTGCGGGTGCTGAAGTCGGAGGGGTGCGTGAAGTGCCACGCGGGCCTCTACCCTGCCTCCTACAACCAGAGCTTCCACGGCATTGCCGTTGCGAACGGCGATGAGCGGGCGGCGACCTGTGTCGACTGCCATGGCGTTCACAACATCCAGCCTTCCCGGGCGGCCACCTCATCGGTCGCACCGGCCAACCTGCCGGCGACGTGCGGCACGGCGGAGTGCCACCCCGGCGCCCCGGAGAACTTCGCCCGGGGGAAGGAGCACTTCGACGTGACCGACCGGGAGAGCGGCGGGCTCCACATCGTGTACAAGTTCTTCATGGGGCTGATCCTGTTCGACACGATGAAGGACGGGCCGATCGTGATGTTCGAGCTGCTGCGGCGGCTCACCCACAAGTAACCGGAGGTGGCGCAGATGGCTGAGGCACGTGCCGTGATCCCGCCCGAGCAGGAGAAGGCGCCGGAAACCCAGGCCGCCCCGACCGCCTATCAGCGCTGGAACGTGCAGCACCGGCTGCAGCACGGGCTGCTGGCCCTCTCGACCGGCGGCCTCATCTTCACCGGCCTGGCGATCAAGTTCCATTACACGGGGTGGGCCCAGCAGGCCTTCCGCCTGTTCGGCGGCTTCCACCACAACCTCATCGCCCACAAGGTGTGCGCGACCGGCCTGGCCACATCCGCAGTGTGGCACGTGATCTACCTGCTCATCGGCTGGCGCAGGATGGGCCTCTCTCTGGAGATCGTGCCGACCCCGAAGGACTTCCGGGACGCTTTCCACCACGCGCTGTACCTGCTGAACCTGCGGAAAGAGCCGCCGCAGTACGGCAGGTATACCTACCTGGAAAAGTTCGAGTACTTCGCGATTGTCTGGGGTCTGGTCGTGATGGGCGGCACCGGCGTGGCCCTCTGGTTCCCGACCATCGCGGGCCAGTACCTGCCCAGGGTATGGCTCGACGGCTTTCGCATCGTTCACGGAAACGAGGCGCTGGTGGCGGCCATCGCCTTGCTGTACGGCCATTTCTTCAGCGTCCACCTGAACCCGGCCGTCTTCCCGTCCAGCCCCGTCTGGTACAGCGGCAAGATCTCGCTGGCCCACATGATGGAAGAACACCCCCTGGAGTACCAGAAGCTGGTGGAGCGCGGCGTGCTGCCCGCGGTACCGGAGGAGGGGCACAACCACGGCCTGAGAGGCTGGCGCCGTGCGCTGGCGGGGGTTGAGCTGGTGATCTACTCGGCCCTGTTCTACTACCTGCTGGTCACGTTCATCCCGAAGTTGCTTGCGTGAGGTGGGAGGTTCGATGAAGCGCAGATTCAACTGGGCGATTCCGGGCCTCCTGGCCATGCTGGCGATCATCGCGGGAATCGCCCTCGCGCAGAGCCTGTCCGCAGTCTCGCCCGACCCTGCCAGGCTGGCAGACCAGTGCTCAGCCTGCCACGCCATGGAGGACCACGTGGCTACCTGGCAGGCCTCGACCCATCGGGATGTGGCCTGCACCGACTGCCACGCTGACCCGGGGGTCTGGGGCTGGATGGAGGTCAAGGTGGGCCGGTTGCGCATGCTGGTCGCCGAGGCCCGTGACCCGCACGCCGGGCTCGGCGCGGTGGCCACGGAGGTCACCAACGAGCGCTGCCTCAACTGCCACGCGGCGGAGATGCCGTGGGTGATGCAGGACCTGAAGCCGCCCGAGTTCGACGAGGAGGGGAACCCGATCCGGGTGGCCAGGGAGGAGCTGGAGTTCCTGGGCGCCCTCGCAGGCCACGACCTGCACCTCACTCTGGAGCAGCCTCTGGCCTGCACCGACTGCCACAGCGGCGTCTCGCACGGGCCGGCGGAGAAGGTGGACCGGGCGGCCGCCTGGCACGACACCTGCCTGCAGTGCCACGCGGAGGAGAACGTGGCCATGGCGGTGCGCAACACCATCTCCTGCTCCGCCTGCCACGTTGACCTGCCCGCCGTGGCGCCTGACACCCACAGCGATCCCGGCTTCCGGTGGTACCACGGCAAGCAGGCGGTGCAGGATCCCCAGTCCTGCCAGCTCTGCCACCTGAACCCGGGCATCATGACCGCCGAGTCCGGCCAGACCGCCCACGCTCAGCAGATGGTACTGGCCGCCGGGGAGACCCGGGAGCCGTGGGTTCCGCTGATGGAGCCCGCCTCGCTGCGGGTGCCCGCGGGGATGCAGGACGACTGCGCCTCGTGCCACGGCATCACGATGCCGCACCCCGATGACTGGCTGAGCGATCACACCCGGGGCTATGTCGAGAACCCCGCCCTCTGCGCCACCTGTCACGGGGTGCAGGGCACCGGGTTTGACAACGTCGTCCTGGGCGACCCGCGAACGTTGTCCACCGAGGATCCGCTTTGCACCACCTGCCATGCCCAGCCCATGCCGCACCCCGCGGACTGGGCCGCGGCGGGGCACCAGGCCGCTGCTCAGGCGCAGCCGCTGACTTGCGAGCAGTGCCACTCGTACTCCAACCCGGCCAACCCGGGCGCGGAGCACGCCTCGCCGCTCTACTGCGCAGAGTGCCATCTGAACACCTTCGTCCATCCTGAAGGCTTCTTCGCCAGACACGGCCGGGCTGCCCTCGCGGGCGACGTGGTCGGTGAGAACTGCTTCACCTGCCACATCGCAGAGGGGGTGAAGAAGGGCCTGGCGGCCCTCACCGGACGCTCGGCGACGGCCTGCACGGCGTGCCACACCGACGGGTTCGCGTCGGGTGTGCAGCAGACGTGGCACCCGAAGGACTGGATCCGCGACCACGGCTCGGTGGCGTTGCGTCACAGCGGTGCCATCGCGGACACCTGCACCAGCTGCCACCAGGCGGACTTCAACTCGTGCGCCGAGTGCCACACCGACGGAGTCGGCCGGGGGATCGAGCAGCGGTGGCACCCCGAGGCCTGGGTACGCGATCACGAGGCCGTGGCCCTGGACGCCAGTGGAGCCGTGGCGGAGAACTGCACGAGCTGTCACACGGAGACCTTCAACTCCTGTGCTGAATGCCATAGCGACGGTGTCGGCCGGGGCATTAAGCAGGAGTGGCATCCGGAGCTTTTCTGGGTGACGCACGCCAGGACGACCCAGCCTGAGGACGTGGCGAACTGTCAGACCTGCCACGCCTACGTGGAGCCATCCTGCGCCCAGTGTCACCGGCGCTACTAGCTCCCCCAGACGGCCCAATCCTGCCGGTACCGGCGGCAGTTGGGAAATACAAGCACGCGGAAAGGAGGTGCCCAGGAGATGCGAACATGGAAGATGGTACCTGTAGCGCTGACTGTCGGGCTGGGGTGTGTGCTTGCGCTGGCGTTCGGCGCAGGGGCAACGGGTGCCACGGCCAACGACCAGATTCCCGAGTACGTGGGGTCGCAGGCCTGCCTCGGCTGCCATACCGATCACTTCTCGCACTGGTCGGAGACCGCCCATGCCAATGACGTGGTGCAACTGGTCCGGGAGAAGGACTTCCCCGCGGCGATCAGCACCGCGCCGCCCGACCTGCAGGCCGAGCTGCAGAAGGCCCAGTGGCTCGCGTTCGGAGAGCGTTTCCTGGCACGGTCACCGGAGACGGGGCATCTGACCTACCTGAACGTGCAGTGGGACGCGGCTGCGGGTCAGTACAAGGCGTACAGCGGCGGCGCTGACTTCGACGCCCGGTGCGCCAGCTGCCACAGCACCAACTGGGACGCCGCCCAGACGGCCTGGGCCGAGCCGGGCGTGGGCTGCGAGGCCTGTCACGGCCCCGGGCGCGAACACATCCTGGGCAAGGGCGACCGGTCCAAAATCGTCTGGAGCTTTGACAGCAGCACATGCCTGCAGTGTCACACCGGCGCCCGTCACGGGACCAACTGGGAGGTCTCTGCGCACGCCACCTCGACCGCTCCGGTCATCCGGAACGAGAACCACGAACCCGACCCGAACGGCACGCCCTACAAGGACTCCTGCTTCGAGTGCCACTCGGCGGACGGCTTCGTCGCCAAGCTGAAGGGCGAGTCGTTCAGCGCCACGGAGAACCATCCGAACAACCAGCCGGTGGGCTGCGCGGCCTGCCACGACCCGCACGGCAACGGCAATCCGGAGCAGCTGCGGCAGTCTGCTGACCAGCTCTGTCTCACCTGTCACTCCGCCGGGCTTCCCGAGACCGGCATCACGGTGGGCGGCAGAGTGAGCCACCACGTTCAGGCGGAGTTCCTGTGGGGCTACGGCGCTGCCGGCGGCGTGACGGCCACCAAGGGCCTGCACTCGGACGTCTCCTGCGTCGAGTGCCACATGGTCGGCGGCGACCACAGCACGAAGATCGCCGTGCCGACCGAGGCGGCGACCGGGGCGCAGGACAGCTGCACCAAGTGCCACAGCGACTCCACGCCGGAGTCCCGCAAGGCTTACCTCGACGCCTGGCAGCGGACCACGGCCAGCATGATCGAGGCGGCCAACAAGGACGTCGCGGTCATCGAGCAGGCCATCGCCGGCAACCCGAACCTGCTCAACGAGGAGCAGGCCCTGCTGTTCAACACGGCCAAGGCCAACCTGACCTACGTCCAGGAGGACCGGTCGCAGGGCGCCCACAACTTCGAGTACGCCGTGAAGGTGCTCAACAGCGTCAGTACCCAGTTGAAGCAGGTCCGCCAGGCCATCGGCCGGTGACTGGACGCGACAGAACCCCGGACCGCTCCGGGGTTCTGTCGCGTCCGGGAGAACCCACCTGGCATGGGTCTTAGACCGTAGGCAAGTAGGGTGTTGACCTGAGGACCGGGGCGGGAGGCTCAGGTGGCAACAGGAATGGACACGGGCGCGGAAAGTGCGAGAATAGGCATAACTGGCGCCAATCCAAGATCCTGGAGGGATACGCATGAAACTGGACACAGCCCTCGTCCATGCAGGAGTGAGGCGGGATCCCGTGTACGGCGCCATCTCGGCGCCGATCTACCAGTCGGCGAGCTTTCAGCACCCGGCGCTGGGTGAGTCCACCGGGTACGACTACAGCCGCAGCGGCAACCCCACCCGGTCGGCCCTTGAAGATGCGCTGGCCCGAGTGGAGGGAGGCGAACGCGCCCTGGCCTTTGCCTCGGGCATGGCCGCCATCACCTGCGTGCTGCAGCTCTTCGGACCTGATGATCACCTGGTGGTCACGGAGGATCTGTACGGCGGGACGTACCGGCTGCTGGAGCAGGTCTTTCCCCTCCCCCACACGTACGTGGACACCACCGACCTCGAGGCCGTGCGGGGGGCGATCAGGCCCAACACTCGGGCCATCCTGGTCGAGTCGCTCACCAACCCGCGCATGAAGCGGGCGGACCTTGCGGCCCTCGCTGCGCTGTGCCGGGATGCGGGCGCCAGGCTGATCGTCGACAACACATTCCTTACGCCGTGCCTCTGCCGCCCGCTGGACCTGGGCGCGGACATCGTGCTGCACAGCGCGACCAAGTACCTGGCCGGGCACAACGACGTGGTGGCCGGCGCACTCGTTGCCCGTGATGCCGACCTCGGCGAGCGGCTCTACTTCATCCAGAACGCCGTCGGGTCTGCGCTGGGCCCGCAGGAGAGCTGGCTGGTGGTCCGAGGGCTGAAGACCCTCGCCCTGCGGATGGAGCGGCACCAGCAGAACGCCATGCGCATCGCCGAATGGCTCGGGCGGCACCCGCTGGTTGAGCAGGTGCTCTACCCGGGTGTGGGCGGCATGCTCTCGTTCACCGTGACGGATCCGGTCCTGGTGCCGCGGGTGCTGCGCCGGGTGAGCCTCATCCTGTTTGCCGAGTCGCTGGGGGGCGTGGAGACGCTGATCACCTTCCCCTGGGCGCAGACGCACGCCGACATGCCGGCTGACGTGCGGGAGCGGCTGGGCATCACGGACCGGCTGCTGCGGCTCTCGGTGGGCATCGAGGACGCGGACGACCTGATTGCAGACCTCGCACAGGCGCTGGAGGGGTAGACCGATGGAGTTCGGCACGCGGCTGCTGCACACGGGACATGAGGTGGACCGCACCACGGGTGCGGCGACCGTGCCCATCTACCAGGTTTCGATGTTCGATCAGCCCGGGCTGAACAGCCCCGGGCCATATGACTACGCCCGCTCCGGCAACCCGACGCGCCAGGCGCTGGAGGCGGTTCTGGCCGACCTGGAGGGCGGCGCCCGGGCGTTCGCCTTCGCGTCCGGCATGGCCGCCGTCACCTCCGCCCTGCTGCTCTTCAACGCAGGGGACCACCTGGTCGTCACCGATGACTGCTACGGCGGCACTTACCGCCTGCTCACCCGGGTGCTCTCCCGCTTCGGGCTCACGGCCAGCTTCGTGGACACCAGCGACCCCGGGGCGGTGCGGCGCGCCCTGCAGCCCAACACCCGGGGCCTGCTGATCGAGACGATCAGCAACCCCTTCCTGAAGCGGACCGACGTGCGGCCGATGGCGGAGATCGCCCGGGAGCACGGGCTGCGTCTGCTGGTGGACAACACCTTCCTGTCTCCCTGCCTCTCCCGCCCGCTGGAGGAGGGGGCCGACATCGTGCTCCACTCCGCCACCAAGTACCTGGGCGGACACAGCGACCTGATCGCCGGTGTGGCCGCCGTGCGGGATCCCGCCCTGGCAGAGGAACTCTACTTCGTCCAGAACGCCGTGGGGGCGGTGCTCGGCCCGCAGGACTGCTTCCTGCTGATGCGCGGCATCAAGACCCTCAAGGTCCGCATGGAGAAGCAGACGGCAACCGCCGCCCGCGTTGCCGCGTGGCTGAGGGGACGGGAGGAGGTCGCCGCGGTCTACTATCCGGGTGTGGGGGCCATGGTCTCGTTCCGCCTGGCCAGCGGGGCCATGACCGAGCCCTTCCTGCAGCGGCTGCAGCTGCCCCTGCTGGGCGTTTCGCTCGGGGCGGTGGAGAGCCTGGTGGCTGTACCCGCCCGCCACTCCCACGCCTCCGTTCCGCCTGCGGAACGCCTGCGCCGGGGGATCACAGACGACCTGATCCGCTTCTCAGTAGGTATCGAGGAGCCCGACGACCTGCTGGCCGACCTGGAGCAGGCGCTGATGTCTGCGGCACAGCAGGCCAATGCCTGAGCGCCGCGGCCGCCCAGTGCAGACCCGTCCCACGCAGTGCCTGGCCCATCGGCGGAGTCTCTGCACGACAGGAGCGGCACCACAGCGAGCATGGCCCAGATGCCCCGAGGCATCTGGGTTCTTTTACTTCAGCGATCAGAAAAAGCGGCTTTTTCCGACTCCCCCGTTGACGGGAAAGCAGAACCATGCTACCCTTCAATGCAACGTATTCCGACCGGAATACATTAGATTCAGGCTGAAAGGAGAGTGGTTCTGGTGTCTCTGCGCGGGGCGCTGCGTGCCCGGGTCTTGCTGGCGGGAGTTCTGACGATCGCGGTGGTGATGGCGGGTTGTACCAGCAAGGCATCGACTCCGCCGGGGACGGAGGGAGCAGCGGGGGCCCAGACCACGGCGTCGCAGGATGGGGTTCTCATCGGCGTGATGGGACCGCTGACGGGGGACAGTGCCGAGTACGGCAAGATCTGGCGCAGGGGGTTCGACCTGGCGCTCGAGGAGATCAACGCCGCCGGCGGGGTGCAGGGCCGGCCGTTGAGCTACGTGTTCGAGGACACCCAGACCGACCCGAAACAGACCCCGGCGGTTGCCCAGAAGTTCGTGGCCAACGAGAAGATCGTGGCGGTGATCGGCGACTTCAGTTCTCCGGCCTCCATGGCGGCGTCGCCCATCTACCAGCGGGCGGGGCTCGTCCAACTGGGCATCACCAACTCGCACCCGGACTTCACCAAGGCCGGCGACTATATCTGGAGCAACTCCGGCAGCCAGGAGGACGACGCGCCCTTCCTCGCCACCCTGGCGGTGGAGGACCTGGGCAAGAAGCGGCTGGCGGTGCTGCACATGAACACCGACTGGGGCCAGACCTCCGCCGACCTGTTCATCGGGAAGGCCGAGTCCCTGGGCGCCGAGATCGTGCTCCGGGAGGCCTACCTGCTGACGGAGAAGGACTTCCGCCCGGTGCTGACCAAGGCCCGTGACGCCAACCCCGATGCGCTGATCCTGATCTCCTACTACAACGATGGGGCGCTCATCGCCCAGCAGATCGACGACGTGGGGCTCGACGTGACCGTGGTCGCGATCGGATCGGTCTACTCGCCGCAGTTCATCAACCTGGGCGGCGAGGCGGTCGAGGGCGTCTACACCTCCACCCGCTTCCACCCGGCCGACCCCCGGCCTGAGGCGCAGGAGTTCGTGCGGAAGTACCGGGAGAGGTACGGCGTGGAGCCCAACAACTTCGCCGCGGTCGCCTACGACGGCATGAAGATCCTGGCGGCGGTGCTCAACGACGTGGGCGTGGACCGCAAGGCGCTGCGAGACGGCCTCGAAAAGGCGGAGAACCTCCAGACCGTCATGTACGGCACCACCTCGTTCGGCGAGGACAGGCGGCTCAGGAACCCGCAGTACCTGCGCCTGGTCGTCCGCAACGGCGCCTTCGAGATCTGGAAGCCGTAGGAGGGGAAGCATGCTGGACCAACTGATCAACGGTCTGGTGGTCGGCAACCTCTACGCCCTGACGGCGGTGGGCATCACCCAGATCTACGGCGTGGCGGGCGTGATCAACTTCGCCCACGGCTCGATCTACATGGTCGGCGCCTTCGTGGGCTGGATGGCGGTCACCTGGTTCGGGCTGCCGCTGCTCCCCACACTGGCTGTTGTCCTTCTTGCTTCTGCCCTGCTGGGGCTGGCGGTGGAGCGGGTCGCGATCCGCCCCTTCGGCGGTTCCGGCCGCACCGTCCTGCTGCTCTCGACCATCGCCGCGGGGCTCATCCTGGAGCAGGCGGCACAGCTGATCTGGGGGCCGGAGACCAAGGCCTTTCACAGCCCCTTCGCCGACGTTCGGTTTCGGGTGGGCGGCGGCTCCATCGGTACCCTGGATCTGCTGATCCTGGCGGTGGGTCTGAGCACTGCCCTGGTGCTCTGGCTCTTTCTGAAACGGTCCCGCCTGGGGTGGGCGGTGCGGGCCACCGCTCAGGACCGGGAGGCGGCCCTGCAGATGGGCGTCGACGTGAACCAGGTGAGCCGCCTGAGTTTCGCCATGGCGGGCGCCCTGGCGGGGGTGAGCGGGCTGCTGGTGGGGCTTTACTACCACAGCGTCTACCACACCATGGGGTTCTCAGCGAGCCTGAAGGGCTTCACGGCGGCCCTGCTGGGCGGTCTGGGCAACATCCCCGGCGCCATTCTGGGCGCCTACCTGCTGGGCACGGCGGAGGCGCTGGGGGTGGCCTGGCTGGGCTCCTCGTGGCGTGATCTGATCGGCATCGCCCTGCTCATCGGCGTGCTGCTCTTCCGCCCGGGCGGGCTCTTCGCGGCGGCCCGGCAGCTGCTGCCCGAACCCACCGCTGGAACCTTCATCCCGATCGGCCGGCCGCTGCAGATCCCGCGGTGGGCGCTCCTGGCCGCAGCGGCCGCGGCCGTGACCCTCCCGCTGGTCGTCCGGAACGGCTACTGGCTCCAGGTCCTGGCCACCGCCTGGATCTTCGGGCTCCTGGCTGTCAGCCTCAACTTGATCACCGGGACGGCCGGACAGATCTCGCTCGGGCACGCGGGCTTTCTGGCGATGGGGGCCTACGCCTCGGCCATCCTCACCAGCCGGCTGCAGGTGCCCTTCCTGCTGGCGCTCCTGCTCTCGCCCGTGATCGCCGCCGCGATCGGCGTGCTGATCTGCTACCCGGCGCTGCGGCTGCGGGGGCAGTACCTGGCGGTCGCCACCATCGGCCTGGGGCAGGGCATTGCACTGGTGGCGCTGAACTGGCCCGCCCTGACCCGGGGGCCGCTCGGCATCAGCAACATCGCACCGCCCAGCCTTTTCGGATACGAGATCACCTCCGCCGCCGGCTTCTACTGGCTGACCCTGGCCCTGCTGATCGGCGGGATCTGGGTGGCCGAGCGGCTCTCCGGATCCTACCTGGGCCGTGCCCTCCGGGCCGTGCGGGAGGACGAGGTGGCCGCCCGGGCGTACGGCGTGGGGCTGGAGCGCTACAAGTCCATCGCCTTCGGCGCCAGCGCCTTCATCGCCGCCTTCGCCGGCGTCCTTCTGGCCCACTCGTACACCTATATCGCCCCGGACACGTTCACCCACGCCCTGTCGCTGCAGGTGCTGACCATGGTGGTGCTGGGCGGGCTGGACAGCACGATCGGCGTCGTGGCCGGGGCCCTCGCCCTGATCACCATCCCCGAGTCCGCCAGGTTCCTGGCGGAGTACCGGTTCCTGGTGTACGGCGTGCTGCTGCTGCTCATGCTCCGGTTCCGTCCCCGGGGCCTGCTCAGCGCCGCATCGTGAGGAGGTGAGCCCCGTGAGCGTGCTTTCGGTCCGAAACCTGACGAAGCGCTTCGGCGGCCTGGATGCCGTCAAGTCCGTCAGCCTCGCGGTCGGGGCGGGTGAGACGGTCTCCATCATCGGGCCCAACGGGGCCGGGAAGACGACGCTGTTTCAGCTGATCACCGGTGCGGAGCGCCCCGACGGCGGCGAGGTCTACCTGGAAGGAGAGCGCATCGACGGCCTGCCGGCGCACGCCATCGCCGCCAGGGGGATCGCCCGCACTTTCCAGAACGGCCGGGTGTACGGCAACCTGACGGTGCTGGAGAACGTGCTGCTGGGCGCCCACGCCAGGCTGCAGGCCGAGTTCGGCCGGCCCGCGCGGCCGCTGGGCGGCGTGCTGGGGGCCATCCGGGAGGTGATCGCCGCCGTCGCCCGGCCGTCCCGCCTCCGCCGCATGGAGGCGGCGCTGGTGGAGGAGGCCAGGGAGATCCTCTCGCTCTTCGGCGATCGCCTGCTCCCCCGGCTGCACCAGCCCGCCTACTCGCTCTCCTACGCCAACCGCCGCCGCACCGAGCTGGCCCGGGCCCTCGCCCTCCGCCCGAAGATCCTGCTGCTCGATGAGCCCACGGCGGGCATGAACCCCACCGAAACCGAGGAGATGACCGATGTCATCAAGCAGCTGCAGGCGCGGGGGCACGCCATCCTCCTGATCGAGCACAAGCTCGACCTGGTCAGCGCGGTGTCGCACCGGGTGGTGGCGCTGGAGGCCGGGCAGGTGCTCGTGGAGGGAACGCCCGAGGCGGTCTGGTCCGACCCGCGGCTGGTGGAGGCCTACGTGGGCCGGAGCGCCGGGCAGTCGCGGGGGCACGCCGCCGGGGATGCCGCTGCCGGGACTCCCGCCAAAGCCTCCGGAGGCGCCGCCGGGAAAGCACCGGGAGACGCGGCCGGGGACGTCCTCGGGGAGGCGGCGGTGCCCGGCGCACTGGTACCGCTGTCCCGCCGGGCGACGGTGCACTGAAAGAGGTGAGCGCATGTGGCTGCGATACTGGAACTGCGCAACGTGGACACCTTCTACGGCCCGGTGCAGGCGCATTTCGGCGTCAGCCTGGCGGTGCAGGACGGGGAGATCACCTGCCTGCTCGGCGGCAACGCCTCGGGCAAGTCCACGGCGATGAAGGTGATCCTCGGCCTCGTCAGGCCCCGCAGGGGGCAGGTGCTGCTGGGCGGGGCCGACGCCACCGGCTGGCCCACGCCCCGCCGCATCAGGTGGGGGCTGGGATCGGTTCCGGAGGCCCGGCGGCTCTTCCCGCATATGACCGTGCGGGAGAACCTGCTGATGGGCGCCTACGCCCGTTCGGACCGGGAGCAGGTCGCGGCGGATTACGAGGCCGTGCTGGAACTGTTCCCGCGAGTCAAGGAGCGGCTCTCCCAGGTGGCGGGCACGCTCTCCGGCGGCGAGCAGCAGATGGTCGCCATGGCCCGGGCGCTGATGGGCCGGCCGCGGCTGCTCTGCATGGATGAGCCGACGATGGGCCTCTCGCCGCTGTGGGTGGACCGGGTGCTGGAGCTGATCCGGGCGGTGAACGCGCGGGGCACGACGATCTTCATGGTGGAGCAGAACGCAAGAGCTGCCCTGCAGATCGCCCACCGGGGGTACGTGCTTCAGAACGGCGTGGTCCGCCTGGAAGGCAGCGCATCCGGGCTGATGGGGAACCCGCTGGTGGAGCAGGCCTACCTGGGAGGGCGGTCGGCATGAGCGTTCGCGAGACCGATCTCTTCGTTCGCACGGAGCGGCAAGAGCGCTTCGTCTCCCTGGCCGGTGAGCTGGCGGATCGCTTTGCGGAGCGGGCGGCCGTCCACGACCGCGAGAACTCGTTTCCCTTTGAGAACTTCGACGAACTGCGGTCGACGGGGTACTCCCGCCTCACCGTGCCCGCCGAGTTCGGCGGAGAGGGTGCGACGCTGACGGAGGTGCTGCTGGCGCAGGAGCGGCTGGCCCGGGGGGATGCGTCGACGGCCCTGGGCATCGGCTGGCACCTGGCCGTGGTCGGCAAGCTGGCGGAGACCCGGGCCTGGCCGACGCCTGCGGCAGAGCTGGTCTTCCGCGATGTGGCCCGCAGGGGCGCGCTGATCAACTCCGCCGCCAGCGAGGTGGAGACCGGCAGCCCGTCACGCGGCGGCCGGCCCACCACCACGGCCCGCCGGGTGCCGGGAGGCTGGCGCCTGACCGGGCGGAAGTCCTTCACCTCGCTGGCGCCGGTCCTCGACTACGCCGTGGTGTCGGCCAGTTTCGAGGGGGAGGACGGCGGCGGATGGTTCCTGGTGAGGATGTGGAGCCCCGGCGTTACCGTAGAGGAGACCTGGGATGTGTTGGGGATGCGGGCCACGGGCAGCCACGACCTGGTCCTGAAGGACGTGGCGGTGGAGGAAGGCGACCTGGTAGAGGTGTTCGGTCGGAACAGTAGCACCTGCCAGGTGGGCACGGGGTCAGGCGCTGGCTGGGCGCTGCACATCCCCGCCGTCTACCTCGGCATCGCTCGGGCTGCCCAGGACTTCGCCCTGGAGTACGCCCGGACCCGACGCCCCAACTCGCTGGCCGGCCCGATCGCCGACCTGCCCCACATCCAGGCCCTGCTGGGCCAGAACGAACTGGATCTGCTTGCGGCCCGTTCCACGCTCTACACGGTTTCCAACCAGTGGGACGCCGAGCCCGACCGACGCGGCGGACTGGTTCCGCTGTTGGGCGCCGCGAAGGTGCTCGCCACCAACCTGGCGCTGCAGATCGTCGACCGGGCGATGCGGGTTGCCGGCATCCAGGGGCTCTCCCGGCACCTGCCGCTGGAGCGGCTCTACCGTGACGTTCGGGCCGGCCTGCACAACCCGCCCATGGAGGATTCTGTGCTGGCGAACCTTGCCCGGGCGGCCATCGCCCGACGGACGTCAGTATCGGCTACGACATAAAGGGGGAGACGGGATATGGCGATTACGCACGTTGATCATGTGTTGATTGCTGTGAACGACCTGGAGGAAGCGGCCAACGCCTATCGTAAGCTGGGGTTCTTCATCACCGAGGGCGGGGACCACCCCGGCCGGGGCACGGCTAACCGGCTGGCGGTGCTGGACCCGGAGTACCTGGAACTGATCGCGGTGCGGAACCGAGCGGCGGCCTGGCCGGAGCTTGCGGCACATCTGGATCGGTTCGGGCCCGGCCTTTTCACCTTCGCCCTGGCGACCGACGACCTGGAGGGTGACCTTGCAGCCTTTCGCCGCCGCGCGGAGGCGGGGCTGACGAAGTTGCGGGCGGAGGAGCCCTGGCACGGGGCGCTGGTCACGCCCGGCGGGCGGCGCCGCACCTGGCGGGCGTTCCGGGTGGCGGGCGGAAGGGCGGTCAACCCGTTCCTCATCCAGCACGACAGCGAGGGCGCTGAGAAGCGGAAGCGCCTCGCCGGCGACTCCGACCTGCTGCCCCACCCGCTGCATTACGGCGCCATCAACCGGCTTGCCTTTGCATTCCCCAGCCTGGACGAGGGGGTGGCCTACTTCCGGGATGGCTACGGTCTGGAGCCGGAGGGCGGGCCCTCGGTCTGCCCGAGCCGCCAGGCCGACCGCGTGTTCTTCCCCCTGAAGCAGGGGTTGATCGAGGTGATCGCGCCCCGCAGCGCCGACAGCCCCGTTGCGTCCTTCGTGGCCGAGCGCGGCTACGGCGTCCACAGCATCGCCGTTACCGTGCCCGACACCGCCGCCGCGGCCGACCAGCTTGAGGTGCGCGGGATCGCCGTCAACCGGCTGCCCTCCGGTACGGTGCAGGTGGACCCGGCCTACACCCTTGGGGTGCGGCTCTCCCTGGTGAAGGGGTAGGCGACGCGTCCCGACGGATACAGAACAGGGCCCGGCTGCCGTCTCGGCAGCCGGGCCTTCATATCGCCGGCGAGTGTGCTGACCTCCCCTCCGATGGGGCTGCCTCGGCCATGGCCCGCCTCAGAAGGGGTTCCCTCCGCCAGTGGCGTCCTTGTCGAGGTGTTCCTCGTCAGAGGTTCCCTTCGCCAGTCGTGTCCTCACCCGAGTTCCCGCCATGGGGACCTCCCTCGTCGGAGGTACCCTCGTCAGAGGCACCCTCGTCTGGGCTCCCTTCATCGGGGCTCCCTCCGACGGGACTGGCTTCATCAGGACCCTCCTCATCCGAGTCCCCTTCGTCCGGTTCACCGGCGCCGGGTTCCTCCTCACCAGGCTCGCCGGGGGTCTCGCCGCCGGGGCCCGGCTGCTCCTGCCCGGGCGCTGTCTCTTCCATCCGGACCTGCACCAACAGCGGCTCAGACGGCTGGCCGGTCGCGCCGGAGGCGGGATCCACCGCGACGACCCGGTAGTAGTAGGCGCCAGGTTGCGAGAGCACGTCCAGGTAGGGCGGTCCGGCGACCGTGGCCACGACCTCGGCGTCAGCGGCCGGCACCGCAGCATCGGTGGTCCGAAGGATCTGGAAGCGCAGGTCCCCGACGGCCACGTTACCGCCTTCCGCCCTCCACGTCAGGTTCACGGAGCCGGGCTGTGGCCCGGGCGACGCCGCCAGGTCCACGATGGCGGGCAGGACCGGCTGTGCGGGTTCTTCGGCGGGTTCGGGCGATGCAGGCTCCGCTGGCTGCGCAGGCGACTCCACGAGGGCGGGAGCCCCGCCGTCGGGCCCTGGGAAGGCCAGCACCGGGCGGCCTGCCAGCGCCTGGCCCACCACCTGGCGCCAGATCCACGTCGGGTAGGTGGAGCCGTTCACCTCGGGCGGCAGGTAGTGCTCCGGATCCACCTCGTCGTAGCCCACCCATACGCTGGCCACCACGTCAGGCGTGTAGCCGACGAACCAGGCTGCGGAGTTCCCCGACAGGTCCTGGAACGCCTCGCTCTGCGGCAGCTCGACCGTACCCGTCTTGCCGGCCATCGGGCGGTCGAGCAGGGCGCCGGTCCCCGTGCCCTGCTGGACGACGGTCTGCAGGAGGTCGGTCACGGCGTACGCCGTCTGCGGGCGCATGGCCTGTCGCTCGGCCGCCGCCCGGCCGCGCACGAGTCGGCCGTCTGCCGTCACCACGCTTGTGATGAGGTGCGGGGTGCGGTACGTCCCGCCATTGGCGAATGGCTGGTAAGCGCCGGCCAGGTCCAGGGGACTCACCCCTTCGGCCATGGACCCCAGGGCCAGGGGAAGGTTCCGGTCCTCAGCCGTGATGGGGATGCCCAGGCGCTCGGCGAAGCTCCTGGCGCGCTCCACGCCCACCTGTTCCATCAGCCGTACGGCCGGGGTGTTCAGCGAGAGGCGGGCGGCCTCTCGCAGCGTCACCTCGCCGCGGAACTTGTAGTCCCAGTTCTGCGGCTCCCAGCCGTCCACGTCGATGGGCTCGTCCAGTACGATGCTGTCCGGCGTCAGCCCGGCGTACTCAATGGCCGGTGCGTAGACCACCACGGGCTTCAGGACCGATCCCGGCGAGACCCGTCCGCGGCTCGCCCGGTTCAGGCCGCCGCCGGGCGGGTACTCACGACCGCCCACCAGGGCCCGCACCTCGCCGGTGCGCGGGTCCACCGCCGCAAAGGCCGCCTCGACACCATCAGGCGTGTTGGCGGGGAAGATGCGGGCGGCCAGCAGTTCTTCTGCGGCGTCCTGCATCACTGGGTCCAGGCCGGTGTGGATCTCGAGGCCCATCAGGGCGGCCTGCTCCGCGCCCAGGCGGTACCGGCTGCGCAGTTCGGCCCGTACCTCATCCAGGTACCACGGGTGCGGGTTCTGCGCGTCAAGCTCGCCCGGCACGACCTCCAGCGGCTGCGCCTTCTCGGCATCCGCCTGCTCCTGCGACAGGTAGCCTGCGGCCACCATGCGGTCCAGGACGGCGTCGCGCCGCCGCTGGGCTGCCTCCGGGTTTCGCAGCGGGCTGAAGTTCTCCGGCGAGGGTGCGATGCCCGCAAGGGTGGCCGCCTCGCCGAGGGACAGGTCCGCCGCGTCCTTGTCGAAGTAGATGCGGGCGGCGGCGCCAACGCCGTAGGTCCCGTGGCCCATGTACAACTGGTTGAGGTAGAGGCCGAGGATCTCGTCCTTTTCGAAGCGGGCCTCCAGGAGCAGGGCCAGGAAGGCCTCGCGGACCTTGCGGGTCAGGGTCTGCCGCTGCGTGAGAAAGGTGTTCCGCGCCACCTGCTGTGTGATGGTGCTTCCGCCCTCGGCGATGGTGCGCGCACGCAGGTTGGTGATCACGGCCCGGGCGATCCCCCGCGGGTCCACGCCGTGGTGCCGGTAGAACCGGATGTCCTCCGAGGCGACGAAGGCCTGGGCCACGTGGGGCGGCAGATCGGCCAGGGAGACCGGCTCCTGGTAGAGGTAGCCGGTGAGCAGCCCGACCTCGCTGCCGTCTGCCGCGTAGACGACCGACGGCTGGCCGGGCTCGAGCTCTCCGCCCGGCAGGGCCGCGAAGGCCCACAGGGCGGAGCCGAGGCAGAAGAGGAGCCAGAGGGCGAAGGCCAGCGCGCCGGCCTGTACGGCCCTGCGCACCCACCACCGCCAGTCGGCCTTCTCTGTCCGGCGGCGAGACCGCCACGGGTTGGTAGCATTCGTCGATTGCGACACAGGCTCCACCTCCCGGTTTCCTTAGACGGAAGAAGCGGGTAGCCGGTCGCAGGGGGCTTACTCACTCCTTCAGGCGCCGGTGGCCTCCTCAGCCGGGCGGGCCATCAGCTCGAACCGGACGGACGGGAAGCGCTCGGCCAGACGGCGGCGCAGCGCGTCGGCAACCCGCCCGTACCCCGGGGCGGTGTACAGCAGGTCGATGTAGCCGAACCGCACGCCGTCCGTGAACGCCCGGAGGTAGCCCACGAGGCGGTCGTCCACCCACGCCGACTCCACGGCGGAGGAGTGGAGGAGGAGGCGCCTGACCTCGTCGGGATCCGCCTGGAGACCCGGGAGGCCGCTCCCGCGGGCGAACCCGAGGAGCCGGTACTTCTCGCCGGTGTACTCCACCCCGTCCACCAGCAGGTGGTGGTAGTCGTGCGGGCCGGCCAGGGCGAACGACTCCCCGTCGTAGATTACCGGGGAGATTCCGGTGTTGCGTGAGATCGAGTGCGGTGCTCCGACCGCCTTCTGCAGGAAGTGGGCGATCAGCCCGCCATGGGCCACCACCAGCACCCGCTGCCCGGGGTGGCGCCGGGCGATCTCGGTGAGGATCGCCTCGCCGCGCGCCGCCAGTTCCGCATTGGACTCCACCCCGGGAATGTCACCCAGGGCGAGGCCCGGCCAGATGGCGCTGCGCTCGATCTCGGTCATGCCCTCGGCAGGGCCGATCTGCCGCTCGCGAAGCCTCGGCTCGAGGATGAGCTCATGGCCCGTGCGGCGGCACACGGCCAGCGCGGTGGACTTGGCGCGGGACAGGTCGCTGCTGTAGATCGCGTCCCAGTGTTCCCCGGCCAGTCGTGCGGCAGCGGCCTCGGCCTGCCACTGGCCCTCGCGGTTGAGGGGAATGTCCGTGTGGCCCTGGGCGCGGCCGTCGTAGTTCCAATCCGTCACGCCGTGGCGCATGAGCGCAAGATAGGTGTTCACGGGCAACTCCTTCCCAGCACATCAGTATGGTTCAAGTATAAAGCGGATCCCCGGGGCGGTCAAAGTCGGTGGGTCTGCCCAAGAATGCCGGCCAGTCTCAGGACATATCCCCGTACCGGGCGTGTCCAGAGTCGACGCCGCACGGCGGTGGGAGAGGGGATTCATGCCGCTGGACAGAGAGGTGGAGGCGTTCCTGAAGCAACTGGCCGAGGCCGGCGGCCCGGCGCTGAACGAGCTGTCGCCGGCGGAGGCCCGGCAGACGGCGCTGCAGATGGCTGCGCTCGGGGGCGAGGCGGAACCGGTCGCGAGCGTGGTGGACCGGACGATTCCGGGACCTGCGGGTGAGATTCCCGTCCGCATCTATACGCCGGAGGGAGAGGGACCGTTTCCGGTTCTCCTCTACTTCCACGGCGGCGGGTGGGTGATCGGCAGTCCGGACGCGGTTCACGCCACCTGCGCCCTGCTGGCCAACCGCGCCGGGGCGGTGGTCGTCTCGGTGGACTACCGGATGGCCCCGGAGCACAAGTTCCCGGCGGCGGCCGAGGACTGCTACGCCGCCGCGGCCTGGGTGGCCGAGAACGCGCCGAGCCTGAACGGTGACCCGCGGCGCATCGCCGTCGCCGGTGACAGCGCCGGCGGCAACCTGGCGGCGGTGGTCGCACTCATGGCCCGGGAGAAGGGCTTCCCGCAGTTGGCCTACCAGGTGCTGATCTACCCTGTGACCGACCGTAACTTCGAGACAGCGTCGTACCGGCAGAACGGCGCCGACTACTTCCTGACGACGGCCATGATGGAGTGGTTCTGGAACCACTACATCAACAGCGAGGCAGACGGCAGCGACTGGCGGGCCTCGCCGCTCCGGTCGGCTGACGCCTCCAACCTGCCGCCGGCCTTCGTCATCACCGCTGAGTTCGACCCGCTGCGGGACGAGGGGGAGGCCTACGCCCGGAAGCTGGCGGAGGCCGGCAACATCGTCACGGTGAAGCGGTACCTGGGTCAGATCCACGGCTTCTGCACCCTGCTGGGCGCCATGCCCGCAGGACGGCGGGCGCTGGAGGAGGCCGCCGCTCACCTGCGCCTGGCGTTCGCCGCCCGGTAGACGCAGGGGGGCGAAGGGCGCACCGAAGGGAGGGGCTGTCCGCAGAGCGGGCCGCTCTGTGCGGACAGCCCCCTGTGTCCCATCAGGTTACGGCAGGCTCGGCACCTGGTCCGGCGCCCGGCGTGTACCCGAGATGGCGTAGAAGTCCTCCTGATCGATGCAGATGTCGATCACGAAGTACGGGGCGACGGCACGGTCGAACGTCTCGGCCGGCGTCTGGTAGAAGTCGCCGGCGATGAGGGTGAGCCGCGGGTCGCTGCACCGGGAGGCCGCCCTGCGGATCATCGCGTCGGAGAGGTCGATGGCAACGAGCCGCCGGGGGTTCCGGGCGAGGATCGCACGGAACATCGCACCCGTTCCGCAGGCGATGTCAAGCACGTCCATCCCGGGCCCGATCTCGCTGAGCGCCGCGATGCGTTCCAGCCCGGCCGGATCGGGAGCGCTGCGGTCCCACGTGGCCGCATGCGCATCGAAGAAGGCCTTGAGGGCTGCTGCATCCACGGGTTCGTCTCCCCTTACCCGTTCAGCTGGTGCGTCTCACGCCCCGCAGCCCCCAGCCGCGAGATGGCTGCGACGATCGGCGGCACCAGGATGATCTGCAGGAGAATCCCCGGCCAGGCATTGAGGAAGGCCGAAGCGAGGAAGAGGTCCAGCGTGAGCGCCCGGGTGAGCGCGTAGGTCGCTGCGGCCCAGACGACGCGCCCGGCGAGCATGGCCGCGATCAGCGCGGCCAGACGGGACGCGGCGGTCTTCGCCAGGCGAGCGCTCAGCAGGCCGGTGACACAGCCGTAGGTCGCCAGTTCAAAGGCCATGGCGACGGCCGTCGGGAACATCGGCGGCATGCCGAACACCGCACTTCGCAGCAGCGGGGCCACGAGGCCGACCAACAGCCCCCAGCGCCAGCCGCAGACGAAGCCGCAGATCAGGATCGGGAGGTGCATCGGCAGCAGCATCTGCCCGAACTGTTGGATTTGACCGGTGAGGAATGGCAGGACGATTGCGAGGGCCAGGAACACGCTGGCCAGCACCAGTTGATGTAGGTTTCGTTTCATATGGCTGCCTCTTTTCGCTTGGGTTTTCCCCAGTTCTGCAACGTTCCCTCCCCGGACCGGCGATGCCTGTCTACTCGCCCAGCGCCGCCCGCAGCCGGGCCGCCAGGCTCCTCTCCAACTCGACCGCGATGTACGTGCCGTCCTCCCGGTGTTCCTCGGCCAGCACACGCCCCCGTTCGTGCGCCCAGGAAAGCCACGCCGATCTGGCGTAAGGGATCACGGCCTCCAGCACCTCCCTTCGCTCCCTGAGAGCCTGCTGAACCGCTGCCTGCAGGCCTTCCAGGTTCTGCCCGCGGGCGGCGGCCACGGCCACGGCACCCGGGGTATGTGCCAGCAGGTGCTCCAACTCGGCCGGATCGACCAGATCGGCCTTGTTGTAGACTACCAGGGTGGGCTTGTCGCCGGCGCCCAGCTCGGTCAGCACCTGGTTCACCGTCTGCATCTGCTCCGCCCGCTTCGAGTGTGCGGCGTCCACCACGTGCAGCAGGAGGTCTGCCTGGGTCACTTCCTCCAGTGTGGAGCGGAAGGCCGCCACCAGGCCGTGGGGAAGGTTATGGATGAAACCGACCGTGTCGACCAGCAGATAGGGCTCGCCCTCCGCCGGTTCGACGCGGCGCGTGGTGGCGTCCAGCGTGGCGAAGAGCCGGTCCTCCGCCAGCACGTCCGATCCCGCCAGGGCCCGGTGGAGGGTGGACTTGCCGGCGTTGGTGTAGCCGGTGAGCGCCACCACCGGCACGGCCGAGGCGGACCGCTCCGCCCGCAGCCGCGCCCGGTGAGCCTGGATGTCGGCGAGCTCCCGCTTCAGGGCCGCCATGCGGTCCCGGATGCGCCGCCGGTCCACCTCCAGCTTGGTCTCGCCGGGTCCCCGGTTGAACACGGTGCCCGCAGAGCCCGCCTGGCGGGAGAGCTCGATTCCCTTGCCGGTCAGGCGGGGCAGCCGGTAGCCCAGCTGCGCCAGCTCCACCTGCAGCTTCGCCTCCCGGGTGCGGGCCCGGAGTGCGAAGATGTCCAGGATCACCGCCGTGCGGTCGAGCACCTGGCAGTCGATGATGCGCTCCAGGTTGCGCTGCTGCACGGGGGTCAGCTCGTCGTCGAAGATCACGAAATCGAACTCGAGGTGGCGGCGGAGCAGTTCGATCTCCTCCGCCTTGCCCTTACCGATGTACGTTGCAACGTCCGGCGTTGGGCGGCTCTGCACCTGCCGGCCCACCACGGAGGCGCCGGCCGTGTCCACCAGCCGCTCCAGCTCATCCAGAGACTCGTCCGCGGTCCAGCCGTCCCGCTGGCGTGCGGGCAGCTCCAGCCCCACCAGGTAGGCGGTTCCGGTCCGGTCTCGCAGCATTTCCTCTGTCATGTACGGCCACTCCCTGTCGAGTAATCGGTACTGCTCTCCGGGGCCGTCGGGTGGCCGCCAGACGGCACAAAAAGAGCCGCAGCCCCCCAGGGCCGCGGCCGAAATGCCATGGCTCAAGATGGCATCTGCTACCGATGGCGCGCCGGAGAGGGCGTATGAACAGTGATCAGGCTGCGCAGCCGCGCGGCGGACCAGATCATCACGAACCCCTCCTTTGCGAAGTCTGGCTCTATTCTAGCGCCGGGCTCCAGGGAAGTCAACCGAGCCCCGGCACACGAACCTTTTTCTACCCGGAGCGACTCTACAGAGGGCGCAGGTACCCGTTCTGCCCGCAGCGAATGGATACTCCCGAGGGAGGCGATCCCATGGCGAAGCGCTCCACCCATCCCGCTCCGATTGCCGTAGTTCTGTCTCTGTTCGCCATCCTGCTGCTGACCGCAGTGCCCGCCCTGGCCGCCACCAGCCCGAACGGCGTGGTGGACGACCGCTCCGGCACGCTGTCCGCGGCTGAGCTGGAGGAGGTGGAGGACGGCCTGACCGGCCGCCGGTTCGCCTACCGGGTGATCATCCTGGAAGAGGCTTTTGAAGGCGCAGAGCCGGCGGATGCCGAGTCGCAGTTCCAGAAAATGGCCGACGATCTGCTGGCCGACGTCCCCCGCGATGCGGTGCTGATCACCATCGCCATGAAGGAGGGGCTGGTGGACTTCCGCGTCTGGCAGGACGGCCCCGTGCAGTCGGCCTTCAGGGAGGCCACGGGGCGCGCCTTTGCGGACTACACAGACCGCGTCCTCGACGCCTTCGTCTCGAAGGCGGCGGACGGCGACATCGCTGGGGCGATCCTGTCGGCGGCTGAGCGCATCGAGTCGCTGGCTGTGCCCACGCCGGTCGTCCCGGTCCAGCCGTCGCCCGGCGGCAGCGGGACCGGTTCGGGCCGGCCCTCGCCCGGCGGCAGCAGGCCCGTGCCTACTCCCGTCCCGCCCCCGACCCCGTCGTCGCAGGCCGGTGCGGGCCGCACGGTCAGCACGTCCCTGCTGGCTCTGATCTTCGGCGGGATTGCGGCACTGCTGGCCGCACTGCTGGAGCTGTCCTACTTCCTGCGCTACCGCCGGATCCACCGGGAGTGCCTGGCGCTGCGCGACGGCTGCGTGTCCACCCTCGTGAAGATGCACGAGCAGGACCTGCCCTTGGCCCGCAACTACGACGGCGAGGAGACCCGCCGTTTCGTTGCGGCGGCGGGAGAGGCGTCGGACCGGGCGTTTGACGCCTACCGCACCGGCGGGGAGAGAATGGACGAGGCTGCAGGGCTTGCACGGCGCTGGCGCTTCGGCGCGGCGGCGAAGCTGCTCCGTGAGGCGAGGGCAGCCTACGAGCAGGCTGCTGAGGCCGACCGCCAGGCGCAGGAGGCCTTCGCTCCGGTGGCCGAGGCGATTCACGGATGGGAGGCGGCCGTGGAGGCTGCGGCCGCCAATCGGGCGGCCGCCGAGGGCGGCATCGCGGAACTGCGCTCCCGCACCGGCTGGGCGCTGGCCAGGCTGGAGGAGCGGGTCGCGGAGGCCGCCCAGGTTCAGGCGGGGGCGGAGGAGTCCCGCGGCGAGGACCCCGTGCGCGCCCTGCGCATGATCCGCAATGCGGATGCGTTGCTCCAGGAGATTCGCGCAGACGTGGCGCGGACTGCGGAGCAGCAGCAGACTCACGAGGCCCAGCGGCAGGACGCCGAGAAGGCGCGCCGCGAGATCGAGGAGACCCGCGTGAGCCTGGGCCTGCGGTTCGTGGAGGAGGACCCGTCCGCCGCGCTGGCTCGGGCCCTGCGCCACCAGGCGAGCGCGGCCGAGCGGATGCCGCTGGGCGATGTGGAGGGCGCCCGGGAGGCTCTGGAGGAGGGGCAGTCCGCCCTGGACGAGGTGCGGGCGATCCTCGGCCGCTACCGCGAGGCGGTGACCCAGTACCCGGCCCGGCGGCAGGCACTGGTGGAGGGCACGGGCTGGCTCTCCGGGGAGCAGGGAACGGCCCGCTCTGTGGTGGAGCAGCTGGCAGGCCGGTACGCACCCGACGACTGGGCGGACGTGCGCGACATCCCCGCTGCGATGGCCGCCCTCGAGAAGCGCAGCCGGGCGGCTCTCGACGAGGCTGCGGGTCTGGTCCGCCCCGAGGAGCAGCGGTACCTCCAGGCCTACCGGATCCTGAACGACCATCTGTCCGAACTGGCCAGTCTGAAGGAGCGTTCGGCGCTGCTGGCCGCGCGGCCCGACCGCCTGGCTGAGGCAGAACAGGCCGCCCGCGACCAGGTCGACCGGGCGGACCGGGAATGGGCGCAGGCTCAGCGGCTCGTGGCGCAGCAGAACCTGGTGCTGCCCCGGGACCTCGCAGACCGCTGGCGGCACGTCGACGATGCGCTGCACTCCGTCCGCCGGCTGCTGGCCGACCGGCCGCTGGCAGTGGGCCGGGCCGGCCAGGAGGCTGCGGGGGTTCTCGACCTCGCCACGAACCTGCGCCGTGCTGTGGAGGAGCTCGGCCGTCAGGCGGATGCCGCCCGTCGGCGGCTCCGCCAGGCGCAGGCCGAGGCGGCCGCGGCGCTCATCCACACCCGGTTCAACCCGGGGGCGGCCGCCGCACTGCAGCGTGCCCTGAGCGCCGGCGAGCATGCGCTGGCGGCCGGGCGGTACGAACAGGCGCTGGCCGAGGCTGAGTCGGCTCTGCGCAGCGCCCGGGTGCTGGTGGCCGCCTACGAGGCGCACCGGGCCGCCGAGCGGCAGCGCGAGATGGAGCGGGCGGCCGCCGCTGCCCGCCGGCACGGCGGCGGTGGTGGCGGCTTCGGCGGCGGCGGTCTCGGTGGTGGCGGCTTCCGGGGCTCCGGAGGCGGAGGGGGCTTCGGCGGAGGTCGGGGCTCCGGCGGTGGCGGCCACTTCGGCGGTGGCAGCCGGGGTTCCGGCGGCGGCGGAAGGTGGAAGTAGTATCTGCACATCCTATGGGGGAAGCCAACATGGCTTCCCCTTGCGTCCTGTTAATGGTAAGGTAATGACGGTAGTTGGTTAGACCGTCCAGGTAAGGAGGATTTCGTCGCCGTGCGTGTTGCCAATCTGTCCCCGGAACTGCGCCAGGCCGCCGTCAACACCATCAAGATGCTCGCGGTGGACGCCGTCGAAAAGGCGAAGTCGGGCCACCCCGGAGCGCCGATGGGTTGCGCCGACATGGCCTTCGTGCTGTGGAGCCAGTTCCTGCGCTTCGATCCCGAGAACCCCGAGTGGCCGAACCGCGACCGATTCATCCTCTCCAACGGACACGGCTCGATGCTGCTGTATGCGCTGCTCCACCTGGCCGGTTACGACCTGGACATGGAGCAGCTCAAGTCCTTCCGGCAGTGGGGCAGCCGGACGCCGGGCCATCCGGAGTACGGTCACACCCCGGGCGTTGAGGTCACCACCGGTCCGCTGGGTGCGGGCATCGCCCACGCGGTGGGCATGGCGGCGGCGGCGGAGATGATGGCCGCCCGGGTGAACACGGCGGACTTCAAGCCCGTCGACCACTACATCTATGGCATCTGCGGCGACGGCGACCTGCAGGAGGGCGTCGCGGCCGAGGCGGCCTCGCTGGCCGGCACGTGGAAGCTTGGCCGGCTGATCTTCCTCTACGACGACAACGACATCTCCATCGAGGGCAGCACCGACATCGCCTTCACCGAGGACGTGGCCCGCCGGTTCGAGGCGTACGGCTGGCACGTCCAGAAGGTGGACGGACACGACCACCTGGCGATTGCGGAGGCCATCGAGAAGGCAAAGGCGGTTCTTGATCAGCCCTCGCTGATCATCTGCAAGACGGTCATCGGCCAGGGTGCGCCGAACAAGGGCGGCACGGAGAAGGTGCATGGCGCCCCGCTGGGGCCGGAGGAGACCCGGCTGACCAAGCAGGCCCTGGGCTGGCCGCAGGAGCCGGCATTCTACGTGCCCGACGAGGTGCGCGCCTTCTTCGCCGAACTGAAGGCGGAGAAGCAGGCCGAGGCCCGCCGCTGGCGGGAAGGGTTCGAGGCATGGCGGAAGGCCAACCCGGAGAAGGCGCAGGTCTGGGACGCCCACAAGAACCTGCTGGTGCCGGCCGACCTGGACGCGCAGTTGGTCGAGGCGGCCAAGAGCGACAAGCCGCTGGCCACCCGGAAGCTCTCCGAGATGGTGATCCAGCGGGCTGCGGCCCTGGTGCCCAGCCTGGTGGGCGGCTCGGCCGACCTGGCGGAGTCCAACCTCACCAGCATCAAGGGCGGCGGTGACGTGGGCCCCTGCGCGCAGGTCGGCCACTACGACTGCTCCTGGGCGGGCCGCACCGTCCACTTCGGGGTGCGTGAGCACGCCATGGGCGCCATCGTCAACGGCATGGTGCTCTACGGCGGGTTCCGGGCCTACGGGGCGACCTTCCTGGTCTTCTCGGACTACATGCGGCCGCCGATCCGGCTGGCGGCGCTGATGCAGGTGCCCTCGATCTTCGTGTTCACCCACGACTCCTTCTTCGTGGGTGAGGACGGCCCGACGCACCAGCCCATCGAGCACCTCTGGTCACTCCGGCTGATTCCGCACGTCACGCTCTTCCGCCCGGCCGACGGGCTGGAGACCGCCATGGCCTGGGCCTACGCCCTGATGCAGGCGAAGGAGCCGACGATCTTCGCCCTCACCCGGCAGAACCTGCCGCTGCTCACCCGGCCGGAGGGGTTCCAGATCCGGGACGTGTGGAAGGGCGGCTACGTGCTCTCCGACGCCCCGAACCCCGTGGCGACGCTCATCGCCACCGGCTCCGAGGTGGGGCTCGCGCTGGATGCGCAGAAGCTCCTCGCCGAGCAGGGGATCGCCGTGCGGGTGGTCTCGATGCCCTCGGTGGAGCTGTTCCTGCGGCAGCCGAAGGCGTACCAGGACCAGGTCCTCGTGGGCCGGCTGGCCGCCATCGAGGCGGGCCGCACCGACGGCTGGTACAGGCTGGTCGGCCGGGACGGCCTGGCCATCGGCAAGGAGGACTTCGGCGCCTCGGCGCCCGCCGGCGTGCTGGCGGAGAAGTTCGGCTTCACCCCGGCGCAGGTGGCGGCGAAGGTCGCGGAGTGGCTCGCAAGGTAGTCTGTGGTTGCGAAGGCCCCGGTCGCGTCGTCGGCCGGGGCTTTCGCAGTCGAACGGCAGTCGCAGGCTCGTGCGCGGCGGTGCCGATCTGTCGCAGGCCAATGGGGCCACCGCAGCGTTCGGAACCGCCGGGGGAGGAGGCTCAGGTGGTTCAGAAGCGCCGGCCGGACGGGAACCGGTGCCGGTTCTCTCCCTGGAGTACGAGGTCGGAGCATACCTTGCGCTTGGAAGGACCGAGAAAGCTCGCTTGCTGCAGAGGTGGTTGGCTTCACGCGGCCGGTCTGGCTGATGGCCGGGTTCGGTCGATGGGCGTCAGAGTACAGATTTGCACGGAGGGCTACTCATGCGCAGAAACGTTATACCCGGCCTGAGGAGAGTGGACTGGTCTGATCCGCAACGGCAGAACGAGTTCGTGAACAGCGTGGTCTCCGCCCTGAACGCCCTGGGAGAGAGTCTGACGTACGATACCGTGTGCGCCCTGTCGGGCAGCGCGTTCCGAACGTCGTTCTCCATGCCCTCTGTGCAACTGTGGAATCACGGCAACTACCACGTGGTACACACCCCGGTCCTGATTGAGCATACCTTTCGGATGCTCGGGTATGAGGTCGCACACCACGTGCGCGGCGACTACGAGCACGACAGGCGGCTGATCACCGAGAGCATTGACCGGGGCGTGCCGGTGATCACCCTGGAGGGGGTCATCAACAGCGCGGACGCCTGCGTGATCGCCGGCTACGATCAGGGCGGCGACGTCCTGCTCGGGTACAGCCCCTTCATGGACGTGCCTGAGGACCACCAGGAGGCGCACGACGAGACCGGGTACTTCCGCAAGTCCCGCTGGCACGACGGCCCCTTCGCCAGCGGGAGCATCGGGCGCATCCTGATCATCATCGGGCGGTGCGAGAAGCCGTCTCCGGAGACGGCGTTCCAGGAGACCCTGTGCATAATCAGGCGGCTGATCGCGGAGGAGTCCCTCGCACCGGGGCAGTACAACGGGTTGGCGGCACACCGGGCTTTTGCGCGGGCGCTTCAGACCTATGAGTGGGATGAGCCCTTCGAGCCCTACCTGAATGTGATGTGCAACGAGAAGCAGTACCTTGACCGACAGTACGCCGTACCCTTCTTCCGCGCACACGGCCGGGAGGACCTGGCGCACCAGTACGCGCAGATCGCGGACGAGGCCCGGCGGCTGGTTGAACTCATCCCGCAGGACTTCTCGGCCGGCCACCTCTTCGAGGACCGGGCCAAGCTGCAGCCCTTCTGCGACACGCTGCTGCGCATCTGCGACCTGGAGGAAGAGGTCATTGCCATGATGGCCTGACCAGGGTTCCAGCCAGAGGCTCCGGGTGGACGATCCAGAGGTCGATTCGCAACGGTGCTGTCAGGCCCGCGTGGAAGCGAGAACCCCCGCCGGCGGCGGGGGTTCCTGCGGTTCACTAACCGGCCAGGTAGATGAACCGTAGACCGATCAGGTAGGCTCCAGCGATGGCGACCATCTCCCAGGGGAAGCGACGGTCATCGCCGCGCCGGGGCAGGGTCAGCGCCACGATCACGATGCCCGAGAGGATCAGCCCCACCAGGGCTGAGATGATCTGGCCTGTCGTGCCGCCGGAGAGCAGGGGGACACTGCCCGGTTGGGCCAGGTCACTCACCAGCAGGATCAGCATGTTGAAGATGTTGCTGCCCAGTACGTTGCCAACGGCGAGGTCATACGCGCCCATGCGTGCAGTGAAGATGGACACGGTCAACTCCGGCAGGGAGGTCGCACCGGCGAGCAGAGTCCCACCGATGAATGTCTGGCCCAGTCCCGTGATGACTGCGATCTGGTCGGCGGCGCCGCTCATGTACCACCCGGCCACGATGATCGCTGCCGCCGAGATGGCAAACTTCAGCCACGCGCGCACTGCCGAAGAGGACTCTTCTTCGTCCTTGGGCGGAGTCTCTGCTGTCGCAGCCACTTCCAGTTGCTGCTCCTCTGCATTTCCGGGGAGTGCGCGCATGATGATGATGTAGGTCGCGGCAATAATCCAGGTGTCGAGACCCGCACCGAGGAAGGCGTAGGGCTGGCGCACAACCATCGACAGCGCTGCGATCCCGCTCAGCAGCATGCCAGCGGCCGCAGTGGTGACATGGGTTGGCGAGACGTTGGACAGTATGGGCCGCGCAGCGAAGCACTGGGCGATGACCAGGAGCAGCATGTTGAAGATGTTGCTTCCGAACACGTTACCCATGGCGAGGTTGCCCGCACCCTGGAGGGCAGCAGTTCCCGACGCGGCCACCTCGGGCAGCGAGGTAGCGCCGGCCAGCAGAAGTGAGCCGATGAATGCGCGACCCAACCCGGTGCGCTCGGCCAGTTCGTCTGAGGCGTTTGAGATGACACGTCCGGCGACGATAATCACGCCCGCACTGATCACAAATACGAGCCATGGGTTCATCGTGGCGCACATCCATTCTGTAGTAGTCTCGGAGGCCATTGCGTACCCAGTGACGGGTCATGGAGCTTACATCCTCACTGGCAACAACTCTAATATATACCGCAAACGTTCTAAGGGCTAGATCCGCGCCGGGCCCTTGTTTCCAAAGCAAGGAGGCCGGCGCACTGGTGGCAGGTCAACAGCGGAGCGCTGGTTGTCCGTGTGCGCGGTACGGGGCTTGCACGCGCAGAGCGCCGGCCTGGCGCGGGCTCGGGCACCGTTCTCTCACAGGTTCACAGAATGGCGACCACCATTGTACGCCACATGCGGATGCTACATGCTGATGTCACAGGCGAACTTCTCGCACCGCCTACCCGGGCGGCTGGGTGGCCGGCGCGGACCGCAGCGCGACGGGGCGGACGATGCCGTCGAGCGGGCCGAGGCGCGCCAGGCGGCCGGCGAGGTAGAAGCCCAGCTGCACCGCGGGACCCACGCCGAGCCCCACCGCCACCGTTCCCGCACCGAGCGGTCCGCCGAGCCGCCAGCCGATGAGGGAGACCGCAAGGTCCAGGCCGTTTTTCACGACGGCCACCGGAAGCCGCACCTTCCGCGTGAGGCCGATCATCAGGGAGTCCCGGGGACCTGCGCCCAGATCGGCGCTGGCGTAGAACGCGGTTCCCACGCCGGAGACCAGGATGCCCGCGGCGAGCATCAGCCACAGGCCGGCGGTGGTCTCCGGGGCCGGGACGCGGGCCAGCAGGTACTGGAGGATGGGGCCGAAGGAGAGCATGTTCAGTACCATCCCCAGGTTGGGCCGCATGCCCAGGGCCCAGTCCAGCGCGATGATGACCGCCCCCAGCGACTGGATCACCAGCCCCAGCGGCAACCCCGTGCGCCCGCTCAGCCCCAGGTGCAGGATGTCCCAGGGTCCGGCGCCGAGCCCGGGGCGGATCACCAGCGCGTAACCGAGGCACGTGACCACCAGGCCGGCGTAGTACCAGAGCAGACGCAGCGCGAAGCGGAACCGCATGCACCTACACCTCACGGCGTCCATGATGACGAAGACCCCGGACCACAGACTGGCCGGGGTCTTCTATTATGATAACGATTCATTCCAGTAAAGTAAATCAGGAAAGTAAATCAGGTTTTGCGCTCGACCAGGCGAGGCGACGGGGGTTCAACGCGGTCAGACACTGGCGCATACGGCCCGCAAACCACTGCCGTGCCCCGGAAGTGGGCCACTCGTGACGGAACCAGAGCAGGATCAGGCCGGCGGCGGTCCCCGCTGACCAGAGCATCCCGGCAACTCCCGCGTAGGGCAGCAGAGCAAGGGGCCCCGCCTGGTGCAGCAAGGGGATGGCCCACACCGTCAGTACGGTGGCTCCGATGTACGCGCAGTCGGTGCAGAAGCGCAACCAGCGCTGGTAGCGGTTGGACATGCGATCGCCTCCCCCACGGCGCTTTCAGTATCTCTGACGTAAGAGGGGCCTTCCAGGTTTCAGGGATTAGTTGGAAATCATGTCACGAAGGCCAAAGTTCTGACGCGAGCTGGAGGAAGGCCTCGGCGGACGGGGGGAGGGGGCGGCCGCGGTGCCACGCCAGCGCCAGGGTGCGGGTGAGCGGCCGGCCGGCCAGCGGCACGAAGACCGGGGATGGGTGCAGGCTGCGCTCAGCGGCCATCTGGGGCACCAGGGTGACCCCGAGACCGGCGGCGACCATGGCCTGCAGCGTCTCAATCTGGGCGGACTCGAAGGCGACGCGCGGGGCGAAGCCCGCGGCGTGGCAGGCGGCGAGCACCAGGTCCCGGAAGCCGTAACCCGGCTTCATGATGAGGAAGGGTTCATCCGCCACTGCGGAAAGCGGAATGCCAGCATGCGCCCCATGCGCGTCAGCCGGGCGGGCGGCGTCTGGAGGCGCTGCTTCACGCTGCCCCGCACAGGCTGCATGGGGATGGTCCGGCGGGAGCGCCAGCAGAATGGGCTCGGTGAGCAGGGGCTGCGCCGTCAGGTCCGGGCTGCCCAGCGGGAGGGTAGTCAGGGTCAGGTCGGTCTCCCCGGCCAGAGCCAACTCGGTCAGCCGCCGGGTGGACTCCTCCCGCAGGATGACCTGGACTCCCGGGTAACGCTCCCGATATGCGGTGATGGCCCGGGGTAGCAGGCGAGAGCCGGTCATGGGCAGGCTGCCCAGCACCAGGCGTCCGGCGCGCAGACCCAGCCGCTCCTCCACGGCAGCCCGGGCGGCCTCCACCTGGCGCAGGATCGCCTCCGCGTGCGGCAGGAACGCCTCGCCCGCATCGGTCAGCCGCACCGGGGAGTGGCTCCGGTCGAAGAGCGGCGTACCCAGCTCCTCCTCCAGCCGGCGGATCTGCTGGCTGAGCGAGGGCTGCGCCACCATGTTCTCCGCCGCGGCCCGGGTGAAGTTGCGGTGTCGCGCCACGGAGACGAAGTAGCGGATGTGATGGAGTTCCACGCGATCACCTCATAGTCGCAAACTATCACCACCATAGTTATCATATGTTGGAGTTCTGATGCAAGCCCAGGTATATATGGTGAAAAGGGGTGATCGGCATGAGCGGACGGACCCTGTTCGACAAGATCTGGGAGCGGCACGTGGTGCGGCAGGAGGCGGGCAAGCCGGCGCTGCTCTACATCGACCTGCACCTGGTGCACGAGGTGACCTCGCCCCAGGCGTTCGAGGGGCTGCGCCTGGCCGGACGGAAGGTTCGCCGGCCGGACCTGACCCTCGCGACCATGGACCACAACGTACCCACCACCGACCGGTCGCTGCCGCTGACCGACGAGATCGCGGCGCGGCAGATTGCGGTGCTGGAACGGAACTGTGCCGAGTTCGGCGTGCGGCTCTTCGATCTGTACAGCCCGAACCAGGGCATCGTGCACGTGATCGGCCCTGAGCTGGGCCTCACCCAGCCGGGCATGACCATCGTCTGCGGCGACAGCCACACCGCCACCCACGGCGCCTTCGGCGCCCTGGCCTTCGGCATCGGCACCAGCGAGGTGGAGCACGTGCTGGCCACCCAGTGCTTGGTGCAGCACAAGCCGAAGGTGATGGAGGTGCGCGTGAAGGGGGCCCTGCCGCCGGGAACGACCGCCAAGGATCTGATCCTCGGCATCATCGGTCAGATTGGCACCGACGGCGCCACCGGCTACGTGATCGAGTACACCGGCGAGGCGATCCGGTCGCTCTCGATGGAAGGGCGCATGACGGTCTGCAACATGTCCATCGAGGCGGGGGCCCGTGCGGGGATGATCGCCCCGGATGAGACCACGTTCGCCTACCTCAAGGGCCGTCCGCACGCGCCTCAGGGCGAGGCGTGGGAGGCGGCGGTGGCCGACTGGCGGACGCTCGCCTCCGATCCCGACGCCGTCTACGACCGGGTGGTGGAGTTCGACGCCAGCCAACTGGTCCCCACCGTATCCTGGGGCACCAACCCCGGGCAGGTGGCGCCGGTCATCGGGCGGGTTCCCGCCCCGGCGGACTTCGCCGACCCGGCCCAGCGCAAGGCGGCCGAGGCGGCCCTGGCCTACATGGGCCTGGAGCCGGGCACGCCCATCCGGGACATCCGCATCGACCGGGTGTTCATCGGCTCCTGCACCAACGGCCGCATCGAGGACCTGCGCGCCGCCGCCGCCGTGGCGAAGGGACGCCGGGTCGCCCCGGGGGTCCAGGCGATGGTGGTGCCGGGGTCCGGCCAGGTGAAGGCCCAGGCCGAGGCCGAGGGGCTTGACCGGATCTTCCGGGAGGCGGGCTTCGAGTGGCGGGAGGCCGGCTGCTCGATGTGCCTGGGCATGAACGCGGACATCCTCTCGCCTGGCGAGCGCTGTGCCTCCACATCCAACCGGAACTTCGAGGGCCGGCAGGGCAAGGGCGGCCGGACGCACCTGGTCAGCCCGGCCATGGCGGCGGCCGCGGCGATCGCGGGCCACTTCGTCGACGTGCGTGAACTGGTGGCGGAGGGGAGTGTTGCGCGGTGAGGCCCTTCGTGCGTGAGACGGGGCTGGCGGTGCCCCTTGACCGGGTGAACGTGGACACCGACCAGATCATCCCCAAGCAGTTCCTGAAGCGGATCGAGCGGACGGGCTTCGGCCAGTTCCTCTTCAACGACTGGCGCTACCTGCCCGACGGGTCGCCGAACCCCGAGTTCGTGCTCAACCGGCCGCAGTACGCCGGTGCGACGATCTTGATCGCCGGTCGGAACTTCGGCTCGGGCTCCTCCCGGGAGCACGCCCCCTGGGCGCTCACCGACTACGGCTTCCGGGCGGTGATCGCCCCATCGTTCGCTGACATCTTCTACAACAACTGCTTCCAGAACGGACTCCTGCCCGTGGTGCTCCCGGAGGATGCGGTGGTCGAGCTGATGCGGCGGGCGGCGGAGCCGGGGTACAGGCTGATGGTGGACCTGGAGCGGTGCGTGGTGGAGGATCAGGCGGGCTTCGTCGCCGAGTTTGCCATCGACGCGTTCCGGCGGCACCGGATGCTGAACGGGCTGGATGAGATCGGGCTGACGCTGCAGTACGAGGCGGACATCGCTGCCTATGAGGCGCGGCGGCCTGCGTGGCTGCCGAGGACGACGGTGGCAGGGTAAGGCGCAGGCTGCGTCGAAAGCACCTTCTGACCCGTGCGGGATCCGCAGACACTCGTGCTGCTGGCTGCGCTGGATACGGGTGCAGCCCCGGCACCTGCGGCGCCGGGCAGGGAGGTCTTCACGGTGCGCATCACGTATCACGGAACGCCCAGGGCCTACTACGAGAGCCTGGATCCGGCACAGCCGTACGTACCGCCTGAGTTCGCACGCGACGGCTTCATCCACTGCACCGACGGCCGCGAGGCTGTCTCGATCATCCTGACCCTTCTGTATCGAAAGGATCCCGGAGACTGGGTTGTGCTGTACATCGACAAGGACAAGGTGAAGGCTCCCGTCAAGTACGAGGACCCGGCTGGCATCTACCCGCATATCTACGGCCCGCTCAACCGCGACGCCATCGTGGCGGTTTCGCCCATTGGCCGGTCGCCGGACGGCGTGTTCCTCATGCCGCCGGAGTTGGAGAGGATGGAGGGGTAGTTCGCATAGGGGAAGGCGGGGGCGAGCGCCTCCGCCTTTCGCCATGGGAACGCCCCTGGCTTCGGGCTGGGCCCTGGTCATGCGCAGCGAAAGCCCCCCGGCAGTGCACCTGCCGGGGGGCTTCTGTCATGCGGTCCGGGCTAGAGATTGCCCAACTGCATCATCAGCCGCTTCAGCACCACCACGGCCTCGGCCCGGGTGGCGTTCTCCAGCGGGGAGAAGGTCGCCTCCGTGCGGCCCTTCATCAGGCCGAGGTGGAGCATCAGCGCCGCGTCCGCCTCCGCCCACGAGGCGATGTCGCTTCGGTCAGTCAGCGGAGAGAGCAGCGCCTCGGCGGCCTCCGGCGTCAGCGCCAGCGCCGCCCCCCTTCTGACTATTGCTCTTCATGTGGTGTGCTCTTTCGGCTGAACGAAAAAGACCCCCGGCAGTCCGCCTGCCAGGGGGGTTCCATGCCGGTGGCTCACCGCACTGAGCCTGTCATCCGCTGGATCGCCCGCGCCTCACGGCTGGTCGCCGGCTGGTGGCCGCGCTGCTTCGCCCAGGAAGTCTCGAACAACCGATCGGGCTGAACTGAGGCGCACCCTGCTCCCCTGCGCGACCGGGCATGCCGGTGTGCGGGCGAAACAGCGCCGGTGCCGGATCCGTCCAACTGGGTGAAAGCGCGGAGTGGAGGAGGCAGCAGCATGGAGCACGCGTACGCAGCACTTGCCGCCGCGCTGCTTGCGCTCGTCCTGGCCGGCTGCAGCGCGGCCGGCGCCGCCCAGACGAGCCCGTCGGCGGGTCAGGTGCAGGGCGAGGCGCAGGAGCGAGCGGCGTCCGGAGGCGAGAGGGCGCCCGCCCCGGACGGTGCATCCGATCGTGAGGGGCAGGCCGACGGTGACGCGGCGGTGCGCGCCGTCGAGGAGTTTGGCCGGAGGCTGAAGGACGTGTCGCTCCTGGCACCGGAGGATGTGGTGGTCGAGAGCCTGGAGCAGCAGTACGGTGATCTGGTCTCCCCCGAGCTCCTGGAGCGGTGGAAGGCCGACCCGGCCGGCGCACCCGGGCGGCTCCTCTCCAGCCCGTGGCCGGATCGGATCGAGGTGGTGACCGTCAGCCCCCTGGCAGACGGCAGGTACAAGGTCGAGGGCCGGATCGTGGAGATAACGAGCACGGACGTGGATGACGGCTATACCGCCAAGCGCGCCGTCACCCTCATGGTGGCCCGGAGCGGCGACGCCTGGGTGATCACCGATGTCGTACTGGGCGATTACGTCGCACCCGGGCCGGTGACGTACCAGAACGGGGAGTATGGCTTCGTCTTCTCGTTGCCGGAGAGCTGGGAGGGCTACACCATCGTGACCGAGCAGTGGGAGGGCCTCCCGCCGGGCGGAAGCGAGCCGGCGGAGGCCGGTCCGTTGATCCTCATCCGGCATCCCGATTGGCGTACCGATTCCCCCCGGCAGGACATCCCCATCATGGTCTTCACCTTGAGCCAGTGGGAGGCGCTGCAGGCCGGCGAGTTCCACATCGGTGCGGCGCCGATCGGGCCGAGTGAACTCGGGCGGAACGGGGAGTACGTGTTCGCCCTGCCCGCCCGGTACAACTACGCCTTCCCCGAGGGCTACGAGGAAGTGGAGGAGATCCTGACGGGCAACCCCCTGCAACCGCACAAGCCCATTCCCTCGAGGTAGCAACCGGGGACCCAAGCAGTGAGGGCCGCACCCGTTGAGGCGCGGCCCTCGCCACGTTCTCCGGGCCCTTCGTTTCCCTCGCTTCTCAGCCGTTGGCCCGAATCAGCCGCTCCGGCACGGCCAGGAGCCGCGCACTGCCCCGGAGCAGGAGCACGGCCAGCAGCGCATACGCCGTCTTGCTCAAGGCGAGCGCTCCCGGCGAGGCGTCGCTCACGCCGGCAAAAGGGAGCCATAGCTGGTACGCCGAGTCGTACGGGCACCAGAACGAGGCGATGGTCACGGTGATGAAGTAGGCGGCCAGGCCCCCGGCCCAGCCCGTGGCGGCCGAGCCGCTCAGGTGGTGAATGAAGTGGCAGGCCGCCGAGAACAGGGCGGCCGTCACCAGGGCCGACAGGAAGACCCGGCCCTCGCTGAAGCCCCCGGCGCGGGGGCCGGCGCCCCAGATGAAGAGACCGGTCGCCAGCGCGTAGTAGGCGGTGGCCAGGGACCAGCGCTGCAGGAAGAGGCCCTGCATCCCCCGGGGGGATGTGCCCCAGCGCTCGTCGACCCGCCCGTCCACCAGCAGGACGGAGGCGGTGAGGCCCATCAGCACCAGCGGACCGAAGAGCTCGGTGCGGAGGATGAGCCAGCGGAGCAGGGCTCGGTCTCCGGCGCTTCCGGCCGGCCAGAGCAGCGCTGCGGCCAGGACCCCGGCGAGGGCCGCCAGGTGCAGCGGGCCGAAGAGGGTGCGCAGGTGAGCGAGGGAGTTCCGCACGGCCGTCACCTCCCCGCACCGGATGCGGGCGCATCGGGCCACCGGAAGTACGGCGGAATCTCGGCGGTCTCTACCCCCAGCAGGGTGCTGACGGTCTCCCAGTACTGCCGGGAGACCCGGAACCAGGCCTGGACGGTGTTCTCCGCGGGTGGATCGACCCGCCCCGCGGCGGTGCGCAGGGCATCCAGGACCTGGTCGTGGCCCAGAGCCAGGCCGGCGGCCCAGAGCTCGAGCGCTTCCTCGCTGGTCATCCCACCCCGGCTGTAGCCGATGGCACCAGCCCGGTAGAGATCCGTGAACGTGGCGGAGCCGGCCTCGGCGCTCTCCTGGCCGTCCCTCGTCCACAGCTGCTGCTCGGCCGAGACCGCTGCCGGGCCTGCGATCTGCTCCAGCACCACCCACTGGTGGTAGAGAGCCGCGCCCGCCGCCCAGGCGTCGCCGGGCAGGAACTCGACGTAGAACCCGTCCCAGGTCTGGCCGGGCACGTGGGCCGGGATCCTTGCCAGGTCGGCCCAGTACGCCTCGGTCATGGCCCGGAGGACCGCCCGGTCCGCGGGGCTGACCTGCGCAGTCCGGTCTGCTGCGCTCTTCCGGGCAATCTGCACGTCCTTGGTCAGCAGGACCAGGCTGCCCTGCTCCAGTCGCGCCTGGTTCAGGTAGCTGCCCTGGAAGAGCCGCAGCGGTTCGCCTTCTGCAGGCCGCAGCGACGGGAAGTACGGCAGCAGCCGGGCCGCGGCCTCCGCCAGGGGCACGGCCGCCTCCTCATCCCCCCGGGCCAGGTAGATCGCCACCACCGTCGCGGGCGTTTCCACCAGGCGGCGGACCCAGTAGGGCTCCTGGGCCTGCGCCCGCACCTGCTGCATCTCCCACTCCTGGGCCTCCTCCCGCCAGCGGGCGGCGGCGGGAGCCTGCAGGAGCGGCACTGCGCTGGCCGCTCCGCCCGCGACCAGGACCGCCACCAGCAGCGCGGCCAGCGGCCGGGCTGCGGGGGACTGCAGCACCGGGGTCTTCCGCGGCAGGAGCCAGAGCGCCAGGGCGAGCAGGCCCGCCGTGAGGGAGAGCGTCCAGGCCCGGTTGAGCCAGATGACGCCGGCGTAGGGGTCGAAGCCGAAGACCGGTGATATCGAGACCGGCTCGAAGGCGGGCGCCAGGTTGCCGATCCGCAGCTCCCACGGGAAGATCGCGGCCCCGATCACGACCAGGGCCCCGACTGCCAGGACGACGCCGGTGCGCCCCGTCAGGGCGTCGAGGACGAGCGCCAGGCCGGTATAGAAGGCGTAGCAGGGGAGCGTCAGCAGGGCGCTCATCCCGATCACCTCGGGCCAGTAGGCCAGGACCGGGGACCGAACCGCCGCCAGGACCACGGCGCTGGCGGCCAGGCTGACCAGCCACGTGGCGCCCAGTGCTGCCCAGCCCGAGAGGAACTTGGACGCCACGCAGGCGACGGCGCTCAGCGGGCGGCTGTGCACCAGTTCGTGGATGCCGCAGGCGGCGTCCCGCCGGCGCAGCGAGCCGAGCACGGGCAGGAAGACCAGCGGCACCACGCGCAAGTACGATTCGGTGAGGCCGCTGGTGATCTGCATCGGGCCGAGGCTGTCATCCGCCGCCAGCGGCAAGGCGCCACCGAGCGCCGCCAGCACGGCGAGCCAGAAAGCGGGGCCACGCACGAGGAGGCGGAACTCCCACCGGGCCAGGCGCCAGATCAGCCGGCCGCTCATGCCGCCTCACCCCCCGCGGCGCGCAGGGCGCAGACGTAGCCGTCCTCCAGGGTGGGGGAGGCGGGTTCGGCCAGGTATCCCGGTGGCGCTACCGGTGCGACCACCCGGGCCCTGATGTGGCCCGGCTCCCGGACGGCGGCCACGGGGTGGAAGCGCTGTTCGAAGTGCGTCCAGTCCGGCGGCTCCACGGCCACCTCCCACACCTGCCCCTCCGCCCGGGCGGCGAGCTGGTCGGGGCTGCCGGTGAAGATCACCTTTCCCTCCCGCAGGACGGCCAGGCGGGAGCAGGTGGTCTCCACGTCGCTGACGATGTGGGTGCTCAGGAGGACGGTGCGGTCCTCCGCCAGCCCCGCCAGGAGGTTGCGGAAGGCGATGCGGGAGTCGTGGTCCAGCCCGGCCGTGGGCTCATCCACGATGAGCACGCGCGGTTCGTTCACCAGCGCCGCGGCGATGCCCAGGCGCTGCACCATGCCGCCGGAGAGCTGCCGCACCCGGGACCGCGCCCGGTCCGCCAGACCGACCCGCTCCAGCAGGGCCATGAGCCGGGGCCGGTCCGCCGGGGCCTCTGCGATGTGGGCCATGAACGCCATCGTCTCCAGGACGGTGAGCTGGGGGTAGAAGCCGAACCGCTGCGGCAGGTAGCCCAGCCGGCGGCGCACCGCCGCCACGTCGGAGATGGGGACGCCGTCGATGGTGATGCTTCCTTCGGTGGGGGCCATCAGCGTGGCCAGGATGCGCATCAGCGTGGTCTTGCCCGCCCCGTTGGGGCCCAGCAGCCCGAAGGTGCCCCGCACCTCCAGGTCGATGCCGTCCAGCGCCACCTTGCCGTCGGGGAAGCGCTTGCGGAGCCCTTCGATGAGGATCGTCATCGTCCGTCCTCCCTTCGTATCGATCGCCCGTGCGGCGGTTTGCCTGCCTGCCGAGCGCCGCCGTGCACCCGTGCAGTTGATTCCGCTCGCCGGTCGGGGCGATTCTGGTCGTTCACTCAGGCGATACGAAGCGCGGACAGGAATCGTTTAGGGGCCTGACAGTGAGGCTGCCGCCGTCCAGGTGCCAGTGGGCCACCAGGCCGGGTGGGACCAGCTCCAGCCGGTGCGTCACCAGCAGGGTGCAGCGGCCGTGCCGGTGGCAGAGACGCAGCACCCGCGCCCGGCTGTCGCCGTCCAGGCTCTCCAGGGGCTCGTCCAGCAGCAGGACCTCCGGGTCGCCCAGAAGGGCTTGTGCCACGCCGACCAGGCGGCACTGCCCCTCGGAGAGGTCCCGAAGGGGTGCACAGGCGGCGCCCGCGAGGCCAAGCGCCCCCAGGAGCTCATCCCGGCGCCGGGCGGCCAGGCAGGGGGGGATGGCCTTCAGGGCGGACACGTAGTCCAGGAAGCCGGCGACCGTCATCTCCGGATAGGTCGCCGGCCGCTGGGGGAGGTAGCCCAGGCGGCGGCGGTAGGCCGCCACCTGCGCCGCGACGGGCCGGCCCTGCCAGCGCACCTCGCCGCCGGCGGGGGTGATCAATCCGGCCAGCGTCCGCAGCAGCGTCGTCTTGCCCGCGCCGTTGGGACCCGTGAGCAGCGTCACCCCCGGGGCGACCCGGGCGCTGACGTTCTGCAGCACGGTTTTCCCCGCCCGGCTCACGGTCACGTCCACGAGATCCAGCATGGCTACTGCACCTCCCGGGCGGCCAGACCGGCCAGGCGGGCGGTCAGCCCCGGCCAGGCCCGTGCGATCAGGGCGGCGGCGATCAGGGCGCCGACTGCGCAGGCGGCGCTGAGGGGCAGGAGCACCACCGGGTGCGTAATTGCAGTGACGGGCAGGTCGCGGCCCAGGGTGAGCGCGCTCAGCATCACGGTCCAGAGGGCCAGGGCAGCGCCGCCGCCGATCCGGGGCGGCACGTAGAGGGAGAGGGCGAGAACGGTCGCCGAGAGCAGGAGCAGGGGCAGGAGCCAGCCCAGTACCAGCCACCCCAGCCGCACCGAGGGCTCCAGCGCGGCCGAGAGCAGCGAGGCGCAGCCCAGGAGCAGGGCGTCGTAGGCGGTAACCCAGAAGAGCCGCCCCAGGATTAGCTGTGCGGGCGTGAGGGCGCAGGTGAGCTCCAGCTCGGCGACGCCGGTGCCGGTGCCCCGGAAGGCGTGGGCGACGCCCAGCGCGGCCAGGACCGGGGCCACCAGCAGGAGGAATGCCCCGTAGGTCAGGTCCAGGCCGAGGCGGCCGGAGAGACCTGCGGAGAGGAGCGGCAGGCCGGCAGCCACCAGGCCCGCGCTGGCCAGCCAGAAGGGGCGCTCCAGCACCCGCACCTGGGGCCGCACCGCCGCCAGGGTCCACGCCAGCCAGCTCCGGCGGGGCGCCCAGGCGCACTCCAGCTCGGCGGCGAAGGGGCTCTCTCTGGCCGGCACCAGGGCGGCGAGGGCGGCCACCAGCTGTCCGCTCTCTGTCGGATCAGGCTCGGGCCATGCGAGCTCCTGCATCTGAGCGGCCGCTCGGAGGGCATCGGCGAGGTCGGCCAGTTCCCGCTCCTCGGCAGCCAGATCCGTCACGTCGATCAGGTCGCGGTCCCTGCCGGCGGGGCCGGCCCCGCCAACCAGTTCGCACTCCTCATCTGCCAGGCCGGTCACGTCGGCCGGGTCGAACCCCAGTACCCGGACGAGCCGGCGGTCAGCGCCCGACGGGTTGCCCATCGTGCAACACCTCCTGTGACAGCCGGCTGCGCAGGTGGCGCAGCCCGTGGTAGATGCGGGACTTCACCGTGCCCTCGGGCAGGTCCAGGGCCGCGGCGATCTCGGGCACCGTCAGGGACTGGCAGAAGCGCAGCACCAGCACCTCGGCGTAGGGCGCCGGCAGCGCCTGCAGGGCCGACAGGGCCTCGTGGGCCAGCAGGTGGCGGGCCACGGCGTCTTCGGGGGACGGTTCCGGTTCGGGGAGACCCTCCGCCTCGTCCAGGGGCAGCGCCGTGCACCCGTGCCGGTATGCCGCGCTCTTGCGGTGGTCGCGCCAGAGGTTGACGGCGATCTGGTAGATCCAGGGCTTCAGGGGCCGCGGGTACTGGTATTGACCCGCGCGGACGACCAGCCGGAAAAGGCACTCCTGGGCCAGGTCCTGCGCCAGGTGGTAGTCGTGGGAGAGCCGGTAGAAGTAGGCCATGAGCGGCCTGTGGTAGCGGTGCACCAGCGGCTCCACCGCGTCCCGGCACCCCTGCTGGAGCCGGCGCATCAGGTCCTCATCGGTCATGGCCTCACCTACCTTCACCAGGTGATACGAGGGGGCCGGCCCCACCGTTTAATTTCCGGGTGGTTTCTCGGTGCTTGCGGGATTCTCCTCGGTGCACTCCGATTCGAGAAAGCGCAGGAGACGCGAAAAGCACACCGCAGCGGCAAAGCTGACGGTGTGCTTTCGGGCAGACGCCTGGAAGCGCTCAGGTCGGCACTCCCTGCTTACCAGCCGGCCAGGAAGGCGTGCAGGCCTCGCCCCGGCGGCGGGAGAGCGAGAGCTGCTCCCTCATGCAGGGCCGCTCTACTCCTTTCCGAACCGCTTCCGCATCAGGGGTTTGATGCCGCCGGCCTCCAGGATCATCATGGCCTGCTCACCAAGCTTGTCGCAGGGGTACTCCTTCCCCGTCTCTTCCACACGGACGACGCCGCGTTCCAGGTCGATCTCCAGCGTGTTCCCCGCTGCGATTTCGCTGCGAAGGCCCTTGCAGGTGACCAGAGGAAGCCCCAGGTTGATGGCGTTGCGGAAGAAGATCCGGGCAAAGGACTCCGCAACAACCGCGGACGCGCCCATGTTGATCAGCGCGATGGCGGCATGCTCCCGGCTGGAGCCGCAACCGAAGTTCCGGCCTGCCACCACGATGTCTCCCTTGCGGAAGCTGGCGGGGATCGCCTCGTCCACGCCTTCGAGGCAGTGGCTTCCGATTTCCTTCGGGTCGGTCAGCGCAAGGTACCGTCCGGGATAGATCTGGTCCGTGTCAATATTGTCGCCGACAAGAACGGCCCGGCCGCGAATGTGTTTCTCCATGGTTCCGCCTCCTTACAGGTACTTCCGGGGATCGGTGATGACCCCGTTCAGGATGCTGGCTGCCACGGTGGCGGGGCTTGCCAGGTAAATTTCTGCGTCACGGGCGCCCATTCTGCCGGGGAAGTTCCGGTTCGTGGAGCTGATGCAGACTTCGCCGGGGGCGAGGATGCCTTCATGGGCACCCAGGCACGCGCCGCAGCCCGGTGTGGTGATGGTGGCGCCCGCCAGCATCAGATCCTGGATGTAGCCCTTTTCCATGCAGGAGAGCATGACCTCTGAAGAGGCGGGCACGATGATGAGCCGGGTGTACTTGGGAATGTGCTTGCCCCGCAGGATCTGCGCGGCGATCGCGATATCCTCTTCCCGTCCGCCGGTGCAGCTGCCGATATAGCCCTGGTTCAGCCGGATCTCCTTTCCGGCAATCACCTGCTCCAGCGGGAGCACGTTGTCCACGCTGTGGGGGCAGGAGAGCCGGGGCGACAGCGTGGACACGTCGAAGGTGTAGCTTTCCTCGTACACATAGCCGGGGTCGGTGTTCTCCACCGTGAAGGGCCACTGGGCACGGGCGCTGACATAGTCCAGCACGTCCTGGTTGGGCTGCATGTAGGCGGTCTTTGCGCCCATCTCCACGGCCATGTTGCAGATGACCATGCGCCCTGCCACATTCAGGTTTTCGACGTAGCTGCCGGTGAAGTCGATCGCCTTGTATACGGCGCCGTCCGCCTTCAGCCTGCCCAGTACCTCCAGCACCACGTCCTTCGGGAACACCCCTGCGGGCGGTTCTCCCTCAAGCCGAACTTCAATGATTTCGGGCACGCGGAACCAGAGTTCACCGGTCATCAGGATGGTGGCCATGTCCGTCGCGCCGACGCCTGTTCCCATGGCACCGAACGCACCATGGGTGGTGGTGTGGCTGTCGGTGGCCACGACGATGCTGCCCGGAAGAATCACGCCGGCCTCCGCCATGACCTGGTGGCACACGCCGCTGTTGGTGTCAAAGTGGTACTTCAGGCCGTTCTTCTTCGCAAACTCCCGCATCTCACCGTGGTTGGAGGAGCTCTTGATGTCCGGCGCGGGAGCGTAGTGGTCGAACACGAAAGCACACCGTTCCGGATCCCAGACCCGCTCTCCGCCCATCTCGTAGAAGGAGTAGATCGTCTGGAGATAGAGGTCGTTTATCTCTGCAAAGTCCACCTTCGCCGTGACGATCTCACCGGAGCTGACCTTGTCTCGTCCGCTGTGTCTGGCCAGGATTTTCTCAATTGCATGCATTGCCGCATCCTCCACGTGCCAGTTTCTTAGTTTGCATCATACGCTTGCAGAACGGTTTTCCACAGACTCTTTTGGACTACCGAAGGGTTCTTTCGGGTTCATTGTGTCTTACGACTGTGCTACAGTCCACAGTAGTGGTGTAAAAAGCACCCCGACTAGATGGTCATCTCCGGCAACCATCTAAGGGGGTGCAGGGATCACTTGACATGAGTGGTCACCTTTGGGTTCCATGCGAAGTAGGACCAGTACATCGCAAAGGAGGATCCCGCAGGTGACCACCTTTAGGATCGCATTGGAGGAGCTTCTGCGCAAGACCGGTGTGGATGACTTCGACTTCCTTC